>CDZN01001246.1_pt1 | contig 546195 bp, 428 predicted proteins | sample 557701 | NCBI WGS metagenome assembly CDZN01 (sample SAMEA3182089, study PRJEB8094) | gut metagenome | biome: human; feature: gut; material: Stool; isolation source: human stools | place: Canada | collected 2013-02-04 | reverse complement strand
CAGCAACACCTTCCGCAAGAATGGTCTCCCGCTTCTTTATAAACTGAGGATCGAAGCTGGAATTACGATCACGGGGTGTAGAAACGGTCACCTCACCCATAGAAGTTTGCACCTGCTTCTGCATCTTGCCATTACGACGGTTGCCACTCATGCGTTCATCCTCGGAAAGATGGGCATCCATCTCACCTTCTAAGGCTGCATTTAAAATGCTCTCCAATAACGGGGCAAAAGCTCCGTCCTTACCCAACAAGGGCTTGCCAGCCTTGAGCTGCTCGATTGCCTTGTTCTTGATCCGTTCAAAATCAAATTCTTCACTCATAAAAAAACTGTGTTAGCAAAGTTAATACTTTTTTTGTTTGCTTTGCTGACACAGTTTAAATTACAGCCTCCAAATCTTATCAGTCCTTCTGTCTGTCTTCTCTTATAAGTCTCTGTTCGTTCAAACGTTCCTGCTGCTTCCTTTTCTCTTCTAACGATGCGGTAGCTTGCCCAATGAGGGTATTGATTGATGAGTGAACTCTATCTATTACTTGTGAAATTCATTAATATATTCCATAAACCTTATGATTATGAGTTTCAGATGTAGGTAATCATTTTCTTTTGCTAGAGTTTTCCATTTGTAGCACGCTACATTGATTGTTGTGTTCATAAGATTTTGGTTTAACTCTCGGTTTAACTCACTCGGTTAAACCACGCTAAATTCAGCACCCTCTAAAAGCAAAAATCAGATAGAAATCTTACGATAACTATCTGATTTTCAGAAGAGCGGAAGACGGGGCTCAAACCCGCGACCCTCAGCTTGGAAGGCTAATGCTCTTCTGCGGCTTCCAAAGGCTTCGCCTTCGTAAGCTACCAACTGAGCTACAGCCGCTTAGATAGTTATCTATTTCTTCTTGATTTCTTTAGAACTTCTTTGGTTTAACTGTTGGTTTAACTTTGTAAGTAAAGTAAGAGTAAGTTAATAATTTATTTGTTAGTTAATATATTTTCCACATCATTTTTAAGAGCGGGAATATGTTTCATAATCAAGCTCCATAAGAATTCTGTAGTTACACTGTCATATCCATGAATTACTCTGTTACGGGTATTGATGATTGCTTTGGCATTGGTCAACTGAAATTCAGGATTAGCCTTTAGTATCCTATTTATAGCTTCTCCCATAATTTCAATATTACGTTCAACTGCTCTTTGTCGCAACATGTCATTCTGAAACTCTTGAAACAATTTAGGTCTGTCTGCAAAGAAGCTTTCTACTTCATTGATAGCGTTTAGTACATCTATCAAATGCTTTTCAATATATTCATCCATAGACTAATTGCTTGGTATTATCAATATTCTTTTTTAGAATAGGGTTTCGGATGCCTTTCTCTTCCAATAAGTCCACTTCTCTACCTAATAAATCTTGCAAGGAAGATTTGAGGTCAAAGTAGTTATCAGCATAATCCATTAAATCTATCTTATCAAAGTCAACAACCATATCTATATCACTTGTTTCATTGAAACGATTAGTCAGGATAGAACCGAATACAAATAACTTATTCACCTTATACTTTTTGCATAAGTTGATAATCATTTGAATATTATTCTCAACGAGTTTCATAAGTTAATCTCCTTTCATTGCAAAAATAATGAATTTATTTGTTTTAGACAACACTATTGCTGTATATAAAAAAACAGCAAATAAATTGCTGCAAATATTGTATCTCTCAAACTTATTCATTCTGTGAAATAAAGATAGCCCCAGATTTTTAATCAAATCCAAGGCTATCATACACTTTTTATAGTAGCTTCATCGTGAAACAGAGATGCTATAATTTAGATGAAAATCAGCACTTCTGTTTACTATAATAAAAGGAGATTAATTCCAATTTAAAGGAGTACCCCATTCCGTGTTATATTCATTATTTGATGTTAAATTCGTTGCTTTAGCATTATAGAAACAGCCTGTTGTATTCCAAGTTGAACTACCTCTTTTATACTTCCATAATTCAGGAGCTTCACCTGGGTTTTCATTCTGTTCACCTGCATTCTGGAAACAGTAATTAAAAAGCATGTTCATGCCAGAAAAACGATCTGTATTGCCTTCATTGCTAAATATATTCTTATTCAGTGTAACATTAGAACAAAAGCTGAAGCAGGACATAAAGTTTGTTGCTTTTTTGTTGTTATTAAACAATCCTTCTGGAACTTCTTTCAAATTTGTGCAGTTACTGAAGCAACCTCTAAAAACTTCCACTTCTATATTCTTATCAAACAATTCCTTTGGAATACTTTCCAATGTAGAGCAGTTTTGAAAGCAACCAAAAAAACTTGTCACGTTTATATTTTTATCAAATAATCTAGTAGGAATACTTGTTAAGTTAGAACAAACTTCAAAGCAATATTCAAAGTCTGTCACTTTTGTGTTCCTTTCAAATAATCCAATAGGAATGTTTGAAATTTTTTCGCAGCTTTGAAAGCAATAGTTAAAACTTGTCACGTTTATATTCTTATCAAATAATCCAGTAGGAATACTTTCCAATTTGGAGCAATCCTGAAAGCAATATTCAAAGCTTGTCACTTCTATATTCTTATCAAACAATCCCTCTGGAATACTTGTCAAGTTAGAACACTGACAGAAGCAATAGCTAAAATCCTCTGTTTCCGTATTTAGAAAAGGAGTGTTTATTAGTACTAATTTGTGATGGTTATTATTATTTTTCCTGTTGTACCAGAAATTTATCTTTGGAATTTGTTGCTCTGTTTCATCAACTTGGTCTGAATATATAGCTATAGTATATTCTCCTGTTTCTGCATATTCATAATTAAAACCATCACCATCGCTTAACGTAGTACCTTTATTAACTATTGTGAGTGCACTACCATCTCCCCAATCTACCATAATATTTGCAGGAGTTTCACCACTCGTTGGAAAAGGAATGTTGAAGCCTAAATTCTCATCTACCTTAACTGTAAAACTCATATTGGCTAACTCTTCCCACTGCATAGTCTCAGAACTATTATCTATTTCAGCTGTATATCTATTGCCAGCCTCATACTTCTTTCCGCTTATAATTTCTCTTTCAGCCTTATAAAGCTTATCTCCTTGCAGAATTACAGTAAATTTGCCATTAGTTTTTACAGACATCTCTTCTGAAATAAAACTCAAATAAGCGGTGAGTGCTTGATTATCTGCTATACTTGACAAGTTCAGTACCATGTTCTTACTGCCATTATCTGTTTCCACTATCCAAATTAAAGATTTAAGTGAACCTATGTCAGTAGGAATATTGCTGAGTTCAAATTTCATAATGCTGCTTTTCATCTCCAATGTAATATTATTCAAATCTGTTACATTGGTTGCTTGCAAAAAGATATTATCTCTAAGATGAACAGTGTTATTGTTACCATTCTGTGTTTGGGCACTTGGAGAGAAGGTAGCTCCACCTGTGGGCTCGTCAACTGTTACACTACTGGGATAGTACACACTATAAGTAGTAGCTCCCTCAATGGCAGTGCCAGTAAATGAAGCTTTGGTCTTACCCACTCCTTCACTAATAATGTAGATCTCTTTACCTTTTAATGTCCCATTAGCATAACCAGCAACAAGTAGTTTATCTCCTTCTTCCCATTTCAAAGCATCCTCATTTGACGAACCTACCTTGTCATCATCGTAAGATACACGAGTATTCGTATTTGCTCCTGTTCCTACCGTTATCGTTATCAGTTCATCTTTACCAGTATTGGTTATTTCATCTGTCAATTCTTCATTACCAGAACAACTTATAATTGTACTTGCCAGCGTACACATTAAAAGCGTGTTTACCCATTTCCATGTCTTCATTATTGCTCGATAGTTAGAATGTCATTAATCATGTCTTCCAGATCACTACTGCTAGCACCATTATAACCTCTTGTGGAACGAGCACGACTACTGTATGCACTTCCACCATTACCAACACTTGGCAAATTACCACTTGTTGCAATAACACCTTCATTCTCCATCTTAATAATCTCAATCTGAGGAGCTAAATACTTTTCTTTCTGTATCATGTTTATAATATTTGATTAATACTTTTCATTCAGATATAATAATCCAGTATAAAGAAAATAATTTTTTAGCTTGTAATATTTAGATAAGATTCACTCTGTATAAAGAAAAGTCCCTATTGTTGTTAAATAAAGTAATAGGCATCACAGAACCAAAAAGTTACCGTAATGCCTATTATTAAAAGAGCATAGATAGATAATTCAAATACTATCCTGTTACTTTAGTCATAATTACTTTCTCTTATAAGTCATTTTAGCGTATTCTACTCCACCATCTTCTTCTTCATAGTAGTATTCAAGCACTAACTTGTTTGAAGAAAGTTCTACTACTTTTAAATCATCTGCATAATATTCGTATCCTTCCTCTCTTAATGTTAACAGATTATTGCTTAATGCCCATTTACCACGTTGAAGCTCAGAGTCATCCAAGTCAGATTCAACAAATGTACCGTCTGCTCTGAATAAGAAATTACCAAAGTATTCACATTCATCTTTTGGCGCATGACTCCATTCTCTGTCATATTCAGGTTCAGAAGGTTCTTTCTCATAACCTTCTTCATAAGTTAATACCCATTGCCCCACAATTTTTTCAGAGTCAGGTCTATTGTCTTCTTCATCATCATCGTCACTGCAAGCCATAAAATTCACACTCATAATTGCGGCAATTACTGCCATTCCAATAAATCTTAATGTTTTCATCTTTATAAATAGTTTATGCCTCCATGTTCCCTATAGATGCTGTTAATAAGTAAGTTCTGAATAAGTGTGAGGAACACAGCGATAGCTGCACACTGTTTTAATAGTTTGCTACATTAGAGAATAGAATATCTGTTTCTTGACTTGTATGTATTATAGTCAGTGTTCCCTACTGACTGTTATACAAAAAAGAAGCGTGGGAACATTGAATATTATCTGTTCAGAGGTATCGCCAAACACCCACAACTCAAATAATAAACAATGCCCACGCCAAACGGTATATAGTTCATCCATAAAGATGAATATATAACATTGACGTGAGCGTCCTTGCTTACTATCCTTGAGTTGTTCATTAAATTGGCGATTTTCTGAACAAGGATAATATATCAAACGCTCTTTGTTAACTAATAAGTCCTTTCAGTGCTAACTCATTAGACCTCTGAAATTGCTGCAAAGTTACGAAAAGTGTTTATAATGGCAAGAACTATTGTTTATTAAAAGTTCATGTTCTGATAAATTGATTCTTAATTCTCTGAACTGTAGAAATACCAATACCTTGTAGTTTGGCTATGTTTCTGATTGAATAGCCTTTCTTTAGTAAAGCTATGGTATCTCTGTATTCTTCCAATTTCTTTTCTTCTGTCTTCACGCTGCCTTTCTTTCTTCCCAGCTTTCCACCTTTGGCGATATAGTTAGCCCTTCCACTATTTAAGCGGTATTGTATGTTTGACCGTTCTATGTTTCCCATCTCTGCCAACATAGTAGTCAATACTGAAACAATGGGATTGACCTTGCCATCAGCTTGTAATGTGTAAAGTCCCAAGTTCTGTATATAAACAGATACCTTTGCCTCATGCAGTACTTCTAAAGAGCGAAGAACCTGTAAGGTACTTCTTCCAAATCAATTTCAAACGAGGTTCGCACCGTGTTTTTGATTATGATGCAAACTTATAGAGAAGTGAGAACCTATGAAATGAAGAAAAAAACATAAAGAATTCCCTTTTTTTATGTTTAATTCTTTATGTAGAAAAGTAAACTGTAACATATTGTATATTAACGATATATCTTTAACAAAATAGTTTCGTGATTAAATTCGGGAACATTATCTTTTTTTATTTTATGTGTTTTACCAATAGGATTTCAGATGTTCAACTGGATTGTTGGGAGACGTTTTGCACATGGGAATTCTCCACCAGTTGGGGCGAACTTCATATTTCTGTAGATTCCTGATTGTGGCACGTAGATTCAGTATGTCATTTTTAGAACTGTCCTCGTCAATCAATCGAAGGTACACAAGAAGCGATAGTATGAACTTCCCTTCATTATCTGTAAGCCCTTTGCCTTTAGCTGCGAAAGAAGAATGACGCAACAGATTATATATACTCAGGGTTACTGTATCAAGAATTGCATTTTCACGTTTCCTGCCTCTTTTACCTGTAGTGGGGTAATCCTTATTAAGCTCCGCTTCTGCTTCCTCCAAAGAAGGTATGCCTAAATATTTATCAAGATAAGGAGTTATCATATTGAGAAACCAGTTATCATCATTGGTTAGCTCTATCTTCTGTTTGTTATACTCAATCGTAATCGTGTTATTCTTCGTCTTTTTCTTCTCATGGAACATCTTGTATAAGTTCAGCATATCAGGGCGGACGGAGTATGTGTATTGTATCTGCTCAGGGTCTGCAACGTAGTCTCCAAAGTCGAAATAGCCATTTGTCTGCGTATATTTATAATAGATGGCTACAATAAGAAGAATTCCATTAAATATGTCTTGGTCTTGTTCTTCACAAGCTGAGTCTTCGTTTGTGTCGTACAAGTTCCACAGATTCAAAATATAGTCAGCTTCAAAATCACCACTTTTAAGAACGAGATTCTTTCCAACGGTCAGACTGAATTTATATTTATCTTCGTCTGTTCCCCTGTTTGGATATGGGATGTCCTGCTCTTCTTTTTTTATTGATAGATACAGGTCTTGTATTTCTACAGGGAATTGCTTGCCAAGAAGATATACATCTGAAATGTAATCCAATTCATTATGGAGCATTGAAAGGCTGAAACCTGTTTCGTCAGTCAGCCATGATTCTATTCTTTTTAATGAAGAGATAGGTATTATCTGATATTCCATGTTTTATTTTTGAGTGTAAAGATAAAGAAATGCCACCTTACCGTAAAAATAAAGTGGCATTTTTTTTAGAGAAGGTTCTTCATAGCTGCATCTACTTGCTCATTATCAAAACTATCAAGGTATATTTGAGTTGTCGCTATATCAGAGTGTCCTAATGCTTCACTGATTAGTGCTATGTTTACCCCTGATTTTTTTAGAACGCTGGCAAATGAATGGCGGGCTACATAAGTGGTAAGATTTCCTTCAACACCTAATTGTGCTGCAATCAGCTTCAAATTGATATTGACCTTACCCAATATCTTATGAATTCTGTTTTGTTTCTGCAAGGGTGTTTTATGAAGATTAGCATTTAGGATAGGAAACAGGTATCCTTTGCTCTCCGTTGCATATCGTTCGATAATCTTCATTGCTTCTTCTGATAGCCCTATTTTTATTAACTTGCCTGTTTTCTGACGGATGTAATGTAGTCTCTTTCCTTCTATGATATTGGCTTTTGTTAGATTAGCTATATCTGTGAAGTTGATTCCACCACATAAATAACTGAACATGAATATGTCTTTACTCAGTTGAATATATTGTCGTTTACCAATAGGACGTACATCTTTAGTGAATTTCAATACTTCAGTTTTGGCGATAGCTCTCTTTTGTGTGCTGACATCAAATTTATTAATTTTGAATTCATCAAATGGATATTCAGATTTACGAGCACATTTCGCTTTGATAGCTTTATTATATGTGCTGCGTAGAGTACGGAACATTAAACTCATTGTTGTTTCCTCATTGCCTTTAGAACGTAGCCATCTCTCGTATTTATTCAGCCATGTAATATCTATTGCACTGAATGGAATATCTAATTTATCATTCGTGAAAACTTTAAGTGAGTTATAAGAGCTTTTATAAATAAGTCGATTTCCACACTTATTATTAACTCTGTATTCCTCTATTAATTCTTGGTAGAATTCGCTGACCGTTTTAAGTTCAAACTTCTTGTTCTCGTCATTTAATAGGGTAGTAGTAGTGTATTCCTTCTGCTCAGAGTTCAATTCTAACATTCGTTGTTGAAGTTCAGTCTGTTTATCGAGAATTATCTTCTGAATATAATCTTTATTGGGGCAATTAGGCTTTGGCTTATTTCTCGTAAAGTCCCAATAGCGAGGCTTAATAGATATACCTAAACTCTGATATTTACGCTTTCCACTTTTAGAAACTTGAAGCATTAATGGACTTTCACCATTAGATAATGTCTTTGATTTGTAACAAACCACTGATACAGAGGCATTCATACGCGTTTTCTGGTTTACATCTTGGTTTACATGCAACCTCTGAAACCGCCTAAATTTGTAGTTTTATGGACTATAGAAAAAGAGAAATCCTGATAGCTAATTGCTTGACTATCAGGATTCTCTCTAAGAGCGGAAGACGGGGCTCAAACCCGCGACCCTCAGCTTGGAAGGCTAATGCTCTATCAACTGAGCTACTTCCGCAATTTTTGTGGGCAAAGATGGATTCGAACCACCGAAGTCGAAAGACAGCAGATTTACAGTCTGCCCCATTTGGCCACTCTGGTATTTGCCCTTTTGCACTTTGAAATCTATCTCAATTCTCTCATTGAGTAGCTTTGTTTCTCAATTGCGGTGCAAAGATACGACTATTTTTGTAAACTCCAAGCAAAATCGATCATTTTTATTGCAGTAATTGCACATTCGTCACCTTTGTTACCCAGTTTGCCACCGGCACGGTCCTCGGCTTGCTCCATTGTATTGGTAGTAATTAATCCGTAAATAACTGGTACGTTGCCAGTTGCGTTCAGTTGAGCAATTCCGTTGGTACTTCCCATACAAACATAGTCAAAATGTGGAGTATCTCCTCTAACTACGCAACCAATTGCAATAACTGCATCCACATTACTATATTCAATGAATTGGTTGGCTCCAAAAATTAATTCAAAGCTACCCGGAACAGTTTTCACCAAAATATTTTCGTCTCTGGCACCATGTTTTTTTAAAGTATTCATTGCGCCCTCTAAAAGTTTTCCGGTGATATTGAAGTTCCACTCAGAAACAACAATGCCGAACTTCATTTCTTTAGCGTCAGGAACAGAGTTGAAGTCGTAGTCTGAAAGGTTATGATAAGCTGTTGCCATAGTTATTCTAAAATTAATAATTAAAAATAAAAGGGGGATAAAAAAAGAAACGGATTACACGGATTTCACGGTTGTTTCTTTTTTATCCGTGTAAAATCTGTGTAACCCGTGTCTGATATACTATATAATAAGGTATATTACTTCTTCAGCAGTTTGGCTTGTTCGATGTACTTATCGATATCCATTGACTGGTAAGAACGGAAATATTTGTCCTTAATCTTGGTATATGCTTTGATAGCGTCGTCATACTTGCCTTGCTTAACGAGGATTTCTCCGGCTTGTTGCAAGTAGATAGGACTGAGTGAATTGTTATCAGCTTCGTCAGCAGCGCTCAGCAACATAGAAGCAGCTTTGTCCAGCTGGCCTAATTGTGCGTAGCAGTTACCCATTGCACCTTTCATTGCAGGAGCTATCATCTGGTCTTTTCCGCTGAAGCTATCCAGTGCTTTTACAGCAGCTTCGTATTGTCCCAGGTGAGCGTAGCAGATACCCATATATGCTTTTGCTAGGTTGGCAGCTTTGGTTCCGCTGTATTCATCAGCAATTTTAGCGAAACCTGCGAATCCGATACTGTCGCCATTCAAGGCTTGTTCGTAAAGGTCGGCCTCAAAGTATTCCTGTCCTTTGAACAATGCAGCCTGTGCTTTTTCTTCGCGCGGTTCAGCATAAAGGTTCTTGTACATTACTATACCGGCTACGATGATGATTACTGCTACTACAGCGCCGATAATTGCTTTTTTGTTTTTAATGAGAAATGCCTCCGATTGTGACAATGCTTCTTCCACATTCAGGGCTTCGTTAGCTTTCTTTTGTTCTGCCATTTTATATATTCTTTTTGTTATTATTCTTATTTAGCCATTTCGACCCGCAAAAGTAACTTTTTTATAGGTATCAACGAAATTTAGCGGCATCTTTTTTTCTTTTACACTTGAAAACCCGAAATTCTTCCTACTTTTTGATGAGCTAGGCTTTACCTCCGCATTAAAAATAAGCATGTTTATTTTGTACTGCATTCGGTTTAGATAAATCTCTCACATTCGGAAAAAAGAATGAATTCTCTTTTCGCTCACTAAATCGAGATTTTGCATTATCTTTGTAACTGAATTTACAGCTGTAATATGATACTGAAACGTATATCCATACTTAATTATAAGAATCTGGAACAAGTTGAGCTCTCGTTCTCACCCAAGTTGAACTGTTTTTTCGGACAGAACGGCATGGGGAAAACGAATTTGCTCGATGCCATTTATTTCCTTTCGTTTTGTAAGAGTTCGGGCAATCCCATCGACTCGCAAAACATCCGCCATGATCAGGAATTCTTTGTCATCCAAGGCTTCTATGAAGCCCCCGACGGTACACCGGAAGAGATTTATTGCGGTATGAAGCGCAGGCAAAAGAAACAATTCAAGCGGAATAAAAAGGAATATACCCGCTTGTCCGATCATATCGGATTCTTGCCTTTGGTCATGGTTTCTCCTGCCGACTCGGAATTGATTGCCGGAGGCAGTGACGAGCGTCGACGCTTTATGGATGTCGTAATTTCGCAGTATGATAAAGAGTATCTGGAAGCTCTGATACGCTATAATAAAGCGTTGGCTCAACGAAATACGTTGTTGAAAAGTGAAGTGCCGGTAGAAGAAGAGCTGTTTCTCATTTGGGAAGAGATGATGGCACAGGCCGGCGAGATTGTTTTCCGTAAGCGGGAGGCTTTTATCAGTGAATTCATTCCTATTTTCCAGTCATTTTATTCTTTTATTTCACAAGATAAGGAGCAGGTCGGGTTGACTTATGATTCGCATGCCCGTGATGCATCCTTGTTGGATGTAATAAAAGCAAGTCGTGTGCGTGACCAGATTATGGGATACTCTCTGCATGGAATTCACAAAGATGAACTGAATATGCTTCTGGGTGATTTTCCTATCAAGCGGGAAGGTTCGCAAGGGCAAAACAAAACCTATCTTGTTGCCTTGAAATTGGCACAATTTGATTTCCTGAAAAGGACCGGCACCACAGTACCTTTGCTTCTGCTGGATGATATCTTCGATAAACTGGATGCTTCCCGCGTAGAGCAGATCATCAAGTTGGTAGCCGGTGATAACTTCGGGCAGATATTCATAACAGATACGAACCGGGAACATCTGGATCGCATTCTTCATAAGGTAGGCAGCGATTACAAAATGTTCCAGGTAGATCAAGGAGTCATAACAGAACGGGAGGAGGATGAAGCATGAAACGTAATGATGCCGAACAAATAGGTAAACTGATACGTACTTTCCTTCGGCAGGAGAGTCTGGAGTCGCCACTCAATGAGCAGCGGCTCATTAACTCATGGGCAGAAATCCTTGGCCCCACTATTGCCTCTTATACCCGCGAACTCTATATCCGCAATCAGATTTTATATGTCCATCTGACCTCTGCCGCCCTGCGTCAGGAACTGATGATGGGACGTGACTTACTGGTACGCAACCTGAACCGCCACGTAGGTGCGCAGGTAATCACGAATATCATATTCAGATAGGGATTAGTGGTTAGTGATTAGTGATAAGCTATCCACTCTCTGTATCTTCAATGCTTTCAATTCTTCTATGGCACGATTGTAATATACAGGCGTTTCCAGATCTTTATTGTTATGGGCATCTAACCCGATGATAGCAGTACAACCTTCATTGGCGGCAATGCGCCAGAAGTCCGGGCAAGGATAAGTCTGCAAATTGTGTGCCTCATTATAAGCTACATAACCGATATTATATTCCAGCGGAATATGGAGGCGTGCGGCTGTGCGGCAGATATGGCGGCTGATTAGCTTACAATGACGGTCGAACTGAGGATATGAGCGCATGAATAAATCCGGGTGGGCCAAACAGCAGAATAAACCACTCTCCATTCCCTCGATGGCACTCTCTTCATAGAGTTCCAGCATATCGAGGTTCTCGGTATGATGCCCGAAGTAAGGGAACTTCTCATCTGTATGGTAATGGTGATTGCCGAACAGGATATAATCCAGTTGATACTCTTTGATTTTTTCTTTCAGCCAATGAATATAAGCGGGAAAATACTCGCATTCCAATCCGATTTTGATACTGATCTGATCCCGGTATTTCTCGCGGAGCGAGCGTAGGCTTTCTACGTATCCGGGTAATTCTTCGGGGAGCATACGCATGTCAGCCACATAATCGGTGTGATACTTCCACGGAGTGTGGTCTGAAAATCCCAGCTCCTGATAGCCGCCTTTGATGGCGCTGAGCACGTAGTCTTCGTCGCTACCCGTAGCGTGCATGCAACGGGTAGTATGAGTGTGATAATTTGTTTTCATTGAATTGTTATAATCGTATCCATGCGGATGTCGAATGGCTCCGCAGGCACTTCTTTCACTAATTGAAAAGGAAAACAGATGCCGGCTTTGAAAGCCGTGAGGCGGGGGAGCAGTCGGTCATAATAACCTTTGCCTCTACCCAGACGGTTACCTGCATTATCGAAAGCTACGCCGGGAACGGCAACAAAGTCGATAGCTGCATAGTCGGTGAAGAGTTCTCCGGTAGGTTCTTCAATACCATAACTTCCTGTTGCTAGGTCTTCGGGACCGGTATAGACACGCAATTCCAGATCGTCACCTACGACAACCGGAAGCAATATCCGTTTTTCACGGCTCCACTTCCGGACAAATTCATGCGTATCGACTTCGTCCTTCAGTGAATAATAGAGCAGGACGATATGTGCCGCCCTGAAAGCCGGGTGGGCTTCCAGGGCGGCAAGTATTTCAGCAGACTGGGATTGATGCGTAGTGGTAAGCCCGTGCCGGGTCTTTAACAATGCCATACGCTTCCGCAGTTCTTTTTTTCTTTCCTTCATCTTTCGTTTCTTCTTTCACAACGTCTTCCGGAGCTTTGGGAAATGCTTCACCGTTCTCCAGAATTTCCAATGCCTTTTGTACGGTAGGATCGCCCTGGTTGATATACCTTATATAAGGTTCCCTACCTAATATATTATAGATAATGTTTCCATAAAGGTTTCTTTCCATCAGCTTGTAGGACTTGTGAATAAGGATATTGCGTCTCTTCACTCCCTTGCTGTCTGCAAAACGGATAAACTGTTCTACGATGCCTTGCTGACGAAGATATTTCAGCATGTCTTCTTCATTTTCGAACTCATTCAGTTTAGCCCGGTTGCGGTCGGAATACTGGAAGCTGAACTGTAAAGTCAGTCCTTTATTGAGCACTTCAATCAGATAAGAAGAAGTTCCTGTGGTATCCTGCGGTACGAATACGTCCGGCATAATACCACCACCACCGTAAACGGGACGTCCCAGACGGGTGGAGTAGCGCAAATTCTCGTCTAGCTTGATGCTATCCTTAGAGAAGAATTCACCATGCTCGTAGCGGGTCAGCCAATCCATTTCGTACTTGGCGTCCTTACCATTCTTATACGGACGTTGTATGCAACGACCGGATGGAGTATAGTAGCGGGCAATTGTCAGGCGAATAGCAGAGCCATCGCTGAAGTCAATCGGTTGTTGTACTAATCCTTTTCCGAAGGAACGGCGTCCTACGATTGTACCACGGTCATTATCCTGAATAGCTCCTGCAAAGATCTCACTGGCGGATGCCGAACTTTCATTGGTCAGCACAACCAAAGGCATTTTCTGGCAGCTGCCTGTTCCGTTGGCATAATCTTCCATGCGGGGGTATTTGCGTCCCTGGGCATAGACAATAAGTTGTCCTTCCGGCAGGAATTCATTCACCATACGCACGGCAGCCTCCATGTAACCACCGGTGTTGTCGCGCAAGTCAATAATAATTCCCTTACAATTCTGATGACTGAGTTGAGCAATAGCATTCAGCAGTTCTACATGAGTGGTACGTCCAAACTTACTGATTTGAATGTATCCATAATCATTGCTGAGCATATAAGCTGCATCAATTGTATTCTGTGGAATATCACCGCGGGTGATGACAAAGTCCAGCAAATTCTTTTCTGTAGCACGTTTGACACCCAATTTCACTTTGGTTCCTTTCGGACCTTTCAAAGTGCGCATGGCTTTCTCATTGGTCAGTTTTATTCCGGCGAACAAGCTGTCGTCTACCATGACGATGCGGTCGCCTGCCATCAGTCCTACTTTCTCGGACGGACCACCTTGAATGACACTATTCACATGAATCGTATCATCCTGAATGGTGAATTGAATACCGATACCGCTGAAACTGCCTTCCAACTCTGAATTAACTTCCTCCAGATTCTGGGCAGGAATGTAAGTAGAGTGGGGGTCTAACTCAGCCAATATCTGTGGCATTGCTTTTTCCACAAGGTCCGTCATGTTGACGGTGTCTACATACTGGTCTTCAACAACCCGCAACAAAGCATTCAGCTTGTTGGACGAGCCATTAATAATGCCCAGCGTATTTCCGGCGAAATGCCTGGCATAAAATGTTCCGATCAGAATTCCCATTACCACGCTGATTGCAATGACGAGCGGGGTAAAGCGGGAAGAGTTTTTTGTACTCATATCTTTTAGTTGTTAGCTACGAGCTACCAGCTACGAGCGGTAGCTGGTGGTTCGTAGATTTTAGTTTATTGTTTGTTTAAGGTCTTTATTCTTTGCTTGTAGCCTGTAGCTCGTCACTTGTAGCTACATATACTACCTCGATACCTGCACGCTTCAAAAGTTCGATACCGTCTTCCAAACGGTATTTTTCGGAGTATACCACTCGTTTGATACCTGCCTGGATAATCAGTTTTGAACATTCGATGCATGGCGAAGCGGTGACATACATAGTGGCACCGTCGCTGCTATTGTTAGAGCGTGCTATCTTCGTGATTGCATTCGCCTCGGCATGCAACACGTAAGGTTTGGTAACGTTATTATCGTCTTCACATACATTTTCAAAACCGGCAGGCGTTCCGTTATACCCGTCAGAAATAATCATTTTATCTTTGACGATGAGTGCACCTACCTGGCGGCGTTTACAATATGAATTTTCCGCCCAGATACTTGCCATACGTATATAACGCTTGTCCAGCGCTTCTTGTTTTTCTTTAGCAGAACCTTCCATAGTCTTAATTACCTGAGTTACGTTGTGGAGCGAAAGAGATGAACTTTACAGTCTGTCCTTCTTTGTAATAAATATATAAATTCTTATTATCGCCTCCATATTTGAATGCACTCTTTAGTCCATCCATAAAAGCCTTACCTAAATACTTATCTCCATCGGTGCCTCCTCCGTTTTTTATGGTAATCTTTAATTCCCGATTATCCCCATTTGCACTCCAGTCACCATTGACAGAGGCACTGGTGGCTTTCCCGCTAAAAGTCCCGATTGCTACATCGTTTACGTTAGCACCTTCAAACACTAAAGTGTAATTATCTCCTGTAATCGTCTTAAAACTTTTTTCTCTGGCATCTTGATCGTTTTGCCAGAAGTCGTACATTTTGTTTTGTCCTTCCACTGCAATGTAAGTCATGTACCAGGTTTTTCCGGTGAAGATGTCAATGACATCGTCTTCCTGATCACAAGCGCTCAATGCGGGTAAGAAGAGAGTGACTAACAGTAACTGTATATAGGTCTTCATCTTTTTCATTTCTTTATTCCATTTCTGATTAATAATGCATCAATAGTTGGTTCTTGTCCGCGAAAGCGTTTGTATAGTGTCATCGGATGTTCTGTTCCTCCTTTGGAAAGAATGTTTTCCCGGAAGGAAGCGGCTACTTCCGGATTGAAGATTCCTTTTTGTTTAAACAGTGAGAAAGCATCTGCATCCAGAACTTCCGCCCATTTATAACTGTAATATCCGGCAGAATAACCTCCGGCAAAGATATGCGAGAACTGTGTACTCATACAGGCATCTTCTACCATAGGAAGAATCTGTGCTTTCTTCCATGCTTCTTTTTCATAAACCTTCACGTCGCCATCAAATGGGGTAGTACGGGTGTACCATGCCATATCCAGTAATCCAAAACTAACCTGACGCAGGCAGGCATAAGCGGCATCGAAATTAGACGAATCTACAATGCGCTGTACCAGTTCGTCCGGGATGAGTTCTCCGGTCTGATAATGTCTGGCAAATGTGTGGAGGAACTCCTTTTCAATAGCGAAGTTCTCCATGAATTGAGAGGGAAGTTCCACAAAGTCCCAATATACATTTGTACCGCTCAGGTTTTCATAGGTGGAATTCGCGAACATACCATGCAGGCTATGCCCAAATTCATGTAGGAATGTCTCCAGTTCACCAAATGTCAGTAAGGCGGGTTTGTCTTTTGTCGGCTTGGTGAAGTTCATCACGATAGATATGTGCGGACGACTGTTTTCACCGGTTGCCTCGTCAATCCATTGTTCTTTATAAGAAGTCATCCATGCACCTGCACGTTTACCCTCTCTGGGATGGAAGTCTGTATAGAGGACGGACAAGAATTTACCGTCTTTGTCAAATACCTCATATGCATCCACATCCTTATGGTATACCGGGATATCGCTGTTTTTCTTGAAAGTAATGCCATACAAGCGGGTAGCCAGACCGAATACCCCTTCTTTTACCTTGCTCAGTTCAAAATAGGGACGGAGCATTTCATCATCTATCTGGAATTTCTGGTCTTTCAGTTTATGGGAATAATAAGACCAGTCCCAAGGCATCACTGTGAAGTCACTGCCTTCCAGTTGGCGTGCCAAAGCCTCTACCTCTGCATATTCTTGCTTGGCGGTGGGAGTGTAAGCATCCAGTAACTGATCCAGCAGTTTATATACATTGCCGCTGTTTTCTGCCATTCGCTCTTGGAGGTTATATTCAGCAAAACTGCTGTATCCCAAAAGTTGCGCAATAGCCAGGCGGGTATTAACGAGCTTCTTTACAATCTCTAGATTGTTGGTTTCATTGTCATGGGTACATTTGGTATTATATGCCATATAAAGCTTACAGCGTAAATCGCGGTTACTGGCATACGTCATAAACGGGCTATAACTGGGAGCCTGCAAGGTGAATACCCATCCTTCCACGCCTTTTTCTTTGGCTGTTTCTGCGGCTGCATCAATGGCGCTTTGCGGCAGGCCGGCAAGTTGTGCAGGGTCTGTCAGTACTAGTTTATAGTCGTTGGTTTCTTTCAGGTTGTTTTCTCCGAATTGCAGGGTTAGTAAGCTAAGCTCTTTGCTCAGAGCACGGTATTGCTCTTTGGCTTCTCCTTCGAGATTAGCTCCACTGCGAACAAAGCTATTGTACACCTTCTCCAGCAGCTTGTTTTGCTCGGGAGTAAGATTAGCCTGGTCTTTCTGGTCATACACTGCCTTAATGCGTGCAAATAACTTCTCATTCAGAGTGATGTTATTGCCATGTTCGCTCAGCAACGGCATGATGGATTTTGCCAGTTCCTGCATGTCATCATTGGTTTCCGCACTCAGCAGATTGCCGAATACAGTGCTGACTTGGTTCAACAGTTCGCCGGATTTCTCGTAAGCAGCGACCGTGTTGGCGAATGTAGCCGCTTCCGGATTATTGGTGATAGCATCAATCTCCGCATTGTGACGGTTGATACCTTCACGAATGGCGGGTTCATAATGTTCGGTCTTTATCTTTTCAAACGGGATAGTACCGTGAGGCGTAGAATACTTTTCAAAAAAAGGGTTTTGAGCCTGTATTATATTCATAAAGCAGAGTAATGTTAGCGTTAGTTTTAATTTTATCATACTTACTTAGGTTCGGTAAAAATAATCTAACCGCAAAAGTGCAAAAAAAATAGCTGATTTAATGAATAACCCGTTGTATTTTAACAAAAAACAGGCAACCTCGTCGAGATTGCCTGTTTTAAATATTATTTTGTACTCTGCTTATTAGTTGTTAACTGAAGCCATGTGAGCGATCAAGTCAAGAACCTTGTTAGAGTAACCGATTTCGTTGTCATACCAAGATACAACTTTTACGAAAGTATCAGTCAAAGCGATACCAGCTTTTGCATCGAAGATAGAAGTACGAGCGTCACCCAAGAAGTCAGAAGAAACTACTGCATCTTCAGTGTAACCCAGAATACCCTTCAATTCGCCTTCTGAAGCTTCTTTCATAGCAGCACAGATTTCAGCGTAAGTAGCCGGTTTTGCCAAGTTAACTGTCAAGTCAACTACAGATACGTCCAAAGTCGGAACACGCATAGACATACCAGTCAATTTGCCGTTCAAAGCAGGGATTACTTTACCTACAGCCTTAGCAGCACCAGTAGAAGACGGGATGATGTTGCCAGAAGCAGCACGACCACCTCTCCAGTCTTTCATAGAAGGACCGTCAACTGTCTTCTGAGTAGCAGTTGTAGAGTGAACTGTAGTCATCAAACCATCCAAGATACCGAACTTGTCGTTCAATACTTTAGCGATAGGAGCCAAACAGTTAGTAGTACAAGAAGCGTTAGATACGAATTGAGTACCTTTCACGTATGTTTTTTCGTTTACACCGCAAACGAACATCGGGGTGTCATCTTTAGAAGGAGCAGACATTACTACATATTTTGCACCAGCTTCGATGTGAGCTTGAGCTTTGTCTTTGCTCAGGAACAAACCAGTAGATTCAACTACGTATTCTGCACCTACAGCATCCCATTTCAAGTCAGCCGGGTTTCTTTCTGCAGTGATGCGGATAGCTTGGCCGTTAACGATCAGCTTGCTGTTTTCAACATCTGCTTCGATAGAGCCGTTAAACTGACCGTGCATAGTGTCATACTTCAGCATGTAAGCCAAGTAATCTACCGGGCAAAGGTCGTTAATACCAACGATTTGAATATCGTTTCTTTCCATTGCAGCGCGGAATACGAAACGTCCGATACGTCCGAATCCATTAATACCTACTTTAATCATTTTGTTTAAACTTTTAAGGGTTTTATAATATTTGTTCAAATATCTCTCTTCTCTTGCGCATTTATTTCTGAAATGCGGTGCAAAAGTAAGAAAATGTTTTTATATTCGCACTTAATTTTATAATTAAATAATGGAAGTGATGGGAAAAAGTTCATTTTTACAAGATTTTAAATCATTTGCCATGAAAGGCAATGTGATAGACATGGCTGTCGGTGTAATCATCGGTGGCGCGTTTGGTAAAATTGTATCTTCTGTGGTGGCAGATATTATCATGCCGCCTCTCGGTTTATTGGTGGGAGGTGTGAACTTTACGGACCTGAAGTGGGTGATGAAACCGGCCGAAGTTGTGGACGGTAAAGAGATTGCCGCTGTAACCTTGAATTATGGAAATTTCCTGCAAGTGACGTTTGACTTTCTCATTATTGCTTTTTCTATTTTCCTGTTCATCAAATTGCTGACCAGGCTGACGGCTAAGAAGGAGGCGGAAGTTCCCGCAGCACCTCCTGCTCCTCCTGCACCTAGTAAAGAAGAAGTCTTACTGACGGAAATCAGGGATATCTTGAAAGAAAAACGATAAAAAGAACAAAAAATAATCCTCACTGTACCCGGTCCGTGTCTGGCCCGTACCTGGTCCGTATCCGGTCCAAACGCTTAGGTACGGAGCAAATACGGATCTGATACGGTTCGGGTAATAGGCGGTAGGAAAAATGGGACAATTCATTCCCTGTCAGCAAGGAGTTAACTTCCTGTCGACAAGAAATTAACTCTTTGTTGACAGGAAGTTAACTCCTTGTAATATCTTGATTATCAGTAATGTTTTTAAAGCTGATTTTACTGTGTTCTATGTGTCTTTCCGGCTACCAAATTCATTAATTATGTTATGAAATATAGATTTTCTGGCTATTATTCCCGTTATTTTCTTACTTTTTTCTACTTTTGCGGAACATTTTAATTAAATCCATACAGATTATATGCAAGAAAAGATTGTCATTCTTGATTTTGGTTCGCAGACTACGCAGCTTATAGCCCGTCGTGTCCGTGAATTGAATACGTATTGCGAAATTTTACCTTATAATAAGTTCCCGGAGGGGGATGAGAGTGTAAAGGGGGTTATTCTTTCGGGAAGCCCGTTCTCTGTATACGATGAAAGTGCATTTAAAGCTGATCTGAGTGAAATTCGTGGAAAGTATCCTATTCTGGGTATCTGCTACGGTGCGCAGTTTATCGCTTATACCAATGGCGGCAAGGTGGAACCTGCCGGAAGTCGTGAGTACGGACGTGCACACTTGAGCTCTTTTGACAAGGATAATGTGCTGTTCAAGGACGTGAAGGAAAATACACAGGTGTGGATGAGTCACGGAGACACAATTACGGTTATCCCTTCCAATTTCAAAAAAATAGCTTCGACGGATAAGGTGGCGATTGCTGCTTATCAGATAGAGAACGAAAAGGTGTGGGGAGTACAGTTTCATCCGGAAGTATTTCACAGCGAAGATGGCACGCAGATGCTGAAGAATTTCGTGGTGGATGTTTGCGGTTGCAAACAGGACTGGAGTGCAGCTTCCTTTATTGAAACAACGGTTGCCGAATTGAAGGAACAGTTGGGTGATGATAAGGTGGTTCTTGGTTTGAGTGGTGGTGTGGATTCTTCCGTAGCTGCTGTATTACTGAATCGCGCTATCGGTAAGAATCTGACTTGTATCTTTGTAGATCACGGTATGCTTCGTAAGAATGAGTTCAAGAATGTACTGCATGATTATGAATGTCTCGGTCTGAATGTTATCGGCGTGGATGCCAGTGCCAAGTTCTTTGCAGAACTGGCAGGTGTAACGGAACCTGAGGAAAAGCGTAAGATTATAGGCAAGGGTTTTATCGAAGTATTTGATGAGGAGGCCCATAAGATTAAAGATGTGAAATGGCTGGCACAGGGTACGATTTATCCTGACTGTATCGAGTCCCTTTCCATTACCGGTACGGTTATTAAGAGCCATCATAATGTAGGTGGTTTGCCTGAAAAGATGCACCTGAAACTTTGTGAGCCGCTTCGCTTGTTATTTAAAGATGAAGTTCGCCGTGTAGGTCGCGGATTGGGTATGCCTGAACATCTGATTACTCGTCATCCTTTCCCCGGACCCGGTCTGGCTGTGCGTATTTTGGGTGATATTACTCCGGAGAAAGTGGCTATTCTGCAAAATGCGGATGATATCTTTATTCAGGGATTGCGTGACTGGAAAGTGAAAGAAGCTGATGGTAGCGAAACTTCTCTTTATCATCAGGTTTGGCAGGCGGGTGTTATCTTGCTTCCCGTGCAATCAGTTGGTGTGATGGGAGATGAACGTACGTATGAACGTGCCATTGCGCTGCGTGCTGTGACTTCTACGGATGCTATGACGGCAGACTGGGCGCATTTGCCTTACGAATTCCTGGGTAAGGTTTCCAATGATATTATTAATAAGGTGAAAGGAGTGAACCGTGTAACCTATGATATTTCGTCAAAACCGCCTGCAACGATAGAGTGGGAATAGGATTATTCTTTTTAAGAGTGTATATAAATAGCCTCAACTGTATAAAGTTGGGGCTATTTTAATCTATGTTTATGATTTAATGTTCTGAAAAGAAGTTGAATAAGCATCTTTTTTCTTGCAGATGTTATATAAGTGTTATATATTTGTGATACATAATATAACAAATGTAAGATATATGGAGGCAGCGATAGATAGAAAACAAACAGCTTTTCGGCTCAGTACGGATTTGCTTGACCGTCTTAGACTGGCGGCAAAAAAACAGAATAGAAGTCTGAATAACTTTGTAGAGAGTATCCTTATGGATGTTGTTTACAATGAGCCGAATGAAGAAACTAAAGAGGCTATAGCGGAAGCGAAGACAGGCGAGTTTGCTGGTACAATTGATATGGAGAACTTCGATACATTTATGAAGTCTATAAAAAATATTGAATGAAAGAACTTCGTTATAGTACTAAAGCCAGAAAGGACTTGAAAAAGTACAGGAATAATTCTCGAAAAATGCAAAAACTATACGAACTATTGAATTTGCTTATTAAAGATATAGAAATACCCGAAACATTTCTGCCGCATAAGCTTATAGGACAGTATAAAGGTTGTATGGAATGTCATATTGAAGGAGACTTTTTATTAATATGGATTGATGAAGATCGTAATTATATAGACGTAATCAGGTTGGGAAGTCATTCTGAATTGTTTGAATAGTGATGTCCGGATCATTCTTACCGCGTAAATATACGGATGGAGATACTCCGAACTGTTTCTTGAAGCATTTACTGAAATAGAATGGGTCTTCGATACCTATCTTGTAAGATACCTCTGCCACTGTATAACGATTTTCAAGTAAAAGTTCGGCAGCTTTCTTCATGCGGATGATACGCATGTATTCATTGGGGGAATAACCGGTTATTCCACGTACCTTGCGATAAAAGGTTGAACGCCCCAGTCCCATTACTGAAGCAAGGTCATCTACGGCGAATTCACTGTTACTAATCTGTTCTTCCAGAATAGCCTGAAGCTTATCGGCAAATTGTTTGTCTTTCTCTGACGTACAGATAGCAGGAGTTATCATTCCCGGATCATCCGAGAATTTCTTCCGTAACTTTTCACGTTGCTTTATCAGTTGGAATGCTCTTGCCAGTAATAGCTTGGGACTGAATGGTTTGGTGATATATGCATCCGCTCCGCTTTCCACGCCTTTCAGGTGATTTTCCGCTGAACTCATAGCCGTTAATAATATAATAGGTATATGACTGGTATCGAAATCATTTTTAAGTTTGCGGGTGACTTCGAATCCCGTAAGCCCCGGCATCAATACGTCGCAGATGATGAGATCAGCATCGTAAGTACGTGCGCGTTCTAAGCCTGAAAGTCCGTCCGCTTCAGTTACCACCTCAAAATAAGGTTTGAACTCTTCTTTCAGGAACTCACGTACATCGTTGTCATCCTCGATGATCAACAGTTTGTACTGATTTGAAGGAGTTTTTTCCTCTGCAATATCTATGTCCGGAATGTTTTCCTCTTCATAGCTTTCCTGCCGGTATGCCTTTTCTTCCAGAAAGGCATCGTGAGGAATCAGGAAGTCTTTCTCTTCATATACACTGGTGTCGGTGGGGAGTGAAACCGTGAAAACAGATCCTCCCCCTTGATTCTCATCGTAAGTAATGCTGCCTTTATGAACATTTACAAGTTCGTGTGTCAGGTGCAATCCTATTCCGGTGCTGTTACTTGAGAAGTTGCTTTGCATGAAACGTTTGAACAGTTCTCCCCGTTTCTCTTTGGCAATGCCTATTCCTGTGTCTGCTACGGAAATTTCCAGACATTTCTTATGCTCGTCTACTATGGCTGAAAGTGTGACTTTACCATTGCTTGGAGTATATTTGAAAGCATTGGACAATAAATTATAAACCACCTTGTCCAGATTTCCTTTGTCGATAAACATTTTATAAGAAGCTACCGAAGGTTGAAAACGGAAATCCATGTTTTTAGAGGCCGCTGTGTCCTTAAAACTTAAAAATATCTCATGAAGGAAACCCATGACATCTGTTTCTTCCAAAGAAAGGGCCAGTTTGTTGTTTTGCATTTTTCGGAATTCCAATAACTGATTAATCAGGCGCAACATACGTTGTGTACTTTTATTCATGACTTTCAGTGAATTGGTCATTTCCTTGGGAACTTTGTCTATACTTTGTATTTTTTCTAACGCTCCTTGTATTAAGGTCAGGGGAGTACGGAATTCATGTGAGATATTCGTAAAGAATACAAGCTTATATTCCGTCAGTTGCTTTTCTACCTGCACTTTATTACGCAAAAGATTGAAATCACGCACTAACTTGTAGGTGATGTAAAGCGCAACAATAAACAATAGGGTATAAATGAGGAATGCCCAGGATGTTTGCCAAAAGGGAGGAGCTATTGTAATTTTCAGAACGGCCTCCTGATCGCCTGAGATGCCGGTAGCATTGCAGACTTTTATATGCAGACTGTACTTACCCGGTGGTAGGTTTTTGTAAGATGCAAAGCTGAGCGGAGAGGGTTTACTCCATTCTTTATCATAATTCTCTAAACGATAAGTATAGGTATAACTGTTTATTTTCGAATAATCGAATGTCGTGAAATCTATTACGAATGATCTTTGAAAATACTTCAATTCTATTTCATCTGTGTACATCATGGCTCTGTTTAACGGTGAATCAGTATCTCCCGGGCGCATGGATATTCCGTTGACTTGCAGATTAGTGAAAGTAACCACCGGATTGAGAGCAAAATTAATTCCTGTTTGTCCGGGGTTGATTACCAGTAATCCGTAGTTGGTACCAAATAGTAAACTGCCATCTTTACTGACGCATGAACTATTGTCACTATATACATCTCCCAGTGTATAAGCCGAGGAGAAGAAGTTTTCGAAAGCCTGCGTTTCAGGAGTGAAGCGTGAAATACCATATTCGGTTGCGATCCACAGTTTTCCTTGCCTGTCTTCTGCAATAGCCTGAACCATGTTGTTTACCAATCCATTGTTGGTATCATAATGTTTGAATTCCAAATTCTTATAGCCATTATCCGGGGTACACATGCTTAAGCCGCCGCCTGATGTGCCGATCCATATCCGGCCTTTAGTGTCTTGATAGATACATTTTATCTCATTGCTGAGTAGTTTCCCATTATTGTAATTGTAGGTCAGGTAATTCGTGGAATTGGCTATCAGAGAGTCCGGATGAAACACAGATACTCCGTCACTGTTTCCTATCCACATCCATCCGTTTTTATCTTCCATGATGGCGCGTGTTCGTCGCTGTCCGAAACTTTTGTTCAGAAAATGCCGGAAGGTATATCCGTTTTCACCTTTGACGGCTAAATCCAGTCCGCCTCCGAAAGTTCCTATCCACATTCTCCCTTTCTGGTCGCAGTATAAGATAAAGATATTATTATTGCTGATGGATGAAGCATTCCCGGATTGGTTGGTATACCATTTATCACCAATGCGAAGACCCTCGCCACGACTTCCCATCCATACGGTTCCTTCATTATCTTCGGCTATCGCATAAATATTGGAGTTGAAATGAAGTTTCTTTTTCTGTGTCTTCATTTGCGGATCATAGACAATGACTCCTCCGCCCCGGGTACCAATGCAAATATCATCATTTTTTAACCGGGTAATCATACGTACGGTATTTGAACGGTCTGACAAAGAGACAGCCTCCGGAAAAATGCGCTTTATTCCTTCATTTAAAATCGTCAGGCGCGCTATTCCGGCATATTCGGAACTAACCCAGATAGCACCTGAACTATCTTCCATGAGATATTGCAGATAATTGGAACTGATATGGCTGAAGCCGTCAATCTGAAAGTCGAAATGTTGGAGTTCTTCTGTAAGGGTATCGTAGGCAAACAGTCCGTTGCCATAGGTGGATATCCAGATGATGCCTCGGGAATCATGTACTACGTGATAGCGTTCCATATCCACGTAGTTTAATTTGTCGGGAGTGGAGAGTTGAAGAGTCTTGAGGGCGCGGGTCTTCGAGTTGACATACCACACCTTACCGGTATTGTTATAGATCCAGAAGTTACCGAGATTGTCCGTCAGGACATTTCCGTTTTTAATGTCCAATTCTGCCTGACGGTGGATTCGGTTTGTTTTTGTATTGAACAGGTATCCTCCGTTCGAAGTGAATATAACCCAGTCATCTTGCAGACAAAGCGTGCCGTATATGGTCAGGGCACTTTTCTCTTTTTGTAAATGGGCAACTGTTACGCTTGGCTTGTTTTCTTCTTTTTTAGAGATGATACCGTTTGTTGACAGGAAAAAGATATCTTTTCCGAAAGATTGTGCGGCAAAAGTATTGCGCTTTTCAACCAGGATAGTCTTATCACCGGTTACCTGCACTACGCCACAATCGGTACCTATCCAGATATTTCCCTGCTCATCCGGGTATACATAAGCGACACTGTCTGAGGGAAGATTGCCTAAAGATTTTCTAAAACTGACGGAAGAAAATGCTTCGTTTTGATAAGTCACCCGCCGGCAGCCGTTTCGGCTGTTCCATAGCCATACGTCACCATTGGCGGCTTCTGCCTTGCGGTCGTAGTTTTGTCTGTATTCGCCACAGCCGGTGAAATCTACGAAACAATCTTTTTTTAGATCGTAGCAATTGAAGAATTCTCCGGAAGTTTCTATCCACAGGAAACCATTCTTATCCTCGCTGATGGTTCTGGCGTGATTGGTCGACAAGGAGATCCGGTTGTTACCGGATTCGCTTTCCGGGAGGAAAGTGACAAATGAATTGCCATCGTAGCGGCTGAGACCATTCAGGGTTCCCATCCAGATAAATCCTTTGCTATCCTGGAATATGTAACAGATGGAATTGTTGGCCAGTCCGTCTGTGGTTGTCATGTGCGTAGAGCGCACTTCGATGGATGCAGAAATACTAAGGAGGCTAACTAACAAAGATACACACGTAAGCAGGATATGCTTTTTCATACTTCATAGATTTTAGTGCGAAACAAAAATACGGAAAAAGTGCATTGTAACAGACTATCAATGCACTTTTGTTTTTTAATCCATGTGGAACACTTCAGGCAGGGGTATGGTTACCGGAGAATTGTCGGGATTCACCTTCATGATATCTGCCATATAATCCCACCATTTTTGTACAATAGGGCTGGCACCCATATCTTGCGAGGATTCTTCGCCTTTCGTTTTCTGGCAGGCAAAGAGGATGTTGGTTTCTTTGTCCCAGTAGATGGAGTAATCATACACTCCACCGTCGGACAACATCTTTTTCAACTCCGGCCAGATGGCCGCATGTCTTCTTTCATATTCCTTTTCGTAGCCGGATTTCAGGAACATTTTGAATGCTTCTCTTTTCATGGTAACTTTGGTTTATAGTGAGCTAATTGGAATCGGTCACACTGAAAATCGGTTCTTGTGTTTTCTGTTCGGTGCGGTAGAACTGAATGGCGCTGTCATTCATCTTCGGATGTTGTTTATTTAGCAAATTGATCATTTCGGCACCTGCCCAGATCACAGGACCATAGCCGTGCGCAGCATACACATTGACCGGACGATAATAATAGAAAGCCGGATCGAATGCCATGCCGGTGCCTACACAAGTTCCTTCCACCTGTCCTTCTGCATTGATCTGTGTGGAGACGGCTTGCCAACCCAATTGAGCAACCGGGCCGTAGGCCATTGCATCCAGCCATCCTTGGTTGATGGCATGGGCGATGCAATATACATAGATGGCTGTTGCTGAAGTTTCCAGATAAGAGTCATTCCGGTCCAATAACTGATGCCAGAGTCCTTCTCCACTTTGGCAGGCAGCTAAACCACGAACATGTTCGCGAAACAGCTCCATGAGTTTTGCACGCTGAGGATAATTTTCCGGCATTACGTCCAGTACTTCGGTCATGGTGAGCAAAGCCCAGCCATTGGCACGTCCCCAATGGAAAGCCGGGTGATCTTGCATACCTTCTACCCAACCGTGGCGGAATAGTTTCTTTTCCGGTACCCACATCCGTTCTGCAAACTGGAATATCTGCCTGGTAGCTTCTGCAAGGTAATTGGGCTTATTATCTTTGGCCAATTTAGAATACCAGGCAACAGGCGGAACCCCCATAAACATATCGTCCAGCCACAATGTATTGTATTGGGGACGGATACGGGCGAAAGTTCCGTCGGCAAGGCGGTATTCCTTGTTCAAGATAAAGTCGAGGTAATTGTCTATCAAAGGATAGAGATTGAGAGATTGATCTTGTAATTGGGCTTTGATCATGGCTGCACATACGGCTCCGGCATCATCGAGGGCATGGGGAGTCAGAATTTGTTTCATTTGTGGATCAACCTGACCACTTTTCTCTTGTAATTCCCGGAAATGCGGCGCTACTTCTGCAAGGAAATTAAATCGGTCAGTGACGTATTTCATGTAGTTGGCGTCTCCCGTAGCTTTGGCAGCGGCCATCATGGCAGAGTACGTAACTCCCCATTCATAACTGGCAAGGCGGAAAGCGCCTCGTTCCAGCTGTGCATCAGCCGGTAGGTTCTTGTAATCTGTGATTACCTTTCCGGTCTTTTTACTAACAACGCGGGTAGGAGTGTTCTTTTCCAGATAGCGGAGTATGCGGTCGATATCTGTCTTTATTTCTGTAGTCGTAAGTTCTTTATAAGGGACTTTGTAAGCCGGTTGTAATAGATGCAACGGAGTGTTGGAGTCATTTATTACTTCTTTCTTTTTCTGGGCGTAGATACTGATACCGGTTAACAACAAGGCACCTGTTAGGCAAAGAGTCTTAATATTCATAACTTATAGTTCTTTATCTTTTGGGTTATTACTTAAAATTATATCCTCTGAACCATCCTTTCAGGTCCGGACCGAAATAGAAACCGGGTTGGGTAGGCTGGTTGTAAGCTACGTTCTGTGTGGCAATGCTGATACGATACACCGGATCTTCCAGGAAAGTATGGAAGCGGTAATCAGTGACTATCGGAGAGACATAAAGACGGAGAGCGGTGTTGTCTTCCGTGCGGAGGAGAACTTCCTCACGCCAGTCACCGATAATGTCGCCTTGCAGACAGGGAGTTGCTTTGGTGCCGCTGTTTGATGCGGCTCCGGTGAAAGTAGCCAGTGGTTTGCAAACGCCGGCTTTCCAGTCGTATTTGGAAACTACATTCTTATCCAGCAATTCACGAAGCAGATCTCCATCCCACCATACAGCCATGTTGGTAGAAAAGCTTTCTATATCCGGATTGATTACTTCTCCTTTAATATTACGTAGTCCTTTCGATTCCCACGACCACATTTCCACACCCGGATTCGTCGGGTCGATATCAGCTGCCATACAACGTCCTACATCTGTACCACTTTTTACCTGGAACAAAACCTTGCCCGTTGCCGCATCACGGAAACTTGAGCCGTCTCTTTTATTTTCGTGGCAATCCCATACCTGGAGTCCTTTCATTGTAGGGGAGAATTTCGTCAGATGTATGGCATCCCCGTGTCCCATTCCGGTGGAGTAAAGCCCTTTACCATTATTATCAATAGCGCAGGAACCGTAGATGATTTCATCACATCCGTCTCCATCTACATCGCCTACACGAAGATTGTGATTGCCTTGACCTGCATAAGCTTCATTTCCGGGAGTGTTACTATCGAATACCCAACGTTGCTTTAGTTCTTTTCCATTCCAATCGAAAGCGGCAAGTACTGCACGTGTATAATATCCGCGACACATGACTGCACTGGGATGAACACCATCCAGATAAGCCACGGCTGCCAGGAAACGGTCGCTACGATTGGCACGGTTATCTCCCCAATCTTCCAGTTGTCCGCGTTCGGGAATATAGTCGATTGTCTTCATGGCTGCTCCTGTAAGTCCATTGAAGACGGTGAGGTATTCATTGCCTGTCAGGATACGTCCCTGATTGCGCAAAGGATCTCCCTGGCGTGGTTTACCGCGGGGATCTTCTTTAGCGAAGTCGCCGCCGGTGGGTTGTGTAGGGTCCCCTGGTTCACGATAATCGGCAGAGGCATCTCCGATGATATTTCCCTGGCCATCAATAGTGCCGTCGGAAGTTTTCATGATGATTTCGGCACGTCCGTCCCCATCGAAGTCATAAACCATGAACTGGGTGTAGTGTGCACCTGCACGGATATTGCGTCCCATATCAATGCGCCAGAGTCTTTCGCCGGTTAGACGGTAGCAATCAAAGAATACATTGCCTGTATACCCGTCGTGGGCATTGTCATGAGCATTTGTAGGGTCCCATTTGAGAATGATCTCATATTCTCCGTTGCCATCTACATCTCCGATGGAAGCGTCGTTGGGAATATAGGTATATTTCTGTCCCGCAGGAGTTGTGCTATCTGTCGGAGGATCAAGAGGAATATTGATATAGCCTGTCGGTGCGTTGGCAGGCAAGGTGTAGCTACCTTCGATGTATCCGGTTTCTGCACCGTCCACAACTGGTTTTATGGTATAAGTAGCTGCTTTCTTACTTCCATATGTATCCCGATAAAAGGTTCCTGTTGTGGCAGGTACTTCAGCTACTTTCTTTCCGTCACGATAGAGGTTGAAAGAAGTGTTTACCGGATCGGAAGAGAGATATCGCCAGGAAACAGCTACTTCTGACTGGTTTTCGCGGATAGCTACCACACCTCTTCCCAGCTTTTCCTTTTGCAGCTTCGAATAGTCATAAGCCGGAGCATTAGCCGCTATTTTGTATCTTGGTGCAGTCAGGGCACCGGATACTCCGATGGAGATCACTGTAATTGCTGCAATACTTATCAAGAATTTTAAAGAAGGTTTTTTCATAATACTTGTAGTTCTCATTAGTTGCAAAATTACGACTTCATACGGGATCTTTCCATGGACTAATATGCAATATTTATGGAATATCGTACAATTATCGGCTCATCTTAGAATTTATTGCCATAGATTTTCCTTAAACTCAATCTCAACGATACGTAACTCGTGGTTAGCTTTATCCCCATTCTTGGCTTTGAATAGATCCAGTTCATTAGCAACAGGAGCAGCTACTTCTACAATTTGTCCGAAAGCATCTCCTTCTTTGCTGGCTCCCTTCAGACGGACGGTAATCTCGTCGGTTAATACGGGCTTCACTTTCAGATGGACATATCCCAGACTTTTTGCAGTTTCTCCACTCCAGATCAGTTCGTCACCTGCATAAATTTCCAGCGGGTAGCTGCGCATACGCCACCCGGTTAGTTTCAGACACACTTCATCTACCCGTGCAGCACGTTCCAGATGATAAGTAATCCAGGCAGTGTTTACTTTACCGTCATTTTTCCATTCGCTCAGTTCATTATCATCAAAGCTATGGACAGCATCTTCATTATTGGCACCTGCCACGGCGGATAAAACGGCAATATCTACCTTGGTATCTTTGTAAGAAGGTGTGAGTGGAGTTTCTCCGCGGGTTAACCAGCCTTCCAGTTTATTTCCGGGGATATATTTGCTTAGCCCGTCTTTCATTTCTACCGGTAAGGATGAAAGACTGATTTCAGCTGGTTTCAAGCCATCTGCTTTCGCTGTTATGCGGACTTTTCCTGCGGTAGTCAGAGAGCGGAGCAGGGCACGGTTGATGCCACATTCTACGGGCAAATCTTTTGAAAGAATATAGTTGTCTTTTCCTTGTGCGATGCCTCCACACCATTCGGCAGGGCCTTCCACTTCAAAATGTATCAGATCATTGGCTAACGGGCAACGTCTTCCATGCTTATCCATAACTTCTACCTGAAGCAACACCATGTCTGCACCGTCCGCTTTCCATCCGTCAGGGCTCTGAACAAAAGTCAGTCTGATTTCTTCCGGTTTTCCTGCCGTTTGGAGTTCCGTACGGCAACATTCTTTGCTTGTTTCATCATAGCCTATGGCTTCCAGCTTTCCTGTTTCGAACTGTACATCTTTGAAAGTATACAGGAAATGATATTCCCGTTCACCTTCTCCCAGAGATTTTCCGTTCAGGAAAAGTTCTACTTTGTCAGCACCGGAAACCACATATACCGGTTTTATTACATCTTCTTTGTAGTTCCAGTGTCCGATGATGTGAATGCGCGGCTGCTCTATATCTACCCAACCGTCCCACATCACCTGATGGGCATAAAATGCATCCTTTGGAATACGCATGGCATCTGTCACTCCGCTGCGACGATAGTTTTCTTCACCCCGAAAGTGGGTATTTGTATCCGAGAAGATAATTTTCATTCCACCTGAACTGATACGTGTACCTGTCCCCGGACGTTCCTGCCAATAGTCGAACCAGCGGCGTATATTTTCAACAGCCAGCATATCCTGATTATGGTTGTAGTCGCTTGCATCCTTTCCACGGTACAGTGGTCCGGCACCTTCTTTATGGTAAGGATAGCTGTATTCATCCCAATACTTGCGCAGTCCTTCGTCACGGCTGTATTCCATAGCCCACATGGGGTGATGGGCACTTTTGTTGATGTAAAGCATTTCACCGCCATATTCAGCTTCCCGTATATCCAGCATCTCGCGCGATCCGATGGCTCGTCCGCCGTACGGATCATATTCGTCACGTATGGTTTTCATTTCCAACATATGCTCACGGCTGATGGATTCGTTTCCCGATTCATAGAAAAGGATGCTTGGATTGTTACGATTGTATATGATAGCATCGCGCATCAGTTCTTTCCGTTGCTCCCATTGCCTGCCGACACAGTCCTTTTCAGCGTCACCTGCCGGCATAGCTTGAATCAGCCCTACACGGTCGCATGATTCAACGTCCTGTTTCCAAGGGGTGACGTGCATCCAGCGAACCAGATTGGCATTACATGCTGTCATTAATCCATTGCTGTAATCGCTTAACCAGGCCGGTATGCTCATACCTACTCCCGGCCACTCGTTACTGGTTCGTTGTGCGAAACCTTTCATTTGCAGTACACGGTCGTTCAGCCAGATTTTACCATCACCGAAGCGCGTCTTGCGAAATCCTGTGCGGGTGGATACTTCATCTACTTTCTTATTATCTACCCACAGACTGGTCTTTATTGTATAAAGATATCCGTAACCCCAACTCCAGAAGTGCAGGTTTTCCACTTCTGCCGCCGCTTTCAGTGTAGCGGTTTCTCCGGGTTTCATCAACACCGGTTCACAGGAAAAAGCTTTCACTGTATTTTTGTCCCGGTCTATCACTTCCACTTGGTAGGAGACAAACTTATTCTTCCGGTGTTCATTTTTTATTTGAGATTCCGCATGAATGGTTGCCTTGCGCGACTTCACATGGATATCGTCAGCATATACATATACGCCTGTTGTTTTCAGATTGCTATATAAGGGGAGGGTTTGATAGAGTTTATCCGTGACGTGCAACCATACATTTTTAGGTATCCCACCATAATTGGCATTGAAGTTCCGGTTGTTCCACTGATACTTGGTATCCGTATTCCGTTCTTTGTAATCCCAGTTATTGTCAATGCGGATGGCGATTACATTTTCCTGTCCATATTTTATATGAGGTGTCAGGTCGAAACCGACGGCCATAACTCCGTTCTCGTGGAAGCCGATGTATTTGCCATTGATATAGAAATCAGCACCCTGACGTACACCTTCAAATTCGATAAAGACTTTTTTCTGGTGATTGTTTGCGGGGAGGCGAAAATGTTTCCGATACCATACGATGGTATCTGTCAGTTGTTCGATGCTCAGTCGGAAAGCTTCGTTTTCATTGAAAGCATAAGGTAATGTCACTTCTTTCCAATCCGCATCCGCATAATTTATTTTTTCTGCGCCGGATTTATCTCCTACGGATAGTAACCAACCTGAATTGAAATTATATTTATCCCGTGATTCGGAAGCTGACGCATGTAAACTTGTCCATAGAAAGGTCAGCAAAAATATGGAAAATAGGTGTTTCATAGTTTTATCTCTTTTTGATTAGAATACAAAAGTACGGTAAAATATATTATTCCTCACTATGCATAATAAAACAAAACGAGTTCTGGGTATTTACTCCCAAAACTCGTTTGTCTGTTCTGTAGAATCAATTAATAACCGGGATTCTGCAGGGCGTCCTTTTCCTCTTTGCTCAGAGCACTGCCGGATGCATTGGTAATACCATCCAGGAATGATTGTGGAATGGGGCGATAATAGTGTTTAGATGAATTAAACTCACCGATACCTCTGGATACACCATCATTAAATTTGTGCCAGCGTGTGTCTAATGTTTTGGTACGTGCCAGGTCTTCCCAGCGGAGTAACTCACCGCAAAGTTCACGAGTACGTTCATTCAATAAGAAACACATCATCTTGTCTGCATTACTGCTACAACCTAATTCTGTATAGATAGGTGCATCTGCAGAAGAGTTATAAACATCTTCTACACTGCTTAGTATCATTGCATTCTTGGTGGAAGCCGTTGTTTCCTGTCCTTCCATATTATTGGATTCATAGTAAGTATTGGCATCAGAATAGATTGCACCGTCAGCGGAATAACCTCCACCTTTGCCGGAGCAATAAGAATTGTTCTTGTATGACTGACCGCCATCTACATTTTTGCTACGATCTTCGCCGGCCGCATAGCCTGCACGTTCACGAAGTTTGTTGATCCATTCGATTGCATTGCTATAATTAGACTCACCCTTACGGATATAGGCTTCTGCAATCATCAGAACGTCATCGGCTGAACGGGCGATAATGGCGTCGCGTGTACCGAACTGCGAAGCGATCGAGTTACGATATCCATCGCGGAATTTGGATAAAGCTACAGAACGTTTGTGAGGAATGATACCATAATAGTTGCCTGTATAAGAGGATACATTCCAGCTATGAGCTTGACTTTTGAAATAGCGAACATAAGTATGGGTATTACAAATAACACCGTTTTTCAGCACGTTCTGAGTCGGATCATTCACATACGATTCATAACGGGTATCTCCCGGATTATTCACGATATATTTGAGACCAAGCTCACCAGCAACAAAACGTTTATCGCCTTCTTTCGCTCCTGCGGGAGCATATCCGCTGGCAATGTCTTCTTTAGTCCAGGTGGGCGCACCGTTTGTATCGTTCGCTCCGTAACAGGTGATGAATGATTTCCAGAAGCGAGAGTCGTTTACGCGGTCAAACACCTGCATGGTATATTCGGTTGCACTGACATACGAGAATTCACGTCCTCCTGAGATATCACGTTTGGTTCCCGCCATATCTTGATATACGGAAGGATAGTAAAGATGCATTTGATTACCGTAGCGTCCCCATGTGGCTTCGTCATTGGAGAATTGAGCGGCTAAAATAACTTCACTTACTTTTTCATTCGCTCCATTGGGCTCATTATAATCCCACAGTTCTACATAGTTAGTGCACAGGGGATGTGCTGCAACTACTTCCTGTCCGTATTTGATGACAGCATCAAGGTCAGTTGATACATAACTGCTGTTCCAGCCGCTATACAATTCTGAAGCACGGAATAAATGGGCTTTTGCCAGGAAATGTGCGGCGGCATATTTCGTGATACGCCCTGTCGCTTCCCCTTTTTGAGGCAATAATCTATACGCCTCTTCCAGGTCTGCTATAATTTGAGCATAGATTTCTTCTTCGCTGTTGCGTGTAAAGTAAGTCTCTGCACTGGTTGAAGGAGTCAGTTTCAAGGGGACTCCTCCGAACTGCTTTACCAATTCAAAATATGCATAGGCTCTTAAGAAATAACCTTCTCCCAAGCGGGTATTGTAAGTTACACTACTCTGATTATAGTATTGCGGCATATTGCTGATAATGATATTTGCCGGTTCTACTAATCCATAATAATTATCCCACATCGGCTGGTTGGCTCCGTTCTCAGAAGAATTTAAGTCCTGGCTATAGTGATTCCATGCCGGCATGGTGTTGTTGGCATCTGTAAATTCGTCTACACCCATGTTATGGCATTCGATAGCCCAGATGTAGTTGAATTTGAATTTCAGTTTCTGATAAGCACCTGTCACCAATTCGTCCAGACCTTCCTGCGTCTTGAAACGGTCTGTGCTGTATTGGGTCTTTAAATCTTCATCCAAAAAAGATTCGCTGCATGAAGTCATTGAACCGCCTATCACACTGGCTAATGCGGCTGCAAATAATATTTTGTTTAATTTCATAATGTTCTTTCTTTTTTAATGGTTTGTTAGAATCCGATGTTAACACCAATTACAAAACTCTTGATTGTGGTAGGCGAACCGAATGTCTTCTTATTGTTGTCATAGTTCATTAAATCTGTATCCAGCCAGTCGCAAGCCTTGTAAATGGAGAATGGATTCATGGCCTGTACATATACCTTCAAATTGCTGAGTCCTGTGTTCTTCAGCTGTTTCGTTGTGAAGTTATAGCCTAATGAAATATTACGGACTTTGATGTAAGATCCATCCTGATAGCCCATAGAAGAACTGTAGGTATCGGCGGCCTCACCGTTTGATCCCGGAGAATAATATTCTGCGTTTTCGTTGGTACCTGCTACCCAGTAATCAATTTTACGTTGCATGTAGCGTCCATCCAAGGTGAGTGAACCTTGGGGTACATCAAATCCCCAACGTGAAAGAATGAAGACAGACAGCTCGAAGTTCTTGTAATTGAATGTGTTAGTCCAGCCTGCTGTCCAGCGAGGACGTATGTGACCTACAATCTGACGGTCGTTGGTTGCATCAATCTTATCATCATTATTAAGGTCTTTTACTTTGATCTGACCGGGTTTGCGGCCATATACGGCTGCTTCTTCCGCTTCCGAAGTTTTCCAGATACCATCATACACATAATCATAATATACACCGATTTCTTCTCCGACGAACCAGTTATTGTTTACGTCTTCAGTTCTGCCGTTGGACAGTTCATCAATCTTGTTTCTATCCATTGACCAGGTTACGGTACTGTTCCAGGTAAAATCTTTAGTCTCAACGGGAACGGCATTTACCTGTAAGTCGATACCCCAACCGGAAGTCTTACCGACGTTGGCATAAGTAGAAGTATAACCTGTCAGTGAAGGTATGGACATGGCCAGCAACAAATCATTGGTTTTAGTCTTGTAAGCATCAATACTACCGCTCAGTCTGTTATTAAAGAAGCCGTAGTCAATACCCAGGTTGTACTGCGTTGTTCTTTCCCATCCCAGTTCGGAGTTGGCCATCTTGGCGGGATCTTTTGCAGAAGGATCTGAAGGAACATAACCCAGAGAGGAGTCTGTCTGTCCCCAGTTGTAATACAAACCAGTGATGGCACCTTTAGTAGCATAAGCATCAATTGCAGCATTTCCGGTTACACCGACACCGAAACGGAGTTTTAATTGACTGAGCCAGTTAATGTCTTTCATGAAGTCTTCCTGATCAATGCGCCATGCCAAAGCTGCAGAGGGGAAACTGGCCCATTTGTGTCCCGGAGCCAACTGTGAGGCACCATCCCAACGCATGGAAGCTGTCAACAGATATTTATCTTTGAAACCATAGTTCACGCGGACCATATAAGATGCCATTTGAGTTTCAGTCAGTCCTGTACCAAAGGAACTCAGAGTGCCGGCAGTACCTAAATTGTACCATAACTCATCGGCAGAAGCAACGTTAGTGGCTCTCATATCGCCCATTTCGTAGTGATATGCTGAAGCTGACTGCATTAATGTCAGACCTAAATTATGGTGTTCGGCAAATCTCTTATTATAATAAATCAGGTTGTCCAATGTCCATGAACGCTTCTGTTCGTTTTTGTACTGTGCGCCGTTGTTACCATCACCATTGATACCTCCGGCGGCATTTGCAATTCCTAACGTATAGTATTGGAATTCAGGACCGAACTGGAGTCTGTACGAAAGACCTTCCAGCGGTTCCCATATTTTCCCGAAATCAACCTGGGCATACATACTGGCGTTGGCACGGAAAGTACGGCGTTGGTTGGTGTTGTAGTCCAATTCCCGAATCGGATTGATGATATTTACATCACCATTAGGATTACGAATGTAGTCACCGTTTGAATCATAAGGCACAGTCCAGGGGAGCATACTTCTTAAAGCATTGTAAAGGTCGCCCGAACCGGTTACTGATTTGGAGAAATTGTAACCGTAATCCTGATCCGAATAAGAAGCATTGATTGAAGTTCCCATTTTGAAGAAATCTATCGGATTAATGTCAAATGAGGTCTTCAGGGTATAGCGTTCGTAAGCCTGTCCCGGTTGTGTACCTTTCTGGTTTAAATAACCGAATGAGGCATATCCCTGGAATTTTTCTGAACCGCCTGATGCACTTAAAGTATGCTCGTGGGTGATACCGGTTTGCTTTCCGTTGGCTGCCCAGTCATAGGAACCGACTTTTGAAGCATCATAAGTTCCGTTTGACCATGCTTGCTCAATATTTGCCCATGAAGCGGCGACGCTGCCGAAAATAGCTTTATCAGCTGTATAATCGGGAGTTGCAGAAGCATAAGAACCCATGTTATACTTGGCAGTACGTGCATAGTCCAACCATTCTGCCGCACTCATCATCTCGGTTACATCATGCAATGTCTCAAAAGTGACTGTACCGGAATAGTTCAGCGTCACTTTTCCTTGTTTACCTTTCTTGGTAGTCACGAGGATTACGCCATTTGCACCACGGGAACCATAAATGGCAGTTGCAGAAGCATCTTTCAGAATGTCGATAGCTTCAATATCCGAAGGATTGATGTTTTCGATGCCGCCGGTTTGGATAATCATACCGTCAACAACATACAAAGGACCTTGCTCCGCATCGATAGAACGTACACCGCGGATATTGATACCACCGACTTCACCCGGGCGTTGGCTGGATGTGATGTCCACACCGGCAGTTTTTCCCTGCATTCCTTCCAGCGCATTCTTGACAGGCATCGCTTTTAGTTCTTTTTCGCCTACGCGAGCCATAGCACCGGTTACGTCACTCTTCTTCTGAACGCCGTAACCTACTACTACAACTTCATCCAGCATGGCATTATCTTCCTGTAATGTCACTTGTAAATTCGTTTTCCCGGCAACGGAAATCTCCTGATCTTGATAGCCTATGAAAGAAATTGAGATAGTACCTTTATCCGGTACGTTGGAAAGAGTAAACCTGCCGTCCAGATCAGTGATAATTCCGTTAGTAGTACCTTTCACTACAACATTAGCACCGATGATCGGTTCTCCGGTTTGGTCAACCACAGTGCCCGAAACTGTTTTGCTTTGCGCATAAGCCCCTATAGCCAATACTGAAAACAAAGCGATGAGGAACAGCCGCTGGAGTTTACCCGTGCGACCAAACAAGCTTAAATTCTTGCTGTTTTTCATACTTTAATTATTAAGTTAAACAAAAGTTAGTTTTCTATTCTCTCAGGAGATTCTCAGGTCTCCTTGCTGTGAAAAAGTGTTGCAAATATACATGTATGGGGTAGAAAAGGGAATGTAGGATTGTGTCAAAGCATGGAAAATTCCGTCTTTCTGACTCGAAAATTGTGTCAATACTCATGGCTAAAATCAAAATGAATAGTCCCAATGGCATTTTAATTATTCCGGGCTTTCATATTAGTAATGTTGGTGATAGGCAGGTGAATATATAGGTCTATAGACTGCAATACTTAATAAATCTAAATGTTTTAACCTTTATGCACACTTCTCTATTATTAATTGCTTCCTTTAGGCAAATAATTGTCTTTTAAAGGCATCCTTTTTTTAAATCTTAATATTTTATGGACATTCGAAAGGTATATTTACTTATTCTGTTATGCACATTCTGTATCTTGTCTCCGGTGTATACACAGCAGTCTCTTTCTGATGAATTCAGGAAAGTGGCAGGAGATTATGCAGCGCTTTATACCAGTAAAGTGGAAGTGGGCTATAGTCCATATCTCTATATAAACCATCCTTATTGGGATACGGATGAGTTTAAGAAAGGAGCGGTTTGCTATGGTGGGTTAGTGTATACCGACCTGCAACTTCGATATGATACTTTTAAGAAGCAATTGATCGTAATTACTCCCGAAAAACGAATACTCCTCCAGGTTGACATGAGGAAAGTAGACTATTTCATTATTGGAGATAAAAAGTTTGTGCCGCATAACGATACTTTTGCTGCAATCCTATATGATAGTCCGCAAATGCGATTGACTCAGTATGTTCAGTGCAAAATGGGGACGCCTGTTGAGAAAGGACGGATCAGCTATAGACAGTTCGAAAAGCCTGCACGTTTTGTTTTGTCTAAAGATGGGGTGGACCATACCGTGACTTCCCGTTCCAGTTTTCTGAAGCTCTTTCCGGCTTATAAGAAACAATTGAAGAAGTATGCAAAGGAAGAGCAATTGAGTTTTAATACGCTCTTTCGTGCAGAGTCGTTGACTGAGCTAACAAGACATGCAGATTCTCTAATTAATAAGAAATAGTTATGACAATATATAAAATAAGGTATATAGCAGCCATTCTGTTTATTATATCCCCTTTCGTGGCATTTGCACAGCAGCAGGCAGGAGATAGTATTTCTATTTTTGAACTGATAGATGCCGTTGAGAAAAACACTTCGTGCCGCATCTATACGACGATTGCAGAGCCGTTTAAAGTGAAAAAGGCTGAGACCTTAAAACCTACTGCCGAGAGTCTGCGACAAGCATTAACTGCAACACGTTATAAAGTTACTGTCTATGGCAACCGGATCTTCGTTCTGCCTGAAGCGTTTTTATCTACCACGCTTACTCCGATCTTGAAAGGAGAACAGATGAAGGAAGAAGAACAAGCCTCTTCTTTTATTCCTGTCGTAAAATCTTCTTCGGAGAATAAGGTTTACGAGATAGGGAACAGATATAAGCCTTCTTCGGAAGAGATGGTGGTGCTGACCGGAAAAGTAACGGATTTCAAGTCCGGACAGAATCTGGAAGGAATTAACATCGTCCACCGGGAACCGTGGGTTGCCACAGCTACCGACCGTCAGGGGAATTTTACCATTAAGCTCCCCGTCGGATATAATACCATTGAAATCAATGGACTGAATATAAAGGAAACACGCCGGCAGTTCATGGTGTATGGAGAGGGAGCTACCCACATAGAACTGGAAGAAGAAAACCATTTGCTGGATGAGGTTCTCATCGTCTCCGGGCGTGTGCAGAATGTAAGGAGCACTCAGTTGGGAATGGAGAAGTTCCAGCCCAGTTTACTGAAGAACATTCCTACAGCTATGGGGGAGGTGGATTTACTGAAGATGCTTCAAACTCTTCCGGGTATCAAAACTGTGGGGGAGGCATCCAGTGGCTATAACGTGCGCGGAAGTGCTGCCGACCAGAATCTGTTGTTGCTGAATAATGGAACTATTTATAATCCGAACCACTTATTCGGTTTTTTCACCGCCTTTAATTCGGACATGATAAAGGATGCGGAACTTTATAAAAGCAGTATTCCCAGTCAGTATGGAGGGCGTATTGCATCCGTGCTGAATATAACAAGTAAAGAGGCGAGTAAGGAGAAGTTTACGGGTTCGGCGGGCATCGGACTTGTCACCAGTAAACTGAATCTTGAAATACCGATCATTAAAGAGAAGACTTCACTTCTTTTGAGCGGACGTACCACATACTCGGACTGGATCATGAAGATGCTGCCCGAAAAGAGTGGCTACCGTGATGGTAAAGCCGGATTTTACGATTTGGGAGGCATATTCTCGCATACATTGAATGAGCGTAATAAACTAAATATATACGGCTATTACAGCCATGACCGTTTTGCTTTTAACGATAACCAGAAGTACGCTTACAACAATATGAACTTCTCTGCAAACTGGAGAAGCATATTCTCTGAGAAGCTGACGGCAAATTTCTCTTTCGGTTATGATCATTATGATTACCGGAATGATGAATCGGTAGAAGAGGCGGCAGCTGCCCGCTTGTCATTCGCTATCAACCAATGGTTTGGAAAGGCTGATTTTAGTTACAAGCTGGATAATAACCATACCTTGAACTTTGGGCTCATGAGCCAGTTCTATAATATCAACTCAGGAACTTATGAACCACTGCATGAAAGTTCGCTGGTGAAATGGGACCAGCTTCAAAAGGATAAAGCGCTGGAAAGTGCCATTTACATTGGAGACCAATGGGAGATAACCCCTAAACTATCCGTAAATGCGGGTATACGCTATTCCATGTTCAACCTTTTGGGCCCGCGCACGTACTATACTTATCAGGATGGTATGCTTCCTTCTTCCACCACCGTTGTTGACTCTGTATCAGTGGGTGGCGGAAAAGTGGTTAAGACCTATCAGGGGCCGGAGTTCAGATTGTCTGCCCGCTATGCTTTCAATGATGACTTCTCCGTAAAGGCAGGCTTCAACACCATGCGGCAGTATATTCATAAGGTATCGAATACTACCATTATGTCGCCTACGGATACCTGGAAACTGAGTGATACGAATATTAAACCCCAGAATGGCTGGCAGCTGGCAGCAGGGGCATATTATAATACACCCGGCCAGGTACTGGAGTTGTCGGTGGAAGGGTACTATAAGAAACTGAACGATTATCTGGATTATCGCAGTTCGGCCAGGCTGATCATGAATCATCATCTGGAAACGGACGTGATTAATACGGAAGGATATGCCTATGGCGTTGAATTTCAGGTAAAGAAGCCGTCCGGCAAGCTGAACGGATGGGCCAGTTATACGTATTCGCGTACTTTCCTGCGCCAGAATGATCCGCGCATAGCCCGCCCGGTCAATGGTGGAGACTGGTATCCGACGGAGTATGACAAACCGCATGACTTCAAGTTGGTGGGAAACTATAAGTTTACCCGTCGTTACAGTGTGTCTTTCAATATGGATTATAGTACGGGGCGCCCTACTACCATTCCTGCCGGACAATATTACGACCAGGGATTGCAATCCATGCAGGTGTACTACACGGACCGTAACAGTTACCGGGTTCCCGATTACTTCCGTCTTGATCTTGCTTTCAATATAGAGCCGAGCCATCATCTGACTCTGCTGACGCATAGTTCTATTTCCTTCGGTGTCTATAACCTGACCGGAAGGAAGAATGTTTATTCCATTTATTATGTATCTGAGAATGGTAGTGTGCAGGGATATAAGATGTCCATTTTCGGCGCTCCTATTCCTTTTATTACTTATAACATAAAATTCTAAAGGGATATGAAGAAAAGAACGAATATAATAATCCTGATAAGTTTGCTCGGTTTTACTTTGAGCAACTGTATAGATGAGTTCGATGCTAAGATTCCGGACGGCGGTGTAGGCTTGCTGGTGGTTGAGGGTAATATCATATCAGACAGTACTGTCGTGTTTTCATTGAGCCGTACTTTTTCCTTAAATGAAGATGACTTGCCTTCGGGATATAATAAGGTTACAGCCGATGTCAGTGTTGTGGGAGAAGACGGTTCGCGCATAGCGGGAACTTCCATTGGTGACGGACGGTACCAGGTACGAATAGGAACGCTGAATAAGCAAGTGCGTTACGGACTGGAAATTGTATATGAAGGGGATACGTATAATTCTGAACTACAGTATCCGATAGAAACGGCTGCAATCGAAGAAGTCACTTTTGAGCAGCCGGAAGATTACGGGGATATACACATTCGCCTCTCTACGCGCAATGCAGGGGCCACAGGACCGGCATATTATATCTGGACTTATGAGGAAGACTGGGAAGTAAGGGCGGCATTTTATTCTAAATGGATATACGATCCTGTGACAGATGAAGTGCATACTTATGAAAAAGCGCCTTATGCGCAAGGATGGATTCATGCGGAGTCCACTAAAACGCTTGTTGGCTCTACGGAATCGAATGCCGAAAATCTATTGAAGAATAAAAAAATGTATTCTTTTGCCTCCGACAATCTCCGCGCTTCGTATTATTACAGTACGTTGATGAAGCAGAGAGCCTTGTCAAAAGGAGAGTTCGAGTATTATGAGAACAAGGTGAAATTGAGCGAAGAGATGGGCGGTTTGTTCACTCCCCAACCCTCGGAACTGCCTACTAATATCACTTGCAGCAATTCGGATAAACAAGCCATTGGTTATGTGGGAGTCAATATGAATGTAAGCGAGTACCGCCTTTATATTTCTACCAATGACATACAATATGATAATCCGTATGAGTGTAGTCTTTTACCGGATGGAGAAACGGAAAACAAAAGTAATTATGATTTATATATAGCGGGATATCGCATTGCCTTTTCTGAAATGACGGGGTATCAGTGGGCTAAAAAGGAATGTACTGATGTGCGTAGTTTGGGGGCGACTCTCAATAAACCTTCTTTCTGGCCGTTACCGGACAGGGGATATTAATATCGGAGTATTATGAAAAGAATTATATCGATCATTATTGGTTTGATTTCGGTGCTGGGCTTACAGGCGCAGGTCACTGAATGTATGCGAATATATACGGATAAGGATAATTATCTGGCAGGAGAAGATTTGTGGATAAAAGTCTGTGTGACGGATTCGGCAGAAGCTCCGTTCAGTAAAGTGGCTTATGTGGAGATCAGCGATATGCGCCAGGTGTATGCACAAGGCAAGATTGCCTTGAAGAATGGAACCGGATGGGGGCGTATCAAATTCCCGCAAACTATGCATTCGGGTGCCTATCAGCTTACGGCTTATACCCGTTACATGAGAAATCAATCAGCAGACCGCTTCCCGAAGAAATATATTGCTGTTCTGAACGCCAGTCAGGCCACGGACGGAGATGATGTGGAATTATTAAAAGATTCGGTTTCTTTGACTTCGGGTAATCCGGTACTTTCGCCGTTACGTTTGTCAACCGATAAAGCCGTGTATGGAAATCGCAGTAAGGTGACTTTGAAGTTACCGGAACTGCCGGGTGATCTGAAGGATTTTTCTTTGTCTGTGGTGAGAAGGGATTGTGCGTTACAGGCTTTTCCGTCTGCCGTTGAAGTGCAAAAAAACAATAAGGCTGCCGGAGAACGCTTTATTGCCGAATGCGAAGGACATATTGTGACCGGAAGATTAATAGGAGCATCGGCCGATTCGGTGAATGCCCGGCTATCGTGTGTTGGAAAGGATATCCGTATCTTTGACGGGCAACTACAGTCCGATGGCACTTACGCCTTCTATACCTCGGAAATCATGAATACCCAAGATATAGTGTTGACGGCTTTGCCGGGAAAAGGACGTACGGGCCGGTTGGAAGTAATATCTCCTTTTGCAGAAGTGCTGCCCGCGAAACTTCCCAAGCTTCGATTGGCATATGATGAGGAAGCATTGATAGAACGTAGTATCGGAGTGCAATTACACCACATCTTACCGGTAGATTCCACTCACGGACAGGCTGTGTTGGAACAGTTGCACGATTTTACCCCTTCACTCAGTTATAATCTGGATGAATATGTTCGTTTCAATACGGTCCGTGAAGCTTTTGTAGAATTTGTAATGGGAGTACGCGTAAGCAAGGCGGATGGCGCAACGATTATCAGAATATTGCAGGATGATGTAAAGCGGTTCAGTAGCTTAAAAGCGTTGGTACTGATAGACGGAGTTCCTATTGAAGATCATGATGCGGTATTGGACTATAATGCGCGTTTATTGCATTATATTCATCAGTATAGCGGTAGATATACGTTTGGCGGTAAACTGTACGATGGAATCATTTCGATGATAACACATCGTGGAACCCTTCCCGGACTACGCCTGGATGAGAATTCCCAATTGTTTGCTTATGAATTCCCGCAGAACCGTCCTGATTTTACAGCTCCGGTATATGACTCGGAAGAGCAACTGCATTCACGTATTCCCGATTTCCGCCACACGCTTTATTGGAATCCGGATATTACGGCTGCAACGAATACTGTCAGTTTCTACACATCGGATATGAAAGGAACTTATGTGGCAACCCTGCAAGGGATTAACAGCAAAGGAGAGTGTGTACAAGTACAAGGTAAGTTTGTAGTACGATAGTATATTCCTTTCAGGCTCTTCTCTTAGTATCCTCATGCAAAAGATGGCATCTTTAACATCAAAAGATGCCATCTTTTGTAGCATAACATGGCACCTTTCGCAGCAAAAGATGCCATCTTTTGCATAAGAGGATTATGAGATGAACCGGAAAGGTCTTATTCTTCCACCTGAAAGGGTTGTATCTTCCGGTTCCAATAGCCTGTATTGTTCATACTAGGAGTTAAAGCAAACACCAGTACGCCTGCTGTCGGAATCTCTGTAGTTCCGATCAAAGCTTTGGCTCCTTCAGGGAGGGTAAAGTTATAAGGTTTGTCGCTATAATTAAGGACTATCCCCAAACCGTTGCGGTATTCCATTGTCACACCATAGGGTAGATCCATTACAGGGATGTTCAGTTTCGCATAGAGTTTTTTAAGAACATCTCTTTCCAAGGTTCCGTCCGTACTGTCGATTCCTATGTACGTGATAGTACCTTTGCCAAGTTTACGGGTAGTAATGGCCGGTTTTCCTTCATAAAATTCTTCGATATACTTTCCCCAGATCTGGCAATCCTTGCCCGGTTTTAGTATTTCTCCCCAAGTGTTCCAGGTGTATTCTTTGCCATCCATCACAAACTTTCCCGGTTCTTCGGGGAGCAACAGGTCATAAAATTCCATTTCATTTCCCGTCAGGTCGTAGATAAGCGAGCCGAAAGGCGCTTCCGATAAACGTCCGTAACGGTCTTTCTGTGCCGTGCGACAGGTTAATACCAGATTACCTCCATTTCTTACGTATTCATTCCAGCGGTCTGCCAATGTCTTGTCCGCCATCTGATAGGCAGGAGCGATGACTACCGGATACTGTGACAGGTCTTTGCTTTCATTGATGATATCGACCGGAGCACCGAAACTCTTCAAGGTGCGGTAATACTTGTCGATATGTGCCATTGTATTCCAGGTGCGGTTTTGTTTTTGCCTTTCGATGCTCCATGCATTTTCATGGTTGAAAAGAATGGCGGTGCGACGGGCTTGATAATCGGCAGGCTTCACATCACGTGCCTTTGCCTGCGTGCGCAGTTGCTTCACTTCCTTAATGAATTGCTCGAATTCACGCCCTCCGGGAGTGATGGTTGTTCCGTCCGTATTCACAATTCCGTAATGATATTGCTCTGTTCCGTAAAGCGGTTGGCGATAACGGTATGTACAAATAAAATCACTTCCGCCCGCAAATACGCTCCAAAGCCATAGCCGGACAGCACCGGGCAGCGGTTGCGGATTGATGCTTCCCCAATTCACTTGTCCCGGTTGTAACTCCATCACACCGTAAGTTCCCTGTACGGGACGGAAAAAATCGTTGGCGAAAGCAATGCGTAGAGGGTTTCCTACCCGGTATCCGCGACGCCCGATACCTTCGTTGTCACCGTAAACCATATAGCGGGTGTAGCTCACAAAGTCCAGATCGGGACTTCCACCGATGTGTCCTTCATCGTAGTTGGGAATATAATTGGTGGTTACCCATTGGTTGTGGGCATACTTCTTAATCAGCAGGCATTGCTCGTTTAGGAAATCATTGGTCTGCCGGGCTGCAAAGCGCCGGTAATCCAATATCTGGTGATGATTCATAAACATCTGTGCGGTCTTGGGGAGAGTGATTTCATCGAAAGAGGAGTAGACTTCACTCCAGAAAGCAGTGCCCCAGGCATCATTCAATTCTTTGATGTTATTATGATATTTATTCCTCAGAAAATCACGAAACGCTACTTCCGCGGCCTGGTTATAATCGAATTGTACGGCAGGCTCATTGTCGAGTTGCCAGCCCACAATGCGGGGATCGTTGCCATAATGTTGTGCCAGTTTTTCTATCATCTTGTAGGAAAGCTCTCGATAGCGGGGAGAAGCGAACGAGGCATGCTGACGTGCACCGTGGTCGAGGAGTGTTCCGTCTTCGTATTTAATCAGGATTTCAGGATATTTGCGGCTTAACCAGACGGGTGGGGTGGCGGTGGAGGTACACATCACTACTTTTAGTTTGTATTTATCTGCCAGAGCGACTGCTTTGTCCAACCAGGCAAAATCAAATTTACCTTCTTCCGGTTCCAATTGTGCCCAGGCGAATTCGGCGAAGTGGGTGAACTCAAAACCTAAGTCGTGCATTTGCTTGAAGTCGCGTTCCCACTGGCTTTCGTCCCAATGTTCGGGATAGTAGTAGACGCCGGTCAGGGTGAGGTCTTTGTCATTGAACCAAGTGGACTGTGCAAAGAGCATTCCGCTCATCAGGCATGTACAGAGTAGGGTGAAGATCTGCTTTTTCATGGATGTTTTTCTTGATGGATTTATTATGTATACAAAGGTAAGCTACCCATGAAAAAGAGCCTATGGAAAATAGTGCAATTCCCTGCAATATAGGACTCTTTTAGATGAATTTCCATGCAAATGTACGTGTTTCCATTCATTGAGACAGTGAAATGGGCTATTTTCGCAACATGAATTAATGAACGGAATAATGGATACATAATAACCACATCATGAAAAAGAAGCTAATAGGAGTTTTCCTTCTAATGAGTCTCGTTTGCGGAAGCATCAGTGCGCAAGGATTGCCTGACAGGAAAGAGACGCTCGAAACCTTAATAAAAGTGAATAATTACTTCATGAAGAAGTACGCGGACTATCGTACTCCGTCTTATAATGGTATTATTCGTCCCAGCAATATCTGGACAAGGGGAGTGTACTATGAAGGACTGATGGCGTTGCATTCCGTTTTTCCTCGGGAAGAGTATTATGATTACGCTTATCAGTGGGCCGATTATCATAAATGGGGAATGCGTAACGGAAATACTACCCGCAATGCGGACGACCAGTGTTGCGGACAGGTTTATATCGAATTGTATAATATCTGTCCTGACCCGGAGATGATTAAGAATATCAAGGTCAATATTGACATGGTGGTTAATACTCCGCAGGTGAATGATTGGTGGTGGGTGGATGCCATACAGATGGCGATGCCTATTTATGCTAAGCTGGGTAAACTGACAGGAGAGCGGAAATATACTGATAAGATGTGGGAATTGTATAGCTATACCCGCAATGAATATGCCAAGAACGGACTGTTCAATCCTAAAGACGGGTTGTGGTGGAGAGATCATGATTTTGTTCCGCCTTATAAAGAACCTAATGGGGAAGATTGTTATTGGAGTAGGGGCAATGGTTGGGCTTATGCCGCACTGGTACGGGTGCTGGAAGAAATTCCGGCGGATGAGGTGCATCGTGCGGATTATGTCAATGACTTCCTGGCCATGAGTAAGGCAATAAAGAAATGTCAGCGTAAGGATGGTTTCTGGAATGTGAGTTTGCATGATGAGACAAACTTCGGTGGGAAAGAGACAAGCGGTACGGCTTTGTTCGTTTATGGAATGGCTTGGGGCGTGCGTAATGGCTTGTTGGATAAAAAAGAGTATCTTCCGGTATTGCTGAAGGCCTGGAATGCGATGGTGCAGGATGCTGTTCATCCGGACGGGTGTCTGGGGTATGTACAGGGAACGGGAAAGGAACCAAAGGATGGCCAGCCGGTGACTTATGATAAAATACCTGATTTTGAGGATTATGGTATAGGATGTTTCTTGCTGGCTGGTACGGAAGTGTATAAATTGAATTAATTAGTAACAGATTTCATAGATTATAGTATAATTGATAAAAGAATCAATTAGGAGGAAGGAGGGGCTGTGAAGTCGTTCCTTTTCTTTTTCTTTGCATATAAATGATAATTTACCAGCGTAGCGCTGGAGCAAGGTTTCCCTTCGGCATACAAGTAATTTTTCAGACGCGGATTACGCGGATAACGCGGATTTTAAAGGCTGCGCTATGTTTACTGCATCTTATCCGGATGGAAAAAAAGAGATCCGCGTAATCCGCGTAATCCGCGTCTAAAAAATGCAGCACAGCGCAGCCTTCAAACTCCGCGTTCGTCCGCCTTATCCCGCGTCGTCCGCGTACCCATTCACCGCTAAATTATCATTTATTAATCTGACAGATTAACTAACTAACATAAAATGAAAGAAGTATGAGGCAGCTTATTGCATTAATAATTTTAGGACTATCTATAACTTTGAATGTCGGAGCACAAAGTTACAAGTTCGATTTTACCTCCGGTAAGAAAACGAAGGACGGATATATCAAGATAACATCTGCTGATCGGTATGCCAATGCGAAAGGCTACGGATATGATCTCTCTCCGTCTCCGGATGGAAAGAACCACGCTCCTTTCTTCTTTTCAGTTGCCGTACCGGACGGGAATTATCACGTCACAGCTATCATCGGCAGTAAACGCAGTGCAGGAGAGACAACACTCCGAGGAGAATCACGCCGCCTCTTTTACGAAAATGTAAAAACAAAGAAAGGAGAATTGCTTCCTTGTTCCTTTACCATTAACAAACGCGATATCCACATCTCCGACAAAGAAGATGTGCGCATCAAGCCGCGCGAACGCAGCAAGCTGAATTGGGATGACAAACTGACTTTAGAGTTTAACGGAGATACTCCTCAGCTGACCGAACTAATCATTGAGCGTATAGAAAATGTTCCTACAGTCTTTTTATGCGGTAACTCCACTGTAGTGGATCAGGATAATGAACCTTGGGCCAGTTGGGGACAGATGGTTCCCCGTTTCTTTACCGATAGCATTTGCTTTGCCAACTATGCCGAATCCGGAGAGTCTGCCAATACTTTCATTGCTGCCGGACGTTTGAAGAAAGCCTTGACGCAGATGAAATCGGGAGATTATATCTTCATGGAATTCGGACACAATGATCAGAAGCAGAAAGGTCCCGGCAAAGGTGCCTTCTATTCTTTTATGACAAGTCTGAAAACCTTTGTTGATGAAGCCCGTGCCCGTGGAGTGTACCCCGTATTGGTAACTCCTACCCAAAGACGCAGCTTCGATGAAAATGGAAAGATTAAAGATACCCATCTTGATTTTCCCGATGCAGTGCGCTGGCTGGCGGAAAAGGAAAATATTCCTTTGATAGACTTGCATGCCATGACGCGTATTCTGTATGAGGCTATGGGAGTGGAAGAATCCAAGCATGCTTTCGTACACTATCCTGCCAATACCTATCCGGGGCAAGACAAACCTTTGGCGGATAATACTCATTTTAATCCGTATGGTGCTTATCAGATAGCCAAATGCGTTATTGAAGGAATGAAACAAGCCGGATTACCTTTGGTGAAGTATTTACGGACGGATAATGAAGGATATGATCCTGCCTGTCCGGATGCTCGCGAAACTTTTAAGTGGAATGAAAGTCCGTTTACGGAACTGGAAAAGCCGGACGGTAATTGAGAGAGGTTTTAGGGAACCAACCTCTCTATATCCGGAATCACTATTTCTCCCCGGTGTAATTCCAACAGGCCGTCTTCTTGCATGCCATTCAATGCTTTCGATACTCCCAATCGTGTATCATTGATGGTATTTGCAAGTTCTTCCATCTTGATTTTCAGTATCTTTTCTCCGGAAGGACGTTCGATGTGGGAGAGGATAAAATCTGCGATCCGCGCTTCGAGCTTCTCCGGAACTTTTGTCCACAAACGGTTATAGCACGTTTGTGCCCGGTTACTGATGATATTCATATAGTTGAGGCGGAAAATTTCATATCTGAACAGGTCGTTCATCACAAATGCCTTACTGATAGTTACGGTATTTACTTCTGTACGAGCTATGTGAGTGGATACGTAAGACGTATTCATGCCGAACAAAGATTGCGGTTCAATCAGGTATGGTGCCTGAAAATACTCCGTGAAGGTGTAAGAATTATCTGTGGATGAGGTGGATGAAGCGATTTCCCCGTTCAAGATAAATATTAACTGTCCACATGTTGTTCCTTTTTTTACTAAAGTTTCTCCAGCTTTATGCTTGGTGAAATGTAATTTTACTTTTCCCAATATATTAGTGAAGTCCTCATGAGCGAGTCCTTGAAACAGTGGCAATTGGAGCAGGGTGTCATACATCGTTTCCATATCTTTATCAACTTCTTGTTTGAAAACAAATGTAAGCATAATCGCTATGTACCGTAAACACTTTGCCTTTCTTTTTGTTTTTTTTATTATTTCTTAAACGTGCTATTCATTCAGGCAATTAAATCTTGTGGAATGCATAAAAATCGATTATCTTTGCAAAAAAAAGGAGGGACACATGTTTGCAGCATTCAATTTACAACAAATGATCAGTGCTTTTATTGTACTGTTCGCAGTTATCGATATCATTGGTTCTATTCCTATCATCATCAATTTGAAGGAAAAAGGCAAAGAAGTGAACGCGCTGAAGGCTACGTTAATATCTTTTGCATTGTTGATTGGCTTTTTCTACGCAGGAGACATGATGTTAAAGTTATTTCATGTAGATATTGAATCGTTTGCGGTGGCCGGTGCATTTGTTATCTTCCTGATGTCGTTGGAAATGATTCTGGATGTAGAGATATTTAAGAATCAGGGACCTATTAAGGAAGCGACTTTAGTGCCGCTGGTTTTCCCGTTGCTGGCGGGTGCCGGTGCATTTACCACCTTGCTTTCCCTCCGTGCGGAGTATGCCAGTGTTAATATTATCATCGCTTTGGTGCTGAATATGATATGGGTGTATTTTGTTGTTAGTATGACCGGGCGTGTGGAACGCTTCCTGGGTAAGGGCGGTATTTATATTATCCGTAAGTTTTTCGGTATCATTCTGTTGGCTATTTCGGTGAGGCTGTTTATGGCGAACATTACGTTGCTGGTGGAGGCGTTACATAAAACATAAATATTCTCCGGTTTTAATCTCTTGTTGAAATATGGCTTATACTGAGCCTTTTCTTTATTTTGTTGAATATATATTTGGAAAATATGCAGCAAAGCTATACCTTTGCAGCCAAATTCAAGACAATGATGAAACATTTATGTACATATAATCCTCTGAAACGATTGCTGCAGAACGAACAAATCTGTTGCTGTAGTGTCGTGCATGTACATTGGTTTAGCGGTTTCATCTAAGTTATCCTACATTATTTTTCTTTTTTGCCGGATACAATAATACCAGTATTCTATTTTTCAGTTACTAATTATTTTGTAATTGCGGTTGTTGTTGCATACTTGCCAGTGGGAGCGAAGGAATAAGTTCCTCTGTCCGGCAGGTTGTTGCCCCGCGTATGATCTAAACTAGAGTTGATATGTTTAAAATACTTGGCCTGATGATCTTAGGCATAATAATCGGTTATGGTTTGCGTCGTATCTCGTTTTTGCGCAAAGTGGAGGTATCCATATCTTATACAGTATTTTTGTTACTGTTTGTTTTGGGCGTCACTATAGGGTCCAACAGACTGATTGTAGATAATCTGTTCTCTTTTGGATGGCAGGCAGCCTTATTGGCTTTATCTGCTACTGTAGGCAGCATTTTGGCTTCATGGCTTGTATTAAAATTGTTTTTCACTTCTAAAAAGAAAAAGGTATGAAAGATAGTTTGATTGTATTGGGATTTTTTGTGGGCGGATGCCTTTTGGGAGCTTTGGGATATCTCCCGGTGGATTTGAAGACAGGTAATATGTCTATCTATATATTGTATGCGTTGATGTTCCAGATTGGCATCAGTATTGGTTCCAATAAGGAACTGAAGAGCATGATTTCTCAGCTCCGTCTGAAGTTCTTGCTGATTCCGTTGGCTACTATTGGTGGAACTCTGCTTTTCTCGGCTCTGGCCAGTCTGCTGCTTAGCCGTTGGAGTATATTTGACTGTATGGCGGTGGGGAGTGGTTTTGCTTATTATTCTCTTTCTTCTGTGCTGATAACGCAGTTCAAGGAAGCTTCAATCGGACTTCAGCTGGCTACGGAGTTGGGGACAATTGCTCTGTTAGCTAATATATTCAGGGAAATGATGGCTCTGCTGGGTGCACCGCTATTGGTACGATACTTCGGCAGATTGGCACCTATATCAGCCGCTGGTGTCAATTCAATGGATGTGATATTGCCTGTAATTACCCGCTATTCCGGGAAAGAGATGGTGCCTATAGCTATTTTCCACGGCTTACTCATTGATATGAGTGTACCATTCTTTGTTTCTATGTTTTGCAAACTATGATGCCGGATCTTCTTCCGATCTATTGCAGTCTGCTTTTACTTCTGTATTTTCTTCTTCCTCATATTCCTTCCCCTCTTCACCGGACTCTTCATCAGGTGTTTCTTCCTCATCTGTAAACGGGTCCGGTCGTTGAGGTCCATATTCCATGAATGCTATGGCACAGATAGTGCCGGCTATCGCTCCGCTGAGGTGTCCTTCCCATGAGGTGGTTTCTTTGGCAAAGAATGGGAACATATTCCAGATAAGCCCGCCATATAGAAAGGTAACTAATAAGGAGATGGCAATCAATGGTACATGCTTTCGCAGGATACCGCTGAAAAAAAGGAAGAAGGCCAGGCCGTAGATGATGCCGCTGGCTCCGATGTGCCATCCCGGTTTACCTATAAGAAAGGTGAGTGCACCGCAGCCTATCCAGATGGCAAAGAATATATAGGAAGCAATGTGCCGGTAAAAGTAGAACAAACACCACGACAGAAAGAATAACGGCAAAGTGTTTGCTAACAGATGCCTCAAACTGCCGTGTACTAACGGGTGCGCAAAGATACCGAATACCCCTCTTTGTTCCATAGGATACACACCTAACCTCCTGAAATCCCAGTCCATACCGACTTCAAGGAACTTTAGCAAGTAAAGAATAAAAATGAGGAATAACGGTATAACTGCTGCCAGGGCTATCCGGCGTACATCTTGCTTCATCTTTCTTACTGGTTTCTGTTATTTTGGTACAATGCTACGAATATTTAAGTAAAAAACGAAAATAAATGAACTTTTTATTTTGCGTATTGTCTTTAATTTGTATTTTTGGCATCAGTACCATACCCGTAGGCATAGCATGCGAGGTATGGAACATGATACCTGAACAATTAACCTTTAAATAATGCACAACTATGAGTTATTTACGATTTGACAAGACTCTGATGATCAATCTGGAAGAATCTTTACCAAGGGAGATACTTCGGACAAATAAGTCAGGAGCCTATCATTGTACAACAATTGTAGATTGTAACACACGCAAATATCACGGACTGTTGGTGATTCCCGTCCCCAATCTTGACGATGAAAATCATGTGCTGCTATCTTCTTTAGATGAAACGGTAATTCAGCACGGTGCGGAGTTTAATCTGGGGTTGCATAAATATCAGGGAGACCACTTTAGTCCTAACGGGCATAAGTATATCCGTGAATTCGATTGCGAGCATATCCCGGCAACAACTTACCGTGTAGGAGGTGTTATCCTCCGTAAGGAAAAGATTTTTGTACATCATGAGAATAGGATTCTGATTCGCTATACCTTGGTAGATGCCCATTCGGCAACCACACTTCGTTTCCGCCCCTTTTTGGCCTTTCGCAGTGTACGCGAATATACGCACGAAAATCCGCAGGCGAACCGTGACTACCAATTGGTAGAAAATGGTGTGAAAACCTGTATGTATCCCGGCTATCCCGAACTTTTCATGCAACTGAACAAGAAGAATGAATTCCATTATCAGCCGGATTGGTATCGTGGCATCGAGTATCCCAAAGAACAGGAGCGAGGATATGACTTCAATGAAGACCTGTATGTTCCCGGTTATTTCGAAGTAGATATAAAGAAAGGAGAAAGTATCGTTTTCTCTGCCGGCATTTCCGAAATTTCTCCGCGTAAACTAAAACAAACCTTTGAGGCGGAAGTTGCTGACCGTACACCGCGCGACAGTTTCTATCACTGTCTGCAAAACTCGGCACACCAGTTCCACAATAAACAGGGGGAGAACCATTATGTATTAGCGGGATATCCCTGGTTTAAGTGTCGTGCCCGTGACTTGTTCGTTTCTTTGCCCGGCTTGACGTTGGCAGTGGATGAACAAGATGAGTTTGAAGATGTTATGGTAACTGCCGAAAAAGCTATCCGGGAGTTTATCAGTGGAGAACCATCGAGTTATAAAATATATGAGATGGAAGATCCGGATGTATTGTTGTGGGCTGTATGGGCTTTACAGCAGTATGCTAAGGAGACCTCACGTGAGCAATGCCGCCAGAAATATGGTCGTTTGCTGGAGGACATCATGGACTATATCCGTAGCCGTAAACATGATAATCTCTTCCTGCACGAAAATGGCTTACTGTATGCCAACGGGACGGAGAAGGCTATCACCTGGATGAATTCTACGGTGAATGGTCGTCCTGTAACCCCGCGTACGGGATACATTGTGGAAGTGAACTCTTTGTGGTATAACGCACTTCGTTTCATAGCCGATCTGGTTCGTGAAGATGGCAATGTACATCTGGCGGACGAACTGGATGCGCAGGCGGAAGTAACCGGAAAGTCTTTTGTAGAGGTATTCCGTAATGAGTGTGGTTATCTGTTCGATTATGTGGATGGATTTATGATGGACTGGAGCGTCCGTCCCAATATGATATTTACCGTTGCCTTCGATTATTCCCCGCTGGATCGGGCACAGAAAAAGCAGGTGCTTGATATCGTGACGAAAGAGTTGCTTACTCCGAAAGGGTTGCGTACTCTCAGTCCGAAGAGTGGAGGATATAATCCGAACTATGTCGGTCCTCAGATTCAGAGAGATTATGCTTATCACCAGGGTACAGCTTGGCCGTGGCTTATGGGCTTCTATATGGAGGCGTACCTGCGTATTTACAAGATGAGCGGTGTATCATTCGTGGAGCGTTATCTGATTGGTTTTGAAGATGAGATGACGAGTCATTGTATCGGTTCGCTCCCCGAACTCTTCGATGGTAATCCACCGTTCAGAGGTCGCGGTGCAGTGTCTTTTGCCATGAATGTGGCCGAAATACTGCGCATCCTGAAATTGTTGTCTAAGTATAATTTATAAGAGGAGGAACGAAAATGAAAGTTTTAATGTTTGGATGGGAGTTCCCCCCGCATATCTTAGGTGGCTTGGGAACTGCCAGCTACGGTCTGACGAAGGGGATGTCCCAGCAGGAAGATATGGAAATTACTTTCTGTATTCCAAGGCCATGGGGCGATGAAGATCAGAGCTTCTTACGCATCATTGGCATGAATAGCACTCCGGTAGTGTGGCGTGATGTAAACTGGGATTATGTTCAGGGACGTGTAGGTTCTTATATGAACCCCCAACTCTATTATGATTTGCGCGATCATATTTATGCCGATTTTAATTATCTGAATACGAATGATCTCGGTTGTATCGAGTTTTCCGGTCGTTATCCAGCTAATTTACATGAAGAGATAAATAACTATTCCATTGTGGCCGGTGTGGTAGCACGCCAGCAGGAGTTTGAGATCATCCACTCACACGACTGGCTGACCTATCCGGCAGGTATTCATGCCAAACAGGTATCCGGTAAACCGTTGGTAATCCATGTGCATGCCACCGACTTCGACCGTAGTCGTGGAAATGTGAATCCTACTGTGTATGCCATAGAAAAGAATGGTATGGATAATGCTGACCATATTATGTGTGTGAGTGAGTTGACTCGTCAGACGGTTATTAATAAATATTTTCAGGATCCCCGCAAGGTATCTACCGTGCACAATGCCGTTTCTCCGCTTTCACAAGAGATACAGGATATTGTACCGCAGAAGAAGCCGAATGAAAAAGTTGTGACTTTCTTAGGTCGCATAACCATGCAGAAGGGTCCGGAATATTTTGTGGAAGCTGCTGCTATGGTATTGCACCGTACACGCAATATCCGTTTTGTGATGGCCGGTAGTGGTGATATGATGGATCAGATGATCCGTTTGGTGGCCGAACGAGGTATTGCCGACCGTTTCCATTTTCCAGGTTTCATGAAAGGAAGTCAGGTGTACGAAATGTTGAAAGCAAGTGATGTGTACATTATGCCGTCTGTTTCCGAACCCTTTGGTATTTCTCCTTTGGAGGCTATGCAATGTAGTGTACCGACTATTATTTCTAAGCAATCCGGCTGTGCCGAGATATTAGATAAGTGCATCAAGACTGACTACTGGGATATTCATGCTATGGCAGATGCAATTTATGCTATTTGCACTTATCCTGACCTTTACGAGTATTTGCGTGATGAAGGTAAGAAAGAAGTGGATGCTATTAAGTGGGAAGATGTGGGACTGAAAGTGCGCCGCATCTACGAAGAGGTTATTAAACAATATAATAGATAACAATAAAACAATATAGATATGAGAACGATCTGTCTTTATTTTGAGATCCATCAAATCATTCACCTGAAACGCTATCGTTTCTTTGATATAGGTACGAATCATTATTATTATGATGATTATGCCAACGAATACAGTATCAACGAAGTTGCCGAACGTTCCTATATTCCGGCATTGAGCACCCTCATTGAAATGGCGAAAAATTCCGGCGGTGCATTCAAGGTGGCTTTGTCTATTTCCGGTGTTGCTTTGGAACAATTGGAAATCCACGCGCCGGCTGTGATTGACCTGCTACACCAGTTGAATGATACAGGTTGTTGCGAGTTCTTGGCCGAACCTTATTCTCACGGCCTTTCTTCTTTGGCAAATGAAGATTGTTTCAAGGAAGAAGTGAAGCGCCAGAGTGCTAAGATGAAACAAATGTTCGGTAAAGCACCGAAAGTATTCCGTAACTCCAGTCTGATTTACTCTGATGAAATAGGAGGATTGGTGGCAAGTATGGGCTTTAAGGGTATGCTGACTGAAGGTGCAAAACATATTTTAGGATGGAAGAGTCCGCACTATGTGTATCATTGTAGCTATAACCAGAACCTGAAACTGTTGTTGCGTGATTTCAAGCTTTCAGATGATATCAGTTTGCGCTTCTCTAATTCCGAATGGAATGAATATCCACTGTTTGCCGATAAGTATATTGGTTGGATTGATGCTCTGCCACAAGAAGAACAGGTTATCAACATCTTTATGGAACTTAGTGCATTGGGAATGTCACAGCCGCTTTCTTCCAATATACTGGAATTCCTGAAAGCGTTGCCTGCTTGTGCAAAGGATAAAGGTATTACTTTCTCTACACCGACGGAGGTTATCACTAAATTGAAATCTGTATCTCAACTGGATGTTCCGTATCCAATGTCCTGGGTAGATGAGGAAAGAGATACCAGTTGCTGGTTGGGCAACTGTATGCAGCGTGAAGCTTTCAATAAATTGTATAGTATTGCAGAACGCGTTCATTTATCTGATGATCGCCGTATCAAGCAGGATTGGGATTATTTGCAGGCAAGTAATAACTTCCGGTTCATGACGACGAAGAATAGTGGTATTAGATTGAACAGGGGAATCTATGAGTCTCCTTATGATGCTTTTACTAACTATATGAATATTTTAGGTGATTTCATCAAACGGGTAGAATCTCTTTATCCGATGGATATAGATAATGAGGAACTGAATGCCTTGCTGACGACTATCAAGAATCAGGGTGACGAGATAGACGAATTACACAAAGAGGTGGAAAAGTTGCAGGCTAAACTGGAAAAAGAAAAGACTGCTGAGGCAAAGGTTAAAGCTGCTACTGCCAAAGCTAAAACTCCTGCTGCTACAAAGAAAACAGCTGAAAAGAAACCTGCTGCGAAGAAAAACACAACAACCAAGAAGGAAACTGCCAAGTAGTTTTTCTTCTTAGGAGAAAATACATCAAATAAAAAAGCCTTCCGTTCAAACAGAACGGAAGGCTTTTTTGTACCTTTACTTATTTTGAGGAGAAGTTTATTTATTGAATGTAGTATAAGTTACTTCCAATTCCAGAACATCACCCTCTGGACCGCCTTTCAATTTAGCATATCCGGGTTGTAGATCGTTTTGGATGCCTGTCATTGTTTGAGAAGTACTTGAACTTGTAGTGTCGTAAGTAATCGCAACAGGTATCAGATATACCGTTCTCCAGTCTTTTTCCCATTCTTCTTGATTCCATTTATCACCTGCTGCTTCTTTGGCTTTTTTCATTGCAGCATCTTTTCCTTGAATGCAAGTGGTAACTAAACGGGCAATATTATTAAATGTATACTGATTGGTTGCTACATTATTATGCTTTACGGTATAAGACGTGATGTTGTCCGGCAATTTGTTTTCTTCGAAGAAACTCTTGAAGTCTACTTTACGTAGTAGCAAAACATTGCTTGGAGCACTCATGCTGAACTCGTATGGACTGTCTTGCTTATTGTAATTGGTGAATGTCAGTTTTACTGCATTCAGTGTATCATTGGATAAATCCCGGTAGATATCATCATAAGGTAATTCTGCCTCTGTGAAAATACCGGCGGGAGATTTGATATAAGTATGATCCGTTTCATCAACACGTTCCTTGATTTTAGCTGAATTGAGGAACTGGTTAGCTTGAATTACCTCTTTGGTAGAAGCAAACTCGGTTCGCCAAGTTGTAGCAATAGAATCAGTGCCATCATGAGCCTTGTAAGGTATATTGGTTGTATCATTCAATACATAAAATTCGTATTTCATTTGCAAGTCTACGCGGTCTACGTAGAGTATGGTTCCGTCACCGTAATCGCTTTTGATGTACACACCTTTAAACAACTTGCTAAACCCTTCGGAGTTCTCGAAATATTCAGGATTGGTCTTAGCATACTCTAACCATTTATTTCCGTATTTTTCCTTATCAAGTGTAAAGGTGATACTTGGATAGTAAGTCTTGTTACCGTATGAATCTGTTGCATTCCTTTCTTCATCGGTTACGCTTGTGTCGTAAGCGGTATAGGCTCTACGTCCTAATAAAATGGAACTACCATCTTTGATGTAATACTCTTTAGGATCAATGTTGGTATAGCGGTTACGTTCCAGTGGTTCTTGTAGTTCATATGCACTCATGCGACAGGCATTCAACGAATCACCGAACCAAGTAGAATAAAAAACGACTAAACGTACGCCTTCTACCTCATTTTTTGTCAGAATACCAGTCTTCTTTTCCTTATCGTATACTTCGGGGAATTTGAAGTTATCTATACAGTTCAACTCAGTCAAAAAGCTGGCTTCGTAATATCCAAAATCAGGATCAGTAAAACGTCCCACATAACCTGTACTCGTCTTGGCAAATACAGAGTCAGCAAGGACGGAACGTGTAGTAACAGGATATTTTGTGGTTAGTGCGGAAATACCGTCGGAACCGGGTAACATTCCTATTCCTAATGTACCGGTATTATCATCGCAACCAAAGAAAGTAAGGGTTGCTGTCAATAGCAGAGCGCCTAAAAACTTCACTTTCATAGTTTTCTTTGTTATCTTGTTTATTTTTGTTCTGTTTCCCATACTCTGTCGTAGAACTCATTACAAGCATCGGCAAATGTTTCGGGAGTCTGATATTCTAAAATGGGTTTTCCAGATTGTCGAGCATATTCCATCACTTCTTCGTTGACTTTTTCGCTTTGTTGGATAATGCCATCTGCATAATCAATGGCCAGTTTGCACAACGTAGCATAGTCTACAGGAGCCTTCAGGTGAGCTACATCCTTCTTTGTAACACCTTTCAATACCAATCTGTTTACAAAATCAGCATTAAACGATTCTTTGAAGTCATCTTCGAAAACGGAGAATACTACTTTAGCGTCACGGAATGAAGGCTCGTCCTTATATGCTTTCTTTATATACAAAGGAGCTAAGGCAGTCATCCAGCCATGGCAGTGAATGATATCCGGGCACCAGCGTAACTTCTTAACTGTTTCCAATACACCGCGTGCATAAAAAATAGCACGACTGTCATTATCCTCATATTCCACACCATTCTCATCCGCTGTTTCCAGGCGGTTTTGGAAATAATCATCGTTGTCGATGAAATAAACCTGCATGCGGGCAGACTGAATGGAAGCAACTTTAATAATAAGGGGGTGGTCGGTATCGTCAATAATCAGATTCATACCGGAGAGACGTATCACTTCATGCAATTGGTTTCTGCGCTCATTGATATTCCCCCATTTAGGCATGAATGTTCTAATTTCTCTGCCTTTTTCCTGGATTGCTTGAGGTAGGTTTCTGCCTACAAGGGACATTTCGGATTCTGGTACGTAAGGAGTAATCTCTTGGGTAATAAATAAAACCTTGTTCGCCTTTGTCATAATAACAATGTTCTCAATTATTCTGCAAAGATATAAAAAAAATCGGGCACTTGAGCAAATAAGGCGACTCTATAATTCCTTATGAATTGTTAACTGATTGTTTTTCAGTGTTACATTGCTTCAAAGCAGGTTGTTGTCCGAGTAGAACTTTTGCATTAATTTGCGATATTTCTTCTTTATATGCTAAATAATAGTTTATTTTGCACCGCTTTTGCGAACAACTAAGTTATTATATAACCTATAAAAATGGAAATAGTACATACTATCAAGGACTTGCAGGCCGGACTCTCGGCTTTACGGGCCCAAGGTAAAAAGGTAGGATTGGTACCTACAATGGGTGCCCTGCATGCCGGTCATGCGTCATTGGTGAAGCGTTGTGTTGCAGAGAATGATGCTGCGGTAGTGAGTGTTTTTGTAAACCCGACACAGTTTAACGACAAGAATGATTTAGAGAAATATCCCCGTACGCTGGATGCCGATTGTGCTTTGTTGGAAGCTTGCGGTGCTGCGTTTGTGTTCGCTCCTTCGGTTGCGGAGATGTATCCTGAACCTGATACGCGCCAATTTAGTTATGCGCCGTTGGATACAGTGATGGAAGGTGCGTTTCGTCCGGGACACTTCAATGGTGTTTGCCAGATTGTGAGTAAGCTGTTTGATGCAGTGAAACCGGATCGCGCTTATTTCGGAGAGAAAGATTTCCAGCAGTTAGCTATCATTCGTGAGATGGTGCGCCAGATGAATTATTCGTTGGAAATAGTGGGTTGCCCTATTATACGTGAAGAGGATGGGCTGGCTCTGAGTAGTCGTAACGCTCGTTTATCTGTCGAAGAACGCAAAAATGCTTTAAAAATATCGCAAACATTATTTGAAAGTCGTACCTTTGCGGCTTCTCATACAGTTGCTGAGACTCAGAAATTTGTAGAAGATGCCATTGCTGCCGCTCCCGGTTTGCGTCTGGAATACTTCGAACTGGTGGATGGCAACACGTTGCAGAAAATAGCCAATTGGGAAGATACGGCGTATGCTGTAGGTTGTATTACAGTGTTCTGTGGTGAAGTTCGCCTGATTGACAATATTAAATATAAAGAGTAATAAACCTAAAAAGAGAGATCAGACCTTATGATGATTGAAGTGCTGAAGTCGAAAATCCATTGCGCTCGCGTCACGGAAGCTAACCTCAATTATATGGGAAGCATTACGATTGACGAGGACTTACTGGATGCGGCTAATATGATTGCCGGTGAAAAAGTGTACATAGCTGATAATAATAATGGTGAACGTTTTGAAACCTATATTATTAAAGGCGAACGTGGTTCGGGCAAGATATGTCTGAATGGTGCGGCAGCCCGCAAGGTGCAGCCGGACGATATCATCATTATTATGTCGTATGCCTTGATGGACTTTGAAGAAGCCAAGTCGTTCAAGCCGTCGGTGATTTTCCCTGATCCGGCAACGAACAAAGTGGTGAAATAAACGGGAAGAAAAGCGGTGGAAAGCTTGACTTTAGTTGTTTGATTCCGTATCTTTGCCCATGTAATCCTGATTTAGTTTCGGGAACGAAGATAGTAAGAGGAGTGATGCTAGTTGCTCCTCTTTTTTTGTGTCTGTATGTAGGATTTTTCGGAAGATACTATGTTTTGGTTCATAATATACTATGTAATTGGGTAAAACATACTATGTAATCGCTCGAAACATACCATCTGTTTAGAGCGAATGAATGATATAATCGAAGTAAACAGATCATCTGTTCCGGAAAAAGAAAAGCGGAAAGACCGAAATCTTTCCGCTTTGTTAATGTTATGTAAACTTGCTCTTGACAAGTAATGGCTTTTCTGCTTATTTGCTCAACTGCTCGTGCATTGAGGCAGCAGCCTTGCGGCCATCGCCCATAGCGAGAATAACGGTAGCACCACCACGAACAATATCACCTCCGGCATAAATGGTCGGAATAGATGACTGCATGTTCTCGTTTACGGCAATCGTACCTTTGCGTCCCATTTCCAGTCCCGGAATAGAAGAAGGTACAATCGGGTTGGGAGAAACCCCTACGCTGACGATAGCCAGATCTATATCAATGGTTTCCGTTGCACCTGGGATAGCTACGGGACTACGGCGTCCGGATGCATCCGGTTCGCCAAGCTCCATTTTTTGCAAGATAACTTGTTTTACCTTTCCTTGCTCATCGGCGATGTATTCGATAGGGTTATGCAGCGTGAGGAACTCAACACCTTCTTCTTTCGCATGTTTTACCTCTTCGATACGTGCAGGCATTTCTTCTTCGGAACGGCGATAGATAATCATGGCACGTTCAGCACCCAAGCGGCGTGCAGTACGCACTGAGTCCATTGCTGTATTTCCACCACCGATAACGGCTACATTTCTACCGAAAGGCACCGGTGTATCAGAGTCTTCGCTTGCTGCATCCATCAGGTTGACGCGTGTTAGGTATTCATTGGATGACAGGATATTGATGGAGTTCTCTCCCGGAATATTCATGAAGTTAGGCAATCCGGCACCGGATGCTACGAATACACCTTTGAAACCTTCTTCTTCTAACTGTTCCACACTGATAGTCTTGCCTATGATGCAGTCCTTTATGAAGTTAACTCCCATCTTGGCAAGATTCTCAATCTCTACATCCACCACTTTGTTCGGCAGACGGAATTCGGGGATACCATACTTCAATACACCGCCTATCTCGTGAAGGGCTTCGAAGACAGTAACGTCGTAACCATATTTAGCCATATCTCCGGCAAAAGAAAGTCCGGCAGGTCCGGAGCCGATAACGGCAATCTTGATACCATTCTTTTCCTTGATTTCCGGTACGGAAATTTGCCCGCTTTCACGTTCATAGTCAGCGGCAAAGCGTTCCAGATAGCCGATAGCTACCGGCTTTTCTTTCATTTTCAGGTGGATACATTTTGACTCGCACTGTTTTTCCTGCGGGCAAACACGACCGCAAACAGCAGGCAGAGCACTGGTCTCTTTTAGTGTCTTGGCAGCTTCGAGTATTTCTCCACGTTCAATGTTTTTGATGAAACGAGGAATGTCAATACCTACGGGACAGCCTTCCATACAGCCTGGATTCGCACAATCGAGGCAACGCTTAGCTTCCGTCAGAGCTTGTTCCTCTGTAAGTCCTTGATTTACTTCTTCTTTGCGACTGTGCGAACGGTATTCCGGATCGAGCTCGTTCATTTCAACACGCGGAATAGCGGTACGTTCTTTGGGTTTCATTGCCTTGCGAAGTTCCAAACGCCATGCGGCATTACGACTTTTCTCGTCAACTTCTTGTGTCGGTTCCGGTACAGCTTTGCAGGATTCGTCTTCTTCAAGCTTGTGCATCTCCTCGCGTTCGATGCTCTTGAAAGCACCCATACGCTTCAACATCTCGTCGAAGTCTACCTGATGGCCGTCAAATTCCGGTCCGTCTACACAAACGAATTTGGTCTTTCCACCGATGGTAATACGACAAGCACCGCACATACCTGTACCATCCACCATGATTGTATTCAGCGAAACATCAGTCGGTATTTCATATTTCTTAGTCAGCAAACAAACAAATTTCATCATGATAGCGGGGCCGATGGCAAAACATTTGTTTACTTTCTCCCGTTTAATGACTTCTTCCACGCCTTCGGTTACCAATCCTTTGCGTCCGTAAGAACCGTCATCGGTCATAATGATGACCTCGTCTGCGCTTTCGCGCATCTCTTTTTCAAGGATAATCAGCTCTTTGCTACGTCCGGCAAGTACGGCAATAACGCGATTACCGGCAGCTTTCAAAGCCTGTACGATAGGGAGCATGGGAGCCACGCCTACACCACCACCTGCACAAACCACTGTTCCGAAGTTTTCAATATGAGTAGCTTGTCCCAGCGGACCTACCACATCGGTGATGTAATCGCCCTCATTCAGTTCGCAAAGGCGGGTAGAGGAGAGGCCTACTTCCTGTACTACCAAAGTGATAGTGCCGCGTACGGTGTCAGCCGCTGCAATAGTCAATGGCATACGTTCGCCTTTTTCGCCTACACGCACAATGACGAAGTGTCCTGCCTTGCGTGAGCGGGCTATTAAAGGTGCCTCGATCTCTAATTTAAAAACCTTTTCAGAAAAATGTTCTTTGCTAATGATTTTGTTCATTATCTATAAATTTTGTTGGTATAATTACGTAATCACTTTCAGATTGTTACGGTTTGCAAAGATACGGGTTATTTGGTAAAAACAAAGAAAGTTTCTTCTAAAAAGCTGTATAACTGATGTGGACAAATGATAATTCGCCCCTACCAGGTTGTATAGACGTAATCATATAAACGTCTGTGGTTACCTATGTAGGAGCGAATTATTATTCACCCGCTCGTATAGCGCAGCTATTTTTAGTCAATCATTTCAAAACCCGTATACGGTACCAATGCCTTCGGGATACGGATACCTTCCGGCGTCTGATTGTTTTCCAGCAAAGCGGCAACAATGCGTGGTAATGCCAATGCAGATCCGTTTAATGTATGGCAAAGTTCTGTCTTCTTTTCTCCACTGCGGTAACGGCATTTCAAGCGGTTGGCCTGATAAGTATCGAAGTTAGAAACCGAACTTACTTCCAGCCAACGCTTCTGTGCTTCGGAGTAAACCTCAAAGTCGAAGCAAAGGGCGGCTGTAAAGCTCATATCTCCACCGCATAGGCGAAGGATGCGATATGGCAATTCCAGTTTTTGCAATAATCCTTCCACATGATCCAACATCTCTTTGTGAGATTGTCTGGAATGTTCCGGTTTGTCAATGCGTACCAATTCTACTTTAGAGAATTCGTGCAGACGGTTTAAGCCGCGTACATCTTTACCGTAAGAACCTGCTTCGCGACGGAAACACTGCGTGTAAGCACAGTTCTTGATAGGAAGTTGCTTCTCTTCCAGAATCACGTCACGATAGATGTTTGTTACAGGAACTTCAGCCGTCGGAATAAGATATAAATCGTCTACTTCGCAATGGTACATCTGACCTTCCTTGTCGGGTAACTGGCCTGTTCCGTAACCGGAAGCGGCATTAACTACTGTCGGAGGCATGATTTCCAGATAACCGGCTTTGCGGGCTTCGTCCAGGAAGAAGTTGATCAACGCGCGTTGCAACTGTGCACCTTTTCCTTTATAAACCGGGAAACCGGCTCCTGTTATCTTTACGCCCAGGTCGAAATCTATCAAATCATATTTTTTTGTCAGTTCCCAGTGAGGCAGTGCATCTTTGGGGAGTTCGGTTTCCATACCGCCCATTTTCTCTACTACATTATCTTCAGCACCTACACCTTCGGGTACTTCATCATAAGGTACATTAGGAATGGTATAGAGTAGATTCTGCATGTCTTCGGCAGCCTGATCCATTTCAGTCTGCAAAGTCTTGTTGACTTCTTTAAGTTCGGCTACACGGCTTTTGGCAGTTTCTGCTTCCTCTTTCTTTCCTTCTTTCATCAATTGTCCGATGGATTTGGAAATCGAGTTTACTTCAGAGAGGTTATTATCTAATATAGACTGTGTGCTACGTCTTTTGTCGTTAAAGGCAATTACCTGGTCTATTGTTTCTTTTGCATTTTTGAAATGCTTCTTTTCCAGTCCGCGGATCACCGCGTCGGTGTTTTCTGTAATTTGTTTGATGGTAAGCATATCTTGATACTTTGTTTTGATTAAAATCTTGATTTGAGAGTACAAAGATAGTGTAAATCAGAAGTAATGCAAAAAAAGAAACTATAAAAAGAAAGGGATGCAATCCATCAGATTGCATCCCTCATCTTTATTTCTTATTCTGAAACTTACGCTTCTGTGCTTTCGGCAGGGATTACAGATACATAACGTCTGTCTTCCTTGGTTACTTTGAACTGTACAGTTCCGTCTACTAAAGCGAAAAGAGTGTGGTCTTTACCCATACCGATGTTGTTACCCGGGTGGAATTCAGTACCTCTTTGACGAATGATGATGTTGCCTGCTTTGCAAGCTTCGCCACCAAATATCTTAACGCCTAATCTCTTGCTCTGTGATTCGCGGCCGTTCTTAGAACTACCGACACCTTTTTTATGTGCCATTTCTTCTTACTGTTTTAAATTGATTAAGCTACTACTTCTGTAATTGTTAACTCTGTGAATTGTTGGCGGTGACCGTTCAACTTGCGATGACCTTTTCTTCTTTTCTTGTGGAAAATGAGAACTTTGTCACCTTTTACCAGGCTGGATACAATCTGGCAAACAACTTTTGCACCTTCTACAGTAGGAGCACCTACAGTGATTGCACCGTCTTTGTCTACCAAAAGAACCTTGTCAAATTCTACTGTCGTACCGTTTTCTGCATTCTGGATGTGGTGTACAAACAGCTTTTTGCCAGCTTCTGCTTTAAATTGCTGACCGTTGATTTCTACAATTGCGTACATTTCTTATATATAATGTATAAGTTAGCTCCGTCGGGTGGTCTCTAATCACTTAGAAAGCACTTTGTCGAACCCGGTGCGGAATAATCGGGCACAAAAGTACTTCTTTTCTTCGGAACGGGCAAGTGTTTCATCTTCTTTTTGCGGAAAAAATGGTTTACCTCTATTCCATGTAAGGAAAGCGGAATGGGAGCAGTTTCCCGTTTACAAGAAGTTAAGAGTTTGTCGACAAGAAATTAACTTTTTGTCGACAAACTCTTAACTTCTTGTAAACAGAAAAAGGACTGCTTGTAACCTTTTGGTAATCAGTGGCGAAATATTCTCTTGTTTAAATCGGAATGTATATAAAACGTACTTGAGACCTATTTGCTTCGCACCTACTCCGTAGCAAAACAGGATGCGAACCGGATTTACCTGAAAAATTACAAAAGTGGCTTTAGTACATAAACCGCCGCAACTATCAGTGCCACTACAATAATAGCAAAGATAATAAGCAGTATCAAACTATAGAAAAACATCAGTATTGTAGTCCAGAAACTTCTCCACCAGGTATATCCATACAGTTGCTTATAATCCAGGCAGAAGAGGGCAAAGATGAATAGTATGGGCAATTCGTATAAATGGCCTACCTGTGCACTGCCGTTGAAAGGGAGCACTATGATACTGAGCAAGAGTATCTGGCAAGCAATATAAGCCTGTATAAATACATGTTCTGTCAGATTATAGTGCAGTTTGTTCTTTTTCTGACGGAAAGCCATGAGCGTTGCCAGAGCAAAGAGAGGTAATGTGGCGATAATACGGAATGCCTTGTTACCATGTCCCCAACTTTTCAGTAAGTTCCATACTTTTTCCAGAAAAGGTGTATTGTGAATGGCTTTTTCAAGCTTATTAAATACTGATGATCCACCTTCCAGAAGTTCATCTATGAGTTCGTCATCTTCATCACCATTTATTTGAAGGGTGATGTTATCCTTTTTTAAGTTTTTTGAGGTTTCCAGTTTTTCCAGATCCTGATTCAGTTCTTTTATTGTTTGGGTCAAAACCTCCTTTTGGTCTGGTTTCTTGGTCTCTTTCATCTGTTTCTGCAATAGTTCACGTGCAGCTATCAGATTATTCTTCCGGATGTCCGTAGAATCTTCTGTTTCCAGATTTTCCAGTTTCTTATCCAGACCTTCTATCGTTTTATTCAGGATATTTTGGGTAGTCGGGTCTGTTGCTGTTTCTATACGTTTTTGCAATTGTTCACGTGCAGCGACTATTTCTTGCCTTTGAGCTTCCGGAGACTTTCCCTTTTTCTCTTTCAAGGCTTCAGGATCTACTAGTTGTACGGCCATGATGTAAAGGGCGGCAAGTACAAATAGTGTCTGGAAGGGGCGGAAGTATAAGATTCGTTTGCCGGCAATGAAGTCTCTGATCATGTACCCCGGGCGGTAGAGTAAATCCAGAAGTGTTCGACCAAAGCCATTATCAATATTGGTGAATCCTCCCAATATATTTCTGAATGCATTACTGAAGCGGTAGCGAGGAGTGTTCCTGCTTTGACCGCAACGGTTGCAATAACTACCTGTATAGACGGTATCACAATTCAGACAGATGTTACTTTCCTCACTGATGGGCGGAATCTCTTTTCCACGTACCATCTTGATATGCAAGGCTCGAAGGTACTTCTTACAGGGAGTCCACCAGGGGGATATAAAATCTAATACACGGTCTGGCAGAATCCTGCGTTTGGTAAGAATATACCAAAGTACCAGTATGAAAGACCATAGAAAAACATTGCTATCTTCTCCTTCTTCAAAAGACAGCCATAGCAATATTGCCAAAATCAGTATTTGCCAAATATTGATCATCTTTCTTCTGCGGGGAGCGGGAGAAATGGGAGAAGCGGAAACAGCCGGAACTGCAGGCGTACTGACAACCGGATGTTGAGGTATCACTTTATTGGCAGTCGAGTCCTCGTTGTCAGCAGATTGTTTATCATGGGTCGGTAGTTCGTCATTTTCCAGTAGTTCTTCCAGCGAACTCATAATCTTCCAGTGTGGATATTTGGCTAATTCTTCGGTGGTAGTTACTCCATGGGTTACACCTGCAAAGTCTACACCTGCAGCTTTGGCTGTGGCAGCATCTACTGTACTGTCACCAATATAGAGGGTTTCAGCTTTGGTGACGTGTAATTGTTTTATGGCAAGTAGTAAACCTTCGGGCGAAGGTTTGGCCGTTTGTACATCTTCTCCACCGACAATGATATTGAAGAAGCTGCCGGGGAAATGCTGGTCGAGCATTTCCTTAATTCGGTAACGGTATTTGGTGGAGATGATACCTATGAATGCACCCGCATCTTTCAGGGCCAGCAGTACAGACTTGGTTTCCAGAAAAAGCACGGTGTTTATTGTCATGTGGGTGTCCGCTTCTTTCCTGTATTCACTTTTAAAACCGGCCAGTTGCTCTTCATCCGTTACTCCCGTCAGGATAGAAAAAGATTCTTCCAATGTTTTCCCGATGGTGCGTTTTATGTCTTCATCGGTTACATTTGTATAACCATGTTTATTGAGCACATTGCGAAAGCAAGTAACAATGCCGCGAGAAGAGTCTGCGAGCGTGTAATCAAAGTCAAAGAGATAAGTCGTATAGCCCATGTCGCTTTTTGCGGCAAAGTTATAAATTAATTGGAATTTTCTGACTATATTTGTTCGCACTATGAATTTATTTTAGAAACTGCTAAGTGTTTCTTTGCGCTGAGTTGTTCCATACATACGTTAACTATGTAATATTATGAAACTATCAGAATTATCTTTTGGGATTTTGCTTCTTTTCTCTTTTTCAGCGTGTGTATCCCAACAACCGGATGCGGAAACTGAGTGTTATGCAACAGAGTACGTCAATCCTTTTATTGGTACTGATTTCACAGGAAATACTTATCCCGGAGCGCAGGCCCCGTTCGGTATGGTGCAGTTAAGCCCCGATAATGGTCTTCCCGGCTGGGATCGCATCTCCGGTTATTTCTATCCGGACAGCACGATTGCAGGTTTCAGTCACACTCATCTTTCGGGTACGGGAGCCGGTGATTTATATGATATATCTTTTATGCCTGTGACTCTGCCTTATAAAGAAGCAGATGCGCCGTTGGGCATTCACTCTTTATTTTCCCATGATGAAGAAACAGCCAGTGCCGGATATTATCAGGTGCGGCTGAAAGATTATGATATCAACGTGGAACTGACAGCAACCGAACGTTGTGGCATCCAGCGTTATACTTTTCCTGAAGCGGACGCAGCTATATTCCTCAATTTGCGGAAAGCTATGAACTGGGACTTTACGAATGATACACGTATTGAAGTAGTCGATTCGGTAACTATTCAAGGATACCGTTTTTCTGATGGTTGGGCACGCGACCAGCACATTTATTTCCGTACCCGTTTTTCTAAACCGTTTGCATCCGTACAGTTAGATACTGCTGCTGTCATCAAAGACGGTAAGCGTATAGGTAGCTCTGCTATTGCCCGTTTTGATTTCCACACAAGTGCAGGGGAACAGATTCTTGTCACCACCGCTATTTCGGGGGTAAGTATGGAAGGCGCAGCACGCAATCTTGCTGCTGAAGCTCCGGCAGACGATTTTGACAAGTATCTGGCTGTTACCCGTAAAAACTGGAACGAGCAACTTTCCAAAGTAGAAATCAAGAGTAATGACATTGACGAGAAAGTTAAGTTCTATACAGCCCTTTATCATTCCATGCTGGCTCCTACTATCTATAGCGATGTGGATGGTGCCTATTATGGTCCTGATAAGCAAGTGCATCAGGCAGACGGATGGACCAATTACAGTACTTTCTCATTATGGGATACCTACCGTGCCGCTCATCCCCTTTATACCTATATTGAACCACAGCGTGTAAATGACATGGTAAAATCCTTTCTTGCCTTTTCCGAACAGAACGGACGTCTTCCGGTATGGAATTTCTATGGAAGTGAAACGGATATGATGATAGGTTATCATGCAGTTCCCGTCATAGTGGATGCTTACTTGAAAGGGATCGGGGATTTTGATCCGAAGAAAGCTTTGGCCGCATGTGTAGCTACAGCCAATATTGATGAATATCGTGGAATAGGATTATATAAAAAATATGGTTATGTGCCTTATGATGTAACGGATCACTATAACTCGGAAAACTGGTCACTTTCTAAAACCCTGGAATACGCTTACGATGATTATTGCATTGCCCGTATGGCGGAGAAACTGGGTGAAAAGCAAATTGCAGATGAATTTTATAAGCGTTCCCGGAATTATAAGAATGTGTATAATTCTCAGACTACTTTCATGCAACCGCGGAATAACAAAGGATCCTTCATTGAGGACTTCAGTCCGGATGATTATACTCCGCATATTTGCGAAAGTAATGGCTGGCAATATTTCTGGTCTGTGCAACAAGACGTTGATGGACTGATCAGTCTGGTTGGAGGCAAGGAACGTTTTGCCCAGAAACTGGATAGTATGTTCACTTACAATCCTTCTGCGGATGAAGATCTGCCTATTTTCAGTACTGGAATGATCGGGCAGTATGCACATGGTAATGAACCGAGTCACCATGTCATTTATTTGTTTAATGCCATAGGGCAACCTTGGAAGACTCAGAAGTATGCAGTTGAGGTGATGCATGAATTATATAAGAATACACCTGCCGGTTTGTGCGGGAATGAAGATTGTGGTCAGATGTCTGCCTGGTATGTGTTCAGTGCAATGGGATTCTATCCGGTAGATCCGATTAGCGGCAAATATGAGATAGGTACTCCCATGTATCCTGAGATGAAGATGCATCTGGCTAACGGTAAAACATTTACGATATTGGCACCGGCTGTCAGCAAAGAGAATATTTATATCCAGTCGGTAAAACTCGATGGAAAACCTTATGACAAAAGTTATATCACGCATGAGCAAATAATGAATGGTTCTATCTTTGAATTTGAGATGGGGAATAAACCGGGAAAAGTGTGGTATGAGATAGAGTGATAGAGTGATGGATGGTACCAGATAATATAATTGTGGGATTATGAGTGATAACTTTGACCTGACTTATAAACTCCTTTTCCGTAAGTACTACGCCAATCTGCTTTTCTATGCCACGCGCATCGTGGGTGATGAAGAAGCGGAGGACGTAGTACAAGATGTATTTGTAGAATTGTGGCGGCGGAAAGATACAATTACGGTAGGAGAGCAGATACAGGCATTTCTGTATCGGGCGGTGTATACCCGTGCTTTGAATGTACTGAAGCACCGGGATATCAAGAATACTTATGAAGCTGTAGTGACGGAGATCAACCAGAAAAGAATAGAGTTTTATCAGCCGGACAGTAATGATGTCGTGAAGAGGATAGAAGACCGTGAACTCAGAAAGGAACTCTCCGAGGCTATAAATGAATTGCCGGATAAGTGTAAGACGGTCTTTAGACTCAGCTATCTGCATGATATGAAGAATAAGGAAATAGCAGATACTATGGGGATATCATTGCGGACCGTGGAGGCTCATATGTATAAAGCCCTGAAGTTTCTGCGTGAGAGGTTGGGCTACCTGAACTTTATGTTAGTCCTGTTTTTATTAGGTAAGGTATAAGTGTTTTTATCGAAACGGTTGTTTTAATAGTATGATGAAAGAAGGAATGAATAAATTGGATGAAGAATTGATGGCCAAATTCCTTATGGGGGAATGCTCTGAAGAAGAGCTCTGTAAGGTAAATGCATGGCTGGACGAATCGGATGGTAACGCTCGTGAATTGTTCAGGATAGAGCAGATATACCATCTGGGAAAGAGTGAAGAATTTGCGGATGAAAAGAAGATAGAAAAAGCTGAAAAACAGCTGTTCAAACGGCTGGCACAAGAAGAAGCTAAACGAAATAAGGTGAGAAGATTGAATGCCTGGATGCGGTATGCCGCTATGTTCATAGGTATCTTTTTTATATCCGGTTTGAGTTATCATATTTACCAGTCACAAAGTGAAGAGAGCAAATTGGTTGCTGTCACTGCCCGTGATGAAGTGAAAGAACTAATGTTGCCTGATGGCACTAAGGTTTGGCTGAACAAACATACTACTTTAAAATATCCACGTGAATTCTCAGAAAAGGGAAGGAATGTATATATGGAAGGAGAGGCCTATTTTGAAGTAAAGCGAAATACGGCGAAGCCTTTTATAGTGCGCAGTGAAGCCATGCAGGTAAGAGTTTTGGGAACAGTCTTCAACTTAAAGAGTGACAAGACTAACCGTTCTGCGGTAGCTACACTGATAAAGGGAGAGATTGAAGTGAAAGGTAATCACGAAGAAGGCATGATCGTATTGGCTCCGGGACAAAAAGCGGAATTGAATGCTGTAACTCGCCGTCTGGTAGTGAAACAGGTGGATACAGGCATTGAAAACTGGCATAATAATCAGTTTGTCTTTGAAAAGGCTGACATATTTACGATTGCCCGTACTTTGGAGAATTCTTATGGGGTGAAGATTATTCTGGCGCCTGATATGGATGCTACAAAGACATATTCCGGTACATTAAAGAAGAAAGATAATGTCGAGGAGACTCTGAATCTGATTAAGAGTACGAATGCGCTTCCCATTGAATATAAAATTGTGGGAAATAGTGTATTTCTGTCTTCAAAGAAATAGGTAAAAATCGGAAGTATATAATCTTAAAACATAATAATATGAGGAAACTGCTTTTATCGATTTGCTGTTTAGGCTGTGCTCTCTGGGCTCAAGCCAAAGATTTTACGCAATACGTCAACCCGCTGATGGGGACATTGTCTTCTTTTGAACTTTCTACGGGAAATACATATCCGGCTATCGCACGCCCTTGGGGTATGAATTTCTGGACTCCGCAGACCGGAAAGATGGGAGATGGCTGGCAATATGTATATACTGCTAATAAGATTCGTGGTTTCAAGCAGACCCACCAGCCCAGTCCGTGGATTAATGATTACGGTCAGTTCTCCATTATGCCTGTAACAGGCAAACCAGAGTTTGATGAAGACAAACGTGCCAGTTGGTTCTCACACAAAGGAGAAGTCGCATTACCTTATTATTATAAGGTGTATCTTGCCGAACACGATGTTGTGACGGAGTTTACGCCCACAGAGCGTGCCGTTTTGTTCCGTTTCACTTTTCCAGAGAACGAGAATTCGTATGTTGTAGTAGATGCTTTTGATAAAGGCTCTTATATTAAGATCATTCCTGGGCAAAATAAGATAATCGGATATACCACCCGTAACAGCGGTGGAGTTCCTGATAACTTCAAGAACTATTTCGTTATAGAATTTGATAAGCCTTTCAGTTATCAGGCTTCTGTTGCTGACGGCGCTTTGGTTGAAAACCAGAGTGAACAAACAGCAGGACATGCGGGAGCCATCATCGGTTTCAAAACCCGTAAGGGAGAAATTGTACATGCCCGTGTAGCCTCCTCCTTTATCAGTTTTGAGCAAGCAGACAGAAATCTGAAAGAGCTGGGGAGTGACAGTTTTGAAACTTTGGTTCAGAAAGGACAAGATGCCTGGAACCAGATATTGGGAAAAATAGAAGTGGATGGAGGTAACCTTGATCAGTATCGTACTTTCTATTCCTGCTTGTACCGTTCAGTACTCTTCCCACGTGCTTTCTTTGAGTTTGACGAGGCTGGAAATCCAGTTCACTACAGTCCTTATAACGGAGAAGTTTTGCCCGGATATATGTATACTGATACAGGCTTTTGGGATACTTTCCGTTGTCTGTTCCCTTTCCTCAACCTGATGTACCCTTCAGTAAACAAACAGATACAGGAAGGCCTTATCAATACATATAAGGAAAGTGGCTTCTTTCCCGAATGGGCAAGTCCGGGACATCGCGGCTGTATGATCGGTAATAACTCCGCTTCTATACTTGCCGACGCTTATCTGAAAGGTATTAAAGTGGATGATGTAACTACTTTGTACGAAGGTCTTATCCACGGAACAAAGAATGTGCATCCGGAAGTTTCTTCTACCGGTCGCCTCGGTTATGAATACTATAATGAATTGGGATATGTTCCTTACGATGTGAAAATCAATGAGAACACTGCCCGCACTTTGGAATATGCTTATGATGACTGGTGTATCTACCAGATGGCAAAAGCTCTGAATCGTCCGAAGAAGGAACTGAAGCTTTTTGCTGACCGTGCTATGAATTATAAAAATGTGTTCGATAAGGAAAGCCTGTTGATGCGTGGACGCAATAAAGATGGACAGTTCCAGGCTCCTTTCTCACCCTTGAAGTGGGGAGATGCCTTTACGGAAGGAAATAGCTGGCATTATTCCTGGTCTGTATTCCACGATCCTCAAGGTTTGATTGATCTGATGGGTGGTGAAAAAGTCTTTGTTGAAATGTTGGACTCGGTATTTATCGTTCCTCCTTTATTCGATGACAGCTACTATGGCCAGGTAATCCATGAAATACGTGAGATGACGGTGATGAATATGGGTAATTATGCTCATGGCAACCAACCTATACAGCACATGATTTACATGTATAATTATGCCGGTCAGCCTTGGAAAGCTCAGTATTGGTTGCGTCAGGTGATGAATCGCATGTACACGCCCGGTCCTGATGGCTATTGTGGAGATGAAGATAACGGGCAGACTTCTGCCTGGTATGTATTCTCGGCATTAGGTTTCTATCCCGTTTGTCCGGGAACCGATGAGTATGTCTTGGGTGCTCCCTTATTTAAAAAAGCAACGCTCCATTTCGAAAATGGTAATTCATTGGTGATCGATGCTGCTAATAATAATTCTGAAAATATGTACATCGAATCGCTCCGCTTGAATGGAAACGCGTATACGAAGAATTATCTGAAGCATGGAGATCTGTTGAAGGGTGGTGTCTTGAAATTTGATATGGGTAGCAAACCTAATTTACAACGAGGAACACAGGTGGAAGATTACCCGTATTCTTTCTCCAATGAAATAAAAAAGAAATAAAAAACTGAAGTTAATAATGTAATGAAGAAGGGAATAGGATTTGAAACTATTCCCTTTTTTATTTAATGAAAAAAAATATCATTTTGTACTAAGTGTATTTTTTATGGTCGTTGTTTTATATATGACGATCAGGAAATAGAGTCTCCCGGTCGATTAAAATTAACCAATGTGTAACCTTTAAACTTTGTTTATGAACAACAATCATGCTTTTCAAAGTTCGAAATTTCTACGAGCTTTATTAGTCTTGTTCTTCATGACTGTATCTGTTCAGTGGACCTTTGCCCAACTGAATTTGAATGTCTCTCGTACGACGTTAGGTACAGTTATCGAACAGATCAAATCTCAATCTAAGTATCAATTTTTCTATGACGACAAGCTCGCTACTATGGCAGTGGAGAATGTCAAAGTGAAGAACGCATCTATAGAAGATGCCTTGAATGCTATTCTAAAGGGTAAAAACATTTCCTTTAAGGTGGAAGATAATATTATCTATCTTTCAGAGAAATCCTCTGCACCGCAAGAGGGTAACCAGCAGGGTAAAGAGCACACCATTACTGGACAGGTGTCGGATGATATGGGTCCCCTTATTGGTGTGAATGTGCTTGTAAAAGGTACGAGCGTAGGTTGTATCACTGATATTGATGGTAACTTTACACTGACTACAACTGAAGCGAATCCGGTGGTGCAGTTCTCCTATGTAGGCTATAAGCCGCAGGAAATTGCAGCAAAAGGACAGAGAACTATTAACGTTATGATGTTGGCTGACTCACAGTTGATAGAAGAAGTTGTTGTGACGGCCTTAGGTATCAAACGTTCTGAGAAAGCACTTTCTTATAATGTACAACAAGTTAATGCAGATGATATAACTAAGAATAAGGATGTTAATTTTGTGAACTCCTTGAATGGTAAAGTAGCTGGTGTAAACATTAATGCTTCTTCATCTGGTGTAGGTGGTGTATCAAAAGTTGTGATGCGTGGTACTAAATCTATTATGCAAACCTCAAATGCACTTTACGTTATAGATGGCGTACCTGTATTGTCAGGTCGTAGTAACAAAGCTGGTGGTACTGAATTTGATTCTCAAGGATCTACCGAACCTATTGCGGATATTAATCCGGAAGATATTGAATCAATGTCCGTGTTGACGGGTGCGGCAGCTGCAGCATTGTATGGCTCAGAAGCGGCTAATGGTGCGATCATTATTACTACAAAGAAAGGTAAGGAAGGCAGATTAAGCCTTACAGTGAGTAGTAATACTGAGTTTACTACTCCATTTGTGATGCCCAGTTTCCAGAATCGTTATGGAACAGGTACAGGAGGAGTGCTGAGTACCTCTGGAGCACTTAGCTGGGGAGCACGCTTGACAGATGCCAATAACTATGGTTATAGTCCGAAAGATAACTATTTTCAAACAGGTATTATTGGTACAGAAAGTATATCTTTATCTACGGGTACCGAGAAGAATCAAACTTATGCATCAGCAGCGGCTGTAAATTCCAAAGGTATTATACCTAATAATAAATACAATCGCTATAATTTTACAGTACGAAATACGACTTCTTTCTTGAATGATAAAATGAAGTTGGATGTGGGTATAAGCTATATTTTGCAGAACGACCGAAATATGACCAATCAGGGTTCTTATAATAACCCATTGGTAGGTGCCTACTTGTTCCCTCGTGGTAATGATTGGGAGGATATTCAAATGTATGAGCGTTATGATCCTGCCCGTAAGATTGATACTCAATATTGGCCGATAGGTGATGAAGCTATGGCCATGCAGAATCCGTATTGGATAAACTACCGGAATTTACGTGAAAATAAGAAGGACCGTTATATGATGAATGCTAGCTTGAGCTATCAGATACTGGATTGGCTGAATGTTTCAGGACGTGTTCGCGTGGATAATTCAAATAATGATTATACTGAAAAGTTTTATGCTTCTACAAATACTCAATTGACAGAGAAGTCTTCCCGTGGTTTGTATGGCATTGCAAAGACGCAAGATAAGCAATTATATGCTGATTTTCTGATCAGTGTTAATAAGTATTTTGGTGAGGATTGGTCTTTGCAGGCGAATTTGGGTGGCTCTATTTCTGACGTTCGTACGGATGCAATGAAAGTACGTGGTCCGATTGCTGATGGTAGTGACTCCTTTGCAGGTGAGCAGGCCGGGCTTACTAACTTTTTTGCTATTCAGAATTTGAGTGCCAGTAAAACACAGCGTATGCAAGAAGGTTGGCGTGAACAGACACAGGCTATCTTTGCTTCTGCTGAACTTGGTTATAAGAATACTTATTATCTGACGGTGACCGGGCGTAATGACTGGCCTTCTCAATTAGCTGGTCCAAAATCTGTAAATAAATCGTTCTTCTATCCTTCAGTTGGTGGCTCTGTTGTTTTATCTGAGTTGATGCCTAATCTGAATAAGGATTATTTGTCTTATATGAAAGTTCGTGGTTCATGGGCTTCAGTAGGTAATCCTTTTTCTAGATATGCAGCTAATCCGCATTTTCCTTGGATTGCAAACGATGGTAGATGGAGTCAACTGACTGATTATCCTATGTATGATTTAAAACCGGAACGTACTAATTCCTGGGAATTAGGTTTATCTATGCGTTTTCTGAAGAATTTTAATTTGGATGTGACGTATTACAGTGCTAAAACTATGAACCAGACTTTCAATCCTGATCTGCCTGTCAGCGGTTTTTCTAAAATATATATTCAGACCGGTGCAGTTCGCAACTCTGGTGTTGAACTGTCATTGGGATACAATAATACTTGGAATGGTTTCACGTGGGATACAGGTTTTACTTTCTCTACTAACAAGAACAAGATTCTTACTTTAGCTAATGATGCTATTAATCCTGCAACGGGTGAACGTATTTCCTTGACTACTTTGAATATGGGTGGTTTAGGAGAAACGCGCTTCCTATTGAGAGAAGGTGGAAGTATGGGGGATTTATATTCTTTGATAGATTTGAAACGCGATGATAATGGTAATATTTTAGTTGATGCGAATGGTCAGATTACAGCGGAAACTATAAAGGAACCAAGCAAATATATTAAGTTAGGTAGTGTGTTGCCTAAAGGTAATTTGGCATGGCGTAATGATTTTGCCTGGAAAAATTTTAATGCCGGATTTTTGGTTTCAGCTCGTTTAGGTGGTGTGGTTTTCTCGCGTACTCAGGCTATGTTAGATTATTATGGAGTATCTGAAGCGTCGGCTGACGCACGTGATCGTGGCCACATTCTTATAAATGGTAACGACTATATTAATCCTGAAACATGGTATAGTGTGGTAGGTAGCGGTACGGCTATTCCTCAATACTATACTTATTCTGCTACTAATGTTCGTCTTCAAGAAGTTTCTTTCGGTTATACTTTCCCTAGAAAAATGTTGGGCGATATTTGTGATATTAAGGTATCGTTGGTTGGTCGTAACCTCTGGATGATTTACAATAAGGCTCCTTTCGATCCGGAAGGTGTAGCATCTACTGATAATTTCTATCAAGGAATTGATTACTTTATGATGCCGTCTTTGCGTAATATCGGTTTCAGTTTGAGCTTTAAATTTTAAAAATAAACCAATATGAAAAGAAATATAATAAATAAATTGATTCTGAGTTCGTTGTTTTTGGGCTTTATGTCATGTACCGGCAATTATATGGATATAAATTCTAATCCTTATGAACCGGATGATTTGAGTCCGGATGATTATGCTTTGGGGTCGGCTATGAGTGGTATGGCAAGCACGGTTATCGCTTCAGATGTAAATACAGCACAGTTTACGGATTGCTTGTTGGGAGGTCCTTTGGGTGGTTACTTTGCAGATTCTAATAGTGGATGGTCCAATACAATTTCTAATTTTGATGCCAAAAACGACTGGACACGTGTATTCTTGATAAGCGATAAGATCATTGCTACATTATATAGTAATTTGAATGCCATTAAGATTGTTTCTGATAATACACATAATCCTGTACCCTACGCAATTGCGCAAATTATGAAAGTGGCGGCTATGAGTCGTGTTACTGATGCTTATGGTGCGATACCGTATTCAAAGATTGGTGAGGATGGAAAGATAACTACTCCATACGATTCACAAGAGGAAGTTTATAATAAATTCTTTGAGGAATTGGATGGTGCTATTGCAGTCTTAACTGAAAATAGAAATGCTGCACTTGTTGCCAGTGCTGACTTTGTCTACAGCGGTAATGTACAGAAGTGGTGTAAGTTTGCTAATTCATTGAAATTACGTTTAGCTATCCGCATAGCTTATGCAAATCCTTCGAAGGCAAAAGAAATGGCAGAAAGTGCAGTCAAGCAGGAAATGGGGCTTATAGAGTCGAATGAAGATAATGCGAAGTGGAATTATTTTGGAACTCTTCCGAATCCGATATACACGGCTGTACGCTATAATGAAGAAAAAACAGGTGGTGATACACATGCGGCGGCAGATATTATTTGCTATATGAATGGTTATGATGACAATCGGCGTGCAAGCTATTTTGAAAAATCTAAATGGGAAGAACAGGCTTATGTCGGTTTGCGCCGTAGTATCAATTTGGCTAAAATGGGTGATTACTTTAGTAATTATTCTACAATAAAGATGAAGTCTTCTGATCCTGTTCTTTGGATGAATGCTGCGGAAGTTGCTTTCTTGCGTGCCGAAGGAAAGGCGATCTTTAATTTTGATATGGGAGGAGAGGCTGGTAATTTCTATAATCAAGGAATTCGACTTTCTTTCGAGCAATGGGGAGCGGCTGGAGCTGACAACTATATGGAAGATGCCATAAGCAAACCGGCTACTTATAAGGATCCCTCCGGAGTCTATACGTATGAAGGAACACTTTCTGAAATAACCGTTAAATGGGATGAGGCGGCTACTCCGGCTGAGAAACAGGAACGCATTATTACACAGAAGTGGATTGCTAACTGGCCATTGGGCAATGAAGCGTGGGCGGATTATCGTCGTACCGGTTATCCTAAGATGATTCCGGCTGCTGCTGATGGTAACCGTAGTGGTGGAGTTGTAGACAGTAATAAAGGTGCAAGACGCATGCCCTATCCTTCGGAAGAATATACCAACAATACTGAAAATGTGCAATATGCAGTACAGAACTATTTGAAGGGAGCGGATAATATGGGTACTGATGTGTGGTGGGCACGTAAGTAATAATTAATAAATAGTATATTATGAAAATATATAGAAACTCATTTAAAGGAATTATGATAGCAGCTTTCTCTATGTTGGCGTTATCTGCTTGTTCCGATTGGACTGAAACGGAAAGCATCGACCTTGGTCAACCGGATATAACTAACCAGAATCCGGAACTTTATGCCAAATATTTGCAGAATCTGCGCGAATATAAAAAATCGGATCATACATTGGTATATGTATGGTTTGATAATAGTCAAAAGGTACCTTTTAATCGGTCACATCATATAACAGATTTACCGGACAGTATTGATGTTGTGAGTATGATACATCCGGATAACCTGACAGATTGGGAATTAAAAGAAATAAACCAAGTCCGTAGTGAGAAGGCTATGAAAGTTGTCTATACCATTGATTTTGAATCAATCAAAGCTGCGTATAATGCAAAGTTGGAACTTGCTACGGAGGAAGAACCGGTGGCTGAGGAGTTTTTAGACTTCTTGACTGATTCGTTGGAATATTCACTTTCTTTAGTTAAGAAGTATAACTACGATGGTATTTGTATTGGTTATGCAGGTAAGGCCAGAATTCATATGCGTCCTGCCGAGCTGAAAGAATATACAGAGAATGAGACGGCTTTCATCAATATAATGAATGACTGGCACAAGCGTAATTCGGAGAAAATAATTACTTATGAAGGAAAACCGCAAAATTTGATTAACCCTGCATTACTGAATGACTGTATGTCTATTTTAGTTTCAGGAAAAGAATCGACAAATGAGAATGACCTGACATATAAAATATTGTTGGCAAATGTTGAAAATATCCCTCATGATCGTTTTGGAATGACAGTAATGGCTACTGATCTGAATGATCCGAATAAGAAAATAGGATACTTTGCAGATGGTTCGTTAGCTATGGTTGGTTTGGCAAATTGGGCACCTTCTCCTCATGGCGGTGTTACGGTAAAAGCTGTAGGCATCTATAATGTTTCTACTGATTACTATACCTCTGTACGGAACTATTCCTATACGAGACAACTTATTTCGAGTGTTAATCCATCTGTAAAATGAAAGGAGAATAATAATCATGAGATATACAGTAAATAATTTATTTTCTTTGTTGCTTGTAGCGTCCAGTATGTTGACCGTTTTTTCATCATGTGATGATGATATGGAAAACTATGACAACAAAGCCTTTGTTAGTACTTCAAAAGTAGGTAACATCTTGTTGAAAGGGACTAATAATGAAGAAAATGTAGTGATCCAGACTGCAATTGCTAGACCGGAAACAATGGATATTAAAGTGGTATATAAAGCGGATGCTTCTTTAGTTAGTGAATATAATTTGATTTATGGTGAACAAGCTATAATTGTTCCTAGTGAGAATTACGAAATACTTGATAACGTTTCTACTATTATGGCTGGTGCAATGCAGGGAAGTGAGGTGAAAGTTCATTTTAAGGATTTGTCACTATTAGATCGTAATTTAGTTTATGTTTTACCTGTTACAGTATCTGAATCTACTATAGAGTTTTTAAAAAGTACTCGTACCACTTATTTTGTAATCAAAGGTGCAGCGTTAATAAATACAGTTGGTAATATTACTAAGAACTATCTGACTCTACAATCTCCTGGAACTTCTACATTAAGTGGTATGAATCAATTAACTATAGAAGCTTTGGTACGGATAAACCTATTTGGCAAATTGATTAGTACGGTTATGGGTATTGAAGGAACCTTCTTGTTCCGTATTGGTGATGCAGGTGTTCCTGATAATCAACTTCAGTTGGCTACCTCAAGCGGTAACGTCACAGATGCAGCTTGGCAAATTCCAACTAACGAGTGGGTACATTTAGCTGCTACTTTTAATTCTGAGGATGGTGCAGTAGAAGTGTATCTGAATGGTGTAAAAAAAGGAGCTACTCAGACTGTAGGATACCGTAGATCCGTTAATTGGGCTTCAGCAAGTTTCTATATTGGAAAATCGTATGATGATGCTCGCTGGTTGGAAGGGGATATTTGCGAATGTCGTGTTTGGAATCGTGTATTAACTGACGATGAAATCAAAGCCAAAGATCATTACTATGTGGTAGCTTCTGATAGTGAAGGATTAGTGGCATATTGGAAATTTGATGAAGGTAGTGGAAAAGTTATTGCTGACCACACTGGAAATGGAAATACAGTAGTGGCAAATGGTGATATAACTTGGACTACGGTTTCATTACCCAAATAATATACTTATTAATTATAAGAAGATAAATTATGAAATACATCAATTATATAAATATGAAAAGTTGGATTGCAGCGTTGGTGCTGTCAGCCGGTTTGTTTGCCGCCTGTTCCGATGATGTTTTAGTCGGACAGGTAGACGAAAGCAAATATACGACTGGTGATGGTAGCGTGATGGGATATGTTAGTGATAGCTATGGAAAGCGTATGTTTAGTAACGTAGAGTTTCGTAGTTCGGGTAGTGTTTCTTTGCATTTAAAAACTACTGCAAAGTTAACAATGGAAGCCGCAGTAACTGTAACTTATGACGAGACGGTACTTACGGAATATAATAAGAAGTATGGAACTTTATATGAGGTCTTTCCTAAGAATGAAATTACATTCGAAAATGGAGGCGTCATTAAACTGAATACAGGAGATGTACAATCATCCGAAATGAAAGTTTCTTATGTCTCCGATGGAAGCCTTTCTGCCGACAAGAGCTATATTATTCCGTTGCGCATACAAGTAACATCCGGCAACTTTAAATTAGGTGAAGAAGATCAGACTCGTTTGATTTTTGTAAAAGACTTGACAGGGATTCCTGATTGTACTAAATATGTAGACGGCAAACCGGGGGTAAAAGTATTTAGTTGTATGGAGGTGAATGATACCAATCCGTTGAATAACCTTAGTTTTACTCTGAAGAGCAACGGGAAACCGTTGGTAGATGCTTTGATTATATTCTCTGCCAATATTAACTATAATGCCGAAACAGGACGTGTTTATATCTTCAATAATGAAAATGTACAAGCTTTGCTTGATAATAGGGAGCACTATCTGAAACCTTTGCAGGACAGAGGCATGAAAATTATTCTTGGCTTGTTGGGCAATCATGATCGTTCTGGAGTAGCAAACATGTCTAAAGAAACTGCTCAGGCATTTGCGCAGGAAGTAAAGGCAATGTGTGATGCTTATCAGTTGGATGGTATTTTCGTTGATGATGAATATTCTGACTATGAGTATAGCGATATTACTCCGGGTTTTGTGTACCCGGGTAAGGAGGCAGCTGCACGTCTTTGCTATGAAGTGAAGAAAGCGCAGCCTGAAAGATGGGTTGTTGCTTATGCATATAGTACCACATATGGTTTGCCGGCTATTGATGGAATGCAGTCTGGAGAATTTGTCGACTATGCATTGCATGATTACGGTGGTTCTTCTGATTTAAGCTCCTCATATCCTGGAATGCCAAAATCCAATATGGGGCTATATTCTCAGGAATTCAATCAAGGGCGTACGGCGAGTGAGTCCAGTTTGCGGAGTATGCGTGAAAATGGTTATCTTTCACATATGATTTTTGCAATGGATCCTAATCGTTCGAACTTTGAATGGACTCAAATGTCTGCAATGGAAAGAATGGCAAGAGCCTTTTACGATGATGAGTTAGTATTTGATGGTATTAAGTACCCGAAAGACTGGAATTAGGAAATAACTATAAACGATTAAAAAGTAAAATAAAATATGAAAATCACAAGTAAAATAATAATCCTGTTGATGTCTGTATTATTGCCGATGGGATTTGCAGGATGCAGTGACGATGATGATATGCCTAATCCTGGTGGAGAAGAAGCACCGGAATTTGTTCTTGGGCAAGAGTCCATTAAAGTGAAGATTGGTTCTGAAAATAAAGCGACTGTAGATGTAAAGCAGGGGGGAGGAGAGTATGATGCTTTTATCCTGGATGCAAGGATTGCAAAAGCCGAAATAGCAGACGGGATAATCAAAGTAGAAGGACTTGCAAACGGGCAGACTTTTCTGATGGTGTCTGATAAGTATAGTCGTTATCGTAAGTTGCCCGTTAGCGTTTATACGACTGATAAACTTCAGTTAAGCCATGAAACGTTTGATTTAATAACTCTGTTAGGAAATTCTAAGACATTAAAAGCAAATGTAGTATTGGGCAATGGTGGATATGAAGCAATGTCGGATAATCCGGCAGTGTCAGTATCTGTCAATGAAGCCGGTGAGATTAGTATGAAGGCTACTTCCAAAAAAGAAGATTTCACGGCTAACATTACTGTTACGGACTGTACGGGGTTGACTGCAAATATTGCCGTAACTGTAAAAGCTTCTTTGGAACCTTTTACTACGGAAGAATTGGAGGCTATTAAGGCTGATAATAGTAGACGTTATTATTTTAAAAATACCAGAACTGATGATTACGATGTCGAATATGTAAATACGACAAATGATGATGGTAAAATCAGATATGGTTGGGAACTTTGGGGATATTATTGTCATTATATAGACTTCATGGGAGATAAAACGGAAGGAGTGAAGGAAGCTGCTACATTCTCAATAAGTTCATGGAGTGTTAGTGGAGAATATTCTGACCAAGCGGTAACATTAAAAATTATAAAGAATGATGGAACTAATCTTTGGGGAGTATTTTCCTTCATTGATGAAGAGAGAGAAATAGTGTATGCTGGTTATTTCTGCGATACGGTTAATCCAGAATAGGCGTAAATGAATAATTTACATGTTGTTAGGTAAAGTCTGTTCATTGCATATATCTTTGTATATGAATGGACTTTACCTGATAAATTTTAGAAAGTATGAAAAAATACACACTTATTTTATTGGTCATTACATGCTTATGCAGTTGCATTTCAAAAGAGAAAGTTGTGAATATCAGATATGCGACTTTCAACATCCGCTATGATAATCCAGTGGATAGTCTGAATAACTGGAAATACAGAAAAGACCGTGTCTGCAAGTTTATTATGGACAAAGGATTGGAAATAGTAGGCATGCAGGAAGTACTTTATAATCAATTGGAAGATTTGAAAAACGGACTTCCCGGCTATTCGGCAATAGGAGTAGGACGAGAGGATGGAAAAAGACAAGGAGAATATGCACCTTTGTTTTATCGTAACGATCGTTTTGAAGTGTTGGACGGTAATACTTTCTGGTTGTCTCAATATCCTGATAGTGCCGGATTTATAGGTTGGGACGGAGCTTGTACACGCATTGCAACTTGGGCAAAGTTTAAGGAGAAGGCAAGTGGAAGAATATTTATGGCAGTAAATACGCATCTTGACCATGTAGGAACAGAGGCCAGAAAGAAAGGGGCATTACTTATTATTGAACGAATTAAGGAAATTGTAGGCGATCAGCCTGCTATCCTGACAGGTGATTTCAATGTAACTGATCAGTCAGAAGCATATACAACATTGATCACTAATGAATATGTCCTGAAAGATGCTTATAAGATAGCCAAGAATACAGAAGGTGCTGAATATACTTTTCATGATTTTGATCGACTTCCTGAAGAGAAACGGGAGAAAATAGATTTTATTCTTGTCTCATCATCTATCAAAGTTTTAAAGTCCGAAATACCACAGGAGGGGAAGGGACCTACTGAATATCTCTCAGATCATAATCCGCAGATAGCTGATATTGAATTTTAACTATGTAACTATAGAATGCCGACAATGAAAAGATTTCTTGGAGTCTTAGCTGTTATTTATATTTTAGTATCGGGGTGTACTGTACATTCTTCAGAGGTCACTTCCCCCGATGGTCATATCCGTTTAGTTTTTGCTTTGGACGGTAATAATCGTATGACCTATCAAGTCAGTGTAGGAGACACTGCCTTCGTCACTCCTTCTCTATTAGGCTTTCTGGCCAAGGACGGAGTGAATCTTGCCGAAGGTTTCAAGGTCATAAATACCGACTTCACCACCTATGACGAAACCTGGACGCAGCCTTGGGGAGAAAACAAAAACATCCGTAACCATTACAACGAAATGGCTGTCCATCTGTCCGATACGACAAATACCAAATTAACCCTGCGTTTTCGCATCTTCGATGATGGGTTGGGATTTCGCTATGAATATGAAGTTCCCGGAGCTGACAGTATTCTGGTGACAGACGAACTGACTGCGTTCAATATAGCACAGGATGGCACTTCATGGTCCATACCTGCCAATTATGATACTTATGAGTTGCTATATCGTACACAGCCTGTCAGCCGGATAGACAATGCCAATACTCCCATGACTTTCAAAACCGGAGGTCTATATGCCAGCATCCATGAAGCTGCATTGACTGATTTTCCGGAGATGACCTTGAAGAATACGGGAAACTGCAATTTTAAATCCGAACTGGCTCCCTGGCCGGACGGCATAAAAGCCCGCTTCAACGGAGGAAGTTTTAAGACACCTTGGCGCACTATACAGATTGCCCCGAAAGCAGTCGGGCTTATCAACTCCGGTCTTATCCTGAATCTGAACGAACCCTGTGCGCTGGAAACTACCGACTGGATACGTCCGATGAAATATGTAGGTATCTGGTGGGGAATGCATCTGGGAGTGGAAAGTTGGGTGATAAATGATCGTCACGGTGTCACAACAGAGAACGCAAAGCGGTACATCGACTTTGCAGCGGCCAACAACATAGAAGCAGTGATGTATGAAGGCTGGAATGAAGGTTGGGAAAACTGGGGCGGTTCTCAGACGTTCGACTATACCCGTCCGTATGCCGATTTTGATATAGAGGAAATTGCCCGCTACGCCCGGGAAAAAGGAGTCGCGATTATCGGACACCATGAGACGGGAGGCAATATTATGAATTATGAGAAACAACTGGATAAGTCATATAAATGGTATGCTGATCTGGGCATCCATTCTGTGAAAACCGGTTATGCAGGCGGACTTCCCGATGGACACAATCATCACGGGCAGTATAATGTGCGTCATTATCGCAATGTTGTAGAAACCGCGGCGAAATATCATACCACCCTCGATGTGCACGAGCCCATCAAGGACACCGGAATTCGACGTACATACCCCAATATGATGACCCGTGAAGGTGCCCGTGGCATGGAATGGAATGCTTGGAGCGAAGGTAATCCGCCGGAACATCATGTCATGTTGCCTTTCACCCGTTTGCTTGCCGGACCGATGGATTATACGCCGGGCATATTCGATATCATGTACGAGCGTGCCAAGAACTCTCCTTATCGCAAGCAGTGGAATATGAAAGACAGCAAAGATTGCCGTATAAACTCTACGCTGGCGAAGCAAATTGCAAACTGGGTGATACTTTATTCTCCTTTGCAGATGGCTGCCGATATGATTGAAAACTATGAAGGTCATCCAGCTTTCCAGTTTTTCCGTGATTTTGATGCTGATTGCGACTGGTCGGAAGCTTTGGCGGGTGAGCCGGGGGAATTTGTGGTTATCGTACGCCGGGCAGGAGAGAAATACTTCCTGGGTGCAGCTACGAATGAGGAAGCCCGTGAAGTCACTGTCGCGCTGGATTTTCTGGAAAAGGGTAAGACGTACCGGGCGGTCATCTATGCCGATGGCAAGGATGCTGACTGGGTGACGAATCCTACGGCCTATGAAATCATAGAGAAGCAAGTGACCGCTACTGATATTTTATCAGTGAATATGGCGAAAGGGGGCGGACAGGCCATTACCTTTATGCCACTTTGATATGAATATGTAATACTATTGAGATATGAAAAATATGAGATTTAATTCCATGATGATGGGTGGAATTCTGTTGCTCGGGATGTATGGTTGCACTCCGAAAATGCAGGACTATTCATCGTACGTCAATCCGTTCATTGGTACGGGAGGACATGGACATACCTATCCTGGGGCTATAGTGCCTAACGGAATGATACAGCCCGGTCCGGATACACGCATTTATCAGTGGGATGCCTGTTCAGGTTATTATTATGCAGATTCTACCATTAACGGGTTTTCGCATACGCATCTCAGCGGTACGGGCTGTGGAGATTATGGTGACGTATTGTTGATGCCTACCGTGGGCAGGCAAGATTATCATGCGATGGGAGAGGAGAGTCAGCAGATGGCTTATGCTTCCGCTTTCTCTCACGAGAATGAGACGGCCCAACCCGGTTATTATTCGGTATTTCTGGATCGCTATAAAGTGAAGGCCGAACTGACCGCTACCCGGCGGGCGGCTATTCATCGTTATACTTTTCCGAAAGCGGAAGATGCGGGATTCATCCTTGACCTGGATTACAGTCTGCAACGCCAGACGAATGAAGAAATGGAGCTGGAAATAATCAGCGACACCGAGATACGCGGGCGTAAGAAGACGGTATATTGGGCTTTCGACCAATACATTAATTTCTATGCCAAGTTCTCCAAACCGTTCACCTATACTTTGGTGACCGATTCTATGGCATTGGACCAAGGCGGCCCGTTGCTGCCCACAGCTAAAGCACTGTTGCAGTTCCAGACCGGGGCTGATGAACAAGTCCTTGTGAAGGTCGGAGTTTCTGCCGTGGATATGGACGGAGCACGCCGGAATGTGGAGGCTGATATACCCGAATGGGACTTTGACAGTGTGCGCAGTGCCGCCCGCAATTCATGGAACGATTATCTGTCGAAAATAGATATTGAAACCAACGATGATGACCAGCGGATTATGTTCTATACCGCACTTTATCATACGGGTGTGCAACCCAATCTGTTTACGGATGCCGACGGACGCTATCTGGGCATGGACCTGAAACCCCACCAAGGCAGTGTGGAAAATCCTGTCTACACGGTTTTCTCATTGTGGGATACTTTCCGTGCCTATCATCCCTTAATGACGATTATCGATCCGGATTTGAATCAGGCTTTTATCCGTTCGCTCATCCTGAAGCAGCGCGAAGGCGGCATCTTCCCTATGTGGGAACTTGCAGGCAATTATACCGGAACCATGATTGGCTACCATGCCGCATCCATTATTGCTGACGCTTACACAAAAGGCTATCGTGATTTTGATATGCAAGACGCATACAAGGCTTGCATCCGTGCTGCGGAATATGACACTACCGGCATCCTGTGTCCTCCGCTGGTATTGCCTCATCTGATGCCGCAAGCCAAATACTGGAAGAATAAAATAGGCTATGTGCCTTGCGATAAAGACAACGAATCGGTGGCCAAAGCATTGGAGTATGCTTATGATGACTGGTGCATTTCGCTATTGGCGGAAGCTCTGGGTGATGGCCCTAATCGGGAAAAATATGCCGCATTCGCCAAAGGATACCAGGTTTATTTCGACGCTTCCACCCGCTTCATGCGCGGACTGGACAGTGAAGGCAACTGGCGTACACCTTTCAATCCTCGTTCTTCCAATCACCGCAATGATGATTATTGTGAAGGTACCGCTTGGCAATGGACCTGGTTCGTGCCTCATGATGTGGACGGATTGGTAGATCTTATGGGAGGCCGGGAGGCTTTTATCGGCAAGCTGGACTCTTTGTTCATCGCTCCTTCGGCTATGGAAGGTGAATCGGTATCCGTTGACATTTCAGGTCTGATAGGGCAGTATGCGCATGGAAATGAGCCAAGCCACCACATCGCACATCTATATAACTATGTCGGTCAGCCTTGGAGAACGCAGGAATTGGTGGACGAGGTGTTGCACACACTCTATTTCAATGATCCGAATGGATTGTCGGGCAATGAAGACTGCGGTCAGATGTCGGCGTGGTTTATCCTTAATTCGATGGGATTCTATCAGGTGTGTCCCGGTAAGCCTGTGTATTCCATTGGCCGTCCCTTATTTGATAAAGCAACCATTCACCTGAAAGGCGGGAAGACTTTCACCATCGTAACACATAACAATAGTCGCGAGAACAAGTATGTGCAGAAGATGTTCCTGAATGGTAAAGAACTGAATGCGCCCTTTTTTGCACATCAAGATATGATAGACGGTGGTACTTTGGAATTAACGATGGGCGGTGAACCGCTGAAATAAAAGTCAAATAGGTATGAGTCGAAATAGTCGTAATCCGATTTCCTGGGTACCCACCGTCTACTTTGCTATGGGACTTCCCTTTGTGGTGTTGAATATGGTATCTGTACTGATGTTTAAAGGCCTGGGCATCGATGATGCGCAGATTGCTTTGTGGACATCACTGATTATGCTGCCCTGGACACTGAAATTCCTTTGGAGTCCGTTTCTGGAGATGTTCAAAACGAAGAAATTCTTTGTAGTGTTGACACAACTGATTACCGGGGCAGGCTTTGCCCTGGTAGCGTTGGCGTTGCATCTTCCGGCTTTCTTTGCTGTATGTATTGCTTTACTGGCGATTATTGCTTTCAGCGGGGCAACGCATGATGTTGCGACCGATGGTGTTTATATGTCAGAATTGAATAAGCAGGATCAGGCTAAATATATCGGTTGGCAAGGTGCTTTCTATAATATTGCTAAGATTGTCGCATCCGGTGGGTTGGTTTGGTTGGCAGGGTGGTTGCTGAAACACTATGGGGGAGTTCCGGGAGCGGAGGAGACTGTTCGTCATGAAGCCACTGTGCAGGCTTGGATGACGGTTATGTTCATTCTGGCTGTTGTAATGGTATTGCTGGGAGTGTATCACATGCGTATGTTGCCTCCGGGAGGCACTGCTGCCACGGGCACGACATCCGGCAAGGAAACCTGGAACCGGTTGGTGGAAGTTATCCGGAATTTCTTTCAGAAGAAACATATCTGGTATTACATTACTTTCATCATTCTTTATCGTTTGGCCGAAGGCTTTGTCATGAAGATAGTGCCGTTGTTTCTGAAGGCGGAACGTTCAGTCGGTGGTCTGGGACTGGGAGAACAGGAGATCGGTTTGTACTATGGTACTTATGGGGCGGCTGCATTTGTACTGGGCTCCCTGTTGGCCGGCTATTATATATCTCACAGAGGGTTGAGTCGCACGCTGTTTTCACTGTGCTGCATTTTCAATCTTCCGTTTCTGGCTTATACGCTACTGGCCATTTATCAGCCGGAGAACGGCATGTTGATAGGCGGTGCCATTGTGCTTGAATATTTCGGTTATGGTTTCGGATTCGTAGGTTTGTCGCTGTTTATGATGCAGCAAGTGGCACCCGGTAAGCACCAGATGGCTCATTATGCTTTTGCTTCAGGCATCATGAATTTGGGTGTGATGTTACCGGGTTCTATCAGTGGCTTTGTCAGTAACGCGTTGGGATATAAGACATTCTTTATCTTCACGATGTTTGCTACTATTCCGGCATTCCTGATAACGTATTTTGTGCCGTTTACCTATCCGGATGAAAAGAAAAAATGATATTATTAACAATATAAATAAGAAGAATTATGGACAGTAAAATTATAATGCCTTGGGAAGAACGTCCTGAAGGTTGCTCAGATGTCATGTGGCGCTATTCTAAGAACCCGGTTATCGGGCGTTACCACATTCCGAGTTCCAACAGTATTTTCAACAGTGCGGTAGTTCCGTTCGGAGATGGGTTTGCCGGTGTGTTCCGTTGTGACAATAAGTCGGTGCAGATGAATATCTTTGCGGGCTTTAGTAAAGACGGAATCAATTGGGAGATAAATCACGAGCCCATCAGCTTTAAGGCGGGGAATACGGAGATGATAGAGTCCGAGTATAAATATGATCCGCGTGTCACCTGGATTGAAGATCGTTATTGGATTACTTGGTGCAATGGTTACCACGGACCTACAATTGGTATCGGTTATACATTCGACTTCAAAGAATTCTTCCAGTGCGAAAATGCCTTCTTGCCTTTTAACCGCAATGGGGTACTTTTTCCGCAGAAGATAGATGGTAAATATGCTATGTTGAGTCGTCCGAGCGACAACGGTCATACACCGTTTGGAGATATTTACATCAGTTACAGTCCGGATATGAAATATTGGGGGGAACACCGTTGTGTGATGAAAGTTACTCCTTTCCCCGAAAGTGCATGGCAGTGTACGAAGATAGGGGCAGGTTCTGTTCCGTTCCTTACTGAAGAGGGCTGGTTGATATTCTATCATGGAGTTATTACTACTTGCAACGGTTTCCGCTATTCTATGGGAGCAGCCATTCTTGATAAAGAGAATCCTGCCAAAGTGTTATATCGTACCCGTCCGTATCTGCTTGCACCTGCTGCTCCTTATGAATTGCAGGGAGATGTGCCCAATGTAGTATTTCCTTGCGCCTCTTTGCAGGATGGAGATAAAGTAGCTGTATATTATGGCGCTGCCGATACAGTTGTTGGCATGGCCTTTGGCTATATTTCGGAAATCATAGAATTTACGAAGAAAAACAGCATTGTATAGTTAATCCCTTAAAGAATCAGTCGACTATGAAACGTATTTTATTGGCTTACACACTTTCTGCCCTTTGTCTGCTTCCGGCGTTTGCCGGAGGTGGAGAGGGGGCTTTACCTATAAGCTATGTCAATCCTTTCATCGGTACTACCAACTTTGGAACTACGAATCCGGGAGCGGTCTGTCCTAATGGAATGATGTCCGTGGTCCCCTTCAATGTGATGGGATCGGAAGATAATAAGTATGATAAAGATGCTCGTTGGTGGTCTACTCCTTACGAGTATCACAATTGTTTTTTCACCGGCTATTCGCATGTCAATCTGAGTGGTGTAGGGTGTCCCGAACTGGGATCTTTATTGCTGATGCCTACTACGGGTGAATTGTCTGTGGATTATAAAGAGTATGGAAGTCGTTATAAAGATGAACAGGCTTCTCCGGGATATTACAGTAATTTTCTCACTCGCTATAATGTAAAGACTGAGGTGTCTGCCACTCCCCGCACGGGTGTTTCACGTTTTACGTTTCCTGCCGGACAGAGTCATGTATTACTGAATTTGGGTGAAGGACTGACGAATGAAACCGGTGCTTTCTTGAAACAGGTGAGCGACACCGAATTTGAAGGTATGAAATTATTGGGAACTTTCTGCTATAACCCCCAGGCGGTATTTCCCATTTATTTTGTAATGCGTGTCAACAAGCAACCGGCATCCAGCGGTTATTGGAAAAAGCAGCGTCCCATGACTGGAGTGGAAGCTGAATGGGATCCCGACAACGGACGCTACAAGCTTTATACTCGTTATCGTAAGGAAATAGCCGGAGATGATATCGGTGCTTTTCTTACTTTCAACACGATGGAAGGTGAACAGATCGAAGTGCAAATGGGAGTTTCTTTTGTAAGCATTGAGAATGCCCGTTTGAATCTGGATACAGAGCAAAGTGGAAAGAATTTCAGTCAGGTATTGGCTGATGCCCGTATGCGTTGGAATGAGGATCTTTCGCGTATCCTTGTCGAAGGCGGAACGGAAGAACAGAAAACTGTCTTTTATACTGCTCTTTACCATACATTGATACATCCCAATATCCTGCAAGATGTCAATGGTCAGTATCCCGCCATGGAAAGTGATCAGATTCTGACAACAAAGGGAGAGCGTTACACTGTTTTCTCGCTTTGGGATACGTATCGTAATGTTCACCAACTCCTTACGTTGGTTTATCCCGAACGTCAGTTACAAATGGTGCGTTCCATGTTCGATATGTATCGCGAACATGGTTGGCTACCTAAATGGGAACTCTACGGACGTGAAACGTTGACTATGGAGGGTGACCCGTCTATTCCTGTCATCGTTGATACCTGGTTGAAAGGATTACGTGATTTTGATATCGATCTGGCTTATGAAGCTATGTATAAATCTGCCACTTTGCCCGGTGCCGAGAATTTGCTAAGGCCGGATAATGATGATTATATGTCATTAGGATATGTTCCTTTGCGTGAACAGTATGATAATTCAGTCTCTCATGCATTAGAGTATTATATTGCAGATTATTCTCTTTCCCTGCTGGCGGATGCATTGGGTAAACGGGCAGCGGAACAGGGTAAAAAAGCAGAAGCGCGGAAATATCAGGCTGATGCCCGTCTTTTTTATAACCGTTCATTGGGATATAAACACTATTATAGTAAGGAATTTGGTACTTTCCGTCCCATTCTGCCTGACGGTCAGTTCTATTCACCTTTCAATCCGAGACAGGGAGAGAATTTTGAACCGAATCCCGGTTTTCATGAAGGATGTGCCTGGAATTACAGTTTCTATGTTCCTCACGATGTGAAAGGGCTTGCCCGTCTCATGGGTGGACAGAAACTTTTCATTGAAAAACTTCAGCGTGTCTTTGACGATGGTCTCTATGATCCTGCCAATGAACCCGACATTGCTTATGCTCATCTCTTTTCTTATTTCAAGGGCGAAGAATGGCGTACGCAAAAAGAGACTCGAAGGCTTTTGCAGAAGTATTTTAAAAATGCTCCCGATGGTATTCCCGGTAATGATGATACCGGTACCATGTCTACCTGGGCCATCTTTAACATGATAGGATTTTACCCCGACTGTCCTGGTGATCCGTATTATACCCTTACTGCGCCTGTATTCGACAAGGTGGTGATTCGTCTTGACTCTGATACTTGGGGAAGCGATAAGCTGGTGATAGAAACTGGGCGCCCTTCAACAGAGTCCTTATACATTCGTGAGATGGAGTTAGGAGGGAAGAAATTATCCCGCTACCGCATCAGTCATGAAGAACTGGTAAAAGGTGGAGTGCTGAGATTTATGCTTCGATAGTATAAAGAAGAGAAGATAAAAACAACTTTGATCAAAAAAACGGGTGATCACAAACCACTTGCGATCACCCGATATTTTCATTGTTTTCGTGTTTAGGTAATGTTAGTAAAGAGAGAATTTATAGTATTTTATTTCATAGGTTCCACTGTATAACCTTTTTCTTTCAATAGCTTCAATACCCCATTTGTTCCTGGCAGATGTCCTGCACCCACTACAAAGAGAGTAGGGGTTTCTTTCATGATTGAAGGCATTTTCTCAATCCAGGCTTTGTTGCGGTTGTCTAACAGATCTTCCATTTCTCCCGGTTGAGGGTCACAAGAGTTGCCGTCACGCTCTTCCATCAGTTTCAACATTTCGTCCAGGTTTTGAGCTTTATAGGCATTGTTCAAGCGTTTGGTTTGATCCATAGCTTTATCGATGTCACTTACTAAACAGTAAAGCAGATTTGCCTGGCGTTGCAATGTTTGACTATTGAGCAGTACGTTGATTTGTGATATCGGAGTTTCCAAACCGCCTACTTTCTTGCCACTCTGTATAGCTTGTTGTTGGAAGTAAGTATCCAGTTGTTCTTGTGGATTGAAACCACCCAAATGCTTCATACATAAAATAAGAGTCAATTGCTGGGTGATGAAAGCCGGTTTCATTTTAGCTAACATGGCAATATCCGCCATCAGGTTTTCTTTTACAGCCTTACCTACTAACTCATATTGTTCGGGGGTGAAGAGAACTTGAAGGGTCGTGTCTCCCGCCATCATCATGTTTTGCTGCATCGTTTGCATGAATTCAGGAGACATTGCTTCGGACATAACTACTTCTCCATATACTTGTGAAGTACCGTCTACTGCCTGTGGCAAGCCGGCAATGCTGTCTTTTATGCTTAGCGGAGCTAAATGGTGCGTTCCTAAAATGTATGAGGGCTTTTCCAGGCCGTTACCGGATATTTTCCAGAGTAACTGCGCATTGGCATTCAGTGCGATGCCGATAAAAAGGAGAATACCTAAAATCTTTTTCATTATTTTTCTATTTAGAGTTCATTTGAATATTGCTTATTATTTTACTCGTCCTCCGCGAAGCCAGTATTGCGTGTAGTATTGCTCGTTGAGACTGCTGACAATAACTCCTTTACTTGTGCTGGCATGTATGAATTTCCCATTTTTAAGATAGATACCTACATGGGCCACTCTTTTCTTGGACGCACGACTGGTGAAAAACACCAAATCTCCCTCACGCAGGTTGCGACGGGAGACTTTATTGCTTTCTTTGAGTTGTTCATCGGTGCTTCTGGATAAACGGATGTTGTATACCTGCTTATAGAGTTGTGATACCAGTCCGGAACAATCTGTTCCGCGTTTGTTGTCACCGCCTGCGCGGTAGGGGACACCTATCCACTCCGCAGAGGCTATGTACAATTTGTGGTTATCTTCCTTATTTATGTCTATTCCCATGCGGACAGAAGCTTTTGCCAGCGCTTTGTAGTCGAGACGAGGTGCTGATGTATGGCAAGAACTTAAACTAAAGGTCAGTCCGATAAGTGCAACTATATAAGAGAGGTATTTCTTCATGCTTGTTCCTCTTTCCCTTCCGGTTGAACAATTGTTTCCTGAACGGGCGTTTCCTGAACTGGCACTTCTTGAATTGCTGTTTCCTGAGCCGTCATTTCCATTTTCTCTTCTTCAATTTCTTCTTCTACTCTGACATTAAAATAGTCTTCAAGCTCCTTTTCAGCCGAGTTATTCTCATTCTGAATATCACGGATAATCACTCCATTCTCCATCAGAGCAATACGCGGACACACATCCACCGTATGGTTTAGGTTATGACTTGAAATAATGACTGTGGCATGGTGATCTTCATTGTATTTTTTCAGCAGGTGCTTGATGATGGACTGTGAGCTCGGATCAAGGAAATTGAACGGTTCATCCAGGATCAGCAATTGCGGATGATGCAGCATGGCGGAGATAATACCTATTTTCTGCTTGTTTCCGGCAGAGAAGTTACGGATGAATTTCTTTTGTCCGAGGACTTCGTTACTCATGAAGCGTTCAAATGGAAGCAGACGTTCGTCTACCTCTTCTTTTTTCAGACCGTACATTTTACCGATGAAGTAGAAATATTCTTCGGGAGTGAGGTAATCAATCAGGAAACCATCATCGATGAAAGCACCTGTGAATTGTTTCCAGTCTTCATTTTTGGATACATCGATGTCATTGATTGTCACATTTCCCAGATCTGCCTGTAGCAGGTCCAGTATCAGACGGAAGAGGGTAGTCTTACCCGCACCATTGTTGCCTACCAATCCTAACATATCGCCCTGGTAGATGCTATATTTCTCGATATCTACGGCTTTCTTTTCGCCGAAGTTTTTTTGAAGTTGGTTAATCTCTATCATATTCGTTATTATTTTTGTCTACTATCGTGAAATCCTTCCATATTCTTATATCGGCGCTTCATAAAGCGATGATATACATTCCGTAGCCACCATCTTGAAGTTGCGATGAATAGTATGCCGACAACTAAGAGAATCCATGGGGTTACTTCTTTGCCCACCGTCGCATTCAGTACGAAGAATAGTAGCAACGGCACTCCGAATGCACCTCCTGCAATGAGGTTCTGCAAACCGGTACCCACATTTTGCCGTCCAGTCATTTTGGCATTAAGGTCAAGCGTCTTGTTGTTATACACTGCCAACTGAAACAGACAGAAGTATACGGCACCCGGAACGAATATAATCCAAGCGGTGCATTCCAGTACAGATACTTTACCCGTCACCATACCCGGTATCATCAGCACAAACGGGATGATGAGTGCGATGCTGTACAAGATGTATTTGGCACGCAACAATGAATAGATGGACTCCTTGCGGCTCATCAGTCCGTCAATGTAGTTGCCTTCGTAGCTCATCAGCGGAGAGAGGAACAGAATTCCGAAGATGATATAGTTGTAAAGTACGAAGAAGTCGCGGGAGCCACCATCGTAAATATCAGAAAAACTGATGGTAAGACTGAAAATCAGTACTATAGCGGTAACGGAATAAAGTGACTTCCTGCACACCTTGTTGCGTAGTAGCAATTTCAACTCCAGCCGGATGTATTCGCCTATTTCGCCATAACGGTCCAGGAACTTGTATTCGGATACTGTTTTTACTTGAACGGTAGTGTCTTCTGTTTTATTCAGTTCATTGTAGACCAGTTTTTGCATAATGCTCCGGTTGATGAACCACATAAGGGAAATGGCTACCAGGACACAGATAAATGTGAGTATGTTTCCCGTGATAAATCCTTCACCCAGATCAATGAAGAAACCGAATAACGGACTGTCATCTGGAACGAAAAGTGCAGCTGCAATACCTCCGTATACGACTATCGGCAAGAGAACCCACCAGATGCGTTCGTCCATCAGCGTACGACATAGCAGATACCAGTAATTATTGAATACGATGAGCAACCAAATACCAATGCAGTAGGTCAATACACCTCCTATTCCATAAAATTTGGTAACAGTGATAATAGCGAACGGAACGAACAGGAAGAGCCAAAGCAAATTAAAGCTGTTAAGTCCCGAGCGTAGGAGCAGGAAGTCGATAAGACGACTCCTTTTGATGGGGAGCAGTAAGTAAGGTTTAACTTCCTGTGTCGGTGTTTTCAGGAAGGGTAACCGCAAAAGGAAGTCCAGGGCGAGTATGAAGATCAGGCCGCTGTTCATTACGTGATAGGCTTCTTTGGCGCCTCCGTCGAAGGCGAAAGCGAATGTTGTTCCGAAGAAAATGAGATACCCTGCCCAGAATACACTCATGAAGTACATCCAAAACTTTCCGAACTTACTTTTCTCGTACATCGGATGCCGCTTTTCAGCTAACTTTCCGTGTCTGCGTAGCTCAAGAAATAGATTCATGCTGTTTAGTGATTAGTTGTTAGTGATTAATGGAGTGATTAGAAGGTAGTGATTAGTAATAAGTAAGAATGCACTCGCTTATCACTAATCACTTATCCTTTATCACTATTTGTTGGGTACCGTCATGGTTACCTCGATTTCATTTCCTTGTTTCAACAGGTCAGATACAAACTTTTGAATATCTTTAGCTGTGATGCTATTTACGATATCCGTGTATCCTTCTGTCATATCCATGCCATAATAGAAGTAATCGTTCAGATTATTCATCCAGTATCCGTTTTCTTTCTGGTTGTCGGCATACTTCTTCAGCATGTACTCTTTTACTTTCTGCAAGTGTACGTCTAACGGTCCTTCGGCTGCAAGTTTCTTCAACTCGTCTACTACAATACCTGCCAGTTTATCTTTCTTAGCAGGATCGGTCTGGAAGACAATCTGCAACAATAATTGTTCTTTCGGATACTTTTGTAAGTCGCCAAAACAGTTCACACCATATGTACCACCTTCTTTTTCGCGTACTTCTTCAGTATAAACCATATCAAGAACCTGAGTTGCAAAGCTCAGCAAAATGTCATTCTTTAGAGTATAAGGAGCTTTACCGCTGTACAGGAATACGATGGTTGCTGTAGGAGTTTGTTGCTCTTTGGCATATTCATTTTTGTACACACCTTTGCGTATACTCATCTTCGTATCTTTGAAGGTCTCTTTGCGATTGATGGCAGGCAGTGCGCCTAAGTATTCGGCAATCAGTGGTTTGGCAGTTTCAAGGTCAATGTTTCCGACAAAGTAGAATGTAAAGTCGCTGGCATCTTTGAAACGGTCATTGTACATTTCCAGAATACGGTCGTAATCAATCTGATCCACCATTTCCGGTTTCATCATTACTACACGCGGGTGATTATTGTACATTGCTTTCTGTAAAGAGTCGTTTATAGAAGAAAGAGGATTTGCCTGCGCACTTTCCAATTGGGCTTTCATACGGTTTTTAAAAGATTCGAATGCTTCCGCATCTTTACGGGGAGCGGTGAAGGTGAGATATGTCAGCTGCATCATAGTTTCAAAATCTTTTGGTGAGCAGGTACCGAATACATTCTCAGTGGTAGCACCCAGACCGGCATTGACGGAAACTTTCTTGCCAGCCAGTACTTTCGTCAAGTCTACTTGGCTGAAGTTACCCAAACCACCTACAGCTATTACGTTGTCCATAACGGCAAAGTTCAGTGCGTCTTTGTCGGGGAAAATGGATTTACCACCCAGACTGGTGCCTTTCATGCGGATTTCATCAGCTTTGAAATCAGTCTTCTTTACATAGACAGTTACACCATTTGAGAGAACTAATCTTGTACTACCATAGATATCGCCTTCTTTCTCAGAAATGATTTTACCACCTTTCGGGGCTTCTTTCATCAGCGGTTCGTCAGATACTTTGTCTACGTATGCTTGCAGGTCGAGATCTTTCATACTTTTCAGTAAGTTGATAACTTCTTCTTTTGTCGGGTATTTCAAGCCTTCTTTTGCAGGACCGGCAATTATAACTACTTGATTGCTATCCGGAACGAGTTGCTGCATTACCATATTCATGGCCTGTAAGGGAATGTTAGGAGCCAGTTGGTTCATCATAGCGTACTCAGCTTCAATCCCCGGGATAGGCTCGCCATTCAAGAAGTTCTGTACATATTCTCTTACGTAAGAACCGTGCTTGGTCTTTTCGCGTTCGTTGTAGGCAGACTCTAAACTCTGCAAATAGTTGGCGCGTGCGCGTGCATATTCTGATTCGGTAAAGCCGAAGCGACGTGCACGTTCAGTCTCTTGTAGTAAGGTTTTCAAGGCTGTTTCAATGCCGTCGGCTTTACTTGAGGCAGAAAGTGCGAAGGCTTCTTTGGTTTTGGCGACAAAGAAGTCGCTATAGTAACTGCTTGCACGGGTAAACGGTGGGTTGGCACTTTGCACCAATTCGCTCAGGCGGGCGTTCAACATACTACTGATCATGCTCGTCATATATTGTGAAGCAAGGTAGCCTACATTATTCTTTTCTGAATCAGGAGTCGCATCTTGCTTGAAGTAAATCTCAATTGACGGGTCGTCTACTTCCTTATCTGTACCGATAGCTACGATGGGTTCCTTATTATCAGTAACAGGATAGTAAGTGCGTTCTGCCGGATTTACCGGTTTTTGTACATCGGCGAATACTGCCTTTAGTTTAGCTTCTACGGTGTCTACATCGATATCACCTACAATAACGATACCTTGCAGATCAGGACGATACCATTTGTGATAGTAATCGCGGATATCTTTATAAGGGAAGTTGTTGATTACATCAATAGAGCCGATAGGCATACAATCTGCATATTTGTCACCCTGATATATAGTTGGGAGCAGGTCAGTGTAGACGCGCAACATACCACTGTTGCGGCTGCGCCATTCTTCACGGATCACACCACGTTCTTTGTCGATTTCATCGTCTTTGAGTAGGATATAGTTAGACCAGTCGTGCAGGATCAGCAGACAGGAGTCCAACACACCGGTGCGGTCAATCGGAGCATTACTGATGTTGTAAACAGTTTCGTCTATGCTGGTATAAGCATTTAAGTTAGTACCAAATTTGATACCTACGGTTTCGCACCAAGGGATGACGCCGAGGCCTTTATCATCACCGGGGAAATTCTTAGTACCGTTGAAGGCCATGTGCTCCAAGAAGTGGGCAAGTCCGCGTTGTTGCGGTTCTTCAAGAATGGAACCTACTTTCTGGGCAATATAGAACTCAGCCCGATTTTCGGGTAATTTGTTGTGGCGTATGTAATACGTCAGGCCATTGTCTAATTGGCCGATACGGACATTTTTGTCCACGGGAAGGGGCGGAAACTGCATTTGCTGCGCTACCGCTTGTTGGAAACCGGCACATAGAACGAATGCTACTGCCAGTAAACTGTGAAATAAATGTTTCATGTTGATGAAAATTAAAATTGTTTCTTGACCTATTTGTCGAAGAGGGAGAGGAGAAATCACAGGAAGGATATATTTTTTATATGAATGATAATTTAGCAAATTATCATTTTATCGCCTCACGAATTCGTACCAGTTTCGTCAGTAGTCCTTCCAGTAAATCGAGCTTCAGCATATTGGCACCATCGCTTTTGGCTATTTCGGGGTGCTCATGTGTTTCAATAAACAATCCGTCTACGCCAACCGCAACACCGGCTTTGGCAACGGTTTCAATAAGCTGCGGCATACCACCTGTCACTCCACTTGTCTGATTGGGTTGTTGCAGAGAATGTGTAACATCCAGAATGACCGGATAACCGAAGGTTTGCATTTCAGGAATGCCACGGTAGTCTACAACAAGGTCTTGATATCCGAAAGTTGTTCCACGTTCGGTAATCATAACTTCCTTATTTCCGGCTTCTACTACCTTTTCCGCAGCAAAGCGCATGGCGAGTGGAGACAGGAACTGTCCTTTTTTGATGTTAACCACCTTTCCTGTTTTTGCAGCAGCTATCAGAATGTCTGTCTGGCGGCAAAGGAATGCTGGTATTTGCAGTACATCTACATATTCGGCGGCCATTGCGGCTTCTTCTGCAGAATGTATATCTGTAACAGTAGGCACACCAAAAGTATCGTGTACTTTCTGTAACACTTTCAACGCTTTTTCATCGCCTATTCCCATAAATGAATCCAGGCGTGAACGGTTGGCCTTGCGATAAGAGCCTTTAAATACATAAGGTATTTGTAATTTCTCCGTGATATTTACCACACGTTCGGCAATACGCATTGCCATCTCTTCTCCTTCAATCACACAAGGACCTGCCAATAAAAAGAAATTTCCGGCAGGATTATTCTTTAATTCAATCATAAGTAATTAGTGTATAGTGCTTAACGTTAATCGTTATTCTTAGTTGGGTATAATCAATGTTATCGCTTCATGCATAATTCCGATGTCCAGCGGAAAATGCCGGTCGAGAATACGTCCGTCCAAGTCCACCGAAGCATTTTGTGCACGTAGTACTTTTACTTTCTGGGTACGGTAAGGCATCACGACTTTATGATTCAGAATACGTCCCTGGATAAGCATCCACAGTCCTGATACGAGTTGTAACAGCTCCGGACGATAGATAACGGATACATCGAGCCAACCGTTATACGGCACGGCACTTGGTGCTTGTCCGTATCCCCATGCACTGCCAATACATACCGTCATGATACGTCCCCGGATGTGTTCTCCGTTTATTTTGAGATGCATCCGGTAGAGCTTCCGTTCAAAAAAAAGTGAGATGAGGGCCATGAGATAGGACAGGAATTTCACTCCCCAGAAACGTTTGGTCTGGTCGGAAATCTTCACGATACGGGCTCCTAAACCAATGTTGATTGCATTGAGGAAATAGCGTGTTACATGCTTTTCACCATCGTAATAGTTGCAAAATCCGACGTCTATCTTCCGGCGTCGGTTATTTATGATGCAATCTACGGCATCTTTGTATTCCGAAGTCATTTCCCAGTATTTGGCAAAGTCATTTCCGATACCGTTGGGAATGATACCTATGGCGATTTCTCTTTTATCTTCTGCATTGGACGACATGATACCGTTGATGGCGTCGTTTAGTGCTCCATCACCGCCCACCACAACAATGGTGCGGTATCCATTATTGGCAAGAATGCCGGCTAAACGTTCCACAGATCCGAACCCTTCAGACTGCACATAGTCATAAGACACGCCTCGGCTGTCCATATATTCTTTGATTTCTTTCCACCGTTTCTGCACTTTCCGCGTGCCGGCTTTGGGATTGTATATCACTCCCCACTTTTCGGGTTCTACGCTCATATTGTTATCTCTTAGTAAAGTCCTACATAATCATTTTTGTACTCTCCCCGCAGTCTTTGTCTTTGTTGCCCCAAAGATACTAATTCCCTTCGAGTTTCGCTTGTACAAAAGCAATCTTTTCTTCCATAGGCAGCCCGGTATCCATCCAATGGATAGTAAAGCCGCGTCGTTCCATTCCCCGGAACCAGGTCATCTGCCGTTTGGCAAACTGATGAATAGCAATCTCCAGTTCCCTGTACATCTCTTCGTATGTCAGTTTGCCGATAACGTACAGAGTCAGGTACTTGTATTCCAGGCCATAATAGATAAGATCATCCGGTTGGATACCCTGTTCTATCAGGCGTCGTACTTCATCTACCATCCCTTCGTCCAGACGTTGACGCAGGCGGTTGGATATCTTCGTACGGCGTAATTCCCGGTCTATATCTACACCAATGATAAGGCTGTTCAGTTTCGGGAACGCCCGTTCGTCTACCGGTGTATGTGCATAATATTCTTCTATCTCAATGGCCCGGATCGCTCGTTTTACGGTGTCGACATCTGTAGTATTATGCAGGGCTTTGTATTGCTTCAGCATCTCAGTCAGTTCTTCCAGGGATTTATCGGCAAGGCGTGCACGTAACTCCGGGTTTTCGGGAACTGGCAGCAACTTATAGCCTTTCAATACGGATTCCAGATACATACCGGTACCTCCACACAAAACGGGAAGTTTCCCTTTTTGTTTAATAGTCTCGTACGCTATCAGAAAATCACGCTGATATTCAAAAACATTGTATTTATAACCCGGGTCGGCAATATCAATCAGATGATAGGGGATTGGTTTACCATTTACAGTGTAGTCTACCAGGTCTTTACCTGTACCGAGATCCATACCACGGTAGATTTGCCGGGAATCTGCACTGATGATTTCTGTGTCAAGAACATCTGCCAGTGCTGCGGCGAAAGGAGTTTTACCGGAAGCGGTAGGACCTAATATAGCTATCAAATCATAGTCAGGCATAAGTCGTTTTGATTATTTTTCTACAAAGATAATGCAAACCGAAAGCAATACAAAATAAGCTTGATTATTTTTAATGCTAAAGTGCAGCTTGTCTTCGTTTTAAAGCTAAATATGAAAAAGGAAGTGAAAAAGAGAATGCCTTCTCTTAAATGGTGTTATAAATGCGTTGTTTTCGCACACGGAACTTGCTACTTTCAAAAAAGTGCGTACCTTTGCACTGTGTTTTTCATAGTATTAGATTTAAGGTTAACAAAGGTTGGAGTACAGCGGTACTCCTTTTTTTATGTCTATACCTCATCTCCTCAATATTGAAATATTCATTTCATTCATACCTCATTTGTATACCACATCCATATGCTGCGTGGCTATGTTACATCATTGAAAGTATATGTAACAGATATGAGAAAGTATGTAATACCAGTATAAATACGTGTAGCGCAATGATGCAGATGTATTCCAGGGGATTGGATAAATTTGCAGAAATAAAAAAAGAAATGATATAGGGAAATTAGGTAAAGGTAAAATGAAACTTCAGTTTTCAGTGAATAGGTTTACCAAATTAGGTTAGTTAATTATTTTTAGGTCTGTGAGGTTGTGTTTGTGAAAACACAACCTCATTTATATGGTGATAAAGATGTATATTTGCAATACTAAAAGTATATGCCAAGCTATGAAATACATATTGATTCTGCTACTTCTGTTGATTTTTCCACTATCCGGTATTGCGGAAAAGCATTGTGTCTTTACTCCAATTAACGGAACGCATGGATTGTCCGGAAATAAGGTGCGCAATATCACTCAGTTGCCGGACGGGCGCATGATGATAACTACGGAAGGATTACTGAACTTATATGACGGTACTAATTTCAGTTACCTGCACTATGATCGGGAAGATATCTGCCGTTTATCAGACTATTCCGGATTTCATCACGAATATATAGATGCTCACGGATATATGTGGCTTAAAAATCAACGCCAACTGATGGTGGTGGATATAGGACGTGAATGCTTTATTGAGCGACCGGACAGTTTGCTGGCTTTATGGGGGATAGATACTCCGATGAAGGATTTTTTCATGGATAAGACCAAGGATTTATGGGTCATAACGGATAAGGATGATTTGGTACGCATAGATAAGACAACCCTGCAGGCAAGTACTTTTCTGAATCGTGTTTCATTGATTGGAGATACCACTGATCAGGTTTATGATCTTGGGGTGTTGGACGGGAACTTATATCTGTTCTATCGTTCCGGTTTATTGATTTGTTACGCTATGGAGTCACAAAAGGAAATATATCGGCAGAAACTGTCGGATGAACTTCCTGAAGGAGTGTATGGGAATACATCTTACGTAGTGCCGGGAACGAATACTTTCTACCAGTTATGCAATGGTAACAGAGGTGGGGTAATGTTGGCTTATGATGTAGAAAGAAGAAAATGGAACATCGTGTTGCAGACAAGCTATTGGCTGAATTACCTGTCTGTTGATAAAGACGGAAGCATATGGATTAGTTGTCATAAAGGATTATGGAATATAGATGCGGGGCTGGAAAGAAAACAATATATACCAACCTTGAAATTAGTGGACGGACGCAATATAAATACAGAAGTGAGTACGCTTTACAATGACAGCCAAGGTGGCATGTGGGTAGGGACCTTGAACCGGGGAATCCTGTATTATCATCCGGACCGTTTCCGTTTTCAGAATATTGGCAGGACATTGTTTCCCGTTACGGAAAATATGAATCTTTATGTAACTTGCATTGCAACACAAAACCAGGAGAATATGTGGGTGGGGACCCGGAAAGGACTATTCTCCTATCATCTTTCTAATGGAGACATAAACTTATATTCCAAGGAATTGTCCACAGTCAATTGCAATACCCTGTTTAAGGACAGTCGCCAACGTACTTGGTTGGGAAGTGTCGGACAGGGACTTTATTGTATGCTGCCGGATGGAGAAACCAGACATTATCCGTTGTCCGGCCAGACAATTCATTCCATTATGGAGCAACCGGACGGAACTCTGTATTTATGTACTGAAAACCAGGGTTTCGGTATATTTACTCCCGAAACCGGACAATATGAAAAGGAGCAGGGACTACCTCAGACGGAGAATTTGACTGTCTACCAATTGGCATCTTTGGGGAAGGATCGTTTAGCAGGCATTACACGGAAAGGTTGGTTTGTTTATGATTGTACCCAAAAAGAATATACCTTTAACCCCAGTTTTCATGTGTGTACTTCCATCTTTGTAGACCGACAAAAGCAAGTTTGGATTGGTCTGGAAGATGGGTTGTTGCTTTGCAACATAGCTACTGGACAACAAAACACGTTTCATACCACGGACGGCTTGGTCAATAACTCTATCCGTTCCATCATTCAAACACAAGATCATGCTATCTGGGTATCTACTTCTAACGGGATAACACGTATCACTGTAACGGGAGAGGGAGAACAGATACGATATTCGTTTGCAAATTTCAATCGGTACGATGGTGTGATTACGGATGAATTCTGCGAGCGGTCCTCTTTTGTCGCAGAAGATGGAACTCTCTACTGGGGTGGTATTAATGGATTTAATAAGTTTGTTCCGCTTCATACCACAATGGAGCGGGCGTATGCCGCACCTTTATTCGTGGGCTTTGATCTGTTTGGTGAACGTGTGGAAAGTGGAAAAATGTATCATGGTAACAGGATACTTCAACGCCCCATAACCTTGACCAAAGAGATTATTCTGAACTATGATCAGAACTTTTTCACTTTAGAGTTTTCTGCCTTGAATTATATCAATCCCACACAGACCTATTATCGTTACCAACTGACGGGTATTGACTATTCGGAACGGGAAATCCGCTCTTCCGATGGTAAGGGTACTGCCACTTATACTGACTTGCCGCCTGGCACTTACACTTTCAGAGTGCAAGCCGCTGATAATAGTGAGTCGTGGACGGGAAAATATGCGGAAATTGAAATAACCGTAAAAGCTCCGTTTTGGAAAACCACTTACGCTTATCTCTCTTATTTCCTGTTCGCAACGGGAAGCTTGATCGCCCTAGTTTTTGTATATATACGACGCAAACGCCGAAAACTGGTACGTGAACAAAGAGAGAAACTGGATGAAATGAAGTCCACTTTCCTGCAAAACATCAATCAGGAACTGGCAGAACCTATCAATCGTATAATCTCTCCCTTGGATACCATTTTAAAACATACGGATGAAGGCAGAACCAAACTGCAATTGAAGGAAATACAGAATAATGCCGTAGAGCTGAAAGAACTGGTTGACCAGCTTTCGGAAGGAGTCCTGTCCCCTCTGTCGCCTGCTGAAAATGAGTTGGCTTTGGAAGAACTGTTGATGAATATGCGCCAGTTGCTGGAACAACAGGAGAAAAGGAAAGAACAACTGAAAGCAACTCCGGAAGCTGCGCCGGACAACTCCTTGCTATCGGCGGCCGATGAATTGTTTCTTCGTAAGGCTTTGAAATTTGTAGAACAGAATCTGGACAATCCCGAGTATTCAGTAGAGGTATTGAGTCGGGACATGGGAATGGATCGTACGGGGCTGTATCGAAAACTGGTTTCAGTGGTAGGAAAGACACCGACAAATTTTATCCGTTCCATTCGTCTGAAACGTGCCGCACAACTTTTGGAAGAAGGACATACGGTGGCCGAAGTTGCCGACCGGGTTGGATTCAGTACATCCAGTTATCTGAGTAAATGTTTTCAGGAAGAGTTTGGTATGCGTCCTTTGCAGTACGTTAATAGTCTGAAAGAACAACCGAAATAGTCACATTTCAACGAGATTGTTGCTTCTTGCAACATTTGTACCACGTGTTTTATAGACTTCAGGCTACTTTTGCCCTCATAATTCAATTTTTAAACGAAATATCATGAGAAAAGTAAAAGTAGGAATTACCGGTATATTTCTTTTAATATCCGGTTTACTGATGGCGCAAAATGTGAATAGGACGCCACAGGGTGTAAAGGTAAATGTGGCGGAAGGAAACTTCAATGTAGAAGTTATTTTTTATTCTCCTTCTATTGTCCGCATAGTGAAGTATCCTTCGGTAAAGGATCAGATGCCGGACAAAGAAAGTCTTTCCGTAACATTGGTGCCGGAACAAACTAAGATTGATTTTAAGGAACAGGGAGATGATGTCAGATTGAAAACGTCTGATATGATTGTTACTTTAAACAAGACCGATGGAACGGCACGCTTCACCGATACAAAAAACAACGAATTACTGGCAGAAAAGGGAAGCCCTTCTTTTTATCCGAATAAGGGCAAAGCCGATAAGGGCACTTATAAAGTTCGCCAGGCCTTTATGCTTGAAAAAGAGGAGGCTATATATGGATTAGGAATACTTCAGAATGGAAAAATGTCGCAACGTAACCAACGGAAGTATCTGATGCCGGGCAATGTGGAAGACGGAATCACCTTCTTCCAGTCCGTGAAAGGCTATGGTCTTTTCTGGGATAACTATTCTCCGACTAACTTTGCTGATGATGAGAATGAGACTTCATTTGAATCGGAAGTTGGTGATTGCACAGACTACTATTTCATGTATGGTGGAGATGCCGATGGCGTAGTTGCCCAAATGCGTACTCTTACCGGACAAGTACCCATGTTCCCTTTGTGGACGTATGGCTACTGGCAGAGCAAAGAGCGTTATAAAAGTCAGAATGAAGTACTGGGCGTACTGAACAAATACCGTGAATTACAGATTCCCTTGGATGGTATCGTGCAGGATTGGCAGTACTGGGGTAGTAACTACTTGTGGAATGCAATGGAATTTTTGGATGGTAATTACTATAATCCCCAGCAGATGCTGGATGAGATTCATGCAAAGAATGCGCACATGATTATCACGATCTGGTCTTCATTCGGTCCACAGACCAAGCCTTATAAGGAGCTGAATGAAAAAGGACTATTGTTTAATTTTAGGACTTGGCCTCTTGCTGGCACTGATACATGGCCTCCCAGGGAAGACTATCTGTCGGGCGTGAGAGTTTATGATGCCTACAGCCCCGTTGCACGTGATATTTACTGGAAACATCTGACCCGCCTCTATGATTTGGGTATGGACGGTTGGTGGATGGACTCCACCGAACCAGATCATTTGGATGCAAAACCCGAAGATTTTGATACACCTACCTATTTAGGTTCATTCCGCAAAGTACGCAGTGCCTATCCGTTGATGGCCGTAGGTGGTGTTTATGATCACCAACGCGCTACGACTTCAGACAAGCGTGTGTTTATTCTTACCCGTTCAGGATTTGCTGGGCAGCAGCGTTACGGATGTAATGTATGGTCGGGTGATATCGTTTCTACCTGGGAATCATTGCGTAAACAGATACCTGCCGGGCTAAACTTTACCCTTACGGGAAATCCCAACTTCAATAGTGATATCGGGGGCTTCTTCTTAGGCCATTACAACAAGGGATGGAATGATGGATCGGCTACAAAGAATCCGTCCTATCAGGAATTATACGTACGCTGGGTACAGTTTGGAGCGTTCAATCCGATGATGCGTTCGCACGGAACGGAAGCTCCGAGAGAGATTTATCAGTTTGGAAAGAAAGGAGAACCCATTTACGATGCTATCGAAAAAGCTATCCGTTTGCGTTATTCTCTGTTACCTTATATATATTCTACTTCCTGGCAGGTCACCAATAAGCAGTCAAGCTTTATGCGTGCGTTGATGATGGATTTTGCCGATGACAAGAAGGTGTGGGACATGAATGACGAATATATGTTTGGCAAGTCCATCCTAGTGGCTCCGATTGTGGAAGCACAATATACTCCGGAAGTGGCAGCTACTGCATCGGAAGAGACAGGCTGGGACAGGGATGACAATAAAAATAAGAGCAAAGGCAGCATGACAGTAGACTTCACTACAAAGAAAACTGCAAAGGTTTATCTGCCCGCAGGTACTGTATGGTATGATTTCTGGACTAATGAGAAATATGATGGCGGCCAGGAAATATCAAGAGAAACGACTATTGATATGATTCCACTTTACGTCAGAGCCGGAAGTATTGTTCCCATCGGTCCCGATGTGCAATATGCGACAGAAAAAGCCTGGGATAATCTTGAGTTGAAAGTGTATGCAGGTGCTAATGGCAGTTTCACCCTTTACGAAGATGAGTTTGATAATTATAACTATGAATCAGGAGCATATACGGAAATTCCTATGACATGGAATAATGCTTCCCGTACGCTCACTATCGGTGCACGCAAGGGAAAATATAACGGCATGCTTGAAAAACGCCAGTTTACGGTGAAGACAGTGGACGGCAACAGCAAGACGGTTACTTATACTGGAAAGAAGGTGACGGTAAAACTCTGACCAGATGGAGTAACTTCACTTTGAGTGTGATGCCTATCATCAATGGTATTGATGGTGGGCATCATCGGCATTGTTGATAGGCTAAGGCCAAGGGACATGAGTGATGGAGGTAAATCAAAGGTAAGATGCAGTTTTAGGGCCGACCAGAGCCATTTTTTGAGTGAATGTTACATCAATGTAAGTTTATGTAACATGAAAAGACGGGATGTAACATTGACCGTAGCAAATGGGAACACGAAGATTCGAAAAGTACTTTGTAATGAACTATCTTTGTACAAAACGAAGGTTAATTAAAAAGTATCTTACCATGAAAACAAGAATTAGTTGGATTTTTTATTGTTTAGTAAGTTTCATGTTACTTCCCTCTTTGTCGGCGGCAGAGCGTTTTGTGACAAATGAGAGTAATGGTTTTACCTGGATACAGCAAGGAAAGGCGTATCCGATACTGGTAGACTTGCAGGAAGATAAAGGTGTACTGAGGGCTGTTGCTAATTTGCAGACAGATGCAGGTAAAGTGACAGGTGCTACTCCGGAAATTATTCATTCCCCATCCGGTAATCGTATGCTGATTATCGGTTCTGTTGAAAATAGTTCCTGGATCAAACAGCTGGTGCAGGCAGGAAAGATTCCAGCTGCAGATTTGAAAGGGAAACGTGAGAAGTACATTCTTCAGACGGTGAAGCAGCCCGTGGAAGGAGTAGAAGAGGCAATTGTCATTGCCGGTAGTGACAAGCGGGGAACTATTTACGGTATTTACGAGCTTTCCCGGCAGATGGGTGTCTCTCCCTGGTATTTCTGGGCAGATGTTCCGGTGGAGAAGCATGATATTATATCTATTAAAGAAGGTGTATATACCGATGGTGAACCGGCAGTGAAGTACCGCGGTATTTTCCTGAATGATGAATGGCCCAGCTTAGGCGGCTGGGCGTCTGCTACCTTTGGTGGGTTCAATAGTAAGTTCTACGAAACGGTGTTCGAACTGGTGCTTCGCCTCAAAGGAAATTTTATGTGGCCTGCCATGTGGAACAGTGCTTTCTACGATGATGACCCGATGAACGGTCCGTTGGCCAACGAGATGGGAATTGTGATGAGTACTTCCCATCATGAACCGATGGGACAGGCTCAAAAAGACTGGAAACGTCGTGGAAAAGGAGAGTGGAATTACACTACGAACGGTGCCGTGTTGCGCGACTTCTGGCAGCAGGGGATGGAACGCTGTAAGGATTGGGAAGCGGTGATCACCCTTGCCATGCGTGGCGACGGCGATGAACCGATGAGCGAAGATGCCAATATCTCCTTGTTGCAGAATATCGTGAAAGATCAGCGGAAAATCATAGAGAAGGTAACCGGTAAGAAGGCTAAAGAAACTCCGCAGGTATGGGCGCTTTATAAGGAAGTGCAGGATTATTATGATAAAGGTATGCGAGTGCCCGACGATGTAACGTTGCTGCTCTGTGATGACAACTGGGGCAATGTACGTAAATTGCCCGACTTGAAAGCGAAGCCTCGTAAAGGTGGTTACGGCATGTATTATCATTTCGACTATGTAGGGGCTCCCCGTAACTCCAAATGGATAAATATTACTCAGATACAACGCACGTGGGAGCAGATGATGCTGACCTATGACTATGGCGTGCGCGAATTGTGGGTGGTGAACGTAGGTGACTTGAAGCCGATGGAATATCCTATCACCTTCTTTTTAGATATGGCCTGGGAACCGAAACGTTTCAATGAAAATAATCTGTTTCAGCATACGGTGGATTTCTGTCGTCAGCAATTTGGCGGATACTATGCCGAAGAAGCAGCTCGTCTGATCGACACTTATACTAAATACAACCGTAGGGTTACTCCGGAAATGTTGAATGATCGGACTTACAGCCTGGAAAATTATAACGAATGGCAAAGTGTAAAAGATGAATACGCTGCATTGTGTCTGGATGCCTTGAAACTTTATTATCTGATGCCTGCCGAATACCGGGATGCTTTCGACCAACTGGTACTTTTCCCAATACAGGCATGTTCCAACTTATATGATATGTACTATGCCGTGGCAATGAACCGTAAACTGGCAGAGGCCAATGATGTGAAAGCCAATAAATGGGCGGATAAGGCACGTGCTTGTTTCGAGCGCGACTCCGTGCTGACTTATCATTATAATCATGTAATGAGTGGGGGCAAATGGAATCATATCATGGATCAGACTCACATCGGATATAGATCTTGGAATGATCCGAAGCGCAATATAATGCCTAAAGTGACCTTTGTACCCGAGCCCCGTATAGCTCCTGCACCACCTGTGTTTGTAGAAAAGGATGGATATATATCTATTGAAGCAGAACATTATACCCGTTCAGCAAATGGTACATCTGCTGATTGGGTTACGATCCCTAACCTGGGACGTACCTTGTCAGCCGTCACTACTTTGCCTTCCACAGCTACTCCGAGCGAAGATATGTATCTGGAATATGATTTTGAAACGGAGAAGAGTGGTGAAGCAACAGTTATGGTACGTTTCTCTTCGACATTGAATTTCAATGATTATAAAGGACTGCGATATGCGATTTCACTGGATGGCGGTGACGAACAGATAGTCAACATCAACGGTGATTATAAAGGTGAACTTGGCAGATTGCAGGCGGAGCACATCATCACTACCCAAACGAAACATTTGCTTGATAAGAAAGAAAAGCATACCTTGCGCATCCGTCCGCTTGATCCGGCACTTGTCATGCAGAAGATAATGATTGACTTCGGAGGTTTGAAACCTTCTTTCCTGGGAGCGCCGGAGAGTTCTGTGAGAAGGGAATGTTTTTAAGGAACTCCCATAACTCCTAAAAAAAAGATTATGAAATACAGATTTGCTTTATTGATAGTACTGGCCTGCATTTGTTCTGTGTTGGCTGAGGCTAAAGTGAAACTCCCATCCGTTCTTTCGGATGGGATGGTATTGCAACGTGAACGTCCCATAAAAATATGGGGAACGGCTGATCCGGGTGAGAATGTGGTTGTCACGTTCAAGAAGAAGAAATACACGGCAGTAGCCGATGAAAATGGCAAATGGCTGGTAACACTTCCTGCAATGAAGGCCGGTGGCCCTTATGAGCTGACAGTGAACGAAATGACAGTGAAGGATATCCTGATAGGAGATGTATGGTTGTGCTCGGGACAATCGAATATGGAACTGACGGTGGCGCGTGTAGCGGATATGTTCGGTAGAGAGACGGCTACTTACGAGAATTCAATGGTCCGCTATGTCAAGACTCCCTATGGTAATGATTTGCATGGTCCCAAAGAAGATATATCCCAAATGAACTGGACAGCGTTGAACCCGCAGGTTGCCCAGTCTTATGCCGCATTACCTTACTTTTTTGCAATAGAGATGTATAATGAGATGAAAGTTCCTGTCGGCATTATCAATTCCAGTTGGGGAGGAAGTTCCATTGAAGCTTGGATGAGTGAAGATGCGCTTCAGGCATTTCCGAAGAACCTGCGCGAGCGGGATATCTATAACTCCGACGAATATAAGGCCTTGATGAATAAAGCGGGAGGAATGATGTCGAGATTCTGGAGCCTCTCTTTATATAAAGGTGATGAAGGCCTTCATGCTCCGGTTAAATGGTATGAACCGGAATTGAATGATTCCGACTGGGAGGAGGTGAATATGTTTTCTTATCAGTTGGGCAGCAAGGATGGTTATCCGGTAAGCGGATCGCACTGGTTCCGGCAGAACATTCGCCTTACAGCCGAGCAGGCTGATAAAGATGCTATATTGCGTTTAGGCTGTATGGTAAATGCGGACTCTGTGTATGTGAATGGTGTTTTTGTAGGCACTACTTCTTATCAATATCCGCCGCGCATTTATAAAGTTCCTGCATCGGTGTTGAAAGCGGGAGAGAATCTGGTTACGGTACGTCTTATTAATTCCGGTGGTCGTCCCAGTTTTGTAAAAGGTAAACCCTATTGCATGGCGATAGATGGGGATACGGTTCGCTTGTCCGAGCAGTGGAAGTATAGGCTGGGTTGTGAAATGCCTGCCGGAAGAGGAGGTGTATCTTTTCAGAACATTCCGACCGGTATGTATAATTCCATGATTTCTCCTTTGAGGAATCTTACTTTTAAGGGAGCTTTGTGGTATCAGGGCGAATCGAATGCAGGACGTCCGGGTGAATATGAAGCTTTATTGACTGCCATGCTCAAAGACTGGCGGGGGAAATTTGCAGATGAAGACTTGCCATTCTTTATAATGCAGCTACCCAATTTTATGCAGACGCATCAGCAGCCTGTAGAAAGTGGTTGGGCAGGTATGCGTGAAGCACAGCGGCAGGTGACGTTGAAGTTACCTAATACCTCTTTGGTTGTGGCAATAGACTTAGGAGAGTGGAATGATATTCATCCGCTGAATAAGAAGGAACTGGCAAGGAGAGTGGCGCTTCAGGTCAAGAAGAAAGTATACGGGCACAAAGATATAGTTCATAGTGGTCCGCTGTGCACTGCCGCCGCTATTGAGGGAGGAAAGGTCATTCTATCTTTTGAGGCGGGAACGGATGATTTAATGCCTGTAGCTCAACTTAAAGGTTTTGCATTGGCGGGAACGGACGGACGTTATAAATGGGCTGAGGCGACCGTGGAAGGCAATAAAGTGATAGTCTGGAGTGAAGGGATTGCTCAGCCCACAAAGGTTCGCTATGCTTGGGATGATAATCCGCAAGAGGCTAATTTGAAGAATAAGGCGGGACTTCCGGCTTCGCCGTTTCAAATGGATGTTCCATGATTCCCTAAACTTGATTGACTAAGAAACACCGGAATTTACGCGCCCGGTGCAATATGACAATAAGATAGTGAAACAGATGTATTGCAACGAAATACATCTGTTTTTTTTCATTATTAATAACAAAGGTCCCAATCAAAAAGTTACTTCCAGAAGGATAAAACCTTGTTTTATCTGATTCATATCATCTATTGTTATGTTACAAATGGTCTATTCTGCTCCATTACATGATCTATTCTAATCAATCAGATCATCTATTCTCCCTAAACGGATGATATAATTTGAGAAATGGCTACACCTTTTGCCCCATAAGGCTACACCATCCTTGTCAAAAGGTGACACCATCACCCCAAAAGGGTGTAGCCCTTCTGAAAAACAGGTAATATTCTTCTATTTCAAAGAAGATAAGTGGCGGAATCAAATAATCATATTTGAAGAAAATACGATTAAAGCGCAATTAATAAGAACGAAATAAGAAGGAATTTCTTTCTAAAATGCGCTTCCTTTCGCCATTACAAATCATACTGCATTCGCCTAACAGGTAATCCTTGCTTTTTTTGTATCACGGCAACTAATGGTACGAAAGAAAGCAACCTCAGACATCACGATTTACATTTTGTCATATTGCTCATTTCGCTCAAGCTGCTCATTTTGCTCAAATTACGTAAGTAGTCTGACAGGTTTTCCCTTTACTCTATCTTCATCTGTCAGCATATTTCTTTTGCCATATAACCCCTCCATTCTCAAGGACTTCTTTCCTTGCATAGTGAGTCTAATCAAGTGCACCTTCTTCTACTATTTCTTTTGCTTGTTTATATTCATTTCCGAAAGATATGTTCATCCCCTGTCTGATCTTGATAGAAAATAATCAAAAAGGCTTAAAAGTGTTAATGGATGTATTGCTGCAATAAATGAATGAAAGTCATTTTTTAGCTTTAACAAGTGGGTTACATATTTTTTGTGATACGTTACCACACTGTTTTTTCTTGCATTTCTCTTGAGATTTTGATTCATTATTATACTGTTTTTCTCTCTCTAAAGTGATTTCTTAAGCTCTCTTTTTGTCTTAAAAAAGGGTTCTTTATTTTGTTTGTAATTGTTTGATATATAGCTTGATATGTTGTTTTGCGAAATGCAGTCAAAAAAGAATGTAACATCGAAGAGAAAGATGTAATGCCATCAAAAAAACGTGTAGCATGATCGTGTCCACTGTTTTATTTCTGATGCATACATTTGCTGCTGTGAAAAAGCATGCTATAATGTTTGGAGAGATACGTATGAAAAACACTTTTCTTGCCTCCTATGGTATGAAAAACTAATATATGTAATAATAACAATATGAATATTAACCTTCAAATTATTAATCTTAAAAGACTAATTAATTATGAAATGCAAGTATGATGACAGTTAAAGCTATTTATAATAGCTAATGTAATGAAGAGAATGTAGTTATTAATATCTTAAACTAAGGGTAATGAAAAATGTAACAAAACAAATTAAAAAGATCCATTACTTGATTCTTTTGTTGCTATTAAGTTGTTTACCGACTTTAGCACAGAATGGAGTAACGGTAAAAGGAACGGTCGTCGATGGAAATGGTGAAACAGTAATTGGAGCTTCCGTTGTTGTAAAAAATAATAATTCAATAGGTACGATATCAGATATAGATGGAAATTTCACGTTGGCTGTTCCTAATGACAAAGTAACTCTTGTGGTCTCATTTATCGGAATGAAATCGCAGGAAGTTAAAATTGCTGGTCAAAAGACTTTGAAGATCACTTTAGAAGATGACTCACAACAATTGGAAGAAGTTGTAGTAGTAGGATATGGTCAGCAGAAAAAGGCCAGTGTAGTAGGTGCTATCACACAAACTTCTGCTAAAGTATTGGAACGTGCTGGTGGTGTTTCTGACCTAGGGTCAGCACTGACTGGTAACTTGCCAGGTGTTATTACTACTGCCTCTACCGGTATGCCGGGTGAGGAAGACCCACAAATTGTGATTCGTGGTGCCAGTTCCTGGAACAACAGTTCTCCGTTGATTTTAGTCGATGGTATCGAACGTCCTATGTCAGGTATTGATGTGAATTCCGTAGAGTCTATTTCTGTATTGAAGGATGCCTCCGCCACTGCCGTTTACGGTGTAAAGGGTGCTAATGGTGTTATTTTGATTACTACCAAGCGTGGTAAGGAGGGAAAGGCTACCATTAATGTTAGTGGTAGTATGGCGTTGAAGATGCCGTCTAAATTGCCCAATAAGTTGGATTCATACGATGCATTTCAGTTGCGTAACAATGCAGTAGAGTATGAATTGGGATTGGCTTCTGATTCTTGGATGTATATGATGCCACAAGCGGAAATTGATAAATATCGCCACCCTGCTAATCAAGCTGAGGCGGAACGCTATCCGAACATTGACTGGGCAGATTGGATGTTCAAGGATCATGCCTTCTCCGAGAATGCCAACGTTAGTGTTAGCGGTGGTACCCGTTTCGTGAAGTATTATGCCTCCATCGACTATCAACATGAGGGTGACTTGTTCAAGGAGTATGACAACGGTCGTGGTTATCAGACCACTTACGGTTACAACCGTGTGAATATGCGTAGTAATCTCGATTTTCAGCTAACCAAGACCACCTTGCTGAAGACTAATCTTGCCGGTTCGCACGGTGTAAAGCAAGGACCACGTACTGCGTATGAATATAATATCTGGGGTAGTGCTTATAGTACTCCTCCTAATGTGTTCTATCCGAAATATTCGGATGGCACTTGGGGATATGACCCGATTAATAATGCCAATAACTCTGTAGCTGGTTTGGCTTTGGCCGGACAGAATACTCGTACTACGACCCGTCTGACCACTGACTTTACATTGGAGCAGAAACTGGATTTCGTGTTGAAAGGTTTGAGTGCTCGTGCTTCTATTTCTTGGGATAACGTGTTTTTTGAGCAGAACCGAGGTGTAAACTCCACTGATGGTGCTTTATATAAGTATATTAATCCTAATACCGGTGCTGTCAGCTATAATCCCAGTCAAGGTAGCCATAACTTCGATTTCCACGAACAGATTAACTGGGTTCCAGAAGGTGGTTCTATTGATAACGGTGCTACGGAACGTCACCTCTATTACTCGGCACAGATAGATTACAACAATACCTTTGGTAAACATACTGTGGGTGCTATGGGGTTGTTCAGCCGTCAGGAGCGTGCTCGTGGTAGTATTGTTCCTAACTATCGTGAAGATTGGGCTTTCCGTATCACTTATAACTATGCCAACAAGTATTTCTTGGAATATAATGGTGCATATAACGGTTCCGATAAGTTCAGTGCTGATAATCGTTTTGTATTCTTCAATTCTGGTGCTCTTGGCTGGATGATTAGTGAAGAGAAGTTCATGAAGAAAATCAAGTTCCTTGATATGTTGAAACTTAGAGCTTCTTATGGCGAAATCGGTAATGATGTGATTGGCGACGAATGGGATACTTCTCGTCGTTGGCTGTATATGGATCAATGGGCTACAGGTGGAAATATCAAGACTGGTTTGTATAATGTAACCAGCCCTTATACTTTCTATAGTCAATCAACAGTAGGTAATATGGATATCCATTGGGAGGTTGTCCGCAAGTTTAATTTTGGTATCGACTACTCTTTCTTTGATGGCCTATTGGCTGGTAATGTTGAAATCTTTAGAGATAAGCGTACAGACATATTGATTAGTGGTTCTGATCGTGCAATGCCTTCTTATTTTGGTGGTACGGTAGCAGCTCCATGGGTAAACTTGGGTGAAGTGAAGAACCGTGGCTATGAGTTGGAACTCCGTGTGAACAAAACCTTGAAAAACGGTTTGCACCTGTGGACTAATTTGAATATGACCCATGCCGTGAACGAAGTTATTGAGGCTGATGATCCGGAACTGCTGCCCGCTTATCAAAAGGATGCTGGAAAGCAAATCGGTCAGACTCATACGTATGTAGATCATGGCTATACACAGACAATGGACGATGTGTATGGTAGTACCGCTTTTGAATCGAATGATAACCAAAAGTTGCCGGGTACTTATTACATCCTCGACTATAATGGTGATGGTGTCATCAACTCCTACGACCAGATTCCTTACGGATATTCCGGTAGTCCGCAGAATACATATAGTGCTTCGCTCGGTTTTGACTATAAGGGCTGGAGTTTCTTTGTTCAGTTCTATGGCGTCAACAACGTGACCCGTCAGGTGGTCTTTTCTACTTTTGGCCAGAAACAACTGATTGCTTACGACGAAGGTTCCCGCTGGACAAAATATAATATAAATCCGGATGTACCGATGCCACGTTTTGGTTCAACCACTAACGGTTACTATGATGCAGCTCGCTACTTTTACGATGGTTCTTACGTCCGCTTGAAGAATATTGAGTTGGCTTATACTTTTACGGACGGTTGGATTAAATCGTTGGGACTTTCCAACTTGAAACTTTATGTCAATGGTAATAATCTTTGGGTATGGACTCGTATGCCTGATGACCGTGAAGCCAACTTCGCCGGTACAGGTTGGGCTTCGCAAGGTGCTTATCCGACAGTGAAACGTATTAACTTCGGTTTAAAATTCACATTATAAAAAATAGTCACATGAAAAGAACATATATACGTACATTATTCTATGGCGGATTGCTTTCACTATGTTGCTTGGGGATGACCTCTTGTGAGGACTATCTGGACAAAGCACCTGAGAGTAGCGTAAATCCCAATGATGCTTTCAAGAACTTCCGTAATTTCCAGGGTTTCACAGAAGAATTGTATTATTGTATTCCTGACTTTGCTCATGGTTATTGGAACAATTCTTTCAATTGGGGGGAGGATGAAATCTTATCTTTCAGCATCGACTATCACATGGGGTATAAGATAGATATGGGTGACTTTTGGGGATGGCAGTCTGGTTATGACGGTTGGCAGAGTGGTTGGATGGATCGTAGCAATACAAAAGCTAATTCGACTGACCGTTTCCAAAAATCTCTTTGGCCTTTGGCTTGGTATGGTATTCGTAAGGCTAATTTGGGTTTGGAAAATATGGATAAGTTAGTGGAAGCAACCGATGAACAACGCAACCTGATTATGGGACAGCTCTACTTCTTCCGCGCTTGGTTTCACTTTGAACTGATGCAATACTTTGGTGGTTTGCCTTATATTGACTCTGTACCTTCCTCTTCCGAGCCTTTGCGCAATCCGCGCTTGAATTATCAGGAGTGTGCTGATCTTGCAGCTGCCGACTTCCGTCGCGCTGCCGACTTGTTGCCTGTTGATTGGGATAATACTACTACCGGCAAGCCTACCTTTGGTAACAACCAGCAGCGTATCAATAAAATCATGGCGTTGGGGTATCTGGGTAAGAACTATTTGTGGGCAGGGAGCCCGTTAATGAACTACGCAACTAATGGCAGCAAAACTTATAATGCCGACTATTGTAAGAAGGCGGCCGAAGCGTTTGCTGAATTGTTGAAGTTGGTAGATGCTGGTCAGACTCAATATGATCTGGTTGATTTTGCTCACTATTCGGATATTTTCTATTCATTCAAGCAGAATTCTAAGAATCCCGGTTCTACCGAAGCTATCTTCCAGACGCCGATGTATGACTGGTGGATGGGGTCAGGCTGGAGTTTAGGACCTCAGTTTGTTCCTTCTATATTGGCTAATGAAACCAATGGTGTGGTATTCTGTCCGACAGCTAACTATGTGAATTATTATGGTATGGCCAACGGTCTTCCTCTGAAGGATCCGGATTCTGGTTTTGATGAAGAACATCCGTGGCGTGATCGTGATCCTCGTTTCTATACTGACATTACTTATGATGGATTGCAGGTAATTGAAAACACTGCTAAGTTCACTTCTGAACAAAAAGAAAAAGAAATTCAGTATGCTAACCTTTATACAGGCGGTAATTACCGTGATATAAAGAACGAGAGCCGTACAGGCTATTTGTTGCACAAGTATACTCCGCTTGTAGTGAACGGCTTTGATGAAGGTCTTCGTGACTATGGTGATGCATTGACTATCCAAGTTAGTTGGATGCGTCTGTCTGATATCTACTTGATGTATGCTGAGGCTGTTGCCAATGGTTATGGTAGTCCAACATCAGTTGTCAACGGTTACTCTTTGACAGCCCTCGATGCTGTCAATAAGATTCGTAATCGTGCCGGCGTAGAAGACGTAGCTGATAAATATGCCGGTTCATTGGATGGTTTCATGAGTGAATTGAGACGCGAACGCGCTGTGGAGTTGGCTTATGAAGGACATCGTTTCAATGACTTACGCCGTTGGTTATTGTTAACCGAATCTCCTTATACTATCAAGACCTCGCAAGAATTTGATCGCGTAGAATTGGATAAGAAAGATCCGACTCAGAGCCGTGTGGCTAATTTCAGAGAAGAAGTCATTGTGACTCGGAATTTCTCCGAGAAGCATTATTGGATGCCTCTGAAGGTTTCCGATGTGAATATCTATCCGGAGTTGTATCAAAACCCGGGTTGGTAATGGTCTTGAGAAACTTGAACGCTAAAATTAAAAAGGAATTAAAATGAAAAGCATACGAATAAAGTCCGTTTTATGTGTGGCACTTGCAGCTTCTTCCTTGTGTGCAGGCGCTCAGAATGTGTTGTCGGATTTTCCGGTAGCCGATTCTGATTCGCTGAATTTGGCATCGGAGGAAACGGTACAGGTGGCCTATAGAAAGGTTAATAAGAACGACCTGTTGGGAGGAGTCTCCTCTGTCAATGTAGAGGAACTCTTGAAGAAAAATAACTTTACTTACAGCTTAGACAATATGCAGAGCATGGTGAATGGCTGGAATGGTAACAGTCTTTGGGGAATGGATTCCTACCTAGTACTGGTGGACGGGGTACCTCGCGACGCTAATAACGTGATGCCTTCTGAAATCAAGGATATCACTTTTTTGAAAGGTGCCTCTGCTGTGGTGCTTTATGGTAGCCGTGCCGCCAAAGGTGTAATTTATATAACTACTAAGCGTGGTCAAGTAGGTGATACTCGCGTTGATGTACGCGCTAATACGGGGTTTCATGTGCCCATCAGTTATCCCAAGTATTTGGGTGCTGCTGAATATATGACACTTTACAATGAGGCTCGTGTTAACGATGGCATGGATCCACTGTATAGTGCGACCGATATCTATAATCATGGTTCTGGTATAAATCCCTATCGTTATCCTGATGTAAATCTTTACTCGGATGAGTATTTGAAAAAGTCATATAACGAGTCGGATGTGACAGCTGAAATTTCTGGTGGCTCCGAGAAGGCACGTTTCTACACTAACGTTAACCTTTATAATATTGGTTCGTTGGTGAAAGTAGGTGAGGCCCAAAAAGACCGTACTACTCGTTTCAGCGTACGCGGTAATATCGATGTAGATCTGGGAAAATATGTGAAAACTTACGTCAATGCTAATGCCACTTTCTATGATGGTCGTGGTGCACGGGGGAGTTTCTGGAATGCAGCCGCTACGTTACGTCCCAATCGTATTTCTCCGTTAATCCCCATTGATTATGTGATGCAGAACAATACCGATGCATGGAATCTGATTAATAATAGCAGTCACTTGATTGATGGTAAATATTTGTTGGGAGGTACACAAGTAGATCAGACCAATGAAATAGCTAACCTTTATGCAGCTGGTGTGAATACCTACACCAGCCGTCAGTATCAGTTTGACATGGGCGTAGATATTGACCTCTCTATGGTACTGAAAGGACTTTCGTTTCAGACACGTTATGCCATTGACTATGCTACGACCTACAACCGTTACTACAACGATACGTATGCTACATACGAACCGCAGTGGGCGAATGTCAATGGTGTGGACCAAATTGTAGGTCTGACCAAGTATGGTGATGACGTACACGATGGTATTCAGAATATTAATGATAGCTGGAATCGCCAGACCATGGCATTCTCAGCCCAGCTTAACTATCAGACGAAGGTGGCTGATGCACATAATATTTCAGCTATGCTGATTGCTGCTGGTTATCAGCAAGGTGAAAGTGCCGTTTACCACAAGACCAGCAACGTCAACTTAGGCTTGCAAGTAGATTACGATTACTTGAACAAGTATTATTTGAGTTTTGGGGGGGCCTTGGTTCACTCTGCGCGTCTACCCGAAGGTAAGCGCAATGCCTTTTCGCCTTCGCTCACTTTGGGTTGGCGTTTGAGTAAGGAAAGTTTTTTTGAAGACTCCTCAATTTTGGATGACCTGATGTTGACCGCTTCCGGATCTATTCTGAATACCGATTTGGGCATTGATAGTTATTATATGTATCAGACTACTTACGACCAAGCAAACGGTGCTTGGTGGGGATGGGCTGACGGTAACCAGAGTCATGCCACTGAGGCAAGACGCGGTAGTAATACTGACCTTTCTTTTATCCAACGCAAGGAAATCAGTGTAGGTCTGCGTGGATCGTTGTGGAAAAAGCTTTTGACGTTTGATGCTTCATTCTTTAAAAACAGCCTTGAAGGTATGTTGGTACAGCCATCCAATAGTTTCCCGAATTATTTCGTGTCTTATTGGCCAGAAAGTACTTTACTACCTTATGTGAACTACAACAACAGCACTCGTACCGGTTTTGACCTTGCATTGAACTTCAACAAGAAGGTGCAGGATGTGGATATAAACTTAGGTGTGAACGCTATGTATTATACTAACGAGAACACTAAAGTGGACGAATTGTATGAAGACCAATACCGTTATCGTAAAGGGACACCTACTGATGGTATCTGGGGGTTGCAAACTGACGGTTTTTATACCAGCGAGGAGGAAATATTGAACTCGGGTATCACTTCTTCTTACAACGGTGAGTTGAAACCGGGTGATTTGAAATATATTGACCAAAATGGTGATAATATTATCGATGAGAAAGATGAAATTTACTTGGGTGAACGCTATGGTTGGCAAGGCTCTCCGTTAACTTTAGGTCTGAATCTGACGCTGAAGTGGAAGAATTTCACTCTGTTTGCGCAGGGTACCGGTTACTTTGGTGGTTCAGCCTTTGCAAGTGGCGACTATTATTGGGTATTTGGTGACAAGAAGTATTCGGAAGTAGTGCGCGGGCGTTGGACACCCGAAACATCTGCTACTGCTACTTATCCGCGTCTGACGACTCAGACTGACAACCACAACTACCACAACTCGGATTTCTGGTTGTATAGCACTAACCAATTTAAGCTTTCTCGTTTGCAGTTGACTTACGACTTACCTCAGCAATGGTTGCGTGGTTCATTTGTACACAGTTTGTCAGTATATGCTTATGCAAGTAATCTGTTGACCATTTCGAAAGAGCGTGAAAAATTGGAACTGAATACGGGAACGACTCCTCAGAGCCGTTATTACAACATCGGTTTCAAGATAGGTTTCTAATAAGTGACACAATAAAAGTAGATTCTTATGAAAAAAATAATGACAGTTTTTGTCGCTGCTCTTTTGCTGGTGGGATGCGATGACTTATTTACACCAGCCATAGAAAACAACAAGCAAGTATCAGATGGACTCAATGACCCGTTGTATGCGGAGGGAATCTTAGCGAATGCTTATACCCGAAATCCATACAATTCGCAGTCGTTCAACGATGTGGCTACTGATGATGCTGTAACTAACCAAACGAGTAACAGTTACTTGAAGATGGCGACTGGTTCGTGGACAGCCAACAGCAACCCGATGGATCAATGGAGTTCTTGTAAGGCTGCTATTCACTACATTAATCTTTTCTTGAGTCAAGTAGATCAGGTGTCTTGGGTGAATACGCCGATTGTGAACACAATGTTCTGTGACCGTTTGAAAGGCGAAGCTTATGGACTGCGTGCCATGTTTAATTTCTATATGTTGCAGGCGCATGCCGGATGGACAGCTGATGGTCGACTGATGGGGGTACCTATTGTAGAGGAAGTGGAAACAGAAACTTCCGATTTCAACTATCCTCGTAATACGTTCGATGAATGTATTCAAGCTATATATAAAGATGTGCAAAGAGCAAAAGAGTTGTTACCACTCGATTACGAAAATATTTCTTCGGATGCACAAGTGCCGGAAAAATATCGTAATGAGGGTGCTAACTATAGTCAATATAACGTAGTGTTTGGTTCAAACTTTCGTTCTCGTATGAGTGCACGTATTGCATTGGCTTTCCGTGCCAAAGCTGCCTTATTGGCAGCCAGCCCTGCTTTTGCTGAAGGTAGCAATGGTTCTTGGGCAGATGCTGCTGACTATAACGGTGAGTTATTAGATATGATTGGTGGTGCTTCCGGTTTGGCTACTCAGGGTAATACTTGGTATAAGAATGCTGATGAAATCAACAATCTTACTGGTGGTTCCAATCCGCCTGAGATGATTTGGAGAAACGGTAAAGATGCTACGGCTTATGCGTTGGAACAGGCTCAGTTCCCGCCCAGTCTTTATGGTAGTGGGCAAATCAATCCGACGCAGAACTTGGTAGATGCTTTCCCTATGGCAAACGGTTATCCTATTACGGATGCTCCGGAATATGACGAACAGAATCCGTATGCTAACCGTGACCCCCGTTTGGCGTTGTATATCGTAGTCAATGGTACAGAGATGGGTACTGATAAAAAGATTATTGATACTAGTGCCGACAATACATCTAACAATGACGGTTTGAACCGTGAAAATGGTTATTCTACGCGTACTGGTTACTATTTGCGTAAGCATTTGCGTGAGGATGTATATTTGAGCTCAACCACTACGACCGGTCAGCCTCACTACAGCCCGCGTATTCGCTATACAGAAATTTTCCTGAATTATGCGGAAGCAGCCAACGAGGCTTGGGGACCTACGGGTATGGGAACGCATGGCTATTCGGCTTATGATGTCATAAAGGCTATCCGTAAACGTGCTAATGTAGGTATTGATAATGGTGATGCTTATTTGGAAAGCGTGAAGGATAATCAGGCCAAAATGCGCGAATTGATTCGTAATGAACGCCGTTTGGAACTTTGCTTCGAAGGTTTTCGTTTCTGGGACTTACGCCGTTGGAATATGGATTTGACTGAGCCTGCCAAGGGCATACGTATCAATGGTGGAACGTATCAGGTATTTAATGTAGAAAATCGTACCTATAGTGACTTTATGCGGTTTGGTCCGATACCTTATAGTGAAGTTGTGAAATTCGACGTTTTGGAACAAAATCAAGGCTGGTAATTGGATTTGTTGAATAACTTTTAAAGATTGAAGAAATGAAAAAATTATTTTATCTGTTTTCATTGATTATGTTGCTTGCTTTCTCTTCGTGTGAAAACCAAGATTGGTCTTTCCCTGATTATGGAAGAACTACCGTATACTTTGCCTATCAATATCCGGTTCGTACCATCGTATTGGGTAATGATGAAATATTTGATAATACGCTCGACAATCAGCACAAATGTCTTATAAAGGCTGTGATGGGGGGAGTGTACGACAATGGTACCACACCTACAGTGGACATTGATGTGGTAAATTCATTATGTGACAACTTGACTTTCGCAACAGGTGGTCAGGTAGTGCCGATGCCTTCTAATTATTACACGTTGGCTTCTGATCAGATTGTGATTCCGAAAGGCCAGATTAGTGCCGGTGTCGAAGTGCAACTGACGGATGCTTTCTTCGCAGATCCCAAATCTATTGAAACAACGTATGTTATTCCTTTGGTAATGTCGAATGTGCAGAATGCCGACTCTATTCTATCAGGAAACCCGATGGTCGAGAATCCGGTTCGTTGCAACAAGGGAGATTGGAATGTGGTTCCGAAAGATTATATCTTGTATGCTGTGAAATACATTAATCCGTGGGATGCTGTTTATCTGCGCCGTGGTGTGGACCAAGTGACAGAGGGTGGAACAACTTCTAAAGTGATTCGTCACGAACAATATGTAGAGAACGATGAGGTTTGCGAACTGACCACCCGTTCGTTGAAGGATGCCAACTTTGGTTTGACGCTCAGCGGTCAGGATTGCAATCTGATTCTTGCTTTCAATGATAACAATGAATGTACACTTTCTACAGACACACCGGGCTGCACGGTTTCGGGTACTGGTAAGTATGTAGTAAAGGGTGAGAAGGACTCGTTTAATCATAAGGATCGTGATGTGCTCTACTTGGATTATACGGTAGACTTGGGTACGGTCACTTATGCTACTAAGGATACTTTGGTGATGCGCGATCGTCAAGTAAAAGCTGAGTGGTTTGATGTTGCGTATAATAAATAATTTTAAAACAAAGAGAATATGAAACAATATATGAAACTGCTTCCGGTTTTGGCCTTGGGCTTGGCAATGGGGTCGTGTGTAGACGATGCCATACTGCCTTACTCGGTGGAGAAACCGGAAAACGTAGCTCAATATGAGTATCTGAAAGATTATAATGTATTGAAATCTTATATTGATCGTAGCCAGCATCCCAACTTCAAGTTGGGATTGGCAGCGGCGGTCAGTGATTTTGTCAAGCACGGTGTAGTGTACGAAACTGTAACAACTAACTTCGATGAAATGACAGCTGGCAATGCCATGAAATATGCTTCGATAGTAGGTGATGATGGTACTATGAACTTCTCTACGGTATCTAGTTTTGTGGATGAAGCTAAAGCTGCCGGTATTACTATTTATGGACATACATTAGCTTGGCATGCACAACAAAATCTGACGTATTTGAATGGATTGATTGCTGACAAGGAAATCGAAGTTAATCCGAGTGATAAGGAAGAAAAGCAGGATGCGTATGTAGACTATTCTACGTTTACAAGCTATCCTTTCTATGTTATGGGATACGAGCCTGTCTTTGAGAATGGTTGCTTAGTTAGCCGTTATCCCGGAGAATGGTATCAGTATTTCGTAGCAGATCAGATTCCTACTACGATTGGCCAGACTTATAAGCTAACAGCTTATATTAAAGGTTCCGCTCCTGGTACTCTCAATGCTCAGTTTGGTAATTGGGGTGCATTAGTGGATCGGCCTTTATCGTTCAACGAAGATTGGCAAGAGGTTAGTGTGGAATTTGACAATTGTCAAGTTGAATCTAGTTTTATAGTATTCCAACCAGGAACGTTTGAAGGAGATATTAATATTAAGTGGTTGAAAGTAACTCATTCAGAAACTCCTACCGTTGAGATTTATACAGATGTTCTTGAAAATGGAGAGATGGTGGTAGGTAAACCAATGAATAACTTTATTGTCCGTGAACATGGGAAAGCTGATGTTCCTGGTACTATTCTTGAAGGTCAAGGTCCTGATGGTAAGAACTGTATAAGCATTACTTCTATTTCTGCAGCGGAAAATACTCATGATACTCAGTTCTTTATTACTTCCGATAAGGTTTGGGAAGCTGGAGAGCAATATAGGATATCATTTTGGTATAAAGCCACAGCTGAGGCACCCTGTGAAACACAATGTCATACAACTCCAGGCTCATATTTTCATTGGGCTATGTTACCCGCAAATCCTACGTTTACAACTGAATGGAAGCATTATGAAACAATAAGTACAATTCCAGCAGAAGCAGCAGGCAAGGGCATGCAAACCATAGCTTTTAATCTTAATGCGGACAAAGAAAATGGACATACATATTATTTTGCTGACATCCATTGGGAGACAGTAGAGAAAGGTAATACCATTCCTCTTACTCCTGAAGAGAAGAAGGACACTTTGACATGGGCTATGAATAATTGGGTTGAAGGTATGATGAAAGCTACTGGCGGTTATGTAACTGCTTGGGATGTAGTGAATGAAGCTATTTCCGGTGGTGGTGATAACGGTGAAGGCTTCTATCCTTTGCAGTCAGCTTCCAATGTTAGTGCAGATGATGCCAATAATAATTTCTATTGGCAAGACTATTTGGGTAATGAAGATTATGTTCGTATAGTGGTAGCTGCTGCTCGCAAGTACTATGCTGATAATGGCGGTACTGAGCCGTTGAAGCTCTTTATTAATGATTATAATTTGGAATCATGGTGGGATGGCAATAAGAAAGCACAGAGCTTGGTACACTGGATTGAGAAATGGGAGGCTGATGGCGTAACTAAGATTGATGGTATTGGTACACAGATGCATGTAAGTTATATCCTGAATGAAAGTGACCAAAAAGCTCAGGAAGACGCTATTGTTAAGATGTTCCAAATATTGGCGGAGAGCGGTAAGTTGATTAAGATTTCTGAGTTGGATATGGGTGTTGTAGAAAAAGCTTTCGGTACAGGTTTGAAGACGGAAGATATTACTTATGAGCAACATCTCAAAATGGCGGAATTCTATCGCTTCATAATATCGAAGTATTTCGAAATAATTCCTGCTGCCCAGCAGTATGGTATCACTCAGTGGTGTGCAACTGATGCTCCAAGTGATTCAGGTTGGCGCGGTGGTGAACCCGTAGGTTTATGGGATTCTAATTACAATCGTAAGCATACTTATGCAGGTTTTGCTGATGGTTTGGCTGGAAAATAATAGAGGTTTATAAGAAAAGGCAGCGGGGCGTAATGTTAACCGCTGCCTTTATTGTTTTAATAAAAATCGAATAACAATGAAAAACACATTATTTATTTTGAGTTTAATTATTTGGTGCAGCTGTAGTAGTGAAATTCCATTTGATGCAGATAGAGCAGAAGATATAGTTGCTACAAGGACTGCAAATTTAGATGAATATTCGTTTGAAATTTATGGCGGAGCATTGTCGTCTTACTACCAATATGATTGTAGGGGTAATTTGGAAAAAGTTATGCCTGCCATAGTTTCATTTCATAGGGGTAATAATCATATAATTATTTCTGTGAGAGAACTTTACCTAAACTATCCTATTTTACTGCTACCACAACTTATTCCGTAAAAAGAGATATCAGTTGCGACATTCCACATAAAATATATAATGATGGGGGAGAAATGAATCTAACCGCATCTATAACAATTCGCAAAGGAGAAACAAAAGGGACTTATGAAACGGATTACAATGGTTCTCCGTTAGTTTAGTTTTGTTTGTTATTGGTAATATTATAATAAACAGGACTGTTTGGACTTTCAATTAAAGATGTAACATCAGTGAATAATTGTGTAACATAAAGATACAGATTATTTCATTGCTATCTGTTACATTTGAAACGGAAAAAAGAAGTAGACAAGAGGACAAGTTGACAAGAGGAATAAGGGGCAGCGCAATGCTTCTATGCCGCATGGAGCCTTTTCAACTTGTTCCCTTCTTTACTACTGATTTAAATTCCTAAAATAATGAAGAATGATATGAAAAAAATAATTTATTTGTTGACATTGACATTAGGAATGTCTTTGGCGGCTTGTTCGGACGACACTATTCCTGTGCAGCCGGAGAAGCCAGAACCGGAGAAACCTGTTGAACCGGATCCAGAACCTGAGACTCCTGCTGGAGCCAAGTTGTCGGTATTGCATGTAGAAGGGCGTTATCTTAAAAATGAAAAGGGAGAAATTATCAATCTGCATGGTTTTACGCAGACTTACAGCCCTTTCTTCAATAATAATGCGTGGGGTAACTATGATGTGCAGGCATGCCTCAGGTATAATAAGAGCATGGTAGACGGCATTGTGGCCGCAGGATGGAAATTCAATTTCGTGCGGATGCACCTCGACCCGTATTGGAGTGATGACCCCTCCATGCAGTCCGTGAGATATGAAGGACATGAACGGTTCTCTGAAACCCGCTTTCGGAAGTATCTTGAAGAGTTGTTTGTGCCGATGGCAGAATACTTTATTTCTAAGGGAATGTATGTGGTGATGCGTCCGCCTGGGGTTTGTCCGTCTGATGCTCCCTATCAAGGTATAGAAATAGGAGACACTTATCAGCAATTTTTGCTCAAAGTGTGGGATATTGTCTCGCAACATCCTAAACTGAAAAATAATATGGATGTTATGTTTGAGCTTGCTAATGAACCTGTCAGAATAAAAGGTACTGACGGAACATACGGCAGTAGCGGTGACGGTCATTTCAAGAATCTCCAACTCTACTTTCAGGCTATAGTAGACAAGATACGTACTAATTGTCACAACATTGTTTGGGTGCCGGGATTGTCTTATCAGTCATCCTACGCCGGATATGCTATTCACCGTATCGAAGGAGAGAACATAGGCTTTGCTGTTCACTGCTATCCCGGTTGGTATGGTAGCGATGCTGAGGAAGACAGCGGCGAAGGAATCGGCTCTTCCACAGGAGGTGGTTATGAAGCTTTTCAGCGGGGTTGGGATGCGCAAGTAGGTCCTGTAGTAGCTTTCGCTCCTATCATGGTGACTGAGATAGACTGGGCTCCGAAGAAATATGATGCCACTTGGGGTAAAAGTATTACAGGAACGGCAGGTGCTGAAGGCTTTGGCGCCAATTTTAAATATATAGCTGATAATTCAGGTAATGTTTCTTGGTTGTTTTTCACCACTAGATCCCATGAACTGGCGGCATTTAAGGATGTGCCGGGTGAACCGGGCAACTATACTTTTCTCAATGACCCCGAAGCCTGTCCTTGGGCGATGTACCATTGGTTCAAAGAATATGCTGATGGGATAGTAGTGAATGGGGAATTGGAGAAACTGGAGTTGATGGGACAGGAAGGAAATCTTCGTCTGCAAATGGGTGGTACGAATTATCTCAAAGTGAAAGCTGTTTATTCTGATGGAACGGTACGGATGGTGACTGCGGAAGCGACTGTCAACAGTTCAGATACGAACGTGCTGAAAGTAGAACAGGCAGCCAAATTAGTAGCTGTGGCACCAGGTGAAGCTACGGTAACCGTTACATATCAATCGGCTGCCGGAGTCAGTAAGCAACTGACATTGCAGGTTACGGTAATTTCTCCTTTCTCACTGACGGCAGATGTCTTCAATCCTTCTATATGGGAGAAAGGCACGTTCGACGAAAACACCCGCACACTGGTGACGGGACAGTATGGTTTCGGAGGGTGGCAATATGACAGTGGACTTGATTTGTCGGGATATAAGACTGTGACCGTAGAATTGGGTAATGATAATGAAAGTGGTGTTTCGTTCCGTCTGTTTGATAAAACCAGTTATTGGAGTGAGCCTGCTACGTATGATTTCGGATCTTCGCGTAAGATTGTAGTGGAGTTGAATAATATGAAAGATAAGAACGGAAGAAAGATTGATCCTTCGCATCTTTATATTGCAGGTTTTTGGTCAACAGGTGGAAAACCTATTGTGATAGCTAATGTCTCCTTAGCAAATTAAAAAGACATATCAACTCTCATCTTTCCGAGAGTTTGATATAATTTGTGCATTTTATAATATCTTTCCTGCATACTCTGTGAAGAGTATGCAGGAACACAAATCTGTAATATTTATCTAATATTGATATTTAAATGTCTAAGATTGTAAAGCGGTGATCAGATTCATGCCTTATTTTTGCAGATATGAATAGTTTGAAAAACTTTAAATAAAAGATATGATGAAGAAGATAATTGTATGGTTGGCTGTAATGATGTATACATTGTCCGGTTATGCACAAAATGCACCTTGGAATTTCCAGAGTAAAGTAGTCACGGATACTCTTTTCAGTAAAGTGTTAAATTCAAAGCGTGCTTATACCGTTTTTCTGCCAAAGAGTTTTGAACAGAATAAAGAGAAAAAATATCCGGTCCTGTATCTTTTGCATGGTATGTGGGAGACCAATCCTGTCTGGGCCGAGCGTGGACATGTAAAAGATGTGATGGATCGCCTTGTAGCCAGTGGAGAAGCATGTGAGATGATTATTGTTACTCCGAATGCCGGTGGTAATATACATATGGAATGGAACGGGTATTTTGATATGCCTGGCTGGAAGTATGAGACTTTCTTTTATACGGAATTCTTGCCCTATATAGAGAAAGAATACAGGGTGATAGGCGATAGGCTGCATCGTGCCATTGCCGGCTTGTCGATGGGAGGTGGCGGAGCTACTAATTATGGCCAGCGCCATAGTGATATGTTTTGTGCAGTCTATGCGATGAGTGCTCTGATGTCTATTCCTGAGCAAGGAGCAGTGTCTGCTGATGATCCGAATTCTAAAATAGCGATACTGACTCGTAGTGTTATTGAAAATAGCTGTGTGAAATATGTGACCGAGGCCGATGAGAACCGTAAGGCTGATTTACGTAATGTTGCCTGGTTTGTGGATTGTGGGGATGATGATTTCCTGCTTGATCGTAATATAGAGTTCTATCAAGCAATGCGTAATGCCGGTATACCTTGCCAGTTCAGGGTGCGCGATGGAGGACATGATTGGGAATATTGGCACTCGGCTCTTTATCAGTGTTTACCTTTCTTAACCCGGATATTTGGTAAGGAATGAATATACATATAAACAAACAATAATAGACAGATTATGAGAACATTTGTATTTACATGCTTGCTTCTTTTAGGCATGACGACATTTGCACAGGACGCGAATTTTCATATCTATCTGTGTTTGGGACAATCGAACATGGAAGGAAATGCAAAGGTAGAAGAACAGGATACAGTGGCAGTTGACAGTCGCTTTCAGGTATTAGCGGCTGTCGATTGTCCTAATTTGGGGAGGATCAAAGGGAATTGGTATAAGGCGGTTCCTCCTTTGGCTCGTTGCTATACGGGCTTGACCCCGGGAGATTATTTCGGTCGGGCTATGGTGGCTAATCTTCCATCTAATGTGCGGGTAGGAATTATCAATGTTGCCGTAGGCGGTTGTAGGATAGAACTGTTTGACAAGGATAACTATCAATCCTATGTAGAAACTTCTCCGGACTGGCTGAAGAATATGGTAAAGGAATATGGCGGCAATCCTTATGCGCGTTTGGTTGAGATGGCGAAACTTGCTCAAAAAGACGGAGTGATTAAAGGTATTCTGTTACATCAGGGAGAGTCGAATACAAATGATAAAGACTGGCCCTTAAAAGTAAAGGGAGTGTATGATAATCTTTTGAACGATTTAGGATTATCTGCCGCTAATGTGCCTTTGCTGGCAGGTGAGGTGGTACATGCAGATCAGAATGGTGTTTGTGCCAGCATGAATACAATCATCGACAGCTTGCCACAGGTGATTCCTACTGCACACGTGATATCTTCTGCCGGTTGTCCGGCTGCATTCGATAATCTTCATTTTACAGCTGAAGGATATCGGATGTTAGGAGCTCGCTATGCTGCTAAAATGCTTTCTATTTTAGGATATGGAGATTGGACGTCTGCTCAGAATATGAAGTTATGGTATAATCGTCCGGCACAAGATTGGTTGGAAGCTTTGCCATTAGGTAATTCCCGTTTGGGGGCTATGGTATTTGGCGGAACTGCCCGTGAAGAATTGCAACTCAATGAAGAGACGTTCTGGGCTGGTGGACCGTACAATAATAATAATCCTAAAGGGTTGCAGGTATTGCCTGAAATACGTCGCCTTATTTTTGAAGGCAAAACTTTGGAGGCGCAGAAACTCATTGATGAGAATTATATGACGCCTCAGCATGGTATGCGTTATTTGACGCTGGGGAGTCTTTTCCTGAATTTCCCCGGGCATGAAAATCCTTCTGAATATTATCGGGATCTGAATCTGGAGAATGCTACTGCTACAACACGTTATGAAGTGGATGGAGTGAAGTTTGTCCGTACGGCATTTGCCTCTTTGAGTGATGATGTGATTATTGTACGTATTCAGGCGGATAAAGCAAAGGCCTTGAATTTTGCTGTATCATACAGCAGTCCGCTGAAATCAGATGTACAAGTAAAGGGGGGTAAGCTGATTATCTCTTGTCAGGGAGCTGAACATGAAGGAATTCCTGCTGCTATGCGTGCCGAATGTCAAGTACAGGTGAGAACAGATGGTAGAGTGAGTAAGGAAGAAAGCACACTTGCCGTGAATGGGGCTACTGAAGCTACCTTGTACATTTCAGCAGCTACTAATTTTGTGAATTATCATGATGTCAGTGCGAACGAGTCAAAACGTGCAGCTACTTATTTGCAGAAAGCCACCCGCATTCCTTACGAACAGGCTTTGAAGAGTCATATCGCCTCTTATCGCAAGCAATATGACCGTGTGGCCCTGACTTTAGAAAGTACCGGAGTTTCCGCTTTGGAGACACCTGTCCGTGTGCAACGTTTTATGGAAGGGAATGATATGGCAATGGCAGCTTTGATGTTCCAATATGGTCGTTATCTGCTGATTTCTTCTTCGCAACCCGGTGGTCAGCCTGCCAATCTTCAAGGTATTTGGAATCATAGTCCATATGCTCCCTGGGATAGTAAATATACGATTAATATCAATGCGGAGATGAATTATTGGCCTGCTGAAGTGACCAATTTGAGTGAGACACATGAACCTCTCTTTGATATGGTGACTGACTTGGCAGTTACAGGCAGTGAGACTGCTAAAGTTCTTTATGATGCTAAAGGTTGGGTGGCACATCATAATACGGATATATGGCGTGCCTGCGGACCGGTGGATGCTGCATACTTCGGCATGTGGCCTAATGGAGGTGCCTGGCTGGCACAGCATCTGTGGCAGCATTATCTGTTTACCGGTGATAAAGAGTTTCTAAAGAAGTATTATCCGCTGTTGAAGGGAACTGCTGATTTTTATTTAAGTCATTTAGTGGAACATCCGAAGTATAAATGGATGGTTACAGTACCTTCCATGTCTCCTGAACATGGTTATCGGGGTTCACAAACAACGATTACGGCAGGTTGTACAATGGATAATCAGATTGCTTTTGATGCTTTGTACAATACACTTCAGGCCAGTCGTATCTTGGGTGGAGATAAGCAGTATGAGGATTCTTTGCAGGTAATGCTGAGTAAGTTGCCGCCAATGCAGATTGGGAAACATAACCAATTGCAGGAATGGCTGATTGATGCTGATAATCCACTGGATGACCATCGGCATATTTCGCACTTGTATGGCTTATATCCCAGTAATCAGATTTCTCCGACTACAAATCCGGAGTTATTTCAAGCTGCCCGGAATACTTTGATACAGCGTGGAGATATGGCTACCGGTTGGAGCATTGGGTGGAAGATTAATTTCTGGGCGCGTATGTTGGATGGCAATCATGCTTATAAGATTATACAGAATATGCTTCATCTTTTGCCTAATGATAAAGTTCAGAAAGAATATCCTGAGGGACGTACTTATCCTAATTTATTTGATGCCCATCCACCTTTCCAGATCGATGGAAACTTTGGTTATACGGCAGGAGTTGCAGAGATGTTGTTGCAAAGCCATGATGGTGCAGTACACTTATTGCCTGCACTGCCTGAAGCATGGAAAAAAGGAAGTGTGAAAGGCCTTGTTGCCCGTGGTGGTTTTGTGGTGGATATGGAATGGGATGGCGTTCAACTGAAAAAGGCGAAGATACATTCTCGTTTGGGCGGGGTACTACGTATCCGTTCTTATGTTCCTTTAAAGGGAAAAGGAGTGAAAGTGGCAGACGGTGCTTGCCCGAATCCTCTTTATGCATCGGCAGTTATAAAAGAACCGGTAGTTTCAAAACTGATAAATCCTCAGGTGCCGGTCCTTTATCGTACTTACGAATATGACATTGTTACCCAGCCGGGAGAAGACTATTCGCTGGAGCGTAGTATGTAATGATATTAGCAGTCTATTAATTGTGACAAAACCTTGGAGTGATGAAACTTACGACTTTATTTGCGGTTAGTGTCAGCCTGATACTTTCCGGCTTTTGTTCACTTGGAGTTCAGGCTCATCCTGTTCAGGAAAACAGCAGTGGGGACCCGGTTCCTGCAGGAGCTTACTATACTGATAACTATCGGAATTTGTTTAATGAGTATTTAGGTATTTCTCAGCAACAAACCGACCGGAAAATGGAGCAAATCTGGAATCATTTCTTTGTGAATGAAAAAACAAAGGTTTACTATGAGAGTGATGACAATACTGCCTATATTTATGATACAGGGAATCAGGATGTGCGTACAGAAGGAATGTCCTATGGAATGATGATATGTGTACAGTTGGATAAGCAGGCGGAATTCGATAAGTTATGGCGGTGGGCCAAGAAATACATGCTATATACTTCGGGCAAATGGTCGGGATATTATGCCTGGCACTGTACACCTCATGGCGTTAAAATAGGTAAGGAGCCGAGTTGCGCTTCTGATGGTGAAATTTATTTTATAACTTCTTTATTCTTCGCTTCTCACCGTTGGGGGAATGACGGGGCATATGACTATAATCAGGAAGCTCAGAAAATCTTGAAAGATGTTATGTCTAAAGATGGTTCCCAAGGCGTTTATAACCTGTTCAATACTGAGAGTAAACTCGTTACATTTGTACCGGAAAAGGTCTATTATAACTATACGGACCCTTCTTATAATCTGCCTGCTTTCTTTGAACTTTGGGCTTTGTGGTCTGACACTAATAAGGAATTCTGGAAGCAAACGCCTGATGCAGCCCGTCGCTTGTTGGCTGATGCATCGCATAAAAAGACGGGATTGTTTCCTGATTATTCTGCATTCGATGGCACTCCTTGGAAACCTAAGAATTGGGGGTATGATACAAGAAGATACCAGTTTGATGCTCTCCGTTGTGCCATGAATGTTGGTATGGATTATTATTGGTTTGGGAAAGATGCTGCTAACCAGACAGAGATGATGAGTCGATTGCTTAACTTTTTCAAGCAAGATAATTTTACGCACGAATATTTTAATGTGGATGGTTCAGCACCTGCCGGTAATTATTCAACAGGTATGATCGGTGCAAATGCTGTAGGAGCCTTTGCTCTGAATGACAAGGATCTGGCGAAAGAATGTATACAGAAATTGTGGGATGAACCATTACCTACGGGGAAATTCCGTTATTATAGCGGTATGGTATATATGATGTCTATGCTGCATGTCAGTGGAAACTTCCGGATTATCAAGTAGTTTGGTGAATGGAAAGTGTAAAAGTAGTATAAGCGTAATATATTGCTATAATAGAGAAAGCCAGCTAATTGTCATGAATTAGTTGGCTTTCTTTTTGTTCTGTTTAGTTCTGTTGCTCAATCTTGTCACCGTCAGAAAAAGAAGACTTTTGCTGTTCTTCCATATAGGAGGTGGGTGGCACTCCGTATAATTCTTTAAAAGCGGTAGAAAAATATGCAATATTAGTAAAACCTGTAAGGCTAGCGACTTCAGTAATGTTATGATATTGGTTTGCTAATAATGATGCCGCTTGTTTCAGACGAACATTGCGTATTAAGTCGCGGGTTGACTGGTTAGTCAGCTCTTTTAGCTTACGGTGCAAATGTACGCGACTGATACCTACTTCAGTTGCTATCATTTCAACATTCAAGTCAGGATTACCGAGATTGTCATTAATAACTTTCATCACTTTATCAAGCAGCCTGTCGTCAGGTGATTGGACTTTTAGTTTCTTCAACTTCTGTTCTTGCATCTGACTACCGCTGAAACTATTGCGCAATACTTCTCTGCTCTTGATGAGGTTGATAGCCGTTTTTCTCAGTATTTCAATACTGAATGGTTTCACTATATATGCATCTGCTCCCATGTTTAAACCTTCCAGATTATCTTCCTCCCTTGATTTGGCTGTCAAGAGGATAATTGGTATATGGTTGATGGTTACGTTCTGCTTTATTTTTTTGCAAAGTGTCAATCCATCCATTTCAGGCATCATGATATCACTGATAATCAGATCAGGTTCTTTTTTTAGAATCATAGCAAGTGCTTCTTTTCCATTAGTACACTCGCTCATGTGGAAATCACTTGCCAATTCGCGACAGATGTATTTTCGTATTTCTTCATCATCTTCTACTACCAGGACACGATTCTTTGTTCTGGAACGTATTTTTTCGTCTTCTTCATCAACTGGAGAAGTGGGTAGGGCAGTTGTGATATGTACGGGAGAATTATTGTCAGTCGGGTTATTATCTATTTCTTCAGCGTTCAGATGTTCCTTGCCTAAAGGCAATCGTATAATAAAGCGGGAGCCTGGTTTCCCCTCATTGTTTTCTGCTTCTATTGTACCGTGATGTAATTCTATTAATGAACGACTTAGATGCAATCCGATACCAGTACCTACATTAGAGTTATTGTGGCTGTTACGGATTTGATAGAAACGCTCAAAAATTCTTCCTATCTCTGCGGGGTCAATTCCGATGCCGCTATCTTCTATTATTATTTCAAAATAATGCTGTAAAGGGCAGGGAGCATTCATATCTTTACCGGTACGGAGATAAATATTGATTTTTCCGTTTTCCGGTGTAAATTTGAATGCATTGGAAATAATGTTTAGGATAACTTTATCAAAATTCTTAGGATCTATCCATGCCTGTAAGTTTTCCATCTCTGTTTGAAAACAAAGAGTGATATGTTTGGCATTTGCCTGATATTCGAAGGTGTAGTATAAATCCCGGATGAAACCCACAATGTCAATCTCTTGAAATTTCAGTGACATTTGCCCTTTATCGATTTTTCGAATATCCATCAGCTGGTTAACCAGACGAAGAATACGTTCGGCATTCCTATAAATAGTATGATAGTTTTTTTGCCGTTCTCCATCTTTATCAGTAGAGATAAGCTTTTGCAGTGGGCTTATGATGAGAGACATCGGGGTACGTATCTCGTGGGATATATTGATGAAGAATTGTAATTTGGCTTCATTGATTTGCTCTGCGTGAATATGCTCTAATATCTCTTGGCGGGCACGGTAACGATGGCGTACTTGGATGACGATGATATAGATGATGGCTATCAGCAATATCCCATACATTAGTTTGGCCCATCCGGATGCATACCATGCCGGGTCAATGGTGATACGTATTTCTTTAATATCAGAATAAGAGTCATTATCTTTTGCTTTTATCTGGAATGTATAGTCACCCGGACTTAAGTTGCTGAATGATACTCGGTTGATTCCTTGTTGCAAACTAATCCAACTTGTATGGTTAATGCGATATATATAGGTAATTCGTTCCGGGCTGAAAAACTCCATGGCTGAAAATTCTATGCTGAAAGAATTATCTTTGTGGGAAAGCTGGAAATGATCAGCATCCATTACTGCAGTAGTAACAATGTCTTTACCTCCTGATTCCATCCCTTTCTTTACCATTTTATCATGGATATAAAAGTCTGTGATCCGAATCTCAGGTTTTTTACTTGAGTTGGTTATTTCTGCTGGATTAAAATAGGTGATACCGTTTGTTCCTCCAAAAATAAGTTCGCTTTGATGGTATGCAAAGCTAGCTCCTTTGCTGAATTCATTGCCTTGCAGTCCGTCACTTGCATAGAAATTAATGAAACTTTGGTTTTTGGGGTTGAACCGACTGATTCCATAATTCGTACTGATCCAGAGATATCCATTCACATCTTCCTTGATTGCACATATATAATTGCTCGGCAAACCATCTTCTATTGTATATTCGCGAATATCAAGACTTTTGGGATTGAGGTGTTTTAATCCTTTAGATGTTCCTATCCAGATGCTTCCATCACTACCCTCGTGAAGGGCATAGATTACGTCTCCATATAATATTCTCCTGTTTCTCAAAGGAGAAATGAAATCCATGGTTTTTATGTCCAGACACCCTAAACCGTCATAAGTTCCTATGTACAGCTTGCCTTCACTTGTGTATAAGAGACTATTTATCCACGAATTGTGTAGCATATTAATTTTAGTCCAGTCGGTGTTGCTATTGGTAAGTATCGGGCATTGGACAATTTTCCTGGTATTTATATCCATGTAAAATAAGCCACCTCCCATAGTTCCTATCCACAATGTTTTATTATCATCTTCTGCAAAGCAATATATGTTTTCTGTCAGGTTAGACGGCTGTGCCGATAACTTCAGATATTCGCAACGACCAGTTTGGGGATCCAATCGAGCCATGCCGTGAAGGTAAGAGCCTATCCACAGATTGTAGTTAGAATCTTCGAAGATACTCATGATGGTTGCGGGAACAGAATGTGGGGCATCTGTAGGGACAAAGTGTGCTTTCAGTGTATTGTCTGGGGCAATTGCATAGATCCCGTCGTTGTCAGTACCTACCCAGAGAGTTCCGGTGTGATCTTTATATACTGACATGACACAGTTGGAACCAATTACATTATGTGCGGAAGATTTATAACCCATATACTTGAATTTATTTGTCGTAGCAGGTATAATCATTACTCCTTTTTGGAAAAAAGCTAACCATATATTTCCTATTTTGTCTTTCAGAATGGAATGTACTTTAGCCTTTTTCAAATTAAATGTAGTGACATTAAAATTGGCTTCCTTAATCTTTTGTTTTTGAGTATCATATATTTTCATTCCAGAACCATCGGTACCGATAAATATTTCATTCTGATCCCCAGGATATAGAATTTTAATAGGTAAATCAGGATTAGGAGTATATGTGAGAGGAGTAAATGTATCTGCTTTTTCATTATATATGAATAGTCCTCTCTTTAGACTACTTATATAAAGATTGCCCTGTTCGTCTTCGCACATACTTGAAACTGTATTTTTAGCTATGTCTTTGTCACCTGTATAGTGTTTGGATTGGTTGTTTTTATCAAAACGGAAGATACCATTATCACCTGTTGCTATCCATAAATTTCCTTTTTTATCTTCGTATGTATATATGATTAGATTGCTGGGGATAAATTGGCTTATTTGCTTGGCATTTATGCTGTCTCCCTTTGTTTCCAGTATAAACATGCTATGTCCTGAAGTACCTATTAGTATTTCTCCATTATTGCGTTCAAGTATTGTCGCTATATTGGGAGCTATTGGATCTCCACTGGAAAGATACATCGGAATGGTGGTAAAACTATCTGTTGCCCGATCATATATTTGTAGTCCGTTCAAGGATCCTATGAAGAAGCGCCCTTTTTTATCTTCGTACAATGTACGTACATAGTCATTTAGTAGAGAGTGAGGATTATCTTTCTCATTTCTATAAACAGTGAATTTTGCACCGTCATATCGATTCAAGCCATCTTCTGTTGCAATCCATATTATGCCGTCGCGATCTTGATATAGTTTATTAAGCATACTGCTTGATAGGTCCTTATCAACCGTGAACATTTTCCCTTCTTGTCCATGAAATGTGGTAGATAAGCATAAAAATAATAGGCATAAAATAAATTTGATCTTCATAGTTATTAATTTTACGCTTGCAAATATACTTAATATCCGCTATATTTCCTTTTAAAATATGAACTTATATGTCGAATTTCTTATTCAGAGTTTGCGGGGCTTTTATGTTTTTACTAATTTTGAATTACGGTGTAAATGATGGATACCACGTCAATTGAAAAGTAACGAATGGGAAGATGAAGAAGAGAGAAACTAATGAGCAGATGGAGAGACAACAACCGTGTTATTATCCAAGGGAAGGTGCGAGTACTATTGTTGTTTTTATACATGGCATAGTGGAAGGACCGGATCAGTTTCTGGGTTTAATGAAACGAAGTTCCGAACTGGGTTTTGCTTCTTCTTCTTTGTTATTACCGGGACATGGCGGAACAGGGGAGGAGTTTGCACGCAGTAGCAGACAGCAGTGGCTGGAATATGTCAATGCGGAAATAGCTCGTTATAAGAAAAACTATAATTCGATTATTTTGGTTGGGCATTCTATGGGAAGTCTTTTATCGTTTCTTACTTATATGGAAAGTCCGGAGCAAATAATAGGCATAGTAGCTATAGATACCCCTTTATATGTGAGGGTTAAGGGTAGAGCTCTCAGAAATAATCTGAAGGTAGGCTTCTGCAAAGAAATTCCGGAAAGTGATCCTGCTCATGCTCTATTGGAGGCGAGTAGTGTAGCTCCTTGTTCCATACTCACTTATTTGAGTTGGGTACCGAGAATGATTGACTTGTTTTGTTTGATGAAGAAAACAAGAGAGGTACTACCACAGGTCTCTATTCCTACATTGGTCTTTCATGCAGATGATGATGAGTTGGTAAGTGCTTCCAGTGTGAAGTGCTTCGAGAGAACAATTCCGGAGAAGTACTTACAACTTGTTCACTTAAAAGAGTCAACTCATTTTTTTTATGGAAATGCGGACTGGGATTTGCTTTATTATACTTTTAGCCACTTTTTACAATCCTGTTAGAAGTTTTGCAAAAACTTCGACAGGCTCTCTTCCCGTGACAAACCTAATTTCTTTCTAAGCCTGTATCGTGCTGATTCCATACCCCGTTCCGATAGATTGAATAGTGGTGCAACTTCTTTGGTGATTAAATCCATACGGATATATGCGGCTAATTTTAATTCGCTGGATGTAAGATCGGGATAACGTTCTTTCAGGCGGCTGAGAAAGTTATTGTGTACGATGTTGAAGTTATTTTCCAACTTTTGCCAGTTATCTTCGTCTTCGATATTGGCATGTACTTTCTCCAGAAGTCTGTTCAATTTACGCAAGGCGTCTTTGGTCTGTTCTTTACGCAGATAGGCAGAAATTTTCTGGAGTTCGTCTTGCATGAAAGTGAAAATTTCCTGCTTCTGAATTACATAGAACATGGAATTTGAGAGTTCCTGGCTCTTTAATAATAACTCTTGTTGAAGCTTGTTATTTTCCAGTTCAACTATCCTCTTTTCCTGTGCAAGAGCTTCCTCTTTTAGTTTGAATTCCCGTTTAAGGCTTTCTTCCTTCAGTTCATCCAGACGTTTTTGGTGTTGCTTGTTGAATCTCTGGTTCAATAGTTTATAGATTCCATATCCGAGTGCAACAAGGAGAAGTACGTACATGATGTAAGCATAAATACTTCTATACCAGGGTGGAAGAATTCTGAGATGAATTTCTTCTACTTCCGTCTGGTGGGTATGATGATTGTAGGCATGTATAAGGAAGGTATAATTTCCTTCTTTCAGTCCAGTATATTCTTTTATGCCTGAAGCGTTCAATGCCAGCATTTGTTCATCCAGCCCTTTTAGCTGAACGGAATAAGTGATTTTATCATAAGAATTAGTATTCGGATTCATTTCAAACCGATATGAAGCATCCGGCCGATATTTTCTTAGGATAGTCTGATGTTGTTTGTCAGTTGGAAAGCCATTGTAGAAATAAGAATCTATTTCTTCATTGCTGGAAGAGATTATTACTTTTTTAATCAGGAACTTGTAACTGTTGGAGAGGGATGACAATGAATCTGTAGTGATACGATAAAGACTGAAACCATCCAGAGTGCTGATAATACAAGTAGCCGAGTCCACTCTGTTGATACTTTCGAAGGTACCCATCAGATTGTTTTGTAAACGGGTGGTACTGACAGAATCTGTTATATAACCATGCGGAGTAATATAATTGATTTTCAGTTTACCGGACTGCATATACCATACACAACTGTTTTCTTCATTGCTGACTACACGAAGATAATCTCTGTTACCTATACGCTGATTCCATTCTTCGGATAATTCGAATTCCTGCCTGATGGAGTTATAACGATAGATACCGGAATCTGTTGTGAAGTAAACACGGCCTTTGTCTTTAAACAGATTGGTCTGGTAAGAGTTATTCTGATTCGGATAATGCTGGCAGGATACTACTTTACTATATTCCGAATTCAACTTGATGGCACTCAGACCTGTTCCATGAAATATCCACCAAATATCATCAGATTCATCATATTCTACATAGCGTACCGAGAGATTAAAACCTTTTATTTTCCGTGTGGATATCCAGCGAGGTGCAGACTCCGTGTCTTTGTTTTCTAATAAAACCAATCCGGTGTAGCTTCCTGCCAGCACTTTGGATTTATTTTCTCCGACCGGTGTAAAGTTCCAAAAGCCATTTTCACCTATCAGGGGGATGGCCGTTCCTTCCTCAATCATAAAGGCTCCATTATTGTGACCGCAGAACAGAGTTTTTCCAATGGCGGTCAGATTCCAGACTTGTCCATCGGCATTTTTTACGGGACGGAGAGCCAGGTGGCGGATGTCTTTGATAGGCCAGGGGCTATAATATAATCCCTGATTCGTTCCGAAATAGATGTATCCATTATGAATAATTGACGCATAGCCTACTCCGTAATTCTGGTTTCCGGTATAGAGGTTTGATAATGGGCTGTTGGTTTCCAGATAACTGATGCCATTGTCAAGTCCCAACCATATATTATCTCCTTCGGTCACGTTCAGACTCAGTACGGAATTGTTTTGCAGGCCCGACCGAATATCATATTGCTCAATCTCTCCTGTAGGAATATCTGCAATAATCAGTCCGCTCTTAATCGTCCCGATATAAATCTTGTCATCCTTTATTTCTGCGCAATACAGCTGACTGGATTTGAGTAACGGATCATTTTGAGTGATGAGCGGAACAGTTGTTGAATTGTCATAGATATAAATGCCATGATATTCAGTTATCAGTAATAGCTTTTGATCCTGATAGGGGAGTATTTCGCTGATATGGTAGTTACTGATCTTTTCCGTACTTGCCAACGGTATAAATAACTGTCCGGTTTGCAGAAATACCCCCGCGTTTTCCTTGAACACATATAAATTTCCGTTTATATTGGCGGAGCAGAGCATACGTTCCTTACTTTGGATAACAGTAATTTCATCGTTCGTAAGTTTGAATATATGGTTGTAGGATACAAAATAGATGCTATGATCTATGCAATAGATATCCCATACATCACTGAAATTGCGATACTTGTCTTCCAGACTGTCGGATAAGGAATGATAGTGCATAGCTCCCTTTTCGTCTGGCGAGAAATAACCGAAATTATTGAATGCTCCTACGTAGATACGTTCCTTGCCGTCATGGTAAGCCGTCCGGATAATCATGCCATTGCTGAACAGATGCCATGAGTAACCATCGAACTGTAGTAACCCTGAGTTGTTGGCTGCATAAATCCAGCCGTTGTTGTCACGGGTGATTGTCCAATTCTGCGTGCCCCCACCATACTCCATACGACTGATGTTATTGATATAAGGTAACCAGTTCTTTATGGAGTATATATGAACGGAGAAGATGAGTAATAACAATGTCAGTGTGTATTTCATTTCAGCCTCTTTTGCTCCAAAAATATAAATTTATTCAATATGAGCTATCGGTTCATGGATATATCTTTCCATTTTCATTTTCTCTTTCCACTTCACCGTGATGTCCGGATTGATCTGTAATCGTGCATCTATCTTGCTGAAAATCACCGTATCTCCTTGCCACATTGCTTCTGAAGGCCAATCTGCATTGATGTATGAAAATGCTTTCACGACATCCGGATTACTCTCCACCGTATTGAACAGTTCCTTGTACCAGGTACTCCAGGCACGATTGGCCTGTTCCGGATTGGAAAGGCGTAACTCGGAAGCTACAACTCCTTTTTCCTGAAACATAGGAGTAGATTCCGCAATAAAGAGCGGCTTGCCATGTTTGCGAGCCAGGTCTATCATAGCCTGGCAACGCCCCTGGGCAAACTGGCTGTATGCAAACCAATCTACATATTCATCACCGGGGTAATATTGATAAAGTTCGTCCATACTGCTGTTGCCTCCGGTGGATTGCCAAACATAAGCTACATTGGATATGTTCAGTGAATCGAATAGGGTATGGATACGGCGAAAAGCTGTAATGTAAGCTTCCGGTTGATAGTGATTCCAGGCATGCCCGTCGAATTCATAGCCGATGCGCAGAAATACTCTTCGGGGGGCAATGTTTTGTATCCATTCTCCCAAGCGAATGATATAACTGTCATGTTCCCCGCTGGCTACTTTTTCTTCATGGTTTACTAATTCAAGACCGATGGCTACGTCACAGCCTTTAAGCAGGGGAGATGCAAGTTGTGCGTCCGCAAAGCAATTGCCTGCCCCCCAATTGGCATTCGATGTAAGCCCGTCAAGTCCCTGGTAAGTATATCCGTAAGATACATCTCCCGGACGGATGTTGGTATAGATGGTTATACCTGCCGGAGTTCCGAAGAAGTTAATATATCCTTCTTTCCCTTCTATACCGCCTATTGCTTCCATATCCTGACCGATGAAAACCAGGCACTTGCCGTCTTCCGGCTCGAACTTGGCATAGTTTACGGAAGACTTCTTGTTTGTACAAGCTATAGCACAAAGAACTATAGCGAGATAAAATAGCTTTTTCATATAGCAAATTAATAGAGTTTACAATAAAGGTTTGTATTCAAAGCTGTCAAAATAGGCCCATTTGCCCCGTCCTGATACATCCTGGCAGCACATACCGATGAAAGCTCCGGTAAAGGCGGCTTTGTATTCAAACTTGTTGCAAACGTAATCATCAGATATGATGGAAGCATCCAATGTACCCCCTATTTCCTGCCATGTATTCCCGTCGATGGAATAACTGAAGTTCAACTTTTCTCTCTGAACGGTTGCCCGTAGCCATACTTCTCCCTTTTCCAGCCGGATATATTCCGGTAACGGCTCACTCCAGCGATTATCATCATTGACGAATATATTCAGCACATAGCTGTTGAGAGATTCTTCCCACGACATGAAGAGATAGTAAAAGTGCCTTGTATTGTAGTAATAGGTCAGTCCTGCCATTTGCTGGAAAGTATCTGGTTGAAATTCCAGTCGGGTGGTAGCTGTAAAGTTGAAGTCTTGTTGTCGCCTCGCTATCATGCTTTGGTGATGGGTGGAACAAAGTGATTCCCTACCTTTAATACTCAGGAATCCACTCCGTTTCCTGAGTGATACCCAGGTTTCATCCATCGGTACACGGAGTGACTGGAAGTCGATAGGCATAGTCTCGTCTTCAAAATCACATCGTTCCGGTAAAGCCTCCCAACGGCAGACTGGCAAGTCGGGAGCTTCAATTTGTACCTGCGGTTCATTGCCTCCGCTTTTCAGATACAGCCAGCCATCTTCGTGCCACACTACTTCTTGCAGGCATGTTTCGCGCCCCAGGGTACATCTGCCACGGGTCGTTAATGGTCGCCCTGCAAGGTGGGTCAAGTACCATCTGCCATCGGGAGTAGATACTACCGAGCCGTGACCTGCCTTTTGGAGATACAAATCCGGATTGTGAGCAGAAGTCAGTACCGGATTCGTAGGATGTACTTCGTAGGGACCGGTAATCTGCCGGGATCGTGCCAGAGTTACGGCATGATTATATTCCGTTCCACCTTCGGCTGTTATCAGATAATACCAACCGTTGCGTTTGAAGAGTACGGGACCTTCCGTAACTCCCAATCCAGTGCCGGGGAAGATGTAATAAACCTCTCCGATAAGCCGGCGCTCCCGGTAAGAATATTCCTGCAAGACAATTCCACCGAAGAATTTTCCTTTCCGGTGATCTACAAGCAGATTGGGAACCCAGGCGCGTCCGTCCTCGTCATGGAACAACGAAGGATCAAACCCACTACTGTTCAGATAGATGGGATCGGACCATTCACCGTCTATCTCGGTTGCCGTCACAAGATAGTTGTGCGTATCTTTCCATCTGCCGTCGAAGCGCTTGACATCTGTGTAGACCAGATAAAACATTCCGTCCTTGTAGGTCAGATTAGGTGCCCAGACTCCGCAGGAGTCGGGATTTCCTTTCATATTGAGTTGAGACACTCGGGTGAGTGGCCGGGTTAGTAAATGCCAGTGAACCAAGTCACGAGAGTGATGTATCTGTACACCCGGAAACCAGTCAAAAGTGGAGGTGGCTATGTAGAAATCATCTCCTACGCGGCAGATAGACGGATCCGGATTAAATCCGGTCAGAATAGGGTTTGTAATCATATTCATAGTGCTAAGTTGTTTTTATGAGTTCTTTTTCCAGTTCTTCCATGTTGCGTCCCTTTGTTTCGGGGTAGAGCAGACTGACGGAGATCAGGCAGAATACCATGATGATAGCATAAATCATAAAGGTATTGCCTGCACCCAGATGTTCTATCTCGACCGGGAACAAGGTGGTGACGGCGAAACTGATAATTCCGTTGAAGACACCTGCAAGCGATATACCCAATCCTTTTACATGATACGGGAATATCTCAGACAGCAATATCCAGGTAATCGGACCTAGTGAAATAGAGAAGCCGACTATCATGCAGAGCAGTCCGATCAGGATAATGACGGGGGATCCCGACATATAAAACGTAGCAGATACAGTCAGCAGTGAGGCTATCATGATACACGAACCGATAATCAGCAGAGGTTTTCGTCCGAGCCGGTCAATCAATGTCATGGATGCGAGGGTCATAACCACCATACATATCCCGATAAGGTTGGATTGCAGGAAAGAACTGTCGGGGGTGAAACCCGCCATGTCGAACACCTTGGGTGCATAGAATAATACCGCATTGATTCCGCATGCCATCTGGAAGAAGGCGACACTGAAAGCAATAAACAGTATCAGCCGCATCGGGCGTTTAAACAATCTGCGTCCCTGTTCCTGATAGGAGAGGGCAGTCTTTTCCTTGTCTTTCCGTTGGCTCCGGTTTTCGGTCCATACCGGGCTTTCCGGTACAAATGTCAATCCGATTAGGTAGATAATCGGGAACAAAGTACCCAATCCGAGCATCCAGCGCCATTTCAGTTCCGGATTGTCGAACCAGCCATTCACCAACGTATTGGAAGCGTAAGCCACCAGATAACCTACTCCGATGTTCAGTTGGTTGAATGATACGAGAAAGCCCCGCTTATCGGAAGGTGCAAGTTCCGCAATGTACATGGGGACTACCAGCAGTGAGATTCCTATACCCAGTCCACCGATGAAGCGGCTTATCAGAAAAAACAGATACGTCTGACTGAGTGCACTGCCCAATGTGCAGAAGCAAAAGAGCAGTGCTGCCAGAATGAGTGATTTCTTTCGTCCGATTCTTTCGCTGACATTTCCGGCAAAGAAGTTACCGATGAAGGTTGCCAGCATGGTGGTGCTTACAGCCAGCCCTTCCTGAAAGGAGCCGGATTGCAGACCGAAAAAGTCGCCGAAGTACATGCTTGCTCCCGATACATTGGCCGATATGCCCAGCAGCAGACCACCTATCGAGACGATGAAGCAGGTGATGTACAGATATGCATTGTTTCTTTTATCCATTGATTGATTTATTCAGGGTAAATAATTACAGTGTGTTTATTGGGGCAGTTTACTCCAATCCAATTCCGCAGCATGTATATAGCCGTTGCCCGAAACTTTCTCTTTCCAGTGGTTGCTTACATATTCACTTTGCTGAATACGTGAGTCGCATTGCTGGAAGGTTACATTTACTATCCACATCGGTTGAGAGAGCCATTCTACATTGATGTAAGAGAAAGCTTTAACCACATCGCTGTTTTCTTCGATAACACTGAAGAATTTGGTGAACCACTCATCCCATATCTTCCGGGCTATCTCAGGCTTTTTAATATCCGCATCGAAGTAAGTCTGTCCCTTCTGGAAGACGGGAGTCGATTCGGCTATGAATACCGGTTTGCCTTTCATCCGGGCAAATTCGATCATTACCTGATCCGGCTGCCCGAAATAAGAGTAGGCACACCAGTCCACATATTCATCTCCCGGATACCATTTCTGCATATCGGATAGGGGAGTACCATCTCCTTTGGATTGCCATACATAAGCTACGTTGCGGATGCCTGCCGCATCAAAATGATCTTTGATGTGTTTGTAGGCGGGGATATACGTTTCGGGTACATAATGATTCCAGTCTGTACCGTCGAATTCATAGCCGATACGCAGAAAGACGGGACGGGGAGCAAGCTTCTTGAACCATTCACCTATTATATCCAGCTTCCGGTCGTATTTGCCGGATGCTATGTCCGTTTCATTTCCCACAATGGCAAGCCCTACGGCGATCATTGAGTTATTGAAACGTTCCGATTGAGGGTATAAGTTGGCACAACAATCACCTGAACCCCAATTGTCGATATCATAAAGACCGGATACTTTATCGGTGTCGCTACCGCCCAGTCCCAGATAAACGGTTATTCCTGCCGGAGTCTGGAAATGATCGCAATAGCCTTCATTGTACTGTTCCAGTCCGCCTACAGCTCCTAAATCCTGACCGATGAAGACAAAGCATTTGCCGTCTTCAGGTTCGTATTTGGAGAGTTCCCGCTCGTTAGGTTCCGGGGCGGGGGTATCATGCTCTTTATTCTCACATCCGATGCAGGAGGTGAAAAAGAGGGGAAGTATGATATACTTTAATATTGATTTCATGATTGATATGAGTTTATAGTTTCATTGTACTTAGTTACGAGCTACAAGCTACAAGTGCCTTTCGGAATATAGCGCAGCTACTTGTAGCTTGTAGCCGGTAGCTCATAACTTTTCCGAGAGGAGGGATTGCAAATCTGCCTGTATTTGTGAGCGGCTCGTCCCAGCCTGCTAGGATACACTGTCCTAGCCTCCTAGGACGAGCCGCTCACAAATGCGGGGACGAAGTTAGCGATAGAAGAACAGGTGAGGTTTTGTACCCGGGCGGAGGATGAGTTTTTATCCCGGTATAGGGATAGCCCCCTATCCCGGGTAGGGGATAGCCTCCTATCCCGGGTGGGGGATAGCCTCCTATCCCGGGTACGGGATATTTTCCGGCTTTTGGTAGTACCAGTCCTTCGGTAACCGCATCTCCATTCTTTCATCACTAAATTATCACTTAGTTCAGTAGGGTTATGGGTTAAATGATAACCCCAATATTAAGTAAATAGAGTATCTCAATTCCCCTCCTCCGACGGAGGAGGAGAATTAAGATAGTATTACTTGACCATTTAGTTCCTTTCTAATACATTCGGATTCTTCTCTGTTTCACTGTGAGGAATGGGTAAATAGTAATTGTTTTCATTGAATACCCGTTCCTCAATGGTTACTATTTTATAGTTATTATTGTTTCCGTCAAACTCAACCGTCATTCCCTTGATGGGTGCCCGTAGAGTCGTTGCTTCTTTCCAGCGACGCAAGTCGAAGAAGCGGTGTTCTTCCAGACACAACTCTACGCGGCGCTCATTGTGAATACGGATACGCATCTCGTCTTTAGATAAACCTTCCGGTAATCCCGGCTGGCCTGCACGGTCGCGAACCTCGTTGATGGCATCGTACACACTCTTATCCGGTGCAGCCAATGCCTCATTCTGCGCTTCGGCATAGTTCAGTAACACTTCTGCATAGCGGAAATAAGGCCAGTTGTTATCCTGTGCAAAGGCTCCGGAGTATAAGTCGGCAGATGCTCCATCATATTCCTGCATCATTTTGCGAAGTCCATACCCGCAGCGTGCACGGTAATCGTTGGGCAGACAGTTGCCGCTCCAATCCGGATTTTGCAGATGGCGATGCATAAGCAGCTGGCTCCCTTCCCAGTAACTTCCATGATAAAGCAAAGTCTGATAGAAACGTTTGTCACGGTTGGCGTATGGGTCCTGTGGATTGTAAATAGATGTAGGATCGGTTATCAATTTACCGTCTGTGGTTTCATAAGCATCGGCTAAGTTCTGGGTGGGATATAAACCGTTCCAGGAACCGCGGTCGGCATCGGCAGGGTCAAGACTCCATTGCATGTGGATGTTATGCGTAATTTCCGGGAACTGGAAGCGGCGTTCAAAGATAATCTCCGTGTTGGCATTCGATTTGTCGAAGAATAAAGAACCATAGGCATTTTCACCCTTGCGATAGAGATGATACACTCCCAGAGCCATGACAGCTTGTGCGGCTTTGGCAGCATCTTCCCAACGCTCTTTAGAGTTGGAGGCATTGTTGAGCGGGCTGGCAAGATAGAGCAGAGCACGAGCTTTCAGCGCCAGGAAGGCACCACGGGTGGCACGCCCTTTCATGGCATCGGAAACGGTCGGGTCGAGATCTTCCGCATAGTTATCGCTCTCGGTGGCAATGAAGTTTATCAATCCTTCGAAATCGGTGGCTGGTACCAGCAGATTGTCTTCCAGTTGCTGAGCTTCCGTAATCAACGGTGCCCGTCCGAATGTCCTGGCAAGGTCGAAGTAACAGAATGCCCGCAGGAAACGTGCTTCCGCTTCGTAATATTTCTTTTCGGTCGGTGTCAGCACCACGTCTTTGGTGTCCGGAACGGCGGCAATTATCAGGTTACATTTGCGGATAATGCTATAATTGCTCTTCCAGATTTCGTCGATGAACGGAGTGCTTTGCGCTGTGATCTGTCCCGTATTGAACTGATTTACATTTGCATCGAACTTGCCGTCGAAGTCGTCGGCGCCGGCATCGAAGTTACCGCCGAAAGCGGCAGCCCAGTCCTGATCCCATCCCTGCGTATTACGGTTGAAGCCGCATACCAGTGTACCGTACGTATTGGCTACGAATTGATCGATAAGCTTTTTGTCCTGCCAAATCAAGTCGTCGGAGACAAATGTCGTAGGCTTGATGTCCAGCATATCAGTACAGGAAGTCATGCTGATAGCGGCAAGTAGTATGAATAAGGGTTTAAATATTTCTTTCATGATATTGTCTGTTTAAAATTGAATACTGATACCTGCGTTAAATGATTTCATTTGCGGATAAGACCAACCTTGTGAGTTTACATTTTCGGGGTCTATCTGAGGAACATCGGTAATGGTGAAGAGATTCTGTCCGCTGATGTACACACGTACATTCTCTAAACGGAGGTTGCTCAACCATTTGCGCGGGAAGTTGTAACCTACTTCAATGTTTTTCAGTCTGAAATAAGACGCATCATACAGATAGGTCTGCACGGGTGGGAAATCCGTATTCGGGAAGTTGTGCGTGGACTGCTCCAGACGCGGATAACGTGTGCCGGGATTGTTCTCGCTCCATGCTTCTTTTACCCAGAACTGAGGCAGATTGCCATCATTGAAGTAAGGCATTACTACGCCACCATTCAGATAAACCTGCGCATGGGCTGCTCCCTGGAAGAGGAAACTGAGGTCGAAATTCTTCCATGCCAGGCTTCCGTTGATACCGTATACGATTTCCGGTACGTTGCCGTATCCCAGATAAGTCATATCACCGGCATTTACCACTTCGTCACCGTTTACGTTTACATATTTGATATCACCGGGGCGGGTCACATAGTCGCTTCCTGCCACTTCCTGTTTGGCATACGCATCTATTTCCTGTTGGTTCTGGAAGATGCCGTCTGTCTTATAACCGTAGTAGCTGTAGATGGGACGTCCGGTTTTTCTCAGGTATTCGGAGGTTCCTGCGGCCTCAGCCATTTCCAATATCTTGTTGCGGGCATAAGTGAAGTTTCCGCCTATGGAGTAACGGACTTTGCCGATGTGATGATTGAACGTCAGGTTGGCATCGATACCTTTATTCTCCACCTTGCCGATATTTTCAAGCGGGAGTTCTCCACCGAACGACCAGGGCACTTCGGCTCCTCGCTGTGCAAGGATGTCGGAGCGGGTTTCTTTAAAGAAATCTAAAGACAGGTTGAACATATCAAACAAACCTGCATCTATCGCGATATTCATCTTCTTGGAAGTTTCCCAGGTTGCCAGTGCATTGGCTATGGGGCCGGGAACCAAACCTTTGGTAACCAATTCTCCGAATACGTAGTCGCCAAGGTTATTCGCCAGTCCGCCGCCATGCGAACCGCGTGAAGCGTACAAGTCGAAGCGGCTGTAATACGGGAAGGCTACACCACCGGTATTGTCGTTACCCAATGTACCATAGGACCCTCTGATCTTCAGGAAGTTTATCTTATTTTTCAAAGGTTCGAAGAACTTCTCTTCCGAAACCACCCAGCCGATAGACGCGGATGCAAATGTTCCCCAACGTTTGTCGGGAGCAAAGTTTTCGGAAGCGTCCCGGCGGATATTCGCTTCAAACAGGTATCTGCCGCCATAATTATAGTTGATTCTACCCACATAGCTGAGGCGTGCCGACTCTCTGTCATATCCACCCAATTGCTGTCCGGTACTGTTACCGGCACTGATCTGATCCATTACGTCCGAGTCGAATGAGTTGCGGGATACCCATACGTTGTGGTATTTTTCTTTGCGTCCCAATGCCATCAACAGGGCTGAAACGGTATGGTTGCCGAAAGAACGGTCGTAGGTAAGATGTCCCTGCCACTCTATGTATTCGTTGTCATTCTGATTCTGATAGAGTGAGGCGCTGCCCCGTGGCTGCAAGTTGTAGTTGTTGTCTTGGTCGCGTACATACAGGTAAGGGGAGAGTGACCAGGTCTTCTGGGCGTAATTGTTTTTATCGTATGAGAAGACACCCTTTATTTTCAGTCCTTGGGTTACGAACGGAAGGTCCTGAGTCAGTTCGAGGCGGGTTAACAGACTGTTGTTTCGTGAGTCACTGTATCCCGCGTCTTTGCTGGTTTGCGCCATGATGTTCGGGTGAGTGGCATCGGGTACTGTGTAAAGGCCATTGTCATACTTGGCAAGTAGCACAGGAGTATTACGGATCAGCTGCTGGAAGACATTGGTACTGCTCTGCGGGCTTCCATGACGGTATTCCACACGACCGGATGCATCTACCGAGAGCTGAGTGGTAGAAGTGATCTTTACGTCGATATTGCTTCTTAAAGAGTAGCGTTCGTAGTTCAGATTGTCCCATAAACCATCCTGATGTACATATCCGAAGCTGGTAAAGAACTTGATGTTATCGCGTCCGCCGTCCACGGTAATGTTGTGCTGATGCTGCACTGCATTCTTTGACAGCATTTCTTTGTACCAGTCGGTATTCGGATAGCGTTCGGGATCAGAGCCGTCGGCGAATTTTCTGATTTCCTCGTCTGTATAGATTGTATTGCCCATGTATATGTTCTTCATCCGGGCATAGTCGGTAGAATTGGCAAATTCCGGTAGACTTGTAGGCTTCTGTATTGATACGTTACCCGAGTACTTTACGTGGACTTTTCCGGTATTGCCTCGTTTGGTGGTGACCAGTATAACCCCGTTGGCACCACGCATACCGAAGATAGCGGCTGAGGCGGCATCTTTCAATACGTTCAGCGATTCTATTTCATTGGGATCTATGCGGGCAAAGTCTTCTGCCTGGCGTTCGATGCCGTCGATGATATAGGTAGGTGAAGTTCCCCCCTGGAAAGTGGCAACACCGCGGATATAGATTTGTGAGCCGTCCAGTCCCGGTTCTCCGGTGGTTTGTTTGGCTATCAGTCCGGGAATCTGTCCGATAAGTGCGTTGGAGGTATTTGCCGATTGGGCTTTCAGGATCTCGTCGCTTTTCACGGAAGCTACGGCACCTGTCAGATTTACTTTCTTCTGGACGCCATATCCCACTACTACTACTTCATCCAGTTTCATGTTGTCTTCACTCATAACTACACGCATATCTTTGGCTGCGGCAAGTGTTACGGTGCGATATCCTATATAAGATATCTTCAGCATGTTTCCTATGCGGGTTTCGAGTGAGAATTTACCGTCTATATCGGAGATGGTACCTTTTTGTGTCTTCTGGTCCTGTATGGATACACCAATCAGCGGCTCTCCGTTTTCATCAATAACCAGACCTTGAATAAGACTCTCTTGTGCGTATCCGCTTGCCGTTATAAGAAGAAATAGTATCCATGCAAGAGGCCGCAGTGTGATAAGTGGCAGTCTTTTCTTCATAATATTAAAAGATTTAATCGTTAATAATAGTGTTTTCATGCAATACAGGGAATAAGGAATATCCGAAATTAGCGCGCATTGTAGTCCGTCCATCCTTTGGCCTGTTTGGCTGATACAAAAGTAGAGGGTGTGAGGAGTAAAAGCAAGCGAATCACTACTCTTTACATACTTTTGTCGGAGGTAAATTATACGTTTGAAATACGTTTGCTGATTGCTAATGTATTGATAAATAGTTGTGTATGTAAGCATGGACTTTGTTCGTGTATAAAAATAGCCTTCCTGTTTTTATAGAATCAGCCGAATATAAAAAAGAGGGGAAGCGTTGGCTTCTCCTCTTAAAGATAGGTTTGTGAAGTATGTGATTACCTTCTTTCATTCAGCATTTTCGGTGTCGGGCATTCATGGTTGTCGATAGGAAGCTTCACTTGTTTCAAATCGTCCAATTCATGTATCGGCCTTTCTACTTCGTAAGGGGCACGCATACCCGAAAATTCCTGGAAGTATAGCAGGCAGGCATCTTTCCACCATACGGCATCACGTGCCTGTATCTTCAGGCGTGACTGTACATCCTTGAAACGTTCCGCATCGATATAGTTCTCAGCCAGATCCCATTTTTTCTGAAAGCTTCTTACCTGCTGTACACCATGATCGTAGCGATAGCAAAGCTCGTCCCATAAAGTACGTCCGCTCTGCATGGTGTGTTGCCAAGGGGCATGATGGAACCACAAGAGATACTCATCCGGACAAGTACGGATGTCATCGTAAAGGCGGCAGAGTGAATCGGGATATTGGGCTGTAGCATTGCTACCCGTATGACTGCGGTCGAAACCTATCCCCTGTTTGTCTGCTTTATGATAGTAAGACGGCATCCAGTCGGGGCGTGCACCGGGCACGTCGCACCAAGGTTCCGGGCCGTAATGGTGTCCCCATGCAAAGAGATGATGCAGCCCGAGTGGCATCATATAGTCTACCACAGCCTCGCGGCTTTCCATCATCATGTTATGTATTTCATAGGCAATGGGTGCATGTTTGGGATTACTTGCATCGAAGAAAGTCTGTTTCAGCCATTCTTCTGCGATTGTTCCCGATGTCAGGGAAGGATTCCAGGCCATGCGCCCGAAAGCGTACCAGTTGGCTTGGGCGAAAGGATGGCCGCACCAGTTTGTATCCGTACCTATATTGGCAACACCTGCTATGGCTTTCAGTGAAGACGGCTTCACAAAGTCGAAGAACTCTTCCCACATCGGGGCAAGATAGGCAAGGTGATTGGAGAAGCCCAGATATTCTTGTGTAATCTGGAATTCGACCATCTGCGGAGTCCGGGGCATAGCGCCGAATAGAGGACTATATGGTTCGCGAGGCTGGAAGTCGACCGGACCGTTCTTTATCTGTACGATGACATTGTCGCGGAATTGCCCATCCAAAGGCTGGAATTCCAGATAAGCTTGCTTAGCGCGGTCTGCATCCGTTGGGCTGTAGACGAAAGCGCGCCACATGACAATACCTTTATAGGGCTTCAATGCATCTGCCAGCATATTGGCACCTTCGGCATGTGTACGGTTGAAGTCGCATGGGCCGGGCTGTCCTTCAGAATTGGCTTTCACCAGGAAGCCACCGAAGTCGGGGATGGTACGATAGATCTCTTTGGCTTTCTGCTTCCACCAGGCGATGACATCTTTGTCCAAAGGATCGGCTGTGGAAAGCCCGCCCAGTTGCATGGGGGAGGCAAAGTTGATAGAGAGATATACCTTGATGCCATAAGGACGGAATATGTCTGCCAGAGCCTTTACCTTTTCCAGATATTCAGTGGAAAGGATTTTAGAGGAAGCATTTACATTGTTCAGTACCGTTGCATTGATTCCGATGGAGGCATTGGCACGAGCGTATGCTTCGTATCTGTCGGAGAGTGTGCCGGGCAGTTCTTCCCAGTTCCAGAGAGATTTGCCGGCATAACCGCGCTCGATGCTGCGGTCGAGGTTGTCCCAATGATTGAGAATACGCAGGTCATAGGCAGGATTCTCCGTTATTTCCTGGTCTGTTTCCGAAGGCTTTCCGAAGTTCTGCATTTCTTGCAGACGGATCAGGTGATAGGCAGCATAAAGCAAGCCCGTTTCGCTGGGAGAAGTGACGGTGAGTTTTCCATTTACCTGCCGTATGCGGAAGCCTTCGGAAGATAGCTGTTTGTCTTTCTTCAGTACAAGCGTAACGGGGAGCCCTTTCCATGCCTGTTTCAGTTCACGGACAGCTATGTTTAGTGTCGGAGACTGGCGAGGCGTTGTAATCTGTGCGTGGGCATCTGTCGATTGCCGGAGCCACAAGCGGCTGCCGTCTTCCGCGGATACGGGTCCGAGTAAACAAGATAATAAGAATAAAGAGAGCAGTTTTTTCATAAACAAAAAGTATTGGTTGGTTTATTCATCGGCGGGGTAGCGTACTCCCCATTCGCGGCGTAAGTCATCCATCATGCGCATGATGCGCAGGGTTTCGGCGTGAGGCATATAGGGAGATTCGAGCCACCCGTTCCTCAGAGCTTCCATGGATGCATATACCTGGTATTCGTATCCGGTGATTTGTGGCGGACAGTTGTAGACAACTGCCGTCTTATAATCTTCCGTTACCACCCTGATTCGTTGTGGATTGTTGATATTTTCAATGATCAGATGCCCTTTGTCACCGGAAATGATGCCTTGGCGGTCGGTCATACTCAGCATACTGCTGTGCAGTACAGCGATTTTCCCATCCTTGAATGTAAGAGTTATACTATTCTGTGCATCGACTCCGGTATCGGTCTTTACGCAGGTAGAGGTGACACGCTCTACGTCCGTCCCGAAAACCATGGAAGCAAAGTTCAGTGCATACACTCCCAGGTCGAGCAGAGCCCCGCCTGCCAGTGCCGGTTGGCGGAGGCGCTCACGGTTTCCGATTGGGTAACCCAGATTGGCAGACAGCGTCATAGGGCGTCCGATGATTCCACCGTTTACAAGGTCATTGATGGTTTGCGATAGAGGCATATAACGTGTCCAGATAGCTTCGGTGATGAAGAGCTCCTTTTCTTTGGCAAGATTCAGCAGTTCTTCCGCCTGGCGGGCATTGGCGGTGAATGCCTTTTCGCATAAAACCGCTTTGCCTTTCAGCAGACTCATACGTGCATGTTCAAAATGGTGAGAATGGGGAGTGGCAATATATACCAACTCCACCTCTTCATCATCCAGCATTTCTTCATAAGAACCGTAGGCACGGGTGAAACCCCACCGGTCGGCAAAGTCACAGGCAGTCTGCAACTGGCGGGAAGCGACTGCATAAGCTTCTACTCCCTCCATTCCTTCGAGGGTGATTGCCATCTTTTCAGCAATCCACCCGGTACCTATAATACCTATTTTGACAGTATCCATACTCTATACTCTATCGGGTAAGGGTTAATCCAGTCCTTCAATGGTGATAATCTTCCCTTCGGCGTCGTATTCCAGTTCGCATACTTTCAGGCTGCGTAACCAGGTGCGTCCGCCGGAAGGCACACTGTCGTGATGGAACAGATACCATTTGCCCCGGTATTCCACAATGGAGTGGTGGGTAGTCCAGCCTACCACCGGAGTCAGGATTACTCCCTGATAAGTGAAAGGACCGTAAGGATTGTCGCCGATGGCGTAGCACAGGCGGTGGGTATCACCGGTAGAGTAGGAGAAGTAATACTTTCCGTTATACTTGTGCATCCAGCTTGCTTCGAAGAAACGGCGTTCGTTGTCTCCGGCTGTCAGCGGTTGCCCGTTTTCGTCCAGGATCACTACGGCTTTAGGTTCTTCGGCAAATTGCAGCATATCCGCACTGAGTTTGGCAACGCGTCCGGGGATGGACGGCTCGTTGTCTGCGGGGAAAGTAGCTCCACTTTCCAGAGCTTTGTTGTCGCGATAGCGTTGCAACTGTCCGCCCCACAGACCACCGAAGTACATGTAGTAGTTACCGTCTCCATCATTCAGAACGGCAGGGTCCATGCTGTAACTTCCGCGCATCGGGTCGGGTTGGGGAGTGAACGGACCTTCGGGACGGTCGCTGATGGCAACACCGATACGGAAGATATCATTCTGGTCTTTCAGGGGGAAATACATATAATATTTGCCGTCTTTCTCAGCTACGTCGCAATCCCAGAGTTGGCGTCCTGCCCAGGGAATATCTTCGGTGGTGAGTACCAGGCCATGGTCTACGATTTCACCTTTCATGGGATCATCGGTAGAGAAGACGTGGTAGTCTTTCATATTGAAATGGTCACCGTTGTCATTTTCGGGGATACCGCTTTCCCAGTCGTGGGAAGGGTAGATGTAAAGGCGGTCGTTGAACACATGCACGGCAGGGTCTGCCATATAATCTCCGGGTACCAAGTATCTTTTTTCTTTCTTCATGACTCTATAATTTTAAAGGTTAATATTCTTAATTTGTTTCATCTTATCGAGAAAATAGTTTCAGCTTGAAGAAGCTATAATTTTGCGATCCTCCAAATGGCTATGTGGCGATCCTCCAAATAGGTATGTGGCGATCTACCAAAAATGAGTGTTCTCTCTGTTGATCTTTGCCTCTAATAGCCTCCTGTAGCATAAATGCCGACCATGGTTCCGGTAAAACCTCCGGCTGTCTGCGTGCTTATCAGGTCGGCGGAGGCGGGGTCGCCTACTTGCGTCCAGTTACCTTTAGGACTGGTGGAGTAGCTGAAGGTATAGTTTACTGCATTATCTCCTTCTACTTTCAGATATACTTTTTCATCTGTCCGGGTTAGCGGGCTGTTTGCCTGGCTGCACAGTCTGCCATGGCTGTATGTTTCCAGAAGCATGACGGGTTTGCCGTCTTGGTCTAATGTCTTTCCGAAGCGAATATAGCAATTATCATCATGGAAACAGATGATACCCGCGAAATCCTTCGGCTGTTGTGGCACGAAGTCCAAGCCGGTCTGAGCTGTGAATGTCCAATTGTTAATCCAGCGGCCGATGGCGGCAGGCTGACGCTTTTGGTTAAGATCAGTGCTGCTGGCGGTCATTTCCAACTGCCCTTTGCTGTTTATATCATAGCAGGGCACCAGTGGAGTGCGGATGAAAAATGCTTCTTTAGCCAGTCCGTTTGCTGTCCATAGTGGGGCAGGACCGTAGGAGCGGTCGGCGGTATAAGTGATGACATCACCCTCAGGAAGAATAATGGGTTGATTCTCTTTCCAGGTCACCGGGAGCATGAAAGTCTCGCGTCCCATCACGTCGTGACCGTTGCGGTAGGGGCGGACACCAAGGAAGACGGCGTACCAGTTGCCATCGGGAGTTTCCACCAGATCGGCATGACCGACGCAGGTAACCGGGTTGGGACGGTCGCCTGGCAAGCCGCGTTGCGTCAGTATCGGATTGATGGCACAAGGTTTGAAAGGGCCGAACGGAGACGCAGAGGTGAAGATCACTTCCGAGTGGTTGGGGCCTGTTCCACCTTCGGCAGCCATTAGGTAGTATGTGCCGTTGATGTGGTAGAGGTGTGGACCTTCTATCCAGCTGGGATGCTGGGTTTTGTCTACGCCCCCGTCAATAATCATCTTCTGTTTTCCTACGGTACAACCGTTTTTCCAGTCAAATTCGCGTATCCAGATAGCGCGGTGACCGTCATATTCGGGCTTTCCTGCCGGACCGTCATTGTTCACAATGTATGCTTTCCCGTCTTCGTCGAAGAGAAATCCGGGGTCGATGCCGCCCACTTCGGGCAGGAAAGTGGGATCACTCCAGTTTCCTTTCTTCGGATCATCCGTGGTGACGAAGAAGTTGCCGCCACCGTCTACGGCTGTAGTGATCAGATAGAACAGTCCGTTGTGAGGATTGTATTTGATGTCCGGAGCATAGATACCGCCACTGATGCGCAGGCCGTCGTACATAGGCAACTGTGAGGGGCGGTTGAGGACGTAGCCCAGTTGTTCCCAGTTCGTCAGATCTGTGCTGTGCCAGATGGGTACGCCGGGGTAGAAGGCGAAAGAGGAGTTGACCATATAATAGTCGTTTCCTACGCGGCAGATGCTCGGGTCGGGGTAACAACCCGGTAACACGGGATTCAATGTACCCGGTGTGGTAACCTGATCAGTTGCTTTATCGGTATCCTTGGGAGCTACCGTATATGTGAACTCATCGAACACGGCCTTTTTAGGTTCCAGAATTTCTTTCAGGAAGGGCTTAGGCTGATAGTTACGGTCGAAGAGTAGGGGATATTCCCGTCTTCCCGGTACGGGCCAGTCATTCTTCCAGGAGTCGCCATCCGATACTCCCCAGGCGGTTACGCGTGTAATGACGTCCGAGTGCTTTATGAAAAGTTCCATGAATGATTTCATACGTGCATTCCACAGATTGGAAACACTATCCGGCAGAGCTTCGGGATAGGGATTTAAGGCTTTCTCAAAGGCTACTTTGTCGGCAATATTTGCTCCGCGGTTTACGGTTGGCAAAGCACTCATGTCCCATTCCGTTATCATCACTTTAGCGCCTGTAGAGGCAAAGGCGAGAAGGCTGGTTTCATATTCACCTATGCTCGGGTAATCCAATCCCATGTGTCCCTGCATACCTATGGCATCTATGCGCAATCCTTTTTCTTTGAGTGAATTGACCATACGCACCACTGCGTCTCGGCGTCCCGGTTCGTGCATACCGTAGTCGTTATAGTAGAGTTCCGCTTCCGGGTCTGCCTCATGTGCATATTGGAAAGCCAGCGGGATATATTCTTCTCCCAGTATCTCGTAGAACTTGCTTTTGCGGTAGCTTCCGTCTCCTTCGATGGCTTCGTTTACTACGTCCCAGCCTTTAATGCGACCTTTGTATCGGCCCACGATAGTATGAATATGGCTTTTCAGTCGCTCTTTCAGGACTTCGGGTGAAACATTTTTTCCTTCGGCGTCTACGCAGAACCAAGGTGAGAGCTGGGAATGCCACACCAAGCAATGCCCGATGATGAACATTCCGTTATCCTCGCCGAACTTAACGAATTCGTCTGCCAGGCTGAAGTCATATCTGTCTTCTTCCGGGTGTATCACTTCACTCTTCATGCAGTTTTCGGCCACAATGGAGTTGAAGTGGCGGCGCACTACATTGACTGCGCTGGTGTCGCGCCCCGCAGCCTGTTCGGAATTAATGGCGACACCGACAAGGAATTTATCACCGAGAATGTTTGTTAGAGTCGGGTCTGCTGCAACAGGTTTATCACTATTACAAGACATTAATGCGGCAGCACAAACTGATAATGCTAAATACTTTAATTTCATGCTATAATTGGTATGATTTGGTTGCTGAAGGGATTTACTCTTAATGTACGGGTTATGAGTTAAATGATAAATAATCTTTTAGACGCGGATGACACGGATGACGCGGATTTTTTTTTATCCACTTCTATAGCGCAGCTTTTTAAATCCGCGTTATCCGCGTCATCCGCGTCTAAAAAATAATATACCGAATGGCGCTAATCACTTATCACCAAACACTAATCACTTTTGTTCTTTTCTATACCATTATGAATAAATCCTATCAGCCTTTACACTTAATAATCTTCTTTACTTCTGCGTTCCGTCAGTTCAGCCTGCATCTCTTCATTATACTTCTTTGTAATAGGATAGAAGTACAGCGCTATGACGCCGATGAAGAACGTAACGGCCGGAATAATACTGGATGAAAGCACGATACCATGAATAGCCGATTCGCTTTGTGCGATCCCTGCGCCCGATACATAACCGAAACCGGAGAGTAGGAAACCCAATATAGCACCGCCAATACCCAATCCGGCTTTCAGTGCAAATACCACACCTGCGAATACGAAACCCGTTGCACGGCGGTGATTGACATATTCCGAATGATCTGCCACGTCAGCAATCATAGCCCAAAGCAACGGAACGGTAGGAGCGTATGCCAAACTCTTGAGGAAGTTCAGGACGAACATCGTCTCTACATCCGTCTCATTCGGGAAATAGAAGAAGGCGGTGAACACTGCCGTCAGAGCCAAACAAACGATAAATACCGATTTCTTTCCGAAACGGTTGGCTAGGAAACCGGACAGGAAGATAACGCCGAAGAACTGTACCACTGCTCCCAGCATGTTGAACACACCGAAGCCTACTTCATAAGCCTTTTCAGGACTGCTGACAATAAGACCGAAAGCATTCAGTATCGTATAGCCCACCGAATCACTGGCCTGTGTAGCCACCAACCCCAGCTTATCGAGGAAGGCAAATAATGCGCCCGAATCCACATAATTCTCAAAATAGTAGTTCATAGCGCTTCCCCACATGGCAAGGGTAGTGAAAAGGAAGAGCGTCAGGATGAACATAGCCCGCCAGGGAATATTCTTGAATACATCCTTGATGTCTTTCCGGGTATCAGTTTTCTGATTTGCCGGCGGTGTGATACGTTCGCGGCTGGAGAAGAAAGTAATAACCAGGAACACGAAACCGATGACTGCGAATAAGGAAATAGTGCACAGCCAACCGTGCCCCTTATCACCGCTTTCACCTGCGAACTTGCTTACCAACGGGAGCGTCAAGCCCTGTACCACAAACTGTGCAATGGTAGCGGCAACGAAACGGATAGACGTAATGCTTGTACGTTCCTTGATGTCACTTGACATTACACCACCCAACGATGCGTATGGTGTATTGTTGAACGAGTAAAGCGTCATCAACAAGGTATAAGAGATTGTAGCGTACACCGCTACCAAACCTTTATCCTCGATGCCGGGATTGTAGAATGCCAGCACATAGAACACCATGAACGGCAATGCGGTCCAGAGTACCCATGGGCGGTATTTGCCCCATTTGGTTTGTGTCCGGTCGGACAATATACCTACGGTAGGGTCTACAAAAGCGTCCACAATGCGGGCAATCAGCATCACTGATCCTGCAATGGCGCCTTCCAGACCGAAGACATCGGTATAAAACTTGGTTTGATAAATCATCATCATCTGGAACACGAGGTTCGCAGAGCAATCTCCTAAACTATAGCCAATCTTCTCGGCCATAGACACTTTTTGACTTAGTGCGTTCATAGTGCTGTATTATTCAGTTATTAATAGTCAGTAATCAGTTGTTCGTTTGCTGTTATCCGTTTCCGGTTGTCCGTCATTTATTATTCTCCAGCGCACTTTCTGCTGCGCGTTGTCCCAGGGTTTTCTTATCCAATGGATGTATATCGTTCCATTCGCCCAGGTCACTGTTGCGGATGAGTCGGGTGTTCCGGTTGGTTTCAGCTACTTTGGCCTGTTCTTTGCGCATCTCAGCCCAGGCTTGCCGACCGCTGACGTCATCTCGAGACAGGAAGTCTGCCAGTTCTACAATGTAGAAAGGTAATTCCGGGTTGCCGAATGTGCTACGCCAATCAGCAATCATAGCTGTCAGTAGTGCGGCGTATTCATTGCGGCGGTCTACATTGGACTCTCCCTGATACCAGAGTACACCACGGATACCATAGTTTTGTAATGGAGCAATCATGGCATTGTACAGGCATACCGGCTTGTAACAGAAGAACATCATTCCCGGAGCCGGAGGCATGGAAGCACCTAATCTGTATTTCCATTCTCCTTGCAGGCTTACTTCTTCATTTCCGCAAACAATTTTATAAGGCTTCTCCTTTACAAAGTGCGGATAACCGTTATTGCTGATGAGGCGTATGGTTACTGTATTCTTTCCTGCTTTCAACACACCTGCCGGAATGGTATAGATGCGTGGAGGATACTGGTAGGAAACAGTACCTACGAATGTACCGTTCACATAGACGGAGTCTGCATCTACGATGCAACCTAAACGCAAGGTCGCTTCTTTTCCGTTCCAGTCTTGCGGTACTTCCACTTCCTTGCGAAACCAGTGCGAACCGTTTATCGGATTCAAACCGTTGGTTCCCCAGTCGGTAGAGAATAAATCAACGGTCTTCCAGTCTTTATCATTGTAGTTGGCGGCATACCAAGGTGTTGCTTCGTGCAGTCCTGCATCTCCCCGGTATAGGGAAGTGTTCCAGCGATAGAAGCTCAAACCTTCTGTCTGTTTAATGCTTTTCAGATAGGCATCATCTTCATATTGCCGTTTATCATTAATATACTTCGGAAATTCTTTCAGTCCTTCTTCGCTTATCCATGCCTCAACGGGAGTTCCGCCCCAACTGGAGTTTATCAGTCCGACGGGTATGTTGTTCTTTTCATACATGGCTTTGGCAAAGAAATAGCCCAGAGCGGAGAAGTTCATGATGTTTTCCTGCGTCAGTGGTTTCCAGGCAACGTAATCCGGCAAGTCCGTTTGCGGTGCATGGAAGTTGAAGATATTGGGTACTTTCAGTTGCCGTATATTCGTGTTCTCATAAGCGGAGATTTCATCACGGAACATATCCGTAACCCGGCTGACGGGCAGTTCCATATTGGATTGACCGGAGCATAACCATACATCTCCCACCAGAATATCTTTCAGTTCGATGTCATTTACTTGAAGGATGTAAGGCCCGCCGGGTTTCATGGCAGGCAGGGTGAGGGACCATTGGCCGTTTTCATCTGCTGTGGCTGTGTAAGTAGCTTTTAGTTTTCCACCTTTTACACCTGTAGGGGTGGCATTCTTCAGGAACTTTACCTGTACGCTTTCTCCGGCATCTGCCGTACCCCATACTTTAATGGGTTGTTCGCGTTGTAGTACCATTCCGTCAGAAATCAAGGCAGGTAACTTTACCTTTGCGTTTACCATGGAAGTAGCGCAAAGGCAAAGTAACACTGCCAGACTCAACCTAACTTTATTAAAACTAACCTGATTCATATCTAATTTATCTTTTTATTCACTACTTAGCTACTACCTACTTATACTCATACAACTTCACATGAAGTATCTGGAAATCTCCCACTGAGATGCGCACATGGCGCCCCTGATGGTCTTGATCACCATTCAGACGGCGGATGTAAGAGAGCGTACCGTCCTTGTTTACCTTCACTTCATCTACGGAACCGATGCCGCATCGTGCCCCTTTCCACATCACCTTATCACTTATCACTCCATCACCCTTTCCTCCTGCCTGGGCAAATCCGTCTTCGCCCAACGCCCGAACTTTGGCCTGATTTTCTGTAGCTTTCTCAAACTCGATAACGATACCGCTACCTGCTACGATATACTCATTAGGTGCCAGTCTTAATAATACACCTCCACCTTCGGGCCATACACTGCCATCGGTGGCACGCGCATCCCAGGGAAGAGTAAAGAAATGGCGACAGGTTATCTTCAGATCATCCTGATAAATGATACGTTCTTTATTTTCCTGATCGAAGAGTAATCCTTTCATTGCGCCTTTACCCTGATACTTAGCGAGCAGAGGCATGAACTTTTTCAGCGTACGATAGCTTTTCACCAACGGAGAGTTGGGAGAGTCGGAACCTCCTTCGATGGAGAACGGGCTGATACCGATGGCATCATGTTCACCAAAGATATAGAAAGCTCTTACTCCATTATTGTCTGTCAGTTTGATTTCGGGAATAAACAACGGGTTGTTGTGTAATTTATATTTAGCTACCCAGTCTGTAAAGCCATTGTCGTACAGGTCGGGAGCAAGAAGGTCGATGTTGGGCGCTCCGCAATGCCATATATCAATAAGGTGTGCCAGCGGACCGGCAGAAGGATATTCTCCCGGTTTCCGGTTGCGGCTGTTCATGGCAGCGTTCACGTATAGTGGAATATTGTAGATGGACCGGGCGCTTTGTGCCATTCTTTCCACATAGCGGGCGTAGTGCCAGGCCATAAATAATTCATCGGTGTAAATATCGGCTCCGAATACTTCTTGCCAGGTGCCTTGCTTCTTGCTACCTTGGCTTTCCCATTTCTCAAGCATTTGGGGGTGGAGCGTTTTCTTATTTTTCTGCAAGTAACTCATTAATTCAGCGGGCACCGGTGCATTGAACAGTGCGTTGGCCTCTTTAGAATAGTCTCTCGCATCTTCCAGCATACCTATCTCATTTTCTATCTGTATCATGATGACGGTACTTTCCTCTTTATCAATGGCTGCGACGTGTTCCATCCATTGAGAAAAAGCGCGGTTGTCGGCTTGGAATACATTTTCAGAGAATGCGCTGGCTATTTCGAGTGGTTTTCCTTTTTGTGTATAAGCACGCGGGTATTTCTTATAGTTTTCTTTGAACCAGAGGGGAGCGTAGCAACTCATGGAGTTCTTCCAGGCACCGAACCAAAGAAAGATTACTTTCAGATCGTTCTGCCGGGCTTGACGGATGACTTTATCTGTGAGGGTGAAGTCGAATTGTCCTTCCTGCGGTTCTATCAAATCCCAGTATGCGGGAACGAGTACTGTATTCAGTCCCATCCGTTGCAGCTTCGGGAAGATACGTTCGATATCTTCTGTGCATGCTGCCGATGAATTTCCTAATTCACCGCCTAAAATAAGAAATGGTTTGCCGTCTACTACTAATTGAGTAGCGGTGCCTTGTTTCTGTAATGTACTCTTTTGAGCATTTACATACCCAACTGTCATTACACTCAAAACTAAAATTAAAATCCAATTCTTCATCGTTTGTCTCTGGTATTGATTTGAGATGTTTTCCATTGCAACAAAGATAGTGAGCTATAATTTAGAAAGCTTTTCGCAGTGTTGCAGAAAACTTCATTTCGGTTACATCATTCCTCAATGATGTTACATAATTTTTTGTTTATCGTACATTTCCCTGTTTCAGGGGGTAAAATAGGTGTTTTTACCGTATTCGGGAATAGTTTGGTAAATGGTTTGATGAATGGAATCCGGTAAGGCCGGAGCCTTACCGGATTTCCTGTCTTCACACTTTATTCAGCCGGAGTTTCTTCTCCTTCTGTTTCATACGCATTCTTCCAGTCGTCACCGCTGAAATCTGCACTGATATCTTTTCCGGCAATACCATCGCATACGCCTTTATAGGCATGTTTGCGTTCATAGTTTGCGTCGAAAAGGTTCGGTGCATCGCCTGACAGCCAATATTCATGCTCTGCGGCATTATCGCTCAGCGTCCAGATGGTAATACCTGACTGCTGAGATTCAGGAACGTTTGCTTTGTATGATTCAAAGATCATCTGATAAACGTTGGCCTGAGTTGCCAGTTGTTCGGCAGAGGGGCTGGATGTTCCTAATGCTACATCCAATTCTGTTACGCGAACCAGTTTTCCGGTGGCAGCCATTGTCTTGAACATGGCATCTATTTGTTCTCTTGTGATACTGGAAGCAGTCACGTGCATCTGGGTTCCTATACCGTCAACGGTTTGTCCATTGTCTTCGATGTAATTTACGAAGTCTATCAAAGCTGCAAGCTTACTTGGGTTTGTCTCCAGATTGTAATCATTAACATAGAGCTTAACGTCGGCAGCTGCATACTTGCGTGCATATTCAAATGCTTTCACGGCATATTCCTTACCGATGTAGTATCCCCAATAGAAGTGATCGTTTGCCCAGTTCAGGTTCAGACCGTTTTCTTCGTCTTCTACCGGTGCAGTGTCCGGTGCGTCATCACCATTACTCATGAAGTTACCGTCTATGCCACGCCATTGATTGTTGTCCGCAATAGGTTCGTTGATGACATCCCATTCTTTTACGCGTTCCATTCCCTGATGTTGCAGCATACCTTTAATCCATGCTTCCATTGCACCCAGTAAAGCGGCTTTTTTCTCTTCAGGAGTCTTCAGTTTGTAACTTATGCCACCGGCGCGGGTTGATGCACGTAAAGTCTGGGCTGTTGCAGTTTCTTTCTTTTCACCGAATTTGAAATTGTCAATGTAGTAAGTTCCGGCAACTTTTCCGTAGTTGATACAGAGGCGAGTTATACCTTCATTCTTACAAACAAATTCGCCTTCAATAGGTATCCACTGATCAACGACTGTTGCAGCACTTACGTATCCTTCACCGTTACCGCCATTGGCGTCTTGTACCTGGAGTGTGAAGTCCGGATTGATGACGGTTGCCTTTACCATAGCAGAGTACATGTAGGTCTTTCCAACGGTTAATGTCTCTGGGAATGAGTGAGCGGTCTGAGCACTCCAGGAATCTCCATCGGAAGGATTGACCATCACCATGCAGTAATCGCTGTTGTAACCTTGTCCCTTTTCTGAGATAGTACGGGTAGAGCCATTTCCCCAACCGAACCATGAGCCGAGAGTTCCGTCTTCAAACTTTCCGTCGTCTATGATATTGATCATCTTTTCCTCTATCTTCTTTCCGAACTTGAAATCATCCACCCATACCGTGCTTCCCGGTGTTCCGCCGAATTGGATGCCCACACGCTCGATGTCCTTAGTGTCGCTCTCTGCATAGGTAAATTCGCCTGTGCAGCGAATCCACTCGGAAGGTGCCGTAAATGTATCTTTGTAGATGCCCCCATAAGACGAGTTCTGGCCTATGAACTGAACGGCTATGTTCTGATCCGATTTCACCCAGAATGAGTAAGCGTACGTTACTCCTATTTCGAGCATTCCGGTAGGCCAGAACAGCTGGCAGTCATAGTTCGCATTTGATTCGTTGGTCATGGTGAAGCGAATGGCGTAGTCACTGTCATGGCCCGGCTGCTCTACGGCATAGTTGTATTTGCCCCATAACCCTGTCCATCCATTTGCATTGCCTCCTTCAAATCCGTAGTTGCTGACAATATTCTCGCATACATCATCATCACCTACCTCAACGACAACTTCCGGTGCGATCAGTGATTTCAAGTATGTCTGTTTTTGCTGAGTATGCCAGAGGAAGTTATGCCCATATATCTGGATGTCGGCCGGAACCAGGTTCAGGAATGCGTCGATTGTTGTGAAATTCAATTCACCGTTCGCTTTCACTACAGCCGAATGTTTCATGGCGTTTCCGGTTGTAAACATCTGGAAGTTAGCATCGGCTATGGTTCTGTATGCCGCATCGTTGATGTATAGGTCGGCTCCTAAGCCAAGTCCTACATTCATGTTAGGAGCATATTGTGCCACATACGATTTTATGTAGTCATAATTTGCTATCTTTTCCTTTAATGCAAGGGGAATATCGGAGGCTGTGATACTTCCGTCGGAGTTTTTCCATTCCATTATCTGGTCATCGCAACTACTCCATGTCAGTGCGCAAGCCATCAGTGGAAGAATAATTCTATTTAGTTTCATAATTCTTAATGTTTAATGGGTTTCTACTGAGTTTATTCCGTAGTTTCTTCATCTTCAGGATAATCGGAGATTGTGACAGTCTTGTAAGGTACTACACGCCAGTTGTCCAGATAGATACGGCTTGAGAAAGCTGTGGATGTGATGCTTACATCTTGGTAAGTAAAGTCTGTATTGACAAATCCCATACCGAAGTTTCTGTAAGTGGCGGCATTGCGGTCTTCTACCACATTTTGGAATACCGGGCTTTCTTTATCTTCTATCATGGTGGCGTATTTGTTGAACTGGCTAAACGGAATAGTTACAGTTTGCCAACCTGTGGTTGAGAATGGAACGATAGCACCTTCCTGAATCCAGGGAACATAGAATGCCACTTGATTGGAAGCACCATCATCGTCGGAACCTATACCTCCGAAATTGAAGTTGTTGAATAAGCTTATTTGCAGATGTCCTGTGCCGCTCCATGCTTCGGGCACATAAACGTCGAATTGCAATGCTACTTCGGTCAGTGGGGTAGTTGCCGGTATATAAGAATACATACGGCTCCAATCATCTGCTGCATCGTCATTGCCGGCTGTCCAACATTCGGATACACGCGGTTTGCCGGATATAACTCCTGCTTTTAATAAACGTTCGGGAACAATCTGAACGCATTTGCCACGTCCGCTATCATAAGGATCTTCTACAAGGTCATCAGCATTTATCATCGAACCGGTTTCGCTCCAGCTCCAGAACCCTTGGCTGCCATTGCCATCGAAATCAAGTATCATACAGTCTGCAAAGTTGAAGTAAGCCGGAGTGGCTGCCTGTCCGTTGGCGCCTTCCGAATAGATGGAACCGCTTCCTGAATAGTTTTCCGGCATGATGAATGAATACCATTCACCGTCTTCATCACTTTCAATGTCGGCTGTGATTTCTATTCCGCCGGGCAGGGTTACTTTGGTGATTTCCTGTAGGCCGGTGCCGTATACGGTTACTTTCTCCTTGTCCTTAGGTAAAGTATTGCTGATGCCTGTTATGGTAGGAGATGCTGCACGGATGATGAAGGGGTGCTCCAGCGTGGCGTCATCTTTTACAAAGCGGATCTTATTGCGGTCTGCCTCTTCAGCGTCTTCAACGGGGGTATTGCTGTTGATTTGAATCAACATGGAGTGGTCGGTTACGTAGGCGCGGTTAAAGTAAGTCTCATATCCGTTGATGTAGACTTTCTTCATGCCATAGAGTCCGCTACCTTCTACACGGATCAACTGTCCGAGGCGTGCGAAAGTAACCGGTCGGTCGGGTACAGACGATTCATAATCTTCCAGATAGATCTGGTCAACCACAATCTTTGTGCTTTGGTATTTGCTGTCAAAGTATTTATCCTCCTCATTGCATGAGGTGAGGCCTGCGGCCAGGCATGACAAGCATAATATCCATATATATTTTAAGCTTTTCATATCTTCTATAGTTTGTTAATCATTGAACAAATCATTTTCTGTGACTTCTTTTGCACCGAATTCGTAAGCTACCGGGTCGTTATTCAGAAGCGGATTACGTCCGCGGTCTACATCCGAGATAGGCAGTGTCAGATTGGCCGATGTAGCGGTTGAAACTCCGGTTCCGTCAGAAGTCTTTGCATACTGGCAGGCTTCTGTTTCATCCCATTCGTAACCGGCATTACGCTCCTGGCTGTTGAGGTAGTTCACCACTTCCTGTTGCTGGTAATAGGAACGGCGCAGCAGATCGTACCAGTACTGTCCTTCCAGAGCAAGCTCGATGCGGCGTTCGTAATGGATATCTGAATATGTGATGGTTGTCAGGGATGGCATACCGGCACGTTTGCGCACCGCATTGAAGGCGTCACAAGCTGCTTGTTCGCTGGTCGAAGCATTATTTCCAAGAATTGCTTCGGCAAGATTCAGATATACTTCTGCCAGACGCATCATGTAGGTATTCATGCCACTGCTTTGTGCATAGCTTTGGCCATTGTCGTCAATCTTACCTATCACGTATTTCTTGAAGTTACATTTGTTGTCATAACCGGTTTCGGTGACGTTATATGTGTACCCTCCGTTCTTGGTGTTGAGATCCGGATAATACTCACCTACGGTGGCGATAGTGTAATGGCGGCGGGTACGGTCTTGAGGATCGTAAGCGCGTACAAGGTCATAAGAGGCATAGGTGGCATTACCCCAGTTCTGTTCGCTTACCATAGTAGACCAGCCAAAATAGGTTGATATGGAATTATTGCATCCCCAACCGATGGCATCCGTGCTACCCTGCAACCACTGCAACTGGAAGATGGCTTCACTGTTGTTGTTGCATGTGCTTGGTGCGAAGAGGTCTCCATAGTTGTCGAGAAGTGAATACGGGCCTTCTTCGATCACCTTCGTGGCAGCTTTGCGCGCCATATCCAGATAGTACGTGTTGCGCGAACCGCGGTTGAAATCAGTAGCTATATTACTGCCGTTGTATTCGCCTTCGGTAGTCAAACCTGCCATAGAGAGATACATACGCGACAGAATAGCGTAAGCACTGTAACAAGTGACGCGACCTACATCAGATGCTGTCTTGCTGAGGTTGACTGCTGCATATTCGAGGTCGCGGATAGCGAATTCTATCACATCCACACCACGGTTGGCAGGAACCACAGAGTTATTTACTTGTTCTGCCGTATTTTCATAGATGATACCTTTGTTCCATAAAGAGCCGATGTACCAGTATGCCAGTCCGCGCATGAAGCGTGCTTCGGCATAAGCTTGTACTTTGGCTTTTTCACTGACTTGCGGACCGGAATAATCCTTAATATTGTTGATGGCGTAGTTGGATTGTGCCACTACGGAGTAGAAAGACCCCCAGGCATCTTCAAGTCCCGGGCTCAATGCTGTTTCCGTAAAGTTAGTATAAGGATAGATATAGTCTGACCAACGGGCGGTGATGTTGTTTGCACGTCCGTCTCCCATGCTATAGTAGGCTTTATCATTAAAACTGTTCCACACATAGTTATAAAGCGGTGCGGTAGCTGCTTCCAGAGCCTCGTCAGTGTCGAAGAAGGTCTCTTGGTTGGCACTGGTGGTATTATCGTGTGTCAAGAAGTCCTCGCAGGAACTCAATACCAATGAACCGGCCAATGTTGCTATGATTAATATCTTATTTTTCATACGTATAATTCTTTTAAAGGATTAGAAGGATATGTTTAATCCGAATGTGTAGATGCGTGGCGAAGGATAACGCCCGTAGTCCACACCTGTCATTAATGCATCTCCATAGATGGCACCTACTTCAGGGTCGAGGCCTTTGTATTTGCTCCAGGTGTATACATTCTGTATGTTGGCATAGATTCTCGCATTGTTGAGGAAAATCTTGTTTATCCATTTCTTGGGGAATGTATAGCCGATGGAAATATTCTGGAGGCGGATGTAAGAAGCGTCTTCTACAAGCATATCGCTGATACGGGTGAAGTTATTGTTAGCATCCGATTCCTGCAAAGCCGGCAATGTAGTGGCAGAGCCGTTTACTACATGGAGGTTACGATAGTCGTCATCCGGACCGTTGGGGTCTATCAAACCTATCTGTGCATAGTTCAGCGAAGATTTGAGTATGTTACCGTTGGAGCGGGGATCTTCAATACGGTAGCGGGTCAGATTCAAAGCCTTGTTGCCGTAAGACCCCGAGAAGAATATTGTCAGATCGAATCCTTTGTAAGAGAATGTATTACCGATACCGTAAGTGAACTTTGGTTCCGGGTTTCCGATGTAGGTACAGTCTTCGTTGTTGATGACCCCGTCACCGTTGCGGTCCTCATAGATATAGTCGCCTATCCACGTACTGTTCTTGGCAATTGTATTACCTTCGGGTATGGCTACTTGCTTCACGTTGCCATCGGCATCTTTGTAGTAGAAATCCGTCGGTTCATCGAAACGTCCGATTACTTTGTAGCCCCAGAATTGTCCGATAGGCTGTCCTACGGTCGTTTTGGTTACGATGTAACTTGCGGAACTGGGTTGATAACTCTTTTCAATGGAAGAATTGTCCGTATCGAGTTCCAGTACTTTGTTACGGTTGAGTGAGAATACGAGGTTGGATGTCCATTGGAAATCCTTGTTTGTGATGTTAGTCGTATTCACGGTAAGCTCGATACCTTTGTTCTCAAGAGAACCTACATTACCCCAAGGATTGGAAGCGGCACCTTGTCCACTTGAACCGAGATAGGCGGGCAAGGGGAGTTGCAGCAACAGATTTTTAGTCTTCTTATAATATACATCGGCGATTACTTCGATACGGTTCTGGAATAAACCGAGGTCGATACCTACGTTATAAGAATGAGTGGTTTCCCATGTCAGGTCAGGGTTGGCGGTATTGCCTGTCAGTACACCGGTTCCCCAGGGAGTGGTTTTGTAAGAGAGCAGTGCCATATAAGCATAGTCGCTAACGTTCTGGTTACCCGTGGCACCCCAACCTGCGCGGAGTTTCAGGTTGTTGATAATTGCGTTGTTGCGCAGGAATGATTCCTGTGACGCACGCCATGCAAGAGCCACTGCCGGAAACCAACCCCACTTATTGCCTTTGGCGAATTTGGAGGAACCGTCCCGACGAATGGTAGCGGTCAGCAGGTAGCGTTCGTCAAAAGAGTAGAAGGCACGTCCGAAGAAGGAAGCGATGGAATTCACCACGCGTGAACCGGTGGTAGTGGAAGTGGTGACATCACCTGCACTCAGGTCGGGAGTTGTATTACTCAGGAATCCTGTGGCTGTACCTACTTGTGTCTCCCAGTTGGAGTGTGACATTTCCTGACCTACCATTACGTTGATGTTATGTTTTTCTGCAAACGTATTATTATAAGTAAGGATATTGCGCCATGACCAGTATTTGGTGTTGGTCTTGGTCCAACGTGAGGTACGTGTGTCGCTTGTTTTGATACCGAACTGGTAGTCTGGCTGATAATAATAATAGTTATTGAAGTTCCAGTCAGCTGATAATTCCGTCTTGAAAGTCAATCCTTTCAGTAGGTTTGCTTCCAGATAGGTATTGAAACGGAAGTTGGTTTTACGGTTATTGTTGGTGCGTATGGAAGCAAGTCCTACGGGATTTTCAGGCATCCACACATCGTCCGGACCGTCGAAGGAACCATCGGGAGATGTAACGGCGACCGTAGGTTGCTGTATCAGTGCGCTCATAATCGTATTATTGTCGGTACCGACATTTTGCTTGGATTCAGCAAACGAGAAGTTTACACCTCCGCGTAACCACGATTTGATTTCAGTATCGATATTGGCGCGCAGGGAAAGACGTCGGAAGCTGGACCCTAATGCAATACCGTCTTGATCGAGGAATCCGCCGCTAAAAGCATAAGTGGTTTTGTTGTTACCGCCACTGACAGAGATATTATGGCTCGTCATGAAGGCTTTGCTGAACAATTCGTCTTGCCAGTTGGTACCTTCGCCAAGTAAGTCAGGGCGTACGAAAGAACTGCTTTGTTCTACCAGACCAAGAGCCGAGCGGTCATTGTGATGCTGTGCATACTGTCGTAGATTCAGCATATCCAGTTGTTTAGGCATTTCCTGCCAGCCCGCATATCCGTCGTAGGTTACGGTTGCTTCGCCTGCCTGTCCGCGTTTAGTAGTAATCATGATGACACCATTGGATGCGCGCGAACCATAGATGGCGGTTGCCGAAGCATCTTTCAGTACGTCCATGGATACGATGTCCGACGGATTGATGCTTGATAAAGGGTTGCTGTTTTCATCGTCAGTAGCAGAGTCCACCACTACGCCGTCTATCACGAAGATAGGCTGGTTGGTGGCGTTCAGTGAGTTGATACCACGGATGCGGATAGAGGTGGACGCACCCGGTGTACCGGAGTTTGCCTGAATCTGCACACCGGCAGCGCGTCCTTGCAATACCTGATCGATAGAAGTCGGAACCGACTTCTTGATGGCCTGGTCATTTACCGATACCACCGAACCCGTCAGGTCCGAACGTTTCATCTGTCCGTAACCTACTACAACGACTTCGTCCAGCATCTCAGTGTCTTCCTTCATCGTGACATTGATTTGTGTCTTCCCGGCTACAGGAATTTCTTGTGTCTTGTAGCCCACAAATGAAATTACGATGGTACTGTTGGATGGAACATTCAGTGTAAAGTTACCGTCGATGTCGGTAATAATACCGTTGCTGGTGCCTTTCTGCACTACGCTCGCACCGATAACCGATTCTCCTGTGGCGTCCTTCACCACACCTTTCACAGTGATATTCTGTGAAAATGCCCATAGAGGTATCAGGCATAATAAGAATAGAAGCCCCAAAGGCTTAAAACAATAATTTGTGCATTTCATAACTGAAATTAATTTAGTTGGATAACAATAATATTCTCTTTCCTTAATAAAGATGTGAAGACATGTTTTTCATTCTCAAGTTTCCATATTTGCATTTATCAGATTAAAGGGTTAAACATTGCTTTTTCGTTTGTGACAAAGGTATTCTATAAAAAGAAAAAGCGGATATTTAATTGTAGCCTGTGTTACATTTAAATGTAACATGACTTTTCTCTGTGTTACAAAATTATTCGCTGGTGTTACGTCCCAGGTTTGTTGACGTCCGAAAGATAGAGAATTAAGTGATAAATCCCATATTCCTTTCACTCATATCATTTATTCCTTTCATCCGCATCAATAAGAGGGCTGATGCAAAAGGTGGCATCTTTTGCTGTAAAAGATGCCATCTTTTGTATCATTAGATGCCACCTTTCGATGTAAAAGATGCCATCTTTTGCAATAGATGTATAAGGCTTCCTGGCAAAAGGGTTTAATGTTCCGCTCCTTTAGGTATAATGCCGAAGAGATAAAGAGCATATATGCAATGGCTTCCCTGTCCATTTCGAAAGTTTTTCTTATCTTTGCTTGCCTTTAAGTATAAAATGCAATGAAAACAGCTCTTAATAAAATCCTCCTTATAGTCTTATTGCTATGTTTGACCGTCCTGCCTTTGACGGCACAAACCGGTAAATTCTATTCTACTAACAACGAATTGTCCAGCAGTCTTATCAACCAGATTTTTCAGGATAAGCGCGGATTTATCTGGATAGCTACTGAGTACGGACTGAACCGTTTCGACGGACTTCGTTTCTCCAACTATAAGCATGTATCCGGCGACTCTACTTCCATTAAAAACAATTATGTGCGCACGCTTTTTGAAGACAGCCGGCAGAATCTGCTGGTAGGTTGCATCGACGGGTTGATGAAGTATGATTCGGAAACGGATACTTTCCGGGAGATTCCAATGATACGTGCGGGCAAGCGGGTTTTTCCACACATCACGCAGATGCAGAAATTGCATAATGGTGAGATCTGGGTGGTAACTACCGGACAGGGTATTTTCCGTTTGGACGAAGAGAAGCAGCAGGCGGAGTCCATTGACGCCATCATGAGGCAAGTGAATTATAACTTCCAGTCGAATTTATACGAAGATTCTGATTATAATATCTGGATTGGTACGGAAGGGCATGGATTGATTTGCTATCTGCCCGCTACGCAAGAAGTCCGTGTGTTCAGATATCCGGTGATTAATGATAACTATGTGTCGGCTATTGGTGAAGATAAGTACGGGAATCTGTTCATCGGTACTCAAAAGCATGGCTTGTCCCGTTATGATCGTGAGCAGAACCGCTTTATTCCTGTTCCCTATACGGGTAGCGAGGAACTGTCCATTTATTGTCTGACACTGGTGGACGACCGTCTGTTGATAGGCACCGACGGCCAGGGACTGAAGACTTACAACCGGATGACCGGGAAGATAGAGGATTATAGCATCAATTCCGCACCGCTGGATTTTTCGGAAGGAAAGATACACGCTATCATGGAAGACCGGGACAAGAACCTGTGGGTAGGATTGTTTCAGAAAGGTATTGTACTGATGCCCAAGCAGGAGAATCCGTTTGAGTATTATGGCAACAGGTCCATTTATTATAATCCCATCGGACAAGGATGTGTAATGTCCATCTATCAGGATAGTAATCGTCACCTGTGGGTAGGGGCGGACAATGAGGGAATCTTTGAACTGGATGCGGAAGGAAAGAGGCTGCGGCATTATCAGCCCGGCAATAACCCGCGTTCGATGGCTAATACGATTATGTGTATGTACGAGGATACGAACGGAGATTTCTGGCTCGGCACGTACACCCGGGGACTGGCAAAACTAAACCGGAGAACCGGTGAGTGCGAATATCCGCTGCCGGTGGACAATGAGAAGATTTTCTCGATTACGGAAGATCGGCATAAGAACCTTTATATCGCTACTTTCGGTTCGGGTTTCTACCGCTATAATCTGGTGACAAGGGAGTTGAAACATTATGAGTCGTCTAAAGATGAGTCGGGCGACCTGACCCGGAATGAACTGGCAAATGACTGGGTGAATTACATCTTCTGTGATAGTGAGGGAATGATCTGGCTGGGACACTATAAAGGGATCAGTTGCTTCAATCCGGTGAATGAGAGTTTCATTAATTACCGCAATGTGAATACTCTGATTGAAGACCGGGTGGGGTATGTTTTGCAGGAAGACCATGCCGGAAATATTTGGGCAGGTACAACGGACGGACTCTATCGCTTCAATAAGAAGACCGAAGAACTGACCTGTTTTACGGTGGCGGATGGTTTGCCTAATAATGTAATCTGTGGAATTTGCGAAGACGAGGAACATAATATGTGGATCAGTACCTATATGGGTATCTGTAAGTATAATGTCGAGAACAACCGTTACATCAATTATTATGCGGGTGACGGATTGCAGGGAAACGAGTTCACGCACGGCGCATTCTATAAAGATCAGGCGGGAAAAGTCTATTTCGGCGGTATAAATGGTATTACCTATTTCCAGCCTTTATCCATAGGGAGTGTGCTGAAAGACACCAAGGTCTGGATTACGGACTTCTTTATCTTCAACCAGCCTGTGCGGAAAAATACGCGTTCGGGAAGGCATACCGTTATCTATACGTCTGTGCCGGATGCGAATATGTTCCAACTGGCTCATTACGATAATACGTTCAGTATCATCTTCTCCACGTTGCAGTATAACAATCCGGAGCAGATATCCTATCAGTATAAGATTGAGGAATTGAGCAACCAGTGGCTCAGCACCGAGCCGGGTGTGAACAGGGTGACTTACAATAATCTTCCGCCGGGCAAATATACTTTCCATGTGCGGGCACTGAGTCACGGCAATCTTTCGGAGATACGTACGGTTAAGATTCTGATTACTCCGCCTTGGTATGAGATGTGGTGGGCGTATTGCATTTATGTTTTTCTGCTCGGCTTGCTTGTATTGGGCATTGTGAATTACATCCTGTCGCGTATGCGCCATCGCCGTGAAATCATGAAGCGCGAACATGCCGAACAACTGAATGAAGCAAAGCTACAGTTCTTTATCAACATCTCGCATGAAATACGTACTCCGATGACGCTGATCATTAATCCCCTGGAGAAGTTGTTGGCCGAAAAGAAGGGAGGGGAAGTACAAAAGACTTATCTGATGATTTACCGGAATGCACAACGTATTCTTCGTCTGATAAATCAGTTGATGGACATCCGTAAACTGGATAAGGGACAGATGTTCATGAAGTTCCGTGAAACGGATATGGTTGGTTTCATTGATGATGTGATGCTTACCTTCGATTATATGGCGCGGAAGAAGAAGATACATTTCAGCTTCGAGCACGCTATGCCGCAGTTGAAGGTATGGGTGGATATGAATAACTTCGACAAGATATTGATGAATATCTTCTCCAATGCCTTCAAGTATACACCGGAGCAGGGTGAAATTACGGTTTCGCTTTCTACCGGGCGCGATGCTACCCGTCGCGATCCTCTGAAGGAGTATTTTGAAATAACGGTCACGGATAGTGGTATCGGACTCGACCGGGAGAAGATAGAGCGCATATTCGAGCGTTTCTATCAGATAGATAATGATGTGACGAAATCGAATTTCGGTACGGGTATCGGTTTGCATTTGTCCCGTTCATTGGTGGAACTGCATCATGGCATTATCTTGGCAGAGAACAGGGAAGATGCTCCGGGCAGTCGTTTCGTGATCCGTATTCCTTTGGGTTCAGCACATCTGCGTACGGACGAACTGGAAGATGTGGAAGCACTCATCACCCCTCATGCCGTGCTGGTTAAACCGGAAAAGACGGACTTGGAGGAAGTCTTTGAAGAAGAGGGTGAAGAGGATGAGGAAAGCAAGAAGACTGGTAAGGCAAAGAACCGTATGCGCATATTGATAGTGGAAGATGAGGAGGAGATTCTTTCTTATCTGAAAGAAGAATTGGAAGGGGACTATCGGATAATGACCCGGAAGAATGGCAGGGAGGCTTATGATACTATTCTTGCAGATACTCCTGATTTGGTAATCAGCGATATTATGATGCCGGAAATGGATGGTCTGTCACTTTGCCGGAAGATTAAGCAGAATACGAATGTCAATCATGTGCCTGTAATCTTATTGACTGCCAAGTCGAAACCCGAAGATACCATGGAGGGAATGGCAACCGGTGCGGATGCTTATATGGTGAAGCCTTTCAATACGGAGCTGCTGAAGAGTACGATTGCCAACTTGCTTGCTAACCGTAAACTGCTGAAGAGTAAATTCAGTGGTGCGCAACAGCAAGAGGACAAGGTGCAGAAGCTGAGCATGAAATCGGCGGATGAGATATTGATGAGCAAGATAATGAAGGTTATCAATGAGAACCTTTCCAATCCGGATCTGAATGTAGAGATGTTGGCGGCAAATGTCGGTCTAAGTCGCGTCCATGTACATCGGAAGCTGAAAGAACTGACAAACCTTTCGGCACGTGATTTTATCAAGAATATCCGTTTGCAACAGGCTGCCGCACTGCTGAAAGAGAAGAAACTGACAGTTTCCGAAGTAGCTTATGCTACGGGGTATACGAATCTGTCACATTTCTCCAGTTCTTTCAAGGAGGTGCATGGGATGTCGCCTAAGGAGTATATGTTGGCACATCAGGGGTAAGTTTTAGGAATTTAGTTATTATGGATGGGTTATGAGGGAAAGTTGACGAGTTAACAAGTTGACAAGGGGACAAGGTTCCATGCGGCATAGGAGCATTGCGCAGCCCCTTGTTCCCTCGTCAACTGGTTTCCTTCCTTTCTATACCGTTTTGCTTTATTGCCAACTTTCACTTACGAAACTTGATTTAGCCACTCCTTTTAGTACCACATTATTAATATTTACCTGTGCCGCTTGTGCATCGGTTATCACTTCTTTCTTGGCTAATCTTTCCGCAATCAGGCGGAAGTAGCCTTCCTGGCTTTCTTGCAGCCGCCCATCTGCCGTAAATGAGTTTTTGAAGTGTTTCGGTTTAGGAACGATAGAAGCCAGGAAAATACTTTCTTCTAAACTTAACTGTGAGGGGCGTTTGTTAAAGTAGAAAGATGCCGCTTCGTGGATGCCGTAAACCATAGGCCCCCATTCCGCTATGTTCAGGTAAACTTCGTACATGCGTGCCTTCGGAGTGAGGTGCTCGGTTTCGATGAGCCAGACGATAAGCGCTTCTTCCAGTTTGCGGGCAATGTTTTTGTTACGGTTCAGGAAAACATTCTTCACCAATTGCATGGAAATCGTGCTACCTCCGCGGGCAAACTTGCGAACTTCCAGGTCATGAATCAGAGCTTCTCGCATGGCATCCGGCAGGAATCCCCGGTGATAGAAGAAAGCTCCGTCCTCGCTCTGCATGACAGACATTTGCAGCAGAGGAGAGATACTGTCCAAGGGTGTGAAATTCTCCCATGACGGACCGACTGGGAAGGTGTATACGGGCTGTCCGTTCTCGTACGCTGTATAGATAAACTCATCGGACATCTTACCTAAATCCGTTTTTCCATAATGGAGAATACGGAAATCTTTTTCTTTCAGTTCCGACTCAAACTTCAAGCTATCCAGTTGAGAGAAATCCACATCCAATAGAAAGTGATAAGCTAATTGTCCGGTAGTGCCGAGACCTTCCAGGTTTTCGAAAAGTCCTTTGGGCAATGAACCGAACAGCTCTTCCGAAGGGAACCAGGGTTTCCGGACAGAAGCTATAAAATGCCACTCTTTCTTGTCTGTACTTTTTCCGATACATTCTGCCTTTAAATAAGGATGGAAGGTCAGTGCATTGAAACGTACAAGGCTGCTACTGTCCAGTTCTACGGCTTGCGGACTGACATTTACGTGGAAATCCAGTTGTCCGCGATCCAGGTTGATCGTCTCGGGCGACAACCGTTTATGATATACCTGTAATCCCCGTACTTCCGACTGACCAACCAGACATGTAAGCCCGTTGTTAGTTTTTTCCTGTGAGAAGTTGCACGTCAGACTGTCGAACTGTACTTCTGCACCGAATCGGCGGTGGATATAAGGAACAGCCAGTTGTGGAGCATGTAAAGTTGCATGCAATCGCCTTTCCGAAGGATTAAATTCTCCTTCGGTATTCCATTGTTGGTTCAGGCTATCTTCCAGAACTGTTATTTCTGATTGGAAATGATAGTCGTCAATCACAAAGCGGGGAATACGGAAGCTGACGAAATTACGGTCTTTCCGCTCAGTGATTGTAAGATGGGTGAGTTCACCGTTTCCGGGTAACAGGCCGAAAAGGAGATTTAATGTCGTATTGATGCGACGGGTGTAATCGGTACTGGTATTGCTTTCATTGGAGGCAGTTACTTCGGAAGAGGGCAGGAAAAGGAAATCATAGTTGGCTGTAGAGTCTTTTTTTATGAAATTGAGTGAGAGTCCGTCCAGACGGACTTCTTTGATCTTGATATCTCCCCACAGCAGTTTCCAAAGACCGATACGGATATTGAGAGATTGAAGGGAAAGCAATGTATCTCTTTTCTGTGGAACCACATTCAGTCCGTCGATAGAGATCGTATTCAACCCCTTCATGTGGAGTTTGTTGTAACTGATGTCTAACCCGTAACGCTGTTCCAGTCTGGTAATGCGTTTATCTGCGATATGGCGCAGTAGGCTTCCCCGGAAGATGAAAATACCTGTTGATAAAAGAAATAGCAGCATGAGACATGCTACTATTACTTTGGTTATTTTTCGTTTTATCATACTCTTTACTTTTCGGGCGCAAAGGTATGGATAAAAATGTTAGTTGCTACTCTTGGAGCCTAAAAACAGTAATCATTTGTTTCCTTTCCAGATGGAGAGAACTTTCTTTCGTATCAGGAGGATGTTTAAAGCGGATACCACTATAAATAAGATACTTCCGGTGAGGATACAGGGCAGAAGAGAGCCTGTTTCCAGTTGTGGAATAAGAGTTTGCAGGACTCCGGTGTAGTAAGATCTTAACCAGACTACACCAATGACGGCGAGGAGCAGTACCAGTAAATTCAGGCCTACGGTCAATACATGATAGGGCAATGCGACTTTAGAAGGACTGTAACCTATTAATAGCAGGTTTTCTAACTTTGCCGTATTCTTCTGAAGCAGCAAGAATACACTTAACATCAGGATATAAAAAGACAAGATACTGATAAATAGTCCTACTCCCGAAACAATGCCTGTGATGAGGCGGAGGAAATAGGTTGTTTTTCCGGCATCCAGATTGTCTCCTTCGGTTTCATAGTTCTTTTGTTGGAAGTAGTCGGTGATGGCTGTATCTGTGGGATTCTTCACTTCCACGATGAGGCGGGAGGGTTGCGCTTCCCGTTCGGGGGCGAAATTCTGATTTGCCCACTCCATAAAAGATTGAGGCACAAGGATGGTATTCAACCGGTTGGAGAAACCGACGATATTTCCTTTGTATTGTTCTACACGTCCGTTGCCACGCATGTTGATATCCATTTGTATCAGTCCCATCACACCTTCCGATAATTTCGGCAAGTTGCGGCTTTGCGCAAAACCAAAGTTGTAAAGGTTCAGATAATTGCGGGGAATGATGATAGGTATGGTTTGTGTACCTTCATCAAAGTGCCACTTGTCCAGGCTGACATCGACAAAAGCATCGGGAACAGATTCAAAAAACATATCCGTAGAAATACGGATACCGGCCTGTTGCATTCCCAACCCTGCCGACACTTTGAAAAGGGTAGGTGTGAAGGCGCCTACGCTGCGTGTAAAAGGTTGTGCTTCCAGTTCTTTGATTTCATCTTTGGAAAAAGTATTGCTTTGTCCGGTAATGCTGCCAAGAGTGCTGATCTTTTTGGTAGCGATGATATAATCCTTCTTCATGAAACTGTCTCCCTGCGTGAAGACGGGAAGAACGTCCTTATAAAATTGCACGCTTAACAGTACAATCAGCATACCGAAGATGTTGGCGAGAAAAAAGCCACTTAATTGTCCGATGCTGATGTGCTGGCGAAGAAGTTTCCAAACAAGCTTGTTCATTGAAATTATATGTTTTTGTTAAATGATAATTTACCAGCGTAGCGCTGGAGCAAGGTTCTCCTTCGGCGTGCAAGTAATCTTTCAGACACGGATGACACGGATGACGCGGATTCTTTTTTCCTTCGGTGTGATATGCCGGTATGTATAGCGCAGCTTTAAAAATCCGCGTCATCCGTGTCATCCGCGTCTAAAAGATTAAAGTCCGCGTTCGTCCGCCTTATCCGCGTAGTCCGCGTACCCATTCCCTCGCCGCTAAATTATCATTTATAGTTTCATCACTTTATTATATTCTAATTCTATATGTTTTCCAATGGAAGTAACAATTATTCCTGCGCCTTGCCGTTCGGCTTCTTCGGTCAGCATGCGTCCCATAAGTGTGCCGTTATCATCATCCAGGTGGCTGATAGGTTCATCCAGAAAGATGAAATCGAACGGTTGGCAGAGGGCACGGATGAAGGCTACACGTTGCTGTTGTCCGAAAGATAACTTTCCGGCTTTCTCGTTTACTTTCTCAGCGATACCGAGTGTTTCAAAAAGCGCAAGGATTTCTTTTTTCTTCTTATAATTGGTGAGTCGGTTCTTCAACTGAACGTTTTCCAAAGCCGTCAGCTCCGGGAAGATGCGCAGCTCCTGGAACAGCATGCTCAGCGAATGTTTTCGCAGTTCCACCCACTCATGAATGGAGAGCGAGTGGATATTGCGTTCATCAAAGTTGATAATACCTTGGTAATCGTGGCGATATCCGTAGATATAGCTGCACAGAGAAGATTTACCTGTGCCGGAAGCAGCTTCTATCAGATAACGCTCTCCTTTTCGTAGCACAAGGTCTTGATGCCACACGTCGGATGTGATGGCATCCCGGTCGGCAAACACTTGGGGAAGTGTTTGCCTCAGATGAATGATTTCCATTATTTATCGGGATTAGATGCCTGCAAACCCTTTGATGAAGTTTACGATCTGTTTCAATGCATTTACATTCTTGTCTTTCAGCTGAATGACCATGTCTGCATCATTATTGGAATTGCCGGTTGCTTCTACATAAGCTATCTTATCAACCAGAGCAAAAGCCGTTGCATATTGTGAACCACCGTATTCCGACAGCATTTTCACAATCGGCAAAGCGAGAACCGCTTCTGTATTAATAACGAAAGCACCATTCTTACCTTTGATATTAGATGCAAATTCGGTATCTTTGATTGAAGGATTAACTGTTTTATCTATGCTCTTGTACAACATTTCGTCATTCGTAGCATACAAGCTATTATTGCGGACACCAAAGAATATATTCAGCATTCTGGACTTATATACATATTCGTTCTCACCCAGTTTCAGGATATCTTCTCCACGTTTCAAGCCCAGTTCATTCTTCTTTTCATACAGTAATTGTACGGGTGTCGCACTCTTTACACTGGCGTACATCAGGAAAGTGGGAGCATTGTCCATTGTGAAGTTTATCAGTCCCATTGCCATATCTTTCTGGAATGTGCCGAACAACTCTTTTACTTCATTGGCCTTGGCAATGGAGAAGTTCTTTTGGAATTGCTCGTTCTCCAGTAGCAGGTTATAGAATTCCTCTCCGTTGATACCTGCGCTGATATACATCAGAGTCGATTTCGGGAAATATTTCAGGAAAGTATTCTCTATGGGGCAGGTTGCTTTCTTTTGCTTATCGAACAAGGCTTGCAGTTCAGGACTTTCAGTGAAGTTTTCATATTTCATGCTGATCTTACCTTTTTCGAAAGAAAGACTTCCCAACATCTTCAGATCCTTCATGTTAAAAGGCATATCACTTTCTTTGATCATATTGGCGTAAGGACCTATCAGGCTTGCCGGAGAGAGCATAGCATCGATATCCCCACCCATTTTCTGCATTTTCTTGAAAACGGCAGTTGAAACAATACTGTTTTCATTGGTCTGTTTCAGCAGTGCAGGAATATCTTGCTTGATTTTTTCAAGTTGGGTAGTACCTTTGTAATTAGTTAGCATAAGTACTGAAGGAGTGTATGCCATGAATACCTGATTACCCATTTGCGTGAACTGAAAGCCATCTCCACTTGCCAGGGGCTGACAAACTTTCTCTTTCTCTAATGTTTCCAGCAGCGCGTGCAGGTCGTCCTCGTTGCTGACTTTTGCAATTACAGTAGTGGGAAATGTCTCAGTATTGAAAACATATAAAGGTGCCGATACGTCGATTCCCGATTTCTTCGGATCTTTCATAATCATTTCCACTTGTTGGAATGTTGCGGCATTCATGCCACTCTTCATAGCATCAGTCAGCTTTTGCTGCGCTTCTTTGTTCTCCTTGTCATTGAGTCCTGCTTTATCAACCAATGATTTCATGTTGATACTGACTACCGTAGAGGCATTGGCAGGAATAACATTCGTATATTCGAACTTCTTCTCGGAACATGCGCTGACAAGAGCTACCACTACAGCCATCAACGCCAAACGGGGAAACAAACTTTTCTTCATACAATTCTTATTAAAATGTGATTATCATTGATTTTGCAAGTTCAGTGTATGGCAAGCTACCAGAGCAGCCGTCTCTGTGCGTAGCCTCGACTTACCCAGACTGATGGGAGTAAAGCCGTTTTCTATAGCCTTTTGTACTTCTTTTTCACTGAAATCCCCTTCCGGACCTATCAATACCAGTGCATCTTCTCCTTTGCGGAACACATCTTTCAGCAGCGGTTTTTCTCCTTCATAACAGTGCGCAATGAACTTTTGCCCTTTAAAGGGCTGTGTGATGAACTTATTGAAATCCGTCATCTCGTTCAGTTGTGGCAAACGTGCTTTGAGGGATTGTTTGATGGCAGATACCAATATCTTGCTGATACGCTCTGTTTTGATGACTTTCCGTTCAGAGAAACGACAGTTCAGGAAAGTCAGTTCATCGAAGCCTATCTCAGTCGCTTTTTCTGCAAACCATTCTGTACGGTCCATATTCTTGGTAGGGGCCATTGCAATGTGCAGATGCCCGTTCCATAAAGGTTCCTGATAAATGGTTTCCAGGATGTTTACCATGCAACGTTTATTGGTGGCGGCACTGATTTCTGCGCGATAGAAATTACCTTTACCGTCTGTCAGCGTAATCTGATCACCGATATTAAGGCGCAGTACGCGGACACAGTGCTGGGCTTCTTCTTCGGGAAGTTCGGCACGGGTTTGTATGTCGGGTGTATAGAATACGTGCATAAGTTTATTACTGTTCTTTTCGTTTGGAAATTTCATCCCTGATGTGGGCGGCGCGTTCGTAATTCTCATTAGCTATAGCTTCCTGCAAAGCTTTTTGCAGCATTTCCATTGTATCTCCATGGAAAAATTCATCTTCGTGTGGAGAAGGATTCTCTCCCATGGGAGCTATGCTTCCCGCTTCGCTTTCCTTTCCGGTGTTAAGTTGTTCCGACTCCAGAATTTCTTCGTAGATAAAGATCGGAGCTTTCATCCGTAAAGCCATTGCGACTGCATCTGATGTACGGGCGTCCATACGAATGATAGCATCGTCTGCTTTCAGATAGATATAAGAATAGAATACACCGTTGTCTACCCTGTAGATAAGGGCACGCATCATGTTTACCCCTAATACTTCCAGACATGAAGCGAAAAGGTTGTGGGTCAACGGGCGTGGCGGAACAATTCCCTTCAGGCTGATTAACATCGCTTGTGCTTCTGCCGCACCGATGATAACCGGTAATTGACGGGCACCGTCCACTTCTCCCAATACGAGGGCATAAGCTCCTGCCTGTTCCTGACTGTTGGAGATGTTTAGTACTTCCAGTTCTATTTTTTTCTTTTTATCCATAATCTTTTTCCGAGTGGCGGCAACTGCCAACCACTTGCTTACTTACTTTTTATTTACTGCTTCTTCCGGCCGGTGCTTGTACTTGAACACCAAGGCGAACAATATACCGATGACCAGTGCGTAAGCAGCAAAAATAAGCCAAATCTCAGGCCACTCACGACTTACCAGTTTGCCGTCGGCGTATACTGAGAAAGCATCTACTACGGCACCGCTGGCGTATCCTCCAATAATGGCGCCCAAACCGTTGGTCATCATAAAGAATAATCCTTGGGCACTGGCGCGGATATTGGAACTGGTTTCTTGTTCAACAAACAACGAACCCGAAATGTTGAAGAAATCGAATGCCATGCCATAAACGATCATGGATAGGATTAACATCCACAAACCGGATCCCGGATCTCCAAAGCCGAACAATCCGAACCGGAATACCCATGCAAACATACTAATCAGCATTACCTGCTTGATTCCGAAATGTCTCAGGAAGAAAGGTATGGCAAGAATAAACAATGTTTCGGACATTTGTGAGATGGATAGCAGGATAACCGAATGTTTCACGCCAAAGGAATCTGCGTATTCCGGAATACTGGCAAAACTACCCAGGAAAAGGTCACCATACGTATTGGTAATCTGTAACGCTGCTCCCAGAAGCATGGAAAACAAGAAGAAAATAGCCATTTTCTTTCTTTTGAATAATACAAATGCATCCAGCCCTAAAGAAGAAAGCAGTGATTTGTTTCCGGTCTTGGCAGGTTTACATGCCGGCAGGGTGAAAGCATACAGGCCCAGCATTAATGCAGATGCACCACCTACATAAAGTTGGGCGCTTGAATTCTTGAATCCGGTAAGGTCTACTGCCCACATCGCACAGATAAACCCAATGGTTCCCCATACGCGAATGGGTGGGAAATCCTTGATCAGATCACACTTATATTGTTCAAGTGAATTGTATGAAACTGTATTGGCCAGTGATAAAGTAGGCATATATACCAATAAATTGAGTAACATTGCCCAATACATCTGGTCATATCCCGTAGCGGTAGAGGCATAGAAAAGGCATGCGGCTCCTATGATGTGGCAAAGTCCGTATAAACGTTCAGCATTGAACCATTTATCGGCAATGATACCAATGATGCCGGGCATAATTAGAGAGGCAATGCCCATGGTTGCGAAGATTGCGCCGATTTGGCCTCCTTCGAAGTGTAGTTCTCTACCCATGTAACCTCCTAATGAAATTAACCATGACCCCCATACGAAGAATTGCAGGAAGTTCATGATAATCAAACGAACTTTTATACTCATGACTTTTCTAATTTGTGTGTTTTCTTTTCACATTAAATAATAGATGCAAATATAATATTTTCGTTGATTGCGTGAGCAAGTTAATTAATAAAAAGCGCATAAAAGTGAAGAAAGGTGAAGAATAGATGATGAAAAGCGGAATGGCTAAGAGGTATATAAAAAAAAGAAGGCTATCTATCCCAGACAGCCAATCTTTATTAACCTTAAATCTAATACCATGAAAAACACAGTGCAAATGTAGAGGTTTTATGTTATACAACATAACGTTTTACTGGTTTTCTTCTTTGGTTTAACATCTTTTAGATTATAGGGTAGCTTTTGTCCCATTTATGAGAGAGTAAAGTGCATTTTTGGCAAAGATAGTATTAGTTAATCTTCTATCCCTTGCTTACCTTTGCTTCATAAATCGAGAAATGATGAAAAACAGAATCTTATTGACTGCTGCGTTATGTATGAGCATGATGGCACAGATTACTGCACAAGGTTACACTTCTTTGCGGGAGCAAATCCAGTTAGCGGGAGAGTGGGAGAGTTCTTTAGGTACCTGTCGCCTGCCCGGTACGACAGATGAAAACCGACTAGATGAAAGGAACCGGGATACGCTGGTGACGTATCAGTTAACACGTCTCTATCCTTATAGTGGTAAAGTGATTTATACCCGTGAAATAAATATCCCTGAGAGTTTCCGGGGTAAGAAACTGTTTTTGATGATGGAGCGTACCAAACCAAGTACTGTGTGGGTAGATGGTGACAGTATCGGTAGCTATGGTCATCTGTATGCGCCTCACCGGTATGAGCTGCCTGCCCTGGCAGTAGGGAAGCATCAGCTGAAAATCAGGATCGATAATTCACCGACTTCTGTCCCTAAAGAAATACAGGGCTCTCATGCCTGGACAGATGCTACGCAAACGAATTGGAACGGCATTCTGGGAGAATTTTATATCGAAGCAGTTCCGGTTTCTTATATCCAGTCGGTACAGGTATATCCGGAAGTGGATAAGAAACAAGCATTAGTTATAGTGGAAGTCGATGCGGACAAAGACGGAAAAGCGATACTGGATGTCGATGGATATGCCTGGAATACTTCTGAAACACATACCTTGTCTCCCCAGCAACTTGCCGTGCGATTGAAGAAAGGACGAAATCGGATTGAGCTTCCTGTGAATATGGGTGATAAACCATTACTGTGGAGTGAATTTCATCCCGCACTTTACAAACTGAACATTACGCTCCGTGCCGGGAAAAACCGGGATAGCCGAATGGTAGATTTCGGTATGCGCAAGTTTGAAGTGGAGGGTACGCAATTTGTGATAAATGGTTATAAAACTTTTTTGCGTGGGAAACATGATGCCTGTGTTTTTCCCCTGACCGGTTACGGTCCGATGGATGTAGCGTCCTGGCAACGTGTATTCCGCGTGGCTAAACAATACGGTATTAATCATTATCGCTGTCATTCTTTCACTCCGCCGCGTGCTGCGCTGGAGGCTGCCGATATAGAAGGTATCTATTATCAGATTGAGTTGCCTTTGTGGGGGTATATCAAGCGTGAAAATACGGTCCTGAACGATTTTCTGAAAAGGGAAGGGGACATGTTGCTGGAACACTTTGGGAATCATCCTTCATTTATGATGCTGGGTTTGGGTAATGAACTGGATGCGGAGATAGATGTAGTGCGTGAATGGCTCGATGATTTCCGTAATCAGGATAATCGTCATTTGTATTGCTTCGGTTCCAATAATAACCTTGGTTGGAAAGGTCCGCAGGATGGAGAAGATTTCTTTGTGACCTGCCGTGTAGGTGGTGGAGACGGATATACGACTCATGTACGTACTTCCTTTGCGTACGTAGATGCTGAGAAGGGTGGCATTTTGAATAATACGCGTCCGGCTACGGATAAAGACTATTCCGGTGCCATTGCGCACTGTCCCCGTCCTGTAGTGGGGCATGAAAACTGTCAGTTTCAAATCTATCCCGATTACAGTCAGATAGAGAAATATACCGGGGTGCTTCATCCTTATAATCTTGAGATTTTTCGTGATCGTCTGAAAGAGAACCATCTTTCTTCTCAGGCAAAAACTTTTCACCAGGCTACCGGACACTTTTCCATTGAATGTTACAAGGCAGATATGGAATATGCTTTCCGTACTCCCGGTTTTGGTGGCTTCCAGTTGCTCGATTTGCAGGATTATCCCGGACAAGGTTCCGCATTAGTGGGGATTCTGGATGCTTTTATGGATAGTAAAGGTATCGTTGCCCCCGAAACTTTTTATGGTTTCTGTGCACCTCTTGTTCCTTTGGCATTGATGAAGGATCATTGTTGGCTGAATACTCAGCCGCTTCACATAGATGTTGCTCTTTCTAATTATGTGGAAGGCGATTGGAATGAGCCTGTTCGCTGGAGTTTAGTATCTGATAATGGGGTATGGAAACGTGATGGAGTACTCATGGCCTCCATTGCTCAGGGCAAAGTAGGAAAGGCGGGCAGTATTGATCTTTCACTTTCCGGACTGAAAGAAGCCCAACGCCTGACACTGACATTGACCACCGGTAAGTATCGCAACTATTATCATCTTTGGGTATATCCTGATGAAACTGCCGAGTCGGAAGGTTCTGTTCATGTGGCTTCTTTCCTGAACGATGATCTGCGAAAAAGGTTGGAAAGCGGAGCGTCTGTTCTGTTGATCCCCGATCATGATAGTATTGTAGCACAGAGTGTTGGAGGAATGTTTACCCCTGATTACTGGAATTACTCTATGTTTAAGACTATTTCGGAAAATGCCGGAAAAGAAGTTTCTCCCGGTACACTTTCCATATTGACTGATCCCGGACATCCGTTATTGAAATACTTTCCGACTGAATGTCACAGTGATTGGCAATGGTGGAGTATTACCCGTAATTCCCGTCCCATGATACTGAATGCAACCCGTGGTGAGTATCGTCCGCTTATTCAGGTGGTCGATAACATTGAGCGCAACCATAAACTGGGACTGGTCTTTGAATTTGCTGTAGGAAAGGGAAAGCTGTTAGTTTGCATGACCGATCTGCAAGCCATTGCAGGGACACCTGAAGGCAATCAGTTTCGTACATCCTTGCTTCGGTATATGAAGTCTGATGCTTTTCACCCTACCGAACAGTTGGCCTGGAAAGAACTGGACGCACTCTTCCATACCGATATCAATCAAAGACAGATTATTGGGGTGAAGAATGAGTCGGATTATACAGTAGGAGGGGAATAGAACGAAGAGTTCTGAAAATAAAATGTTCGCAATTTAGTGAACATTTTGTTTTAAATCTCTATCTTTGCAACGAACAAACTACTGCTTATGTTAGTTACATTTGATAAAGAATATCTCAAGGAACTCTATGTTTCCGGTAAATGTAGTGATAAGAAACATCGTTTTCAGCCGGATGTGATAAAACGATATAAAAGGTGTATTGATACACTGATTGCATCGAAGAATGCTGAATCCTTATATAAGCACAACTCTTTGAATTATGAGATTTTGGTGGGAGACAAGGAAGGGCTTTCTTCAATACGGGTAACTTCAAAATACCGCATAGAGTTTACTGTGAGAGTTGTAGCAGATGCTGAAACGATCATAAGTATATGTAATGTTATAGAATTGTCTAACCATTATAAATAAGTAGAGTATGACTATGCTTGCAAATGAACTCACTCCGTTTTGCCCTACGCATCCCGGTGAAATATTAAAAGACGAAGTTGAATACCGGAAGATTTCTCAGCGTGCCTTGGCACGTCAGATGGGAATTTCGTATTCACAATTGAATGAGGTGCTGAACGGTAAGCGCCCGGTTAATACGGAACTTGCTTTGCTTTTTGAAGCAGCTTTGGGGCTTGATCCTGAGATGTTGCTCAATATGCAGACGCGATATAATATGCAGGTGGCGCGTGCCGATCAGCGCACGCAAGATCGCTGGAATGAAGTACGTAAGTTGTGTGCATCGTTCCTTTGATGCACACAACTGTATTATCTGTTATCAGAAGATTTATTCCACATATAGCACCAACCCTTTCAGGTATTCTCCTTCGGGGTGGTAAATACTTACCGGATGGTCAGCCGGTTGTGTCAGTTGGTGCAGAATACGCACACTGCGACCTGACATTGCGGCAGCCGTAAAGACCGCCGTGCGGAAGTTTTCTTTGCTGACAGCTTGTGAGCAGGAGAAGGTGAATAGAATGCCGCCCGGTTTGATCTTTTCGAAAGCTTTCACATTCAGCTTGCGGTAACCTTGCAGCGCATTGCGCAGGGCATCGCGATGTTTGGCAAATGCGGGTGGATCCAGAACTATCAGGTCGTACTGGTCGCCCATACGATCCAGGTATTTGAAAGCATCTTCGGCAAAAGCGGCATGGCGGGTGTCACCGGGGAAATTCAGTTCTACATTCTTGTTCGTGAGGTCAATAGCCTTGGCGGAACTGTCTACAGAATGTACCAGTTCGGCATTACCACGCATACCATAAACAGAGAAGCCACCGGTATAACAGAACATATTCAGCACAGAACGTCCGTTAGCATAGCGTTCCAGCAGTGCGCGGTTCTCGCGTTGATCCACGAAGAAGCCCGTCTTTTGTCCTTTCAGCCAGTCGATATGGAATTTTAAGCCATATTCCATTGCCACATTATCTGTGCTGCCACCTTTCAGGAAGCCATTCTCAGGGTAGAGGTCGGCTTTGAAGGGGAGAGTCGTTTCTGATTTATAATAGATATTCTCTATTTTATCACCCATCACTTCACTCAGGGCATTGGCTATTTCCATACGGTCGAGGTGCATACCGGCAGAGTGTGCTTGCATTACGGCCGTGCGGGCATAAATATCAATGATCAAGCCGGGAAGGTTATCTCCCTCGCCATGTACCAGTCTGTAAGTGTTGTTAGTCGGATTTTCAGCAATACCAATGCTGCGACGCATCTCATAGGCAATACTGAGTTTGCGTTTCCAAAAATCAGAATCAATAGCTTCATCTTGATGAAAAGAAAGCACGCGCACGGCGATGCTGCCTATTTGGAAATGTCCCTTGGCTATGAATTCCTTCTTGGAAGTGTAGATTTCAACTACTTCACCTTCTTCGGGTTCACCGTCGAAATGAGCGATGGCACCTGAAAATACCCAGGGATGGAAACGTTTTAATGACTCTTCTTTGCCGGATTTGAGATATACTTTGTACATGCGATTAGTGATTAGCGATTATGGGTTAGTGATTAATGATTCTTGGTTGGTAAGCGGTTCATCCGGTTCCAATTCATAGTCACCGGTAACTTTTAATTCCTGTAATCGGTTGTATATGTTGAGGCATGCCCATGCATCGGTGGCTGCATACTGCTTTTGAGGTTCGGTCAGATGCTCAGCTTCCCAGTTGGAGAGACGTTGTGATTTGGATATTTTCTCACCGAACAGGATACCATAGATTTTTTGCAGACTCTTGTCCTGTATGCCGAACATACGGACATATTCTTGCAACTCGATGCAGGAATGTTGTTCAAAAGGAGCGCGCTTGTGCAGCATCATAAAGTCGTCACGCAGCGAAAGGCCGACTTTGGTAACTGACGGACTTTCCAGCAATGAAATAATCGGAAGCGTCAGGCCGGTAAGGTTCAGGCGGAAAAGGAAGCAGTCTTCTTCAGAGGATACTTGCAGTAAGGCTACCTTATGTGATTGCCCTTTGGTGAATGACGGGCGGGTTTCGCTGTCAATTCCCAACAGAGAATACTTCTTAAGATAAGTCACTGCTTTTTCCGCTTCCCAGGGGGTTTGTACAAGATGTATTCGTCCCGGAAAGAGTACTTTGGGCATCTCTTTGATATCTTCCTTTTTAATCGTTTTTTTAATAACCATAATTTAAGTCTTTAGTCGTGATGGTGATGTCCATGACAGTGGCAATCATCATCATCGCAGTCATCTTCTTCCGGTTCGTCTTCTTCAGACTGGCGGTATTTTACGTCGTGCAATGCGCGAAGTGTGTTTACCAGGGTTTGCCCCCAGTATTCTTTAAACTGTTCCTGACAGATAGCCAGGGAGTCGTTCATTGTTTCGTTCAATCCCAACTGGAAGACGAAAATGAAATCTTTGATGGCCTGGTAAATATCTGCCAGGTCTTCGGAAATATTCTTCTTGATGGGCTGGTCGCTATAAACCATATCTTGTATGAACACGTCCAGATAGTCATCTTTTTCGGCAAGAATCCCGGCAAGGTTGATGCGGAGCACTTCATACGTTTCTTCCGTTACGTAGCTTTCAGGAGCGTCGTCGCCTATTATTTCTGTTTCGGGCAACATGGCCGCCTTGAGGTAGAGCAACGGAAGTATCTTTAATGAGGTATCGACAAATGTGTCACGTTTCATCGTTTCCGCCTGCTCCAGGAATTTGCAGAATTCAGCAGCTACGGTGACGAATTCCACTACATTACGGTCGAATATCACTTGGCTTTCTTTTTTCATATATACTCGGTTTGAAACGCAAAGATAGTGTAAACCGAGTGCAGTAGCAAATTTATTTGCATTTTACTGAAATGCCGTTTCATTTATTATTACGTGATATTCCGTTCCCCGGTTTCTTCTCCGGCTACTGATTCCAAGTTTGCGAAGTGCACGCCCGAAGTACGCGACTTTGCTGATGGCTAATCGGTCTTTGGTCTTTTTCTGGAGAAAAGAAAGTATTTCCATCGGTGTCATCCACGTTCCTTCGTCTTCTGTTTGTGCCGCCTGGAAGTGGCATAGGAAGAGTTGTTCCAATGGAGTAGGTTGTTCAAACTCTTGATTGCTCTGCTTCAGAATGGCTTCGTCGGTGTCGTCCAGCCAGTAGCGTTCACCTTGCGAAATGGCAGTCATGGCTTGGGCATAGAGTTGGCGGTAGTTGATGGTGACGTTGGTGTTGATGGGACCGGTTACTTCGATACAGATGAAGCGGCGACTGCCGCTGGGATCGGTCAGCAAGTCTTTTTGATTGCTGGTGCCTATGAAGGAGGCGTAGCGGCGTATCTCCTGAATGGCGGTTCCATAAGGTTTCCGCAGGTTGGCTACGGGTTTTTGCAACAGATGTTTCAGGAAACCTTGCTGGCTGACGCTGATCTGGTCGAACTCGTCGATGTTGATCAGAAAGAAACGTCCCAGGCTTCGTTCGGCATCCTGTTTGCTTTTGAAGTCGATGCTGTCTGTGTAGCCGAAACGCAGTTCCGGTGGTAAAAGAATGCGGCAAAACGTGGATTTTCGATACCCTTGGGCGCCTACCAGTAGGGGCGATGTACTGTTGCCATGCTGCCGGTCAAGTCCACGCCAATGAGCCGTCATACTGAGGAACCAGCGGTAGAATAATTCCCGCCAATGCGGATTTTCGCAGGGAACGAGGTCGGCCAGGGCACGGATGCGGTCTTTTCCGTCCCAGCGCCCGGTGTCGTTGAGGTATTCTTCTACCGGATTATGGAGGGGGATATAGTCGGAAGTAAGGTAGCGTGCTATGTCGCGGTCCCATACCCGGATACCTTCTTTTAGGGCATTGAGCGCTATGCTGCTTCGTATCCGTTGGTCGGCGGGGCGGAATTGGAAGTGTATGGAGTCGCGCTGGCGGTATTCGAGCTCGCCCAACACGGTGTTGTAGCGGAATTCGTAGCGGCGGTTCATGAACTCTTCCAGGCGGAAGGCTGTGTCCTGTTCGGCGGTCATGCTGTTGCGGGTGCCGAAACCTTTACATTCACGGTAAATATTATGTATGGCGGCACGTATTACGGGCTCGTCCGCTTCGCGATAATAATGCATCAGGGTTTGCCGGACTACCTCTTCCTCGGGGATGCCTGCTTTGTAACAGTGCTCGGCAAGCCGTGTCAGTAACGGGCGTAGGTCGTCACCCCGCTTCCAGTTTGTCAGTCCGTCGAATGAACGGTTTAGTGCCGCTTCAAAGAGCATGGAAAAGGTGTCCGATGAACTATAACCGGGCTGCATACGCAATAGGGGATTGGTTTCCGCTTGCTTTTGTTCCTTGAAGGTGGTTTCGCCGGGTATGGCAAAGGGCTGTTCCAGGCAGAAGGTGGTGGCGGCAGGGTTGTAGTAAGGTTGCTCGTCCAGCGTCATGCGGCAACTTTGGTTGAGCGACGGTTCCTTCAGGGTGATGGAGTAGGGCAACAGAGGTTGGTAACAGTTCACTGCGAGGTGGTAGGCGTGGGCATGAAACAGGGCCATTTCACTTTCGCGCTTGGGCAGTGAGCCGTCGGGCAGGGTGAAGAGTACCCATATTTTGACGCTGCGTCCGCTGCTTCCGCAGAAGGCGGCAAAAGTCTGGGGTAATAGGGAGACTTGCTGTTTTATTTGTTCCACTTCGGTGCTACCTGTCAGGTGGTTGACTTCAATCTGCACCAGTCCGTTGTAAATCTTCACCCGATGTTCTCCGTCTTTGGTACGGGCATATTCCACGGCGGGGTAGATGCGAGGCAACTTGTCTATGTTCTGGTAGTGATTATTGGTTCCTTGCAGTATGGGGATGAGATGGCGCAGGGCTGATACATGCGCTGCTTTGTTCTCTTTCTTTATTTTTGCTATCAAGTTTTCAGCTTCAAGGGTACTGAAAGATTCTTTACCGGTTTCACGGTCGGTGCGTATAAGGGTTAGTTTCATCGTGGTTATTTTTAGTTACTGTTTTCAAAAGACGGCGCAAGTTACGGCAAAAAGCCGGGGACACAAAGTCTTTCTTTATTTTTTATGTCTCTTACAAAAATACGGTTTCTTTTTTATCTGCAAACTACTTCTCTCCATTTATATTCTTCCATCTTCATCCTTCGCTTCATTCATTAAATACAAGGATGCAGAAGTACAGAAAAATAGATGAGTATAAACGCAGAAAACTTAGTTTCTTTGTATACAAACCTGTAGCATTGAATATTCTCTAGCTCTTTCTTTATTAAAACATCACCCTTTCCTTGCTTTTGCATTGCTTTTTCTTTATCTTTGCATTTGATATTTTGGCTTGTCCACAGCTGTGAATCGCGTGCTTCACAGTCGTGAAGCAGCAACACCACAGTTATGAAGCACAAGATTCACAGCTGTGGGCAAGCCAAAAACATTGCTTGCCAATGAAAGAAACATAGGCAGTTAGCGAAAGAAACATAAGAGATTAACATAAGCAATCCCTGCTCTGAATATCACTGAAAGCGGGGAATGCAATAACAAAAGAACAATGGCGATATTATTTGATTGGTACGAGAATCCAAAAAACAAAGAGCGTCAGAACGAAGAACTGACCCTGCACCCGCGCATCCGGCTGAACGGCTCCACGAACACTGCCGCGTTGCGAAGGTTCATACAGGAATATTGTTCGCTGACCGAAACGGATGTTTCGGCTGTGCTCGATGCTCTGTCGCACTTCATGGGACGGGAATTGGGTGAAGGACGCCAGGTACACCTGGATGGCATCGGCTATTTTCGCCCTACGCTGACCTGCACTGAACCGGTGAAGGTGGATACCAAACGGAAAAGCACCAAGGTAAAGCTGAAAAGCATCACCTTTCGTCCCGACATGGCACTGCGAAGCGAGGTAGGCAACATTAAAGTCCTGCCGCTGAAACAACGGAATGTATTGCAAAAGCCACTGACCCCGGAAGAGATTGACAAACGGCTGGAGAAATTCTTCACTACGCACGACTTTATGACGAAAGGCGACTTCTATTCTCTCACCGGAATGACGAGAACTACAGCCACCCGGCATATTAGGCGTCTTTGTGATGAAGGAAAACTGGAAAATAAAGGGTTGCAGAAACAACCGATTTATGTGCAGAAAAAGGCGTAATAGGAAGATTATTAAAGGAATATGCGTGTTTGTATGGAGTGTAGGCAAATTGCTTGCACTCCATTTATATTTGCTGCCACCACTGCTGCATTGCCGATGAATAGGGAGATACGAAGCATGAGTGCAAGCGTGCAAGTAAAAGTGCGTATAAACTTTATGTGGAGCTGCAGGATGGAATAAGTAGAAAGCACAAACCCGCTAAATAATCATTTGCACGAAATCTCCCAGTGCATAAAGCGGACATACCTTAATGTTGTTGTATTCGGAAAAATTCTCCATAGAAGAACGTACTCCATAGGCTATGCTCTTTTCCTCCATAAACAGATACAGACTGCGCATGGAACCTTTGAGTCCCGATTTTATTTCGATAGGTAAAATGCCATCTTTGCCTTGGAGGACGAAATCAACTTCAGCATTACTGTTTTTAGCTTCCCTTTGCCAAAAATAGAGTGAGGTAGTAGTAAAAGGGCTGCCGGACTTCAGTATTTCTAATGCCGCAAATTGTTCGGCTATTGCTCCTTTGTTTACAATTTCCCAATCGTCCGAAACCATCATTTTGCTAATGTCCAATTGTGCCATCCGCTGCAATAAGCCGGTATCTAAAATTAAAAGTTTGAATATGGAGCTGTTCATTCCGGCGCCTATAGGCAGCCCATTGGCCGAATTCTTATATACGGGTATTATCAGTCCGGACATGATTAACAAATCTACCGCTTCCTTTACTTGCCTATAATTACTTTCCTTACTGGCTTTGGAGTACATGAAACGTCCTCCCGCCTGTTCGGCCACAGAATCAAACACTTCGCGTATGCGTAAAGTTGGTACATTTTCTTTGTATTTGGCAAAATCATCATGAAAAGAAATACGTAAGTCATCCAATACACGCATACACTTCAGCATGTCTCCCGTTCGCACATAAGTAGAGACGACTTCGGGCATGCCTCCCAAAATTAGAAATTTGCGGAGTTGTTCATTCAACTTCCGGTGAAAAATCTCATCAATTGGATGAGAAGGATTGCCTTGCTGTTTCACTTGCTTCAATCCGTCCAGTGATATAGCCGACAAAAATTCATCAAACGACATGGGATACAAAAATATAGAGCGGACACGTCCCACTGCAAAAGAAGGGAGGTCGGTCAGCGCAAATTCAAGCAAAGAACCTGCCGCAATGAGGTGCAGTTCCGGATAACGTTCGTAAAAGAAGCGCAAAGACGCCAAGGCATCCCGGCATCCCTGTATCTCATCCAGAAATAGCAAGGTTTCTCCCGCTACAACAGGTGTTTCATAATAGAGAGAGAGATTTTCGCATATAGCCTTTGGGTTTAGATTACCTTGAAAGAAGGCTTTCACTTCTTTATCGCTTTCAAAATTTACTTCAAGATAATATTTAAATTTTCGTCCTAAGTTTCTTGCCACGGATGATTTGCCAACTTGGCGTGCTCCTCGCAGCAAAAGCGGTTTCCTGTGCTCTTCTTCTTTCCAAAGCTCTAATTCCCTGTCTATTGTTCTGATTAAATATTTCATTCTTTATTATGTATTGCATTAAATCCAAGGCAAAAATAGAATTATTTTGTGTTAAATCCAAGGTAATAAGACGGATTATTTGCATTAAATCCAAGGTAATGGGCATCATTACGCGACAGTCAGTCTGTTATTTTACAACACTTCACCGCGTGGGCGGCAGGTGATACGTATCTGATCTACCCTGACGGGCGTTCGTCCATCCGCATGGAGCGTTTGACGGAGGGGGCGCAGGTTTTTGAAAAGGTTCGTATTCTGAAGGAAGAATTTGCGAAGAAGGGCGATAAAGGCGCTATTGAGAAGATTGATAGAGCGTTGCAGATGTTCGATGAGCGGAAGTTGGGAGAAGTACCGGCTGCTACTGCTGTGAACAAGGCGAAAGAGATAATCAACAGATACTACTAAGCATGCAGATATGCCAACTTGTTTTTATGAGGGAATAAGTAGCTTTATTCCTTGAAGTTTTGGGAAAAACGCCCTTTTCAGACTTCTTTCTGCATAAATGTAGTGAAGAGGGGATTGTGTTATGAAAGAGCAACTGAACCGCGAAAATATTGAATCATTGGCTGTTTATCGCTTTCAGCGTGCTGAAGAAACGCTGAAGAAAATACCCAGTCTATGATGGTTTTGCCTATTCAAATGGAGAGATAATAGACGAATTAATACCTAAAACAATGACTTTTATTGAAGTTGTCAGAGCTTTATTGAAGGAGTGAGAATATGTTTCATCACATTTTTAAACGTGAATTATGGTAAGTATTCATTTTCCCTTTTGTGTCTGGATGGTCTAAATAGTAACTATAAATATGGAAATGGAAGTTATGTGGTAAAAAATGAGTGCTAAAAAGATTTTGAAAAATTTGGCATATCCGTTATAACTTCTTAACTTTGTCACAATCTCAGCTAGCCAGTGGGTTAGGGGGAGGTTTTTATTATTTTAATAGAAAGACGTTTACGAACGTTATCTTCTAGTCTCAAATCTCGCAAATTTGAAATTTCCAAGAAGATACGGCAACGGGAACGTCCACTTGAGGTGTATTGTCCAAACATTGCGTTTAGCGTGGTGTTCTGTATATTCATCTTGGCGTGGGCTAGCTGCGTTGCTTATCCTTGGAGATGGGCATGCGAGAGCCTGAGACTGGGATAAGTGAAAGTACAGACTCCCACGTCTTTTTTTATGTATTGCTGAATCAGGGGATGTCTATAAGCTTAATCTATATGGATTATGCTGAAGAGAGAAAAATTAACTGGTAAATCAATGTCTGTTTGGGTAATGTTGGGCTTCTTATTTACACTGTCGTTGGTTGGTGGTTGTAGCAAGGAGGATACTAAAGAGGAAGTTGTAATTCCGGACATTGCACTGAACAAAAGTGAGTTGACGTTAGAGAAGGGCAAAACTGAAAGACTGATAGCTTCTTTTACTCCGGCTGAGACACTTGATAAAGGGCATGTATGGACTTCCAGTACCCCTGGTGTTGCAATGGTGGATGAAACAGGAATGGTAACCGCAGTAGAACCGGGAGAGGCGGTCATTACAGCAATGGCACTTACTGGTAAGAAGACGGCGACTTGTAAAGTAACGGTGGTTGATAAGGTTGTCAGTGTGACGGGGGTATCAATCAAACCTACAGTGGCTACTATGGTAGTGGGGGATGACTTGACACTTGAAGCTATAATAGCACCCGATAATGCAACAAATAAAGCTATTGTATGGAGTTCGAGTGACAGCAAAATAGCATCAGTGGATGCTGCCGGTAAGGTAACTGCTATAGCCGAGGGAAAGGTTACTATTAAAGCGATCACGGATGATGGTGACAAAACGGCATCCTGTCAGATTACAATCAGTAATAGAGGAGTGGAAATTTCTAAACCGGAGGTGTCGGATATTACTTCTGTTTCGGCTCTTGTGGAGGGAACAATTAAACCTTCGGGCGTTAAAGTCACGGAGGCTGGCATTTGTTACTCTACTTCTCAATCTCCTACAGTTAATGACAAAAAGGTTACTTTGTCTGGTGAGGATATTTCTTACACCTTGACCAAATTAGAGGCAAATACTACTTATTATGTTCGTATATATGCTGTTGTGGATGGGACAGCTAAGTATGGCGATCAAGCTATGTTTACTACAGAAGTGGCAGTAGAAATTTCAGCACCTCAAATATCTTCTATTTCCTCATTCTCGGCACAGGTCTCAGGAACAATTACAACGTATGGTTTGCAAATGGAGGAGGTAGGTATTTGCTATTCTACTTCATCAATGCCGACGGTTGATGCCACTAAAGTTGTTCTTTCGGGTGATGAGATAGTATATACGCTGAATGAATTAACTCCTGAAACAGTTTATTATGTCCGCATATATGCTAAGTTGGGTGGGGAATATTATTATGGAGATCAAGGAACATTCACTACATCAGGGACTATAAAAACACATTTTGAGGCTACAGATATATATGAAGATAAGGTGGTGCTTACATCTACAGCTCCAAGTGGAGTGACGAAGGTTGACATCTGCTACGGAACATCACCTAATCCTAAAATTACGGATAATATTACTACGGCAAGTGTAGGAAATGATGGGAAATTGAGCTTGTCTCTAACGGGGTTGAGTAAGGGTACTATCTATTATTTAAGGGCTTACAGCCGTGTTGGTTCAAAAATAGAATATTATGATGATGAAGTTGTAACTCAAACTGTGGGAGCAGATTTTATGGTTAGTAGAACCACTTATTGGGTGAATAAAGATTTTTATTTTAATGGTACGATTTCTTATGATATAAAGTTATCTGGAACGTACTTGGTTAAAATAGATGGTGATTCGGGAGCAAGTATGAAAAAGGACGCTGATTACGTAAAAACGATGTATATAGATAGTGGAAAAGGGGAATTCAAGTATAGAGGAACTGTAGTGTATTGGGGAGGATATGATGCAAAAATACAAGAAGCATATCTTGTATTTACGGATATCAAGAACAATGTATCTTATTATTTTAAAATAAGTATGACAAATCAGTGATACTGTATGATGATTATTGTGTTTTAGGTATATAATAATATTGAAGATATATGGATATATCACGTAGAGAATTTTTTAAAGTAGCCATCAGAAAAACAATCCCATTTTTAGGATTGGTAGTTTTGGCACCGGCATTGTTGGAGGCTTGTAGTAAAGATGACGATCCTCAAGGTTGTAACAACAGTTGTACGGGAACTTCACAAAGTGGTTGTGGCTCAACTTGTAGCAGTAGCTGTGTAGGGACATCACAAAATGGTTGTGGAGGAGGTTGTAATAGTACCTGTAAAGACGCTTGTTCCAGTGGTTGTGATGATACTGCTAAATCCTCTTCTTGTTCTGATTGCGGCACTTCTTGTAGTAATGGCTGTAAAGAAGGCTGCAAGGATTCTGCTAAGTCATCCGGTTGCTCGGGTTGTGGGAATAGCTGTAATAAATCTTGTAGTCAAGATTGCAAAAGTACGTGTAGAACTGGATGCAACATTACATGCCAAACAACTTGTGATACTACTTGTCGAGGATATTGTGATACCACATGTTTGGGAAGTTGTAAACAGTTTTGTTTGTTTTCATGTTCGGCGCTTTGTAGGCAGTTAAATAATTAGTATGGAAAATTCAAAAGAAAAAAGCAGTTGGAAGTCCGGAATGGCAAAGAATATCACTTTTATTGTTACTAAGGACTGTCAACTCGCTTGTAAATATTGCTACCTCGTAGGAAAAAACTCGAAAGAACGGATGTCTTGGGAGGTAGCCAAACAAGCTGTTGATTACGTGTTGTGCCGTGAAGACGAATTTTCAGAAGAGTCTGTGATATGGGATTTTATCGGAGGAGAACCCTTTCTGGAAATAGGTCTGATAGATAGGATATGCGATTATATTAAGGTAGAACTGTTTAAGCGTAACCATCATTGGTTTGATGCTTACCGTTTCAGCTTTTCTACGAATGGCATCAATTACCATGAAGAAAAGGTGCAGCAATTTATCCTGAAAAATAAAGAGCATCTGAGTATTGGCGTTACTATTGATGGTACAGAGCTAAAGCATGATTTGAATCGTATGTATAAGGCAAGTGGAAGGGGTTCTTATAAAGATGTAGTACGCAATATCCCTTTATGGTTGTCGCAGTTTCCTAATGCAGGTACGAAAGTAACCATCAGTAGTGCTGATATTCCTTATATCAAGGAGAGTGTTCTTCATCTCTATTCTTTAGGTATTCATGAAGTGAATATTAATTGTGTGTTTGAAGATGTATGGAAATCGGAAGATGATGTTTTATTTGAGGAGCAATTAATGATGCTGGCGGATGCTATCATTGATAATGGTTATTACCGGGATTATTCTTGTTCATTTTTTGGTGAGCATTTAGGAAAGCCATTGGATTGTAAGTTGCAGAATCAGAATTGGTGCGGTGCGGGTATGATGCTGGCTGTAGATGCAATGGGAAATTTCTATCCATGTACCCGTTTTGCACAATACTCCCTTCGCAATAAGAAAGCTTGGATTATTGGCAATATTCATGATGGCATTGACAAGAACAAGTTGCGGCCTTTCTTGACGTTGGATCGTTGTACGCAAAGTACGAAAGAATGCATAGATTGTGAAGTGGCGAGCGGATGTGCATGGTGTCAAGGGGAAAATTACGATGCTGCTGATACTCCTACAATCTATCAGCGTTCTACGGCTATTTGTAAAATGCACAAGGCGCGGGTGAGAGCTAATAATTATTACTGGAATAGACTTTTCCGTAAATTAGAATCGGAGGACGGGCAATGCTGAAATATTTGATTATTCTACTGGATGATATGAGCATATCTTATTGCCATTATGAGAATTCGAAGACCGAGCGTAAACGAATCAGTTTGCAGGATTTGAAGGCTGGGGTTCTTTTCGCTATGAAAGAAAATCTGATGATTCAGTTCGTTTATCCTGATTATGAATTGCCGCAAGAATATAAAGAAGTCATCGCAATGGTGGAGCATACCAATATTATGTCGGCTGTGTGTTGTGGTGAGGCAGATGTGGTGGTAATGAATAGTTGGAAAGCCTTGGCGTCTTGTTGCTTGAGCAAAGATATGGTTTACGTATTGAGACTGAAAAAGGCAGATTTCTTTAATCATTATAGTCGGGTTGGAGAAGTTTTTGCCAATGTAGCCCGTCTTAATATTATATTGACGGATATAGAAACCTTTACTGAGAAGGATTTTGATAGATATAGATGCATATTAAAGACATTTTCTTCTTTATTGAAGGATGCTTATAAAAGTGGAGAAACTCTTCAGCTGAATTTATTGACTGATCGCATGATGCTTGATGGCATGAACAATTGCAATGCTGGTTGGGAAAGTATAACGCTTGCACCAGACGGGAAATATTACGTTTGTCCTGCATTTTATTTGTCGGATGATGCTTGTTGCATCGGTAGTTTGAAGGATGGGCTCAACATAAAGAATTCACAACTATATTGTTTGGACTATGCACCACTTTGCCGCAATTGTGATGCCTATCAATGTAAACGTTGTGTTTGGCTAAATTGGAAAACTACGTTAGAGGTGAATACGCCTTCACATGAACAATGTGTAACGGCCCATCTGGAGCGTAACGCTTCACGAGATCTGTTACAGGAAATACGTAAAATTAAGGATTTTCTGTCGGATAAAGAAATAAAGGAGATTGATTATTTAGATCCGTTTGAGAAAAGGAAACAATTTTAATTAAGATAGTTATGAGGAAATTGATAGGAGTAGTTACCGAAGAAGAGAAATTAGAAATTCAGTCTCTCTTTGAACGCAAGAATGGCTTGAATGAGTTGGCTAAAATAGTGACCGTAGAAAATGAAATGCTATATGAGAAACTGGTGAAAGATTTGGGTGAGACCGGAAGAAAATTTCAAGACTGGTGGGATTATATGGCAAGTCAATACCAATGGGAACAGTGTGAGAATGGTAATTGGGAGATTAATTTCGGTACGAATGAGATTTACCTGGTTTGTAAAGAATAGATCTTATACTGATAATGTTATGAAAAATAAGGAAATTTTGAATTAATCATTATACGACAATGAAAACATCTTCTTTTGGTAGCTTTATAGCCATGTTGGCTATAGCTGTTTTTGCGACTTCTTGTGCAACGATTGTTTCCGGGCGGAAAGCGAAAGTAACTATTCAAGGTCATAATGCTTACGAACCTGTCTCTATCCGGACAGATGCTAAATTTTATAACAATGTGTATTTGCCTATAACTGTCAAAGTGAAGCGTAAAGCTAAGCCATCTACGATAAGAATAACATCAGATAGTTATAATTATTCTGATATAGTGGTTGGTAAGAAAATTAATTCTGCTTTTTGGTGGAATATTATGTTAGGGGGATTTATTGGTATGGGAGTTGATGCGGGAACAGGTGCCATGTATAAACCGGGACAGAAAGTCTATACAGCCCAGATGACTCCCAAATCGAATCAGACTGCGTCGGCAAATATTTCTTCTAACTCCGACTTTAAGGGAAAGGAACGGGATGTTATAGTAATAAATAACCCGCAAACAAGAATAACTAATCCCTTGCCGGTGTTGGATAATACATCTGAAAGTGTGGTATCTGCCCCTGTTTCTACCTCCGATGTTGATATTGATATTCCTTCTGTAGGCATTAAGAATAGTCAAACTTATGTTGTTGTTATTGCCAACGAGGATTATCAAAGCGAGGTTAAAGTTCCTTATGCCAAAAACGATGGAAAGGTCTTTGCCGAGTATTGCGAGCAAGTTTTGGGAGTTCCTCATGAAAACATTGACATTTTTGAAAACGCAAGTTATAATAATATACGTAAAGCTGTTAGTAATGCCAAAATGTTTGCGGATGCAGCTGGAAAAAATGCCCGCATTATATTTTATTATGCAGGGCATGGTATTCCTGATGAGGCTTCCTGTTCGGCATATTTATTACCGGTTGATGGATATGGATCTGATGTCACTACGGGATATAAGTTGGATAACCTGTATGCCGATTTGGGAAATTTACCAATATCATCAGTGACGGTTTTTATAGATGCTTGTTTCAGTGGGAGTAAACGTGAAGGGGATAGATTGGCTTCTGCCAGAGGAATCGCTATCAAAGTAAAGCAAGGTATACCTGTGGGGAATATGGTCGTCTTTACTGCTTCCTCCAGTGATGAAACCGCTTATCATTACAAGAATAAATCACATGGCTTATTTACTTATTTTTTGCTGAAGAAGTTGAAGGAGACACAGGGAGATGTGACTTATGATGATTTATTCTCCTACATTCAAAGTAATGTAAAGATGGCTTCTTTCCAAAACTACAGGAAGATACAAACGCCTACGGTAAAAGCTTCTGTACAGATGAATAATTCGTGGAAAACAATGAAACTTAATAAAGCGAAATAGGACATGAAGAAAGTATTTTATGTGTTGCAATTCTGCATCCTTGTATTATGCGGTTGCGGTAGTGATTCTGAAGAGGATGAGGAACTGAGTGGTGGTAAGGGGTTGGCACCAAACGAGATTGTTGGCAAAACGTTAACTTTGAAAAAAAGTGGTGGAAGTACTTATCTTGTCGCCGAGCATTTGTCGGAATCGGGTGTCTTGGTTACAAGTAGTGATTTGGTGGATTATGGCAAGTATCCACCTTCCTATTCTTATTCCGTTGCGGGAGATAAGAAAGCGTCGTACGATCTGAAAGTGACTAAGAAAGTGTATATTCCTTATTATGGAACGTATTCTTACTCAACATTTGTCTTTGATATAGATTTGAACTTTGTATCTTCAACAATAGGTACCTATAGTGGAACTCAGACAAATGGAGAAGGAAAGAAGTCGACAATAGCAGGAAACTTTACTTTGAATTAGCGTTATTGACGGATGTAATAGTTTAAAATGCAATATTCTAAAGAATTCCTCCTTCCTAAAAAGTTTTAATGGGAAGGGGGAATTTTTGTCCGAATAGGACATTAATGACTCAATAATTTTTTTTTTGAAAGTTTACTATTGGTGGAGATGTCATTGTTCCTGATGAAGAATCTTTAGAAGATATGATGATAAAGAGAGCAATATTTTTATTACTTTTGCACCAATCTATCATTCATTTACTAAGGAATTCTATTTCATGGCTAAGAAAAATTCTACAAAAGATACAGAACAATCCCTTTCCCTGTTTGGTAAAATAAGGGCGATCTTCAAAAATGAAACCATTCACTTTGTTATTGGCTTGGTACTGGTCATTTTCTCTGTGTACTTGCTACTGGCCTTTTCTTCGTTTTTCTTTACGGGAGCGGCGGATCAAAGTATCATTGATTCGGGTAATGCACAGGAATTGGCTTCTACCAATAATGGGGTGAAGAATTATGCCGGTTCGCGCGGCGCTCAATTGGCAAGTTATCTGATTAATGACTGCTTCGGTATTTCCTCTTTCTTCATCCTTGTATTCCTTGCAGTGGCGGGGTTGAAATTGATGCGTGTACGGGTGGTTCGCCTCTGGAAGTGGTTTATCGGTTGTTCGTTGTTGTTGGTTTGGTTCTCTGTCTTCTTCGGCTTTGCCTTTGTGGAGCAGTATAAAGACTCTTTCCTGTATCTGGGCGGTATGCACGGATATAATGTCAGCAACTGGTTGGTATCGCAGGTAGGTGTTCCGGGCGTTTGGATGATTCTGTTGGTGACTGCTATCTGCTTCCTTATCTACCTCAGCGCACGTACAGTTATCTGGTTGCGCAGATTGTTCAGCCTTAGCTTCCTGAAGCGCAAACAGAAAGAGGAAGAAGAGAAAGGTGAAACACCGGAAGAGTTTACGGACTCCTGGACGGCAAAAGGAAAGAAAAAGCCGGTTTCTGTTCCTGATGTGGCAGATATAAAAGAAGAAGAGGCTCCCGTTGAAATTCCCGAACCTATAAAAGAACCGGAAAATGAAATTACATTGGATTTGGGTGGCGTTACGGAAACACAGCCTGCCAAGGTATCGGGTGAAGAAGTGTCTATGACTATTGAAACGCCTGTTCCTGATCCTGTACCTCCTTTCCATGAAAAAGCGGCGGAACCCGTATTCGAAATAGAAGCTACTGAAAATGATGACGAATATAAAGGCCCGGAAAAGGAACCCTATAATCCCCGTCTAGATCTGGAAAACTATCGTTATCCTACTGTCGACCTGATGAAGCATTATGATAATGCCGAGCCTACTATCGACATGGCGGAGCAGAATGCCAATAAAGATAAGATTATAAATACACTGCGCAGTTTCGGTATTGAAATCAGTACGATAAAGGCGACGGTGGGACCTACGGTGACGCTGTATGAAATTACTCCCGAGCAAGGGGTTCGTATTTCCAAGATTCGTGGTTTGGAAGATGATATCGCTCTCAGCCTTTCGGCATTGGGTATTCGTATCATTGCACCGATTCCGGGAAAAGGAACAATCGGTATTGAAGTACCGAACTCCAATCCGAAGATTGTTTCCGGACAGAGTATCATCGGTAGCAAGAAGTTCCAGGAGTCTACTTATGATTTGCCGGTAGCTTTGGGTAAGACGATTACCAATGAGGTTTTCATGGTTGATTTGTGCAAGATGCCGCATATGCTGGTGGCCGGTGCCACCGGTCAGGGTAAATCTGTCGGACTGAATGCCATCATCACTTCTTTGCTTTATAAGAAGCATCCGGCTGAACTGAAGTTTGTGCTGGTAGACCCTAAGAAAGTTGAATTCAGTATCTATTCGGTGATTGAACATCACTTCCTTGCCAAACTGCCCGATGGGGAAGATGCTATCATTACGGATGTAACCAAGGTAGTGCAGACGCTGAATTCTATCTGTGTGGAAATGGATACCCGTTACGACTTATTAAAAGCCGCGCATGTGCGTAATATTAAGGAGTATAATGAGAAGTTTATTAATCGTCAGCTGAATCCTGAAAAGGGACATAAGTTTATGCCTTACATTGTGGTGGTGATTGACGAGTTCGGTGACTTGATTATGACGGCGGGCAAAGAGGTAGAGCTGCCTATTGCCCGTATCGCTCAGTTGGCGCGTGCGGTGGGTATCCACATGATTATCGCTACGCAGCGTCCGACAACGAATATCATTACCGGTACAATCAAGGCGAACTTCCCGGCTCGTGTTGCCTTCCGTGTATCTGCCATGATAGACTCGCGTACTATTCTCGACCGTCCCGGAGCTAATCAGCTGATCGGACGTGGTGATATGTTGTTCCTGCAAGGGGCAGATCCTGTACGTGTGCAATGTGCCTTTATCGATACACCGGAGGTAGCGGAGATTACTAAGTTTATTGCCAAGCAACAAGGGTATCCTACCGCATTCTATTTGCCGGAGTATGTAGGTGAAGATGGTGGCGGAAACGATTTGGGAGATGTGGATATGGGACGTCTGGATCCATTGTTTGAAGATGCTGCCCGCCTGATTGTCATCCATCAGCAAGGTTCTACATCGTTGATCCAACGCAAGTTCGCTATCGGTTATAACCGTGCCGGGCGATTGATGGACCAATTGGAAAAAGCCGGTATTGTGGGACCTGCACAAGGCAGCAAAGCGCGCGAGGTGCTTTGTGTCGATGACAATGACCTGCAAATGCGCCTGAACAATTTACTATAAATCGTGTTAAACTAATGATGAAGAATCTTCTTTTTGTTTATATCTGCCTGTTCGGTCTGGCATTACCGCTTTCGGCACAGAAACTGGATGCCCAAGATATATTGGACCGTACAGCTACTGCCTTCCGTCAGGCGGGAGGTATTCAAGCGGATTTTACGGTTCAGACATATGCGAAAGGTGTTTTGCAGGGGAGTTCTGTCGGGACTATCCGTCTGAAAGGAGAAAAGTTCCTGTTGGATGCCGACGGGGTGAAAACCTGGTTTGATGGTCGTACGCAATGGAGCTATCTCACTAACAGTGACGAAGTGAACGTTTCCGAACCTACTCCTGAAGAGTTGCAAAGTATCAATCCTTATGCCCTGCTGTCTATTTACAAGCAAGGGTATCACATGAAATTGGGCAAAACTGATGTTTATGGCGGTAAACCTGCTTATGAGGTGATATTAACTGCTTCTGATAGAAAGAAGGATTTGCAGTGCGTTATTATTTATGTAACGAAAGACACCTTTCAACCTTTATGTATCAGCATGACGCAAAAGGGTGGAAATAGCGTGGCTATTCGTATTACATCTTATAAAGCGGGAGAATCATACAACGATCATCTTTTCACTTTTGACAAGAAGGCGTATCCGACTGCTGAAGTGATTGATCTGAGATAGATAATAACTAAATATATAAATAACGATTATGGAAACAGAAAAAGTAAAATGTCTGATTATAGGTTCTGGTCCTGCCGGTTATACTGCTGCTATTTATGCAGGTCGTGCCAACCTTTCTCCGGTGCTTTATGAAGGATTACAGCCGGGTGGTCAGTTGACAACAACTACAGATGTGGAGAACTTTCCCGGTTATCCGGAGGGTGTCAGTGGCCAGCAATTGATGGATGATTTACGCAAACAGGCAGAGCGTTTCGGTGCAGACCTGCGTTTTGGTATTGCAACCGCTTCTGACCTGAGTGCGGCTCCATACAAAGTAACGATTGACGAAGAGAAGGTGATTGAAACTGATACGTTGATAATTGCTACGGGTGCTACAGCCAAATATTTGGGATTGGATGATGAAAAGAAATATGCCGGTATGGGCGTCAGTGCTTGCGCTACTTGTGATGGTTTCTTCTATCGCAAGAAGGTGGTAGCAGTGGTCGGCGGCGGTGATACGGCTTGTGAAGAAGCTGTTTACCTGGCCGGACTGGCTAAGAAGGTTTATCTGATTGTGCGGAAGCCTTTCCTGCGTGCTTCCAAAATCATGCAGGAGCGTGTGATGAAGCATGAGAATATAGATGTGCTATTTGAGCACAATGCCGTGGGCTTGTTCGGAGAGAATGGTGTGGAAGGTGTTCATCTGGTGAAGCGTATGGGTGAATCGGATGAAGAACGCTACGACCTGGCTATTGATGGTTTCTTCCTGGCTATCGGTCATCAACCGAACTCAGATATCTTCAAGCCCTATCTGGATACAGACGAGACTGGTTATATCATTACAGAAGGCGACAGTCCTCGTACGAAAGTACCGGGTGTGTTTGCCGCCGGTGACATTGCCGATCCGCATTATCGTCAGGCTATTACGGCAGCAGGAAGCGGCTGTAAGGCAGCACTTGAAGCGGAAAGGTATCTTTCATCCAAGTGCTTGATCTAAAATTGTGAGTAAAAGAGTATAAAAAGAAAACTTCGGATTGTGAATCATAATCCGGAGTTTTCTTTTTATTATTAATGTGAATCCGGAGTTGAATTTGCCTCATATTGGGAAAGAAAAGAACAAAAGTGATTAGTGTTTGGTGATAAGTGATTGGCGCCATTCGGTATATTATTTTTTAGACGCGGATGACACGGATAACGCGGATTTAAAAGGCTGCGCTATAAAAGTGGATAAAAAAAAGATCCGCGTCATCCGTGTCATCCGCGTCTAAAAGATTATTTATCATTTAACTCATAACCGAAAAGAAAGGAACTTCTTTCAACCCCTGATTTGCATTATTAATATACTTCTATTTCATCTACATATAAATCCGAAGGAATAATATCTCCCGGTGAATCTTTCCGGCAGTCAATACCATTGCGCAATGTACCACCACTTTTTAAAGTCACTTTGATATAGCGTGCTTCGGCTGGCGTAAATTCCAGTACATCGGTGAACATCTTCCTGCCATGTTCAGGATATTCACGGGTATAGGAGGTCTGAGCTACTTCCTTGAATTCTTTGCCATTCGTGGACACTTCCACACGAGCTGCGCTTGCAGGCAGTACACGGAAAGCGGGATTATAGAGTGTACCGAATATCACCTTACTGATAGTGGCCGGTTTTTCCAGATCAACGGAAAATACGAGTTCATTGTTGTTCTTTTCATTTAGGCTGAAGGCTACCCATGGTGTGAAGGAAGCGATATTACCGCGTTTTCCATTGGTCAATCCCAACGTAGTGGTATCTGCGCCTAATATATCATTCTCTCCGAAAATGTCACCGCTCATCCAACCCCAATGAGGAGTGGTGGTGTATTGCTTTCCACTTATCAGGTTTGCATACAGTTTCTTGCCGTTCACTTTCCCCAGCATTTTACCGTTTTTGAAAGCTGCTGCCTGCAAATCAATGTAACCTTTCCAAGTGAATGGCTGAGTGTAAAGTTCAGACTTTGCAGTCGGTGCACTTCCATCTGTGGTATATCTGATTTCGGCATCCGGATAGAATGTTTCCAACACGGCTTTCAATGTGCCGTCGTACACGTGCGTATTGATATTGACATCGAAGAAATTGCGGCATGCTTTTACGTTCATGGCATCCATACGCTCAAAATCTTCTACCATGCGACTCCGGAAGCTGTTCCAGTTCTTCCGGTCGTTCTGTGTCCAGCCCGTCTCTGCCAGGGCGACGGCACGGGGGAATGCCTGATAGTCACGACGTTCATCACTTTGCATGTATTCGTTCCATATATTACCTTGCACACCGATGATATGTTTTTTCACCAGTTCGTCAGCGTCATCGGGAACAGGATTATAACTATAGGTCTTTTTCAGTGTCTGATATCCGCCGATGGTAGTCGGTGCGGTTTCGGGTTCTTCCTGATACTGGTCCAGGTAAGCATACGGGCTGGGAGTCATAATTGCGTCGTGTCCCGCTTTGGCGGCAGTGATACCGCCTTCCACACCACGCCAGGACATCACAGTTGCATTGGGTGCGAGTCCGCCTTCCAGGATTTCATCCCAACCGATGATATTCCGTCCTTTGCTGTTGAGATATTTCTCCATGCGGGTGATGAAGTAGCTTTGCAGCTTTTCTTCCTTTGTATGTTTCTTACCGTCAATGGCATTCGGAGTGGTATCATCTTTCAGACCTAATTTCTTAATCAGTCCTTGGCAATGTGCACACTTCATCCATGCATCTTTGGGACATTCGTCACCACCGATGTGAATGTATGAACTGGGGAATAATTTCATCACCTCATCCAGTACACCTTCCAGGAATTGGAACGTTTCTTCTTTGGGGCAGAAGACTTCTTCGAATACTCCCCATGTACCGGTAACTTCATACGTCGTATCCGGTCTGCAAGATAGTTCAGGGTAGGAGGCAAGTGCGGCAATGGCATGTCCCGGCATCTCTATTTCCGGAATTACGGTAATGTATTTGCTTGCTGCATAAGCCACTATGTCTTTAATCTCTTCCTGTGTATAGTATCCTCCATGTTCTTTGCCGTCAAATATTTGCGGCCAGTTGACAAAATAGTAATCTATCAACGTTTCTTTTCGCTTCGAACCGACTTCCTGTAATTTCGGGTATTTCTTGATTTCTATCCTCCATCCCTGGTCATCAGTCAAGTGGAAGTGGAAGGTGTTCATCTTATGCATGGCAAGCATATCGATGAATTTATAAATGTAATCGGTTGTAGAGAAATGACGGCAGACATCCAGCATCAGGCCTCGGTAAGGAAAACGGGGAGCGTCTTCTACTTCAACAGCAGGCAGAGACCAGTTGGCGCGTTTCACAGTTGCCTTTCCGTAGATGGCGGGTGGCAGCAGTTGGTACATGGTCTGTACTCCATAAAAGAAACCGTTGGGATGTGATGCCGAAAGTGTGATCTCATTCGGTGCGATGGAAAGCTTGTATCCTTCCTTGGGCATACCTTCTTCCGTAACGAAGCGTATGTCTGGTTGTTCCGGATTCTCTTGTGAACTGGTTTTCAGAGAAATACCGGAGGTCAACTGAATTTGCGCAATCAAGCTGTCCGCAATGGCTTGTACTTCGGGAGTGCAACCGGCTGTGACGACAGATACTTTATTGCTCAGTAAGAAACGTCCCTCTTGGGGAGTCATCTGATTAGGCATCGGAACGATGTTGTACTCGTTCACCACTTCTTTTTGATTTTGCTGACAGCCGGAAGAGGCACACAGCAGGCTTGCTAATAGCAAAGCACTTAATCCTTTTTTCATGACATAAATGTGTGTTAAGTTTATAAATCGGGCAAAACAGGGAAAAAGGGGGTAGCTGTCGTCAAGGGGGGGAGACGCTACTATTCTTTATCCTATTTTACTTATCTTTTTCAGCTTTTCTTCGTCGATGATCTTTATTTTTCGTCCGTCGATAGTGATTAAACGTTCAGTAGAGAATTGTGATAGCGTACGAATGGCATTGGAGGTTGTCATATTCGACAAATTTGCCAGATCTTCCCGCGAAAGGTATATACTGAGAGTTGAGCCATCTTCTTCCAATCCATAGCTTTCTTTGAGGAAGAGCAGTGATTCCGCCAATCTGCCACGAATATGTTTCTGCGTCAGGTTGACAGTGCGCTCATCAGCAACTCCCAGATCGAAGGATAGTTGCTTGATAAAGAACATGGCAAGATCATTGTTCTGTGTCACCAATGTAGTGATAGCACTCATCGGTATCAGGCAGATCAGAGAAGGTTCGAAAGCGGCGGCAGCAGTGACATAGTCTTCTTTGGCGAAATAAGCACGGTAACCGAAATACTCGACGGGTTTAATCATGCGGATAATCTGGCTTCTGCCACCGACACCATCCTTATAAATCTTGACTTTTCCATTTAGAAGGCACATAAGGTATTTAGGGGTTTCACCTTCGCAATGAATGACTTCATTTTTCTTATAATTCTGGAGCGTAAAATGGTTAGCGAGAAATTCCCGCTGTTCTTCATTCAGGGGCTCCCACATATCGGCTATCAGCTCCGGAACATTCACGTCTGACAAATTCATTTTTACCATAACTGCTGCAAAACTGTGTTATACAGCACAAATGTAAAAAGAAAAAATTAAATATTGCACAAAAGACACGAAAAGATGCAGTCTGGGGGCAGGAAAATGATAATTTACCAGCGTAGCGCTGGAGCAAGGTTCTCCTTCGGCGTGCAAGTAATCTTTCAGACACGGATGACACGGATGACGCGGATTCTTTTTTCCTTCGGTGTGATATGCCGGTATGTATAGCGCAGCTTTAAAAATCCGCGTCATCCGTGTCATCCGCGTCTAAAAGATTAAAGTCCGCGTTCGTCCGCCTTATCCGCGTAGTCCGCGTACCCATTCCCTCGCCGCTAAATTATCATTTCGTGAACAGCAATTCCCTATATTTCGGCAACGGCCAGATCTCGTCGTCAACTTCCATTTCGAGGTGATCGATGTGGTCACGTATCTTTTCCAGATAAGGACGGACATTTTCTTCGTAGGCGAAAGCCTTGTCCTTGTAGCTATCCATGTGATTGGCAACTTTACGGGCTTCGGTCATTTCGCGTACCAGAACCTTGATGGACGTTACTCGTTTGGATATTTCACGTATCAGTTCCTTGCGGTCAGCACTCAGTACTTCGTATTCTTCGGGAGAGAAGATTTCTTTGAGGCCACGTAAATTCTCTAACAGACGGTTTTGGTAGCTGACTGCAATGGGGACAATGTGATTGATGGCCAGATCACCCAGTACACGGCTTTCTATTTGCACTTTCATCGTGTACTTTTCCAGTTCCACTTCCAGGCGGCAGGCAAGCTCTGTTTCATTGAAGATGCGTTCACCTATCAGTACGGAACGAGACTGGTTATCCATATAATGCATCAGAGCTTCGGGGACGTGGCAGATGTTCGTCAATCCGCGACGGGCAGCTTCCTTTTTCCATTGATCTGAATAGCCGTCACCTTCGAATCGGATAGCTTCGGAAGCAATAATGGTTTCTTTCAAAACACGGAAGATGGCTTCATCTTTACCGATTCCTTCTTCCATCAACTTGTCGATAGAGGCTTTGAATTCATTTAACTGGTTTGCCATAGCTGCATTTATGGCAATCATGGCAGCGGCACAGTTGGAAGAAGAACCGGCAGCACGGAATTCAAAACGATTTCCGGTGAAAGCAAACGGAGAAGTACGGTTGCGGTCTGTCGTGTCGAGAAGGATTTCAGGAATACGTCCGATTCCTAATTTAAGGGTTGTCTTCTCTTCAGCCGTCATCTTGTCATCGCCTACCTGGCGTACGATATCATCCAGAGTAGCTGATAATTGTCTGCCCAGGAATATGGATAGAATAGCGGGCGGTGCTTCATTGGCACCCAGACGGTGGCTGTTGCCGGCACTCATGATAGAGGCGCGCAGCAAATTCTGATTCTTATAGACCATCATCAGTACATTCACCAGGAAAGTCAGGAAGAGCATGTTGCCTTTAGGATTCTTGCCGGGTGCAAAAAGATTGATGCCGGTATCAGTGCAGAGTGACCAGTTGTTGTGTTTTCCCGAACCGTTTACACCGCTGTATGGCTTTTCATGCAGCAATACGGCAAAGTTATGCTTACGGGCGATACGTTTCATCAGGTCCATTACTAACTGGTTATGATCGTTGGCAAGGTTGGCATTCTCAAAGATGGGAGCCAGTTCAAACTGGTTGGGTGCAACTTCGTTATGGCGTGTTTTTGCCGGAATACCCAGTTTGTGACATTCTATTTCCAGTTCTTTCATAAAGGCTGTTACCCGTGGCGGAATAGAACCGAAATAGTGGTCTTCCAACTGTTGGTCTTTGGCGGAAGAATGTCCCATTAGCGTGCGTCCGGTCAGGCAAAGGTCGGGGCGGGCGTTGTATAGGGCAGAGTCTACCAGGAAGTATTCCTGTTCCCAGCCTAAATTAGTGAACACGCGGGTTACATTTTTATCGAATAACTGGCATACTTCCGTGGCAGCTTTGTCTACGGCACCGAGTGCTTTCAGCAATGGAGTTTTGTAGTCCAGCGCTTCGCCGGTATATGAGATGAAGATTGTAGGGATACACAGAGTTGTATCTACCACGAAGGCGGGAGAGGAAACATCCCATGCTGTATATCCGCGTGCTTCAAATGTATTACGGATACCTCCGTTGGGGAAAGAAGAAGCGTCCGGTTCCTGTTGGATGAGCAATTTGCCGGAGAAGCGTTCAATTACATTTGAATTTTCTCCGAATTCGATGAATCCATCATGTTTCTCAGCTGTACCATCCGTTAGCGGTTGAAACCAGTGAGTGTAATGAGTAACGTTCAGGGATTTGGCCCAACTTTTCATGCCGTTTGCTATCAGGTCAGCTATCTCTCTACTGATGGGAGTCCCTTTTTCGATAGCATCTGTTACAGCTTTGTAAGCTTCTCTGGGTAGATATTCCTGCATTTTCTTACGGTCGAACACGTGGCTTCCGTAGTAATCGGATAATTTGTTCGAAGGGGTTGTAACTTCAAGAGGGCGCCGGTTGGCAAGCTCTTGCAAGGCGTAAAATCTCATTTTTGACATATTTGTCCTTCTTTTGTTGGTTGTTGGGCGCAAAATTATATGTTTTTTCCGGAAGTACCCCTATTTTTTAGGGGGTATTATTGAAAATAATGTGTTTTTTATGCGGATACCCCCTAAAATATTCGGGGATGTTACAGAAAAAACTCTTTTAGGGGATTTTATCTCCGCTCTTTTCTATATTGAAGTTATATCTGGGCTGTAATGAAGAATCTTTCATCAGGTTTCTTAAAAAGAGAGGTATTTCGTCGTTTTACAACCTTTTTTTCTATATTTGTCCCTATATATTTGGAGGTATTGCCGTTGAAACGCGTCTTTTGTATAGGAACCTTGCTATGTCTTTTGCTTTCAGCTTGTCCGAAAGTGCAGGCAGCTTCTATCCCTGATCCTTACGATGCGAGCTTGCTTTCTGCGGACTCTATAATGAAGAAAGTCATCTTCTTTGCTCCTTTTTATGAAAGTATTATCGACGACTATAGAGCCGATCTTTATATTAAGGGAAAAGTGAATCTTCGCAAGAAAAATCACATCTTACGCTTTATTCCTACCATGTTCCGTATCCGGAAAGGAGTGAGGGAGTATATGATGGAAACTTATAGTGACTTGCATTTTACTGCTCCCGACATTTATGATCAGAAAGTAAAAGCCAGTGTCGGTACCACTTCCGAGTTTTGGGAACTGGACGGAAGGTTGCCGGAATATTTCCATGTTAATATCTACGCTTCTACCTTATTATATGATAAGCTTCTTTCGCCTCTGGCTCCAAATGCGATGAAATATTATTCTTATCATGTCGATTCGGTAATGGGTAAAGTGCATGATTTGCAATATAAGATTAGTTTCAAACCGAAAAGCAAAAGCTTTCAGTTGGTCAGCGGTCACATGGTGGTCAGTGAGAATGTCTGGAGTGTGCGTGAGATGCATTTTAGTGGACGTTCTGAAATGTTGCGTTTCAACAATATGATACGTATGGGAGATGTGGGTGAATCGGATGAGTTTTTGCCTGTACATTATGATGTGGATGCCACTTTCCGCTTTCTGGGCAATGTGGTCGATGCCAATTATATTGCTGCTCTCGATTATAAAACCATTATTCAGAAAGACCCTTCACGGATGGACCGGAAAAGATTGAAGAGCAAGTATGATCTGTCGGAGTCCTACACATTGCGCAGTGATACGAATGCCAACAAGAAGGATAGTTCTTATTTTGAGAGTATACGTCCCATTCCGTTGACTGTACATGAACAGGACTTATATAAAGATTTCTTTTTAAGCCGTGATACTTCATATCGATATAAGAAACCCAAAAATAAGAATCTGGAATTCTGGGGACAGATAGGTGATGCGCTTATCAGCCGCTATACAGTAGATCTTTCGAAACTGGGCAGTGTGCGCTGTTCACCGCTTATCAATCCATTCTTGTTGAGTTATAGCGGGAAGAATGGTTTTTCTTACCGGCAGGAATTTAAGTACAACCGTATTTTTACGGGCGACCGTTTGTTACGTATCGTTCCCAGATTGGGTTATAACTTCAAGTATAATGAGTTTTATTGGTCGATAAAGTCAGATTTTGATTACTGGCCACGTAAGCGCGCGGCCCTTCACGTTAACCTGGGTAACGGCCACCGCATTTATAGTAGTAGGATGCTGGATGAATTGAAAAACATTCCGGATAGTGTTTTCGATTTTGATCAGATACAACTGGATTACTTTAATGACTTATACTTGCAGGTGCGCCATAGCTGGGAGGTTGTGAACGGTCTGTCACTGGATGTCGGTTTCTCCATGCATAAGCGTACGGAGGCCAATCGTTCGATGTATGTATCCACGAGGGCGACTTCGCGAAGTGTAGGCTCCTCTTCAGAAGTTTATCCTGATTGGACAGAGAAAATGCGTCATTCTTACAATAGTTTTGCTCCGCGTGTCCGTCTGACGTGGACGCCCGGTCAGTATTACTATATGAATGGGGATCGTAAAGTGAATTTACATTCCAAATATCCCAGTTTTTCAGTGGACTGGGAGCGGGGTATCAATGGGGTTTTTAAAAGTACCGGTACGTATGAACGTGTAGAAGTGGATATTCAGCACTCCATTCCCTTGGGATTGATGCGTGATTTTTATCTCCGCTTTGGATGGGGTGCTTTTACTAATCAAAAAGATATATACTTTGTGGATTTTGCCAATTTTACCCGTTCCAATCTTCCCGTGGGATGGAATGATGAAATTGGCGGTGTATTCCAGTTGCTTGACGGGCGGTGGTATAACTCTTCCCGTAAATATCTCCGTGGGCATTTGACGTATGAATCTCCCTTCCTGATGTTGCGTCATTTGGTGAAGTATACACAGCATGTGCTCAATGAGCGTCTTTATCTGAATGCTTTGGTTGTTCCGCATCTGAATCCTTATGTTGAGGTTGGCTATGGCATCGGCACCAATATTTTTGATTTCGGAGTCTTTGGCAGCTTTGCCAATTGGAAATTTAAGGAGATAGGTTGCAAATTCACTTTTGAGTTATTCAACCGATAATCTTTAAGTTTTTCCTGTATTTCTGTTATTAACTTCCTTTATAAATTACCCGGCTTTCGTGTTATTGTAGTTTAGAAAAACAGTGTTCTATGTTCTATAACATGCAATGACGTATTCGATGAAAGTATAGTGTTTTCTCTGATTATCAATCGTTTATTTGTTTTTGACGTATTGATAACGTATTCTGAATTTTGAATTGACGTATTTAAGAATGGGTACTTAGGGCTTCTTTTATTGCATTTTACTCTATGTTTGCAGTGTTCAATTGAGAACGAAACCGAGAATTGTTAATCTTAATTTAGTAAAACTTATGAAAAAGTTATTATCAGTTTTATTTTTACTGAGCTTTACCTTAGCTTCTGCTGTATATGCACAAGATATACAGATAAAAGGTACGGTGGTAAGTGGTGCGGACAATGAACCCTTACCTGGAGTAAATGTGGTGGTGAAAGGTAATGCCACTACGGGAACAATCACCGGTATAGACGGTGAATTCACCTTGTCGGTACCTTCCGGCGCAACCCTTTCCATTTCTTATATAGGATTTAAGTCACAGGATATTCCGGTGAACGGCAGACGTGAACTGAAAATTGTTCTACAAGAAGACTCTGAAGCGTTGGACGAAGTAGTGGTAGTAGGTTATGGTGTGCAAAAGAAGAGTGTGGTAACCGCTTCTATTGCCAAGGTAAGCAGCGAAGACATTGCCGGAAAAGCTCCCGTCCGCATGGATAATGCACTGAAAGGACTGGCTGCTGGTGTAGATGTAACTTCTGCTTCAGGACAACCGGGTGATTCTCCTCGCGTACGTATACGTGGTATCGGTACTATTAATAATAGTGATCCGCTATACATCGTAGACGGTATGCCTATTGGAGGTGGCCTTGACTTTGTGAATCCTAATGATATCGAATCCATTGAGGTTCTGAAAGATGCTGCATCCGGAGCTATCTATGGTGCACGTGCCGCCAATGGTGTTATCCTCGTTACTACTAAGAAGGGTAAAATGGGTAAAACTCAGATCAATTACAACTTCTCCTATGGCTGGCAGAGCGCATGGAAGCAACGTGACGTGACAAGCGCTACGGACTATGCTGTCTTGCAGAATGAGAGTCGTGTGAACGGCGGGCAGGCTCCGGCTTATGCTGACCCTTACAATTTGATAGATGGCAATGGACAGGCAATCAAGGGATTCGGTACAGATTGGCAGGATCTAGTGTTCAATGATAATGCGCCGGTGGTGAATCATGATGTAACTATCAGTGGAGCATCTGAGAAGATAAACTACTATCTCTCATTGGGATATTATACACAAGATGGTATTGTTGGCGGTAACTACGGACAATCTAATTATGACCGTCTGACCATTCGTTCTAACACACAGTACAATCTGATTGACGCTTCCAAGGAGCGCAGCTTCCTTAATAAACTAGATTTGGGCGTAAATATCGCTTATATGCGCACACACGCCACCGGTATCTCCACCAACTCAGAATTCGGTTCTGCTCTGGGATCCGCCTTGTATCTGTCTCCTATCTTGACACCTACATTGACCGGTGATGCGGCAACTGATATGATTGACTATTATAAGACTTATGACTTACCTCGTGATGCAAACGGAAATCCCTATACTGTGCCCGGTTATGGTGGCGCTTATCAGGAGATGAATAATCCGCTGGCTATGATGACGTTGAGCCCTCAGAAAAACTGGTCGCATAAGTTTGTACCCAAGTTTTCTCTTGACTTGCAGTTATGGGATAATCTGAAATATCACTTCAGTTACAGTGCCGACATGGGCTTCTGGGGATATGACAAAGCCACGACTTCTCGCTTCTATCTTTCCGGCAATAATAATGCCTCACATACCAGTGTAGAAGCCAATAAGGAGCAGAATGTTACTTGGCAGTTGGAAAATACCTTGACTTATGATAAGACTATTGGCAAGCATACCTTTGGTGTGGTGTTGGGACAGTCTGCTTTAAAGTACAAGGGTGACTATTTGAAGGGTAATCGCTGGAATCTGGTGAATCCGGATAAACCTTCCATTGACTATGCTACGGGAAACATCGAATATACCTACAAGACAGATGGAAACGGTGACTATATATTGGATAAAGATGGAAACAAAATCATATCCTCTACTACTGTTCAGTATGGCACATCAGGTGCTCCCCGTGTGGAACACACAATGTCGTCCATGTTTGCACGCTTTAGTTATAACTACGACGAACGCTATATGATTCAGGCTACGATACGTCGTGATGGTTCAAGCCGTTTTGGTCCTAACAATAAGTATGGTACATTCCCTTCCGTATCGGCAGGCTGGAATGTGACGAATGAGGCATTTATGGAAAATACGCGCGCTTGGCTTACTAACTTAAAAATTCGTGCCAGTTGGGGTAAGAACGGTAATGATAATATTGCAGAGTTTGCTTATACTTCGCTTACGGCTATGGGTAATAATGTGCTTCTTGGTAAAGATGCCGTCAAGTATATCGGATCTAAGGCTCAACGACTGGCCAATCCTGATTTGAAGTGGGAAGAAAGTGAACAGACTGACTTTGGTATCGATATGGGATTCTTTAACAATGCATTGACATTCAGTGCCGATTATTATATAAAGAAGACCAATGGTATGATTATGGAGATGCCTATTCCGAGTTATGTAGGTGAAAGCAAGCCTTTGGGTAACGTGGGTGACATGGAAAATAGCGGCTTCGAGTTTGAACTTGGTTACAAATGGAATATTTCGGATGCCAAATTTGCTGTCAAGGGTAATGCCACTTATCTTAAAAACACATTGAAGAACTTAGGTAATGACACCGGTTATATGGATTTTGATGGTATTCAGGGATTGTCCGGCGGTGGTACACGTGGTTCAAACGGACAGCCTTTCCCGTACTTCTTCGGTTATAAGACTGATGGCGTGTTCCAAAATATGGATGAAGTCCGTGCTTACGTTAATAAGGATGGAGAGATGATAATGCCGAATGCGGTTCTTGGTGATACACGTTTTGTGGATGTGAATGGTGACGGAAGTATTTCTGCCGATGACCGTACCAATATCGGTAACGGTACGCCCGACTGGACTTATGGCTTGAACTTCAATGCCGACTGGAAGGGTTTCGACTTCAATATTTTCTTTCAGGGTGTAGCCGGTGCCGATGTTTTCGATGCCACTTATCGTACGGATGTTTCTTCCGGTAACTATCCTTCTTGGATGTTGGGTCGCTGGACCGGTGAGGGAACTTCCAACAAGTACCCCCGTCTGGCAGTGGGTGATGCCACAAACTGGATGGTATCCGACCTTTATGTATGCGATGGCTCTTACCTGCGTCTCAAGAATATCACTTTGGGTTATACATTACCCAAGGCTCTTACCCGTAAACTTACTATTGAACGTTTGCGCTTTTATGTGCAAGCTGAGAATCTTGTGACTTGGACGAAATATTGGGGTTTTGATCCTGAAATATCTTCCGGTCCCGACGGTATTAAATCTCTTGGTATCGATCGTGGTGTTTATCCGCAGGCTCGTACCTTTACAGTAGGTGTAAACGTTTCTTTCTAATCTAAAAATCAAGAAATATATGAAAACAAATAAGATATTAGCAATAGGCTTACTTTCTGTCGCCACGGTGCTGGCTACCGGTTGTAGTGACAGTTTCCTTGAAGTGGATAATCCCACAGGTGAACCATTGGAAGATTATTATACTACGGATGCGCATATTCAGGAGGCTCTGATTGCTGCTTATGATCCTATTCATTGGGCCGACTGGGGATTGGACCAGTACAATGCCCTGAACATTGATGCTGAAATCATGGGTGATAATTTCTGGGTAGGCGGTTCCACTAAAACGGATATGCAGAACTGGCACATGCTCTTCAATTATGAAGGCAATGAAAATTATACGCTTAGTTCTCTCTGGACAGTGGACTACTCGGGCGTCAAGCGTTGCAATGACTTGCTGAAATATCTGGATTGGGCTACTGATGTTACGGCGGAAAATCGCAAGAGCTATGAGATGCAAGCGCGTTGCCTGCGTGTGTTCTACTATAATATGTTGTGGCATTACTTCGGCAATGTTCCTTTCTATCTGGAGAATCTTTCCAAGCCTCCTTATACGGCTCCGCAATACACGGCCGATGATGTTTACAACGAGCTGATTGTGGAATTGGAAGCTGTGATAGATTCAAAAGTGCTGCCTTTGAAGTACTATAAGACTGCTAAGGGAGAAAATGATGACAGTCAATTGGGGCGCGTCACTCAGGCTATGGCTTATATGATGTATGCTGAAATGGTGATGTATCAGAACGACGAAGCTCGTTTTGCAAAGGCTCTCGGCTATATGAAAGAGATTATAGCAGACTCCAACTTTCAATTGGTGACCGATTATGCCTCCATCTGGGAAACAAACGGTGAATGGTGCAATGAGTCCATTTGGGAAATCAATTACGAACAGACTAACTCTGAACGTGGTTGGGGAAGTCCGTTGGCTGTTGGTGGTACTGTGCTTCCTACATTGATTTCGCCCAATACATTTACTGCTGATTCGGAATGGACCGGTGAAGGTTGGGGATTTTTACCTATGCGCCTCGAAACTTATGAGATGTTTAGCAGTACGGACAAACGTCGCGATGCTACTTGCTGGGACGTGCGCGGAACGACGTATAAAGACCGCTATCAGGATACCCATATCTGGTTGCAGAAATATCGTCCGTATGACCGGAACTTTAAGAGTGCCCCATTCGACCAGAACTTGAACTACAATAATAATTACCGTTATTATCGTTATGCTGAAACGTTGCTCAATGCAGCTGAATTATCTCTCCGCACCGGTGGCAGTGCAACTGGTGAAGCCAAGACGTGGCTGAATGCAGTCCGCACTCGTGCCGGACTGGCAGAACTCTCCACAGCTACCGTGGACGATATACTAACCGAACGTCGCCTTGAGTTTGTGGGTGAAGGTAAACGCTACTTTGACTTGGTACGTGCCGAGAACATCAGTGGAGTTTCATCCAAGAATAAGGCTACTACGGCACTTGTTCCCGATCAATATGGTTATCGCACCAATTCGTGGACTCTGAAGAAAAAGCATATTCCTATCGCGCAAGGTGAGTTGGATTCCGATCCGGCCTTGATTCAGAACGATTATAAATAGTTTCCCATAACTTTATTAAAGAATAAACGATATGAAAAATATTTTTAAATATATGGCAGGGGTGTTGATTGCAGGTTTTGCAATGACTGCATGTTCGCCCGAGGACTTTTCCGGTGCATCACAGGACGGTCTACCGAAATTGGCTGATTATAAGGCTGCTGTGACAGTTGACCAGGAAACCAATAGAGTAACATTCAATATTGTAGATGCCCAAGGTCAGAATCCTAAAGGTGTGTATCCTATATGGGTTATAAATATCTCTCCCATTGTCAAGACAACGGTTAACGGTTATCAGACTGGCTTAGTACCCCTTGCAGGCGAGTATTCTTACTCATTGCAGGTGGGAAATAAAAATGGTATCAGCGATGGTACTATAGAGGGAACATTCACTATTAATACAACCAGATACGATTTCTCTGATGTAGTTTCTAAACTAACCAATAAGGCTACAAAGGAATGGCGCGTTTACAGTGCCAAGGCTGGACACCTGGGTTGTGGCGAATCTCCAAAAGACCCGGCGGGATGGTGGTCTGCACCTGCTGAAGATAAAGTAAGTGAAGGTATTTATGATGATCGGATTACTTTCACGGCAGGCGAGAAACTTGCTGAAGGTGCTTATAAGTATAGTGCGGGTGAAGATGGACTCACATTCTGTAATAAAGGTGTTACCACTTTGGGTGTAACGGCCGCAGAAGCTGATTATAGCACTGCTTGTGTGGGTGTAAACGGTGCTTTGAGTGAGGCTACTTACAACTTGGGCTACAATGCCGAACTGGATTGCGTGACCATTACATTACCGGCTAAGACTTTGTTCCCGTATATGGCTGATGATGCGCAGATGAATGGGGCAATGACGTACATTATAACTGATCTGAACAGCAAGACCATGACTTTGGTTATTGAACTTTCCGGAATTTCCTGGCAGATTATTCTGGTGAACGGAGATGACGAGGCTGTAGAAGAGGCATTTGATCCGGAATTGGTGAACTGGTGTGCGGTAGACGCTCCTGAAAATCTGGGTGCCGGTTTCAATACAAAGGGGGAGATGACGTTCTGGTTTGCGGCTGCTGATTGGCAGCAGATAGGTGATCCTGAATTTTCTTATGCCGATGGCGTTTATACCGTTACTACAAAGGATGCTACTGTAGAACCATGGCAGGGGCAATGTGTAATCGGTGAAGTTCCTTTGACTATTGAAGGTGAAGAGTTTTATGACATTGCTTGCAAGGTGGTAGCAAGCGTGTCAGTAGATCGATTTACCGTTAAGGTAAACAAGGATCCGGATGTTGAGGGCGATCCTAATGCTCTTTTCGCTAAAGTGGATGTGGTTTTGAAGAAAGGAGAGAATATTCTTCGTTTTGCGAAAAGAACAGGTATTAATAGTGATGGAGATCCCGTTTCTTTTGAACAAGGCAAGTTTATCGTCGACTTAGGCGGTACTCCGGCAGGTGTTAAAATTGAAATCAGCGACATCATTATTCAGAAGCATAATCCGAAATAATGTATACTTAGATGATAGGAGGGGAGAAACTTCTTCCCTCCTATATATCATTAAAACATTCATTGTTTTTATAGAACACAGATGGATATAGTATTGCGTTATAAATAATAGATGTATAGATGAAGAAATTAAATATTATACTGCTGTTTTTATTGCTCTTCATATCTTGTAGTAATGAGGATGCTGGCAATTTGGTGACAGATGACGTGACTCTGGAATGTTCGCCGGAAAAGGTGGAAACATCAGGTGCTGGCGGAGTGTATACGCTGGACGTTACTTGTAGCGACAGTGAATGGACTGCTTTAGCCAGTGATGATTGCAGTTCATGGATCGCTGTAAAAGTGGCCGGTTCGCTTAGCAGCAAAGGAACGGCGACTGTTACCGTAAGTGCGAATACAAGTAAGGATTCCCGCAACGGCTCTGTTATCATTAAATCCGGAGCGAAGCGCGTTGTGATACCTGTGACGCAAGGGGCTCCAATGTCTGTCTCGCAGCGTGAGATATACTCTAATTCTCGTGGCGAGAACTTCACATTGTCCGTTGTGACCACGGGCGACTGGAGCGTGACGTTTAACGATAGCTGGATAAAGGTCGAAAAGAAAGATAGCAAGACAGTGAGTGTCACGACAGAACCCAATGAAAGCAAGACTTCCCGGAAGGGAACTTTGGATATTGTTTCGGGTGCGGAGAAGATTACGGTAAGCGTCGCTCAAGAGTCGGCAGAAGACCGTGAGATAAATACGCCCGAAGGATATCGCCTGGTTTGGCACGATGAGTTTAACGAAGGCGCTACTCTTGGCACCGGCTGGACCCACGAAGTGCAAAAGCCCGGTTGGGTGAACAATGAACTTCAGGAATATGTAAACGGTTCGGTAAGCGGTAAACGCGTAACGGAATTGGTAGATGGTAAACTGAACATCAACTGCTTTAAAGCTTCAGACGGCAAGATCTATTCGGGGCGTGTTTACGCTAATGTAAATACGGGATGGCTTTATGGCTATTTTGAAGCTCGTATCATGCTTCCCAAAGGCAAGGGTACTTGGCCTGCTTTCTGGATGATGCCGGTGGGCAATAATTACTCTACTAATCCTTGGCCGGGTTGTGGTGAAATTGACATCATGGAAGAAGTGGGCGTTGATGCGAATATCGTGTCGTCTTCCATTCATTGCGCGGCTTACAATCATACCATAAATACTCAGAAGACTGCATCTCGCAATATTGGTACGGCAGAGTCAGAGTTCCATGTCTATGCTTGTGAGTGGACACCCGACTATCTGAAATTCTTTGTAGATGGAACAGAATTGATGACATTCAAGAATGAAGGTTCCGGCAAAAATGTGTGGCCGTTCACTTATGCTTTCTATCCCATTCTCAACCTTGCATGGGGCGGTGATTGGGGAGGATATAAAGGTGTAGATGAGAGCGCCTTGCCTATAACGATGAAGGTGGATTATGTACGCGTGTTTCAAAAGAAATAAACTGAGCAGTTAGTGATGTGGACAATCAATTTATAATGATAGGTAATAATATACATAATTAGGTTAATTCATGAAGACACTGAAAATCTTCTCCGCCTGCTTGTTTCTCTTGCCTTTTGTCTCTTGTACGCAAGTAGCAAATAAAGGTAGTGATGCGGCAACCGAGAAAAAAGTAGAATCTCTCCTGTCTAAGATGACCCTTGAGGAGAAAATCGGTCAGATGAACCAGATTTCCTCTTACGGTAATATCGAGGATATGAGTGCTTTGATTAAGAAAGGTGAAATCGGTTCCATCTTGAATGAGGTGGATCCGGTGCGTATTAATGCGCTACAGCGCGTGGCAATGGAAGAATCCCGGTTGGGTATTCCTTTATTGATAGCGCGTGATGTCATTCACGGGTTTAAAACAATTTTCCCTATTCCATTGGGACAAGCGGCTTCGTTCAATCCGCAGGTAGCGAAAGACGGTGCACGGGTAGCAGCTATTGAAGCTTCGTCTGTAGGTATCCGGTGGACTTTTGCGCCAATGATTGATATTGCCCGCGATCCTCGCTGGGGACGTATTGCCGAAGGGTGTGGTGAAGATACGTACCTTACTTCCGTAATGGGAGCTGCTATGGTAGAAGGTTTTCAGGGAGATTCGCTGAATAGTCCTACTTCAATTGCAGCTTGCCCTAAACATTTTGTAGGTTACGGTGCAGCCGAAGGAGGACGTGATTATAATTCCACGTTCATTCCCGAACGTCGTCTGCGCAATGTTTATTTGCCACCTTTTGAAGCTGCCACCAAAGCGGGTGCAGCCACGTTTATGACTTCATTTAATGATAATGATGGAATCCCTTCTACCGGGAATGCTTTTATTTTGAAGAATGTACTCCGTGATGAGTGGGGATTCGATGGTTTTGTTGTGACGGACTGGGCTTCTGCCAGCGAAATGATAAGCCATGGTTTTGCCGCCGGTTCAAAAGAAGCGGCAATGAAATCTGTGAATGCAGGAGTAGATATGGAAATGGTGAGTTACACTTTTGTGAAGGAACTGCCGGAATTAGTGAAAGAGGGAAAGGTGAAGGAAAGCACTATCGATGAGGCTGTTCGTAATATTTTGCGTATCAAGTATCGTTTAGGATTGTTTGATACTCCTTATGTAGATGAACAACAAACATCTGTCATGTATGCTCCTTCTCATTTGGAAGCAGCTAAGCAAGCCGCTGTTGAATCGGCTATTCTGTTGAAGAATGATAAGGAAGTGTTGCCGTTACAACCATCTGTGAAAACTGCTGCAGTGGTAGGACCTATGGCTAATGCACCTTATGAACAGTTGGGTACTTGGATATTTGATGGTGAGAAAGCTCGTACTCAGACTCCGTTGAACGCTATTAAGGAAATGGTTGGCGATAAAGTACAGGTGATTTATGAACCGGGACTAGCATATAGTCGTGAGAAAAATCCGGCAAGTGTGGCTAAAGCAGCTGCCGCCGCTGCACGTGCAGATGTCATTCTTGCTTTTGTGGGTGAAGAATCTATTCTTTCGGGTGAAGCTCACTGTTTGGCTGATCTGGATTTGCAGGGTGATCAGGGAGCTTTGATTACAGCTTTGGCTAAGACGGGTAAACCTGTAGTGACTATTGTGATGGCGGGTCGTCCGTTGACTATCGGTAAAGAAGTCGAAGAGTCGACTGCTGTTCTCTATTCATTCCATCCGGGCACAATGGGCGGTCCTGCATTGGCTGATTTGCTTTGGGGGAAGGCTGTGCCGAGTGGAAAGGCGCCGGTCACTTTCCCGAGGATGGTGGGACAAATTCCTGTGTACTACGCTCATAATAATACCGGACGTCCGGCTACACGGAATGAAGTGTTGCTGAATGATATTGCTGTTGAGGCAGGACAGACTTCACTGGGCTGTACTTCCTTCTATATGGATGCGGGTTTTGATCCCTTGTTTCCGTTTGGTTATGGCTTGTCGTACACCACATTTAAGTATAGCAACATCAAACTGGCGTCTGATGTACTGAAAAAAGATGATGTGCTGACAGTGACATTCGATCTGGAAAATACCGGGAAATATGAAGGAACGGAAGTAGCTCAATTGTATATACAAGATAAGATTGGTTCCGTGACCCGTCCGGTGAAAGAACTGAAACGTTTCACTCGTGTGACATTGAAGCCGGGTGAGAAAAAAAGCGTTTCGTTTGAACTCCCTGTTAGTGAACTTGCATTTTGGAACATAGATATGGCTAAAGTTGTGGAACCCGGAGACTTTGGGCTTTGGGTGGCAACGGATAGTCAGTCCGGAGAAGAAGTTTTCTTCAAGGTAGTAGACTGATTGGTGATTTTAAGGTTAAAGTAGAAGAGGGGCGGTCCGTGATGGTTCGCCCCTCTTGATTATTTTATTTTTTGACACTTAAATAGAATTCATGGTTATTTTATACGTTTATAACCGTAAACAGCATTAGCGCCCAGTTCTTCTTCGATGCGAAGCAACTGATTATATTTTGCCATACGGTCGGAACGACTCAATGAACCGGTTTTGATTTGTCCGCTATTGGTGGCAACGGCGATGTCGGCAATCGTAGCGTCTTCCGTTTCCCCGGAGCGATGGGAGGTCACGGTAGTGTATCCGTGGCGGTGAGCCATTTCGATGGCATTCAATGTTTCGGTCAGGGAACCGATTTGGTTTACTTTAATTAGAATAGAGTTGGCACAACCTTTTTCAATACCCATGGCCAGGAAATCAACGTTAGTAACAAAAAGGTCGTCACCTACCAACTGGCAACGGTCGCCGATGCGGTCGGTAAGTTTCTTCCAGCCTTCCCAGTCATTTTCGCTCATGCCGTCTTCGATAGAGTCGATGGGGAATTGGTTGATAAGTTGTTCCAGATAGTCAATCTGTTCGTCAGCTGTGCGTTTCTTGCCTTTCTCGCCTTCGAACTTGGTATAATCGTAGATTCCGTCTTTATAGAATTCAGAAGAAGCGCAGTCCATGGCAATCATTACATCTTTGCCCGGTTCGTATCCGGCAGCTTTGATGGCGGCAATAATACTGTTCAGGGCATCTTCTGTACCTTCCAGATTTGGTGCAAAACCGCCTTCGTCACCTACAGCAGTGCTCAGACCACGATCTTTCAGTACTTTCTTTAAAGCGTGGAATACTTCGGCACCCATGCGCAGACCTTCACGGAAGGAAGTTGCGCCTACAGGGCGTATCATGAATTCCTGGAAGGCAATAGGAGCGTCACTGTGCGAACCACCGTTGATGATATTCATCATCGGTACGGGCATTACGTATGTATTGGTACCACCGATGTAGCGGTACAGGGGTATATCGAGATAAGCGGCGGCAGCTTTTGCTACGGCGAGGGATACGCCGAGAATAGCATTTGCGCCCAGATTTGATTTCGTTTTTGTTCCATCCAATGCCAGCATGGTATGATCGATGCCCATCTGGTCGAGGGCTGACATTCCGACAAGTTTCGGAGCGATAATATCATTGATGTTTTCTACAGCTTTTAATACACCTTTGCCTCCATAACGTCCTTTGTCGCCATCACGGAGTTCCAATGCTTCGTGTTCTCCCGTAGAAGCGCCGGAAGGAACGGAAGCACGGCCCATAAAGCCCGATTCCAACATTACATCTACTTCCACTGTGGGATTTCCTCTTGAATCGAGGATTTCACGTCCGATAATCTTTTCTATTTTCATAATTATGATATTATTTGTAATTATTTTAAATAGGAAACAAGAAGCAATCGGTTTTTGTTCAGAATATAGTTGTGTTTAGTGATTAGTGGTGAGTGATAAGTGATTAGTGCCGACTGCTCCTCCCGCCAATGCAGCCAATATTCCCAACGTGATGCTGATTAAGGTATATGCTATAAATGTTCCATAAAAACCACCTTTCAGCAAGGTCAGACCATCATTGGAAAAAGTAGAGAAAGTGGTGAATCCACCGCAGAAACCGGCTGTCAATAACAGACGCATTTCGGGCGAGAGATTAAAACGGGCGGAAAGGGCATAAAACAACCCGATGAGAAAACTGCCGAAGATATTGACTGTAAATGTTGCCCAAGGAAAGGAATAAGGGATGATCCGTTCGTGCAGTAGTTCCTGCACATAGTAACGGAGCACACTGCCTGTTCCGCCACCAAGGAAAATGTATATCAATTCTTTCATTTTTATTCTGTTATTATTCCGATAATGCCTGCAAAGGTACAATTTTTCATTTATATCGGGTTTATATTCCGGTTTTTCCCCTTAATGCTTAAAAATCAGAAACTAAACCAGTTATGCAAACGTTTGCCGGTAAATCATCTATATTTTCATTTTATTCCTTCGTTCACATGTCATTTCATCCTTATATTTGCATCACGATTATAATTCTCTAAAATAATTCAAATCATGAAAAACATGAAAGCAATCAAATTGTTCTGTCTCTTGCTCTTTTTCTTTGTAAGCAATTGGGCAATGGCTGAGAGTATCACCTCGCCGAACGGACAACTGCAACTGAACTTTTCAGTGAACGCACAAGGTGAACCGATCTATGAACTTTCCTACAAAGGAAAAGCTGTTATCAAACCTTCTAAACTCGGCTTGGAACTGAAAGATGCTCCGGGACTGATGAATGGATTTACACTGGCAAATACCCAAACTTCCACTTTTGATGAGACTTGGGAGCCGGTTTGGGGTGAAGTGAAACAAATTCGCAACCATTATAATGAGATGGCTGTAACGTTGAACCAGAAAGCGCAAGATCGCAATATGATCATCCGCTTCCGTCTGTTTGATGACGGTTTGGGTTTCCGTTACGAATTTCCTTTGTCTAAGAACCTGAATTATTTTGTTATCAAGGAAGAGCATACTCAGTTTGCCATGACAGGCGATCACACTGCTTTCTGGATACCGGGCGATTATGATACACAGGAATATGATTATACAGAATCTAAGCTTTCTGAAATCCGTGGCTTGATGGATGGTGCGATCACTCCTAATTCTTCACAGACTACGTTCTCTCCGACGGGTGTACAGACTTCTCTGCAAATGAAAACAGCTGACGGTCTTTATATTAACCTGCATGAGGCTGCTTTGGTGGATTACTCCTGTATGCATCTTAATCTGGATGATAAGAATTTTGTATTCGAATCCTGGCTTACCCCTGATGCAAAAGGAGATAAAGGATACCTGCAAGCTCCCTGTAAGTCTCCGTGGCGTACGGTTATCGTAAGTGATGACGCCCGTGATATTCTGAATTCCAAACTGACGTTGAATCTGAATGAGCCTTGTGCTTATGAAGATGTTTCCTGGATTAAGCCGGTGAAATATGTAGGCGTATGGTGGGAAATGATTGCCGGAAAGAGCACTTGGGCTTATACCGATGATCTGCCTTCTGTAAAATTGGGTGAAACGGACTATACCAAAACTAAACCTAACGGACGTCATGGTGCTACCAATGAAAACGTAAAACGTTATATAGACTTTGCAGCTGAAAATGGACTTGATCAAGTGCTGGTAGAAGGTTGGAACGAAGGATGGGAAGACTGGTTCGGTCATTCTAAAGATTATGTATTTGATTTTGTAACTCCATATCCTGACTTTGATGTAAAGATGTTGAACGCTTACGCTAAAAGTAAGGGTGTGAAATTGATGATGCACCATGAAACTTCGGCATCCGTACGCAATTATGAACGTCATATGGATAAAGCCTACCAGTTTATGGTAGACAACGGTTACAATGCAGTGAAGAGTGGTTATGTAGGCAATATGATTCCTCGTGGAGAGCATCACTACGGTCAGTGGATGAACAACCATTATCTGTACGCCGTGACTAAAGCTGCCGAGTATAAGATTTGCGTAAATGCCCATGAAGCTGTGCGTCCTACCGGACTTTGCCGTACTTATCCTAACCTGATTGGTAACGAGTCTGCCCGTGGTACGGAATATGAGGCTTTTGGTGGCAGTAAACCGTTCCACACTACCTTGCTTCCATTTAATCGTCTGATTGGTGGCCCGATGGATTATACTCCGGGTATCTTCGATACAAAACTTGATTTCATGGGCGATCTGCCTCATGGACAGGTACAGACCACTCTCTGTAAGCAGTTGGCTCTTTACGTGACATTATACAGTCCGTTGCAGATGGCTGCCGATTTAGTTGAGAATTATGAGAAGCACATGGATGCTTTCCAATTCATCAAAGATGTAGCGGTAGATTGGGATGATAGTAAATATCTGGAAGCGGAACCGGGTGATTATATTACGGCAGCTCGTAAGGCGAAAGGAACGAATAACTGGTTTGTAGGTGGCATCACAGATGAGAATGCACGTACTGCTAACTTTACTCTGGATTTTCTGGAACCTGGCAAGCAGTATGTAGCTACTCTTTATGCTGATGGTAAAGATGCTGATTACAAAGAGAATCCGACTTCTTATCAGATAAAGAAAGGTATTGTGACCAGTAAGACTAAGATGTCTGTGAAGTTGGCACGTAGTGGTGGCTTTGCCCTGAGTTTGATTGAGGCTACTCCGTCAGACAAGAAGGTTGTGAAGAAATGGAGATAGATAAGATTCATCGGAAACTCTCAGATTGAGAGCTACTCTAAAATTAGGGTAAAAAGAGGTTTTTATTAGGCATTAGGTAAATAAGGGGTGCACTTCAAAATTTGAAGTGCGCCCCTTTCTTTTTTCTTTGTATGACTTCTTGCTGAGTTTCTTAACTCAAGGGCCCAGGTTTGTTGCTGCAAAATAGAATCGATGTTTCCACAACTTAATAAGACGATTGAGCAAGAACTTGATGGTATGGCTTGATTACCCCTGAAATGGGAGGCTTTGCATTGACTCGATGGTTGCAGATAATGCACTGAATTATATCATTTGTCACTAAATTGGAATAAACTTTAGAAGTCTTGTGATGTAACAAAGTTTGTCCTGTTTTCAAGGTATTAAGAGCTTGTTTCCAAGAAGTTAAGAGTTTGTCGACAAAGAGTTAACTTCCTGTCGACAAACTCTTAACTTCTTGGAAGTGACTAATTCTCAGAGTGGTTTTAAAGTGCCTTTGTCGTTGAGGTAATGAGCGAAATAGTGTTGAATAAAATTCCTTATTGTCTGGTGTGTTAATCATAGCTTGTATAGGGCTACACCTTTTGCCACAAAGGGTGTAGCCTTACATACAAAAGGGTGTAGTCATCCGGGGTAAATGGTGTAGCCCTTTTGGAAGTGCCCTTACAGGTACTTGTGGATAGGATTAAATGATATGATTAGAATTATTTTTATTAAACACTTTGTTCTTTCGAAAATCCCCCTTATCTTTGTGCCCATTAAACGAACGATTAATAGTATATTTTGTTCTATTAAGTCTTTTGTTTACAGTATATTAGAAGTCGAGAATTGTGCTTTTTCAGCAAAATCAGCTTTTCCAGTCTTCAAAAGTGCCTGTTTGTACTTCCTGCGATAGGGAGTCTGAATTTAGGCCGTTGAACGTAGCAAATTCACCATCACGGATTTACGTTTTAACCGGAAGGAATTTTCATTCCCCGGTGTCCCCAAGAAATATCCAGACGAGAACAGTTAATCATTCATGAGCTCTCAATCTTCCATTTTGAATTCTGAATATCATTGGTATGCTTTGCGTATCACCTATAGCCGGGAACTCGTTTTGAAAGAGTTTTTGGACAAGAATAATATCGAAAACTTCATTCCTATGCGTTATGAATATGTAACGCGGAAGGAGCAACGTATTCGTAAACTCGTTCCTGCCATACATAATCTGGTTTTCATTTATTCCACTCGTAAGAAGATTGACGAAATTAAGGAGGAAAATGCTGTTCTTCTACCTCTTCGCTATATCATGGATCGTGAGACGAAGCAGCCGATTATTGTTCCGGAAATCCAAATGCGCCACTTTATAGCCATCGCCGGCTCTTACGACCAACAAGTAATTTACTTGCCGCCTACGGAATATTCCATGCAGAAAGGAGATCGTGTCCGCATCACCGGTGGAGTTTTCGAAGGTGTCGAAGGTATATTTGTTCGTGTAAAAGGTGATCGTCGGGTAGTTGTTTCTATTCAGGGGGTTATGGCAGTAGCTACCACTTTTATTCATCCCTCTCTTATTGTTCCGATAACAGAAGAATAATTCATAATTCTGCACATTGTACTTTGTTACTTATACGCTTTGTAATTCATAATTTGTAATCTTAATTATATGAAGTCTCAAATCGATGCTTTGCGTCAACTCACGCATGAGCTTCTTTATCTTGGCATGGATGGTGAACCCATTTATGCGGATCGTTTTCGTCAACTAAATTCAGATGTTTATAACCAGGCGGAAGCCTTGTATCAGAAAAAAGCTCGGAATGATGAAGAAGAAGCGACTCTTTGTATTACTCTCTTGAAAGCTTATAGTGCTACGATTTATGATCGTGGCGATAAAGGAGGAAAAGTTCAAATACTGCTTGATCGTAGTTGGGAGGTTCTGAATAAAATATCTGATTCTTTGTTGAAATGCCAATTGTTGGTGGTTTGCTATGGAGAGACATCCGATGAGGAGTTGGCGAAAGAAGCACGTGCGATTATGAATGGTTGGGGTGATTCTCTAACTGTTGAACAACAAGAACTTCTAAATGAATTTATTCCCTAATATTTGTCCATAGTTTTATATGAAAATTCTTGTTACGGGGGCTGCTGGTTTCATTGGCTCGTATGTTTGTAAACGTCTACTTTCTCGTGGAGATGAGGTGGTAGGGCTTGATAATATCAACAGCTATTATGACGTCAATCTGAAGTATGGACGTTTGGGTACTTTAGGCATTGATAAAAATACGGTTGATTGGTATAAATTTGTCCAAAGTAATACATCTGAGCAGTTTCGGTTTGTACGTATAAATCTGGAGGATAAACAGGCGATGCGAATGCTTTTTGCCAATGAGTCTTTTGACAAAGTTGTAAATTTAGCGGCTCAGGCTGGAGTACGTTATTCAATAGAAAATCCATATGCATACGTGGAAAGCAATATAGATGGTTTCTTGAATGTATTGGAAGGTTGCCGTCATTACAAAGTGAAGCATTTGGTTTACGCTAGCTCCAGTAGTGTTTATGGATTGAACGGAAAAGTTCCCTTTTCTGAAAAAGATAGTATCGCACATCCTGTAAGCCTTTATGCAGCGACAAAGAAATCAAATGAATTGATGGCTCATACTTATAGCCATTTATATGGCATTCCTTCTACTGGTTTGCGCTTCTTTACAGTTTACGGCCCTTGGGGACGTCCGGATATGTCACCTTTCCTTTTTGCAGATGCCATGTTACACGGGAGGCCAATAAAGGTTTTCAATAATGGTGATATGTTGCGTGATTTTACTTATATTGATGATATTATTGAAGGAATCCTTCGGGTGATAGATCATATTCCTACTTCTAATCAGGATTGGAGTGCTCAAAACCCTGATCCGAGTTCTTCCACTGCTCCATATAAAATATATAATATAGGTAATTCTCATCCAGTGAAACTTATGGACTTTATTCAGGCAATTGAAGAAGCTATTGGACATCCTGCAGAGAAAATATATCTTCCGATGCAACCGGGAGATGTTTATCAGACAAATGCAGATACTTCGGCTTTGCAGAATGAGTTGGGATTTAAGCCTGACAAACCTATTAAAGAGGGAGTTCAGGAAACGATAGACTGGTATCGTTCTTTTTATCAATTGTAATCAAAAGTAAACTAAGATAATATGAAAATAGCAATCGTTGGTACCGGCTATGTCGGTTTGGTGACAGGTACCTGTTTTTCGGAGATGGGGATTGACGTGACTTGTGTGGATGTGCAGGACAGTAAGATAGAAAAACTAAAGAAAGGTATTATTCCCATTTATGAGCCGGGCTTGGAAGATATGGTTCATCGTAACTATACTGCGGGTCGTCTGAAATTTACAACGGACTTGAAGGAGTGTCTGGATGATGTAGAGGTTGTGTTTAGTGCTGTTGGTACTCCTCCTGATGAGGATGGCAGTGCTGATTTGAAATATGTGTTGGAGGTAGCGCGTACCATTGGCTGTAATATGAATAAGTATGTGCTGGTTGTGACTAAGAGTACGGTTCCTGTGGGGACTGCACAAAAGGTAAAGTCTGCCATTCAGGAAGAACTTGACAAGCGTAATGTAAAGATAGAGTTTGATGTGGCTTCCAATCCCGAGTTTTTGAAAGAAGGTGATGCGGTAGATGATTTTATGAAGCCCGACCGTGTGGTAGTAGGTGTGGAGTCAGAAAAGGCTAAGGCTATAATGGAACGTCTTTATAAGCCTTTTATGATGAATAACTATCGGTTGATATTTACTGATATTCCAAGTGCCGAGATGATAAAATATGCTGCTAATTCTATGTTGGCTACACGGATTAGCTTTATGAATGATATCGCTAACCTCTGTGAACTGGTTGGTGCTGATGTAAATATGGTTCGCAAAGGTATTGGTGCGGATAGTCGTATTGGCAGTAAATTTCTGTATCCCGGTTGTGGATATGGTGGTTCTTGTTTTCCGAAAGATGTAAAGGCATTGATAAAGACTGCGGAAAAGAATGGCTATCCGATGCGTGTGTTGAAGGCCGTAGAAGAGGTGAATGAGTCACAAAAGAGCATTCTTTTTGAGAAATTGTTGAAACATTATAATGGAGACTTGAAAGGCAAGCAAATCGCTTTATGGGGTTTGGCTTTCAAGCCTGAAACGGATGATATGAGGGAGGCGCCGGCATTGGTTTTGATTGATAAGTTGATAGAGGCTGGTGCAAGTGTGAAGGTCTATGATCCGATTGCGATGGATGAATGTAAGCGTAGGATAGGAGATAAGGTTGTCTATGCTACGGATATGTATGATGCGGTGCTGGATGCGGATGCGTTGTTGCTGGTGACGGAGTGGAAAGAGTTTAGGATGCCGAGTTGGGGGGTACTGAAGAAGACGATGAAGAAGGCAGTGGTGATTGATGGAAGAAATATATATGATAAGAAAGAACTTGTAGATGCAGAGATTGAATATAGATGTATAGGGAAATAATATTTGTCTTTTGAAAGATTCTTTAAAACAGAAAACCGTTCGTGGTGTAGGCTGGAGTTTTATAGATAATATTGCCAGTTCAGGCATAACATTTTTAGTCGGTCTCGTGCTGGCTCGACTTCTTACCCCAGAAGAGTATGGTGTTATGGCTATAATGGCTATATTTATAGCTATTTCTAATTCTATTATTGACAGTGGCTTTTCCAATGCACTGATACGCAAGATTAAAGTGGAAAGAGTGGATTATAATACTGTTTTTTATTTTAATCTGTTGGTCAGTATTATGCTTTATATTTTTTTGTTTTTTTCTGCTCCTGCCATCAGTGCTTTTTTTAAAGAACCGGAGTTGATTGAGATAACCCGAGTGATAGGTTGGATACTCATCATCAATGCTTTGGCTATCATACCACGTACGCAATTGGTGCGTAATGTTGATTTTAAAACACAGACAAAAGTGTCTTTGATATCTTCTGTCAGTAGTGGGGTGATAGGTATTGTAATGGCTATTGCGGGTATGGGAATATGGAGTCTTGTGGGACAACAGTTGTCACGTCAGTTTCTTAACACTCTATTTTTGTGGGTTTATACCAAATGGAAACCTGTGTTTGAGTTCTCCTTACAGAGTTTTAAAGAACTATTTGGTTTTGGCTCTAAACTCTTACTTTCCGGATTACTAGATACATTTTTTAGAAATATCTATTATATTGTTATAGGTCGTTTTTATACTTCTGCTCAATTAGGACAGTATACTCGTGCTGAACAATTTAATTCTATCTTCTCTAGTAATTTAACTTCAGTAGTACAGCGTGTTAGCTATCCGGTTTTGAGCTCCATTCAAAACGAACCAGAGCGTCTGAGGGAAGCTTACCGTAGAGTGATAAAGATCACTATGCTGATAACCTTTGCTTGTATGTTGGGATTGGTAGCAATAGCAAAGCCTTTGCTTGTAATTCTTATAGGTGAGAAATGGTTGCAGGCAGTTTACTTCTTGCAAATAATCTGTTTTTCTGGGATGCTTTATCCGCTTCATGCCATCAACTTGAATATTCTTCAGGTAAAAGGTCGCTCAGATTTATTTTTAAAATTAGAAGTTATAAAGAAAATCATAGCCATTGTTCCCATAGTAGTTGGTATATTCTTTGGTATTGAATGGATGCTGGTAGGTAATGTATTTACTTCTTTTTTTGCTTATTTCTTGAATAGTTACTATTCTGCTGGTCTAATTTTATATCCAACTATAGAACAGATAAAGGATATTTTTCCCACGTTTATTATCTCTATTATAGTAGCAGGAGTTATGTGGAGTTTATCTTTTATACCGATGTCTTACTATATTCTTCTTCCTATTCAGATTATTATTGGATTGTCGTTGGCACTTCTTATTTATGGACGACTTAATTTGCCTGAATATCTTGAAGTAAAGCAACTTGTACTTGCTCTGTTAAAACAAAAGTAAAATCAAATATAATTTTTATTATGGACAATAAAGTAATTACAGTTACTTCCCCATTGCTTCCTTCATTGGATGATTTCATTCCTTATTTGCAGGATATATGGAATCGCAAATGGTTGACCAATAACGGTCATTATCATCAGGAGCTGGAGAAGGCGTTATGTGAATATTTAAAAGTACCTTATATCAGTCTCTTTACTAATGGTACGTTACCTCTAATGTGTGCTTTGCAGGCATTGCGTATCACAGGTGAAGTGATAACCACTCCCTATAGTTTTGTTGCTACTACTCATTCCTTGTGGTGGAATGGCATCAAACCTGTGTTTGTGGATATTGAGCCTGATACTTGCAATATTGATCCTGATAAGATAGAAGCCGCTATTACTCCTAAGACTACCGCCATCATGCCTGTGCATGTCTATGGTAAACCTTGCGATACGGAACGTATTCAGAAAATAGCCGATAAATATGGTTTAAAGGTAATTTATGATGCTGCTCACGCCCTTGGCGTGGAAGTAAATGGGCAATCAATATTGAATGCCGGTGATATGTCAACTTTGAGTTTTCACGCTACGAAGGTCTATAACACCATTGAGGGCGGTGCTTTGATTTGCCATGATGAAAAAATAAAGAAACGTATTGACTACTTGAAGAATTTTGGTTTTGCGGGAGAGACCGAGATTGTTGCTCCGGGTATTAATGGTAAGGTAGATGAGATACGTGCAGCTTATGGTTTACTTAATTTGAAGCAGGTGGATTCCGCTATTGAGGCACGTCGTCAGACAGCCATTAAATATCGAAAAGTTTTAAAGGATGTGGAGGGTATCAGTTTTATGGAAGATATGCCGGGTGTCCGTCACAATTATTCTTATTTCCCCATTTTTGTAGACACCGAGAAATATGGCATGACACGTGATGAACTTTATTTTAAGATGAAAGAGCAAAACGTGTTAGGGCGTAGATACTTTTACCCGTTAATTAGTGAGTTTTCTACATATAGAGGATTGGAATCAGCCAAGCTTGAGAATTTGCTGATATCACATAAAGTAGCAGATAGTGTGATATGTTTGCCAATGTATCATACATTGAGTGAAGAAGAAATAAATAGAGTAATTAAATGTATTGTAGATGAATAAAGAAATTTATATATTAGGAGTAGGACATAATACTTCCGTTTACATCGATTTGGCAGAAGCTTGTGGGTATGAAATTAAGGGATTATATCACTATAATGGTGACAGAACTGGTGATATAGAACATGGATATAGAGTGTTGGGCTCTTTTGACGATTTGTTTTCACTACCCTCTTTAGTTGGAATGAAATTAGCCTTGAGTCAAGGAGATAATGCTATTCGTTCGCAATTGTTTGACAAAATATTGCAGAAGGGGGGGGGAGTACCTTCTCTCATTCATCCAACAGCTCAAGTTTCTAGATTTGCACAATTAGGTAATGGAGTAGTCATTCATATAAATACTGTTGTACACCCAGATGTTATCATAGGAGATAACTCAGTTCTGTCGTATAATGTATCAATAACCCATTCTACAACGATCGGTAATCATTGCTATATTGCATTTGGAGCCATGATAGGTGCCTATGTAAATATTGCAGATTTTGCTTTTATTGGTATTGGTGCTAATATAATAAGTGGAAAAGTTGATACGATTGGTTATAATGCTTATGTAGGTGCTGGTGCCTTAGTAACTCATTCTGTAGAGAAAAATACTGTTGTAGCAGGGGCTCCTGCAAGAATTATTAGAGTGAAGTCATAAAGGTTTTACTTGATAAAGTATTTCACTTTAAATTATTCTGTTAAATACCGAAAAATACACATTCTTCATGTTTCTCAGGATGATAAGTTATACTCACAAATATAAATGTGAAAATAGATGGATAAAAAAGTAGAAATAAGCAAAGAAGAGCGACCATTGATGGTCACCATCCGGTGTATCACGTACAATCATGAACCTTATATTCGTCAATGCCTTGAAGGTTTTATAATGCAGAAAACGAATTTTCGTTTTGAGGCTATTGTGCATGACGATGCTTCAACTGATGGAACTGCGGACATAATACGTGAGTATGCAGAAAAATATTCGGATATTATAAAACCTATTTTTGAAACAGAAAATCAGTATTCTAAGCGTGATGGTTCTTTAGCGCGTATAATGGATGAACATACACATGGTAAGTATGTGGCAATGTGTGAAGGTGATGATTATTGGATTGATCCATTAAAACTGCAGAAACAGGTGGATTTCTTAGAGAAACATCATGATTATAGTTTAGTTTATTCTAAAATTAAATGTTATAGTCAAAGTGAGAATCGTGTGAAAGCTATATTTGGAAAAGAGAGAAAGAATTTGAAGGATAGATTAATGAAGGAGTGTTTTATCGGAACGTGTACATCTTGTTTTAGAACTTGTGACTATTTTGACTATATTCATGAAATTCAGCCTAATAAGCATGACTGGTTAATGGGAGATGTGCCATTGTTCTTATATTTGGGTACAAAAGGTTTTGGAAAGATGTTTAATGAATGTATGGGCGTATATCGTATATTGCAATCATCTGCTAGTCATTCAGACGATGTTGATTTACAGTTAAAACGTATTAGAAATACAATTGATATTTATACTTTCTTTGCTAACCGCTATTATCCCGATAATAACAGAATAAAGAACAAACTTTTAGGGGGGTATCTTTATCGAGTTTATATGTTATTTAAGGGTAAAAACAGACCGCTTCCAGACAATTATAAACAAGATATTTGTTCATATACTGGAACGCATTTTAAGCTACATATAGTTAGAATTGTGTTACTTTGCCCATTTTTTAGTAAATTACTTGATTTCCTGATAAAGTTTAGGATGTCACTTATTATTCGACTCTATAAATAATCGTAGAATCAATAGGGCTATATATGTTTAAACTATGTTTTGTGTTATTTGTAATTTCACTTTCTTTTGGTTCTTCTATATATATATCAATGTTTACTCCGAGACAGTTCTTTGCTATGGTAATGGCTCTCTTTTGTTTAATCAATATAAATAAGTTAATTCCATACTTTAATAAACTGATTTTAGCGTACTGTATTTTTTTGATATTTGAAGGCTTATCTTTTTTTCTTGAACATCATTTTCTTGATTTTTTAAGTGATTTAATATCTAAACATTTTGTGGCTCTTGTTGCATATTTTTCTTCTGTTTTGATGATGAAAAAATGTGAAAATGTCAATTTGTTGGCAGGTTCTCTTTTATTATGTGGTATAATAAATGGAGGTGTATGCCTTTTGCAATATTTAGGTTATCCATTGGCTTTGCAATTAGGCGTTTTCTTTTGTGATCTTGAAAATGAGAGTATTATAACTAGTTTGAATAATATGTTGGAAGGGGCATCGGGAGCATATTTATTTGGTCTTATGGGGCATCCTGTTTATAATGGTTATTATATGACTATGATAACATTTTTGCCTATAATTTATTTAAATAGCCGAAAAAAAAAACTACAAAAAATAGCATTGTTGATTTTGTTAATTACTCTTATGTTTGTGTTGTTTGTTATACAACAGAGAAGCTGCTTTTTTATTGTTTTTTTATTGATGGTATTCTATTTTCTGAGAAAATCAAAGAAAAAAAATATTTTGATTTTTGCTTTATTTATGCTTCCAATCTTGATGGTTATAACTTTAAGTATTGATTGGAGTACATTACTTGCAGGCAGTAGATATATTAGACATGATATAGAAGAAGAATCCCGTCTTCATATATATATAGGTTCTGTTTATTTTCTTTTATCGAATTTTTTGACAGGTGGATACTATTCTTTTATAGCAGATGTAGGGAATGCACCGCATAACATTATAATTAATGCTTTTGTGTATGGAGGTGTATTTGGTGCTATTGCTATTTTATATGTATATTTTAAACAGCTAAAAATTTCATATGAATTATTCCAAAATTGTGATAATGAAATATCTGCAATTTCATTGTCTTTTGTCGCATTTTCGTTAAATGCTTTGTTGCACAATAACTCTATAGTAACAGGTGATGCATTTGTCTGGTTGTTATGGGGCTTTCTTATGTATTCTTATTCTAAGTGTGCAGTTACCAATAGAATTACTATGCTAAGATGATGAAACAGAAAAATTATTCAATAGAAATACTACGTTTTATTTTAATTTTTTGGATAATGCTATATCATTATACATCTCGTTTTCCCGATTTGTATAACAGTGTACATTACTTATATAGGTTTGAAAATGGTGGAAGTGTAGGAGTGTTTCTGTTTTTTCTGATTAGTGGGTACTTCTTTTCTGAAAATTTTATTAAGATAGAGAGCAATGGAATTAAATCTATAATTATGTTTGTTATTAATAAGTATTGGAGACTATTCCCAGCTTATATATCAAGTGTAATAATAATATATCTATTTGTAAATGTTATTGGTCTCCAAGGACGAACTGTAGATTTTACTACATTTATAGCGAATTTTTTTATATATCATCCTGGATTTGATTACGTCGATGGCGCTCATTGGTTTATTTCGGATTTGTTCATTATCTATGTGATATGTTCTCTATTTTTTCTTTTGAGAAAATGGCGTCACTATTTTATAGTATATTTTACTATTTGTCTTATGGGACTGTATTACATAGAGAGTTGTTGTGACAATTCTAATATGATTTTGTATTTAAACTTTTTGCGATTAAAAAGTATCTTACCTTTTCTTTCAGGGCTAATAATAGGGTTAGTTCATGATAAAACAGTAAATAAAGCTTGTTTGTATCTTCCTCTAACGATAGTCTTTGTTGCGTCTGTTAATTTAGGAACTTTGTACCTTGTTTTTTATTTTTTCATTTTTTGTTATGCAATATCTGCAAGATGTGTTGCATTGAAACTTCCAGTTGTTTGGATGAACTTGGTTACTCTTAGTTTTTATTTGTATTTGGTACATCAGAATATAGGTTATTCGATTATGGAAAAAATGATTAGTAATGGAATGAAATCTGAGTTTTTTCTAATAGTTCCGATTACTGTAACTTTTGTTTTTGCTTATATAATAAAAAAGTTAGAAGCATTTTTTCCAACCTTTAATCAAATTATAATGTGTATTGACCGATTATGGAGGATAATAAGGAGATAATGAAACAATATGATGTGATGTTTGTAGGACACCTTCATGGTTTTGGAGGCGCTGAGAAATCAATGATAAAAGTCGCTAATGCTCTTAGTATTAGAGGACTAAGAGTTGCAATTGTAACTTTTGATGAATGTATCGCACCTTTTGATATATTAGATAATGTAGATGTACACTTTATAAAAATTGAATCAAGGAGAGGAATAAAACGAGTATTTGAGAGATATAATAAAGCTAGCTTTTTGTTGCAGAAAATCAGCAGTAAGATAGTAATTGCTTTTTGGTTTCAATTAAGTATTATTTTTTATTTACTTTCTTTAAAGTATAAATTTAAAATTTACTATTCGGAAAGAGGAGATCCTACAGATAAAGAATATCTAGGTCTAAATGGATGGATGCGTAAATTGGTCTTTCCTAAAATGGACGGTTTTATATTTCAAACACGTGGGGCCCAATCTTGTTTTCCGGAATCTGTAGTGAAAAAGAGTATAATAATTCCCAATCCTGTTTATATAAAATATGATGATTATGTAACAACTAAAAAACGGTTACCTATTGTGGTTGCAGTTGGACGTTTGACACACCAAAAAAACTTTAAATTATTGATAAAGGCATTTGCAGAAGTTGTAGTGAAGTTTCCGGCAGTTAATCTTGTGATTTATGGTGATGGTGTGATGAAAGAAGACCTTTTATTAACTATTAATAGCCTTGGAATGAGTAAAAGAATACAGTTGCATGAACCTGTTAAAGATTTGTTTAATGAAATTAAGGATAGCTCTGTATTTGTGTTACCTTCTTTATATGAAGGTATGCCTAATGCATTAATGGAAGCTATGGCTTTAGGAGTCCCTTCTCTCTCTGCAGATTGCCCTCCAGGTGGACCCGCGGAACTTATCATAGAAGGGTATAATGGGTTTCTTTTTAAAAATAATGATGAGAATGATTTGATTAATAAATTAGAGTATATGTTATCGAAACCACAAGAAATGGAACTTGTAGGTTTTAGAGCTAAAAATATTTGTAAGACACATTCTGAAGAAATCGTTATGAATAAATGGACCGATTTTGTAAATAAACAATTATTATGTATCAGATGAATGCACGAATATCTGTAATTGTTCCTGTATATAATGTAGAAAAATATTTTGAGCGTTGTATAAGAGCTATTATAGAACAAAAATATAGTAATTTAGAGATAATACTAATAAATGATGGAAGTACTGATAGGTCTGGTACTATTTGTGATGATTGGGCGAAGCGAGATTCACGTATAGTAGTAATTCATCAAAATAATGCAGGTCAGGCATCGGCTCGAAATAGAGGATTGGAGATTGCAACAGGAGATTATATTGCTTTTGTTGACAGTGACGATTGGATTTCACTCGATACCTATGAATATATGTTGAACTTAATGGATTATTATGATGCAGACATTGTTGATATTAGTATATGCGAAACTTTTAATGATAATCCAAAGGCGTATTCGAATTCGCCTATAATCACGTTATTTGAGGGGAAGGATATTCTTTACGATTATATGTTGTGTGGTATATCAGCTAAAAGTCCATATTCTGCTTGCCGTAAATTGTATAAACGGAGTTCTATTAATAATATTCGTTTTGAGGTTGGAACCATAAATGAAGATATCATTTTTAACTATCTAGTTTTGTTGAATGCTAAGAGAATTGTTAAAAGTACAAAAGAATGCTACTATTATTTTCAAGATGGAGAGAGTACGACTAGAGGGGGGCTTAAACAAAAAGATTTTGATTTGTTGAATGTTTCTAAAAAATTGCAAGAATTGTCTGCATGTGAATCGTATAAGAATATAGCCTTATTAGGAAAATTCAAATATGCTCGTAGCTATTTTTCTCTTCTCTCAAAAATAGCATTTTATGGAATAGCGGATCCTTCGATAAATAAGAAGGAGATAGTTGCTTCATTAACTGGAGAATTGAGAAAATATCTGTTTTTATTGTTAAGGTCTCCAATGCCTTTTAATCGGAAAGTGATAGCTATTGCTTTGTGTATTCATATTAAACTGTTGGAGGTTCCTTTGATAGTATATAAAAAGTTGAGATGACATGAGTATAGAGCAATTAATAAATTATCAACTGAATAATTTTCCTACTATAAAGAAAGTAGTGAAGAGGGGCTATCAGTTGTTGATGTATGCAATGTCCCCAAAGGTAATCTCCGAAGGAAATATCGTGAAGGTATCTCCCAATGATGATTTTGAGTACTTTTTTGGTTACTATGATAAATCTCCTTGGGATGCCAATATGCGTTATATGATTTGTATGCGAGCTGATAACACGTGGAGCGAGCCTGATCCTAAGGGTACGGCAGATATTCTTCTGATAGATGTTTCAGAGGATTCTAAACTTTCTAATGGTTTCACGATGGTGGGGGGGAAGAAAATTAAAAAAATTGCGATTACTCATACATGGAATGTGCAACAAGGGTGTATGGCTCAGTGGCTGGGTCCTGATTTTCAGAGTAGAATTATGTATAATGATATGCGTGATGGTAAGTATTGCTCTGTGATTCTCGATTGGGAGACTGGAAAGGAGCTTATATTGTCTATTCCTGTTTATTCTGTTTCTTCAGATGGCAAAACGGCATTATCGCTTGACTTTTCAAGACTGCACAGTCTTCGTTTGGGTTATGGCTACTCGGAACTGCCAGAGATAACAAAGGATGTAATATTGCCTGATACTACAGCTGTGTGGAAGTTGGATATTGAAACTGGTGAAGTGACAGAACTTTTGAAATATACTGATTTCGCAAACTTCCAGCCTCGACCAGAGATGCAGGAGGTGGGCAGTATACATAAAGTGAACCACTTGATGCTTTCACCAAATGGAAAACGTTTCATAGTATTGTATCGTTGGTTCTGTGGTCATAGAAAGTATACTCGTTTGGTAACTTGCAATGTGGATGGAACTGACATGTATGTACTAAACGATGACGATATGGTGAGCCACTGCTATTGGAAGAATGATGAGGAAATTATTGCTTTTGAAAATAAACATGGTAGTGGACCGGGCTATTATCTGATGAAAGATAAAACAAGGGAATATAAACATCTATGGAAAGAATTGTGTGTAGATGGACATCCAAGCTATTCTCCAGATGGTAAGTTGGTGGTGACGGACAATTATCCTGATAGAACGAGAATTGCATCTGTACGTATTATGCGGGACAATCAGATAGAAGTGGTTGCACGGGTATTTGCGCCGTTCCGTTATGACAATGATACACGATGCGATTTACACCCACGTTGGAGTAGAGATGGGACAAAGATTTGCTTTGATGCTGCTTTTGAAGGGCATCGTGGACTATATGTAGTAGATATTAAAGCTTAAGGATGTTTCAAGATTATAATATAGCTGTGCTTTTATCCGTCTATAAGAATGATAAGGCGGAATTTCTGCGGTTGTCCATAGATAGTATTCTAAATCAATCGTATAAAAATATAATACTATATATAGGGGTAGATGGGACTATTGGTGAGAAACTATATAAATGTTTAGAGCAATATGAACAAGAAAAGAGGGTGAATATTGTTTATTTCCCAGAAAACAGAGGACTTGCTGTGGTGTTGAATGACTTGTTGATATTATGTAAAGAAGCGAATATAGAGTATATAGTTCGTATGGATGCAGATGATATTTCAGTACCTAATAGATTAGCGAATCAGGTGAATTATTTACTATTGCATCCTGAAGTTGATGTTGTAGGAGGTCGTATTGAGGAAATAAACGAACAATCTGAAAGAAATGGCAAGAGTGTTACATACCCCTTAACTCATCAAGAATGTTTTAAATTCTTTAGATATCGTGATCCCTTAGCACATCCCGCCGTAATGTTTAGAAAATCCTTTTTTGATAAAGCCAAAGGCTATCGGAATGAATACCGTAAAAACCAAGATACCATGCTATGGTTTGATGGATTTATGAATGGATGTATTTTTGCAAATCTGGATGAAACGGTATTACTCTTTCGTGTCACTGACGATTTCTATAAGAACAGAAGAAATGGTTTTAAGCGGGCGAAGAAAATGTTGAAAGATCGATTTATGATAAATAAGGCTCTTCACTATGATTGGTCTGCTTACCTTTTTTCATTTTTAATGTTTATAATGACTCTTACTCCTCCATTTTTGAAGAAGTTCTTGTATCGGATTAGATGAAATTTAGAAATCTCTGTTTACTTCTGTCTTTTAGTAGTTATTCGGTATATCTATTTCCTCAATATTCTTATGGAGTTACAGGGTTGTTGCATTCTCCTTCGGCGGAAATGCAGCAAGATAAAACCGTTATGATTGGTGGGGGATTTTTAAATGAGAACTTAACTCCTCCTCGATTTAATTATAATACATATAATTACTACTTGAATGTAACCATTTTCCCCTGTTTGGAAATAGCATATACTTGTACCCTTTTTAAGGTAACTCCTCAATGGGGAGTGCAATCTCAAATGGGAAAGTTCACTAATCAGGATCGGTATTTCTCGCTTCGGTTAAGGGTTTTGAAAGAAGAACAATTCTTTAAATATATGCCAGCAGTAGTTTTAGGCACATCTGATCCGTTTACAGAAAGTAGGGGTGGAGAGATAATGCCTTCGGGCGATGGTGGTAATGGATATTTTTCTCGCTTTTATGTTGCAATGACAAAACATATTCCAGTAAATAAAGAAGAATTAGGACTACATGTATCTTATCTTTATAACCGCCGTAATGATTACCATCTGAATGGCATTGCCGGAGGGATAACTTATTCCCCTTCCATGTTATCTGATTTGAAATTAATAGCTGAATATGATTCACATGATATTTTGATAGGAATGAATTATCTTCTCTTTCATCATTTTTTGGTACAAGCAATGATGCAGAAAAGGAAATATTTCTCCTGCGGACTTACATATTTGATTCATTTAAAATAATTCGATATAGTAGATCATGAAAATTCCATTTTCGCCCCCTTATATTGACGAGGCGGTCATCAACGAAGTCGTTGATTCGTTACGTTCCGGCTGGATAACTTCCGGTCCTAAAGTAAAAGCATTGGAAGAAGAAATAAAAGTATTCTCTAATGCAAAGGAAGTGCTTTGTGTAAACTCATGGACTTCGGGAGCCATTATGATGCTTCGCTGGTTGGGAGTAACAGCTGAAGATGAAGTGATTGTTCCGGCGTATACATATAGTGCTACGGCATTAGCAGTCCTTCATGCAGGTGCAAAGCCTGTTATGGTAGATTCCGGAGAGGATTTCAATATCTCTGTGGATGCTATTCGAAAAGCAATTACGCCAAGGACCAAGGCTATTATTCCGGTAGATATTGCGGGCTTCCCTTGTGATTACGACCGTATCATGAGACTCGTTAATGAACCGGAAATACGCAACCTGTTTCAGGCGACGTCATTGGTACAGGAAAAATTGGGACGTATCCTTGTTATGAATGATGCGGCCCATTCTTTGGGTGCTTATTATAACAAGAATCAGCGTACAGGATGCGAAACGGATATTGCTATCTTCTCTCTTCACGCCGTAAAGAATGTGACGACGGCCGAAGGAGGAGCCATCTGCCTGAATTTGCCCGAACCGTTTGATAATGCGGAACTCTACAAAGAATTGCGTATGATGAGTTTGAATTGTCAAACTAAAGATGCTTTTTCCAAATCCAAAGCCGGCGGTTGGCGTTATGACATAGTCGGTCTGGGAATGAAAATAAATATGGCTGACGTAAATGCTGCTATCGGTTTGGCTCAGATACGGGAATATCCTGAACTACTGAAAGAACGTAAAAGAGTATTCAATACCTATTCTAAAGCATTTGCTGATTGTGATTGGGCTATTTTGCCACCTTCTGAAGATGGAGAAAAAGAAAGCTCATATCATATCTATGCATTGCGTATCAAAGATTTCACAGAGGAACAGCGTGATCGTATGATTGATGAAATCGCGAAAAGCGAGGTTGCTGTGAACGTTCATTTTATCCCGATGCCGATGCTTTCCTTCTTCAGCTCATTGGGATATGATATAAAGAACTATCCACAAGCTTATGAGAATTTTAAAGGTGAAATCTCCTTGCCCATTTATCCACAGTTGGATGAAGAAAAGCTGGACTTTATAATCAAAGCTGTAAAAGATGCATACCTTAAAGTGACTGTTGATAGGTGATGATTCGTTTTTTTGATATTTTATTTTCCTTTCTGGGCATTCTATTCTTATCTCCTGTTTTCCTTTTCCTGTATATTGCTATCCGTCTGGAAAGTAAAGGTGGTGGGTTTTATAAACAGCTACGTGTGGGACGTGGAGAGACGGATTTTTATGTCTATAAGTTCCGTTCAATGCGTATAGGAGCTGATAAGCAAGGTTTGATAACTGTAGGCGGACGAGATCCCCGGATTACCCGTATCGGGTATTTTATCCGCAAATATAAATTAGATGAACTACCTCAGTTATTCAATGTACTGAAAGGTGATATGAGTCTGGTAGGACCGCGTCCGGAGGTTCGTAAATATGTGGAACTCTACACTGAAGAACAGCGGAGAGTGTTGTCTGTTCGCCCGGGAATTACGGATTATGCATCTATAGAATATGTAGATGAAAATACGATTTTAGGACAGGCTGAGGATGCGGACAAGGCATATGTAGAACAAATACTGCCGGATAAAATATGCTACAATATGAAATATATAGAGCATCGTTCGGTGAAGGAATATTTCAAGATTATATTTCTGACTATATGGAGTATTGTACATTGATCAAATCGGTAATAAAGGTTATGAGATGGTTGTTTATCCCATATTATGTTTGGAAAAAGTAGTTTAAAATAAGATATAGAAAAGGTCGAAGCTCAGTTTCGGCCTTTTTTATTCTTTCAACAACGACGTTTGTGACAACCTCAAACTACTATTCGGTGTCTGGAAAAGTCCGAAACCAATGCCGCAAAGGATTAATCGAAGCCTGATACAAAATATCCCCATACCGATACTTCCCAATATTCTCGGATGAATACATTCCATCAAATAACCGGTAACCAGTGCGGCAACTAAAGTTGCAAGAGGCCAGGGAATTAATAATAACCCGGCCATTACCTCGCTACAATAGCCAATTGATAACCATTGACAATCTAAGTAATCACAGAGTCCGAAGTTCCAAAATCATGTGCGAGGGTAGGGAGGATTACAATATTTCCTGTGATTTTCCATCCTGAACCATATAATTTCTTTTATCTGCGAATTAAACAAAACGTTCAATCTGCTGTTCGGAAACCTGCATAAAAATAAGTTTTTTTAGAAATTGTCTCGTAGGAAAGTAACGTGGAGAAGAAACTTCTTTGTACCTTTGTGCCCGTCAATACTAAAATCAATAATAAATAATAGGATTTATGGGAGGATTTTTCGGGACAGTCTCCAAAGCGAGCTGTGTGACGGATTTATTTTACGGTACAGATTATAATTCACATTTAGGAACTAAGCGGGGCGGACTTGCCACGTATGATGCAGAAGAGGGCATGTTTGCCCGATCCATTCATAACCTGGAGAGCACTTATTTCCGAACCAAGTTTGAAGACGAACTGGATAAGTTTAAAGGAAATGTCGGAATAGGAATCATCAGCGACACAGACCCGCAACCCATCATCATTAACTCCCACCTCGGACGCTTCGCCATTGTAACAGTAGCCAAAATTGTGAATCTGGAAGAAATAGAAGCAGAGCTACTTTCCCAAAATATGCATTTCGCCGAACTGAGTTCAGGCAATACCAATCAAACCGAGCTTATCTCACTACTCATCATACAAGGAAAAACTTTTGTAGAAGGTATAGAAAATGTTTACCGCCGTGTCAAAGGCTCTTGCTCTATGCTGTTGTTATCAGAAGATGGCAGTATCATTGCGGCTCGTGACAAGTGGGGACGCACTCCGATTGTAATTGGCCGGAAAGAAGGGGCATACGCTGCAACCAGTGAGTCAAGCAGTTTCCCGAATCTGGATTATGAAATAGACCGCTATCTCGGTCCGGGAGAGATCGTTCGTATGACTGCCGATGGAGTGGAACAACTGCGGAAGCCGGAGGAAAAGATGCAGATTTGTTCTTTCCTGTGGGTATATTACGGTTTTCCCACTTCCTGCTATGAAGGTCGCAATGTAGAGGAAGTGCGTTTTACCAGTGGCTTGAAGATGGGGCAGAACGATGATTCTGAAGTCGATTGTGCTTGCGGTATTCCTGATTCCGGTGTGGGCATGGCTTTAGGATATGCCGAAGGAAAAGGAGTTCCTTATCACCGTGCCATTTCTAAATATACACCGACATGGCCGCGCAGTTTCACTCCCAGTAAGCAGGAGATGCGCTCATTGGTGGCAAAGATGAAACTGATACCGAACCGTGCCATGCTGGAAGGTAAGCGCTTATTGTTCTGTGATGACTCCATAGTAAGGGGAACGCAACTTCGGGATAATGTGAAGGTATTGTATGAATATGGTGCCAAAGAAGTACATATCCGCATTGCTTGTCCGCCGTTGATTTATGCTTGTCCGTTTGTAGGTTTCACGGCATCCAAGAGCCCGTTGGAACTGATTACACGCCGCATTATAGAAGAACTGGAGGGAGATGCAGACAAGAATCTGGAGAAATATGCCACTACCGGTTCTCCGGAATATGAGAAGATGGTCAGCATTATTGCCGAGCGCTTTGGTCTTACAACTTTGAAGTTTAATACTTTGGAAACTCTCATCGAGTCCATCGGATTGCCGAAATGTAAGGTTTGTACACATTGTTTTGATGGAAGTAGTTGCTTTTAAGTAACTCTAAATACTAACATTTTGTAAAAAGGGGCGTGAATTGCTTGGCAGTTCACGCCCCTTTTTCTACCTTTACGGCAGAACTATTGACTACTGTTGATAGATAATTGGTAGTTCATATTCTTAATCGTAAATTGAAAATTATTAAATCGTAAATATTATGGCTTTAGTAGAACGTTTTTTGAAGTATGTAAGCTTCGACACCCAGTCCAGTGAAGAGACAGAGGTGACTCCAAGTACTCCGGGGCAAATGGTATTTGCCAAATATCTGAAAGAAGAATTAGAGTCTTTAGGTTTGGAAGACATAACGCTGGATGAGCATGGCTATTTGTTTGCCACACTTCCGGCAAATATCGATAAGCCGGTACCTACTATTGGTTTTATCGCCCACATGGACACCAGTCCCGATATGAGTGGCAAAGATGTGTCTCCTCGTATTGTTCAAAACTATGACGGCTCGGACATCGTGCTTTGTGCAGAAGAGAATGTAGTTCTTTCTCCGTCTCAGTTCCCCGAACTGTTGGATCATAAAGGGGAAGACCTGATCGTTACCAATGGTAAGACATTGTTGGGAGCAGATGATAAAGCAGGTATTGCCGAAATCGTTTCTGCGATAGTGTACCTGAAAGAGCATCCTGAAATCAAGCATGGCAAGATTCGTATTGGTTTCAATCCGGATGAGGAAATAGGATTGGGCGCACATAAATTCGATGTGGAGAAGTTCGGTTGCGACTGGGCCTACACAATGGATGGCGGTGAAATAGGAGAGTTGGAGTTTGAAAACTTCAATGCGGCATCTGCTAAAATCACCTTCAAAGGCCGCAATGTACATCCGGGTTATGCCAAGAATAAGATGATTAATTCAATTCGTGTGGCCAACCGTTTCTGTGCGATGTTACCTGCTCATGAAACACCCGAACATACTGAAGGTTACGAAGGCTTCTACCATCTCATCAGTTTCAACGGCGATGTAGAGCAGACTACAGTGGCCTATATTATCCGTGATCATGACCGTGCACGTTTCGAGAGCCGCAAGAAGAAAATAGAACGCTTTGTCAGTGAAATCAATGCCGAATATGGTGAAGGTACGGCAACACTTGAACTCCGTGACCAATACTATAATATGCGTGAGAAGATTGAACCGGTAATGCATATCATTGATACGGCTTTTGCTGCAATGGAGGCTGTAGGTGTGAAACCGAATGTGAAACCTATCCGTGGTGGTACGGATGGCGCACAGCTTTCTTTCAAAGGTTTGCCTTGCCCCAATATCTTTGCAGGTGGTCTGAACTTCCATGGACGATATGAATTCGCTCCTATCCAGAATATGGAGAAAGCGATGAAGGTCATCGTGAAGATTGCCGAACTTGTTGCTATAAAATAATTTAATACCTTAAGACATGAAAACCACTCCGTTTACAGAAAAACATATCTCGCTGGGTGCTAAGATGCATGAGTTTGCGGGATATAATATGCCGATAGAATATTCCGGTATCATTGATGAACACCTCACAGTTTGTAATGCTGTGGGTGTATTCGACGTTTCCCACATGGGAGAATTCTGGGTGAAAGGCCCCAATGCATTGGCTTTCCTTCAGAAAGTGACTTCCAATAATGTGGCTGCCCTGACTCCGGGCAAGGTGCAATATACCTGTTTCCCCAACGAAGAAGGCGGTATTGTAGATGACTTGCTGGTTTATCATTATGAACCGGAGAAATACCTGCTGGTAGTGAATGCTTCGAATATAGAAAAAGACTGGAACTGGTGCGTTTCGCACAATGCCGAAGGTGCTGAATTGGAAAATGCTTCCGACCACATGGCTCAACTTGCCGTGCAGGGACCGAAAGCCATTCTTGCTTTGCAGAAACTGACGAATATAAATTTGTCGGAATTGCCGTATTACACCTTTACGCATGGTGAGTTTGCCGGTGAGAAAGATGTGATTATTTCCAATACCGGCTATACTGGTGCAGGAGGTTTTGAGCTTTACTTCTATCCCGAAGCTGCCATGAAGATTTGGAATGCCGTGTTTGAGGCAGGTGAAGAATTTGGCATTAAGCCGATTGGCTTGGGGGCGCGCGATACGCTTCGTCTGGAAATGGGTTTCTGCCTGTATGGCAATGATCTGGATGATACGACATCTCCTATTGAAGCCGGTTTGGGATGGATTACCAAGTTTGCTGAAGGTAAGAACTTTATCAATCGTCCGATGCTTGAAAAGCAGAAAACGGAAGGTACTGTCCGTAAGTTGGTCGGTTTTGAAATGGTGGACCGTGGAATTCCCCGTCATGGATATGAACTGTTCAATACAGAGGGTGAAGCTATCGGAGTAGTAACCTCAGGTACTATGTCGCCTACTCGCAAGATTGGTATCGGTATGGGCTATGTAAAACCGGAATATAGCAAGATAGGTACGGAAATTTGCATTGATATGCGTGGACGCAAACTGAAAGCGGTAGTGGTTCGTCCGCCATTCCGTAAATAAGAGGAGTTTTTTTCACCACAGATTACACGGATTTACACAGATATTTATATTGATAATTTAATCTGTGTAAATCCGTGTAATCTGTGGTGAAAAAGACTTTATAACACTCTTTCCTTTATAGTCTGTTGATTTTATCTAATAATTGATTGGCCCAGGCTATTTCTTTGCTTGTCCATTCTTCCTCTTCTCCTTGCACCCCTTGTCCCTGATACCGGGAAAGTAATCCCAGATATTCCTTCAATGTGTCTGCGGCTTTAGCCTGTTTATTCATGCGCATTAGCAATAGAATCTCTTGTTTATATATGTCAAGATTCGGACTGTCTCCTGCTAGTTCTTTGGCTTTCCAAAGCAGGGTGGCACATTCTTCGTTTACCTCTTCTGTGTTGTAAAGCGCCATCCGTGATTTCGCTAAGATAACGTAATCATGGTCGGTGGCCAGATTGTTATTGATATTCTTCTGTATTAATCTTTCGGCTTCTTCATACCGTTGGTCTGCCATATTCATGGCTGCGTTGAAAGTCACTACATCCGATGTCGCTTTAAGATAAGGATGACTGATTTGATTTTCTGCCTCACCGGCTTTGTCTATTCGCTTTTTCAGGTTGTCGATGCTGCCGTAGCGAAGCAGCTTATGACCACGTTGCTGTATATTATAGTAACCGATGACTTTGGAAAGTGCAGACGCCAATCCATCGGGATTCATCCCCTTGAATTCCAATAACTCACGTGCAACCCGGTCGGCTGCGTATTCCTGGTTATTCTTGTAATTCATTCCCAGGCGATTCACTACATTTACATTCAGCAGGGCGGCAACGCTTCCGATGCTGGCAACGGCGCCTACACCTAAAGCCGTATCATCGTCATCCCAGTATGCCACTTCCAGGGCTACTTCGGCAGTGACGGCAAGAACCGTTCCCCAAAAAGCTGCCCGCTTGGCACGGCGTTCAGCACGGTAGATGTTATTAACCTGATGGTCCAGCACAAAATGAGACATCTCATTGGCAATAATGGCGGCAAGTTCATCCTCCGAATCAAGTGTGCAGAGCAGACCGGTACTAATCAGCATTGTGCCGTTGGGCAGCATGTAAGCATCCGGTTCGGGCGACTGGATGACGCGTACATTCAACCGTTCGCTGCGATTGGGATCTATGCCGGTGGCAGTCAGTTTCGCAAAGATATTCTGTACATACGAAGTGATGAAATCATCCTCATAGCCGATCTCTTCCAGCTTGTACAGGTAGTCCCGACATTCTTCGTCCACTTCCTTGCGCAACTTAGAGTTATATCCGCGTTCGCCGAAATACTCATACAGATGTTGTTTCAGATAAGTTTGCTGCCAAAACTCCTGATTGGTTTCGGGAGGTGAGAGTTTAATGGTCTTCAGAGCAGAAGCAGGTACTGCGAATTGTATACCATTGATTTCGGTTGCATAGAAAATGTCGGGACCTGCTTGGTCTGCCGATTTCATTTTCACTACCTTGCGGATCACTACGGGAGTGCCGGCAGGAAAATTCTCATACTGTTGTTGTAGTTCGCCTTTTATGGCAATCGGGCCGCTCAAGTCTTTCTGTCTGGCAGCAAATCCTGCCGTGGAGAGGAGGACGGCGAGGATAACGAAAGTGATAAGACGTTTCATATGGATTCGTTTATGGTTTGTACAATTGACTTGCAATCAAAATTGCTGATACAAAAATAGGAAAGAGTTTTCTCTCTTTCCCGTTCTTTTCCCTACAAAGTGATAGGGAATTTCCTATAATAAAAAAGGGAAGACTTCGTGAAAGTCTTCCCTCTTTTAACTTCAAAAGAAGTCAATTTTATTTCTTCTTACGGTCACCGTAGCGGCTCATGAACTTATCAACGCGACCAGCTGTATCCACCAATGTAGATTTACCAGTATAGAACGGGTGAGAAGTGTTAGAGATTTCCATCTTTACCAACGGATAAGTTTCACCTTCAAACTCGATGGTTTCTTTCGTATTTACGGTTGAACGAGACAAGAACATGTCACCATTAGACATATCTTTGAATACTACCGGACGGTAATTTTCAGGATGAATACCTTTTTTCATTTCAATATTTGTTTTTTTAATTATTATATTCGGTTACTATTTTGGTAATAAATAGTGTAATGGTCTTATTTTTCAGAGCGCAAAGATAGTGCAAGTCGCAGATAATACAAAATAAATTCAGATTTATTTTTGCTTAAGGTACAGTCTACCTTTGTTTAAAGGCAGTGTATTTCTCCGATTTAGAAAAAAGTTCCCTCAAAAAATAGGTTTATCGCTTTTTATTTCAGATTTTTGCATAGTATTTTAATTTATATTCAGCATGAAGAAGCTACTTTTCTTAATTTCCCTATGGCTCTGCGTCACTACGGCAGGTGCCCAGCAGAACGAGCGGGATCTGTATAGTGTTGCGTTTTATAATCTTGAGAACCTGTTTGATACGATTCATGATGCAGGTAAGAACGACCTTGAATTTTTGCCTTCCGGCAGTTATGCATGGACGGCTGAGAAGTATGAGGCCAAGTTGAAGAACCTTGCCAAAGTCCTGAGTGAAGTATCGCGCGACCGCGTACCTGAAGGACCCGCCGTTATCGGTGTAGCCGAAGCTGAAAACAACCGGGTACTGACGGATTTGGTAAGCCAGCCGGCTATATCCAACTATAAATTCGTGCATTACGAAGGTCCGGATAAACGAGGCATTGATTGCGCCTTACTTTATGATCCGGAACAATTTACCGTTACCAATTCCAAATTGGTGCTTTCCACTCCTTTTGAGGGGGACACTGTGCACCTGACGCGTGGTTTCCTTATTGTAGACGGGCAGATGGCGGGCGAACGCGTTTGCTTCATCGTCAATCACTGGCCTTCCCGTGGAGCTAAGTCTCCGGTACGTGTACATGCAGCCAAGCAGGTACGGGCATTGACAGACTCCCTGATGCGTACGGACAAGAAACTGAAACTGATAGTCATGGGAGATATGAACGACGATCCCATGGACGAAAGCATGGCTACACTGGGCGCACGCAAGTATGCAAAACAGGTGAAGAAGGGCGAATTCTATAATCCCTGGTGGGAAACCCTTGAAGATAAAGGCGTGGGAACATTGCTCTATCGTGGCAAGTGGAACTTGTTCGACCAGATTGTAGTCTCCCGTCCTTTGCTGAAAGCCAAGAAAGGTTTGAAGTACGATCATAATGAAGTCTTTATCCGTGAATACCTTTTTCAGCAGGATGGCAAGTATAAAGGTTCTCCCTTGCGCACGCATGGCGGACGTGTTTGGTTGAATGGCTACAGCGACCATTTGCCCACTATCATTTATTTGAAAAAGTAATATATAATAATGTGTAAACGAAGACCGGGAAGCTAAACTTGCTTTCCGGTTTTTTTGTTATCTATATAAAGGTATGCAGAAGAGGCTGATAAAGGCTACAGATGAAAAGAGTTTGTAACATAGAGATTACAATATTCTGTTAAAATCATCCAATAGCTTTAAAATAGAATTGTTTCAATGGGGATAATACGATAATTTATTCCCAACCTGTTCTTCCATTTGAAGGATAATGCTTACTTTTGCGTAGAATTTTTATTCACTAACAATAAACTTTAAACAAAATGATTAATTACAAAGATTTAGGGCTCGTAAACACAAGAGAAATGTTTGCGAAAGCTATTAAAGGTGGATACGCTATCCCGGCTTTCAACTTTAATAATATGGAACAGTTGCAGGCTATTGTAAAGGCTGCTGTTGAAACCAAATCTCCGGTAATCCTCCAAGTATCTAAAGGTGCCCGTCAATATGCTAACCAGACATTGTTGCGTTACATGGCAGAAGGTGCTGTAGAATATGCAAAGGAACTGGGTTGCAAACACCCTGAAATCGTTCTTCACCTCGACCACGGAGATACATTCGAAACTTGCAAGTCTTGTATCGATATGGGCTTCTCTTCAGTTATGATCGACGGTTCTCACCTGCCTTACGAAGAAAACGTTGCTTTGACGAAAAAGGTAGTTGACTACGCTCATCAATTTGATGTAACTGTAGAAGGCGAACTTGGTGTATTGGCTGGTGTAGAAGACGAAGTTTCTGCTGAACATCATACTTATACTGACCCTGAAGAAGTAATCGACTTTGCTACTCGCACAGGTTGTGACTCTTTGGCTATTTCTATCGGTACTTCTCACGGTGCATACAAGTTCAAACCCGAACAATGCCACGTAGATCCGAAGACTGGTCGTTTGGTACCTCCTCCTTTGGCATTCGAAGTATTGGACGCTGTAATGGAGAAACTTCCGGGATTCCCCATCGTACTGCACGGATCTTCTTCAGTTCCTCAGGAAGAAGTTGAAACTATCAACAAGTTTGGTGGCAAGCTGGAAGCTGCTATCGGTATTCCTGAAGAAGAACTGCGTAAGGCTGCTAAGTCTGCAGTTTGCAAGATCAATATCGACTCAGACTCTCGTCTGGCTATGACTGCTGCTATCCGTAAGGTATTCGCAGAAAAACCGGCTGAGTTTGACCCGCGTAAGTATCTTGGCCCGGCTCGTGACAACATGGAAAAGATGTACATGCATAAGATCATCAACGTGCTTGGTTCAGACGGTAAATTGGCTGAATAATCCACGGGATTTTAGACTGAATAGAAGGCTGCTCTTGAAAAAGGGCAGCCTTTTTTCGTGCTCAGTAGTCAAGCCGGTTTTTCATTTCCGGAGCAAGGAAGCATCTCGGGTCCGGATAGTCCCAACACTCTTTGCCGTATGCTTTGATGATATCGCTCCAACACCGGTTTCCGTATCCGAAGCATTCTTCAAAATAGGTGCAGGCTTTGCATTTGCTTTGTCTGCTGAGGTCTTTGCGTGAAAGGTTGCAGAGATGTAATGCTTCCGGAGACTGCCAGATCTCTTTTAAACCGGATTTCTTAGCATCCCCGATGATGAACCGGGGATTCCAGTAAAGTTGTTCGCAGATAGTAGCCTTTCCATCCGGAAGAATAAATAAATGGCTGTTCAGCGCGGAACAGACGGCGCCGTTGAAGTGCATACTTCCTCCCTCATCTGTATAATATTGCTTTTCTATGGCACTTTGGTTCAGGATAATCCGGAAATGCGCATTGGGTACGACCGCTTCCTGCAGAAATCTGAAAATATCACTGATTTTCTGATGAGAAGGTTTTAAATCCGCAAAACCCGGATACTCTGTTGTTGTGGAATTGCTGACAGGCGTAAGGCGCCAGTCATGCAGGTTTTTCAATGTGGATAGAAAGCGGAACAGATCGGTCAGGGTTCGAGGGTCACAATTGTAAGTGGTAAGGACGGAAGACACCTGATAAGGCAACCCGCTTTGATCCAGCATCCGGAGTCCATGTATCATTTCCGAGGCGTAGGAACTGTCGACGGATAAAGACTGTACCAATACCGTTGTGTCGATGGCATCCAGTGATACTTGTATCAGATTCTTATAATGGGTTTGTTTTAGCTTTCGCAGACATTCTTCGGTAAATGGTATTTTGGTAGAAATAAATTCCGGTTCTATACCGTGCCTTACCAGTTCCGCCAGAATGATATCCCAATCCTTATGCAGGAAGATTTCCCCGCCTATCAGGTTGATTTGTTGCACAGGCAGTTCTGCCGCTTCCCGTATCAATTCTAAAATGCGGGAGGTGGGCAACCAGTTTTGCACTTGCGTGCGGGTATCGGCATAGCAATACCGGCAGTGCGTCATACAGCGGTTGGTCAGCATCAGCGTCAATAGCAACGGACCGGAATATAACCGTCTGGTACACGTGTCGACGGTCATTCCTGTAGGAGTGCAGGGCGGTAATTTCTGAAAACGGTATTCCGTTCCTGCCTTTTCCACAGGTATAATCAATTGCCTGGGGAAACATATTCTCTTTCCGTGCCATGTCGTGAAGAATGCTTCCCGATTTTCCATGAAAGGGCGTATCAGCCTTTCCGCTTTCGATGCGTCACAGTGAAAGAAGAGAGCCAGTAATGGCCAGTTCTCATTCAGGCTTCGTTCGTGCGTGAAGAAGCTGAGCATGGCCGCATGGGCGGGATGTATGAACGACATCCAGTTCGGTGAGGCGTTTCCCTTTCGGTTTGCTTTGGTAAATAGAATGAAACGATGTATATCATCTCTCAGCCCGTAATCAGGATTGAGCACATAGACATCACTCATTCCTGATGGATTTGTCGCCGGTGCTTTCATTGAAAGTAGCACCTGAGAAGCATCCCAGTCCGCAACTTTCCAACTGCTTGTCGTCTATGCCACCTTGCAGGTCGAACAATTCGTCCATATTCAGCAATTCTTCTTGAGAATAGTTCTCATCTTGAGGCGTTCCCTGACGTTGGTTGTCACCTTTAGCGGAATTTTTAGTTTTCATGATGTTGATTATTTAGAGGTTAATTGATAAAGCGGGGTGAATATGCGGCTCAGTATGCTCCGGTCCGATGTGATGATTTCGGCTTTCCCGGATAGACCTATCTCATACTCTATTTCATCTTTGGTTGTGGTATTCAGTCCATAGGGGAAATTGATTTCCACTGCGTAGTTTTTGCTGTAAGGAACGTAGGCGATGGAAGCCACTTCGCCGGTGAGGTATCCGTAAGTATGTACCGGATACTTCTTCAAAGCGATGTTCACTTTATCTCCGGTCCGTATTTCCGCAACCTCTTCCTGCGAGAGCTTGACGCGTCCTGTAGGCTGCCCTTTCTGTTCCGATACTACGGAGCATACGGTGTCACCTTCATTTATCACATTGCTTATTCCCCAGCTTTTCCCCAGAATCACGGTTCCGTTGCTGCTGCTTTTAATCAGGTATCTGGCTTCCCACATCTTCAGGCTGTTAATCATGTTCTCGTATGCCAGTTCCAGTGTTCTCCGGTTTAGTGCCACTTCTTTTTTATGTTCCATTCTCAGGTCGAAGAGTTGGCGCCTGACACTCAGAATATTCATTTCATTCTTTTCGGGCTGTTTCTCCAGTATGGCCAGTTCCTCTTTCAGGAATCTTTCTTTCTGCCGGAAGATGTCGAATTCATCATAAATCATGCACGTACGCACGGCATCTGTGAATTGTCCGTAAGCTCCGGTCATTTCACCCATGATGAGGTCGAACGGAAAACGGTTCAGGTACTTTATCTCGTTTGTGCGGTAATATGCCTCCACGTCTCCCAGCACACGGCTGAATTTCTTTACATCCTCCATAGAGGCTGCATTACGCAGAATACCCAACGTATCGTTGCGCTTCACCTGCTGCCGGTCTTCCACGAAGAACCGGTCTATGATTCCCGACTGTCCCACCGTTATCCATGCTGTTTTTGATAAGTCGTCGATGGTAACGCCTGTCTTCACGGTGTCCGGATAGGAGAACAGGGCGGCGAAGATGATTAATAATCCGATAAGCCCGTAGATGATATGACTTCCCGTATGTATCAGCCAGTTGGGCATATCGCCCAGTATGTCGTTATTTTCACGGTTGTACAGTTCCACTTTGTCCGCTTCCTTGTCTTCCGGTTTGTAGATTTCTTCCATGCGTGCTCCTCCTTTTAGGCGTTCAGTTCCAGTTGGTTTTTCACTAAGCGGTAGTAATCTCCCTGTTGGGATATCAGCGAGTCGTGGTTACCCTGTTCGGTGATGTTGCCATCCTTTAGCACTACAATCTGGTCGGCATTGCGCACGGTGCTGAGGCGGTGGGCTACGATCACTACTGTACGGTCTTTGAAAAACTGGTCCAGATTCCGCTGGATTGTTTTCTCATTGTCCGTATCCAGCGCATTGGTGGCTTCGTCAAAGAAGAGGTAATCGGGGTTGCGGTAAATGGCTCTGGCTATCAGTATCCGCTGCTTCTGTCCCTGGCTCACACCTTGCCCGGTGTTACCTATCCGGGTGTTGTACTTCAGGGGCAGGGTCTCGATGAAGCTGCGTATATTTGCCATATCTACGGCATAAAGCAGTTTCTTTTTGTCCACGGTGTCATCTTCGGGAGCGATGTTGTTGGCTATGGTGTCGTTGAAGATAAATCCTTCCTGCATGACGACCCCGCAGTGCTTGCGCCATTGCTTGAAGCTCAGGTCTTGCAGCGACTGCCCGCCTATGCACACCTTTCCTTCCGTGGGTGGATAGAAACCCAGCATCAGTTTTATCAACGTTGTTTTTCCGCTTCCACTTAGCCCTACGATGGCGGTAGTCTTTCCGGCCGGAATGTCCAGTGATACCCCTTTGATAATCTTCTTCGACTTTTCCGAACCATACGTGAAGAACACATCTTGCAGTTGTATGGACTGGTTGCCGGATATTTGTTCGTCGCTGTCCGGTCCCTTGTCTTCCTCCTCGTTGGGCTTGCTGTGTATCTCTCCCAACCGTTCCAGACTGAGTTGGGCGTCCTGCGCTTGCTGCATGAAGGATACGAACTGTTCTATCGGGCCTTGCATCTGACCAATGATGTACTGTATGGATAACATGATACCCAATGTGATGTCTCCATTCAGTACGGCGGTGGCGGAGAGCACGGTAATAAGTATATTTTTTACCTCATTGATGAGCACGGCGCCCACTTGCTGCCATTGCCCCAGATTGAGCGATTTGATGTTGATATGAAACAGGGAAGCCTGTATGTTTTCCCATTCCCATCTTTTCTGCTGTTCGCATCCCAGCAATTTGATGTCCTGCATACCGTATATCATTTGCATCAGGTTGTCCTGATTGACGGACATCTGTTCGAAGTTCTTCCGGTTGAGGTCGGCACGCTTGCGCATGAAGAGCTTTACCCAGCCTACGTAGAGGATACTGAAAAGGAGAAAGAGCAGGAAAATTTTCAGGTTGTACACGGCAAGCACTCCACCGAAGATGATGATGGTGATAGTTGCAAACAGGATGCTCAGCACGGACTGGGTGAGGAACATCTCTATACGTTTATGATCTTCGATGCGGCGAATCAGGTCGCCGGCCAGCTTGCTGTCAAAGAACCGCATGGGCAGGCGCATCAGCTTGACGAGGAAGTCCGATATCAAGGCTACATTGACGCGCGTACTGATGTGCAGCAAGATGCAGCGGCGTATGACTTCAATCAGTGTGCGGCTGAATACCAGCATCAGTTGGGCTGCCAATATCAGTTGAATAAAGTTCAGGTTACGATGCCCGATACCCTGGTCTACGATGGTTTGTGTCAGGAAGGGGAAAGCGAGTTGCAATACACTGCCTGCCAACAGGCCTATAATCAACTGAACTATCATTTTCCGGTAAGGGTGTACGTAGCGCAGCAGATGCCATAGCGATATGCCTTCGTACTTGATGGGAGTTGTGTCATAGAATTGCGGGGTTACCTCAAGCAGCATGGCTATTCCTTTCTCTATGCCTCCTTGCGAGGTGCTTATCCAGCATTTCTTCAGTTCCTCTTCTTCATATTTCAGTAATCCGTAAGCCGGATCGGCAATATAAAAGTAGGTTTTCCCTTTCTTCTGAACAATATTGTAGAGCACCACGAAGTGTATCTGATTCCAGTGCAGTATGCACGGTAGTCTGGACTGCTGTTTCAGCTTGTCGATGGTGGTACGAATGCCTGTGGCACGCATACCGATGCTGGTGGCTGCTTCACTGATGCCTTGCATATTCACTCCGGTGCGTTGTATGAATGATTGTTCGCGCAGTTGTTGCACGGAGAATTTCTTTCCGTGATATCTGGCTATCATTCTCAAGCACGAGGGCCCGCAATCCATGCCGTCCAGTTGTTTATAGAAAGGGAATTTCATAGTAGGCTGGTTTTATTGATTCTGAAATCGCTGGCAATTGTTGCAACATTCTCCACCCATCAGGGCGCAGAAATCCTTCTCTCCATAGTAGTATGTCTGGCTATAGCAGCTATAGAGTATTTCCAACATCAAGTCTTTGCGCAGGAAAGTTAGATATTCGAAGAGGGCGGATCGGGATAGATTCAGCTTTTGAGCAAATACTTCCGGTGTACCTGTACGTCGATGTGCAATCAGTGTATTCATATAAATGATTTTCTGTAAGTCGACATTTTTCATAATGGTGTGTTTTTAGTATTGTAATAAGAAGAGGGAGAAAAGAAAAAGGAGAGGTTTCATAAATCTGTCTCTCCTTTTCCATAACTAAAGCTGAAATATACCTTGCAAGTAACCACCGTAATCATTGCTGATTTCAATCGTGTAACTACCTTGAGGTAAGCTGTCGAGAGGAATAGAAACAAAAGATGTTTCGGGTGCTGCAATATCACACTGCCATACGGGTTGGCCATTGGCGTTGACAATGGTGATATTTATGTCATAGTCAGGGGAGGTGCATTTCAAAATTAGCTGGTCACCGCTGACGGAGGTGGTAAAAGGGATGGGAGAGAGACTTCTTAATATTTCCCATCTTCCTTTAAGAATTATCGTTGACTTAGTGGAAGAATCTATTTCTTCCGCCTGTATTGGCAAGCTACTAATAATAAAGAGCATGCAGATTGATAAATAACATACATAGTTTTTCATAATTGTTTGTCTTTTGATTCTCTGGGAGCAAATTTAGCGGTTAATTATTAAATTATTATAGACGTAATATGGACATCATATGGACATACTCGTTCCGATAACTATCTAATAAATAGAAATGTATGAAAAAACTTTTATTCGAATCTGGACATGCTATGATTTAATAATCCCATATCCAGATATCAATGAGTTGTGATTTGTCGAAGCTGTCTCCAAGTTCCTTTATGATCTGCTCTTTTATCCGTTGTTTCCGTTTAGAGACAGATGCCGGAGAAATATTCAGTATCTCTGCCATGTTGGATACAGAAATGCGCAACTTAATAAGGCAACATACTTGCAGGTCATTTTCGGTGAACGATGGGAATTGTTCTTTTAGGCGGAGAGTGAAGTTGTTGTATAGCTTATTTATATTTTCTTCTACTTCCGCCCATTGAACGACTGTGAGTTGTTTGGGCGATTTTATGAGAGAATCCAGCGGCTTTATATATGGAATTAGTAGTTTGCACAAGAATTCTTCCCGATTACGTAAATGTGCATTTTCTTCTGCTATTGCATCGAAGGATATTAATTGTGCTTTTAGTGTTTCCTGCATGTTTTGTGAATATTCTGCCATGTTCTGTTGTAGTAGAATAGTTTCCTGTTGTAGATTTTTATTCTTTCTTTTAAGTTCGTTCAATCCGTTTTGTTGCTCCATCATTGTCTCATGCAATCCTTCGTTTGCAGCCAATTGCTCAGAGAGTTGCATTATATGTACTTCATTTTGTGTCATCTGCATCTCATTGTCGTGTATTCGCAGATTGTTGATGCGGAGCTGTTCTTCCTGCATCTGGATGGTCCGCTCTTTTTGTATCAATTTACGCTGATAGAGGAAAATGAGGCATGCTATGATTATTACGATAAATAATGAAATATATAAGTAGTTTTGTATAATCTGCTCGTTCTCTATCTGCAATGTTTTTTTTTCGTTTAATAGTTTTTCATGATTATATTTTTCTCTCATAGCTATAATTTCTTTGCCATGCTCTATTTTGGTAATTGAATCTATGTATGTGTAGAACTTATCACAATATGCCATAGCTTTAGCATAATTATTGGGTATAGTACGATTTAAATAATAGAGTGATTGATATGCGCCACATACTGTATATATATTGTTTGATGTGGCAGCTTTGTTAAGATAGTATTGAGCGGAGTCGTTCATGTTTAGTTGTCGATAGATATCTCCCACTGTTAAGTAGTTTTGTAGAGACTCTTTCTCTTCATTTATGTGTAGTGCTTCCAAGGCGTATATCAGAGCTTGTTTATCGTTTTTTAAAAATGCTTCGTAAACAACTGCAAGCTCATTCAATGCAATAGTTATAGAAGTTTTATCTTCTGTTTCTCTTGCGACTTCTAATGCATTTTTATAATAACTAATGGATTTGCCTGCATCTGGTTTTATTGAATATGCTCTACCTAAATATGATAAAGCTAAAGACATATGTATTTTATTATTAGATAACTTAGCAAAAGTATACGCTTTCTGAAAGGCATCAATTGCATAATCGGGTAAAGAGCGAAATACATATACTTCTCCTATTCCGACATATATAAAATATGCCAATTGATAATCTTCCGTCTTTTCTATCTCTGTAGCAGCTTCTAAATAATATTTCAGAGCGGTTTTAGCGTCGTGTTTTTCATCATTATAATATATACCTTCCAAATATCCTGCAAGTGCTTTTCTCTGTGGATTTTCTTTTTGTTGAAAATACTTATAGCCCATTGATATTAAGCTGTCAGATTCCAATTCTACATAATTCTTTATTTTCGCTTGCGATAGTAGCAGACACCACGTTGCATATTGATATTTATCAGTAACCTTGGGTGGTGTCATTTTTTCAAGAATATGTAGTGCGCTGTCGGGATATGCATACATACAATTTTCTGCTTGCGCCAGTTCTGGAAGTAGAGTTGGTGAAGATTCCGTGTGGGTGTTTGTGCATGATAGTACAAGTAAAATTCCCCAGATACAAACAATATATTTATTAGATAAAAGCATAGTAGTAATCTATTTGAAAGCAAAAATAAATTATTTCTTTAAAAAAGCAAAATGTTGTACTACATTCTTTCGTTCGTCACTTCATTTTTTTTGATATGTATAATGAATCGTTTACCACGGGGTAACATTGGAGCTACGAAGTTTAGTGAATTACTAATCTTCCCTTTTATTCCAATACATGTTATTAGACATAAAATAATATAATTCATCTAATAAAAGTCCTTATTTTGAAAATTAAAGGATATATTTGTGATAATTTCTCAAATAAATCGGTTAAGATATGATTATTCAATTTACAATAGGGAACTTCCTGTCTTTCAAAGAACAATCTACATTGTCATTAGCAGCATCAGCTTTGAAAGAAATACAGGTTCCGGCTGAAGATATAATCTTTAGCGTAGGCGTCACCGGATTATCATTGATGAAGAGTGCAGTTGTTTACGGTGCTAATGCATCCGGCAAGTCCAATTTCATTAAGGCATTTGAATTTTTTAAGTGGTATGTGATAAACTCATCAAAGGATATTCAAGCAGGAGAACGTATTAATATAGAAAGTTTTCGGTTAAACTCGCTTACTGCGGGTGAACCGAGTTATTTTGAAGCAATATTCTGTGATGAAGATAATCAATATCGTTATGGGTTTGAAGCCGATAACTCATTGGTACATTCGGAATGGCTCTATCAAAAAGCTAATAAAAAGAGGGCTAAAGAGGTGGAGTTATTCTACCGGGAAAAAGATGGCTTCGACATTCATACTAAGTTTGTCGTTGGTAAAGAACTGGCAGGTAAACGAATGGTGAGAGCAAATGCATTATTGCTTTCTGTTGCAGCGCAATTCAATGATCCGATAGCAGTAGAGATCATGAAGTGGTTGAACGATACCACTATTATTTTAGGTTCCAATGATGAAAAAATATGGAGTACTGCAACCACCCAACTGGATGACATCAGGATGAAACAGAGAATTGTAGAGTTTTCCCGTTATGCTGATTTAGGTATTGAAAATATTGAAAAAATAGATAATACGATTGTTAGTACGCATACGCAATATGATGATGAAGGCCATGAGGTGAAAGCTATTACTTTTCCATTCAGGAAAAACGAATCGGAAGGCACGATAAAGTATTTCTCTTTGGCGTACCCTATCATTGATGCTTTGGATAATGGAAAGCGTCTTATTATAGATGAATTTGACTCTAAGATGCATCCACTTCTTACATGTAGAATTATTGCCCTGTTTAATTCAAAAGAAACCAATCCGAAAAATGCTCAATTAATATTCACTACTCACGATACAAACTTGCTGAGTGCTAATATATTCCGACGGGATCAGATTTGGTTTACACAAAAAGACCGTTATGGAGCAACCGAACTTTATTCGTTGGCAGAATATAAAGTACGCAATGATGCCTCGTTTGAAAAAGATTACCTATCCGGCAAGTATGGAGCAATTCCAATTGTCGGAGATTTAACCCGTTTGTTTAATACACAAGAAGAATAAATTATGACGGCTATAAGAAGGAAAAATATAAATCCGCGTATCGAAAGAAAGATAACCCGTATCAGTGGTGTGCGTGAGGTCAAACAAACATTTTTGATTATCTGTGAAGGGGTTAATACTGAGCCGGATTATTTTAATGCTTTTCGTTTGACTTCTGCTAATGTGAAAGCTGTTGGTCAAGGTATGGGGACATTATCATTAGTACAGAAAGCTATCAATATAAAAGAGCAAGACAAGCTAAAGGGGCGGATATACAATCAGAATTGGGTAGTCTTTGACAAAGATGACTTTCCTGAAAATGACTTTAATTCTGCCATTCTATTGGCACGCCAAAATGGTTTTGAAGTGGCTTATAGCAACCAGGCTTTTGAGTTTTGGTTTTTACTTCACTTTAATTTGTACCAAGGGGCTTTACATCGTTCCAAATATGAAAAGATGTTGAGTACTTTGCTCGGATTTGCTTATACAAAGAAATCGGGCGTAAGTTCTAAAATGTTCAATGCCTTGTTTCCTAAACAAGAACAAGCCATTAAGCACGCTAAAACTATCATGAAACAGTTTGGTGGAAATAATCCGGCACAACAAGAATCTTCTACTACTGTGTATTTGCTGGTAGAAGAGTTGAATAAATTTTTATAATTTGTTTCAAAATGATTTGCTTCAATACTAAGATCTTCGTAGAGTAATATATTACTACTCAAATTCTTTTGGAGTAAAATCAAAGGAAATCATATTATGACAATTTTTGTATTTCATACTCCCCTAAAATTCATCTGAATATTCATCGTATTCATCAATAGGGTTATATTCTTCAAATAATTTTGTAGATTCAATTATTGATTCCTTCTGAATGATACATTCCTTTTCATCCCACCATTTCATCTGTTTATCTATAAAGAGAGAACAAGCTGGAATCTTTTTCTTTGCATTAGTAGGTATAAACTCTTTTCTTTGCATTTGCTTGAAATCTTTTACAATATCTAGTTGTTCTCCAAAAAATGGTTTTCTTAGAGTTTTAAAAGTTAGATAATATCCTCCAGCATTGCATTCTTCCCCGTCTTCACTAAACCAAGTTGATTCTTCTATCCACCTCGTACAACGTCCAAAGTGTACAGAAACTATTTTATTGTCATTATTAGGAATCCAGTAATATACCCTCCCATAGTATAAACTATGGAGATATTTTTCAAATAAGCGTGGTCGAAAGACTTCTTCTCCAAGTTCCTTACATAGTGGTATTATATATAAAACCAAAACTTTCCTTTTTTCGTATTCTACTAGTTTTTCATGTATTCTATTGATCGTATATGGGCTTATTTGTACTTCTATTGCTATTGGTAGCTCATCAATTCTACCACTAATATCAGGTATGACCTCCTTTAAATCATATATTTCATTTTTGGGTATTGGACGTTCTTTTTCCCATTTTCCCGAAGGAAAGCTTTTTTGGAGGTATTCTAAAATTTCATTTTGACATTGTTCATGTAGAAGTCTATCTTTTTTCCCGATAATAGGACTTTGCCTTGCATTATGCGCAAAATGATCCACTTTCTCTGTACATTTTCTTATTATTACATCACTCAAACAAACAGGACAATAAAATGGTCCATCTGATTTAGTAACATAATTAGCATATACTATTTTGTTATCCAACTTTCTACAGGCTTTTTGCCCTGCTAAGCCAGAACATCGAGAAGAATGAATATCTTTATCTACTTCTTTATTATTTTCTTTCATGATTTATAGAGGTTAATAGGTATTTCTAACAAATGTATGATTTTTTATAATAGAAAAATATTTTTTTGGTAGATTTTTAATTCGCATTGACAAAATAATTACTTTAGTATATGGAAGTAGTGAATCAAATTGTGTATAATAGCAAAGTATTCTATTATAAATTGGATACTTTATAATACCTTTGTCAATATACTGGTGCGATTGTCACCTATTAGATGTCTTGAAAATCTTTGCTCTGAGAATTATAACGAGATAATCAATGTACTGATTTCATTTATTGTGAAGAGAAGTATAGAGAATTTTAGGTATAAATAGATAAGTAATAATTCAAGTCAATAACAAGTACCCTATTAATAACCGTAATCAGCGTTTTTAAAGAATAATAGCTACGTTTTTTAAGAATATTCTCCGCGTTTATTAACAGCATAAAAAATGGTAATTACACCAGATTTGGATATATTTCAACAAAAAAGGCAGTAGTCCTTGTGAGGAAATACTGCCTTTACTTCTTTTATACTCGTTACTATTTAGGGTGAAATTCACTCGAATTAGCTATAATCAGCCTGAATAGCTTGGGAGTAAGCTATCAGTAATTATATATTTGATATCTGTTTTGTTGAAAATATTGTCAGATTTATTCGCTTTATGATGCTTGGCTGTAAGAATATTACGGTGTTCTTTGGATTTTTCCATTTGCTAAAGTTTTAGGTTTATATTAGAGTTCTGTTCTTAAACTTCTACAAATATACTACATCAGAAAGGTGAAGTCAAGTATTTCAGTCCTCATTTTAAAACGTTTTTCTATTTATGATGCTAATCTTTTGATTAATAGTATTTTTCAATTCCGCCAAATCCTACTATTATTTTGTTTTCTTTTGTTTTGCTGATGAAGTTGTTTAACCGCTTCTCAAATTCTTCAGGACGTTTTCTCGCAGCTTCGATGTACGCTATTCGGATTCGCTTATATGCTTCGGAAAATGATTGATAGTTTTTCCATACCGTTTCATTTTCTTTCAATTTATCAATTATATCATTGGGAAAAATGAAAGGTTCAGATAAAATACTTCGCGTTTTCTCCTCAAATTTCGGGTGTATCATTTTATTTTCCAATAGCCATTTAAGCCTTTCTTTGTTGGCTTGCGAGTAAGTGCTTTTAGGGTTTCTGGGTGTGAAACGCTGAATTTTATGATCTTTGTCAAGTGGTTTGGTTGTACTGTCAATCCAATCGAAGCAAAGGGCTTCTTCAACGGCATCATTGTATAAAATGCTTTTTTTACCGGACGACTTATAGGGAAATATAAACCATATTTCACTGGAGGTTTCAAAGTTGTCCATTAACCACTTTCTCCAATCTTCTCGATTCTCAAAATACTTTATTTTATCTTCTGTAGTCATAGCAAGTTATTCAAACTAATCATTTTACTGCTTTACTTTCGTGGTAATGACGCATTTCGCAATTTAATTTTGCCTCAACAATTACTGTATGTAGCGCAGCTACCATTTTCTACGATATTAAAACATGTAGGCTTTGATAGCTTAACAGCTTATTATAGCTGCCAAAAATACTAAATCTTTGAGAAACAACTCCAATTATCTCTTAAAACCTTTATTCTGATTTATAGGGCTTACCTTATATATAGGAAATCGTGCGGACTTGATCTGTTCTTTAACTTCAGTATGACCAAGGTAATTCTTCACTAGAGCCTCCAAGCAGGGGATGCAGATGCCTCACAAGGAGTCTGATAATAGGATTAATGCGAAAATATATTTATTTTCTTAATATTTTATCCAGTCCTGTTAGAATGGACTGATATCGGTTAGTTTTGCAATGTGAGATAATTACCCCAATTACTAACTTAAGAAATAATTACTTATGGAAGAGAATGACAAAAAAAGTAAAGAACAGATCAAAGTAATCAAGGATCAAGATGAAACTTTAGGAAATGATCAACTGGAAAACGTTGAAGGTGGTGGAACAGAATGTGTTTGTGATTGTTGGAATAGAAATACTAACAGTGACAAAGATAAGCAGGAGACGCTTAAACCTAGTACATCCGACGACAAAGTACTGTAGTTTTCTATAGAAAACAGATTTAGAATGCTTAGCTATTACTAACTAAGCATTCTATGTTATTAATAATAAATCAACATGTGATTCTATGGCTGAAAATTTAAGCATATCAAGATATACTTATTTATTTGTGTCTTCGAAAAAGAAGAATTTGGTATACAATTCGCGGACTAATACTTTTCTTGAAGTCAGTGACGATTTGTATAAAGAGCTATTGAAATGTAAAGATGATAAACGCAATATCAGGAAAATTGATATAGATGTTTTGTCCTCTCTCTTAAAAAGAAAAATTATAGTGGAGGCTATGGAAGATGATGATTTTTTATTGGAGCATCAATATGAAACAGATCGTCGCAGTTATTCAAAATATGTGCTGGGTTTGACCCTTGTGCCAACACTTGGATGTAATTTTTCTTGTTATTATTGCTTTGAAGAACATAAACGGATGGTAACAATGAATGAAGAGACTGAAGATGCTGTGATTGCATTTATAAATTCACATCATGAATCCCGTCAATTAGCTCTTAATTGGTATGGAGGAGAGCCATTGATGGCTATTAATACAATAGAACGTTTATTGGATAAGATCTCTCAAAAAACAACTCTCGAAATGACTAAGCATTCTCTTATTACTAATGGGTATTTTATTAATAATAGAGTGTTAGCTCTATTTAAGCGATATCCGTTGACTAAGATGCAAGTAACATTGGATGGTAGCAGAGAGCGGCATAACTCTATTCGAAAGACAAAGACTGATTTATATACTTATGATAAGATTATAGAAAATACGAGTCGTTTTATTGAAGAGTTTCCTAATACTTTGGTGGATATTCGCGTAAATATAGAAAGAAATAATAAGAATGATTATTACCAGGTTGCAGAAGAGCTACAAGAAAAATGGAAACAAAAAAATGTGAGAGTATATCCTGGATTTCTGCGAATTGATAATGAACAGAAAACAGAATATGCTTCTGAAACTTTAAACCATAAAGAAATAGAGGAGTTACTATGGGATGCAAGACAAAGAAACTTGTTGGAAATTCCGTTATATCCCCAAAGCTTTTGTTCAAAAAGTTGTGCTGCTAATCGTCAATGTGCATATATTGTAGGTCCTGAAGGAGAAGTTTATAAATGTTGGAATGATGTGAGTGATCCCAAAAAAATTGTAGGAAATATATTCACTAATAAAATGACCAATAAGACATTGTTGAATAGATATATTGTGGGCACTAAATGGTATAATGATCCTGTTTGCAAAAAATGTTTTTTCCTACCGATATGTAGTGGTGCATGTGCATGGTATACTTTACGGAATAAATATGAAAATGGTAAATATGATTTATGTACTTGTACACAGAAGGCTCCTGGTATGTTGGATAAATGTTTGGAAAGTTATTATGATTCTCTTTTATGATCAGTGGTGATACGTTGAATCAGTGTAATTGCTCGAAGCCGCTTTGAATTAATATATTAATTGTTAACTAATAACTGGATATTATGAAAAAAATAGCGATACTATATTTTCTATTTTCTATTTCTACAATCTTTTCTTCTTATGCTCAGATTAAGGGTAAAGTTGTTGATAAAAGTAATTCTGAACCTTTAGCATTTGCAAATATCGTTATCGTACAGGATAAGGACTCTACGACATTTGTCGGAACGGTTACAGATATGGAAGGAAACTTTATGCTCGAAACTACAAAAGAAAATCCGGTTATTAAGGTCAGCTATCTGGGATATGTGACTACATCTATGGCGGTAAAGCAGAATGTTCTGAATACAATAAAACTTGAAGAAGATGCCAACTTGTTGGGTGAAGTAGTTATCAAAGGGACTCGTCAGCATTTTAAGATGGAGAATGGTGGCATTGCCATGGATGTGGCAAATAGCCCGCTGAAGAATGTGGGGACAGCCAACGATGTTCTGGAAAAACAACCTTTTATCGTGAAAAATGGAGATGCTATCAGTGTATTGGGTAAAGGTACTCCACTGATTTATATCAATAATCGTCTGGTAAGGAATGATAATGAATTGGAGAGGTTGAGTTCTACACATATAAAGAAAGTTACTGTGATTACTAATCCCGGACCGGAGTATGATGCTTCTGTTAGTGCAGTGGTTCTGATTGAAGCCATACGTCCACCCGGAGAGGGGATAGGCGGTGAGATTTTCGGAAGAATGGATGTCAGGAGCAAAATTTCTGCCGATGGAGCGGTGGATCTGAATTACCGTAAGAATAAATTGGACCTGTTTGCTTATTACGGGTATAGTGAGAAACAACGTGAAATTGATATTAATTCGATGCAGACTTTGGAAGCGGAAGAAAACATAACGGCTGTACAACAGATTGCCACGCAAAAAGTCCATAATAAGTTTCATTATCTGGAGGGAGGACTCAACTATGAATTAGACGAACGACATTCTATAGGTGCCAAGTATGTTTATACGCGTACTCCTTATTATAAAGGTGGAGTGGATATAGTATCGGCTGTAACGAAGGATCGTGTGTCAATAGAGGAGTTCCCAACGAACACCAGAATGGATATGAATGATAAATCTCACCTTTTGAATGCTTATTATACTGGTAATGTAGCCTCTTGGCTTAAAGTACAGTTGGATATGGACTATGCTAAGGGAAGCAGTGAAAGTCATGATTCCTCTGTTTCCGAAAAAGAAGATGAAGTGGAAGTGGGTACGTGCTCTTTACAGGACTATGATTTATATGCAGGTAAACTCACTTTATCTACACCTCTATTGGGAAGTAATTTTAATTATGGTATGGAATATAGCCATACGACCAATGAGCAGACTTATTGGGTAGATGAAAATGAGGGAGCTCCTTCGCTTGCGTCTAATGAGAATATGTCGAAACAGAAGTTGTTTGCGGCTTTTCTCAGTTATTCAAAAAGTATAGACAAGTGGATGTTTAATTTAGGACTGCGTTTTGAAAATGTCGGTTTCGATTATTTTGAGAATGGTAATAAAGTGGATGAACAAAGCCGTACATATAAAGATTTCTTTCCACAGGCTTCGGTGAGTTACCGGTCTGATAAGGTACAGATGATGTTGGGATATCGTGCTACGATTCAGCGGCCAAGTTATTATCAACTTCGGAACAGCATTCAATATGATGACCCTTACACTTATGAAACCGGTAATCCGTATCTGAAACCTACCCGAATAGATGATATCTCATATTCGTTGCTGTGGAAGAAAATTAAGTTGATGGTTTCGTATAAGATGTATGATAATATGTCACTATTGATACCACATCCTTATGGTGAAAAACAAGATATCGTTATGTATATTCCGGAGAATATGGATCATACACAAAATCTGATGGCTATGGTTTACTATTCTCCCCGTTTAGGTTTTTGGGAGCCGGTTGCAGGCTTAGGCGTATCGAAAGACTACTTCAAATATGGAGATACAGGACAGAAGTATGAAAAGCCCTCTCTGCGTTATAGTTTGCAGAACACGTTCCGCCTGCCTGCCGGATTCGTGGTGATGCTGGATTTTCAGGGCACATCAAAGGGGCACTCGAACCTGACTTACTTGTATGACCAGTTCCGGATGGATGTACGGGTGACGAAAACTTTCATGAAAGGTAATCTTATTCTGAACTTAAGGGGATATGATATACTGGGTACGTACAAACAGAAGAGGTTGATGGAGGTTAATCCAATAGTTTCCTTGATAGATAAGAACTTGGATACTCGTTCATGGCAGTTCTCCGTGCGATATAAATTTAATGCATCAAAGAGCAAGTATAAAGGGAAGTCGGCTTCTGAGGAAGAAAGACAGCGTATGTAATTGTTATACCGACCTGTTTTAGTTTTATTCTGACTGGAACTCTATATTGATAATAAGATTTGTGGTCATTGAAATACTGATTCAATTGTTGAATCAGTATTTTTTATATATCACAAAACTATTAGTGCCCTTATGCAGTATTTCACAATTTCTTGCATTTCTTAAAAGGTGAGACTGCTTACACACTAAAAAACTAAAATATGAAAAACAAGTTATCCGTTTTATTGGCACTACTTTTTTTGCTTTGTACGGCAATGTGCTGCGAGGAATTTGAGGAATACATTCCCTGTCAGGTGACCTTAACCGGAATAGGTAAGGTGGAACACTTGGATAATGCCGGAAGTGTGCCTGTTGCTCCGGTGGGTGGAGTGGTATCTCGTCAGGCATATATGCTGCGGATACCTTTGGACTTTGAATATGAGAAAGAGATTGTAGAGGGAACATATTATGAATACATCCTGACTGATACCATCGCCAATATACAGATTATCTCACTTACCGCTTATGATGAATCCCACCCTGCCGGTACGGATGTGAACGAACTTTTCATGGATTATCCTTTGCGTCAGGAGGATCAATTGACAGATTATAAATACGGTTACATGTATGGGACTGTTTTTTATAAGATACCCCGTACACTTCCTCAAGCCGGAATGCATCGGTTTAAAGTCGTAGTGACGACTCGCAAAGGGGAAGAGTTTACCAAAGAAACGGATGAGATCACCATGCAATAAATGAAGAGGCAATGAGGAAGCTATTTATCACTTTGCTGGCAGTGGGACTGCTGAGCATTATGGGCGGACAGGCACAAAATAGAAATTCACGTCATCAGCTTGACTTAACTACCGGAGTATCCTGTCATTTTCAGAGTGGGGAATCCTGGATTTCTTCTTCTCCTGTTCCCGTCATGAGTTTTGCTTATACTTTCTATGTATTTCCACACTGGGGAATCTTCTCTTCCATGAGTTCAGCCCCCCTCATCAGAGAAGGAAATGGGAATAAGTTGAGAAAACCTTATGAAAATGACCATTTCGTAAAAGATGCGTATGACTTTGATGATGGAATCGGTTTATCTATGGCTTTCGGCATTGCCTACCGGCTGAATAAACCGGTATGGGATTTACAGTTGCGTTTGGGATATTACATGGTTGATGCAGAGGAACATTCTTCTCATTTTTATGTGAAAGAAAAGAATTCCAATGTAGTACGTTGGATTAATTATGATCAGTCATTCTCTACAGAAGCCGGTGACTTAATGAGTGCTATTCAGACTTCAGCTATGTTGTCGAGGCGTATCTGGCGCAAACTCCATTTTTCGGTGGAGGTCAAATATATCTTCCTCCCTGAACGGGCTACGCAGACTTTTGAAAAGAGAAACCTGCTGACAGGAGAGATTGAGGATAGCTACTCGAAACGTGTACGTGTGCACTATCTGGAGATGGCATGCGGAATTAGCTGGCATTTATAATCTTTATACCATATCGTCTCCCGTCTTCACCACAGCCACTTTCAGAGTCTTATGGAAAGGGATGAAAGCGGAAACCACTGCGATAACCAATGCGGCAATCAGCAGATAGCCGATTACAGTCTTGATGCCCAGTAGCAGGCTCTGTTGCTGAAGCGTGGAATAAAAGTTATTGGCGGCTAACTGGCTGGCTTCATCGTATCCGTGTCCCTGCGCCAAGGCACTGTTCATGGCTTGCGCATAGCGGGAGGAAGCCAGTGGATTGGTGAGCGTCATGTGCTCCGAAAGGGTGTTCATCCCCTTAATTTGTAAGTAATAGAGCAGGTTACTGAAAAAAGAAGCGGATATTGCCGGAGCCAGTACAGAGCGGAGGGATATCAGAAAGAAAGCGTTAGACAGCATGAGCTTAGGATCCAAATCTTCTACTACATATACACCGAAGGCTATGAAAAGAGTCATCATCCCCAGTCCGCGGAGGAAAACCGGAAAGTAAAGCATCTCGTAAGTGGAGTAGGGCGTGATGCCGAAGTAGAGGATGACCAGATAGATGACGTAGCAGAACATTCCTCCGGAAATGAGATAGCGGAAACGCCATCGCTGCCATCTGAACCACCAGAAACAGATGATGGCTCCCACAATGAATCCCGGTATAAGCATCAGACTGAGCGAATTGGCATGCACGCTGTCTATGCGGATAATGCTGTTCAGGTAATTGGTAATCAAGGAACTGCTGGCACTGAAAAACATGACCAGTACCATGAAAGTGTATCCGATGATGGATTTATGGTGATGGAGTGGTTTCAGGCTGACGTATGGCTTCTCCTGTGTCCGTTGCCGATGGACGAAAAGGTAAATCAGTATGGGGATGGCAATCGTATAAATCCGTATTTTGGGAGAGGAGAACCAGTCTAATGTCTTTCCGTAGGTAAATATGTAAATGCTGAAAAGCAATGCAGCAGCTATGATAAACATGCTTCTTCCGTCGATTTCTTTGTAAGGGATGCGCATGGGGCGCTTGGCATACCGGAAAAACAACAGGATAAAGATAATGGCAATCAGCATCAGCAGGATTGTAAAGTAATACATGTACTGCCACTGATAGTAATAGGCCAATTGTGCCGTCAGTGCCATGGATATTTGTCCGCCGGAGAATACGATGGGGTAGAAGTAGGCGTAGAACTCGCTACGCACATTCTTCGGACTGAAGAACGGGCGTACCTGAATAATAAACTCCAACATAATGAAGGCTTTCAGGAAGCCGATGAAGAAGCTACATATAATGGTGATGTCCATATTGCCAACCTGGGCGCAGATGTAGCTGAGAAAGATTTGCAGGATCAGGTCGGTAAGCAGCATCGTTTTTGGAGTGGCGATTGCACGAATCTTAGGAATGATGGGATAAGCTACCGCCATACCTGCCGCTGTCGCATAATACCCCATTGTGATGTCTTCGCTGAGTATCCCGAGGGTACTGCTGACTTCCAGCATGCTTCCCGTATAGGTTCCGTTGAGCATAATGATAGGGAACATCACCACGAACATAGTGACGATACCCAGCCATTGCGGTACCCAGGGGCGGAGTGGAAGGTTCAGTTTTACCATCAGTGGACTTCCTTATTTTCTCAGTGCTTCGGTTTCTACCATCATGCCTGCACGGAGGCTTTTCATCTCTTCGGGAGTGGCGTCGTCCAGCTCGATGCGAACGGGAATGCGTTGCTGCACTTTGACGAAGTTGCCGGCGGAGTTATCAGTCGGAACCAGGGCGTACTTGGAACCGGTTGCTTCGGATATGGCGGTAACAGTGCCGTGAAAGATATGTTCGCGGAAAGCATCGACCTTGATGCGTACTTTCTGTCCGATGTAGATGTGGGAAATCTGCGTTTCTTTGTAGTTGGCGGTGATCCATTTGTCGTTGCCCCGTACAAGATAGGAGATGGTTTGCCCGGCTTGTACGAATTGCCCCGGTTCAAGGGTGCGGCGCCCCATATATCCGTCGTAAGGAGCGGTGACTATCGTATAAGAGAGATTCAATTTTGCCATATCCAGATCCGCTTCTTTGCGAAGGATATTCGCTTCGATGCCGGTGGATTTCTTGCTCGTTTCGGAGTATTGGGATTTTGCCGCTTCCTTTTGTTGCAGCAGGGCCTGATAGCGTGCTTGGGTTGCTTCGTAGGCGGTTTTTACCTGTTCATATTGTTGCTGGCTGACGGATTCTTCGGCAAGCAGGTTGGCATAGCGGCGATAGTCCTGTTCCTGTTGCCAGAGCTTGGCCTTGGTTTCTGCAATGTTGGCTTCCTGAATGGCTACATTTACTTGCGAGGTCTGAATGCCGGAACTTAATACATCTTTTGCACCTTTCGCATCCATCAGGGCAGCTTCTGCATCCTTTACTTTGATGAGGTATTCCCGGTTGTCAAGAATGAGAAGGGTGTCTCCGGCATGCACGGGCTGGTGCTCCGTGAAGCGGACTTCCTTGATATAACCCGAAGCGCGGATATTGAGCGGAGCTATATACTGGTCTACTACGGCATCATTGGTGATTTCGTAATGGACGTATTTCCAGAAATAATTGATTGTCCATGAAATTCCCGCCAATGCAAGGAGGATACATACCGTATTGAGGGTGATATTCCTTATTCTTAATCTCTTCAGTTGCTTATGTTTCTTTTGTAATTCGGACATAGATTACAATTGTAAATTAAAAATTAATAATTAAAAATTAAAGCATGCCGCAGGTTCGTTGTAATTCATAGTAAGTGTAAATGGCCTGCGTACGGGCAACGGTCAGTTGCAGTTCAGCATCCAGCCGCACGCTGCTTGCATCCAGCAGGTCGGTGAGGATGGAAAGCTGGTTTAGGTAGCGGTTTTGCACAATCCGGTAGTTTTCTTCTGCCTGGCTGACAGAGAGCTTCAGGGCTTCTATGCGGTTCAGGGCCTCTTTATGGCGGGTGTAGGCAGTTCGGATCTGAATACGGACGTTCTGCATCAGGAGTTCTTCGGCATACTTTTGAAGTTGTACCGTCTGCCGGGCTTCGTGCATCTTGTGCTTATTCTGATAAAGAGACGACAGGTTGTATGAGAGGCTGAGGCCGATGTTCCAATTGTTGTTGTACATGTCAGCCAGCGTAGTGCTGAGTGGGCGTGCAAGGGTGTTGCCCGCATGCAGTGACAGGCTGGGAAGGTAGTTTGCTTTAGTCAGCCGGATATCGTTTTCTGCCAGCAGAGTTTGTTGGCGGACAATCTGCATGCCCGGATAGTTGTTGTAGGCTAATTGTACATACGTATCATAATCAGACACACTGACGGCGGTATACAGTAAAGTGGTGTCCGGTGCTATCAGTTGTGATTCGTCCAGTCCCAGCAGAATATCGAGTTGCTGCGAAGCTATGGAGATGCTGTTGTCGGCTTCCTGATAGGCCAGGCGGTCGTTGGTCAGCTGCAGTTCACTGCGGATTTCATCATTGCGGGTGACTATGCCTTCTTTTTTCATCCGACGGATATCTTTCAGTCGGTGTTCGGACTCTTCGATATTGCGTGCCAGCACTTCCCGCTGCTTGTAGTAACTGAAAAGCGTCATGTACTGTTGCAGCAGTACCAGCTTGATTTCGGCTTCGTTGTCGGCACTGGTCAGGGCGGCTATTTGCTCTTTAAGTTCGGCCTGATGTATTTGGGCCTGTATCCTTCCTCCCTGGTAGAGGGGTTGCGTCAGGTTGATATTATAGTTTTGTGACCAGTCCGGCGTTTCGGGGCGCACGGGGTGTGAAAGTCCCCGCTGAAAGATGACAGGCTGGCCTATGATTCCGGCGCTGGCACCTACTTGGATATCTGGCAATCGGTCTGTGTATGCAGACTTCTTTTGGTCGTTATAAATAACCTCTTGTAGTTTGCTCTTTTTAAGTTGAAGACTGTTTTCTGTGCCAAGACGGAAAAGTTCGTCTACGGATAATAGATGCGCATTCTCCTGAGCGGTTAGCCACAGCGGAGCTACAGCAAGTATGTGAATGAGCAAGAGGCGAAGAAAATTAGAACTGGTTGAATATCTCATAGAGTGTCTCTAGTTGATTGGAACATGCGTTTAGGTTCTCTATTCCCATCAGTTGGCCCGTCTGGGTATAAAAATCCTTGATGAGCGGGCGTACACGGTCGGATATCTCTTCTCCTGCGGGAGTGAGGTACACAAGTCGGTTACGGCGGTCGTTAGGGTCTTCCTGGCGCATGATCCAGCCTTTCTTTTCGAGGTTTGCCATCAGATTAGTCATGCAAGCTTTGTCTTTGGCTGTCTTTTCGGCTAATGCCTGCTGGCTGATTCCTTGTTCCTGCCACAGGGAACTCAGTACTTGTAACATTTCAAAGGTGATATCTATGTTATTGCGTTTCAAAACGCGTTGCAGAGCTTGGCGGAATGCCATGCGGGTTCTTAGCATTTGCTGGATAAGCCCGCGGGATGAATTGTAATTCTCCATTGCTACGTTGCTTTTTATTTTTCGGGCGCAAAGGTAGAGCTTTTTATTGGAATTAGTCAAATGTTTGACTAATATTTGTGAGGGGAGATTTGAAGAGCCTATATATCATGCAACATTTTTTTGATACAATCTCTTACGGTGTAATGAGTATGAGTGGCATGCCTTTTAGGCATGCCAGGCTATATAATGCTGAAGAGTAATCTCTGATGTAACTGTCCATGTATTCTATCCTTTTACTTCAGTTTACCCATAAATAAAATATTATTATCCTCTGTGTCGATGGTGTCCAGCAATTCTTTTAACTGTTTACGGTCTTCGTCTGAGCAACTGCTCTCGGCAAGACGTTTCTCTATTTGAGCAATAAGCCATCCTGGTTCATTCATCTGGTAGAACCATCCATTACTGAAATTGAATATAGGTGCCTCCATGTGTCCGAAAAAGTCATTTATCAACTTGGCATAATTTGAAGTTTGCTTTTCTTTGTTCACTGCTATAACGCCTTTGCCCCCCAACATGGCGGTCAGATAATAACCCGGCAACTCATTATAAATATGCAGTGGGATTTCGGATACTCCACCAAAATCCATTTTGAATTTGGGATGGATTTTGTTAGCATTCTTGTCATAGTGGAAAAGTGTGTCACAAGAGGACAACCAGAAACTGAATCCGGGAACATTATGGTAAGCAAATATATCCTGATTGAAATCTTTTTGCAAAAAGTTGGGAGTAGGTTTTAGTTCTTGTTTGAATGAACCGTCTTTGTCATATACTGCGGCGAGGAATTTCTCCTTATTGTTTTCAAAGGGCATGTGAATAATGGTGATGTCTCCATCGTCATCCACTTCTATTTTAGGCTTACTTAACTTCTCTTTAGTAACAATCTTACGCACAAACTTCCCGTCTGTATTGTACACCAATATTTTGGGTAAGAAAGCAAAAGAAGCCAAATAAATTTCTTTTGTTTTCTCATTAATCACTTCATCATAAATAGACTGATTATATTCTTCCGGACCATTACCTATAGCACCGACTTGACATTTTAGCTTTCCATCATGAGTGAAAAGTAAGAAAGGAAGGTTGTTTGATTGACGAATGCCTATATAATGGTCTGTAATACACAAACCATAACCTTTGAAGAAAGCACTATCTGAATTTTCAAAACGGACAATCTTAAACTCTTCTACTAGGTCACTTAGATTGATGTCAATCGTATTTTTTACTTGATCAAAATGGCAAACCGTCAAGGTATTGTCGGCATCGGTTTCTACGAAAGTTAAAGTACCGTCACCTTTAGGGGATGTGCTGCAACTTGCCGTTACTAAAACTGTACACAAGGCTGCTGCGACTTTAAATCTTTTTATATTCTTCATATTTTCCTTATTTATTGAATTTTGTATTTATGTTTTTATATATATTGGGCTGCTATCGCTGATCTGTATTTAGAACGTACCGGGGTTTCATTTATCTTACCAGGAATAAATTTGGGCAATAATTTGAGTACTCTGATAAATTCTTTATCTATAGCGGGATGGATGCCTTCAACGATTATCACATCCGAAACGGTACCATCTCGTTCTATCACCAAATCAACCGTTCCTCTGCCGTTTACAGGATCTATATCCGGATATTTGAAGTGTTTACTGATAAAATCCATAAATTGGGAATTATTCAAAGAAGGAAATGCCCTTACTACTTCGGACTCTTCATAGATTTTATCCAAATCAATCTCTTTCCCTTTTCCGATGCTATCAATGGCATAACCTTTTTCCTCAATAACTGTTGCAGAGGTCTCACCAGTTAATGTGTCACATGAAACTGTCTTTACATCAGCTTGTTTGGTTGATTTTCCGGTACAACCTATTGTAATTATGAGGAAAAAACATAAAAAACAATACCATACATTCTTAATTACTGCTTTCATAATATTTTATTTTGATTCTGTTGCGAATTTAGATGTTATATATGAGAAAATAATATGATAATGGAATAAATAGTGAGATAACTTACTTTATTGATAATTAGATGGGTACCTTTGTGCTGGAATGAGTTATGAGACAAAATGAAGAATGAATTTATATAATAATGTATACTTTTACTTATTGTGAGTAAACGCTATTATAAAATCAATAAAACTCTCTTTACTCCTTTTTCTAAAATCGAACTTCTCGCATATTCGAATGGTGTACCGTTCAATACTTCGGGGTTGTACATCCAAAAGTTGTGCAACAGTTTCAAGAGATAAGTTTAAGGCTGTCAGATAACAGATGTCTTTTTCTCGCCCGGTGAGTGATGAATATTGTTCATTCAATCGAGTGGCAAAGTTTTGGTGAACGATATTTAGCCAGTGTTGCAGTTTGTCTCTGTCGGCTGCGGGAATATACTTTTTTAGTTCTGTAATTTTGAGGAATGTTTGTAGTGCTTCAGCATCTGCTGATGAAACGGAGATGTCTTTTGCCCGGAACATGATTTCCAGCTGCTTTATGCGTATATCTTTTTCTCCTTTTTCATTCTGCAAAGCCATGATTTTATTCAAGGCTTCTTCTTGTTCCAGGCTATGCAGATTCTCGTTTTCTTCTATCATTGTTTGAAAGGTATCTATCTGTTCTTGTAACTTAATAGACCCTTGTTTCTGTTGGGATAACTCTTTTCCTTTCTGCTTCTTATACATTTTCAAGCTATAGAAGTAAAGGAGTATTAATACTATTACTATTAAGATTCCAATAGCAATAGTGAGATACCAACTCATTCGTATTTCAGCATTTTGCCTGAGGGTGATGGATTTGTCGTATTTTAGTTGTAATTCTCTGATTTCTGTACTCTTTAGTTCATCCCGAACGGAATCAATAACCGCAATGTAATTTTTAAGATATTTAATGGCTTTCTTATATTGTTTATTCTCTTCTGCTTGTTTATATAATGCAGAATAGATATTCACTTTTACATTTAGATCAGAAGTTTTTAAAGCTACATGTAATAAACTGTCAGCCTTTTCTTTTCCTTTGAGTTTTTCCGGTGAAGAAATCTGTTTCAGTATCTGTAAAGTAGAATCCGGGTTTTCCCATATTTGGGCTTCTGCCAACTCTAATAGCTTGGTAGTATTATCACGCTGACATGAAAAAAGGCATGTACAGCATAATAAGACATATAAGATAGTAGTTTGTCTATTTTTCATAATACTTGATTTGAATGTAAATTCAATAGACAAAGGTGAGAACAATTATTTTATTATATGTTTAAAAATGATTCATTTGCCTGTTATAATTATGCCATTTCCCTTTTTCTTATCCATCATCTTTTTTGTTTTATGAAGCAAAGCATCTTTTTTGTTTTTAAAGGTTTAAATGTTGTATCTATTATTTATAGGTAGTTGGTAGGCTATTAATAAGTATTTGTCCGACTAAGGCGGGTTGATTTTTTAGTGAATTTGGCATGGGTATACAAAAAAACGCAGAGAAATACACTCTGCGTTTTTTTGTTTTTATGAAATGTTATTTATAACTCAATCACCAATGATTCTCTTGGTCCCATTGTCAGCGATTCACCGAATGCAACTGTCTTTCCACTAAGAATATCTTTTCCTTGTTTGGAATCTTTCAATATTTCTTTGTAGAATTTCAAAGGAACAGTAGTTTCGGCATCTGTACCATTCAACATTACGAATACGGTTTTACCTTCGTGCTGGCGAGCATACGCATAAACACCATTCTGTACCATGAATTGCACCATGCTACCTTTGGCGATAACCTCGTTTCCTTTACGCCAGTTCAATAAGGTCTTGTAGAAGTTATAACATTCGTTCTGTATCTTACTGCGTCCTGCGGCTGTCAGTGCAGTTTCTGTATCGCCAGTCCATCCACCGGGGAAGTCTTTACGAACGTATCCGTCACTCTTGCTCTTTACGCCGTTCATCATGATTTCCGTACCATAGTAGAGTTGCGGAATACGGCGGGTGGTAAGTAGCAAGGTAGAAGCTTGTTTCAGCATTGGCAGATTGTCGCCTTCACCCAGGAAGCGGTCGGTATCATGGTTTTCGATAAATGCCAGTACGGAAGCAGGGTTGGGGTAGAGGAAGTCGTATACGAAGTTATTGTACACGCGATCCAGACCTTTGAACCATGTTTCGGTCTGCTCGTTCTTGGCAGTATTGATTTTATCGAAGAAGCTGAAGTCCATAACGGTTTTCAGGTTACTGTTCTTCGGGGCAGAGAGTTTGGAATCCATTTGCCACCAGGCTGTATAAGCCGGTTCGGTAACCCAGGTTTCGCCTACGGTGTTGTAGTTGGGGTATTCTTCGTTCAGCTCTTTCATCCAGTTGCTCATGGCGTCATAGTCGGCATACGGATAAGTGTCCATGCGGATACCGTCGATATTGGCGTACTCAATCCACCAGAAGCTGTTCTGTACAAGGTAGCGATATACGTGCGGGTTCTTTTGGTTAAGGTCCGGCATAGCGGTAACAAACCAACCGTCGTTCATCTGGTCGAAGTCGTATTGTGAAGTATAAGGATCAACGTGCGGAGTCAGTTTGAAAGAAGTCTGCACGAAGTTCTTTTCATGATCGGGATTGTTGAACCAGTCTTTAGACGGCATATCTTTAATCCATGGATGTTCTACGCCGCAGTGGTTGAAGATCATATCCATTACAATCTTGATGCCGCGGTCGTGGCATTTGGATATCAGTTGCTGATACTCTTCGTTGGTACCGAAACGCGGATCAACTTTATAGTAATCGGTAGTAGCATAGCCGTGGTACGAACCGCCGGTCATGTTGTTTTCCAGTACCGGAGTGAACCAAAGAGCGGTTATACCCAGGTCGGAGAAGTAATCCAGATTTTGCTCGATACCTGCAAGGTCACCACCATGGCGGGCGTTCGGATCATTGCGGTCTACTTTGTATTCGGCCATGCCGGGGATTTGGTCATTGTCCGGATTACCGTTTGCAAAGCGGTCGGGCATCAACAGGTAGAGGGCGTCGGAAGCATCAAAACCTGTATGTTCACAGCTTTTCTTGCCGCGTGCTTTCAGTTCATACTCTTTGACGATTTTCTTTTTGCCTTGTGCAAAAGTGAGAGCTACTTTACCGGGTTTCACATCTTTCTCCAGTCTCAGGTAGACAATCAGGTAGTTCGGGCTTTCCAGCTTGACAGTGCTGCTCAAAGAAACGCCGGGATAGTTGACAGTAACGGAAGAGTTACCGATGTCTTCACCGTAGACCATAAGTTGGAGTTCGGGATTTTGCATTCCGGCGTACCAAAACGGAGGGTCGATTTTGTTTACGTTCATAGCTGCATACGTACTAAGGGAAAGTAAAAACGTTCCCAGGATAAGGAATAATTTTTTCATGATATTAGCTTTTCGTTATTATATCCGTATTTTGGTGCTAATATAAGCAAATAGCGGAGAAAGCTGCCGCTACTCCGCTATTATATACTTTATAATGTTATGCAAACGTTTTCACTTCTTTACTGTGTCTCTGGAAGTTTCTGTCTTTTTCGTATTTGTTGGTACTGCAATCACTTTCCCCTGAAAGAAGTCATCCACTTTCTTTTTCTCGCGAAGATCTTTCAGCCAAGTTTCGGCCGCACCATAATAAGTACTTAATCCTAATATTACATTTCCTTTATCATCTGTTTCGGGTTGCTCACTGCTGTTTTTGGGACGCGTTTTAAGGAAAGCCTCCAGACAACGTTCTGTATTCTTTTTATCTTTCAACTGATATTGGTAAACATATGCCATGTCATACAAGAGCTTATGATTTTCTATATCATATTTATCATATCTGTCTTGCATCGTTTTGATTTGCTCTTTAGGCATTAGTGCCATTTTATAACAGTCTGTGAGGCCGACATAGAGGCGTACCATAGCACTATCGGGTGGGGTAGCATATGCCACAGCTTCTTCCAGATATGCAACTCCTTGATCCTTCCATGACGTTTTGGAACAGGAGCGTCCTAAATAATATAGCAGATTCACATTACGCTTATCATATTGGCGAGCTACTTCCAGTATATCATGTGCTTCATAAAACTTTTCTACTGCGTAGTAACTGACTCCTAAATAATAACAGGTGGTAAATGTACTGTCCCCTAGGCTTAGTAACTGTTCGTATCTCTGTATTGCGGTCTGATAATCTTTCATCAGGCAGTATGCCAATGCATTTTGTTGGTTTACAACAACGTTTGTACTGTCTATTTGGCGGTATTTTTCAGTAGCTTCTATAGCATAATTATAAAATGCTCCTTCGATGTGCAGTCTTGCTGCTTTGGCAGCAGCCAGAAAGTCGTTGGGATATTTTTCCTGTATGTTTTCATAGCATCCCAATGCTGCTAAAATATCATCTACCCCTTCAAAACTTTGAGCTTGTAGATGTAATGCAACAGCCGAGCTATCTGTTTCTGTAAGTAGACTGCTCTCTCCCAATGCTTCATCGAATTTCCGCTGATTCAGTAATAGAGTAATGTATTGGATACGGGCATATTTATTATCTGGATTCAGGTCCACTGCCTTTTGATAATATTTTAATGCCTGTTTGTTTTTTAATAATGACTTGCAGCACTCTGCTGCTTCAATATAAGCTCGTGGATTCAGAGAATCTTGCATCACGACTTCTTCATATACTTGAAGCGCTTCCCTGTTGTTGCCAAGACTTTTCAGCGCTTTCCCTTTTTGATAGAGTAGGGGAACAGTCGGCGTCTCCTTATCAATAAGCGTCAATGCCGTTTCATAATCATAGTTTGCCATTGCTTCCTGAATGGGGTTGGTGTTTTGTGCCATCAGCAATGAAGAGGCACTGAAAAAGAGTAGAATAAAGAGTTTCCGCATAGTCTTTTTATCTTTAAAGTATTGCTTAATTGGCTGCAAGTTACTAAAAAGATTTACTTTACGAAATATTCGTAGCTTCTTTTAGATAGATTAACGAATAAAAATAGCGCCCCTTCAACCGAAGGAGCGCTAAAATATACCGGATGTTTTGAATGGCAAAGATACCACTCAACGCACATATCTTTTACATCAAGAATCCCAGCAAGATACCGGCAGCTACTGCTGAACCAATTACACCTGCAACGTTCGGACCCATGGCGTGCATCAGCAGGTAGTTTGTAGGATCATATTCCAGACCTACTACCTGAGAGATACGTGCCGAATCAGGTACGGCAGATACACCTGCATTACCGATCAACGGGTTGATCTTATTATCTTTCTTCAGGAAGAGGTTGAAAATCTTCACGAAGATCACACCTGAAGCGGTAGCAATTACGAATGACAATGCACCCAGACCGAAGATCTTGATAGAGTCGAGTGTCAGGAACTCAGAAGCCTGAGTAGAGGCACCTACTGTCAAACCTAATAAGATAGTAATTGTATCAATCAGCGGACCACGTGCCGTTTCAGCCAAACGACGGGTTACTCCACTTTCTTTCAACAGGTTACCGAAGAACAGCATACCCAACAAAGGCAGACCGGACGGAACAAGGAAACAAGTCAGCAACAAACCGATAATCGGGAAAATAACTTTCTCCGTGTGAGAAACTACACGCGGCGGTTTCATACGGATCAGACGTTCGTGCTTGTTGGTCAACAGGCGCATGATAGGCGGCTGGATTACCGGTACCAACGCCATGTACGAATAGGCTGATACCGCAATCGCACCCATCAGATTAGGGGCCAGCTTGGATGAAAGGAAGATAGCCGTCGGACCGTCAGCACCACCGATGATACCGATTGCACCGGCTTGCATAGGATCGAAACCTATTTCCAAAGCAATCATATAAGCACCGAAGATACCAAACTGAGCAGCAGCACCGATTAGTAACAACTTAGGATTGGATATCAGAGACGAGAAGTCCGTCATAGCACCAATGCCCAAGAAGATGAGCGGCGGATACCAACCGGAGGTTACTCCCTGATATAAGATGTTGAGTACAGAACCTTCCTCATAGATACCAACTTTCAGTCCGGCTTCCATGTTGAAAGGAATATTACCGATCAGCATACCGAATCCGATAGGAATCAGCAGCATCGGTTCAAATTCCTTGGCTACCGCCAAGTATATGAAGAACAAACCTACCAGGATCATAACAACGTGGCCTACCGTTGCATTGGCAAAACCCGTGTACGTCCAGAAGTCGGCAAGGTTGTTTCCTATAAATGTGATAAATTCTCCCATATTATTCAATAATTACAAGGTCATTACCTTCGAGAACGGAATCTCCTTTACTTACGTTGATCGCAGTAATTTTACCGTCTTTGTCGGCGTTGATATTGTTCTCCATCTTCATAGCCTCAAGGATAATAATGGTTTGTCCTCTCTTCACTGTATCACCCACATTGACTTTGATGTCGAGGATAACACCAGGAAGCGGTGATTTAACACCTGACTTGCCAGTAGAAGCAGCAGCCGGTTTCACTACCGGAGTTGCAGGAGCGGGAGCCGGAGTTGTAGGACGTACTACCGGTTTAACAACCACTTTCGGTGCCTTTTCCATTTCTACCTTGTAGGGAGTACCGTTCACTTCTACATGAGCGATATTTTCGTCGATATCTCCAATGGTAACTTTATATGTATTACCGTTGATTTTATATTTATATTCTTTCATTGTTTTATCAATTTATAGGTGATTACTTTTTCTGAGGAGTTTCACGCAATGTGTAAATCTTCGAACTCCATGGTGAATAGCTGCGTTTTACACGGGTGATAGTAAGAACGGTGTCTTCCACATCGTGTACATCGCTTTGCATCTCGTACATAGCCATGGCAATAGCAGCAAATATTTCTCCCGGAGCTTCGCCCAGTTTCTTTTCTTTAGCTTCCTGTTTGTCAGTAATACCTTTAGCCTTCATTGCATTACGCTTACTGAGGCTTACAGATACCCTGCCAACAATCTTGAAAGCAATGAAAAGCAGAATCAAACCGCAGAATACTACACTCATGGCAGAAATAGACATACCGATACCATCGCTATCATGCTCTTCGAATTTCTCCATCTTAGCATTGCTGTCGATAGTTTTGTTGTTGGTACTCGGAGTTACGTATTTCTCTGCACTACCGTCTTTAACTTCCCATTTTTCGGCCGCATCACTTATGCGTGCATAAGATTGGTTAGCTTGTAATACGCCTGCCGGTATGGTAATCTGATCCAGTAAATTGCGTCCTGAATCATATAAACCAATCCAGTTCTGTGTTTCCGGATTCAGCGTAAAGTTCGTGTGGAATGTACCACGTCTTGCTTCTCCATCAGCCCAGAATAATGAATGCTGACGAGGTTTCACCAAAGTCAAGACATCACCTTTAGGGATAAAGTAGCTGACAGTATCGCCCGGCTGGCTGCTGCATTTCAGATAGCAGCCTGCCAGGTCGGCGCTGCCGTATGATCTGTTGAATATTTCAATCCATGCGCTGTGCAGGCCGTAATCGTCCTGATAATTACCTTCGTTGGTAATCAGCACTTCATTCAGCACCAGCTTATTGTTCGATTTCTTCTCTCCACAGGAAGAGCATACACCTAACACCAGCAGCAAGGTAAAGAATATTCCGATTTTTGTTTTATTCATAATCGTTCTTGTTTTTAGTGTTAAAAGCCTGATTACAAAGGAATATTACCATGCTTCTTAGCTGGGTTGGACAATTTCTTAGTCTGCAACTGTTGCAAAGCGCGGATAATGCGGAAACGTGTGTTACGCGGTTCAATCACATCATCGATGTAACCATACTTAGCTGCATTGTAAGGATTAGCAAACAGCTTGGTGTATTCAGCTTCTTTTTCTGCCAGGAATTGAGCAGGATTTTCCTGTTCCTTAGCTTCGCGGGCATACAATACCTCAACGGCACCGGCACCACCCATTACGGCGATTTCAGCAGTAGGCCATGCGTAGTTCATGTCACCGCGGAGTTGCTTACAGCTCATTACGATGTGTGAACCACCGTAAGACTTACGCAATGTTACTGTTACCTTAGGTACAGTAGCCTCACCGTAAGCATACAGCAGCTTAGCACCATGCAGAATTACACCATTGTATTCCTGGCCTGTTCCCGGAAGGAATCCCGGAACGTCTACCAATGAAACGATAGGAATATTGAAAGCATCGCAGAAACGAACGAAGCGGCCACCCTTACGAGATGCGTTGCTATCGAGCACACCTGCCAGATACTTCGGCTGGTTGGCAACGATACCTACGGACTGTCCGTTGAAACGTGCGAAACCGATAATGATATTCTTTGAGTAATCTTTCTGAACTTCGAGGAACTCACCGTTGTCAACGATAGCGGCAATTACTTCGTACATATCATACGGCTTGTTCGGGCTATCGGGGATGATTTCATTCAGAGAATCTTCCAGACGGTCGATAGGATCGGTGCAATCTACGTAAGGAGCTTCTTCCAGGTTGTTTTGGGGAATGTAGCTCAACAGTTTACGCAACAAAGCCAAACCTTCTTCTTCAGTCTTGGCAGTGAAGTGAGTTACACCTGATTTAGTAGAGTGAACACTTGCGCCACCCAGATTTTCCTGAGTTACGTCTTCACCCGTTACAGTCTTAACCACCTTCGGACCGGTAAGGAACATATAAGAAGTACCTTCCATCATCAACGTGAAGTCAGTCAGTGCAGGAGAGTAAACAGCACCACCGGCACAAGGACCGAAGATACCTGAAATCTGCGGGATAACACCTGATGCCAGGATATTGCGCTGGAAGATTTCAGCATAACCAGCCAAAGCGTTGATACCTTCCTGGATACGTGCACCACCCGAGTCGTTGATACCGATACAAGGAGCACCCATTTTCATAGCCTGATCCATAATCTTACAGATCTTCAGAGACATCGTTTCAGACAAAGAACCGGCAGAAACTGTGAAGTCCTGTGCGAACAGATAAACCAAACGACCGTCGATAGTACCACAACCGGTCACAACACCATCACCGGGATAGTGTTTCTTTTCCATACCGAAGTTGGTACATCTGTGCTCTACAAACATATCCATTTCTTCGAAACTACCTTCGTCGAGAAGCATGGCTATGCGCTCACGAGCTGTATATTTACCTTTCTCATGCTGTTTGGCAATCGCTTTTTCACCACCACCCAGACGTGCAGCTGCGCGGCGATCTATAAGCTCTTTAATCTTTTCAAGTTGATTACTCATTTTATTAAATATAATGGGTTAATACTATTTTTTTATTGTGAATTATGAATTACAAATGACGAACTGCCTGTAAAATAAGTAATTCGTCATTCCTAAATTCGTAATTAAAGCATATTATTCCGGCTTTTCGCAAAGTTCTGTCAATACGCCCAGTGTTGATTTCGGGTGTAAGAAAGCAATGTTCAGACCTTCAGCACCTTTGCGCGGAGCCTTGTCGATTAAGCGAACGCCTGCAGCTTCTACTTCAGCTAATGCGTTTGCTACACCATCCTCGATAGCAAATGCCACGTGATGAACGCCTGCACCTTTGTTTTCGATGAACTTAGCAATAGTACTTTCGGGAGAGGTCGGTTCGAGAAGTTCGATTTTAGTGTCACCAACTTTCAGGAAAGCGGTTTTTACTTTCTGGTCTTCTACAGTTTCGATGTTGTAGCACTTCAGACCTAATACGTTCTCGTAATACGGCAGGGCTTCTTCAATGCTCTTAACAGCAATGCCCAGATGCTCAATGTGTGAAATCTTCATAACTATATTTATTAATGTTGGTATAATGTCTTAATCAAAGGCATAAAACAGCACAAAGAAAGAGATTTCTTCCTTAATAGAGAAATTTTTCGTCAATTAATTATTGGATATTTGAAGTTTAGAAAGGTTTTTTTAGACTTCTGTTCAGAAGTCGAGCAACAGGCGGACGTTAATCTGACGAGATGTCAGGTAATTGGGTACTGCAAACTGATTATTTCGGGTGTCTGTTACCCAATAATAGGAGTTGACGTTGCTGATATTTAGCAAATTGAAAATATCCACCCCCAACCAAAGGCTGCGGATGCCGCGCTGATTTTCGCGTTCACTGCGGTCGATAATACAGCGGGACATACCTATATCCACACGTCGGTAAGGGGATGTACGGAACACGGCAGCCTCGCGTCCGCTATGTGGAGGGCCGAAGGGAAGACCTCCGGCAAGTGTACCTTTCAGGTTCATTTTCCACTTGCGGCTACCGGGAAAATAGTCCGTAAAATAGAGCGAAAGACGGTAGCGCTGATCGGTGGGACGGGGGAGCCATTGTCCGTTTATTTTCTCTTCGGTTTTCATCAGTGAGAAGCTCAGCCAAGAGTCTGTTCCGGGAACAAATTCACCGAACAGTTTCATGTCGATACCGGTGGCGTAACCTTTGGAAAGGTTGCGTCCGTAATAACTAATCCGTACATTATCTATATTATAAGGTATGAGATTGCTCAACGCTTTATAATACACTTCCATGGAGAAGCGGAACGGGCGGTCCATGGCACGGAAATTATAGTCGCCACCTGCCACGAAGTGCAGGGAGCGCTGCGAACGGATGTCACGGTTCAGAGATACGGTAGCTATCCCGTCCACCTGGGTGGTATCCCGGAATTCTTTATAGAACGGTGCCTGATAATAGACTCCGGCAGCTACTCTCAGGGTGAATTTCTCATTGAATGCCGGAATCAGAGCCAGGGAGGCACGCGGGCTGAAAATGAATTCTTTGTTCCAGTCCCAGTAACTGCCTCGTATGCCGGCAGTCAGGGTGAATAGTCCGGCGGTGGAGCGGAAGCGGTATGTATCTTGCAGGTAAAATCCGTATCGTTTGCTGTCCGTTTCGTTGCGCGAACGGAAGGTGTAAAAGAGTTCCGGTCCTTCGGAAGTTTGTGGCATGGAGTATCCGGCAGAGTCGCGCATTTCCCATTCGCGCATCCGGTCTTTGATGCGCTCCCGTTTGAACTCCGCACCCCATTGCAGGGAGTGGCTTTTCAGTCGGTGGCGGCCTGTGATGGAATAACTTTGTACTTCTGCGGTAAGGTAATTGCGGGCATGTTCCATGTAAGTTCCCACGCCGATGGTTTCGGAAGTTTCCTCTTCGTTGGTAGTGCCGTCTACTTGCGTTCCGCTGTCCAGGGAGTTCAGCCAGTATTGCCCGGTGATGTCGTACGTTTCCTGTTCTTTCGTGTGGAAGGCGGAAGCTTGCAGGGTCAGGCTGTTCTGTTCGTTCAGTCGGTAGGTGGCGTAGGCGGTTCCGAACAGGGTGCGGAATAAATCTTTCTCCTGTCCTTCAAAATAGACTTTAAACTCACGTACATTGCTGAGAGTGCCGAAGCGGGTGTAGCGGTCTTCCGGCTGGAAGTTATAGCGGTTTTCTGAAATATTTCCGATGACACCTATTTCCCAACGCTTCGAAGGTGTCCAGTTCAGATAAGTCTGATAGTCGATATAACGCGGGTCGTATTCTCCTTTTGTATCCAGCGTGCCGAGCAGATATTGGTTGGTTTTATAACGGATGCCGTTTGTCCAGGTTAGCTTCTTGGTGGCAATTCCTACGTATGCCGAGGCTCCCAACAGGCTGACGGAGGCACTTCCTTCCAACCGTTCGGGTTTCTTGTAAGTGATGTCCAGCACGGATGACATTTTGTCCCCGTACTTGGCTTCATAGCCTCCCGTGGAGAAGCCGACGGATTGCACCATATCGGGATTGATGAAACTCAATCCTTCCTGTTGCCCGGAACGGATCAGCAAGGGACGGTATATTTCAATGCCGTTGACGTACACCATGTTCTCGTCGAAACTACCGCCGCGTACGTTGTATTGCGAGCTGAGCTCATTGTTGCTACTTACTCCGGCCTGCGTGGCTATCACGGCTTCTATGCTTCCGCCCGAAGCGTCGGGGGCCAGGCGGTTTTGTTTGGTTTCTATCTGTTGGATGGTTCCGGTTTGCCGGCGACGCTCTGTTACGCTCACTTCGCCCAGTTCAAAGTTCATCGGGGGTAAGGTTATGTTCAGACTGATATTTCCCTGCGGACGTACTAATTTTCGTTTGCGGGTTTGGTACCCCAGCATGGAGAAGATGACCGTTACGCTGTCCCGACTTTCGAATTTCAGTGAATATCTCCCTTTCAGGTTGCTGACTGTGCCTATAGCCGTCCCTTCCAATCGTATTGTTGCCAATTCAATCGGATTGCCATTTTCATCCGTAACCGTTCCGCCTATCTTGACTGTTTTCTGGGCAAGGGCGGGAGTGGAGAGTAGTATTATAAGAGATGTCAGTAACCAAAAATGTCTCATACCTTTTCTATAACGGAGAAACTTCCCGAAACGTATATCAGGAGGTAAAAAAGAGCTTTTAACTTTGCTTCTTTATTTTTTATAGGTTCGTGTCACATATGTTACAACTCCAATCCGTGTTTCGTGCTATCTTTGCAGAAAAAATAGATTATGGAACAATTACATGCTCATGAAGTCCTTCACATGATGGAAGGCAACAGTTACTCGGAATCATCATTAAAAGAGGCAATCATCCAGAAATTCGGTGAGCATCAACATTTCTATACTTGCTCGGCAGAAGATATGGATGCGGATAAATTGATAGAGTTTCTGAAAGCGAAAGGTAAGTTTATGCCTGCTGACGATGGATTTACGGTGGATATAACGAAGGTTTGCAGCCATTGATGCTGATAACTTTAGTTCACCGTGGTATGAAATAGGTACGCGGACTACGCAGATAAAGCGGACCTATTTCATTATTACACCAGAAAGGACGGAAACCAGTCAACTTTCCCTCAAAATGGAAAAAATAGAATTCGTCTCTCTTTTTGTAAAGTAATGGAAAAATCTTATATTCTCTGCTTACAGGAAGTTAAGAGTTTGTGAACAAGAAGTTAACTCCTTGTCGACAAACTCTTAACTTCTTGCTGACAGAAAACGTTATTCTTGTACCTTTCTGATAATCAATAATTAAGCATTGACTTTGAAGTGCCGTTTTGTAATTATAGTTGCCCATGTATTTTGCATGCCCCTTCCACTTTGCATGTCTTTTTACTTTACGCTTCTTTCTGCTTTACATACTCTTTAACTAGCTCTTACATAGTACTTTCTTTAGCTTCGGATGCTTTACTTTTGTGTGCCTACAGCTGTGGTTTATGTGCTTCACAATTGTGAGTGTGCTGCTTCACTAATGTGAAGCTCCTGAACCACATATGTGGACATACTGAAATATCGTTTGTCAGTGGAAGAAATATAGGTTGTAAACAGAAGAAACATAGGCGGTTAGTGAAAGAAATGTAGGCCGGTTGACGCAAGATTGTGATGTACTGAACGGATAAAGGCGTATACCAAGCAAAAAAATGGCATACCCTCCATACTTTTCCTCATAAAACGGCATGAAAATAGCTGGTTACCAAACAGCCATTTTAAGCATCTTACATGATGTATTTGACAGATTATAAGCGATATATATTCATTTTACTTGGTGCAAGCAAATTTGCCTACACTTTATTTCTATTTGCTGCCACCACCGCTCTAACCCCGATGAACAAGGAGATACAAGACATGAGTGCAAGCGTGTAGGGAAAGGTGTGAATAAACTTTTTGTAACGGGGCTTTATGTATGCAACAAAAAAGATTTGAATACACATCTACAATAAAACAATTTGTACCTTTGTAGCCGAATGCAATATTGAAACTATGGGAATTGTAATAGGAATAGACGTTGGTGGAAGTACTACAAAAATTGTTGGAATCAACGGAGAACAGATACAGTCACCGATGTTTATCACTGCGACTGATCCGGTTACTTCTTTGTTCGGGGCTTTCGGGAAGTATATTTATGATAACGGTATTCAGCTTTCGGATATAGAGCAAGTGATGCTGACAGGTGTGGGTAGTGCATTTGTAGATAGTCCGTTGTATGGTTTACCCACGGATAAGGTCGATGAGTTTATAGCCAATGGGTTGGGTGCACGTCATGCCACGGATATTGACCAGCTGATCGTGGTAAGCATGGGAACGGGCACTTCTTTCGTAAGAATCAACGGAGAAAAGATAGAGCATATTGGTGGTATGGCAATTGGCGGAGGTACTTTGCAGGGACTTTCCCGCTTGTTGCTGAAGACGCATGATTTCAGGCAGATTGCAGCAATTGCCGAGAAAGGCGACATTACCCGTGTAAACTTGCAGATTGGAGATATTTGCAATCGTCCTTTGCCGGATCTTCCGGTGCATGCCACTGCTTCGCTGTTCGGAAAAGCGGATAGTAACGCTTCGCAGGAAGATATTGCAAAAGGGATTATTTATATGGTGCTGCAAACGATAGGTGGTGCAGCTGTGTTGTCTGCGCTGAATGGTCCTATCAAAGATTTTGTCTTGATTGGTAATCTTACTAAATTTCCGCAGTGCCAGGAGGTTTTTCCGAATATGGAAAAGATATATGGGGTGCGCTTCCATATTCCGCCCTATGCGGAGTATCGGACGGCGATAGGGGCGGCACTGGCATATTTATCTAAGCATTAGCAGCCACTTCCATACAGGGATCACTTCTATTCTTGCATGATTATCCATTTGCAACACGCTCTCCTCATCGAAAGTAATAATGAGGAGTCGTCTGCAAGGTAATACTTTGGATAGTTTGATTAATGCATCCGTTTCACGCTCTTTGGTTTCCAAGTCTTTTATACTATATGATACTTGTATGGCCCATTGTTCTTCCGGAATATAGAAATCAACTTCCACTCCTTTATTATAAAAGAATACGGCGTCTTCTTTCCCAAACTGACGAATTAAATTGATGGCTACCAGATTTTCAAGCAGAGAAGTATTTCCGTCTATCAGAAATAAATTGAGTATTCCGTTGTCGGTGAAATAATATTTGCTATTACTTTCTTTCTCTGCCAGTTTGGCTGCAATGTTATTGATGCGTTGGAGAAGCCAGGCTGACTCTGCGTATTCTACGTATTTTATGGCAGAAGTTGTACTGAGTTTGCTACCGGTAGTGGAAACTATATTTGCTATACGATTGAAAGATATGGGTTGTTTTACGCTTTCCGCCAGTTTCTTTATCATTATCTTCAGGCCGAAAGTGTTCGTTATGGCATTTCTGGCAGCGATATCTCCTAAATATATCTTTTGATATACGCTGGTGAGATAGTTCCTTTTTGCTGCAAGAAGTGCACCTTCGGGGAAACCGCCATTATGGAAGTAGTCAATAAAACGGTTCATTACGGCAGCTCTGGATTCTGTACCCAATAGAGACAGCTCGTCATAAGTCGTGTGGTGGACTTCCAGAAATTCCGGGAAACTATAAGGATATACATTGATTGTAATATACCTGCCTCCTAATGTCGTTTGTATGTCACTACTAAGCATTTTGGCATTGCTTCCGGTGATGTATACCTTATATTTTTCATCCGCTAAGCGTCGGGCAAACTTTTCCCAGCCTTCTATATTTTGTATTTCGTCGAGGAAAAGTATAGGCCTCTTTCCATACATTTCGAGGTGAGCTTCAATGATGAGGTTGAGCTCGGAAACTTGCAATCCGTCTAAGCGTTCATCTTCGAAGTTGATATATAGCATACTGTCCCATCCAACGCCTTCAGTGAGTAATTGCTGGATGCGTTGATAGATCAAGAAAGATTTTCCGGCGCGCCTGATGCCTATAAGTACATAATTACCGAAATCTTCAAAATGAAAGTCTCTCTTGAAGACCTCGTAACGCTGAACCTCTTTCTGATTGTCCAGCATGACTGATTTTAATAGTTGCTTATCCATACTGTTTAATCTGCTGGATAAAAAGCAAGGTGGTTTATCCAATCTGTTGGATGAAACGGTGGTGTTTTTATCCAATCGTTTGGACAAAGATACTTAAAATCCTTTTAGGAAGCAATAAAGCAGTCTAAAGTTTATGCTTATGTTTCAGAAAAATACGGTGAAAAGCTTGACTTCGGCTTTTGTATGTAGTATATTTGTATCCGTAATCTTAACTCATATTCAATTTTAAATTAGCATAAGAGGAGGAGCATTGCTTCTCTTCATTTCTGTATCCTCCCTTTTCATGCTTCCTGAATGCCACACTCCAATACTTCCGATGCCACACCTCAGTTTCCCGAATGCCACACCTCGGCAGGTGAAATGCCACAGGTTTCACCCGCTAACATGTGGTATTTGGAGGATTAAAGTGTGGCATTTGTCTTGTTTACATGTAGCAAATGCATCGTCTGTTTGTGGCAAGCGCATCATCTGTTCCGTAAGTGTGCCAGCAATGCAGTCGGCTATCTAAATTCGCTTAGAGGAGTTAATAATATGTAAATCTGCTCTTGACAACAATTCGGTTTTCAAGTTTGCAACGGTTCCTCTTCCAACAGCCATTTCCAAACAGGAATCACATGAATAGAGACACCGCTTTCGTGAGTAATAATCCGTTCTTCATCCCGTGTGATAATACACATATTATCCATTGGAAAAACACGGTTTAGCTTGATGAGGCCTTCCACTTCTCGCCGACAGGTTGTTTCATCCATCAGAGAGTAGCTGACCTGAATAGCCGTTTTTGCTTCCGGTATGACGAAATCCACTTCTATGTTTTGGTTGTAGAAGTAGAGCTGGGCACCATATCTCTTATATAAATGAATAGCGACGATGTTTTCTAAAAGAGAAGTATTGCCATCAAGCAAAAAGATACTCAGTAAGCCATTGTCTATAAAATAATGCTTCATGTTTGAATTGCGCTCGGCAAATTTGGCGGCATAGTTCTCTATAGGGAATATGAGGCAGGATTCTTTTAAATAACGGATGAACTCGATGACGGTTGCTTTGCTTATTTTTATGCCAATAGAACTGATTAAGTTAGCCAATCGTGTATATGAAACAGGTTGCTTGACATTCTCGGCCAACCTTCGCACCAGTAATCCCAAAGCTTCTTCGTTTCGAACTTTGTTTCGCACAATTAAATCGCTGAAGAATATTTTACTGTAAATGTCATTCAGCCAGACTCTTTTAGCTATGACATCGGTTAATTCAGGAAAGCCCCCATACAGGAAGTAGTCATTGAAGGCCTTGCTTACTTCGGCAGCTTGTTTGCCATACATCCAGTTCTTGGATAAAATGATATTCCGGGCATTCAGATATTCAGCAAAGGAATAAGGATAGACATCTTTATTCCAGAAACGTCCCCCCAATGTAGTGGCAATTTCCCGGCTCAGCATTTTGGCATTGCTACCGGTGATGTAAATGTTATACTTCTGGTTTGCCAGGCGTCGGGCAAAGTGTTCCCAACCTTCGATATTCTGTATCTCATCAAAGAAAAGTAAAGGACGCAAATCAAACAGGCTATGATATGCTTGCAGGATTAGGTCTAAATCATCCGCTGTCATTTGTCGGAGGCGCTCATCGTCAAAATTGATATAAACAATTTCATTGATGTTATGCTCTTCGCGTAGTAGTTGCTGGATGCGCTGATAAAGTAAATAGGATTTTCCGGCTTGTCGGATGCCTACGAATACGTAGTTCCCCTTCTGCTCAAAAAAGAACGGACGTTCTGTCAGAGAAATTTCATTCACGAACTCCTGACCCTCTATGATGATTCTGCGGATTACTTCTCTTTCTACCATAAGAACATGAATTATGTAAGAATTGATGGCAAATATAATACTTTTGTTTTGTATGCAGAACGAATTTTATGCTTTTTTGTTTCCTATACAAAACACCTTAGGCTATACTACCGATTGTTCTATACCGTTCGGATGTAAAAATACCAAGAAATTTCAGATGGAACTTTTTGCTCTTCAAGAAAATACTCCTATCTTTGCGCCCGAATTTATGAGCTAATATAATGTCTCACTCAATTAATTATTAAACAACTTATTTTATTTAATGGAAAACTTAAAAAATGTAGCGCCTGTTGAAGACTTCAACTGGGATGCTTATGAAAATGGCGAAACCTTCGGTGGTGCCAGCCACGAAGAGTTGGAAAAGGCTTACGACAGTACGCTTAACAAAGTTAACGACCGTGAGGTAGTTGACGGAACTGTAATCGCGATGAACAAACGTGAAGTTGTTGTGAACATCGGTTACAAATCAGACGGTATCATTCCTTTGAATGAATTCCGCTACAATCCTGACTTGAAGATCGGTGATACTGTAGAAGTATACATCGAAAACCAGGAAGACAAAAAAGGACAGTTGGTTCTGTCTCACCGTAAAGCTCGCGCTACTCGCTCTTGGGATCGTGTGAACGCTGCTTTGGAAAACGAAGAAATTATCAAGGGTTACATCAAGTGCCGCACAAAGGGTGGTATGATCGTAGACGTATTCGGTATCGAAGCTTTCTTGCCGGGTTCTCAGATCGACGTGAAACCTATCCGCGACTACGATGTATTCGTTGGCAAAACTATGGAATTCAAGGTTGTTAAGATCAACCAGGAATTCAAGAACGTGGTTGTTTCTCACAAGGCTCTTATCGAAGCTGAACTGGAACAACAGAAGAAAGAAATTATCGGTAAGCTCGAAAAAGGACAAGTTCTTGAGGGTACCGTTAAGAATATCACATCTTATGGTGTATTCATCGACTTGGGTGGCGTAGACGGTTTGATTCACATCACTGACCTGTCTTGGGGCCGCGTAAGCGATCCGAAGGAAGTGGTTGAACTCGACCAGAAACTCAACGTTGTTATCCTTGATTTCGACGATGAGAAGAAGCGTATCGCTCTCGGTCTGAAGCAACTCACTCCGCATCCTTGGGATGCTCTTAGCGCTGAACTGAAAGTGGGTGACAAGGTGAAGGGTAAAGTAGTGGTTATGGCTGACTACGGTGCATTCATCGAAATCGCTCCGGGCGTTGAAGGTTTGATCCACGTATCTGAAATGTCTTGGTCACAACACTTGCGTTCTGCACAAGACTTCATGAAGGTAGGTGACGAAGTGGAAGCAGTAGTTCTGACTCTGGACCGTGAAGAACGTAAGATGTCTTTGGGTATCAAACAACTGAAGCAAGATCCTTGGGAAACTATCGAAGAGAAGTATCCTGTAGGTTCTAAGCACACTGCTAAAGTTCGTAACTTCACTAACTTCGGTGTATTCGTTGAAATCGAAGAAGGTGTTGACGGCTTGATCCACATCTCTGACCTGTCTTGGACTAAGAAGGTTAAACATCCTTCTGAATTCACTCAGATCGGTGCAGACATCGAAGTTCAGGTACTGGAAATCGACAAAGAAAACCGTCGCTTGAGCCTTGGCCACAAGCAACTCGAAGAAAACCCCTGGGATGTATTCGAAACTGTATTCACTGTAGGTTCTGTACACGAAGGTACTATCATCGAAATGCTGGATAAGGGTGCTGTTGTTGCTCTGCCTTATGGCGTAGAAGGTTTCGCTACTCCGAAACACCTCGTTAAGGAAGATGGCTCTCAGGCTCAGATGGATGAGAAACTGTCATTCAAGGTTATCGAGTTCAACAAAGATGCTAAGCGTATCATCCTTTCTCACAGCCGTATCTTCGAAGATGCTGCAAAGGCAGAAGAAAGAGCTGAAAAGAAGGCTGCTGGTAAGAAGCCGGCTGGCAATAAGAGAGAAGACGCTCCGGCTATTCAAAACCAGGCTGCTTCTACTACTCTGGGCGACATCGACGCTCTGGCTGCTTTGAAAGAGCAAATGGAAGCTGGAAAGAAGTAATCACTTCTATAGATAGATAAAGACGAGAGGGCACTTACTTGAAAGTGTCCTCTCTTTTTTTTCTATTTGGGTAGAATCTTGGGGAATAAAGTGTGCTTTTTTATTTTATGATTATCTTTGCAGAATAGTGGTTGAATGTGGTGGCTCTGAATCTACCGCATTCTGAATGGTATAAATAATTTAATGTAGATTTACTATGCGAAACATTATTAAGAATTTGGGAAGCACTATGTTGCTGACCTGTTTGTCTCTCATCTTGCTGACCGAATGCAGTCGGAAGTCTCAACTGAAATTAGCAATAGAAATGGCTAATAAGCAGTGTCCTATGAGTATAGGAACGACAGGCGAAATATCGAGCATTACTTTTGATGGAACGGATGTGATATACAGTCTGTTGATGAATGAAGACTATCTGGACTTGGATGCCTTGGGGAAGAATACCGATGCAATGAAGTCTGCTGTAATGGTTATGTTCAAGAATCCGAAAGGGGAAATAAAGTCAATGCTGGAAATGGTAGTGGATACTAAATCCGGTATTAGATTAATATATAAAGGAAAGTCTACCGGCAAAGAAGTGGAATGTAGACTGGACACTGAAGAGCTGAAACGCATCTTGAATCAGAAGGGAACGGAAAAAGAGAGTGAGCGGCAGAAGTTGGAAGAACTGGTGAATGTTACCAATGTGTCATGTCCAATGACGATAGATGAGGCTACCATTCTTAATAAGTTAACGATAGAGGCGGATAAAGTAGTATACAATTATACGATTGATGAAGAAAAAGTAGCAATGGCTGCTTTAAAGAGTAATGAGGAGCAGATGAAACAGAATATAAAGGGAGCTTTGAATGTATCCGAACCTTCCTTAAAAATGTTCCTGGAAGCATGTGTGAAGGATAATAAAGGGATAGCATACCGATATGTAGGTGATACCTCTGGTGAAAATATAGAATACCTTTTTACTGTTGCTGAACTAAAAGAGCTTCTGTCCAAATAAATAAGGATTGTTCAGAATGTATTGCTAATGGAAAAGCTTGAATTACATATACTGGGCTGCGGTTCTGCGCTGCCTACTACCCGTCATTTTGCCACTTCGCAAGTGGTGAATGTGCGTGACAAACTTTATATGATAGACTGCGGAGAAGGATCGCAATTGCAATTCCGCAAGTCCCGACTGAAGTTTTCCCGCTTGAATCATATTTTTATTTCTCATCTGCATGGAGATCATTGCTTTGGTTTGTTGGGATTGATATCCACGCTCAATCTGCTGGGGCGTACGGCTGAGTTGCATATTCATTCACCGAAAGGATTGGAAACCCTATTGGCTCCGATGCTAAGTTTCTTTTGCCGGCAAATGACGTATAAGGTTCTTTTCCATGAGTTTGAGACGAAAGAACCCGGAATGATCTATGAAGACCGTTCTCTGACAGTGACTACCATTCCATTGCGTCATCGTATGCCTTGTTGCGGTTTTCTGTTTGCAGAGAAACAGCGGCCCAATCATATCATTCGGGAGATGGTCGACTTCTATGAAGTGCCGGTATATGAGTTGAATAGGATAAAGAATGGGGAAGACTATGTGACTCCGGAAGGCAAAATCATTTCCAATTCCTTACTGACACGTCCGTCTGATTTACCGCGTAGTTATGCCTATTGTTCGGATACCATCTATATGCCTGAGATTGCAGAACAGATAAAAGGGGTAGATTTGCTATTCCATGAGGCCACTTTTGCAAATGCAGACTTGCCTCGTGCCAAAGAAACTTTTCATACTACTGCTGCTCAGGCGGGAGAGATAGCCAAAGCGGCAGGAGTAAAGAAGTTGGTAATCGGGCATTTTTCTGCCCGCTATGAAGATGAGAATGTTTTGCTTAAAGAAGCTTCGGCTATTTTCCCCGAAACAGTGCTGGCTAAGGAAACGCTGTGTTTGGAGGTATAAATGATAATCACTAACAAATTATCATTTAACCGTCTGTTTTTTGTTTTATCGAACCGAATGCCGTATATTTGTACGGAATAATCTGAAAACATAGGCTTATAGATGAGAAAGTTACTCTATTGTTTTTTCTTTTTGTTGACTTTTTCGTCGCAGTCCGTGGCATGGGCGCAGGACGGTCGGAAGCAGGAAACGGCTCAGAAAGAGCAGCCGTCTTCTACTATTGTGCTGACTGTTTCGGCAGAAAACCGGGTACGTGTGCAGAATGCAGAACCCGGCTCCCAGATGGAAGTCTACAATATTGTAGGCGTGAAACTTACCACGATACGCATTGACTCTACGGATGTCACCGTTCAGGTGAATTTGCCTAAAGGTTATTACATCTTTAAGATTGGGAATGTCGTGCGGAAAGTGGTAATCAAATAAACGAAACGGAATAGATACTTATGAATCCTTCCTATAATGAACGCGAAGTGCTGGAGCTTCTACAAGATGAAAGTACACAAAAGCGAGGGTTTGAGTTGATTGTTGCGCAATATAGCGAACAATTATACTGGCAGATCCGTCGTATGGTGCTTTTGCATGAAGATGCCAATGACTTACTTCAGAACACGTTCATTAAGGCATGGACCAATATCGATTATTTCCGTGGGGATGCGAAGCTTTCTACCTGGCTCTATCGCATCGCTTTGAATGAATGTTTGACTTTCCTAAATAAACAACGCGCTGTAACTACTGTTTCTATCGATGATGAAGATGCTTCTGTACTTCAGAAGCTGGAAAGCGATCCCTATTTCTCCGGCGACCGGGCACAGAAGTCTCTACAGAAAGCATTGCTTACACTGCCGGAAAAGCAGCGTATGGTATTCAACTTAAAGTATTACCAGGAAATGAAATACGAGGAGATGTCCGACATCTTCGGCACATCTGTCGGCGCTCTGAAAGCCTCTTATCATCATGCCGTGAAAAAAATCGAGAAGTTTTTGGAGGGAGAGGTTTAAACCTTTACCCCAAAACATAGTCTAACCTAACAGAGAGGAAAAAAGCTTATGAAAGAAGAAGATAACATATTGAAGAAGGTAGGGAAGGAAAATGTTTTCCGTGTTCCTGACGGATACTTTGAGAATCTTACTTCAGAGGTGATGAGCCGGCTTCCCGAAAAGGAAACACCTGCAATTATTAAGAGAGAACCTACGAAGTGGGAGAGAATAAAGCCATGGGTATATATGACTGCCATGTTTGCCGGCGCAGCATTGATTATCCGCGTTGCTTCTACTGACCGTACACCTGTTAACAACCGGATGGCGATGGACGAACCTGAAACCGAAGTTGTTTCTGATGAATATATCAGTGCTGTGCTGGATAATTCCATGCTGGATGATTATTCGCTGTATGTCTATCTCACAGACGCCGGTGCAGAGTGATGTGAGTAACAACTTAACTGTATGAGAAGAAAATGAAAAAGCTGATTGTTTTGTTTATTGTGATGTGCAGTTTCATCCCCTTGTCATGGGCTATGGACGGATGTAATCAACATTTGTCTCCTGACGAATTCCGTGCCAAGCAGAAAGCGTATATCACTGAGAAAGCCGGATTAACTAAGGAAGAAGCCGCTAAATTCTTTCCTGTTTATTTTGAATTACAGGACCGCAAAAAGCAACTGAATGACGAAGCATGGAACTTACTTCGAAAAGGAAGGGATGAAAAGACGACCGAAGCGCAATATAATGAGATTTTAGAAGGCGTATACGATGCCCGTATTGCTACCAACCGTCTGGAGAAAACTTACTATGAGAAGTTTAAGAAGATACTTTCGAACAAAAAGATATATTTAGTACAGCGTGCTGAAATGCGTTTTAACCGTGAGTTGCTGAAGGGGATGCATCATAAAGGTGGAGAACCTCAAAAACCGCAAGGAAAGAAAAAATAAAATAGGCATAAAAGGGAAGAAGTTGACAAGGGGACAAGGGCCATGCGGTATGATAATGCAAGCCCCTTGTCCCCTTGTTCTTTTGTTAATTTACCCTTTTCCCCCTTGTCAACTTCTTTCCTTGTCAACTTCTCTCTCCAGCTTTTTAGCTTCGTTCCAGATGGCGTCCATCTCCTCCAGAGTCATATCATGCAGGTTTTTGCCTTCCTTGATGGTGTGCGCTTCCAGATAATTAAAGCGGTTGATAAACTTCTGGTTGGTGCGTTCTAATGCATTATCCGGATTGATCTTGTAGAGACGTGCGGCATTGATGAGGCTGAATAGTACATCCCCGAATTCGGCTTCTGCCTTGTCCTTATCCATATTGGCCACTTCTGCCTGAAACTCCTGGATTTCCTCTTTTACCTTATCCCACACTTGTTCCCGTTCTTCCCAGTCGAAGCCGACGTTGCGGGCTTTGTCCTGAATACGGTAAGCTTTGATGAGTGAAGGAAGGGCGGCAGGAACACCACTCAACACACTCTTGTTTCCACCTTTCTCTCTTAACTTCAGTTGTTCCCAGTTTTCGGAAACTTGTCCGGCAGTATCGGCTTTTACGTCACCGAACACATGGGGATGGCGGAAGATTAATTTCTCGCAAAGGTGATCGCATACATCTTTCATGTCAAAATCGCCTTTCTCGGAACCTATCTTTGCGTAGAAAGCTACGTGCAGCAAGACGTCTCCCAGCTCTTTGCAGATATCATTTTTATCGTCACGTATCAGGGCGTCACAAAGTTCATAAGTTTCTTCAATGGTGTTGGGACGCAGACTTTCGTTAGTCTGCTTGCGGTCCCAGGGACATTTCTCGCGGAGTTCGTCGAGTATGTCCAGGAAGCGTCCGAAGGCTTCCATCTGTTCTTTTCTTGTATGTAACATATCTTTATAGGGTTATTTATTGCAATGTGTATAATAGGATATAAGCAAACCGACTACTTCGGAGTAGTTCTTGCGGCCACTTTGTATCTTGTTTCCCTTCAGGTACAGGTCGTATATCCAGTCTTGTATATCTCCGATGAGTGGACTGTATTTTTCCGTCCAGTATTCCTGATTACTTTTAGCCAGTTCAATGATTTCGGGGCGAATCCGGTTGAAGAGCTCTTTGTATTCTTCTTCATCCATCAGTCGGCGGGCATTGACAAGTACATGTCCCAGCACTGAAAAGTAACCGCAGAAACGGATACCTCGCGCTTGCGAACGGGTACAGACCTGATAAGCATAGAAGTTAGCTTCCGCCTCGCTGGAGATGCCCAATAAATGTGCCAGTTCATGCGCATACGTGGCAGGATACTGTGAAGGGAGCAGATCTCCATTCAAGGTAAATTCGCAGAAGAAAGGTCCCATGCTACCGGTGACGCCCACCATGGAAATCAGCGGAGTGAAAAGCATTGTCTTCACCCGTGGTGACTTATGGAAAGGATGATGTACACCCAGCGTATCACTGATCTGATTGTATCCGCGAACTGTTTCCCGGCGGATAAGGTCCTTGTTGATGGTAGTTACATCTACATACGATCCATTCAGTTTGTCAACGTAATCATTAACAAAGTTCCGGAAGTTCTCGGGAGTGTATGCGGTATAAGGAATCTTTGTCCGTTGGTAGAAATTGGGCTGTGAATAATTAAGTCCCCAAGCCAGATAGAACCAGACGTATATCCATAACAGATATTCAATATCATTCAGCAAGATGCGTTTCCATTTTTTCTTCTGAAAGCGGCGGGCATAGGCAGGGTAGAGGAGTACGCCCGCAATGCTGAGGGCTATGAATAAGTCGCCTATGGCAAAGGGAATGAGGCGGGAGAAAGACGAAAGAATATAAGCTATGACAGGATATACGCTGTGTGCATATATTTTTCCCATAGCCGGAATGAGCTGTGTGGCCCAGACTACTAACAAGAGTGTGCATAGCACGATATAACGAATCTTCAGCTTATATTTCATCGCAAATTTATTTGAAAGGCAAAAATATACATTTATTAAATGTCACGTAGGAAATTAGCTTTATATTTGCAAAAAAACTATTAATAAGCAACTTAAGTAACGACATTAGACACTGTAATTATGACTGATCAAAATGACATTGAACGCTATTGCCGTAATTGCGTTTCACGCGATTTCGTGAATGGCAGAGGACTGGTTTGCAAGCGTACCGGGGCTATTCCTGCATTTGTAGGTGAATGTGAAAGCTATCAGAAAGATGAAGAGCTGGAGAAAATGGCTCCCACTCCTAAGCCTGAAGATTATTCGGGATATGTAGACAGGGAGAAACTGTTGGCTGAGGAGAATTTACCGAAAGCTGTATTGTTCGGAGTGCTGGCATGCATTGCAGGTGCTGTGGCTTGGGCTTTGATCTCTATTTCTACCGGATACCAGATGGGATATATGGCCATTGGTGTCGGTTTCCTGGTAGGATTTGCGATGCGCCAGGGGAAAGGAATACGCCCTATATTCGGCATTATTGGTGCTGCTTTGGCGTTGATAAGCTGTGTGATGGGAGATTTCTTCTCTATCGTAGGTTTGGTGGCCAAAGAATATGAAGTCTCTTTTATGGACGTCCTTTTCGACGCCAGTTATGGTGAAGTGATGTCTGTGGTAATAGAAAATATGGCTTCCATGACAATCGTATTTTATGGAATTGCTCTTTATGAAGGTTATAAATTGTCGTTCTCTGCACAGAAAGCGCCGGAGGGTGGCAAGATTTGAATTTAATTTAGTAATTTTGCGCCCGTTATTCGCGATAAAATAAATTATATACAGATTTAAAAGATATGGAATTAGCAAGTAAGTACAACCCTGCTGACGTAGAGGGAAAGTGGTACCAGTATTGGTTGGACCACAAATTATTCAGTTCAAAACCCGATGGTCGTGAGCCTTACACCATCGTCATTCCGCCCCCTAACGTCACCGGCGTGCTCCACATGGGACACATGCTTAATAATACCATTCAAGATATTCTGGTACGCCGTGCCCGTATGGAAGGTAAAAATGCCTGCTGGGTACCGGGTACTGACCACGCTTCTATCGCTACGGAAGCGAAGGTAGTAAATAAGCTGGCTGCACAAGGTATCAAGAAGACGGATCTTACCCGTGACGAATTCCTGAAGCATGCCTGGGAGTGGACAGATGAACATGGTGGCATCATCCTGAAGCAGTTGCGTAAACTCGGTGCTTCCTGTGATTGGGACCGCACCGCTTTCACTATGGATGAAAAGCGTAGCGAAAGTGTATTGAAAGTATTTGTAGACCTTTACAATAAGGGACTGATTTACCGTGGTGTACGTATGGTAAACTGGGACCCGAAGGCTTTGACTGCCCTTTCTGATGAAGAAGTTATCTACAAGGAAGAGCATGGTAAACTGTATTATCTGCGCTATAAAGTGGAAGGTGATGCGGAAGGACGTTATGCTGTGGTAGCTACTACCCGTCCTGAAACGATCATGGGTGATACCGCTATGTGTATCAATCCGAACGACCCGAAGAACGAATGGCTGAAAGGTAAGAAAGTAATCGTTCCTTTGGTAAATCGTGTGATCCCGGTAATCGAAGATGATTATGTAGATATTGAGTTCGGTACAGGTTGCCTGAAAGTAACTCCTGCGCATGATGTGAACGACTATATGCTGGGTGAAAAGTATAACTTGCCAAGCATCGATATCTTCAAAGATAATGGTACATTGAGCGAGGCTGCCGGTCTTTATATCGGTATGGATCGCTTTGATGTTCGTAAACAGATTGAGAAAGACCTGGATGCTGCCGGCCTGTTGGATAAGGTGGAAGCTTATACCAATAAGGTAGGTTATTCCGAGCGTACCAACGTAGTTATAGAGCCGAAGCTTTCTATGCAGTGGTTCCTCAAGATGCAGCATTTTGCAGATATGGCATTGCCTCCTGTAATGAATGACGATCTGAAATTCTACCCTGCCAAGTATAAGAATACCTATCGCTACTGGATGGAGAACATCAAGGACTGGTGTATCAGCCGTCAGTTGTGGTGGGGACATCGCATTCCGGCATACTTCCTTCCGGAAGGTGGATATGTGGTAGCAGCTACTGAAGAAGAAGCTCTGAAACTGGCAAAAGAGAAGACTGGCAATCCGGCCCTGACTATGGAAGATCTTCGTCAGGATGAAGATTGTCTGGATACTTGGTTCTCTTCCTGGTTGTGGCCCATCTCTTTGTTTGATGGTATCAATAATCCGGGTAATGAGGAAATCGATTATTACTATCCGACAAGTGACCTGGTAACCGGTCCGGATATCATTTTCTTCTGGGTAGCCCGCATGATTATGGCAGGTTATGAATATGAAGGAAAGATGCCGTTCAAGAATGTGTACTTTACGGGTATCGTTCGCGACAAGTTGGGACGTAAGATGTCCAAGTCCCTCGGTAATTCTCCCGACCCGTTGGAACTGATTGAGAAGTTTGGTGCCGATGGTGTGCGTATGGGTATGATGCTTGCAGCTCCTGCCGGAAATGATATCTTGTTCGATGACGCTCTTTGCGAACAGGGACGTAACTTCTGTAACAAGATATGGAATGCTTACCGCTTGGTAAGTGGCTGGACAATTGATGATAACCAGCCTATTCCCGAAGCGGCTAAGCTGGCGATATCCTGGTTTGAATCCAAACAGAATGAAGTTACAGCCGAGGTAGCGGATTTATTCAGTAAATATCGCCTGAGTGAAGCTCTTATGGCTGTCTATAAATTGTTCTGGGATGAATTCTCTTCCTGGTTCCTTGAAATTATTAAGCCGGCTTACGGACAAGGCATTCACAGTACGGTTCGTAATGCTGCGATTTGCTATTTTGATAATTTGCTTCGTCTGCTTCATCCGTTCATGCCATTCATTACCGAAGAGCTCTGGCAACAGATGTATGAGCGTGAGGAGGGTGAGAGCATCATGGTATGTCCTTTGAGTATGGATACCCATGTAGACAGCGAGATGATTCAGCAATTCGAAGTGGTGAAGGAAGTTATCAGTAACGTTCGTTCCATCCGTTTGCAGAAAAACATAGCTCAGAAGGAAACACTGGAATTGCAGGTGGTTGGTGAGAATCCGGTTGATGCATTCAACTTGGTTATCATGAAGATGTGTAATCTCTCGGCAATTGATGTGGTAGATACTAAAACCGAAGGTGCTGCTTCATTCATGGTAGGAACTACGGAATATGCCGTACCTCTGGGGAATATGATTGATGTAGAAGCTGAAATAGCCCGTATGGAAGCAGAATTGAAGCACAAAGAAGGTTTCCTGCAAGGCGTCATGAAGAAGCTGAGCAATGAGAAGTTTGTGAATAATGCTCCTGCCGCTGTCCTTGAACTGGAACGTAAGAAACAGGCGGATGCGGAAAGTATTATCAACTCTCTGAAAGAGAGTATTGCTGCGCTGAAGAAATGATTTATTTAAGTAGGTGAGCATAATTAGTTTATATGATGGTAAATGATAATTTAGCGGCGAGGGAATGGGTACGCGGACTACGCGGATAAGGCGGACGAATGCGGATTAAAATTTCCCTGCGGCGTGCAAGTAATTTTTCAGACGCGGATGACGCGGATGACACGGATCTCTTTTTTTCCATCCGGATAAGATGCAGTAAACATAGCGCAGCCTTTAAAATCCGCGTTATCCGCGTCATCCGCGTCTGAAAAATTACTTGCATGCCGAAGGGAAACCTTGCTCCAGCGCTACGCTGGTAAATTATCATTTATAGAACAAGTTAATTTTGCATGAGTACTTATCCCTAATTACTTAATCCCTAAAAAATAGCCCTTGCAATATCCGATTACTGCAAGGGCTAATTTATTTTTTATAAATCAAATGCTATTACTTTTCCAGCAGTTCTTTCAGAAAAGAATCCAACTCTTCATCCAGACCTTTCAGCAATTCTTCGTTCACAAGCAACGTATCATCATCCATCAGCAGTAACTCTGCAATTGTCTCCTTTTCATCATCCACTAATACGAAAGAGTAAGGTTTCAGAATCGTCAGTTTTTCAAAGTCACCTCCGTTCTTCATGTTGTGGAGTAAGGTAGAAAGAATACGTTCTACATTTTCGTAGAAATCATCTCCGTCATAAGTCATCCATTCCTCGATAGAGACACAAGCCAGATATTCGTCTTCGTCATCAAAGATGGACAATTCGCCGGAATTCTGGTTGGCTTGCAGATGGATGTCGGTCACAATGGTTTGCTCACAGCCGCAAGTGTATTTGGCGACTGCCTGTTTAATGGCCTTTTCAAGGAGTGATAATGATGCTTGGCTCAGTTTCATAATAGATATTCTTTCTTAATGGACGTTCAAAGGTATAAAAAAAATAATTACCTCTGCATCATTTCTCTAAAAATCATTTTTAAATCTTTCCATTTGGGCGTTCAGTCGGGTCATTCCCTCCTTTCGCTCCTGCAATTCGTTCAGGTAGCGGGTTATTGCGAAGTAATTGGGGATATCCATGAGGTCTACGCCTTCCTGAGTTTTCTTCTCGTCTATTTTGTCTACATCGTATGCTACTTTCTGCGCTTTCAAGGCCCATTCTTCTGCTGTATGAATGCTGTCCTGCATTTCGTATCCTAAGGCAATGTTATAGGCGGCATACATTTTCTGCTTTCCTTTTTTCTTTTTCTCATAGGTTTGCTTCCAGAGTTCAATGGCCTTGTCCCAGTTATCTTCGCGGACAAAGACCGCGGCATCACGCATATTTACGGAACCGCCTGTAAAGAGATAGCGGGAAGCTGTTTTCCAATGTGGCAGCATATGGCTCACGGGGATAGTGCCGGCAAATTCGGAAGCCTCTCTCAGCATCTCTTTTTCACTGATGAGTCCTGCGCCTGCCTGTGCCATACTGGGAGCTGCATGATCCCAGAAGATGCTGTCGCTGGCATTGACTGTCACCATCGGACCGTTGCGTTGGGGCAGATACACCTTTACGGTAGGATATACTTTCAGGTCAAGCGTACCTGCATATACTCCCCATTCCGGTAAATATTCGATTTTACGGATGGAGCGCATCTGTACGTTCTCCAAGGCTATCAGGAAGTCCGCATCCAGACTTTGGGTGAGCTTTTCCACTTCCTCTTTGCTAAGGGTGCTTTCGCGCGGAATCATATCATGGGCACGCAAGGCAGAGTCGCAAATAATCACTTCATCGAAATAATTCTCGTTGGCAAGTGCCTCTGCCAGTGATTCCGTGGCGATTTTGCCATCCCCATTGAAATACTTTGTCTTGCGTGCTATCTCTGTCTCATCTTTTTTCTTCTCATCGTTTTCCTCCAGAATCAGCTTGTTATCCGGGATAGGAGGCATATTATTTACCACAGCTACGCGCCTGAGGGCGGACGGAAAGCTGACTTCCGCCGGCAACATATAGTCGATGGAGAGTTGCTCTATGCTTTGGCAACCGCTGAACAGCAGAACACAGCACACCAATAGTGAGTACGAATATTTAGTCATAAGCTTATTCTTTATCTAGGAATAACAAAAATACACTTTTGTATGGATATAGAAAAGCCTCCAACAGTTTTTAACCGTTGAAGGCTTTTATTAGTGATTAGTGATTAGCGATAAGTGGTTAGCATACTAATCACTAATCACTTATCACTAACCACTTATTACATATTTTTCCCGTGGCAATTCTTGTACTTCTTGCCACTTCCGCAAGGACAAGGATCATTACGTCCTACCGTCTTTTCCGCACGAATCGGTTCACGCTTCACTTGTTCGCGTGTGTCCTGTTGGGCGGCGGCCTGTTGGTTCGGATCGTTCAGATCTTGTTTCTGTTCGCGGTATTTGCTCATGTCCTGCTTCTGTTCGGGAGCGGCCTGCTGAATTTCCTGCGGTTCCTGTACCGGGATTTGTCCGCGCATCAGGATAGAAACAGTCTGGTTATTGATCTTATCCACCATTGTATCGAACAGGTTTACAGACTCCAGCTTATAAATCAATAACGGGTCTTTCTGTTCGTAGCTTGCGTTCTGTACAGAGTGCTTCAGTTCATCCAGTTCACGGAGGTTCTCTTTCCATGCTTCGTCGATAACGTGCAGCAGGATAGACTTTTCAAACGCTTTTACCACTTCCTTACATTCGCTGTCGTAAGCGGCTTTCAGGCTGCAAGAGATGTTGTACATGCGTTTACCGTCCGTGATGGGGATCAGGATATTCTCGTACATGTGTCCCTGGGTTTCGTATACCTGCTTGATTACCGGATAAGCAACCTGTGCCATGCGGTCCGTCTTGCGCTTGAACTGTTCCATTGCCACATTGAAGGCTTCTTCAGCAAGCTTTTCCTTCTTTTCGTTACGGAACTGTTCTTCGTTGAAAGGCACTTCCATGGCAAGAGTCTGCAAGAAGTCCATTTTGCAGTTTTCGTAATCGGGAGCTTCAACGGCTGCGGCAACACGGTCCCAGATCATATTTACGATATCCATTCCGATACGTTCACCCATCAGGGCGTGGCGACGCTTGGTATAGACCACCGTACGTTGCTTATTCATCACGTCATCGTATTCCAGCAAACGCTTACGGATACCGAAGTTGTTTTCTTCCACCTTCTTCTGTGCACGCTCAATGGAGTTGGAGATCATCTTGTGCTCAATCATTTCACCTTCCTTGAAGCCGAGACGGTCCATTACACCGGCGATGCGGTCGGAAGAGAACAGACGCATCAGGTCGTCTTCCAGTGACACGAAGAATACGGAAGAACCCGGGTCACCCTGACGTCCGGCACGTCCGCGCAACTGGCGGTCTACACGACGGGATTCATGGCGTTCGGTACCGATGATGGCCAAACCGCCCGCAGCTTTTACTTCCGGGCTCAGCTTGATGTCCGTACCACGACCAGCCATGTTGGTAGCGATGGTCACTGTTCCTTTCAAACCGGCTTTGGCTACGATGTCTGCTTCCTTCTGGTGCAACTTGGCATTCAATACGCTGTGCTCGATCTTGCGCATGGTCAACATCTTGCTCAGCATTTCGGAGATTTCTACGGATGTGGTACCCACCAGGACAGGGCGTCCGGCTTGTACCAGCTGTTCGATTTCTTCGATGACTGCTTTATATTTCTCGCGTTTCGTCTTGTAAACGCGGTCGTTCATGTCTTTACGGGCGATGGGGCGGTTGGTGGGGATCACCACTACATCCAGTTTGTAGATGTCCCAAAGTTCGCCTGCTTCCGTTTCGGCAGTACCGGTCATACCCGAGAGTTTGTGGTACATACGGAAGTAATTCTGCAACGTAATGGTGGCGAATGTCTGTGTGGCGGCTTCCACTTTTACGTTTTCCTTGGCTTCGATGGCCTGGTGCAGACCGTCGGAGTAGCGGCGGCCTTCCATGATACGACCTGTCTGCTCGTCCACAATCTTCACTTGACCGTCGATCACAACGTATTCGTCATCTTTCTCGAACATGGTGTAAGCCTTCAGCAACTGGTTGATGGTGTGTACACGTTCGGACTTGATGGCATAGTTGGTCATCAGTTCATCTTTCTTGGCCAGACGTTGTTCGTCTGTCAGGTCAGTCTCGTTTTCCAGTTCGGAAAGCTGTGCGGCGATGTCGGGCAATACGAAGAGGGTAGGATCTTCCGAGTTACCGGTGATCAGGTCCACACCTTTATCTGTCAGGTCTACACTGTTCAGCTTTTCTTCGATGACGAAGTACAACGGGTCGGTAGCTTCGTGCATACGCTTGTTGTTCTGCTCCATGTAGATCTCTTCGGTCTTCAGCATACCTGCCTTGATACCTTGTTCACTCAGATATTTAATCAATGCCTTGTTCTTGGGCAGTGCCTTGTGGCTGCGGAACAAAGCAAGGAAACCTTCTTCCTGATCTTTCTTGTCGCTGGAAGCAATCAGGCGCTTGGCATCGGCAAGATACTGGGTAGCCAGTTTCTTCTGTGCTTCCACCAGACGTTCTACGAGCGGACGCAATTGCTCGAACAACTGGTCCTCACCTTTGGGGACGGGACCGGAAATAATCAACGGAGTACGGGCATCGTCAATCAATACGGAGTCCACCTCATCGACGATGGCATAGTTGTGCTGGCGTTGTACGAGGTCTTTGGGGCTGATGGCCATATTATCACGCAAGTAGTCGAAACCGAATTCGTTGTTCGTACCGAAGGTGATGTCTGCCAGATAAGCCTGACGGCGTGCGTCGGAGTTGGGCTGATGTCTGTCGATGCAGTCCACACTTAAACCGTGGAACATATAGAGCGGGCCCATCCATTCGGAGTCACGTTTGGCCAGATAGTCGTTTACGGTCACCACATGTACACCGTTTCCGGTCAGTGCGTTGAGGAATACGGGGAGGGTAGCCACCAATGTCTTACCTTCACCTGTTGCCATTTCGGCGATCTTACCTTTATGCAATACGACGCCACCGAACAACTGTACATCGTAGTGTACCATGTTCCAGACAATTTCCGTACCGCCGGCTTGCCAGTGGTTTTGCCAGATGGCTTTGTCGCCTTCAATGCGTACGAAGTCTTTCGTGGCAGCCAGGTGACGGTCGAATTCGGTAGCCGTCACTACGATTTCTTCATTTTCGGATAAGCGTTTGGCAGTTTCTTTCACAATAGAGAAAGCTACCGGCAGTACTTCTTCAAGAGCTTTTTCGTAAGTTTCCAGTATATCCTTTTCTATCTTATCTATCTGTGCGAAAACTTCTTCACGGTTTTCCAGTTCGATTTCTTCGATACCAGCTTTGAGTTCTTCCACCTTGGCGCGTTGGTCGGCGGCAGAATTGCGGATATATTCTTTCAGTTCTTCTGTCTTGGCGCGTAAGGCGTCGTTATCGAGTTTGGCAACTTCCGGGTAAGCGGCTTTGATCTTGTCCACCCACGGCTGAATTTCTTTCATGTCGCGTGTGGATTTGTTGCCGAAAATCGAGCTTAAAAATTCATTAAATCCCATTTTATATCTATTTTTATTATTATTTACTAAGTTGATTGAGTGCGCAAAGTTACTGATTTTTATACAGATTACACATTTTTGCGCTGTTTATTTGATGTGAGTCTAGGCTAGTTAAATGATAATTTGTAAACCTGTTATCAAAGATTAGGCGCGGATTACACGGATTACGCGGATTAAAGGCTACGCTATTACATTGATTCATAAAAAATCCGTGTAATCCGTGTAATCCGCGCCTAAAATTATCATTTAATTCCGAGACCTCAGAAATTCAGTGGAGTCTCTGTGCAAGCATTCGGAGCGCGGATGCGCATCACACTTGACAGGGTGGGGGCTACGCGGGTTATATTGACGGGAACCCGGATCGTTTCGGGTTTCACTCCACCGCCCAGGAAGATGAGCGGAGCAGGAACATTGGCATGACGTACCACGCGGTTATCGGTGGCATTTTCTTCCACGATAGTCCATCCGGGCAATACGTCTATCAGTAAGTCGCCCGAACGTTTGCGATGAAAGCTGTTCCGGGCAAGTTCTATCTGGGGCGACCAGGGGCCCAGCAGCAGGCGGTGGGCTGAATACGCCTCGTTCACTCCGCTGAATTGTATCAGGAAGTCGGCGGACTTGTCTTGAATCTCCGCCAGATTCAGCTGCTTGTTCTCTATTAATTTATGGTTGAGATAAATTTGCTGGTTGTGATAAGTCTCTACGTACTGTCCTTCGCCATACGTGGCCATGAGATACATGTTCAGCAGGGTGGCGCAGCGGTTCAGGTAGAATTCCCCGCCGGGGATGCGGTACAGGCCGAGATCGGGAGCTTCCGGATCGGCATAGCCCGTAGAGGTGATGCAGAAGACGACGTTGTGCAGACCTACTTTGCGGTCGATGAGGTCGAGCAGTGCGGCAATGCTGCGGTCGAGGCGTACATACGTGTCCTGCATTTCCATGGCACATTCCTGCGTACTTTTATGGTTGTAGTTTCCGGCGTAATAGGTCAGTGCCAGCAGGTCGGGTATCTCATCTTTGGCGATGGTGCTCTTTTCCAGAAGTTCTTCTGTCAGCAGGTTCACTTCGTCGTTGATGAACGGGCTGGTGAGCAGTCGGCGGAATTTATTGCGTCGTTCGCTGTCGAACTTATATTTGAAGGGCTGGTCCCGCCATTCGGGCAGGAATGTATATTTGTTGATGGGGTGTGCCGGTTCCCATACCATGTCGCGGATGCGGAAGTCGGGTGATTTCCGTTCGTTGTACTGGCTTACCCACCACGGGAACTCGCTGTAATATGTAGTGCTGCACCATTTGCCTGTGTTCTCGTTCAGCCAGAAAGCACCGTTTCCGGTATGTCCGGCAGCCAGTACGGCCGCGTCGCGCGAGGGGGCGATGGCATACACCAGGCCTTTGTTGCGGGTGGCTACTTTCAGTTCGTCGGCAATGGTAGAGGTCAGTAATTGGGAGGGAGAAGAGTTTTCGTCGGTGAAGTTGCCCATAAATGCGCCGTCGTCCACGCAATTCACGGGGCGCAGGGTGCTTGCATCCATCCAGTACTGGGATATGATGCCGTTCATCGAAGGCGTCGTGCCGCTGTAGATGGCAGCGATGGCAGAAGCGCGGTCTGTTCCGTTGAAAGGGAATTCGGTCTGGTAGAACACTTTCCCTTCGCGCATCAGTCTTTTGAAACCTTTCTCTCCGTAGAGGGTTGAGAATGCTTCCATATAGTCGGTGCGCAGTTGGTCAATCGTCAGCGTAACCACTAATTTAGGTGTGGCAGGCAATGGTTGTGCTTGCAGACCGGTGAAAGTAAGTGCGAGTATGGAAGTAATCAGTCCCTTTTTCATTTATCTCTTTTTCAATGTCAAAATAAGATTGCTTGCTGAACGTACCAGCAAACAAAGTGCCAAAGGTAATACAGCTAAGTCAATTCTTTGCGGTATTATCGCCCAAAGCAGTATAAAAAGTGTTAAAACAGCGCAATTCGCCCTCATGTACCAGCTTTTCTGCCGTTTTCTCACCTTATTTATCATCCACGGGAGGCAAAATAAGTGCAGGGGATGGAATACGAACAGCAGGTAATTGGGGCTTACTGCGGGGTGTTGGGAGAAGAGGGCGAGGAAGGCGAGGATGCACCCGGCTATTCCGGCACAGAAGAACAGGATTAGGTCGAGTCCCCAAAGGGTTTTCCCGCGGCGGATGCCGTAGATGGTAGCGGCTGCCACCAGCACAAACAGCAGCAGGGCCGATTGCATCGGGGTGATTCCTCCGGAGCGGTGGTCGGCATCAGTCAGTCCGGTTACCACTATTTTCTCTTCGGAGGATACGAGGGGACGTGCCTGGCCTTCGTTGTCTACGATCCGGGCTGTGTTGAAGAAGTCTTGCACATAGAAGGGGACGAACATCATCAGCCGTCGGTTGATGGGTTGGTCGGCTTTGCTGCCCATGCACAGGTCCATGCCGAAGCGTGACCACGGATGACCTTCACTATATTTATGCAGCAAATCGCGGAAAGTGACTCCCGTGTCGGTATCGGTCATATTGTCAGCATACTGCAAGGTGCCGTCGATGGCGGCCTCTATCTGGTCGCGCGGACGGGTGGCGCAGTTGTCGTAGAAGAAGTTATAGCGATATATGCGGTTTTCGGGCCGGTAGTTTTCCTGAAGCAGGTTGAAGAGGTGTTCTTTTTCTGCTTGGGTGAGGTTCAGGGTCTGTTGCCAGACGTCCCGTCCCAGGTAGTTGTACTCGGAGGCGAAGTGCTCGTAATTGGTTACGCCTAGTTGATAGTCCGTCTCTCCCAGGGCGAAGCGGAAGATGAAGTTGGGGGCGTTGAAATTGAACATACCGTAGTTGAAGACGGCGTCAATGCCCCGGGTGAAGTTTTCGTAACGGATGGCGGTGTGGCCGAACAGGGAATAGATTTCCCCGCCCGAGGCGCAGGTCAGCAGGCTGATGCGGATGGAGTCGGGGGTAGCTTCTTGCGGCGTTTGCGGCTGGGCGGAGGCCGTGGACGGGCAGAGGAGGCGGAGGAGGAAATATATGAGAATGAGTAAGTTTCTTTTCATGCTGCAAAGTTATAAACTGGAAAATTCTGAATAGGTGAGAATTTGTATTGTAGTTTCCATATTCTTCTGCTTTTTAGTTTTCACAAAAGTACATTTTTTTAAGTTAGGGCGCAATGAAAAGATAGTTAATTATGCGAATCAGGGGGTGAGTTTGATTTATAACGGAAAAGAAAAGAACAAAAGTGATTAGTGTTTAGTGATAAGTGATTAGCGCCATTCGGTATATTATTTTTTAGACGCGGATGACACGGATAACGCGGATTTAAAAGGCTGCGCTATAAAAGTGGATAAAAAAAGATCCGCGTTATCCGTGTCATCCGCGTCTAAAAGATTATTTATCATTTAGTTCATAACCCTACAGATATGAATCAATTCAACTCCTGATTCGCATTAATTATCAATTTGAAAATAGACAAGAAATAAAACAAGCAATGTTCCGGCGATAAAGAAGCAATCTTCTGATAGACAGCATTGCTTCTTGTCCTCCGGAACATTGCTTCTGATCAGGGCGCTTCGAGAAAATCTATCAATAATTGCACTTGGCGTTTGCTGAAGGTCTGGTCATTTTTTCCTTCACGGCCGCCGTAGAGCTGGCGGTGCAGTTCGGGATTGACGGCGATCCACTTCCGCAGTTTTTTCAGTGCGGCTTCGGCCGAGAGGCAGGGGAAATAGAGCTGTGCGAACTCAGTCTTCAGGTATGCCTTGATTTCAAATTTATCTTCGGGAGTCTCTTTTTTATCTTCGGGAATCCTTTTCGTTTTTTCTGTTGTTTCCATGTTCTATGAATTTTAAGAATTTGTTGTTTTGAAGTTTTTAGTCTGAATTATTCGTGGAGGTTTATCGGGAAGTCCGGAATAATTGCAGACTAAGGTAGAATATTTACATAATGCAGCCATTTCCGGCCGCTTTTTTTGCCTGTGTCAGTGACAAAATGGTGACAGTGACACCTATACACCTATTTTGTGCTCTTTGTGTTGCACTTCTTATAGTTATCTCCTTCTTTTATAATAAGTTGGGCTTTGACGGCTTTTTGTATCCAGCGTTTTCCGGTTCGTGCGCAGGCTCCATTTTCCTGTACGGCCCGGACGAAATCCATGTAGGTAAAAACTCTTGGCATGGATGCAAGGGTGTCCTCAAGCTGGTGGAACTTGTGCATGCTCACGGGCGGCAGACTGGTGTCGGGCAGCGAGGTGCTGAGCAGAAGACTGTGTTCGAGCAGCGTGTGGGCGATGTCCATGGCTGTCCGGAAATCATCGTCCGTGCAGCAGTATTCCTTCGCGTAAGCGTAGTCGGTGTATTTCCGGAAAATGGTGAGAATGGCTGCCAGGCGCATGGCAAGCAGTCCGTTGCGGTAAACGATGCCGCTTGAAGATTCGCGTCCTTCTAGCAGGGTGCGTTTCAGCAGGAGGCTGAAGTGGGCGGTATGTTGTTGCCACTGTTGGGGACTGAAGGTGACGAGGGTGGGCGACTGGAGCAGCAGCTTGTGCATTTCAAACAGTTCGCTTCCCAACCCGTAGAAGTAGCTGTGCAGGTCCACTTCCCCTTCCTGGGGTGCGCACGATTCCCACAACTGGCTTTGCTGGCGGGTGTAGATGCCGAAGCGGCTGTAGAGTCCCACTTCGAGCGAACGGAAGAAGTTGCGGAACTGTTCCTGCGTACCGGCGATGCTCAGTGCCAGGTGGGGGTGGTGAACAACGATGGGGTCGCCGTCTATCTTGTAAGAAGAGGAGACTTCTTCGTGATGGGCCGCCTTACAGAGGATGTCTTCGTATTTGCCGCAATCTTGTCCCAGCGAGGAGACCAAGGTGTTGATTTCGGTAGTAGTCATGCAGCAACCTATTTCGCCGGCAGCGGCAAGGCTCTGTATGAGCCGGCTCTTACTGGTGGTGGCTGAGATTTTGAGGTATTGCGCCTGGGGCTCTTCCGGTTTCAGGTCGAGGTTGGGCAGGCGTTTGGCGTGCCGGGCCTGCTGCTGTTCCTGCTCCCAGGCCAGTAGTTTCTGATCGTATTCCTTTTTCTGTTCGCGGCGCAGCCGGTCGTAGAACTCCTGCGTGGCGTCCAGCAGTATGGATGTGAACCCCAGCGCACCTTTTCCGGCTCCTGCGGGTGCTACGACGGCAAGATAGAAATGGGGCGAAAGCAGTGACTTCTTATAGAAGAAACTGACGTTGGGAAAGAGGGCGCTACAACTGTTCATGCTGCCCAGCAGCATGAGGTCGCGTTCGCGCTTGTCGGTGGCATGCGTGCAGCAGCGTTTCAGAAATTCGGGCAGGCGGGTATAAACTTCCTCGGGGATGTATGGGGAAGCGGCCCGTAATTCGTTGTTTTTTTCTAACACTTCTTCGGGTGATTCCTCCTCGTTTGCAACCGAAAAAGGTGCATAGGTGTCACTGTCACCGAAATGGCACCGATTCGTCTCTTTTTCTTCCTTTTTCTTCTGAATAATGAACTGATAACCAGATACTACACGTTTTTGTATATCTTGCATCGTAAAATCGGTAGCGGCGTAATGCTGCGCGAAAAGTTCGGTGAGCTTTTTTGTTTCCTCCTGCGAAAATCCCTTACTTGCTGCCGCACGTCCCAACTTCAGGGCAAGGTCGTTCCGACTACCGCGGATGAAGGGGTTGCGGTGTTCGAATTCATCGAGGAAGTTGGCTATGAAGCCATTTTCCGATGGGGCGTTACCCGGGGCGATTGTTTCTTTCGTTTCTGCCTCTGTTACTTTCGTTACGCTTTCCGCAGGCATTTCGAAGGCGATTGCATCGGGATTGTAGTAGGCTTCGGGATGCCAGGAGTAGAAACAGGGCTGCGTCAGTATCTTGCATTTATCATCGTACGGGTGACCTACGTGTGCGCTGACCGCTCTGCCTACGGCTGCATAAAGCTGTTCGTAATTTTTCTGCACGTCTTCGGGACGGACGTGTATCAGCATTTTGTTTCCTTCTTCGGAGATGCTGATAAAGGAGGCGGCAACAAAGGGGAGCGATTGGGAGAGGAGGAAGATTTCCCGGGTGCGTCCGTTGCTGTGGTCGAGGTCGATGCAGAGCAGTTCGCTGTGTTGTTGCAGGTCTTTTACGGCGTGTCCGTTGCTGCATACGCCTGCGGGGATGATGCACGGCATACCGTCTTTCAGTTTCTGTGCTTCGGCTTCGTGGCCGGGCAGGGCTTTCAGGCGACGGTAGTCCTGCACTACTTGCCTGAAGCGGTCGCTGCGTACCGTGTCAATAAAATCGTGGATACTGATGGTGTGTGGTGCTTTGCTCCGCACGCTTGGGAATTCGGAAACCAGGGGTTCCCGATTTACTGTATTTTCCATATCTGTTTATGTTTTACAGTCGTGCATTGGCACTATTGCCTTTACACGCTTCGAAGGTATGGAAAACATTTTTTAGATACTTTGCGCTTTTGTACACTTGCCTTTTTTAATGTTTTGATTATCAGTACGGAGGAACGGTTGAAGTGTACAAAATGCTTTTTTGGATAAATTTAACAGCTACAAGATACAACAGCTTTTAAGTAACGCTTAAAAAATAGGTTGGTACATAAGAAAGTGCGGAGGGTAAGCTTATAAATGATAATTTATCGGCGAGGGAATGGGTACGCGGACTACGCGGATAAGGCGGACGAACGCGGACTTTAATCTTTTAGACGCGGATGACACGGATGACGCGGATTTTTAAAGCTGCGCTATACATACCGGCATATCACACCGAAGGAAAAAAGAATCCGCGTCATCCGTGTCATCCGTGTCTGAAAGATTACTTGCACGCCGAAGGAGAACCTTGCTCCAGCGCTACGCTGGTAAATTATCATTTATGTACCAACTTGTTTTTAAGCGTTACCCAATTCTTTTCCTGCTTTTTTCTTTTTTGCAATCAGCGACGAACTTGTCTATTTCTTTGCTGAGTTGCTTCAGTTCCCTGCATGCCTGGTCGCTTAGTTCGTGTTCCCTGTTCAATTTTTCCAGGTATTTTTTTATTTGTCTGATGGCTTGCAGTTCGGCTTTACCGGTTGTCTCGCAGTGTTTGTAAAGGATGTCTTCCTGTGTGTCAGTAGTTAGCTGGCTGTTCTTTTTAAACTCATGGTTATGTGTATTTAAAATATTTGATTCTGCAAAGGTAAATAGATTTATGTAGGTTGGGGAATAATCCGGGGTAAAAGTAAAGATAAATAAGGTAAAGTACGGATAAGTTCGCCCCGGTACGTCCCGGTACATCCCGTTTCGTCCTTTCGTTTTTGGTCTCTGAAGTACCTTTGTTGTGTCCTCAAAGTGGGGATCCTACGGAAGGTTTCGGGTAAGACGTCGCCTTGTATCAGTTTCCGTTCGAAACTATTTTCTTCTTTTTAAAACTCAAAAAAAATTATGTCAGTAACATTTAAGAAAGTATTACGTAAAGACCCTTTCCATAAAGATGGTACGGGTAAATACTACCCTCAATTAATCGTTTGGGGAAAATCGGCGACACTGGAAAGTATTGCCGTTCAGATGAAAGAATCCAGTTCGCTCACTCTGGGTGATATACAGAGTGTGATAACCAACTTCGTTGGTGCTATGCGTCGTGAGCTTTTCAATGGCCGTTCGGTAAACATCGACAACTTCGGTGTATTCAGCCTTTCGGCTACTACCGAAGGTTCGGAGAAGAAGGACGACTGTCAATCTACCAAGATCAGATCCGTCCGTATCAACTTCCGTGCCTCCAGCAGTATTCGTCCGCAGGTGGCTGCCACGCGTGCCGAAGACCGTATGGACTTCGTGGATCTGGAGTCGCAGTTGAAGGCTGCCGGCAGTGGTTCGGGCGGTGGCGAAGGTGGCGGCAACGAAGGCGGTGACGGAGGATTGGACGAGAATCCGCTGGGATAGGCTCTGAAACCGTAGTCTTCGGAAATTAAAAATTAAACACTTATCACTAAGTTACATGAGAACAATCGATCACATCGTTATTCACTGTTCCGCCACACGCGAAGACCGTTCGCTGACTGTGGCCGAACTGGAGGAAAATCACCGTTGCCGTGGCTTCCGCGGTATCGGCTATCACTACTACATCCGTAAGGATGGCACGGTAATCAATACCCGTGCTTTGGAACTTGTCGGGGCGCATGCCAAGGGCCATAATTCTCACTCGATAGGCATCTGCTATGAGGGCGGTCTTGATGTCCGGGGGCGTGCCAAAGATACCCGTACACCTGAACAACGCTCTGCGCTCCGGCTGCTTGTGCATCAACTCCTGAAACGCTTTCGGAACAATGTCCGTATCTGCGGGCATCGTGACCTCAGTCCGGACCTGAACGGTGACGGAGTGATAGAGCCGGAAGAATGGATTAAGGAGTGTCCGTGCTTCGAAGTGAGCAGGGAACTGTGATTTCCACTCTGTGACAATCATTTTTTTAATTGCGTGGAAAGGAGGTGTGGAATTATGGCAATCAAGAAATCCGTATGGAGTATGATCTTGAAAGTAGCTGTCGCGGTGGTAACGGCGATAGCGGGTGTGCTGGGCGTAAATGCGATGACCTTGTAATGCGCTCTGATAATGACTTCTAATTTTCTGTAAACCGGCAATCCGGATGCTGGTTTGCAGAAAACGATATTAAACTACAAACAATAATGGATATGAAAAATATATATCGAATTATACTTATTATTATACTATGCACCGGTGTATTGCCGGTATGTGCACAAAGCAATTATTATGCTGCGATGCCTGATGTGACACCGCCTTCACCTACTTCCCGAGTATTTCAGAAGTTTCTGGGTTATCCCATTTCTCATGCGACGGGAACCATTGACATTAGTATCCCCCTATATACTGTGGAAGCTTACGGCTTGTCTCTCCCCTTGACTTTGAAGTATCATTCTTCGGGAGTAAGAGTGCAGGATCCTGTCGGTGTGGTGGGACGTAACTGGGCTTTGTTTCCGGGATTTAAGATATCACGGACGATTATGGGCAAGCCGGATGAGGTGTATCCGGTGGCAGATGTCAGCGGAAATCTGACACGCGATGACTATATCTATATGTCTTCTCCTTATTCAAATGATTGTGATTGTTGGAATGAGCGCGGACATATTTATCCGTGTATGGACGGCCAGTATGATGTCTTTCAAATAAATATGCCTGGTATGGACGCTTCGTTCATATTACAACGTGTAAACGGGGTGGATGTAGTGAAACAGATATCGGATACTCCTTTAAAGATAACTCCTAAGTTGGATAATTCTACCAACTTTATCAGTACACGACTCTATGGTTTTGAAATTCTGGATGACAAAGGTATACGGTATGCCTTCGGGGAGAAGAATCCTGTACATGGTTTATCTAGTCCACAGAAATATGTTGAATATCAGCCTTATGGTTCTTGCTTTTGCGGTTGGATGCTTCGTGAAATCATTTTCCCCGGTAATGAAAAAATCTCGTTCACATACCAATCGGTAAGAGAAGATGTCCCAACTTTCAATCATACCTTATCGGTATTAGACAATGGGAAATCGATGTGGCTGGCTGGCTGTTTTCATAACGATATGATAGATAGTTCCACTGGATCTGACAGTTCTTTTTGGCGTATACTTGGAGGTGATGGATACCAGATAAATGAAGGAAGAGACTCCCCTTATTCTTATATAAACAGGTCGTTGGTTCCTGATAGTATTATTATTCCAAACGGTTTGATTGATTTAAACTATTCAGCAGGTAAGTTGGCTTCTTTGAACGTGAAACAATCGTCAGGCATACAAGTGAGAAATGTACAGTTTACTTATGATACAACAACGGGTAACCTGCTGAAGAAAGTGAATATCAACGGTGAGGGCAATTATCTGTTTACCTACAAAAATGAAAGTTCTTTTAGTTATTTGCGTTCCGGTTTCGATTGGTGGGGTTTTTATAATGAAGCGGATTTCGGGGATGCTGACCTTCCCAATATAAATCTTGAAATACGGAAGACCACGGGTTCGTTGAATGTTCCTGTCAACCGAACTATCGGTAATCGTGCCAACAGGAAGCCTAATGCTGCGTATATGGACACATATTCATTGACAGAGATGCTCAGTCCGACAAAGGGAAAATTGAAAATTAGTTATGAACCACACCGCTTTACGGTAAAAAGAAAAGAGGAAATAGGTGGAGGGTTACGTGTGAAATCTACTGAGTTGTATGATCCGGTGTCAGGTAAGACAATCGTAAAAAACTATACTTATGAAGATGCGCATTTTATAGGTACAGATTATCCTGATGAGAAAAGTCTGATAACTACCAGATATATATGTCCTCTTGATGATGGTGGTTGCAGAGTACGCCAACGTACGCTTTCTGTATTTTCCGGTTTTCCAAATGTTCGGGGAAATACAAATCCTGTATGGTATGGCAAGATTACTGAAGTTGCCTCCGATTGGAAAAAAGTCTATCAATATGATTTTCGACCGGATGAATATGATAATGTCATTTTTGATGATTTATCCCCTGATTATTCATTGAATAATGAGTGTTTGCTTTCTGCAATGAATAGAATGTTATATCCGATTCCTTGGTTATTATCAGAAAACTTCTATAGGAAATCGGGAAATATTTATGAGAAAGTGCAATCATTGACCAATATGTATGAGAAGTCTGAGATGAAAATGCCGGCAGCTATAGTAACCCCTTATCAATTCGGACTGAATGGCTACTCGAGCTGTCAGTTTATGGAAAAGCTGATAGCTTGCCCTAGTTATAATTATTGTGATGTATATGGATCTCCGGTAAAGTCTTTTCCGTATTATATAGCTACAGGCTATCATCGCTTGAAGTCCACTTGTAAAACCACTTATCAATCGAGTGACAGTATTGTTGAGAAGTCTGTTTTTGCCTATGATACGGAGCGTCCGTACAATATAATAAGTAAATCATCTTTGTGTAGCGGAGGTGCGGAGCAGGTGGAGAGAACCTATTACAGTAATAACACTATACCGGATAAAGAATCTCTGACAACACCCCAGCGAAGTGCCATTCAGCTATTGACTTCGCGAAATTATCTGACCACGCCTGTACAGCAGACTATGGAGAAAAAGGATAAACGGCTATACAGTGTATTGAGAGGATATAGCAGTAGCTTGTCTTCCGGGATGGTGGTGGAAGATCAGTATTACTGTAAAGGTACGGATAAGTACGAAAAACGAATCAGTTATAATAAATATGATATTTATGGTAACCCTGTATATTTCAATAAGGATGGTGCTGAGAAGGTTGTATATTTGTGGGGATACAAGGGGCAATACCTGCTGGCTGAAATCAAGGGGGCAACTTACGAAGAAGTTAAAAAAGCGCTAATGGTGGATCCAGCTTCCATGTCGTCGTGCATACTTCCTTCTATACCTCTGTATCTGAATATGATAGATAATTTGTATAAAGCTTTGCCTTCTGCCCTGATTACCTCCTATACTTACCATCCCTTGATTGGGGTAAGTGGCATAATTTCTCCCAATAAAGCCAAAACGACTTTCGAATATAACAGCGATAGTCAGTTGATTCGCATAAAGGATACGGAAGGAAAGACAATGGAGGAATATCAATATCATTTCCGGCCATAAATGCAGTATGATCATATAAAAATAGTATTATGAAACGATTATATATTTTGATTTCATTTCTTTGCCTGATAGGTGCAGCTACAGCGCAAAATAGTAACCAGAATTATGTGGTTACGCGTACTATGCTGAATGAAAGCAGTAGTTCTTACTTAGATGTAGTGAAATATTATGATGGTTTGGGACGTTTGTGCCAAACCGTGCATAATCAGGTGACTCCACAGAAAAATAATCTGCTGGATCTTTCGGAGTATGATGAATCGGGGCGGGACGTTAAAGACTGGCTGCCCGTATATTCATCCTCTGCTTATTTGTCTGCGTCTGCTTTTTCCTCGACTGCTTCTGGTAATTATGGCTCAACGGCCCGTCCTTTCAATCAGTCGGTGTACGAGGCTTTTCCGTCCGATCGGCTTGTGGCGCAATATGGCCCGGGAGCGAAGTGGAGTGACAAACCGATGACCACTGATTATATGCTGAATGGCTCCTCTGAGGTATTAAGCTGTGTGCACTATTCGGTAAATGGTAGCACCTTAGTGAATGGGGGAAGTTATGCCACCGGTGAATTGTATGTTGTCCGTACACAGGATGAAGACGGCAACACGGTCTCTCAATTTACGGATAAGCAAGGACATACCGTATTGGTTAGTCAGTTGAATGGAACTGTACGTCATGATACCTATTATGTGTACGATGACTATGGTAATCTTTGTTATGTGCTGCCACCTGCAATGGATGGTAATATTTCTACGGCCAGTCTAAATCTTTATGCCTACCAGTATAAATATGACAGGCGCAATCGTTGTGTTTGGAAGAAGTTGCCCGGTGCAGATGCTGTGTCATACGTTTATGATTTGAATGATCGTCTTGTTTTTTCCCAGGACGGAAATCAGAAAAGTCGGGGAAAATGGATGTTCTATTTGTATGATGACTTAAGCCGCCTGGTTGTGCAAGGTGAATGTGCTAATACGAATACTTCTACAGCGTCCGCTCGTTCTGTTGCCTGTACTCGCGTCAATACGGCTACGGGTTTAGGAAACAGCGGATATTCATCCGATTTTGCTTTAACTGCTCCGGTTGTGTATTTGGTGAACTATTATGATAATTATGATTTCCGTACATTGCCGGGTTTTAATAACAGCTTTTTTTCTGCTGAAACAGTGAGTGCTAAAGGTTACTTGTCGGGGAGTGTCATTACAGTTTTAGGAAGTGAAACGAAGTTGTATTCAGCCAACTATTATGATAAGAAAGGGCGGGTAACAAAGACTGTTTCAAGCAATCTGTTGAGTGGCTATGAAACAACAACTACGATATATACTTTTACCGGTAAACCTGCAAGCGTGAAGCATGTACACATGGCGGCCGGAAAGGCTACGCAGATGGAGATATATACCTATACTTATGACCATGCGGAACGACTGACGAAGGTTGAGCATTCGTTGAATGGAGTGAAGGTTACGCTTGCTGCCAATACTTATGATGAACTGGGGCGATTGTCGGGCAAGTCATTGCATGGTTCGGCAAGTAATAAGTTGGCGTATGCATATAATATACGTAACTGGATAGAATCGATATTATCAGGTGGATTATTCAATATATCATTGTATTATGGCTATAATGGAAATGTATCCCGTATGGTGTGCCGATGTCCGGGGGATAACAAAACTTATGGATATAACTTCGCTTATGATAATTTGTCACGCCTCACCTCGGCACAAAGTCTGATTGGTGGCGTAATAACTCTGGGCTACGCGACCAACTATAGTTATGACAAGAATGGGAATTTATTGCATTTGCGGCGTGGCGGACAAACCGGATTATCCGGCACTGGAATCATTGATAATTTGTCTTTTACATTAAATGGTAACCAGCTTAAATCCGTCAATGATGACGCTACGGCTACGGCTTCTAACGGCTTCGAATTCAAGGATGGTGCCAAGCTTGCTACTGAATATACGTATGATGCCAATGGCAGCTTAATAAAAGATTTGAATAAGGGAATCGAAATTCAATATAATTTATTAAATTTGCCAAGTCAGGTCAAGTTCTCGGATGGAAGTACCATCACTTATACTTATGGTGCGGATGGAGTAAAGCTTCGCACGGTGCATAAAATAGGAGGTGTTACTACCACTACCGATTACTGCGACAATGTGATCTATGAAAATGGTACGGCTAAACAATTGCTGACCGAAGAAGGATATGTCTCTCTGTCTGATAAGAAATATCACTATTACCTGAAAGATCATCAGGGAAATAATCGGGTGGTAACTGATCAGGCCGGTGGGATGGAGGAAGCCAACTACTATTATCCTTTCGGAGGTGTCTTCTTAAGTAACGGGAATGATGTTCAGGCTTATAAGTATAACGGGAAGGAACTGGATACAAAGAAGGGACTGAACTGGTATGATTATGGGGCGAGAGAGTATGATGCGGTGCTGGGAAGATGGCATGTGATGGATCCTTCTAGTGAAAAATATTATGGAGTGAGCCCTTACACGTATTGTAAGAATAATCCAATTCTCAGGATCGATATTGATGGGAAAGATGACTATGTAGTGAATAAGAATGGTTATGTGCTTTTTTGGAAAAATACAAAATATGAAGATAAGGGAGATCGAGTTTATTATTTTGATGGAGAACATAAACCGAAGCAGGTAAGTGGAAAACCGATAACTATAATGGATAATAAATTAATGCCTAGAATGGTTGAAAATCAAGGTAAAGAAGGACAAACTACGACTTACGGACAAACCAGCAACATTCATGATGCTGCTAATCTCTTTAAGTTTGCAGCGGATAATAGTGTTGTTGAATGGAAATTGGACGTATATGAGAATGAAAATGATGGGTCAACAGCTATTATTATTACAGACCATAAAGAAGGCTCTGTGGAAAGTGGAAATAATGCAAAAAGAAGGACGGCTGTGAATGGTCGCAAAAAAATAGATATTCATTCTCATCCTGGCGATGAAAGCCAGGGAGCTTCTGCTTCTGATATGAAATATATTAATAGCAGAAATAATGCAGTTTATTTAAAGAGGAACCGAACGTTGCATGAATATAATTCAAAGAAAAGCAATATAACAACTATTCAAATAAATACGGTCGAAGATTTGCAGAAGTATATACAAGACAGACTAAAAAAATAGCTTGTATGAGAAATGTATTATTAATATTATTATTTATTTCTTTGCCGGGTTGTCAACCCGGCAAAGAATCTCCTGCTCGTTCTACTGCTTTACGGGAAGTTAAGCGTATGATTGATCAAGATTCTTTTCCTGCGAAGTATATCATTATGTATGAGGAACCATCGAATGACATCGGTTCTATCTATATGATAACACCGGCTAACTCTCCATTGGTGGAAGGGAGTTTGGAAAGACCGGAGAAAGTGATAAAGTACAAGGATAGGTATATCTGCTTAATGAATCCTATGGAATCAACTGATATGCCCAAAGAAAAATTGATTGAGATAACGGATTATCCGAATGATACAACAACAGGTCCTGTATATGATGAAATATGGTATATAGGGGTGTCTAAAAATGGGAAGAAACATTCCTTAGTTTCTGCAACATATAAGTCTTACCTCACTTATCGTTATTATTCTTTTCCTCAACTCTTGGAATATACATTCGAAGATTATGATTCGACTCATTTACCACGCTTTATATTGGCTTCATATTCTTTAGTTGTGGATACTTCATATGTTCCCAAAGGAACATTTATTAATCATATCCAACGCATTGATGGAGAAATATATTATTCCAATGTTTTAGATGAGTATTTTAAAGAAAACAAAGATAGTATACATAAGGACTTTTTTGCAGTATTAAATGGAAAAGATACACTTAAACTAAATATTGTAGATACGATAACACAGCATCTTTATTTTGAGAGTGCGAATAATGTTGCTTTCTTTAGATCGCTGACAAAGAATCCTTGGGATAAATTATACGATTTGTTTCGTGACTCGACTTTTTACTTTTGTAATGAAAAAGGAACATATACAAGGTGTTCCATTCCGTATAGTGACTTTTTTGGCCTTTTTAGTATAAGAATTAGTATAAGAGATGGCTCTTATATTGTAGATTGGCTTTATAGAAGGGGGATAAAGCAGAGTCTGAAAGATTTAGACGGTAGTTATAATGAATGGGATGCAAATTGATTTCATTTATAGGATTCAATGATGGTTTTGTTGGTATGATATCCCCTGTCTCTTACTCCGAAATATGGGTAGAGGCAGGGAATATTTATTCTCCTCTCTGTTCTACAATACGGACGGCTTGAACGGCATGAGATGCTACAACGGCAATATCTTTGGACTGAAACGCTACGGACGGACGGGCGCTTCGACCTACGGCCCGATTGACAATCTGACACTGACGCTGAACGGTAATTGGTCGAAAGCAGTGAATGATGCAGTTACAACTGCGGCCTACAATAATAGTTTCGAATTCAAGGATGGTGCCAAGCTTGCTACAGAATATATGTATGATGCCAATGGCAGCTTAATAAAAGATTTAAATAAGGGAATAGAAATTCAATATAATTTATTAAATTTGCCAAGTCAGGTCAAGTTCTCGGATGGAAGTACCATCACTTATACTTATGGTGCGGATGGAGTAAAGCTTCGTACGGTGCATAAAATAGGAGGTGTTACTACCACTACCGATTACTGCGACAATGTGATCTATGAAAATGGTACGGCTAAACAATTGCTGACCGAAGAAGGATATGTCTCTCTGTCTGATAAGAAATATCACTATTACCTGAAAGATCATCAGGGAAATAATCGGGTGGTAACTGATCAGGCCGGTGGGATGGAGGAAGCCAACTACTATTATCCTTTCGGAGGTGTCTTCTTAAGTAACGGGAATGATGTTCAGGCTTATAAGTATAACGGGAAGGAACTGGATACAAAGAAGGGACTGAACTGGTATGATTATGGGGCGAGAGAGTATGATGTGGTGCTGGGAAGATTTACGACGATGGACCCTTCTTCAGAGAGTTATTATTCTACCAGTCCTTATGCGTATTGTGGCAATAATCCTGTTAATCGTATAGATCCGATCGGTGCAGACTGGTATCGAGTTAAAAGTAGTGAGGAAAAGTGGGAGTATGTTTGGGATTCAGATATTCATTCTCAGTCTGAACTTGATAAATTAAAAAATGATGCAACTTATTTAGGTAAAACTTATATAGATGAAAATAAAACTTACTATAGTTTATTTGGTAGCAAGGTAAATGCAGAAACTTTAGAAGGTAGTATTTATCAACTTGTAGATAAAGGCATAATTGCTACGGCAGAATATAACCAAGAGGAACAAGTTTCTTGGGGAGGGGAAGATATTCCTAAGCCTAAGGTAGACTTCTCAATAGAAGAGATAACCGCTTCAGATAGTAAATATCTTGGTATTGACTCTCATCGAAATGAGTACAATATTAGTTATGAAAATAGTGCGAAGGGAGTGTACCGGGTTGTTAACGGTGAGGGCTTAATGAAAGCGTCGATGAGAGATTGGATTGGAGATAGTGATATGCCCAAACATATTGGAGGTTGGCAAAGTGGATCCCGAATGTACCATATTCGTTTTATGAATAAAGGAGGATATGATATTGTTCATTTACAATTCTCTGCTAAGAATGCTAATGCGTTATTGCAAAAATATAATAAATTATTTTCAAGATAGAATGAAGAAGAATGTTATATATCTCGTTTTCTTTTTTTTACTTTTAGGTTGCGTTAGTTCTCGCCCGGAAAAGGATGTGGCTATCCATGATTTGCAATATGATTTATCTCGGTATATAAAGGATTATTATTGTATATATTTGAAATATCCAACTGTAAATGAACTTTGTGATTTTTGTTGGGATATTGTGAATAGTGCCAATGAATGTCGTTTTAGGACATATTGTGAATATCAAAACGAAGAAAGACTTAATATAAATGGGACAGGTGCGGAATATCTTCTTTCTTTTTTGAAAGAAAATCATGATAATATCCTTTTTCAAAAGGAAGGTCAAATATTAGTAATCCTATGGCAGTCGAAGCTTTTGCAGACAGTCCATTTGAATTATTGTGATTTAATCAACGAGTCTTATAATAAATGGAATTTCTTTTCCTTCTTTGATTCATTAGGGAATTATAAAAGGATAGATAATGATGAGGAAGATTTCATTGCTATGAGGAAAAAGGTAAAACAGAAATATCAGTCTGTTGACAATGGGCAGGGTGAAATATTGAAACCTTATTTGATTAGATATGATAGAATTTCTAAATATGCTTTTTTATGCCCTCAGGATTCTGAAATAGCAAGTAAACCATATTTAAAGGATTTCGAGATTTTATTAGATTCATTTCTTTTAAAAAAGAAAATGCAAATGATACAATTTGTATCCTTCATTCCTCCGTTTGATTCTGAACATAAGGATTTTTAATCCGTTATCTGATTTTCCCTGTCTCTGAAAGCGAAATGATTTTAGAGGCAGGGCTTATTTATTGTCTTTTGTTGGAAAATCTCAACTAAATAGTTTATTTGTCCTTACTCGTTTATATGTTTACATTTGTATTTGTCATCCAATAATTTACATAAAAAGACTCCAACCGAGTGCTATTCTCAAGAAAAATCGTATTTTTGGAAGAATTATTGAAAAGGATACCTTTGTATATAACTTTAAAAAGAACCGACTATTATGATGGAAAAAAACACTGGTTATTTTGAAACCATGTACCCACGTCCTGTTATCTCTAGTTCTTCTTTCAAATCAATAATGAAATATAATTCACAAGGGAATATGATATATAGAATAAAAAAGATAGCTGTATGAAAAATATAAAATGGTCTCCTATATTAGTCCTATTTCCGTTTATAATAACGTTACATACTTTATGGAGAATATATATTTGTGCATGGACTGCATTTAGCTTTTATGTTATAATAGGATTTATTGCGATAATGCTTATTGTACTTTTATTAGATCGCTTTTTGGTAATGTGTGTAACGGCAAAGATCGTTTGGCTGACTGAAACTCTGGTTATATTATTTGTATTGCTTATATTCTTTAGTAAATGTACATAATGATAGATTCTAAAGTATTACTATTTAGGAAACCCTAATTAGCTAATCATCTGATGGTGATTTGGATTAAAACTCAAGTTCACCAAGTAATATAGACACTAAATTATATTACGAGAATAAGAAAGAAAATAGTAAAATTAAAAAAGTTGAAATGGAACAATTGAACAAGGAATATAAAATTTATGAATAAAAAATGAGAGGCAAAAAGATGTTTTATTTGGTGATAGTAGATACAAGACAGACTAAAAAAATAGCTTGTATGAGAAATGTATTATTAATATTATTACTTATTTCTTTGTCGGGTTGTCAACCCGGCAAAGAATCTCCTGCTCGTTCTACTGCTTTACGGGAAGTTAAGCGTATGATTGATCAAGATTCTTTTCCTGCGAAGTATATCATTATGTATGAGGAACCATCGAATGACATCGGTTCTATCTATATGATAACACCGGCTAACTCTCCATTGGTGGAAGGGAGTTTGGAAAGACCGGAGAAAGTGATAAAGTACAAGGATAGGTATATCTGTTTAATGAATCCTATGGAATCAACTGATATGCCCAAAAATAAATTGATTGAGATAACGGATTATCCGAATGATACAACAACAGGTCCTGTATATGATGAAATATGGTATATAGGTGTGTCTAAAAATGGGAAGAAACATACCTTGGTCTCTACAATATATAAGTCTTACCTCACTTATTATTATTATTCTTTTCCTCAACTCTTGGAATATGCATTCAAAGATTATGATTCGACCCATTTACCACGCTTTATATTGTCTTCATATTCTTTAGTTGTGGATAGTTCATACATACCCAAAGGGACATTGTATAATCATATCCAACGCATTGATGGAAAAATATATTATTCCAATGTTTTAGATGAGTATTTTAAAGAAAATAAAGATAGTATACGTAAGGACTTTTTTGCAGTATTAAATGGGAAAGATACACTTAAACTAAATATTGTAGATACGATAACACAGCATCTTTTCTTTGAGAGTGCGAATAATGCTGCTTTCTTTAGATCGCTAACAAAAGAACCTTGGGATAAATTATACGATTTGCTTCGCGACTCGACTTTTTATTTTTGTGCTGAAAAAGGCACGCATGTCAGGCACTCCGTTCCGTATAGTGACTATTATTGGCTTTTTAGTATACACGATAATTGTTCTTATAAATATGTAGATGAGGTTTATAGAAGAGGGATAAAGCAGAGCTTGAAGGATTTATACGGTAGTTATGAAGAATGGGATGCAAATTGATTTCATTTATAGGATTCAATGATGGTTTTGTTGGTATGATATCCCCTGTCTCTTAACTCCGAAATATGGGTAGAGGCAGGGAATATTTATTCTCCTCCCTGTTCTACAATACGGACGGCTTGAACGGCATGAGATGTTACAACGGCAATATCCTTGGACTGAAACGCTACGGGTGTCAAACTTGCTATTGAATATACGTATGATACCAATGGCAGCTTAATAAAAGATTTGAATAAGGGAATCGAAATTCAATATAATTTATTAAATTTGCCAGTTAGGTCAGTTTCTCAGATGGAAGTACCATCACTTATACTTATGGTGCGGATGGAGTAAAGCTTCGCGCGGTGCATAAAATAGGAGGTATGACTAATGCAAAAGATATATTTATTATTGAGTATTTTGTTTTTTATTCAGGTAGATTGTTTGGCTCAGTCTTTTCTTCCTGATGAGAGTAATATAATGAGTTATGAAGAAATTCTAAATTTGTATCCTAAGTCATTGACATCTCATCTTCCAGCAAAAATAGATGGAATGAATCTTGAATTTTTACATTTATCTTCTCCTTTGGCAGGGCGGTTTCTAAGTTATATTCATTTGGTGTCACCTTATGACACTAAAAGTGAAAAATTGAAGAATGAGGTCGCTTTAAAAGCAAAGGCTATATATTATTTACGGGACTCTTGTTTAACAATACCTTATGATTACGAGGATATGAAAGTAAATGAATCGGATTCCGTTCGTAATCCCCGGAATACTAGTATGTTGCCAATTCCTAATTTCCGCTCTTGGGATGATGCATTTGCTTTGCCATTTTATCAAGAAGCGGTTGTTTATCTCCTTGATGCAGAAAAAGGTTGTTTCCTACCTGCTGATTGTCTTACTATATCTGGAGTAGGATTACCCAAAGGATGGGAACATGGCTATACTAGGGGATTAGCTTTTTATAAAAACTCTGTTGTTTATTGGCTTGAAGTTTGGTAAATATGTTGAGTAATATGTACTGCGCCTTACTCGTTTATATGTTTACATTTGTATTTGTCATCCAATAATTTACATAAAAAGACCCCAACCGAGTGCTATTCTCAAGAAAAATAGTATTTTTGGAAGAATTACTGAAAAGGATACCTTTATATATAACTTAAAAAAGACCCGACTATTATGATGGAAAAAACACTGGTTATTTTGAAACCATGTACCCTCCAAAGAGGCTTGGTAGGTGAGATTACGAACAGATTCGAGCGTAAAGGCTTGCGTCTGGCCGGAATGAAAATGGTTCAGCTGACGGATGAAGTGCTCAGTGAACATTACGCCCATTTAAGTGCGAAACCCTTCTTTCAGCGCGTGAAGGATTCGATGATGGCCTGTCCGGTTATCGTGTGTTGCTTTGAGGGGGTAGATGCCATTGAAGCGGTGAGGGTTTTGACCGGCCCTACCAATGGCAGGAAGGCAGCTCCCGGAACCATCCGCGGAGATTACAGTATGAGCTTTCAGGAAAATATCGTTCATGCATCCGACTCACCCGAAGCGGCTGAAGCGGAATTGAAAAGATTTTTTAAACCAGAAGAAATATTTGACTATAAACAGGCTACATTCGACTTCCTGTATGCTAATGACGAGTATTAGCGAGGAAAAAGAAAAATAAGTTTGCGATAAACTACACTGATGTAGTAAGGAAAATGTCGCCTACAGCTTTCAAATTCAATTAAAGTCGTATCTTTGTGCCCGGAAAATTAATCTTCATTCAGTGAACCTGGTTATTGATATAGGAAATACGGTGGCAAAAGTAGCTGTCTTTGATGGTGTTTCACTATTGGAAGTGGCGTATGACTCTAATCGGAATTTGGAGCATTTGTCGGACATCTATAGTAAATATCACTTTGAAAAAGCAATTGTTGCCACGGTCATCGACTTGAGCGAGCAAGTGCTGGCACAATTGGCATTACTTCCCATACCTGTGCTTTGGCTGAATGAAACGACTCCACTCCCGGTAGTGAATCTATATGAAACACCCCGGACGCTGGGGTATGATCGTATGGCTGCCGTAGTGGCTGCCAATGAACAATTTCCCGGAAAAGACATACTGGTGATAGATGCCGGCACGTGCATTACGTACGAATTTGTGGATGCCGAAGGACGCTATCATGGTGGAAATATTTCCCCGGGTATGCAGATGCGTTTTCGGGCGCTTCACCAGTTTACCGGACGCTTGCCGCTGGTGCAACGCGAAGGGCGTGAACTTCCGATGGGAAAAGATACTGAAACTGCCATCCGTGCGGGAGTTTTGAAAGGTATGGAATATGAGATTTCTGGTTACATAGTGGCTATGAAACATAAATATCCTGAACTTTTGGTTTTTTTAACGGGCGGGGATGATTTTTCTTTTGATACAAACTTAAAAAGTATCATCTTTGCAGACAGATTTTTAGTGTTGAAAGGATTAAATCGAATTTTAAACTATAATAATGACAAGATTTAGACAAACACTTTTGGTGCTTTTGCTCACGATATTATCTGGAGCGACGGTCGCTCAAAATAATACAAATTCTCCCTATACACGATACGGATACGGACAACTGGCAGACCATGGGTCAGGTAACAGTAAGGCAATGGGTGGCATTGCTTATGGTTTACGTGACAAATATCAGACCAATTTCGCGAATCCGGCATCTTATACGGCAGTTGACTCGTTAACTTTCATGTTCGACGGAGGTATTTCTATGCAAAACACCAACTTCAGCGATGGAGTAGTGAAGATGAATGCCAAGAACTCAAGTTTTGACTACATTACGATGCAGTTCCGTCTGTCAAAAAAAGGAGCCATGAGTATAGGATTGTTACCTTATTCCAATGTGGGATATAAAATGGGTAACTATCAGGAAAACACTGAAACTCCGACTTCCTCAGCCAGTACAACTTATTCCGGTGAAGGAGGCTTACATCAGCTTTATATAGGCGCAGGTTTTAAAATTATTAAAAATCTTTCCGTTGGTGCGAATATTTCGTATCTTTGGGGAGACATAACACATACGCGGCAACAGTCATTTACATCTAACTCAAATATCATGCCGTTGACAACGCTTACCGGGATGGAAATTACGAGTTATAAACTTGACTTTGGAGCGCAGTACACACAGCAATTCGGTAAGAAACATGCGGCTACTTTGGGAGTCGTTTTCTCACCGGGACATAATTTGGGAAATGATGCGTATGTACAAACCCAGCTGGGCAATCAGAACACTGGATATACTACAACGCAGAAGGACACTATACTGACAATGGGTATTCCTATGACGCTGGGCGCAGGTGTGACGTATGTGTACGATGATCGTCTGACAGTGGGTGCGGATGTGATGTTCCAGAAATGGAACAGTGTGACATTCATGAATGACCCGGATGCGTTCTGTAATAAAGTGAAAGTTGCTTTAGGTGCGGAATATATTCCTAACATGATGGGTAGAAGTTATCTTTCACACATCAAATATCGTTTAGGAGCTTATTATTCTAAACCTTATTATAAGATAGATGGCGTACGTGCTGCAAATGAATACGGAGTAACTGCCGGTTTCGGTTTGCCTCTTCCACGTAGCCGTTCCGTATTGAGTGTTTCAGCACAATATGTGAGAACGCAAGGCACGGAAAGCAAATTCTTGAACGAGAATACATTGCGTCTTTGCATTGGCGTGACATTCAATGAACGTTGGTTCTGGAAGCGTAAAGTTGAATAGTGAAGAATAGACAATATAACAACTAAAATTTAAATACAATGAAGATTAAAACGCTTGTAGCTGTCTTGCTCCTTTCGGGTGGAGTAACCAGTGTCCTGGCACAGGAAGATTGTAACAAGAACAGTAGTATTTCTCATGAAGCGGTAAGAGCTAATAACTTTAAAGATGCTTACTTGCCGTGGAAAGAAGTTCTGAAGGATTGCCCTACGTTGCGGTATTATACATACACGGATGGTATTAAAATATTAACATCTTTCTTGAATGATATAAAGGACCGTAATTCTGCTGATTACAAGAAGTATTTTGATGAACTGATGGAGGTTTTTGATTTGAGAATGAAATATACTCCGGATTTTATGCATCTGAAAGGTACTCCTTCTGTAGGCGATGTTTTGGGTAATAAAGCTATTAACTACATTGCTTATGCTCCTAATATAGATGTAAATCAAGCTTATGCTTGGTTGAAAGAATCTCTGGAAACTGAAAAGGGTGGCTCTAAAGGTCCTATCCTCCACTATTTTCTGGATATGTCTTTGAACAAATTGAAAGCTGATCCTAATCATAAGGAACAATTTATTCAGGATTATCTGACTGATTCCGAATACGCTGATGCTGCTATCGCCGCAGAAGATGACGCGAAAAAGAAAGCTGCTTTGCAACAAGTGAAAGATAACCTCGTAGCAATGTTCATCAATAGTGGTACCGCTGATTGTGAATCTTTGCAGGGTATTTATGGCCCTAAAATTGAAGCGAACCAATCAGACTCTACTTACCTGAAGAAAGCTATCTCTATCTTGAAGATGATGAAGTGTACGGAAAGCGAAGCATACTTCCAGGCTTCTTATTATATGTATAAGATTGACCCGACTGCTGATGCAGCTACCGGATGTGGATATATGGCATATAAGAAGGGTGATTATGATACAGCAATCAAATACTTTGATGAAGCTTTGTCATTGGAAGGTGATAATGAAAAGAAAGCTCAGATTGCTTATGCTGTTGCTGCAACTTTATTTAATGTGAAGAAGCTTTCACAAGCCAGAGGCTATTTGCAGAAAGCTATCAGTTTCAAGGAAAATTATGGTGATGCTTATATCTTGCTTGCACAGCTTTATGCTTCCAGCCCGAATTGGAATGATGAGGCGGCTTTGAATAAGTGTACATATTTTGTTGTTATTGATAAACTGCAACGCGCTAAAGCTGTGGATCCCACTGTAGCGGATAAAGCAAACGAATTGATTTCAACGTATGCACGTTATACACCGAAGGCTGAAGACCTCTTTATGTTGGGTATCAAAGCCGGTGACCGCGTTACGGTAGGCGGTTGGATCGGTGAAAGCACAACGGTTCGATAAGAAATATAAATATGTTACCACAACGAAGTAACGTTCTATTTTGTAGAAGTTTGAGCATAACCATTGCCTTTGGGGCAGTGGTTATGCTTCTTTTATTTTCCGCCTGTTCCGGACGGCATAAGGATATGGGAGCTGCCATAACCGAGCGTGATTCATTGCCTGTGATGGATACGAAAGGAGTGATGACTTTAATCTCTGATTCCGGCGTCACCCGCTATCGAATCAATACGGAGGAGTGGCTGGTCTTTGACCGGAAGAATCCGCCTTACTGGGCTTTTGAAAAAGGGGTCTATCTGGAAAAGTTTGATTCTGTATTCAATGTAGATGCAAGTATAAAGTCGGATACGGCATATTATTATGAAAAGCAAAAGTTGTGGAAACTGATGAGTAATGTGCATATTCAAAATCTTAAAGGTGAGAAGTTTGATACAGACCTGTTGTATTGGGATCAGAATAAACATACGATCTATTCTGACCGGTTTATCCGTATTGAACAACCGGACAGGATCATTACTGGTCGTGGTTTCGACTCTAACGAACAAATGACCGTTTATACAATAAGAAAACCGGAGGGCATCTTTTATGTAGATGATGATGCCACAGCTCCTGCAGACAGCGTGCAAACAGACAGTATGCCGAAAGATAGTATCAAACCGTAAATTATGGATACCTATATTTATTTATTGATAACTATGGCTTTCTCCGCTTTCTTTTCGGGTATGGAGATTGCTTTTGTTTCCGTAGACAAACTACGTTTTGAAATGGAACGTAAGGAGGGATTGACGTCTCGCATTCTTTCTTATTTCTTCCGTAATTCCAATAACTTCATATCTACCATGCTGGTAGGTAATAATATTGCGCTGGTTATTTATGGTATCCTTATGGCGCAAGTTATCAAAGTCCATCTCCTGGGCGATTTGATCTCCAATGATTTTGTGGAAGTGTTGTTGCAGACAGTCATTTCTACACTTATTATCCTGGTAACAGGTGAATTCCTTCCTAAAACCTTATTCAAGATTAACCCCAATCTTGTATTAAAAGTATGCGCTTTTCCGCTACTGATTTGTTATATCGTTTTGTACCCTGTGTCTCAGCTGGCTTCCGGATTATCTTACCTTTTCTTGCGTCTGTTCGGGATGAAGATCAATAAAGAAGCTTCGGACAAGGCTTTTGGAAAAGTAGATCTGGATTATTTTGTCCAGTCCAGTATCGATAATGCCGAAGATGAAGAAGAACTGGATGCCGAGGTGAAGATATTTCAGAATGCGCTCGACTTCTCCAGTATTAAAATACGCGATTGCATCGTACCCCGCACGGAAATTGTAGCCGTTGACCTGACTGCCACTCTGGAAGATTTGAAAAGTCTTTTTGTTGAGTCCGGTATCTCCAAGATTATAGTGTATGACGGCAATATAGATAATGTGGTAGGGTATATCCATTCGTCCGAAATGTTCCGCAATCCTGCCGATTGGCGGAATAATGTAAAAGAAGTGCCCATTGTGCCCGAAACCATGGCAGCGCATAAACTGATGAAACTCTTCATGCAGCAGAAGAAAACGGTTGCCGTAGTGGTGGATGAGTTTGGCGGTACGTCCGGCATCGTATCGCTGGAGGATCTGGTAGAAGAAATATTCGGTGATATCGAGGATGAACATGATAACACTTCGTATGTGTGCAAGCAGATTGGTGAACACGAATATGTGCTTTCGGGTCGCTTGGAAATAGAAAAGGTAAATGAGACGTTTGATCTGGATCTGCCGGAAGAAGATGATTATATGACAGTGGGTGGATTGATCCTGAACCGTTATCAGAGTTTCCCGAAATTGCATGAAGTAGTGACGATTGATAAATTTCAGTTCAAAATTATTAAGGTTACAGCCACTAAAATAGAGCTGGTACGTCTTAAAGTGGTGGAATAATAGCAGAATGGCGTAATTTTTTAAAGAATAAATAGATGCGTATTAGCATTTTTTGTATCTTCGTGCGCTAAAATGAAGTTTGGAGAAAATATAATAAACAAATAAATCATATTAACTAAAATGGCAACATTACAAAACATTCGGTCTAAAGGACCCTTATTGGTGATTGTTATTGGTTTGGCGCTGTTCGCTTTCATTGCGGGAGACGCATGGAAGGTATTGCAGCCACACCAGTCACATGATGTAGGAGAGGTTAACGGAGAGTCACTTTCCGCTCAGGATTATCAGAGCTTGGTAGAAGAATATACTGAAGTTGTGAAATTTTCCAGAGGAACAAGTGCACTCACAGATGAAGAAAACAATCAGATTAAAGATGAAGTTTGGAGAAACTACGTTAACAATAAGTTGATTGAAAACGAAGCAAAAAAACTTGGTTTGTCAGTTTCTAAAGCAGAACTCCAGTCAATCATTGATGCAGGCGTACACCCGATGTTGCAGCAGACCCCGTTCCGTAATCCGCAAACTGGTGCTTTCGACAAAGATATGTTGAAGAAGTTCCTCGTAGATTACTCTAAGATGAATACAGCGCAGATGCCGGCACAGTATGCAGAATATTATCAGTCTATGTACAAGTTCTGGTCTTTCCTTGAGAAACAATTGGTTCAGACTCGTCTGGCTGAGAAATATCAGGCTCTGGTTTCAAAGTCTCTTTTCTCTAATCCGGTAGAAGCTCAGGATGCTTTCAATGCAAGAGCGGATCAATCTGATATGTTGCTGGCTGCCATTCCTTATTCTTCAATCGTAGACTCTACAGTGACCATCACAGATGCAGATCTGAAAGCAGCTTATGACAAGAAGAAAGAGCAATTCAAACAATATGTGGAAACTCGTAACATCAAGTTTATTGATGTACAAGTAACTGCAAGCCCTGAAGACAGAGATGCTATCCAACAGGAAGTAATGGAATATACTGAACAACTTGCAGGTACTCCGGGTGATTATTCTACACTTGTTCGTGCTGCCGGTTCTGAAGTTCCTTACATTGATCTGTATTATACTTCTAAGGCATTGCCTACCGATGTAGCTGCTCGTCTGGATTCTGTTTCAGTAGGTGGTGTATATGGTCCTTACTACAATGCGACTGACAATACGATCAACTCGTTCAAGAAATTGGCTACTGCTTCAATGGCAGACTCTATTCAGTACCGTCAGATACAGGTGGTTGCTGAAGATGCTGCGAAGACAAAAACTTTGGCTGACAGTATCTATACTGCCATCAAAGGTGGTGCAGACTTTGCTGAAATCGCTAAGAAGTATGGTCAGACCGGTGAGGCTACCTGGATTTCTTCTGCTAACTACGAAGGTGCACAGTTGGATGGTGACAACCTGAAGTATGTGAATACAATCACTACTCTTGGCAAGAACGAAATGACCAACCTGAACCTGGCACAGGCAAATATCATTGTACAGGTGATGGATAAGAAGGCTGTTAAAGATAAATATAAAGTAGCCGTTATTAAACGTCCGGTAGAGTTCAGCAAAGAAACTTACAGCAAGGCATACAATGAATTCAGCCAGTTTATCGCTTCTAACCCGACACTGGAGAAGATGGTAGCTAATGCTGAAGATGCTGGTTATAAGCTTTTGGATAGAAACGATTTGTATAGTTCTGAACATGGTATCGGTGGTATCAGAGGTACTAAGGAAGCTTTGAGATGGGCATTCTCTGCAAAGACTGGTGAAGTATCCGGTTTGTATGAGTGTGGCGAAAGTGACCGTATGTTGGTAGTGGGTGTTTCTGCTATTGTTCCGGCTGGTTACCGTCCGTTGGCTTTGGTGAAAGACCAACTGAGACTTGAATTGCTGCGTGACAAGAAGGCTGAGAAGATTATGGCTGATATGAAGGCTGCCGGTGCTACTTCATTCGATCAATTTAAAGCTATGCCTGAAGCAGTAAGCGATTCAGTGAAACACGTAACTTTTGCAGCTCCCGCTTATGTTCCGGTACTACGTGCCAGCGAACCGCTGGTAGGCGCTTATGCATCGATTGCCGAACTGAACCAACTGAGTGCTCCGATAAAGGGTAATGGCGGTGTATTTGTTCTTCAACCGTATGCAAAAGATAAACTGAACGAAACTTTCAATCAGGAAACGGAAGAAACTACGTTGCAGAATATGCATGCCCGTATGGCAAGCCAGTTCCTCAACGACTTGTATCTGAAAGCTGATGTGAAAGATAGCCGTTATCTGTTCTTCTAAGAAATAACGATAATTGAGATATGAAAAGCCGTCTGATAGAATATCAGGCGGCTTTTTCTTTATCCCTGTGTCTCATTTTCTGCGCCTGCAATTGCCTTTGTGCAACTTTATTCCTACCTTTGCAAAGATAAACTGGAAAGATTGATAGATAATTATGCCGAAACAAACTCTTTTAGGACTGACACTCACTGAATTGCAGGAGGTGGTGAAAAGACTGGGAATGCCCGGGTTTTCCGCCAAACAGATTGCTTCATGGCTGTATGACAAGAAAGTGAACTCCATAGACGATATGACCAACTTGTCGCTGAAACATCGGGATCTCCTGAAAGATGTCTACGAAGTAGGAGCGGAGGCACCTGTGGAAGCTATGCGTTCCACAGACGGTACGGTGAAATACTTGTATCGGGCAGGTGATAAGAACTTTGTAGAGGCGGTTTATATTCCCGATGAAGATCGTGCCACACTTTGCGTATCTTCTCAGGTGGGATGTAAGATGAACTGTAAATTCTGTATGACGGGTAAGCAAGGCTTCAGTGCCAACCTGACAGCCAATCAGATAATCAATCAGATAAATTCTCTTCCCGAGCGGGATAAATTGACCAACGTGGTGATGATGGGCATGGGCGAGCCTCTGGATAATCTGGACGAGGTGCTGAAAGCTCTGGAAATCATGACTGCTTCTTATGGATATGGATGGAGTCCCAAGCGGATCACGCTCTCTACCGTTGGTTTGCGCAAAGGATTTCAGCGCTTTATAGAAGAGTCGGAATGTCATCTGGCTGTCAGCTTACATTCTCCGGTCGCCTTGCAACGTCGCGAACTGATGCCTGCTGAGAAATCTTTCTCTATCACTGAAATGGTAGACTTGTTAAAAAACTATGATTTTAGTAAACAGCGTAGACTATCTTTTGAATATATTGTTTTTAAGGGTGTGAATGATTCGTTGCTCTATGCTAAGGAATTGTTGAAACTCTTGCGTGGACTGGACTGCCGTATCAACCTCATCCGCTTTCATGCCATTCCCGGTGTAGACCTGGAGGGAGCGGATATGGAAACAATGACTAAACTCCGTGATTACCTGACTTCCCACGGTTTGTTTACTACGATACGTGCTTCCCGCGGTGAAGATATATTTGCCGCTTGCGGCATGCTTTCCACTGCCAAACAGGAAGAGAATAAACAAGAATTAATATAAATTATTAACTTTGGCTCGGATGATATACGTATTCTTCGTAGTTTTGTAAAAACATTAACTGGTAAGTATATGAGAAAGCAGCTGTTTTATTTAAGTCTGACTATTGTAGCAATTGCCCTTTCCGCATGTAGTGGCGGTAAGAAAGGCGTGTTTGGTGCGACTTCAAGTGGTCGTGCGTATGAAATCCTGGTAGTGGTTGATCCCGCTATGTGGGAACGTCCTGCCGGTAGGGCGCTTTATGATGTACTTGATACGGATGTACCGGGGCTTCCCCAGTCCGAACGTTCTTTCCGTATGATGTACACTTCTCCTGCCAACTATGATGCTACGTTAAAGTTGATTCGTAACATTATTATCGCTGATGTACAGGATATTTATACCCAGCCTAAGTTTAAATATGCGAAGGATGTGTATGCTGCTCCGCAAACTATCCTGACTATACAGGCTCCTGATGAAGCTTCTTTCGAGCAGTTTGTGACGGAGAACAAACAGACTATCATTGATTTCTTTACCCGTGCGGAGATGAACCGACAGATTACACAACTGGAAAAGAAGCATAATGATTATGTGACGACAAAGGTAAAGAGTATGTTTGATTGTGATGTCTGGGTACCTGCTGAACTTTCTTCTACCAAGCAAGGAGAGAACTTCTTCTGGGCTGGCACGAATGCAGCTACCGGCGACCAGAACTTTGTTATTTACTCTTTCCCGTACAGAGATAAAAATACATTTACCAAGGAATATTTTGTGCAGATGCGTGACTCTGTCATGAAGGCTAACATTCCGGGAGCGAGAGAAGGCATGTATATGGCAACTGACTCCTTAATGACCGATGTTCGTCCTCTTAATATACAAGGAGAGTATGCGCTGGAAGCTCGTGGCCTGTGGCGTATGAAGGGGGATTTTATGGGTGGTCCGTTTGTTTCGCACATGCGTTTGGATCCGGTGAACCAACGTATTATTGTTGTGGAAGCCTTTATCTATTCACCTGATAAGTTGAAACGTAATCTGATGCGCCAGATGGAAGCCTCTCTTTACACTTTGAGAGTGCCGGGTGATAAACAGACAGGAGCTGAGATTCCATTGGGCGTGACGAAAGAGCAGAGTAAAGCTACTGATCAAGGAAAATAATATGTAAGAATGTATACGAATTAAAGAGATAACTTTCATCCGCAGATTACGCGGATTGCACAGATTTGTTTTAATCTCAATCTGCGTTATCTGCGTTATCTGCGTAATCTGCGGATGAAGATTTATCGTTGGAACTTCTGGCACATTCTTATCTAAAATGATATATATATTGAAAAATGGAAGATAATAAAATAAAAGTCGGCATTACACAAGGAGACATAAACGGTGTGGGTTATGAAGTTATTCTGAAAGCATTCTCCGACCCCGTTATGCTGGAACTGTGTACACCTGTTATTTATGGCTCCCCTAAGGTGGCAGCTTATCATCGCAAGTCACTCGATTTGCCGACGAACTTCAGTATCGTGAGCTCTGCTGCGGAAGCGGCTTACAACCGTTTGAGTGTAGTGAACTGCACGGATGATGAAGTGAAAGTAGAATTCTCAAAGGCAGATCCTGAAGCCGGAAAGGCTGCACTCGGTGCTTTGGAAAGAGCTATCGAGGAATATAAAGAGGGATTGATTGACGTGATTGTCACAGCTCCCATCAACAAGCATACCATTCAGTCGGAAACTTTTGCATTTCCCGGTCATACGGAATATATAGAAGAGAGACTGGGCAATGGTGCCAAGTCATTGATGATTCTGATGAAAGATGATTTCCGGGTGGCATTGGTTACCGGGCATATCCCTGTCAGTCAGATTGCTTCGACTATAACGAAGGAACTGATAGAGGAGAAACTGGCTATCTTCAACCAGTCGTTGAAACAGGACTTCGCTATCGATGCACCGCGCATTGCTGTACTTTCTCTGAATCCGCATGCGGGAGATGAAGGTCTGCTGGGAAAAGAAGAAGAAGAAATTATCATTCCGGCATTGAAAGAGATGTCTGCCAGAGGTATCTTGTGCTATGGACCGTATCCGGCTGACGGCTTTATGGGTTCAGGCAATTTCACTCATTTTGACGGTGTGCTTGCCATGTACCATGATCAGGGACTGGCACCGTTCAAAGCACTGGCGATGGACGAAGGTGTGAATTATACTGCCGGATTGCCTGTGATACGTACTTCACCGGCTCATGGCACTGCATACGATATTGCAGGAAAAGGTTTGGCGAGTGAAGACTCTTTCCGTCAGGCTATTTATGTGGCTATCGATGTGTTCCGTAATCGCCTGCGTGATAAAGCAGCACATGCCAACCCTTTGCGAAAACAATATTACGAAAAGCGTGATGACAGCGATAAGCTGAAACTCGATAGTGTGGAAGAAGATTTGTAGAATGACGAAAGCGGAAATACAACAAGTAAAGTTACGATTCGGCATCATTGGCAACAATGAAACATTGATGCGTGCGATAGACGTTGCTATACAGGTGGCGCCTACCGATCTGTCTGTACTGATAACCGGAGAAAGTGGTGTGGGTAAGGAAAGTTTTCCCCAGATCATTCACCAGTACAGTCGGCGTAAGCATGGTCAGTATATTGCGGTGAACTGTGGTGCCATTCCCGAAGGAACTATTGACTCGGAATTGTTCGGTCATGAGAAAGGGGCTTTCACCGGTGCCATCGGTGAACGGAAAGGATATTTTGGTGAGGCGGATGGTGGAACGATTTTCCTGGATGAAGTGGGAGAGTTGCCTTTGCCTACGCAAGCACGCCTGCTCCGTGTGCTGGAAAGCGGAGAGTTCATAAAAGTCGGTTCATCTAAAGTGCAGAAGACCAATGTACGCATTGTGGCAGCTACCAATGTAAACTTGACACAGGCTATTTCCGAAGGACGTTTCCGTGAAGACTTGTATTACCGCCTGAACACTGTGCCTATCCAGATACCCCCTTTGCGTGAACGTGGAGAGGATGCATTTCTATTATTCCGTAAGTTTGCTTCGGATTTCGCCGAGAAATATCGTATGCCTGCCATTCAGTTGACGGAAGATGCCAAGCAGCTATTGATTTCCTACTCGTGGCCCGGCAACGTGCGGCAATTGAAGAATATAACGGAACAGGTTTCCATCATTGAAACCAACCGTGAAATCAATGCTTCTATATTGAAAGGATATTTGCCGGAACAGAATACGATACAGCGGCTGCCTGCTTTATTCGGCGTCAAAGAAAACAAGAGCTTTGAGAGTGAACGGGAAATCTTATATCAGGTTCTTTTCGATATGCGTCAGGACGTGACGGAGCTGAAAAAGCTGGTACATGAGATTATGACCGAACGTGGAAACACTGCCGCTTCGGCTGTGCCTGCTGCTTATTATGCCCAACCACCTGCCGTAGTGACTCCTGTTTCTCCGAGCGTGCCTACCATTATTCATCCTTCCATAAAGCCGTCCCACAACATTGATGAAGATATACAGGACACGGAAGAGTATGTAGAAGAGTCTCTCTCGCTGGATGAGGTGGAGAAAGAAATGATACGGAAAGCCTTGGAAAAGCATCATGGTAAACGCAAGAGTGCGGCAAAGGATCTGAATATTTCCGAGCGTACCTTATACAGAAAGATTAAAGAATATGGATTGGATTAAAAAAATAGCCTCGACAGCTTTGTTGTTGAGCATTTTACTGGTAGTAAATTCGTGTAGCATTAAGATAGGACTTGCCCCGATCAGTTCGATTGACTACTCTAAAGTAAAAACTATTTCGATAGCGGATTTTCAAAATCGTGCAGAGTATGTATATGCCCCGTTGGCTACTGAATTTAACCAGAGCCTGAAAGACTTGTTCATGCGTCAGACACGCTTGTCACTGGTCAATAGTAACGCCGATCTTGAAATTGATGGTGAGATTACCGGTTATAATCAATATAACGAAGCGGTGGATGCCAGTGGATATTCTTCAAAGGTAAAAGTTACTTTGACTGTGAAAGTTACTTTTGTGAATAATACGGATCATAAGGATGATTTCACGGATCAGCAATTCTCTGCTTTCCAAACTTATGATTCTTCTAAGCTGCTGACCGAAGTGCAAGATGAATTGATAAGCCTGATGGTGAAAGACATAACAGAACAAATCTTTAACGCAACCGTAGCTAACTGGTAATAAAAGGAATGACGCCTGTACATTTGCAACAATGGATACAGCATCCCGAGGCGTTGAATCGGGATACCTTGTACGAACTTCGTACGCTGGTAGCCCGTTATCCTTATTTTCAGTCCCTGCGCTTGCTCTATCTCAAGAACCTCTATGTGCTGCACGATATCAACTTCGGTGCAGAACTGCGTAAAGCGGTATTGTATGTATCAGACCGCCGTGTATTGTTTTATCTGATTGAAGGTGACCGCTATGCCCTCCATCCCCATGCTTCCGCACATATTGTGGGAAAGGAGTTGGAAAAGGAGCCGAGCATTGACCGTACCCTTTCGTTAATAGACGCTTTCCTTGCCACTGTTCCGGAAGAACATTCACAGACGACGGAGTTGGATTATGCAATGGATTATACCGCTTACCTGATACGGGATGATGAAGAAACGAACGAAACAGATTCCTCATCAACTACCCCGACGGAAGTACCGAAATTGCGTGGGCAGGATCTGATAGATGGTTTCATTCGTCAAAGCGAAACGGAGGAAGGTATCAGCCTGAAGTTACCCAAAGAAGACAACCCGCTTTTATTGCCGTTGATTGAAGAAGAAACGGATGAAGCAGAAGAGGAAAAGGTGGTTGTTGCCGACGAAACTCCCCGGTCGGCAGTAGAGGAAACAGAACAGGATGATAGCTGTTTTACCGAAACTTTGGCTAAAATCTATATCAAACAGCGCCGATATGACAAGGCTCTTGAAATTATTAAAAAATTAAGTTTGAATTATCCAAAAAAAAATGCTTACTTTGCAGACCAAATCAGATTTTTGGAGAAATTGATTATTAACGCTAAATCAAAATAACAAAATGTACTTATTCTTAGTTATCTTAATGGTGGTTGCATCCTTGTTGATGTGCTTCATTGTATTGATTCAAAATTCCAAAGGAGGCGGTTTAGCATCCGGCTTTTCTTCTTCCAATCAGATTATGGGCGTACGCAAGACTACTGACTTTTTGGAAAAAGGAACATGGTTCCTGGCAGGATTTATGGTCGTAATGAGTATTGCTACTGCCTACGTTGTTCCCACTTCTTCCAGTAAAGGCGGTGATGTGATCCTGGAACAGGCACAGAAAGAAGAGAAAACCAATCCGTACAACATGCCTACTGGTACAGCTGCTCCGCAGACAGAAGCTCCCGCAGCTCCTGCCACTACTGCTCCTGCCGCTGAAGATTCAGCTAACTAAAGTTATGTGCGGATGAACCGCAAAAAGAAATAAGAGAGAGGTTGACGCCGAAAAGGTGTCAGCCTCTTTTCTTTTTATGCCAGATTTAATTACCTTTGTCGGGATTATGCAATCTGATTAATAATTAATCTAATATAGTACAATGACAGAACAATTAAAACTTAAATTGAATGACTCGAAGGCTACCCGCTGGGGAGCATTGGTGATTGTTGCCTTTACGATGATGGCAGCTTACTATGTAAACGATGTGGTAGCACCGCTGAAAACGATGTTGGAGTCGGATCTTGCCTGGACAAGTAGTGATTTTGGATTCTTCACAGGTGGATACAGTTTCCTGAATGTATTCTTCCTGATGCTGATCTGGGGAGGATTAATTCTCGACCGTTTTGGAATCCGTTTCACCGGTAAATTGTCAACCATCTTGATGGTGGGAGGTACGGCACTTGAGTATTATGCCATGACAGGACTTGCCGGTCCGGATGCACAGATCTTCGGTCTTAATGAAATTTTCGGTTATAAAGCAGGGGTATTTGTCGCGTTTGCCGGTTATTCTATTTTCGGTGTAGGTGCGGAAGTTGCAGGTATCACAGTCTCTAAAATTATAGCCAAATGGTTTAGAGGTAAAGAGTTGGCTACGGCTATGGGCGTGCAGGTAGCATTGGCACGTATCGGTTCGCAAGCAGGTTATGCAGTGGCTATTCCTTTGGCGCGTGCTTTCGGCATTACGACTCCGGTATTGGTAGGTTTGATTTTGCTGTTGGGCGGTTTGGTTGCTTTCTTTATCTTTTCAGTGATGGATAAGAAGCTGGACAAACAGATGGAAGCGGCAGCCATAGCGGCAGGTACCGAAGGGGAGGAAGAGAAATTCTCCTTTAAGGATGTGAAGAATATCCTCGTTAATCCGGGTTTTTGGTTGATAGCTTTGCTGTGCGTATTGTTCTACTCTTGTGTATTCCCTTTCCAGAAGTTTGCTTCCGAACTGATGATTATCAAATATGGTATCAATGAAAATGTAGCAGGAACTTTTGCCGGACTACCGGCCTTAGGAGCACTGATCCTGACCCCTATATTCGGCGGATTTATAGATAAGCGTGGTAAGTCGGCTTCTATTATGATATTGGGAGCTGCCATGCTGATAGGTGTGCACTTTATTTATGCTATTCCTGCCATTAACTATTGGTTGGTAGCTATTGGTTTGATGATTATTCTGGGTATTGCTTTCTCTTTGGTGCCGTCTGCTATGTGGCCGGCAGTTGCTAAGATATTCCCGGTGAGCCAGTTGGGTACAGCTTATGCATTGATCTTTTTCATCCAGAATATTGGTTTGTGGGGGATTCCTACGCTGATTGGTAAAGTACTTGATGTCTATTGTATCGTAGGCAAGAAGGCAGATGGAACAAATCTGTACGATTATACGATACCGATGTGCATCTTTACCGGTATTGCCTGCTTATCTCTTGTGGTAGCCTTTATGTTGAAGAGAGCAGATAAGAAGTATGGCTATCAACTGGAGGAACCTAATATTCAAGGATAAGTAAAAACAACTTATGGATATGGAAACACCTGAAGGAAAAGTCAGTCTGCTGGATGCTATTCCGGTTCGTTGCGACCACATCCTGACCGAATGGGAGGGAGATTACGCTGTAATCTCCTATCCCCGGTTCAAGTATGAATGGATGCGCAGGCTTTTACTGCCGAAGAGTATGTCTCCTGATATTCATGTCCGCCTTGAAGAACACGGCAGTGCTGTGTGGCGGCTGATAGATGGACGGCGTACGGTACGGGAGATTATTTCACTGCTTGCCGTTCACTTCCAATCTGATGAGAATTATGCTTCGCGAGTCACGACTTATGTGATGCAACTACAAAAAGATGGATTTATAAAATTAGGGATAGGAAACTAAACAAAGAAGGCTGCACGATTCATTTACCGTGTAGCCTTCTCTTATTTATTCTACTTTTTCAGTTCTTTAATTACCGTCTCTGTCTACTTTTACCAAAGCTCCCGTATTCGTATCGAATAATACCTTTATAACAGAATTCTTGTTGAATAGAACAGGGGCGAGGTATTCTACTACACCGAATTGCGTAATAGGTATTTCTACATTATACAGTTCCTCATTGTGATAGTCTAATGTTACACGTGCTCTGCCCGGTACATTGTAGGCAATGCCATCCACTTGTTTCTTGGGATCGGCTTCGGGGATATTAATGCTTTTAAGATCGGCTATCGTAATGTAGACCGGTTCACCTGCCAAGTCGTTGTTTGCTACGATACCCAGTTTCTTAGAGAAGCGGAAGGCAACTTCATGCTTCATCTCTTTGGGGACGATGCGAATGGTGTATATCTTCTCTTCTGTGGTCACTTTACCTGCAAACATTTCCGTCATGGCACGTTCCTGTAAAGTCAGGTTGTCCAGCATGAGCTTCAGTTGTGCACCGTCTTTGGGCATATTGTCTGCTTCACCGCGCAACAGGGCATTCTTACTTTCACGGATACTGTAGATTTCTTTGGCTACCAATTCCGCCATTTTAGCCGTTGAGTTTGACATCAGGATTTCTTCTGTGAGGAAGTCTCGGGGATTGACGTTTGGAGTGTTACCTGTAACTTTGGGTTGAATGGTCGGAGTTGTCTTACGTTGTCCGCTGCCCAGCGGCATGTTGATGGAGTAGACAATACCATCCTTACTCAACTCGATAAGCGGGGCTACGGTTTTGTCTTTCATCTTCACGAAATATACGTTTTCTTTATCGGGTACACCGATTACTTCTGTCTGCATCTTGTCCAGTGTCCAATAAGTTTCCGGTTCGGAAGAGACGTTGTTCAGCCGCAGATAGCGTTCGGCATACTTGGAGAATTCTCCGGGAGTGTAGGTATGTTTGGTGGCTTGTACGGTAAGTTCGATTTCCGTTTTCGGAAGTACGTAAGTTACGCCGTAATCCTTGCCACGTGTGACACCTGCCGTCACTTCTGTTTGCGCTATGGCAGAAACGGAGAACAACAGGGCTGAGAGTAATACTATATTCTTTTTCTTCATAAGTCGCGTTATTTAAACGATTTCGGTTAAGGGACAAAGTTAATGAAGTTATTTTTGTCAAGAGTAGAATTACGGAATATTAACAGAATCGACCGTCTAAGGGAGGTATCGGTGCTTTTCGCTTCATAAGATGGTATGTTTTATCCCATTAGATAGTATGTTTTACCTCATTAGATAGTATGTTTTGTATTATTAGATAGTTTGTTTTGTCTCAATAGATGATGTCGTTTGACTTGAAGAAGTATGTTTTTGCTCTGAAAAGGTATCGGATATAAAAAAACAGGGAGAAGCAAATGCTTTTCCCTGTTACTATCTGTGTCCCCGAATCTAAATCAGGATTACGATGACAAATATACGAAATTAAAAACCGGATGTCAAGCTTTTACCTGGTTATTTTACGAATTGAATGCAAACAGGTTTATTAATGCTGATGTCTTGATGCGTATCCGATAACAAGCCTGTTACGGGATCTCGTTGGAATACCTGAATGACATGACTGTCGCGGCAGGCGGCCAACAGATATTTCCCGTTCGGGGTGATAATAAAGTTACGCGGATGAATCCCCGTCAACTGGTAGCCTACCTTTGCCAACATACCGTTTTCCGGATTCACTTCGAAGATGGCAAGACCGTCACCTTTCAGGCGATTGCTGGCATACAGGTATTTCCCGTCGGGACTGAGATGTATATCGGCACTGCCACGCGCACGAAGTGTGTCGGCTGCAATGGTCTGTATCTTTTCCAGTTTGCCATCCAAGTAGCTGAAAGCGGTGATATTACCGGATAATTCGCTGATAAGATACGCGTACTTGCCGTTCGGGCTGAAGGTGAGATGACGTGGACCGGAGTTAGGATCTACGTCAATGGCTTCGGCAGAAGGGTGGGGGATAATGCTCTTCGGATGTATGACAAAGCGCAGGATGCGGTCGGCACTGAAGTCAGTGGCAAAGATATATTTTCCATCCGGAGAGAAGACAGTGCAATGTACGTGGGGTGTTGCCTGTCTTTCAGTGTCCGGTCCGCCGGTACTGCCTTCAAAAAGCGTATCGACAGGCTCTAATGAACCGTTCTTTTTCAGCGGGAAGATAGACATGCTACCTCCGCTATAGTTGGCTGTGAGTACTTCTTTTCCATTGGTGGCAACGTAGCAGGGATCGGCTCCCATAGTGGGCTGGCGGTTCAACAAACTGAGTTTCCCTGTTTCCTTATCGAAGGAGAAAGCATTGAGAGCAGCTGTTGCGTCATTCATTTCGCTGACGGCATAGACAAACCTTCCATCTTCTGAAGGAATGAGATAAGACGGGTTGAGCACTTCGATGGAACTGAGCGAGGTGGCAAGTCCCGTTTCCTGGTTGAAGCGGAAGGTGTAAATACCTTTGCTGTTTCCATCGGTGTACGTACCTACCAGCATGGCGAGTTCGTCACTTCCGTTGTTTACGTTTCCCGCTTTGCGGGGCGCGCAGGCTGTCATTGCTAATCCAAGCATACAGAAAAGAAGAGATTTCATTAGTGATTAGTATTTAGTTAATCGTTAATTTTCACTTCCGCCACTCCTACACGGTCATCATTCAGCACAATGCGCAAGTCGCTGGCAGTAGTTCCTTTGAACGTATATGAAATCAACTTTCCGTATTCGCTGACTGTACCCGAATAAACTGTCAGGAATTGTCCACCGCCACTTGAAAGCTGGATTTCAAACTCCGCCGGCAGACCGTTGCCTCTGCTGAATGCAATGGAAACGCCATCTACCTTGGAGCCGTTCTCCAAGGCAAAGGTAATATAATCTCCTTTATTTCCTTCCCAAACAGTATTCATTTTTTTATCGAGCACGTTCATTACACTTTCCGGATTGGTGCTCGCAGTTACGGGAGCATCCGGTTTTGCCTGTGCTTGCATGGGGGCGTTTGGATCTTCTACTGTCAATTTTCCACTCAGGCGGATATCTTCGGAAGAAGCACCTATCATAATGCTGAAGTCTCCCGGTTCCACCACCCATTCCATGTGCTTATCCAGTAATTCCAGTTGTTTGCGGTCGAGGGTGAAAACTACCTCTTTCGTTTCTCCCGGTTGCAGGTGGATACGCTCAAAGCCTGCCAGATTCTTTTCGTAAGTGGTAACGCTGCTCAGGATGTCACGAACATACAACTGAACCACTTCATCGCCTGCACGTTTTCCGGTATTTGTTACTTTGCAGCGTACAGTTGCCTTTTGGTTCGGTGTAATCACTTTCGGACTGATTTCGATGTCGGAATACTCAAAGGTAGTGTAACTCAGACCGTATCCGAATGAATAGAGTGCACCGTTGACACGTGACATGTTTCCATCCAGCCCCGGATTCTTTCCACCGTCAATCTGTGAAGAAGGTTTGCAGGGGAAGTTAAAAGGAATTTGTCCGACACTTTTCGGGAAAGTGACTGTCAGTTTTCCACCCGGATTATAATCTCCGAAGAGCACATCGGCTACTGCTGTTCCACCTTTGGACCCAGGATACCATGCTTCTAAAATAGCGGGAACGAACTTGTCTGCCCAATTGATGGATAGCGGGCGACCGTTAATCAGTACCAGTACGACGGGCTTTCCGGTTGCTTGTACAGCTTGAAGCAGTTTCAGTTGTCGTCCCGGAAGATCAAGGCTGCTGCGCGATTTGTTTTCACCGCAGGTACGCTGTCCGCCTCCTAATACGACTACGGCTACATCTGCCTGGCGTGCATTTTCTACTGCTTTATCGATTTCAGCTTGTTCGCTATCTGTCATTGGATAGTCGATAAGTTCGCTTTCTGGCCAGTTGGCGTCTACAAGGTCACAGCCTTTGGTATAGAGCACTTCTGCTTTGCCTTCGGATTTTTGGCGAATGCCTTCCAGCACTGTGGTTACTTCTACTGCCAAAGGACCGTAGTGTGTCAGTGCATATCCCTCTTCGTCCGCATTGGGGCCGCAAACTGCTATCTTCTTCACGTTGTTGATATCCAATGGCAACACGTTGTTTTCATTCTTCAATAAGACGAGGCTTTCGCGTGAGGCTTGCAATGCAAGAGATTCATTCTCAGCTTTCTCTACTTCTTTATCGGCGCCTGCAAGGTCAGTCTGATAGGGAGCATCGAACAGTCCTACGAGGAATTTTACACGCAGAATGTCACGTACACGGTCGTTAATCACTTCTTCGCTTAGTCCACCCTCTTTTACCAATTCGCGCAAAGGTAATACATATGAATCCGGTGACCGGAAGGTGCAACGTACATTCAGACCGGCTTCTACACTTTGACGCACGGCTTCTTTCATATCTTTGGCGGTGCTGTGTTTGGTATAGAGATATTCAACGGCATCACTGTCCGAAACCACATATCCCCGGAATCCCATCTCGCCACGCAGGCGTGTAGTCAGCCAATAATAACTGCCTTGTATGGGGACACCGTCGTAATCATTGTACGAGCTCATCACTCCCAATAGTCCCGCTTCCTTTATCACTCGTTTGAAGGGGTAGACATGTATCATTTCCACTTCGCGTGGTGACATTTGCGGGTCTACACGTGCCATACCTTCGCGGGCGCCCTTGTTGTTACTGTAAGCAACGAAATGTTTTCCGGTTGCTGCTACCTGATGGTTATGTTGCATGCCGCGTACCATTTCAATACCCAGTTCGGCAACGAGGTAAGGAGATTCCCCATATACTTCCTCATAGCGTCCCCAACGCTGGTCACGACCGACATCGAGGATGGGAGCATAGACATTGGTATATCCCAACATACGGGCTTCCCGTCCGGTGATTAATCCTACCTGGCGTATCAGTTCGCGGTTCCAGGTATGTCCCAATCCCAGTTGTGTGGGGAAATTGGTTGCACGGTAACTTTCTACTCCGCGGATACCTTCGTTCGTAAAGTCTACGGGGATGCCGAGGCGCGTTTCTTCTATGAAGAAGCGTTGTACTTCATTCAGTGCCCAGGCATGGCGGGATGCCGGCCATACATAGGGATTATCCGATGGGGGAAGTCCCCATTGTTGGAAACCGTTCAGGTGTTCGTCGATGGCACCGATACCGTCTTTCCAAAGCATTTGTTTCCATTCGGGGGTGGGGAGGTCGTCCTTTAGTACACGTTTGTAACCGTAGAGGGTTACCATCTGGCAAGTCTTTTCTTCCAGTGTCATCTGGCTGAGCAGATCTTCGATACGTGCATCCAGCGAGGCATTCGGATCTTCGTATACATCCTTCACTCCGTTTTTGTTGAAATCAATCCAGCCTTTCTTGTACATCTCGCTTTTGACGGGTTTGTACACAGCGGGTATCTTCACGGTCTTTTGTGCGCAGAGCAGAGTACTGCCTCCGAGCAGTAGTGTCATTGCAATTAGTTTCTTCATGATATTTATATTTTTGTGTATATTATCTTCTGTTGCCAAAGGTACGGGTTATGTGGGAGAAAGAAAGGTAAAATCGTCCGGAGTACTGGCTTTTATTGTACGTATGGTAATGCAAAACTGCTTTGGGTCTTATAAAAAGATAAGGTTTATTAATCCGGAGTAAGCAATCACACTATTCTTTTGTACAGTAAAAAAAGAATTCTTATCTTTGCCCCACGATTTCTAAAAACCGTATGTATTCTGGGGTTGACTGGATTTGACAGCGGGTAGAAATAGTAAGTAAGCATGCAGTGCGTCGTTGATTTGCACTTAAATCTCAGTCCTCAAAATTTTATCTGGCGAAAGACAATACGCTCTTGCTGCTTAATCGAATCACAGTAGATTAGCTTAATCCCGGCACTAGGTGCTGGGACGAGACATCACTCGGAAGCTGTTGCTCCGAAGCATTCCGATCCAGTGGTGCAGTTACATCGGGGATAGTTCTTGTCGGCCTTGAGGCGAGAATGAAACTTTAAAGGATAAGGCAATGGTTGATGGCTTTGGTTCTGCCGTTGCTCGAAAAATTAGGCAAAGATAAGCATGTAGAAAGCTTATGATTTCCTCGTTTGGACGAGGGTTCGATTCCCTCCAGCTCCACTTTGAAACAAATGAAAGCTCTGATAATCAGAGCTTTCATTTGTTTGTTGATGGTCTTACTCCCTTATTTTACTCCCCGCATAAAAAATATATTTATATTACTTTAACTTATTAGGTGGCTTACTAGTACTAAGAAATAACATTTTTGATGGAATAAATATAATCCTTTCTTTTTCTGAACACAAAGATATATTCCTAAAATAAAATGGCAACACCAAGCCTTGCTAGTTTTGATGTTTTTTCTTACTCGTTCCTCTAAAGAGTAAATTTATAAAAGTGTTACCTTATTTATTCTTTCTATATAGTTAATGTCTAATAGAAAATAAAGGGAAAATATAGTGCTAATTACATCAGGCTTATTAATCGATAGTGAATTATAGAAATCTACTTCTTTTCTAAATAATTACTTACAATATCTCTAAATTCTGTATCTAAGTTAATTTTATCTTCGCATATAAGATTTACAAATATTTGAGTCTCAAAAATACCATTATTGACTCGCTTCAGATATTTCTTTAATTCCACTAATTCTTTAAATAAATAATCTTGCTTTTTTGTCATCCATTTACAAGAAAACAAACAGTTAGGCGCATTATTGCATGGCTTAGATTCTTCATCTAGGATTTCAATAGATATACCATTACTTATATTTTTAGCAAAATATCCTTTACATGTTGAAGGTGCATCGACTTTTGTAAATTGTTTTGTATTTAAATATATGTCTATATTAACAATTTCATCTATTGCATTTTTCTCTAAAGAACTATTAGTTATATTCGCATCTTTTAACCTGTAGCCCAATCTAATATCGCATCTGTCTGTAACTAAGTGAGATATCCAATGAAACTGAGATATATGCTCCATATGTCTTATGTTTTCCTTTAAAATATAATAGCTGACTCTATCCTTACACATATCTAAAAGATCTGCTAATCTTAGCAAAATCATAAGATACTTAACGCTATAGATATCAGTAGAACCTTTGGATTTCCGTCCATATACTTCATAAGAGTTAAATCCATGCGCTTCAGAAATATCAGCTACAATTTGTAAATGTGTTTTCTCTATAAAACTTAGATATGTATCTTTTATTTTAATAATAAATTGGGCACTTTGTTTAGGATGTTTTCCTCTTACCTCATTTTCAAAAAAGGAAAATACTTTTTTAAAATATTTTAGCAGTAATGCTTTGGTATCTATCTTTTTTTCCGAAGAATCTTCCAAGATATACTCTGTAAAAATAGTGTCACTAGTATTTGCGTCAGTCTTAAAGTCTTCTAAATTAGGGTGAACAACCATACTAATATCATGCAAATAGCACGCTAAGAATAATAAGTAAAAGTCGATATCTTTCAATTTAAAATAATCTATTGCCCTTGTTAATTTTAATGTCTGTTGAATTAATTCAATAGCGTGTTCTTCATTATGAAGAGTATAAAAGTGAAGAAACTTAGACCCATTCTTCCATAATCCGTTTACTAACTTATGTACGACAATGAGTGAATCCACATAATTAGGTTGTTTTACTTTTTTTATAAATATATGGAGTACTTCAAAAATCTTGGGATCTATCTTTTCTGGAGTTTTATCTTCTTTCGATTCTTTTAAAATATTATTTGCAAACAATATAAATTTATCGAAATTAAAATATCTATTCCTCAAATAACATATTATTCGAAGCTCGTAATATAGAATAGCTCTGTTATTGTATTTATTCAAGTTACAGCTATCTTCAATTCCAATTCCAAATATATAAGAAAACAACGCATTTAATATTTTACGTTTAAATTCATCTGACAAATCAAATATGAAGCGTGCATGCTTTTCTATGATAAAAAGATGATATATGTCTTTTTGAAGAATTCTTTCTAATTTCTCTATTCTGTTTAATGATGTTGTTCTCGGAAAAAAGCGATATTCTGTGTTCATAAGTTTATTCAAACTCTCATATTTGAAGTTCTCAAACGTAAATATGTTTAAAGTCCCATCAATATCTTTCCGCATATACAAATTTTTCCTTTGATTGCTAGACGCTGGATTTTCATGTAGAAGATTTTCTTCTATTATATATATATTATTTTTAAATGCATTTAAATTCTCTCTATCTCCTTCATAACATTGAATGATAAGCCGTACTTCTGCTATAAAAATATCTTCTTCATAGCAATCGAAGAATTTCTTTTTATTTAATTGTTTATTCTCTTTGTTAAAACCATACTTATTATAGAACTTATCGAAATCATCTTCCTCGATGGCTTTTTCTGTATACTGTAACAATCTCAGTCTAAATAGGAAAAACTTTTTATATCTCAATAAAAGCTTAAGCTTATATTTACTTGCTTTGTTAGAGTCTTTTTCTTTTTTTTTCTCTTCAATCTTTAATTCTTTATCTATTGCGACAATAAGTATTTCTAATTTCTTTTTTAGATTAGAGTCTTCAGTTTCATCTAATGTAGAGAAAATAGATGCAACCCCTGAAACTTGCGTTGCCAGATTTTGTAATTTAGATAAATCGTTATATGCTTCTCCTATTGGATTGATTGAACTTTTATCTTTTTTATGAATCTCTATTTCATATTCTATTAAGTTGTTAAAATAGAACTTTTTTCTATCTAAGCAGCTTGTTATTATTGACTTATTTTGTCCATACTTTTGATTAAAAGATGTTTTGATTAACTTGTTAAGTTCATCAATCTTTTCTGAAAATATCTCTTCTTCAATCCCATTTGTGTAAATAACCGAATCATCTACATAATAAAACGCTTCTCCTTTAAACATAGACTTAATATGTTTCTCAATTTCAACCATACACAAATTACTAAAAAAGTATGCGTGAGGAAGTCCTTGGGGTAATCCCCTGTTTATTAGATTGTTTTTATATCTCTTTTGTATTTCAGAATCTATGTTAGGATAATAATACTCATTCCATTTTTGATCAAATGGATTTACATTGAAGTATAAAAGTTTTTGCAAGATAATCTTTAAACATTCTTTGTCTTCATTTTTAGAAAATGAAGGCTCTATTTTTTCATAAATTAAATTGTATATATGAATTGGATTAATAGAAGGAAAAAAATCTTTTAAATCCAGACATATTTCTTGTGTGTATTTATTGTTTTTCTTGTATTCGTAATATTTATTTATGACTATTTCTGAGTATTCTTTGTATTTTACTTTCCAGTTAATAAAAATTTCATCAGGATTTGTTGATGGTATATTTCCATAGAAGTTTGCTGGCACTAATTTTGCGATATCAGAGAGTTTTCGTCTTGATTGTTTTTCATTTTTCTTATCTGACAGAGAATCATCAAACATTATTATGTTCAACATTGACATGATACAGATTTGAGATATTAAATCTGCTGTATGTAATGGTCTGAATATGGTCTTTTCATCATTATCTATTTTCTTAAACTTGAAATACACTTCTATGTTGAATAATTTAGTCGAATTGGTTAGTATATCTTTTAATATTATCTGGCATTTATCAATAATTTTATCAATGTATTCGAAATTATATTTGTCTGATAATTTGTTATAGGTATTCAAATCTTCGGAAGACAATAATCCTTTTTCAAATATATATGATTCTAAAGCATATATTGAATTATATATATTAGTCCTATCTATTACTCTTTTATATACGGAGCTATTTATTATATTGAGAGTCATAATCAAAAATCTTTAGATAAAGGGTAATATTTTAATATGGTTTCTTTGATATTACTAATGAGTATATCGATATCTTTGTGCTTCTCATCAGGATATTTAAAGAAAAAATCTATCTCAGATTTTTCTTTTCTTATTCGAAGCGAAAACTTATTTGGAGTCACCAAATCTAATCTGAATACATCTACATTTTCTTTTTTAATATCAAATGTAGATGTAGTATAAGCGAATAATTCATCAAATATAAATATAAATTCGTCTTTTAGTGGATGTGAATCTATTACAAACTTGATTTTATCAAAAATACTATCAAACCATTTGACTTTTAGAGGCAAATCATTTATCCTTTTTATAAAATCATCTATTCTATCAGTGTAATAGCTAATATTGTATAAGGTATCAGGAGTATTGGATAAATATAAAGCATAAGTGGCAAGCAATTCTTTCATGTCATAACTTGGTGAAGTTATGATTGTTTTTATTAGCTTAAGCTTGTGTTGTTCTCTTTCTTTCGCATCCATGAGTTAATATAATTGTTAAATAAATATTGATTTAAAATTTTACATATTTTTCCATGATAAACAAACCATCTCAATCCTACTTTGGGGCAATAACTTATTATTAAAAAGCTTAATTCTTATAGCCCATTCTAGCTTGTTTTTTTATTTTATCACTTTGTTTCTGTTATTACAGTTTACTTTTTGGGGTTTCACAGTAGCAATATAAATTAAGATTTTCAACATAAACCAATAACATAATATTGAATACTTTTGGCAAATTTTACAGCCTACTTATTCTGTTATGAAATTTTATGTTTTAGATCAAAATTGTTACTGTAGTCACAAAGATAGTAAAAGTTTGGATATGCTACTTTTTTTAAAAAATAAATTGTAAAAGAAATCATACTTGTTGCAAAATACTGAGAAATAATTGCATGTTAGGATCATGAGGGGGAAATTTTAATGAATATGAAACAATAATTATTAATAGAAACAACATGAAAGTTTTTTGTTGCTGGCAACCGAAGTCTATTTTTAATCGTGTAAACTTAGAGGGAAGATTTATTTTTATTCGAAGTATTTTTCATAAGCAAATAATAATAAAAGTGCGTAGGAAATCAGTAGTTGAATCATGAAATATGTTTGAAGTGAACAAAATGTAAAATATTGGATATCATATATTAACTCCACCGAAAGAATTCTAAATAATAAAATATCATACACTTAGAATGTTTAATCCACTTTTTTGTTTTTATCAGATTAAGCATTGTTTTTGTAATAGGTTGTTAAAATGGTGTAATTCTAAGGATTTAAAAGTAAATAGCACGTTGCTAAACTATTACCCTTTCTGATTATATATTTCATAACTGATTGTTATTCAGAAATATAATCTGTGAACATATAGTAGTGGCATAAGTATGACTAATAATCAAAATGAGTAACCAGAATTAAAGAGAATAATGCTTCTATTTTATTTACGAATACTTGGAATATCCTTAAAAGAGTAACCTAGCTAGTATCACTTCTGCTTTATCTACGATTTAAATCACCCCAAACCCTAATATATGAGAAAGAACAAATAGATAAGAAATAAAAAACATATAAGCGATGTAATAATGTTAAAGACAAAACATTATCGCACCGAGAGACTAAATCCCTATTTTCAGCATTAATTATATGCCGGAAGTGGGGATTTTCTCGTATTTATATTCTTTCTCAATCAGGGAGCTAAAGGCTCTCTTTATTTTTTTCTTCTCACAGTTCACCGCCCACTTCTATTCATTTGAAAGCCTTATTTATGAATTAAAACAATGAATTATTAACAATTAAAGAATAGGAGAAATAACAATGAAAAAAGTAAAAATGATTATTGAAGTAGTAAAGTTTATAGGAATCATAGCGCACCTTTTGGAAGCCTTTGATTACATAGAATCCTTTATTAAAAGGAGAACTCAACAGAAACCAAATCCCGTAGGATTTAAAACAGAAGAATAATTATGACCAAATTTGAGAAGATTGAAACAGGTCTGATTATAATTTTTGAGGTAGTATTATGTACTCTCAAGAATGGAAAGAAATTTAGAAACCTTTTGAAGAAGAAGGTAAAAACAAGTAAAGAAACAAATTAAAAACAATTTAAAATTATGGAAACAAGTTTAAGCATCATCCCACAAGTAGGGATGGCAGTAATGAGAAGAAATATCTTAGATCAAGAAATAGATGATGCAATTATAGTAGAACCAAACGTAATGGTTGAAGAAGAGCATCCTCATTTCATAGAAAGTAATACCAATGAAATTACATTGGAAGAACTTAAAAACAAATGTGTTGTTCCCGTTTTTGGAGACAATTCATTAACAATTAGCCACCAGAGCTTTATAGAAAAAGTTTATCGGGCTGCAAGTGACTATTTTATAGGAGAGCAATTAGGAAATATAGAATGCCGTGTTTCACATCCGGTGATTGGCAGAATTCCGACCGCCCTCCATAAAAAAGCAAACGAACTCAGAGAAGATGAAAAGACTTTGTTTTATCAAAGGATGGCTTATTGCTTTGAGATTAAATCCATGAGTCAAACACTCAATGGAGAAGAGGTACATCTTTGTATAGGAGGTGTACGCAGTTATCACGAAGAGAATCTTTATTCAAGGAAAAGTCCGGAGAAATTTAAAATTTTCATCGGCTACCGAGTAAAGGTTTGTTCGAATCTTATGCTAACATGTGACGGATTACAAGGAAAACTGGAAGTTATGTCAGATTTAGATTTATATGAATCGGCAATCAAGTTATTCAAGTCTTTTGAACCGGAAGTTAATCTAAGGCTTTTAGAGAATCTGGGAAATACCAGATTGACTACCCAACAATATTGTCAGCTAATCGGTAGACTTAGGCTTTATCAAGCATTACCACTGTCAGAACAGAAAGAATTACCAACTATTCTTTTAGGAGACTCGCAAATAAATGCGGCTACTAAAGGTTTTGTATCAAATGAGAACTTTGGAGAAAAGGGATTAGGTAGTATATCTTGTTGGCAGCTAATGCAATTATTAAATGAAGCCGCCAAGTCTTCATATATAGACAAATGGTTGGAAAGAAATCAAAACGCAACGGATATAGCTATTGGAATTCAAAAGACATTGACCGGAGAAGACAACAGATTTTCGTGGTTTCTGTCATAGATGAGAATATTGAATATACACCGAAGAGGGTATCACTGGAAAAAAGGTGGCATCCTCTTTTATTTTTTAAACAACTTAATAACAGAAAAATATGGAAAAATTTGAATTAGAAAACAGTAGAGAATTTAAAGCAGCAATGGAATTAGAGAAAGCACTAAACGACATGTGCTTTGATTATAAAAGTTTTGCTGAGAGTATCAAGTATTATCACCCTACTCTACAACAATTATTATTTAGATTGATCAGGGAAATTATCTATGTTCAGGCAGATGAAGAACGACACTATGATGCCCGGAATATAGCTTCCCATGAAGTTGCCAAGAAATTAGTGACGGTGATAGCAACAGAATGTTTACCTTATATATAAGTTATGTATCTAGAATGTACTTGTTACCAAATCACAATAGAGAAATGGAAACAGAAAATGAAAAATAGCCGACCTGTCAATTATGGTTGGTTAGTAAGACGGATCAAGAAACAGCTACCTTTATTATATAAGGAGCTATGTTTGGAATTCTATAATCCGTGGGAGAATCAATGTAGGGTGAATTAGGATTACTACATTCTCGTTCATTCAGCAATAGAGTATTTTATCAGAAAAGAGTAAATATCAAAGAAAAGGAATCCTGATATTACTAATATAATAAGGTATTAGTGATTATCTGAGAATTTCTATTTTAAAACAACTGGAATCTTGTCAGGAAATAAAGTATATCAAAACTTTAAATCTTAGAGGATTCCTTTTTTATATGTACCACTCTCATGAATTGAAGTGGTTTTGTATTCAAAATGATGATGTGTTCAAATAAATCTGGAATACAGTTTTGAATACACCTTTTTGTGTTATCAATTTAATCAAAGAATAATATGGAAACAAAAAATAAAACAGCAGTGATTTATGCCCGTGTATCATCTAGTAACGATAGGCAAGATACAAGTAGGCAAATCAAGGACTTGGAAAATTATGCTAAGTCACAAAATATAGAAATTGTGAATATATACGAAGAACATATATCTGGCGCAAAGAAAATTGAAGAAAGGCAGATTCTAGGAGAATGTTTGGAATACTGTAAACGTGAATCTGTGAATTTCTTGCTTCTCTCAGAATTAAGCAGACTTGGCAGATCAACATTACAAGTATTACGGAGTCTAGAAATGCTACATGAATCCAAAGTATCGGTTTACATACAGAACTTAGGACTTTATACATTGCAACCAAATGGAGATGTTAATCCGATAGCCAGTATCATGGTAACAGTACTAGCTGAAATGGCAAACATAGAAAGAAGTAATATTCAATATCGCTTGAATTCCGGCAGAGCAAACTATATCTATAATGGTGGTAAGCTAGGTAGAAAGACTGGTTCAACTAAAACAGAAGAAAAGAAAAAAGAAGAGTATAAAGATACTATTGCTCTATTAAAGAAAGGATATTCGGTGAGGAATGTTGCCAAACTGCAAAATATTGGAATTTCGACAGTTCAGAGAATCAGGAATCAATTTTTAAGCAATAATTAGAAATTAAGAGGGCTTCGGCTCTCTTTTTTTATTATTCACCGTCTTTGAAAACGAAAAAGCCTTATATTTGGAAAGAAAACAAGAAAAATAAATACTCATAAGTGAGTGCTAAATATTGGAAAACGTTTATCTTTGTAACGCTAGAAAAATTCTAGCAGACATAAGAAGTGCGTTAAAAGTTCTACTACTTAAACTACCACATTAAGAAGCAAAGAGAACACCAATAACATGCACTCACTTTTTTTGTTTCTGTATATGCCCAAGTATATACGGCATTTTGCTGTTTATATACTTATCAGACATATTCAACATGAGAGGTGATGCTTTGGTTCTCTTTGCAGGGTGTGGTAGCCCTTAGTAGTAGAATCAAATGCAAAGCCTCTCTTTTTATGTCCATACTTAATTTAATCTTATAAAGATTGCTGAATTCGAGAGAGCTTATAGGCGTATAGGAGGATAAAATATGGCAACAAATGAAGTTACTGCAACAAAATGTAAATCAAAACATTCATTTTTATTCGTGGGATTAATAGCATTATGTATATTGATACAAGTTATAATATATATAACATTAGGCTCAACTGAATTGAAAGGAGTAAATATCTTTCAATTAATTATCTTATCTGTAATAAATCCAATAACTGCATTGGTATGCACTCTAGTTGCAACAATTATGTATATTATTTAATCAAAAAGCGACATTATGGAAAATAACATGTTGAAATTCATAGATAGCATTAATTTAAGAACAGCTATCATTTGGACTATAATTATTACATTATTAATTGATATAATATCTAGGTTTACCGAGAATGCAATACCGACAATAGCTACAAATGGGTTATTTCTATTAATTGTGAATTTTTGCTTTTATTTCATTCTACTAAAAAAAACACTGAAAAATAGCGATAAGGAGCAAAAACTCAAATTTATTCTTTTAATTGGCAGTGCATTATTGTTAATATCTCAATTTATAATTTTATATGATATTTATGGAGTAATACATTCTTCATGGGGAATGTTCGTTAGCGCAGCCCCAGCAGAAAAATGGGGGGAATATATGTATAGTGTTACATATCCTAAAACCATATTATTTTCAGTACTAGGAGGGGGGCTGATTATTTACTTCTTTTACTTATTATCAAAATATACATATCCAGAACTGAAATTTGCAATTAGATTTTTGGGGATTTGGTCAATAGTGTGTAACTGGATCACATCTACAATTATTACGACAGCTATAGTACTTCTATCAATTGATGATACATCTATAGACATAGAGACTATAATAAAGTATAATATTAATATATTTCAGTATATTGCTCTCCTTTTACTTTACAATAAGGCAGACAAAATAACATATGAATTAAAAGACAAACCAGAATCTTTGAACAAGGAAATAGAGAGATAGTTAATAAAAAAACTTTATGAGAAAAGTAATAAGTCTTATCTACTTAATAAGCATATGTATTAGTGTAGCCCATGCCCAGAGTCCAAATGGATTTGAAAAAGAGTTTGGCGGTTTGATTGATGAGCTCGCTAAAGATTTTAGTCAGCACAACTATATATTATCTGACGCTAAGCTAATCTATGAGTTAGCCAATAGGAATACGCTATTAGCAGATGATGTACTCACTCAAAAGCTTATGGTTTTTGAGGGGAAAGTGATATCTGTCACTTTTGAAGAGATTTTCGGTGGATACACTGTAAATATACAACCACGCAATTCATCTAAAATGATAATCCAATCAAATCGGGACGATGACACTGCAAGAGAAGATGCAAAAAAGCTTATAATAGGACAAACGTATTATTTCCTCGTATTTACTACAGGTTATAAGAATGATGCTATAATAGTACAAGAATATATTGCAGGTAAAACAATGAGAGATATTGCTAAAGGGTTTGTCTGTTTAAATCCACAAGCTATGAGAGAAAATAGAGAATCTGTTCGTGCAAGAATATCCAATGTCATAGCAGTGGTAAATAACACGAAGAATACATTAGCCCTAGAATTTGGTTTAGAAATGTCCAATGATGAACTAAATCCTACTGCCGGATCGACAGTAAGTGGACATAAATATTCTGGAATGATTGACGGAAAATACTCAATAGTAATGGATCTCGCTTGGAGGGAAGCTAGCGAAATAGTAGGAAACTATTATTATGTAAAAAACGGAAGTGATAATATTCTGAATCTATCTGGCTCAATGAATTCCAATGATTATATGATACTAAAAGAATATAATTCGGTTGGGAATCATACAGGAACATTTGAAGGTAAATGGAGTCTGAAAGCATATTCCGGCACTTTCACAAACTATAAAGGAGTGAAGATGCCATTTAAGTTATATCGTGAATAGATCCATATCAATTATTAGTGAACGGAGCATTTGAAAAGAGTGTTCCGTTTTTTATTTCCTCTCCCCCAAAAATGCCGAAACTCTACTACGAAGCCTTGAAATCCCTAACTATGAATTAAATACTTAAATTTATGACAGACACATCTCAATTATGGTATTCGCTTAATAAAGATTGTAGCGGTATACCAAAAACTCCAGTAGAATCATCGCCCGATTCGAAAGAGCGAACGAATAGGTTCTCCGATGATATAAAAGCTTTAGGAGAATATTTTCCTCAACTGGCTTCTTTATTGGCAACGGATAAGAATGAACAAGGATTGATATTAGAAATAAGCCTTAAAGAGATTTTTGTTCTATGCCCAAGAAACAGATGTAGGCTAGATAGATACGGAAAGCTCCAAGAATACCTGAAAGAAAAGTCTAATATTACCTTAATCATTAAATCACAAAAAACTAAATAACATGAAAAAGAAAATATTCGTTATGGCGCAAGTATATGATCTTACCAAACAAGAAATTAGTGAAATAGAAAATGAGGTACAGAAGGATTTAGATAAGTACTCTAACGGTGGGATTGGATTCAAGATAAATATTACTTCTGAGAAGACTTTGGAGCTAATATTTACACGCAAATACAGATATGGCGAAATTGATTGGTTAAACTATAATCCAGAGACAATTTACTGCACTGACGCAAAAATCATAACTGGTCACGGGTTTGATGGTTTTAGAGTTCCCGTCTATTGGGGAGGAGTCCCGTATGGTTATCCGTTCTTCATGCCAAAGGATGAATTTATTAGTTGCTATAAAAAGTCAGCGATTAAACTTGGAGGAAGCAGGTCGAAATTTGCAGAAGTAAATACGATGCCGGATAAGATAATTTTAGCGTTAGCATATTAAAAGAAAGGGAAGGTAGTTAGAAATAGCTATCTTTCTTTTTTTCGATTTTTATTAAAGAATCATCTTGCTGTTCTTATATATTTCGTACCTTTACCGCAAATAGCAAAATGCTATATTCAGGTGTGCCAGATACCGTAATAAATCCAAAGGCATGGTAACTCATTTTCTCAGGCGCAACCACATGCTGTATTAAGTCCATAGGGTTAATGGCAAATTTCAGAGTTTTCTTATCAAGTACTTCTGCTTTATCAGTGGAGGGTACAATTGTTTACTAATTTTTAAAACAAAATTTAATATGAATGATATAATGTATTATTCGGAATTAGCAGAAGAATATTATGAAACTGCTTGTCCAAAGTTTGCTATTAATGGCTACGAAAAAAATGTATTAATAGATACCGATACGGAAAGATGTATTTTTATATCCGGTGACATTGAGCTTAATGAAGAACAACTTCTTTTTCGTTGCAAACGTTCAAAGGGAAAAACAATCATTAATCTGAAAAACAATATTAGAAAACCTAAAAAAGAAGAAGAACTTTTCCCTACGGATACTAGAAAAAGATATGAAGGAAAAATCAGAATTGAAAAAGAAACGTTGAATGATGGAGCTATCTTTGAAAATGAGTATATCCTTCTACCGCACGAGTTAAAAGAAGGTTCTCATCTATTGACTAGAATCAGTAATTTAGATCACTATCTGGATACCTATACCAATAATCGGGCATACTATCGGGATAATTTTGAAATACTAGCAGACTTGGAAAAACAAGTAGCCAATGCTGAATTTGGTTTTCTACCAAAATGTATACTAATTTCGTATAAAGATGACGGTGATGTGATATTTTTCTTTTCACATTTCGAAGAGGATAATATGGGAAATCTCTTTGCTATTTATGAGTTTGATACTACAGTAAGCTAACCGAAAATAAAATAGGAAGATAAGTACCCTAAACAAGTAGTTATCTTCCTATTTTTCTTATCAAACATGAATACTAAAAAGGTAAATCATCAGAATTAGACAGGGCTGTTACAATAACTTCCTTTTCTTTAGGCTGCTGCAAATCAAATAAATGAGTGTTTTTAAGAATGAAATTTACTCCATCATCTGATAACATACAAACGGGGTATTCATTCCCGTTATAGTCACTATCCATTCTAGTAGCAATAAAATCCTTTGACTTTAATAGACGCATTCCAATACTAAAAGCGGTATCATTAAATCCAGCTTTTGTCATTCTATTCCGTAAGTCATAAACATTTGCGACAGATTCATCTGTATATTGTTCTCCAATGATAAAAGCCAATAGAGTTAATTCATAGGGTTGAAGTCCCTCTGTTTCTTTCATTGGACTTTCTAGTATTTTTTCCGTTCTTTTTTGAGATTGAATGTATGCTTTTATTTTTTCTATAATTTTATCTTTTAATACACTGAAATCGCTAGCAGATTCAGTTTTGTACTTTATTATATTTTTATGCCGTACATCAAAAGGAAAATCTTTTCGACTTTCATCACAAACCATTACAACATCTTTGCCTAAAGCAAAAGCATACCCAAGCTCATACCAAACATTTGGATTATCAACCGATATATCCGCAAAGCATATTTTTGCATTCTTAATTTTAGATTCAATGTCCTCGATAGGTATTTTAACCATAGGATCTAAATCAACTCTATATGCTAATAGCCCTACAGATTCTATTGCGGGTTTATAGATATCGTCAAATCTTTTCGTGAATTTTAGATCACTAATAGGTTGTATTACAAAGCATTCATTATTCATATCTTTAATATATTTGACAACTGCTCACTATGAGTAATTACATTCTTACAAAAATATATAAAAAATGAGACATTAAGTATATTAACTTGAAAAATAAAAGATCATTTTACTATATTCTTGTAGCTATATTTTTTCTTTTAGCCAAAATCTCCACTTGCGTGTACATTGACAGTACTTCTTTTTTCCAATTGTGACAGGTTTATTACTTGAATCGTTCTGATATTCTATCCTATTACCAAAAGGATCATATTGACATACATTTTTTCGATAGCCCTGCTCCATTGGTTCAACTGGTAATTCCTCGTCAATCCATTTAATATGTATACCATCATCGAAAAGAGAATTACCCATAAGAAGATATTCATAAACATAGGTTGGTCTTGATTCAATTATAGGTTTACTATCTTTGTCTATTACCTTAATACCTCTGATAAGAATAGAAGCTCTATATTCCTTTTTTTTATTTTCAAAAGTAAAATCAACTCCTGATACATGTGCATTAAATGAACCAAGGGGATAATACTCATTCTTCATGGTAGGATCTTTTATTTTATCAGAAATATGATACATGATATAATCCTTGATCTTTGCTCCTTCACCTTCTTCATGGTAATAGAATTCTATATCACGAAGATAAATCTTTCTATTGTTTACTTGGAAATATCCACCAAAGAAGAAATGGTGAGCAAGTTCATTCATTTCCTCTAGCAACAACTTTACATCTCCATTTGCTCCTTGAAAAGCCTCCAGAATTCCTTTTAATGTGTTTTTCATTTCTTTATTTTAGTAAGTTGTTCATACTCTTCCCTATTATCCTTTCTATAGTCAAAATCCATAAGATAATTACTAGCTGATAAAGTTTTTAATCTCACTGTTATAAATAGTGAGATAAATGTAAAAAAAAGACCAGCCAAAGAAGCGGAGATAATATATAACACGTAGTTGTTTTGACAAATAGATAAATAGAAGCAACTCCAAGACTCTAATAATAAAGCCATAAAAGCTGATAAATGTAATATTATCACCACACTCCATGTGATAAGGAAAACCCACCCTATTAATATATTCAATTTAGACACCGAATAAGCCCCACTATCAATATTACTTATTTTTTTATTACAGTAGAAGCCGTCATCATCTTTTTTCTCCATATCTTTATCTAAAAAGTCTACTTTTCCCATCAAATATATTTGTGGTATTCCTAATTCATGTTTAAACTTTTCTTCAAAATCTGAGATAGCTTTTGCATATACTTCATACCATGCTTTAGACCCTTTAGCCATCAACACCCAAATAACAGATAGTGTAAAACCTAATAATCCAATAGCAACGGCAGCACCATGAAGAATCTTGTAATTTAGTTCTATAAATACATTATTACTAAAAAGATTTGAAGCAAGAATACCATACCCTGAAAGCGTTAATGTTAAAAATACTGCCAAGAAAATTGAACGTTGCCAAAGATTGGTGATTTCCATATCTCGACATCTATATAACTTATTTAATGTACGTTCAAGGTCATATTTTTGATTATCTTTATGTTTCCGACATATCATATTCTGTAATTTTATGTATTGCCCTTTTCTGTAAAAGTAGTTATAAAATCATTATATTAAATAGAAAATAAGAAAATTAACAAAAAAAGAGATAGTCATTCCTAACTATCTCCTCAATCATTTTTATTTATATGCACTATTGATTATCCCTTCAATCTCTGTTCCGTCAAAACCAGATTCAACATAACGCAACAGCAAATACATAAGAGCATCATCTTTTGAGACGCCATAGTCATGTAATTTACAAGCAAACCGAAACAGATTGGAATTCCGAAATCCTCGACTAACAGGAAAATACCTATCCGATAGCTCTTGTACTTTCTTTATAGCCTGATCAGGATTCTTAAATTTTGGTGGCGGTGACATGAGATTTTTCCAGAATGTTACACCTGTACTTTTTATAGTCTTTGATGCCACATAAGGAGTAATCTTGGCTGTTGATGAAGAAGGTACAAAGTGGTATATCTCTGAATCTGTATTATAATATACCTTTGGATCATAACTTATGAAATGTGCCCTTGATAGATTATCGCATTTAGAATCTATATGCATATTCCCCAAATACTCACTGATTGAGCGATACAGTTCTTTATGGAAAACCGGATCAAGGGAATCATGTTGGATAATTAGTTTTATTCCTCCTCTTGGTGAATGGAAAGCCATCTTAACATAGGGATCACTTGTGTGTTTCACCCAATCAGAATCCCTTTCCGTTAATTCATTAGGGAGATCATAATCTAAGTCTATACAGATATAGCAAGAATAATCTGATAATGCCGTATCTAATCTTTTTCCAAAAATGCCATTAACCAAAACTATTGGTAATTTTTTCTTTAACCAATCTTGTTTTTTCTTGTTACCCATATTTCTCTGAATATCTAAAGTAACTTCCTTTATATATCCATAAGGAGTTTCTATTTTATTCTTTAGATCAAGTAGTTCTGATATATAAACATACTTATTCTTAAATAATCCTTCTATTAAAGTTATCTTATCTGTCATATTCTATTTATTATAAAAGGTGGGATTTAAGTTATTAATCTCTTATATAATAGTAATGTAGATCGTAGGAGAATATCCCACCTAACGAGTTTTTACTATCGTGTCACTTTGAGGGTAATATTATACTCTTTCTTTAACGTATCTCTTAACGGATCATACGAGCGAGCTTTCTTTTCTTTCATGGGGATAAGTCTAAGAATGTCTTTCAACCTAATTGTAAGTGTATACGTCCTACAATACTTTATGGCATCCAATAGTTTAGGATCATAGCCACATAATACTCTTACTCTTTTAAGGAGGGTTGGTGTTCTTTTAGTCGCTGGCGTAAGAACAGGCATTCCACTTATGCTTACCCCCGCATCACTATTCTCCCTGAAATAATCAAAGACATCTTTCATTAGCTGCGGATCTATATCATCGGAATAGAATACATGAATCGGATCACTATTATGCTGCCTTATCCGTAACCGACATATAGCTTGAATCATCCCGGCTGTTCTTATTCTTCGTTCAGTCGAATGAATGCCGTAGTTTTTATTAATCAATGATAGCCCTGATTTACCTGTTCGCCATTCTCCAACAAAAGAGATGCCCGTATAATTACTAAAAGCATTGGTAGCCTTGTCTTGACCGGAACCACGATAGATAATACTGTATTTACCAACCAATCCTTTTTTATTTAGTTCTTCTTCAAGCACTTTCATTAGATTCAGGTGTTTATCTTCTTTGTCTGGATCGCTATCTCTGGCTACCATGTATTTCCATGTAACAATAAGTAACGGAGAAGCCTGTTGTATCTGATCTGCCAACTCATCAACTAGATTCTGTATCCTGTCCCGAATTGTATTATCGTCTACATCTTTCTCGAACAACCATCTTTCAAGGGACATTGGAAATTCTTGAAAAGTTATAGGTGACGAGTACATCTTCCCCGAATTTTGGATCAACCTAAAAGATGTTTTCTTATAATCACTTAGAACATCCGCTGTTGCATCCAATATGATAATATTCATTTGCATACCCTTTACTACCCAATCCTTTATAAAGTGATATATTGGGTAATACTTTCCTTTTGCATTCCATATAACTGAATAATTTTGGTTGATATGCGCCAATACCTCTTCCTCCCGATATGTATTCAAAGCAGACTTAGTACTATATAGATGATCGCTGGTTTTTCTTAAGAATGTACTATTCACAGCTTTCATTTCCTGTATTCCCAAACAATGGTAATATAAACCTGCTCCAATAGGAATATTACCTTTAGATGATGTCCCCAAATTACCCATATAAGCAAGAATCTTAAGCCGTTCAAATGTATTAAACGGTTGTATAAAGGATGGTTGTTCGTCTATTATACAGAACTTGCGTACTTCGGTAGACTTTAGCAATGCTCCTAAGTTTCCGGTATATTTAGATATATCAACCATCTTCCCATTATCATAAGCGAATAAGGTTGGCAAATAGTCCAAATAGAGATGAACACTCGGAACGATCAGAACTTTCTTCTTTGTCACCTGTTCAGGATGTGCTATATAACTACTGTAGTAATAATCTTCTTGATGTAAAGTCACTATTTCGTCTTTCAATGCAGGGAGAGACGAACTTTCCAGCCTTTTCTTCATATCGTTTGCATCGGCACGTGTAGCAACAAAGATCACGATTCCTTTATCACATCTCTTGGCAACCAGATCACAAGTAGCCGTACTCTTCCCTCCTCCACATGGGAGAGGAACAATAGAAGCTCCTCCCTTGCATGGAATTATGGCATCTCCGGTTTGATGCTTAATGGTTAGATTTGTATCAGATGGATCGAACACAACTTCTATGTCCTTGTAGTCTCTTATTTTTGGCATAATGCTATCTCCTTAAAAACTCCATTTTCTGCTTCTTGGCATCTCTGTCAGTATGTCTACCACTATATTGCTATCAGGTAGCTTTGTCTGCTGCAATGCGAAATACAAGCTAATATCTTCTATCAGTACTAATTTCCGGTCTATATCACTATCAAGAAGGGAGATCAATTCTCCGTTATCATCTACAGCTAACCACCCTCTTGATAAGAATATCTTGGCAGGAATTACATGTAGCATCGGTGCGTTGGCATTATAATGTAGATTGCATGTCAGTTTTCCTATGAGTCCTGTGTCTAAGCGTATCTTTTGCGGCAAACATAAGACATATCCTTTTTGTTTTAATTCTTGTAATGTCATCATATCCTTGTTTTATTATATTCTCGTATCACTTTGGTAAACTTATCACTATGGAGAGGAAATAGAGTTTAACCTTTTCAATTATGATTTGAGTGTAATTCGTAATTCTCATTAAAAGAGAGAGAGGTCTCTCACCCCTCCCTCCATTTTTTCAATTTTAGCTTAAGGTTTCTCGCTCGGTAAATGCTTTCCAATAACTCTTGAAAAGACTTGTAATAACCTGATCTTTGCTCCTACTAGTAGTCTTCTTTGCATTATCAAGAGATTCTATCTGCTCTTTTGAAAGAGAATTAAGAAACCCGATGACATGAGCATACGCATCGTTAATCGGCTTGTTTTTGTTAATGAGTTGCTCTACAAAACTAAATAGCATTTTAGGAGTTATTTTCAAGCCAACTGTCTTTATGTTCAATTTAGCAATAGCAGTATCATAAAGATTTTTATTACGGTCAAGTCCATCTTCATCAACTAGCGTTTCCAATTTATCAGGGTCTTTTGAATCAATGGCAGACTTAATCATGGCTTTTGAGTATATCTTTTTACCCCCAGAAACGAATAAGGAAGCCGCAGAATCAGAAATGTTTTCTGTACTTGCTAAAGATTTCAGCCATTCCAACTTGGAAGTATCAAGACCACGAACTTTTGCTGTCTGGATAGCCATCGTTAGCCAATCAATTCCATCCCAAGGATTCACAGAAGTATTCGCCTCCTTTAATATCGTCATAAGATCATATTGATCTGTAAGTGGTAGAATAAAGTAAGCTTCATAGTCCTCACCAGCCTTTTTAAGTTCATTAATAGCTTCCCAACGGTGCTGACCATCCAATATCACTAGAATGTGTTCAAGATCAGGGGTATCCTTGGTTATTACATTGCCAGCATAGTCTACTACATCAAGATCCGCTTCGATACATTCCTTAGCCGAAAGTACCAAGAAAGGGGTTATAACCCCCTTTGCGGCTCTGATTGATTCAATCTTCTTTTTTACCTCCTCCTTATCAATGTCCCTGTTTACTAAAATGCGAGCAAACCGATATTTATATGTAAGAAGAGTTGTGAGAGTAAAAATTTGCCTACGAGTGAGTTTTAACGGTTCTTGTTCAGTCTCCTTATCAGCTTTCGGAGACTCCACTGAGGCGTTCTTACCTTTTTGAGGAGCTGCACCATTCTTTTTTGCGGATTTCTGTTCTTTCTGCTCATTTAACATAGCATCTACTGTTTTTCTTTTTTCTGCCATTTTCTAAGATTTTAGTGGTTATTTTTTTTAATTTCGTGAGCAAATATAAGTGAATAAATCAAACGTTTTACGTATCTTAATTTTCTTGATTTCAATTAGTTACACACACGATTACCTGATTATAATTGATCTTATATCACTACATTTTATTCTCATATTTGATCATATTTAGCCATAGCTGAACCTCATTGACTGTCTCTGATTTGTTCATCAAAGAGTCTTGCTGGACATTCACTAATGAAACTGTTACCATTGGAGCTACACCAGTCTCTCCAATCTGTCATACCTGTTCATTTAAGACAAGTAATTCTCAGTTCTTTTCCTTCATGCTTTTCCTGATTTATGAATAGACAGCTTCACCATTGAAAACAGCCGGCATATTTTCCAGCGAAACTGTCTATTCCGGTTAATTACTTGGAGTACTTACGCCCCCATTTTTTATTAGACACTCTTAGTAAATCTAGAGCTAGATCAGCATCGACTACAATGATCTTCCCGTTTTGAGAAATAGCTTCGTTAATGACACCACTTGATTTGATTCTTTGAGCTGTTGCTTGACTACAGCCAAAGAGCTTACTTATGCCAATTAGACCATATACATACCGTTTCTCAATTGACGGATTTGTGTTAGCTCTTCCATCTTTACCTTCATTAGCAAACCCTTCATTTAATGCCTCTATCAGATCACCTAAGGTAGCTTGGAAAAGAGGCTTATCTCTTAGTTCTAAAGCTTTCATTATATCTTTTTTTATATTAGTACTCTATTGAAATCCTTGCTACGATCGTTTTGATTTCTGGCACAAATATATGCACAAAAAAATGGAATTACAGTAGGTGTAATTCCATGATTATGAGATATATAACGCAAATTATATGAACGTTATATATATGTTATATAGAGTATTATATTATGAAGTCAATTAGTATCTTTCCATTTTAAGATTCTTATATTTTGGATATTCTCCGCTATCTTTAATCTAATCTCTTCCGGTAATTGTTTTGTTCCTATTTTCCCTGTTTTTAATGTATTCTCACTTAACTTTTTTCCTTTCGGCATAAAAATATTACTGGTTATTTTCCATATGCCATCAGGAACAGTTTTAAGTTTTCCTTTAGCATCTTTACCATATAATTCCCTTATAAAAACTTGAAGGGTGTGACGGTCACCATTCCATAATACAGTTTTTGTATCAGTATTAGATGTACTGCTCCCTAAAAAAAAGCACAAAGGCTGTCCGGCATCAACATAACTATAAAAAGCTTGGTGAAGTTTTACCAATTTCTTATTATCAAATCCATCTGGCATAGGTAAGCGATAAATATCATTATTTGTTAATGGAGAATCTACAATATCACAAAAGTGAATTATATGTTCATCGTTTTTGTGTTTATACATATTATACTCATCCTGCATAAAGCCATCTATACCTAAATCTCGTAATTTCCTTATAATCCATTCTTTTTCCTCATTTTTTAGCGTATTATTATGCATCATACGAAAAAATGGAGATAATATACGTTTCTCAAAAAATGTATAATAGGTCCGAAAACAATTTAGTTTATCAAGAGCATAAGTATATGTTAGTATCACATTCTCTAGATTGAATATACCAGTGGTGTATATATTACTTTTCCATTCTTCATATTCAGTACTAAACTCTCTTACTACACGATCTATAGCCACAAATTGAATAAAAATCCAGTTTAATTCATGTTGTTCATTTTTATGGACAACGGGTAATCCTCTTTCTAATATTTTTTTTCTAATATAATCATCATAAAAAAACTTAGCCTTAAACATCTCACCAATCCAATTGTTTATTTTATCACTATATTCAAAAATAAACCATTTGGGAAAAGATTTTTGGTCTGTTTGATATGTATTCTCTAACGATTTTTTTTCTTCAAACGTAAAGCATCCGGGATACAAAAAATCTAAAGCATCTGTCAAATTCATAATAGAGAAAATCATTCTTAAAAAAGATTCTGTCGCAAATTCTGTTTTTTTAGAATCTAAATTCAGACATTCTTGCTCAATTGTTTTAGATTCATATTCAAAATATGAATGGATCTGACTAGACCAGATACTAGCTATGGATTTTGGAAAATATAAAGTCATTAGATAAAAATAAAAAATAAATCTTCGGTCTGGAGATAACGAATCTGTTGTCATCTTTTTCCTATTGATTTCATTAATCGAAGAGAATAATAATGGAGCGATCGCATCTTCTATTAAAAATTGTCCGTAACTATCTTTATCCTTACCGATTAAATAAGTATCCTTGTCTATTCTCTTATAGAAAATACTAGCTTCGTTTAAAGTGATATTTTCGTTTTCCATAATAGTGTTAATTTGAGATTATTGCAATAAAAAGCAGCATCCGGTTTTCCCGAATGCTGCCTCAAATATATAAAATTTTGTTAAGCTATACTCCTAATATGTTCACAAAGTTCTTTCAATTGTGTCGGATTCATTTTATCTAGACTTTCTATGATATCAGACTTATATTGGTGAGTATTCCATTTTTCCATTTGCATCTTCTGTGTTTCGTCTGCTACCTCTATATACGGTTTCATACTTTCATAATCTGCGTGTCCGGTACAACTCATTACTACAGTCGGAGATATCCCTAAAGCTAATGAACAGCAAACGAAAGTTCTACGTCCATCGTGACAGCTTATCGTTTCATAAAACTTATGGATTTCTTCATACCGTTGCGTACCTATAAAGTAGGTTTCAACTATCTCTCTATCTAAACCAGCCAATTCAGCGGCTTCTTTCAGGTAATCATTAAGTTTCTGATTCGAAGCAACAGGAAATATTGTACCGTTCTTGGAGTGATACCATGAATATTTATCTATAATCTTTTGAGCATTTTCTATTATAGGAACAGTAATTCTATCATTCGTTTTTTGAGTATACATCTCAATATTCCCATTTGAAATATGCGCTCTCTTTAATGCGCTTAAATCAGAATAACGTAAAGATGTAAATGCCATAAAGCAAAACATATCTCTAGCTCTATCTAAATACTCTTTGCTTTTAGGAAATTGGAAAGATGCAAAATGGAGTAATTCTTTATATTTCAAAAAAGTCACTTCCTTTTTAGTCACAGTTAAGTTTACCTTATAGCTGAGTACTCCTCGCTCTACCGGATAACCATTGGCATCAATCCATCTAAGAAAAGACTTTAATATTCTGAATTGTTTTACAGTGGTGCGGTTACGATATCCATTTTTCACATACCATTTTTTAAGTTCTGTCATCTTATTCTTATCAAGTGTCGCTAGAGATATGTTGGGATCACAGCTGTTTAAATGATTCCATGCTTGAACATATTTATGATGTACAGATTCACTCCAGCTTCTTTCTGTGGAGCAAACTTCTAAAAAGTCATTGAAAATTTCACGAAAAGACTTTTCCCGCTCTATTGGATTATCTGGTACTGCCTCTTCTTTTATTCGTCCCAGCTTCTCATTAACCAGTTCCTTCAATTCACTTTTGGTTGGCAACTGAGAATTTAAGCTGTATTCTGTGAAAGACTCCTCGATGCACTCTAGAAATTGAGAAATACGATTGTTAATATCTCTAGCTACCACCGTCCTTCCACTAACTTTATGAGTAGTATTATACCTAGCTCTTTGGTTCTCTTTATCCCATTTGTCTGGATCGGCATTACAACCAACAGAAAAGCCAACTTCGTTCTTCCGATTATTCCATCTAACTCGGATCATAACCTGATTGTTCTTGTGTAGGAAGGTTCTACAGCTGTGATTAATTTCTATCATACGTATTATATTTATGAGTTATTTTTCTGCGAATATAGAAATAAAAATCGTGGGGAGTAAGCCCTAATTCCTACTCCCCCCTTTTTTGAGCGTACAAGATTTTATGTGCTATAAAAAGATATGATTAATTGTTTATGTTGTTGATATATAATAGTATACGTAATCGGATCAAAGTTATTATGATCAAAGCAAGAATACCTCCAGCTCCACCAAAAGAAAGAAAGCTCTGAAATAATCAGAGCTTTCTTTCTTTTTATTCAGCTTCTTGTCTTCCGAACATGGTTCATCCGGGCTTACCCGTAGAATCATGTAGTTTTGCTCTTTCCTTTCTTATCTATAAACTTCCTTCAATAGATTCAGTAGCAACTGTTGTCCTACCACATTAGCCCGGTTTTCACTTTTCGTATTGAATGTATTCATAGATTCATTCATACCATCCAAATCGACAGGTGCGGTATACTCCTTGATTCCTTTGATACAGGCAGGGATGTCCAGCGTAGTGATAATTACTTTTCCACTTCCTGCCGGTATCACCTGTAAGGCTGAATATACCTCTTTCTTATGGTCGGAAACACAGCCTACAAGTGTCTCACCATTGAAACACCGCAAACCGATACGACGCCGGTTGTACGTGGCAAAGCATTGATATTCCCAGTTGAAAGCACTATTTGCCGGCAGGTTCATAAAGATAGGATGCTCCCGGTTGAAGAAATTACCTCCATACCATGATTTACCCAGAATCTTCGAACCACGATAGTCCAGTACCTCTTTATCTGCCAGGAATTCTGCCCAACGTTCCGGATTGTCTACAATAATCAGAGTATGTCCTTTATATACCCATTCCATGATGTCGCTCATGCCACTGCCCCATTGCGTAGGTTCATAAGCGCCGACCAGCAGATAATCTCCTTCAGGGGTGCCACCTTTGTAAACCGGAACCTCCATGCCGACACCACGTAAGAAGTTTACCAGAGCTCCCGTCGTATCGGCTACACTGCCCCGTGTTGTGATGCCTGTCGTATTCAGTTCAACCGCAAACAACAGATCGTCTCCCTTTACCAATTCTGTTTTACCTTTCAGTAAGGAAGCCTCTATACGGGTATAACCTTTACTCTTCGGTATAAATGCCCAACCGCTTTGCAGGCATTGACCGTAGTCGTTTCCACCTTTCACTGTCACCCGTTCCTTATGACTGGCCACTACGTTTCCACTCTCATCTTTGGCTACCAGATTCAGTATATAAGAACCTTTCAGATTCTTTTCGTTCACAATGTAAGTGTCCACCAACGTTGTATCTCCTGTACTCACTACCTTGCGGTTCATCTTGACAGCCAGATAAAGAGGGGCATTGTAGCGGGCCATGACTTCCGGATCTCCTTTTGGGAAACGGTAATTGTCGACGATGCCCGAATGATTCTCAAGCTTCATACTTTCCCAACCATTTACGGCATACGCATCTACTGTATTACTGATCCGGATATTCTCTATGATCCTTCCCTGATAATAGAAAGAAACATTTCCCATAGAACGCGTCAGGTCATCCACTGTGGGGAAGGCTTTGTCGAATCCTTTCTCTTTCAGAAAACGGTCGTAGGCGTCATACCATTGCAGATAATCGTCCGCTTCCCAACTATTCATCTTGCCGCTTTTCAGGATATCTTCGCGGATGAGTTGCAGGCGTGGAGGAGTACCGATTGCCCCGTCTTCACCCCAGTATACAATTTCTTTCTTATGATCGGAGAAACGGTGATAGTTATCTTTACCCAGATATAAGTTGTCATGATAACATCCGGGACCACCTGCATGATGCCGGTCATACCATCCATAGTCGTAGAAGGTAGTGTCATAAGGCATCAGATGCAATTTGAAACGCGTATTGTGTTCCTCCGCCGGATTTTCTCCGTTGCTTGAATTATAAGTCAGGATGCGGGTAGGGTCCAAAGCATGTGCCATGCGCATCTGGTCATAATCTTGAGTCTGGGGATAAGCGCCACGTTCATTATGCAGATTGTAGATGATGAGTGACGGATGGTTACGGTCCCGCTTTACCATGCGTGCCAGTTTCTCGTTGCGGTAGGCAAAATAGAAATTACTTTGCTTGTCGTTGTCATTGAAGTTTTTTATGGGGTACTGATTACCTCCGGGTTCTTCAAAATAGAGTAATCCCAATTCATCAGCATAGTCCAGAATGTTGGTTTGCCCGATATTCCGGTGAAAGTTCAGCATGTTTAATCCCAGTTCTTTGGCTATCGTAATTTGCCGTTTGGCCAGTTCATCGGAAGGAGTGATACCATTATAAGGCCAGAATCCCCATGAGATAGCTGTCCGTAATACGATTCGTTTGCCGTTCAGGAAGAACTGCCGATCTCCTTTTACGTCTTTTATTTCGAACCAGCGGAAACCGAAACGCTCAGTTACGGCATCGTCGTTCAGAGAAATTTTCAGGTCATAGAGACGAGGCGAGTCTACGCTCCATAAGTGCGCATTGGGCACTTTGATTTGGTAAGTTTGCAGGTTCTCACCTTCTTTCAGTGATTCCAGGCGGACATTCTTGCGGTATACGGTCTGTCCGTTGGGATGTTCCTTGATTTCCAGGCATAATTCCTTGTTTGTGACAGAAGCTCCGGTTTCATTGGCTGCCCTGACTTCTACTTCAATGGTATGCGGTTCCGGTTGGTTTTTGATGAATACATCTTTCACATAAAGCTTTCCGGTAGCTTCCAGTTCCACTTTTCCCGTAATACCACCGAAGCCGTGTGAGGGATTGGTGCGATATACTCCCCAGGTATAAACCTGTGAATCTTTCCAATTGAAGTTCCCGTTAGGATCTGTAATCCGGAAAGTGATTACATTCTTCTTGCCCGGTTCTATAAAAGGAGTGATGTCGATGGAGAAAGGAGTACTGTTCACTAAATCATATCCTGCCAGTTGATGGTTGACAAATATTTCAGCACGGAACCTCACGGAGCCGATATTCATTGCAATACGTCTGTCTTTCCATTCGGCAGGAATGTCTACTTCAGTTTCAAACCAGGAAACTCCCGTATAGTTTCCTGTCACTCCGAATGTCTGTCCGTTCCATCCCCACAGGTGCTCTTCTACTGTGGCAGGCAGATTGATACCTGTTTTATCGGGATGTTTCAGTAATTGCCAGCCCCCTGTCGGAGTGTTTACAGGCAATGCTTTGATATCTATCGGCGGAAGATATAACTCATCATTCTGCCAGACGGCTGCACGGTCTAAGGTGATGTTCCACGGTTGAGAGGACAAGTCGAGGTTTACTCTTTCCTGAGAGGAGCCGATGAAAATATTCAGTACGACACCTGTTATTAGTAGTAGAAACTTCTGATTCATACTTTATATATTAGCTTCTGATTGATGTTTTTTTATGGAGGATTATTTCAAATAACTGAAAGGTTGCCATCCTTTCAATACAAACGCCGGATTCATGTAATCCGCAATGAGCGCTGCGTCTTTTTGCGCATCCAGTTGGCGTGAATAGGCATGGCGTTGTGTTACATCCACCGGTTTGCCTGTTCCCATATCGCAAGTGTTGAACTCATACATCCGGGAACTTTTCTCACCAATAGCACTCCATCCTTGTGGGATAATGTTTTTCACCTTACAGTTGATTACCACAAACTCTGCGTCCGGGTAAGCGGTTCCGTGATTGCTTTTTGTACGTCCGTAGTCGGCTTTCTTTCCGTCGGGGGCGGCAAAGGTACATTCTACAAAGACATCACCATGATTTCCCGTAGTGTTTCTTACCCAGGAGAATGGGCCTCCGTCGTTGCGGAAGTTACTGCGGTAGGCAAACAGACTGCCACGTCCCAGGATGGTGTCACCACCTCCGTCCAGTTCACACGACTCCATATAGATTGTTCCGTTTGCTTGCAATGCATCTCCGGAACCGATGATATGTACACTGTAGAGGGCAATACGTTCACCGTTCAACAGCAAACCTTCAGCTTGTCCATGCAGGTCGGTAGCTATGGTCAGGTCTTCCAGTAGGATGTCGCTGCAATTATCCAGCATGAAAGCGGCTCTTCTGGACGGGAATGTGCCCGGCCATTCGTTGGTTTTCACTGTCAGGGGATGAGGATTGAAAACTTCGTTGTTAGCATAGTGTACCCGGGTACGGTCCATTCCTGCACCTTTAATCTTTACATTTGTTTTGTTCCGGGCATATACCAGTTCTTCGTAGTCGCCGGCTTGTATCAGGATTACGGTTTGTTTCTGACTGAAATCGGGAATAAAGTCGAGTGCTCCCTGCACGGTGTTGAAATCACCTTGTCCGTTTGCATCTACAATCAGTGTGTCTGTAGAAGCGGGAGCGGAGTCTTTGGTTTTGAATCTCCAGTTATGCTCTTTGCTGATACCGTGGAAACTGTGGTCGGGTAAAGTCAGAACACCTTCGTCTATGGTGACATAATAACTATGGTTATAGTCGAGCATATTGTTGTGCAGATAGATGGTTGCCGTCGAATCGCGCACGATGATGGGATGGAAATGAAACGCATCTGTAAATCCACCGATGATGTTCAGCTGGTAATCGGGTGGGGTAGGTTCTGCCGTACCTGAGGGGGTGCCGGGGCGAGTATCCCTGTTAGTAGGCATATGGGTACGTGTATAGTCGTAAGGTATTTTGGTGTAATCACATTCCGGTCCATACGTGCGGCTTTCGGTAGGTCCGGACGGGATACTCAGATTCAGACTGTCCACTATCTGGTGCGACATCGCATCATAAATGCGTATCATTCCGGAGTCACCTACTATGGGGCTATCCGTGAAAGTTAGTACCAGATGGGTATCCGGATTTACATTCTCAGCACCGGCAGCCGGAAACAGTTCGGCGTTTGGTGATTCAGGTTGGTTGCAGGCCGACAGAAAAGGCAATACAGCCAGCATAACAAACAAAGGTTTCATCATTGTTATCTCTTAATTTAGTAGTTCTTTGGGAAATTATATAGGGTGCAAATATAGGCCATCCTCCTAATTTCGTTTTATAATATCTGTGCGATTCATTACAATTTCAGTTCATCAGGATGTTTTTTCAGTTTATATTCTTTGGGAGTACAATTCATGGTCTCTTTAAACACTTTGCTGAAATACTGGGGAGTTGCAAATCCACTCATATATCCCACTTCAGAAACAGTATATTGATCTTGTTCCAATAACTGAACGGCCCGTTTTATGCGCATACTTTTCATGAAGTCCACAGGTGAAACTCCCATCAGGGATTTCATCTTCCGGTAAAATACTGTACGGCTCATTCCCATAGCTTCAGCCAGGTCGTCTATCTTAAAGTCAGGATTGTGAATGTTTTCTTCTACACTCTGAAGTATATTCCGGATAAAGTCATCATCAAAATGAGTCACTTGGGGAGTGGCAGATTCTATCTGGTCTGTTATATTCGTTATTTTTTCTCTCTTTATTTTAGAGGTGTAATAATCATATAGCATTTGCCGCTGTTTGAACAGGGAGTCTACTTTCGCTTTCAGATAAGTGGAACTGAAAGGTTTGGTAATATATTCGTCCGCACCATACTCCAATCCCTGAATCTGATCGCTCAATGAAGACTTGGCTGATAATAGAATAACGGGGATATGACAGATATTGCTGTTTGCTTTTACTCTTTTCAGGAACTCTATTCCATCCATTTCGGGCATCATAATATCACTGATGACGATATCCGGCATTTTAGCCAGGGCTTTATCTAATCCTTGCTTTCCATTTTCCGCTTCAAAAACCACATAATCTTTGCTTAGCACATTGCATATAAAATGACGTAGTTCTTCATTATCTTCAATAATCAGAATCCGGGTTTCTTTATTTTCATCTTCTATGAGCTTCCCCTCATTCTCTCTCTGCAATTCAGAATTCTCACTGTCATTCAGGATGAATTCTACATTGCTGTCTGCACTGAAGGTCTCATAGCTTCCTGGTAACCTGACCGAAAAGGTACTGCCTTCGCCTAATTTACTATCTACTTTTATGGTGCCATGCAGTAAGTTCATCAATTCTTTTACCAGAGACAGACCGATGCCTGTCGAGAGGTTCGGATCAGCCTCGTCTAAAGTTTCAAAACGAGTGAACAGTTGATTGATCTTTTGGGCATTGATACCACGTCCTTCATCTTTTACCTGTAAGTACAGATGATCCTTTTCACCGGTTACGGATAAAATTATCCTTTTCTCATTGGATGTATATTTGAATGCATTGGATAACAGATTAAAGAGAATCTTCTCCAGTTTATCCACATCTGTGTACATCACAAAAGAGTTGAAGTTGCAGTTCAACTGGAATTCTATATGTCGTTTGTGAGCCATGGAAGTGAAATTCTCATAGATTTTCATTATCAAAGGAATCACATCCAACTGTTCTACCATCACTTTCATCTTATCATTCTGTATCTTACGAAAATCCAGTATCTGATTGATTAGCCGTAGCATTCTGTCTGTATTTCGTTTGGCAACCTGCATATTCTCCAGGCCTGCGTCAGATAGTTTCTCATTACTGATGACTTCATCTATCGGACTGGCTATCAGTGTAAGTGGAGTGCGAAGCTCATGAGAAATATCAGTGAAAAAGCGTAGCTTCAGATTGGAAAGCTGTTGCTCGAAATCTACTCTGCGCTGCAAATTAGTGATGCGGATTACGATATATATTACGATGAGCAATGCAGCAATACCTATGACAATATAGAGCAATATCGCCCAGATTGTTTCGAAAAAGGTCGGTTCGATATGTATAGGTAAAGAAGTTGCGTTATCTACCCATACCCCATCTCCGTTAGTCGATTTTACCTGAAACAGATAGTCGCCTGCCGGTATGTTTGCCAGACTGGCTGAATGACTGTTTCCCAATTCAATCCACTGGTCATTCAATCCCTGAATGCGGTATGCATATTTTATGGCCGGAGAGTTTACGTAATCCAGAGCGGCGAATGTAATGGTGAAGTTCCGTTCGTCTGCCTTTAAGGATTGTATTTCTGTACTATTGAACACTTCTTGCCGGCGGGATGTATTATTAAGATAAATATCCAAATGCGAGAATACGATGGGAGGTACAAAATCGCTCTTATACAAGTCTTTGGGGGTAACACATAATGCTCCGAATTCCGAACCGAATATTAACTTCCCGGAAGAACACAAAACGGGCTTTGTCTCAGCCATTTGTATCTGATCGTTGTACTCTTCCAACAGATTCATATCGGCATCCAATTTTGATAATTTATTCTCTGAAGCAATCCATAGATTGCCTTCGGAGTCTTCGATTGCTGAAAGGGATAAATCGGGTACTTGCCCATTCGTCGCGTTATAATGTTTGAAAGTCAGCTTTTCGGATAGCCTGCTACTGTCATCCAACAGATTAATTCCTCCGCTCAGTGTTATGACCAACAATTTGCCATTATGGGTTTGGGTAATATTCAGTACATCATTGTTACTCAAACTGGAATAACGTTCCTCACAAACGTTATGGTAAAAACGGATGGCTTCCGGTCTTGCAAAATCAGAGGAGCAAGAGAGTAGTCCTCCTGTGGTTCCAATCAGGATAACTCCATTATCTGCCTCGTACAGGCAACGTACTTTCTCACATACATGAATCGGGTAGTTATTGAGAATATTTCCGGAGTGAATGAAACGCAGACCGGCACTTTCCGGTAAATGCTCTATCAGGTTGAGGCCTCCTCCAAAAGTTCCTATCCATATACGTCCTGCTGAGTCTTGCAAAATGGAGTAGATGGAATTGGAAGATATACTATACGGATTGTTTTTATCCGATAGGTGATGGGTAATCCGGTAACTGTTGTCTCTTTCGGGATGCAATAGATAAAGCCCGTTGTCTTTGGTTCCCAACCAGATGTTATGTTCTTTATCTTCGTAGATGCAATATACATCTATATTGAAGGTAACGGTAGGATCAGGTACTATTTTGCCTTCCCTTGAAAGATTTCCAATCCATTGTCCCGACGGATCGTAGAGACATACGTTGCTCGATTGCTTTTTGTGATTACGTTTCCATCCCACCCACAAGCGCTTCTGATGATCTTCCATCAAAGCACGTGCTTCTTTATGGTTATCGAATCTATATTCGAATTTCTTCCGGTGGAATGATAGGTATCCAAAACCATCTCCTTTGGTATACCACAGATTCTGATGGCGGTCGATAATATAACTGAAGGCCTGGAATGAAACAGGCTTCCGCATTCCCATTTCATAAGTAGATGCCTGCTCTAAGCAACGGTTTACCGGATTGTAAAAGCATAACTCACCTCCTGCGGGTTTGAGCCAGATACAACCATATTCGTCTTCATGCACAAAAGTACAAGGTTTATAGAAAGGGACTTCCGGGTATCTGGGATAATTCAATAAGGTGGTGTTTTCATTTTCCTTATCTAATAGGATTACTCCATTGTTGGCACCCAGTAGCCATAGATTTCCTTTTTTGTCTTCAAATACGTCTGAATCTATTTCTATGGGCATTTCATGGACTGTGAATTTTTCATTTGCCGGATCGTAAAGTATAATGCTTCTATTCTGTAGAATTACAATTTTATTATCCGCTAAACTTTTTAATCCTGTGATCTCTGATATCGGTTGTTCGGGAACACATGGCAATATATCCTGGCTTTGAGTATCATACCGGGTGAAGAAGCCTTTGGAAGTGGCCAGGTATATTCCACCGGGAACTTCCACCATAAATTCGAAAGGCATTAGATTAGATATGCTTTTCTGACCTACAATAAGAGCGCCTTTGTTAGTCAGAATCCATTCATCTCCATCCTTATCTTGGGTAATGCCATAAATGGTATCTCTTTCATTTCTTCCGGAATATAACTCGACGGACTCTGTCGCCGGAAACTTATTTTCATCTATGCGATACAGCTCATTCTGCATACCGACGGCCCAGGTAATCCCTTTTCCCAGTGCATACAATTTGCTAACTGAATTGGTGAGGCTTTTGTTAAAAAGGAAAGGGTCCTGGTATTCGTATGTCCGGGTGTTGAATAAGTAACAGCGTTTATCATAAGTCAGGCACCAGATGTTATTCAATGAACTCTTTTTAATTTTGGTAAAGCGATGATTGCTTATGCGGATAGGACTTTCCGGGTAAGTTTTATAATTATAGAATGAGTATCCGTCGAAACGTTCCAGTCCGTTCCAGGTGGACATCCATATATAACCATTATCATCCTGGATAAAATTATGGACGTTTTTCTGAGATAATCCGTCTTGTACTGAATAGTGCTTCATATTGATCAGACTTTGTCCGAACAACATAGGGGTGAATAAATAGAGTAGTATGGTGATGACCGGCTTTAGCATAGTATCTGTATTTTTCTGTTATACAAATATCGGGAAAAGTTATCAGATACCAATAAACTGATGAATTATTGCAATGATTAGACCTGAAATTATAAAAAGCGTACCCTATGTTCAGAATTTGTAAAGGAAAAGCTGAATATTATAATTCGATGTTTTATGAAATGTCTTCTTTTGCAAAGAATTATCTAACAAAATAAAAACAGGGATCATGAAACAGATTTTTATTTTCAGAAAGACGTATGCTGCCGTTATTCTGATAGGTTATCTGATGGCATTCTCTTCGGCAATGGCACAGCAAATGCCGCGACGCAATGCTTTACGCGAAACAAACAATGAATTTTTCAAGACTGAAGAAGCGCGTCGCATAGGCAATCAGGTGCTGGCGTTTCAGCGTTGTACCGGTGGTTGGCCGAAGAATATCGATATGACTCAAAAGATGAGTAATGAGGAATTAGCACAAGTCTTAAAGGAGAAGTCACGCCGTAACGATTCGACAATTGATAATGGCGCGACCACCATGCAGATGATTTATCTGGCTCGTTTATACAGGCAGACAAACGATGTGCGCTACCGTGACGCTTTCCGTCTGGCGGTGGAGTATCTTTTGGACGGTCAGTATGAGAATGGCGGATGGCCGCAATTCTGGCCGGAAATGCGCGGATATCAGGTACATATTACTTTTAATGATGATGCGATAGTTAATACACTGGAAATACTGCATGACATTATGACTGCTGAATTTCCTTATGACGGTGACCTCACCGACAAGGCAATGCGTCAACGGCTGTCGAAAGCTTTTGATAAGGGAATTGAATGTATTCTGGCAACACAGATCGTAACTGATGGACAGCTTACGGTATGGTGTCAGCAACACGACCGGGAAACCTTGAAACCGGCTTCGGCACGTGCCTATGAGTTGCCCTCGTATTGCTCGGCAGAGAGTGCTGCCATCGTGCGTTTACTTATGACGTTGCCTAAACCTGATGCACGTATTAAACGGGCTGTCCACGGAGCTATGAAATGGTTTGATACGTATAAACTCACCGGTTTGCGGTGTGAACGGTCGGTAGGAGAGCATGGTGTACGTGATACCCGCCTTGTAGAAGATCCGCAGGCCGGGCCGATATGGGCACGTTATTATGATTTGAAGTATTGCGAACCTTATGTTTGCGACCGTGATGGTTTGCCACGACGTCGATTGGAGGAAATCGGAGTGGAACGTCGCAATGGTTACAGCTGGTATAACAGTCGCCCGGCCGAGCTTTTCGAACAGTATGATATTTGGGCAGCTAAGTATGATCCGAAGCACAAGGTAAATGTTAGTCTGAATTCCCAAGGGGCTAATGAGAGGGGAATTATTGAAATGTATCGTCGTCCGGTGATGGACCGCACAGCTTTCGATGTGGTGGTGAAGCCGGGACAAAGTATCCAGGATGCCATTGAGAAAGCACCTGAGACACCGACAAATCCTTTCAAGATTCTTATATTAAAAGGTAACTATAATCAAAAGGTTATCATAGACCGTCCGAACATTGTCTTGGTAGGTGAGAGTCGTGACAGTACAGTGATTGTTTTAGCCGAGACTGCTAAGACAAGGACCATCACTCAATATCATGGAAAACCTGTGGGCAATGGTGTGATTGTGCTGCAAGAGGGGGCTGACGATTGTGTCATTAGCGGTCTGACAGTATATAACAATTATGGAACTACTGTTGAGAACACTACCACCCACCAGATGTCTATCTTTGGACGTGCTACACGTACCATTGTTATTAATTGCAATGTATGGGCTGATGGTAATGATGCACTTTCACTTTGGGCGCCGGCAGGCAATGGAATGTATTATCATGCCGATCTTTATCTGCGTTGTCCCGGAGTGGATTTTCTTTGCCCGCGCGGGTGGTGTTATGCTACCCGCTGTCGGTTTTATGGCGATGGCCGTGCACTGATTTGGCATGACGGTCGGGGTGATAAAAGTAAGAAACTGGTTATCACTAATTCGTCTTTTGATGCTCAATCACCAACTATTCTCGGTCGTTGGCATCATGACTCTCAGTTCTTTATTATCAATTGTCAGATGTCGGAACAGATTCTGGACTGCAATATTGGTTATGCTTATTCGGACAAAGTGCTCGATCCTTGTCCGTGGGGACAGCGTGTTTATTACTATGGTTGTCGTCGTCAGGGAGGCCATAGCGGTTGGTTGGACAATAATCTGCAACAGGCGGAGAGTGCACCGGCATTTTATGGCATCACTGCCCAATGGACGTTTGGCGGGAAGTGGGATCCGGAACGGAGAATTCGTGATCTTTGGAATGTTTTGGCTTATTGACGAAATAACCCTGTTGATAAGAGGAAAGGCGTGGTCGTAAGATTACGCCTTTTCTTATGGTTGGAGAGGGGGATACTGATGCTTTGTCGTGCCTCTGTTTGCTCCATTTAGTTTCTGCCTTTTGGAACAAAAGTACCTTGCCTGTGGAACAGAAGTTTCTCAAGTAAGAAATAAAAGTGTCTTACCTAAGAAATAAATGTCCCACAATAAGGAAACAAATGTTCCTATAAAGTGAAACGGGTGCTTTCTCGTAACGGGAGAGAAAAGAACAAAAGTGATTAGTGCCATTCGGTATATTATTTTTTAGACGCGGATGACACGGATAACGCGGATTTAAAAGGCTGCGCTATAAAAGTGGATAAAAAAAATCCGCGTTATCCGTGTCATCCGCGTCTAAAAGATTATTTATCATTTAACTCATAACCGTATAAAAAGAAATTATGCCTATATGTTTTGCTATAGGACAATCAATAGGATTGAAACCTTGTAATCTCTGTTTACGTAAAGGTTTACGTACCTTTTTGCTTTCTTTCCTTTTCCTTTTACATGCAATTCTTCTACTTTTGGCCATGTAAATCTATTTAAAACCAATTCTAATATTATATTTATGGAAAGAAGCCTCTTTAAATTTGCTCTACTAGGAGTCATGTTCTTGATCAGTCATTCCTCTTTTTCACAAATAACGGAACGGGAACGTCCTGCGGAGTGGAAACAATTAGTGAAAGGCGCCCGCTTTATGGATCGCTTTCTGCCGATGAAGGGAAATGTACTTTCCTCCGATACATGGGGTGCTGACTGTGTGCTTCCACGTTATGTAGATAATGGCATTGAAGACGGTATCTGGTCCTATTGGGGCGGAAATATCCGAAAAGGCGAAGATGGTAAATATCATCTATTTGTCTGTGGCTGGCTGGAATGTTCACCTAAAGGACATATGGAATGGCCTAACTCATACGTATTTCATACCGTAAGCGATAATCTGACAGGGCCTTTCAAGCCTGTTCGTATCATAGGTAAAGGGCATAATCCTGAAATATTCCGTGCTAAAGATGGCCGGTATGTTGTCTATGTAATTGATGGACGTTATGTATCCGATGATCTGAATGGAAAATGGGAATATGGAAAGTTTGATTTCAATGCACGCGACCGCCGTATTATCGAAGGCCTGTCTAATCTTTCATTTGCCCAGCGTGAAGACAGCTCTTATGTGATGGTTTGTCGTGGTGGTGGTATCTGGGTTAGCAGAGATGGACTATCGGAATACAATCAACTGACCGACAAACGGGTTTATCCGGATGTGGACGGTCGGTTTGAAGATCCGGTAATCTGGCGCGATCATATTCAGTATCATCTGATTGTTAATGATTGGCTGGGACGTATTGCTTTCTATCTTCGTTCAAAGGATGGAGTGAACTGGGTGGTCGATCCGGGTGAAGCTTATATGCCGGGAATTGCTGTACATGCAGACGGACAGCCGGAAGACTGGTTCAAATATGAACGCCTTAAAGTGTATCAGGATGAATACGGACGTGCCATTCAGGCTAATTTCGCAGTAATCGATACGCTTAAAAATGAAGATAAACCTTTTGATCACCATAGCTCAAAGAATATTAGTATTCCCTTGAATCCGGGATTGTTGCTTACCATATTGGACGAGAAATCTATCATCTCGGGCACAAAAACAATTCGTGTGAAGATACAAGCGGAAGAAGGCTTCAATCCCCAGACAGATATAGATGTGAATTCCTTGCGCTTCGGTGCTTCTGAAGAAGTGAATTATGGCAGAGGCTGTCAGGTATTGACCACAGAAAATGCGGGCAAGGACTTGATTGTAACTTTCAATGGCAAAGGAAATGGTATCACTAAAGATGAATTTGCTCCGAAGTTGATTGGAAAATACAAAGACGGAAGAATGCTTTACGGGTATGCGCGTTTGCCATACATTGATTATATAGAACCGATCCTTTCAGCTCGTGCCCCAATCTTTACCAAATCCGGAAAGGGACTGGAATGTACAGTGGAAGTACAGAATTTCGGTCAGGTAGAATCGAAGAAAGCATTGGTGGAAGTCGGGTACAAAAAGGAAGGGAAAACAATAAAAGTAGCTTCCGGTATGGTTCCGGCATTGAAGCCTTATGAAAAAACAGATCTATTGCTTTCTGCTAAGGATAGGTTTGAGGAAGGAAAGGAATATGATTTGATAGTGACACTCTATTCCGGCAAAAAAGTATTGTCAACATTTAATCTGAAAAAGAAAGTATTGGAGTAATTTGAGAAAGCTATCTATTCCAATGATTTGATAAGGGGATAAATATTCCGCTTACAAGGTATTAACTTCCTGTCGACAAGGTATCAACTTCTTGTCAACAGGAAGTTAACTTTTTGTATGCAAGGAGTTGATACCTTGTAATATGTTGATAAATAGATTCTTCCTGTTTTGCTCAATCCTGATATAAAAGATTCTGTTCGTAAGCGGATAATTGAAATTATACCGTCAATATCTTTCGGAAACTTTCATTAAATTCCTATCTTTGCGAAAACCCGTATTACTTGAATGAGGTGAAATGATACTCGATGTTACTTCATTATGTAATTGATTTCTATAAAGAGTCAACAATAACAGGCGGGTAGTCGTTATTAGGTTATAGTTAAATTTCATTTTATGAAACATTTCGTTCTTTTTGCCTGCGTGGTTGTTGGTTTGATTTTTGCCGGATGTCGTAACCGGCAGGAACCACCTGTGCCGGTAGTTGTGCAGGAGGCTGAACCTAAGGATACGGCTGTGCTGGAATTTCCTCATCCTAAAGAGAAACAGTTGACCGCTGCCGATATTTCTCTTACCAAAGAATTGCTCTATGACCAGCATACCCTCGAAGATACCTATCCATATAAGGATACGGTACGCTCTTTCAAATGGGATGTAATCCGGAACTGTCTGGCTTATATTGAGAATATGCAGCGCGATACTACCGCAAGGTGGGTGGTGTTGCAGAATTATAAGAATCTGAATAAAGAAGCTCCCCTGGTACGTAAGTTCGTGCGGAATGTGTACCGCCGTGTATCTGATACATTGGGCGTGGAGCGCTATCAATCGGTGCCGCTGTATCTGCCCGCTGATACGTTGGTACCCGAACGTTATGGTAGAGATGGTACTATCGCTTATCTGAAAGGCGAGGAAGGAAGTTTTTACCGGATATTACCCGCCACTTTTGAAGAAGAATGGCTGGCGCCACGCAGTTATCTGAAACAATTGCCGGATAGCACCGTCTTTAATCATGTGATTTTTGTCGACCGCCTGGATCAGAATATTACTACCTTGGAACATGTCTCGGAAGGTGAGTGGAAGATACGCAGCATGAATCCTGCCACTACCGGAATGCATGCTCCACCTTATGCTCAGGAAACCCCATTGGGAATGTATCTGCTTCAACAGAAGAAAACGCGTATGGTGTTCCTGAAAGACGGTTCGGCGGAGACAGGAGGCTATGCCCCCTATGCCAGTCGTTTTACGAACGGAGCTTATATTCACGGAGTGCCGGTGAATGCACCGCGTACAAGTATGATTGAGTATAGCTGGTCGTTAGGGACTACTCCACGTTCGCATATGTGTGTGCGCAATGCCACTTCACATTCCAAGTTCGTTTTCGATTGGGCACCTACCGAACGCTCTTTGGTTGTGGTGATTGAATAGTGAATCCTCATTTTTAACTATCTGTGTGATAGGTGTCTGGAGAAAAAAATGTAATTTAGCCGCCGTTATTTCTCTGGCTAAAGTTTTATGTTGCGATTTATTGTATTCATTTTATTCTTATTTCTTCCTTGTACCTTATTTCTGGGCGGCAAGTCGTCAGATAGCACTCCTGATTCTGCTGAAAGGGCTGCTGCATCTGATGTTGAGGCTTATGCGAGCTTATACCGTTCCATGCAGTTGGAAGGAGTCGTTAACTGGAAAGCTTTCCGGCAGGCTGTAGCAGGTTATTATAAAATAGACAATCGCAAGCGGGAGGTGTTGACATTGATAGACTTTTCCCGTCCTTCTACCGCAAAACGTCTTTTTGTATTTGATATGAGGGAGCGTAAAGTACTTTTTTCATCGGTTGTTTCACACGGAAAGAATAGCGGTGATAACTATGCCACTTCCTTCTCCAACGAATATGGTTCCTACAAAAGTTCACTGGGGTTCTATCTTACAGAATCTACTTACCAGGGAAAGAATGGGTATTCGCTTATTTTGAATGGTTTGGAAAAAGGAATCAATGACCGGGCTCGTGAGCGTGCTATTGTGATGCATGGGGCGGCTTATGCCGATCCTTCGGTAGTCAGCCGAGGAGGACGTTTGGGAAGAAGCTTTGGTTGTCCGGCTGTTCCGCAAAAACTTTCCCGTCCTATCATTGATGCCATCAAAGGAGGAAGTGTGATGTATATCTATGCTGAAACTCCCGAATACCTGGCACATAGTTCAGTCTTGAAAGGTGCGGACGGACTGTAGTTTAATTCTTTTCATGGCGAAGCATATTTTTGATGTTTGTCAATTCCTGTAATCTTATCTTTTCATACCTTTGCGTGCAATTTTCAGAGGATTAATTTATGGCAACATCAAGAGAAATGACGGCAGGACGCGCATTGCCGTTGATATTCAATTTCACTATGCCTCTGTTGATGGGAAACCTGCTACAACAGACATACTCTCTGGTCGACGCGGCAATCGTAGGTAAATTCTTGGGCATAAATGCACTGGCCTCGGTTGGAGCAAGTACTTCGGTAGTTTTCCTTATTCTTGGTTTCTGCAATGGATGTTGTGGAGGTTTCGGTATTCCTGTGGCACAGAAATTCGGAGCGCGGGATTATAGCACGATGCGTCGTTATATATCGGTCAGTTTGCAACTGGCGGCGGTGATGTCGGTGGTGATTGCGGTGGTTACGAGTATTCTGTGTGGGGATATCCTGCTGATGATGCGTACACCGGATATCATATTCCAGGATGCCTACTATTATTTATTGATAACGTTTATCGGAGTTCCCTGTACTTTCTTTTATAATTTGTTGTCCAGCATCATTCGTGCTTTGGGCGATAGTAAGACGCCTTTCTGGTTTCTGCTGTTCTCTGCTGTGCTTAATATTTTGCTTGATTTGTTCTGTATCCTGGTGCTGGATTGGGGAGTGGCAGGGGCTGCCATCGCTACGGTCTTTTCACAAGGTGTGTCGGCTGTGTTGTGTTATGGATACATGATGCGCCGTTTTGATATATTGCGGGGAACACCGGATGAACGGAAATTCAACGGTGCTCTGGCACGGAGATTGATGTATATCGGTGTACCTATGGGATTACAATTTTCGATTACCGCTATCGGAAGCATCATGTTGCAAAGCGCCAATAATGCATTGGGAACTGCTTGTGTAGCAGCTTTTACGGCTGCCATGCGCATCAAGATGTTCTTTATGTGTCCGCTTGAAAGTCTGGGCATTGCTATGGCTACTTATACCGGACAGAATTATGGTGCGGGCAAGCCCGAACGCATTTGGATGGGAGTAAAGGTAAGTGCGTTAATGATGATTATTTATTGGGCATTTACGTTCTGTGTATTGATGCTGGGTGCACGTACGTTTGCCTTGCTTTTTGTGGAAGCGTCTGAATTGGAAATATTGAAGGACACGGAGTTGTTCCTGCATATTTCCGTGTCCTTCTTCCCGGTTTTGGGATTGCTCTGTATTCTGCGATATACCATTCAGGGAGCGGGATATACCAATCTTGCTATGCTTTCCGGAGTTTCCGAAATGATAGCACGTGTGCTGGTCAGTCTTTATGCAGTGCCCGCTTTCGGCTATCTTGCGGTCTGCTTCGGTGATCCGACGGCATGGATTGCGGCTGTCCTGTTCCTGGTGCCGGCATTTATTTTTGTATATCGGAGGTTGCTCCGGATGAGGAGAGAACAGTGAGTATAATTCCCGTACCTCCTCCCGGTGCCTGTGCTATTTGCAGGGTCGATTCACCGGTTACTTCCTGTTCTTCTATTATCACCGGGTATGGGTTGGTACGATAATCAGCCTTATCTCCATCTCTGTAGATAACAGCCTTATATCGTTTTCCTTTATCCAGAAAGGAGAGGGGAAGTTGCATCTCCCGAGGTTGTTCATTAGTGATACTTCCTATAAACCAACGTCCGCTGCTTCCGCGTTCTTTACGGGCAATTGTCACATATTCGCCTATTTTTGCCTCGGGTACTATGGTTTGCTCCCAAGTAGTAGGGCAGGTGGTGATAAATGAAAACGGTTCAGGGTTCCGTTCATAGTTTTCTATTTCATCGGAGGCCATTTGCAGGGGACTGTATAACACAACGGATAAAGCCAATTGTTTGGCAAGCGTTGTTTGTACACGCGTCTGAGGCAACACCGGATTTTCGAAGCGGAAAGTGCCGGGGGTGAAATCCATGGGACCTGCCAGCCCACGGGTGAAGGGGATGATGGTAGTGTGTACGGGAGGATTGCCGCCATCTTTGTCCCAGGCATCCCATTCCTGCCCTCGTACACCTTCTTGTGTCATCAGATTGGGGAAGGTGCGTTGCAGTCCGGTGGGCATCACGGGTTCGTGATTGTCAATCATAATATGCTTGTCGGCTGCCAGTTCAATAACTTTCCGGTAGTGACGTACACCAAACTGGCTGCTGTGTCGCTCTTTGCCATCCAGCAGTTTGCCTACATAGCCTGTTTTGACTATTTGCACGCCGTGATCTTTATATAAATTGAAGGCTGCTTCTATTTGGTTTTCATAATCAGATACCCAGCCGTCCGTTTCATGATGGCCGATAAGCGTCACGCCTTTGGAAGCGGCATAGTCGGTGATTTGTTTCAGGTCAAAGTCAGGATAAGGTTCGGTAAAGTTGAAATGATAAGTATCCCAACCTTTGTTCCAGCCTTCAATAAGTACTCCCTGAAAACCGTGTCGGGCGGCAAAGTCTATATGCCGCAGTGCATTGGCAGTGGTAGCGCCGTGGCGTGGGCCTGTGTGCCAGGTGTGTTTATGCATGTGGTAAGTCCACCAGATTCCAATGTATCTTCCGGGTTGTATCCAGGATGTATCCTGGCGGCAAGGCTCGTTCAGATTCAGCATAAGGCGTGACAGGAGTAAATCACCTGCGCTTTCAGCAACAATCATCGTACGCCAGGGAGTGACACCGGGAGCTTTCATAAATACTTTTTCTCCCGTAGACCATGGAGTGAGATTGGCTTTCAGGGTCATACTACCTTCTTTAGGGATAAGATTCATGGCTGCATAATCTGTCAGATTGGCTTCATGGATGCTCAGGAAAAGTCCGTCATTGGTTTCCATAGTGAGCGGTGTGCTTACCCAACCGAGTTTACTGACAGGAGATGCCTCGTAGAGTGCTTCATAAAAATGTGCTTCGTAAGGTATGGACCAGGCTTTATGATCACCGGTCAATGCAAACTCTGTGAGTTCATCCATGATCACAAAGTCTTTTAATGCTTCCTGTTCCGGAAATTCGTAGCGGAAGCCGAACCCGTCATTGAACAGCCGGAACACAACATTGAATTTTCGTTTGGGGGTGGATGTTTTCTGTACGCGAATGGTCATCTCATGATAGTTGTTTTCCACAATCCGGTCTTCTCCCCAGATTTGTTCCCATGTCCCGCTGAATGAATGGTGAAGAGCTTCAGTTATTTCCAGATGGCCAGCAAGTGTATCTTCTTTCAGGATAAACCCGAGGCGTGACTTATCGAGTATGGACTTTCCATTTCGTGAGAGTTCATAATAGAGTTTTCCGTTTTCTGTTTCTACATGCAGGCAGAGATTACCATCGGGAGAACTTACAGAGAGTTGCGATGCCGGATTGCAACCTGTGCAGAGGAAAACGATAAAGCTTACCCATAACAGAGAATAATTAGGAAGTCTTTTCATGATTTCTTTCTTATTTTTATATAGTCCAGTTCAAAGCATCCGCCTTTGGACGTACTGTTCTGAATGATTATATAATTAATACCGTTTTGCAGGGATATTTCTGTTTCCGCAGTTTGCCAGGCTGTTTTGTCAGCCTGTACAGGAAGTTGCAACAATTTCTCTATCGCCATATCATTGACGATAATCAAAACCGCTGCGTCTGCAGCTCCTGTATTTCGATATCTGATTTCCAGCGGATAGTCCCCTGTTTGGGGAACTTCCACTGTAAAGAGTACATTGGCGCCGGAGTTTTCAAGTCCTGTGACGTAGCCGGCACCACTGTAAGTATTCTCTTGTTTGCCATCGTTATCCTGTCCGGAATCGGATTCCTTGCAGGATAACAGGAGACAAGCCATTAGTAATAGATTGTAGTACTTCATTTACTTGATTGATTTTGCTCCATCCCTTACGGAAGCTGTTTCTGCTTCTATTTTCAAGGTCTTGTGTTGAATACGGATTACTTTACATTCATGGGGTCGCAATTCTACAGTGTATGTTCCCGACATACCTCCCAAGTCTTTGCGTTCCCATAAATCCCGTACATTGACGGCTTGCCCGTCTTCAATGCCCAGTTCACGACGGAAGTCAATGCTGCGTGTCTGTGGAGTACTTTCACGGTTGAATAATCCTACCACCCAATCTCCGTTAGGCAACTGGCCGATCCATCGGGAACTGTTTGCTGCATCCCGAAAGTCGTAACTCAATGGTTTGGCGGCAAAACCGAGACTGTTCAACTCGTTCATTTCCGGATTCTGGTAAACCCAGGCGTGATCTCCAATCGTATCATACTGGTCGGCAATGGCAAGTGCAGAACCTCCCATAATCATCAGCGAGAAAAGGAAGCGGCGTTCGTTGTCATTTGCCAGTTTATTCATACGCATAAAGTCACCGTCCAGTATCATTTGCCCTCGTGCACCGACATCGGCAAAACCAATGAATCCGTCGAAAGCATTACCGAATTGCGGCCAATGGTCTTTCTGCTGCCCGCGGCGGCGGTTGCTGACAAAGTCCCAGTCACCGTCGAAGCAGTCATCGTCAATGCGTATCATATCCCCGTATTTCAATTCCGTCTTGGCATGATTATAACAATGAGGCATCACAAGACTGAGGAAAAGATCATCTCCGGCAGCTTCGGCAATCCATGCCAATGCTTGTTCGTAGCGGCGGGTGCCATAGTTGGTTTCATAGTTTTCCAGGAAATCTATGCGAAGATAGGCGACACCCATTTCCTTGAAATAGCGGACATAATTCTGAATCCATTCTTTGGCTCCCGGTTTATCCACATCCACCCAATACAGAGGATCGTTGAACGATTTGTATCCCACAATGTCTCGGGTATGGTAAGAAGTTCCTTTTACAGGCAGATTCTGTTCATAGGCGGCACGGGTCAGCCACATGGGGTTGTAATAGACTCCCATCTTCATACCCCGTTCTTGCAGGTATTTAGTCCAGTAGCTGAAACCGTTTTTCCAGTCACTGTTGTACTTGGTGATATAGCCGCTCTCATTGACGGTTTGTGCAGCTTCTATCCATCCGTCGTTGCAGATCATGTCGTAACCGTAGGGTTTGAAAGTCTTCTCCATCCAGTCGATGTTTGCTTTCCAGCGCTCCTCACTGAGAGGAACGTTGGTTACAAAACACTCTTCGTAGGCAATCCAGTATCTGGGTCCCGTACCGTGACGGGTGAAGGGACTGTCACGGGCTATGGAAGACTGGGGACAGGATGATAAGAATAAGGCTGCAAAACCTAATAGTAACTTCAAATGGTTCATAATGGTAAAGTTTGGGGGTTAATTCACTTTTTCTACTTTCAGTTTCAGAGTTTGGGTATTTACGGTTAACTTGTATTTGCCGTCCGTTCCTTCGGGAATACCCCAGAAGTGGTCGCGCAGGTTGCCTTCCATTTCTGAACATTTAAACATGGGGGATTCACCGGGTGTCACAATCTTGACGTTTCCGTTATGGTCTACACTTTCAGGCACCAGATAATTAACCTTATCCCAATCTCCCTTTTCAAGGCAGAATTTGAATTGCTTGTTTTCGTCACTGTAGATCAGGTTTACCTCTGCCGTATAGATTCCTTCTTCATCCGGATCGGGTGTTAGTCCGGTCGGATTGCCGGAGTCCCATCCGAATGCACTTCCTAAACCATAAATTGTCTTTATCTCCGGTTCCGGTTCTTCAGTTTCATCGCTGATCTTTTCGAGGGTTAGTTTCAGCTTCTTTACGTTCACTGTAATCCGATAGGTGCCATCGCTTCCTTCGGGTATTCCCCAGAAGTGGTCGCGCAGGTCGCCTGTCATTTCGGAGCACATCAGCATATCGTATTCTCCGGGAGTGATGACTTTCACGGCAGTACCATCATCTGTTGCGGTAGGTACCAGATAACGTACTTTGTCCCAGTCTCCCTTTTCGAGGATGAATTTGAATTGCTTGTTCTCTTCGGAGTATTTGATGACTTTATCTATGGTGAACGTATTCTGCTCAATCAACTTCAGTTCTGTGGGGACATTGGAATCCCAACTGAATATAGTGCCGAGTCCGTACAGTTGCGTGTAGTTTTCAACGGGTTCCACTACAACAATTTCTTTATCTTTCTCGCATCCTGCCAGTAGGGGGAGGAGGGCAAAGATGAATATAAGCTTATTGATTATTTTCTTCATGGTTATCTGATTTTAAATTGTAAGTTGTTATATCCGAGAGCCTTTCATCGGCATTTGAGTTCCCTTTGAGGAAACAGTTTGTTTCCCGGTGTGAAACTGGTAGTTTCAAGGCATGAAACTCCTGGTTTCAAGCAATGAAACTGTTGGTTTCTCGGTATGAAACTGAGAGTTTCAAATGATGAAACTATTGTTCACCTAAGGGGATGTTTTTTACCGGTTCGTATTAATTATATCCCGGGTTCTGTTTCAGTGTATGATCCGCTCCCATCATATCCCGTGGGATAGGGAAGATATCCCAGTGTGAGTCTGCATCGGGCTTCTTGTCCCACCATTCTTCCGTACAGTACAATCCCCAGCGGATAAGATCAGTCCGGCGTCGTCCTTCGGCAAGGAATTCACGTCCCCATTCATCGTAAAGCTCATCTTGCGTCAGGGTTACTGTACCTTCGGGTTTGTACAGGTATTCTGCCCATGTATCTTGCGGATAGTTACGTTTGCGTACCGCATTCAGCAGTTTTGCAGCCCCGTCCACATCGTTTGCTTTGAATTTACATTCCGCCAGTGAGTAATAGATTTCCGCCAGACGAATTTCATTGTAATCGGCTTCGCGTTTACCCGCGTCTTCGTCACTGTAGATGGGATACTTCACAAAATGCCATCCGGAGTTATGGTCGCCGGTATTCATGTTTGAAGTGCGGTCGGCGGGAAGTTGATCCGGAGCGAGTTCGTGAAATACTCCTACCTGGTCGCGGATGTAGATCTCATATCCTCCTACGGGGGAAGTTACTTTCTTTTCGGTGCCGTCATCGGCGATATAAGGCAGGTAGCCATAAAGGAACATACCTTCACGGGTACTGTTGCCCAGGTTCTTATACATGGTCAGGCGATAATCTTTCGGATATTTCTTGAATTTGCTGACAAATTTACCGAGTTTGAAGTTGTATTCATTATTATTCAGGTCGAGACTGGGTTGCAAGGCATATTTGGTATTGAAGTCTCCTTGTTTGAAAGCACCGAAGTAGAAACGCGCATTGACAGGGACGGCCCACCAGTATGTATCACCCGAATAGTGCCAGTAACTACGCCCGTAGGACGACGGGAAAGCAAAGATGGTTTCGTTGCATTTATCGTTTGTCCAGTCGAAAACTTCGTCCCAGGTCTTTCCCAGTTCGTAGAAGCCATAGTCACCGTCCAGAATATTTTGGGCATAGGTGGCGCATTCCGTATATTTAGAAGTGCCGGTCCATTTTTCTGCATTCAGATAGAGGCGTACTAACAATGCGGCTGCACCGGCTTTGGTCCATTGTCCTTGTGCTATCCCGTTTCCGGCATTACCATTTTTGGCAGGCAATGCTTCGATAGATGTTTTCAGTTCCGTTTCGATAAAGCTGAACAGTTCCTGCGGCGTCACTTGCCCGACGGAGTTCTTGCTCTGATCCAGGCTGACAGCTAACGGCACATTGCGGAAAGCATCCAGCAGACGAATGTAGAACCATGCGCGTAATGCTTTGTTCTGCGCGATGAAGTTATCCATTTCCGGCTGTGACATATTGAATTTGGCAGGGTCCAGCTTTTGCAGGTCATCTATGACGGAATTGGCCTGCATAATTCCGGTGAAACAGTTTTCCCATTCACTTTTGATGGATTCATTGTCGGCAGCCCAGGTGTGGTAGTGCAGATATTGCCATTTGGCATTGTCATACCACCAGCCATCGCGTGCCCAGGTACCCAATTGATCGGCACAACACTCTTGCAAAACCTGGCGCGGTCCGATGCTGTAGAATCCATGTTCGAAGGGGCGGAATGTAGCTTTGATAATATCATCCTTTGTATTGTAATAGTTGGTAGACATAATTTGGTCGTATACCGTTTCCGTAAGGTCGGTGCATGCGCTGAGGGAGCCGAGAAGCAATGCTCCTGCCAGCGAACCGGTTAATATATTCTTGAGTTTCATATTTCTATTGTTTTTAAGGTTATACATTTAGAAGTCTAATTGAACACCGAACATTACCTGTGTAGTGGAGGGATAGTATCGGCGGGTACCTTCCGTACCGTTCAGGTTCACACCCGGAGTCAATCCGTTGGTCTGGTAAGTCGAAGGATCTAAACCATTGAAACCTGTAATGGTGGCAAGATTCTTTCCGGTGACGTAGAGGCGGGCACTATCCAGCCATTTGTTATTGATCTGGAAAGTGTAGCTCAGGGTTACCATATCGAGCTTCACATAGTCGCCGCGTTCAATGAAATAGTCGGTCAGCACATTCTTACCTTTCTTAATGGCCGCATTCTTGGTATATGCTTTTTTCAGCACATTGCTTTGCATACTGGGAATGCCCCAGTAGAAGTCGTGTACATTGAAGAGGTCGAAGCCGAAAGCACCACGCAGGAAGATGGTCAATCCCCAGTTCTTATACGTCAAGGTATTGGTCATGGAAGCTGTGAACTTGGGAAGTCCGTTACCGGTTACCCGTTTGTCTTCTTCTTTGGCATCAGATATTTTAATCATCTCCGTATTGTCTTTGTTCCATACTACCCAGTCGCCATCGGCATCAATACCGGCATATTTCCAGGTGTAATAGTTACCTAGGCGTTGTCCTTCTTCTATGCGTTGCAACTTGCCCGGTTGATTCGGACTTTCCATATTCGCCAGATCGTAATAGTTCTGTCCGGTGAACTCGTTGTTGGAGAATTTGAGGAACTTGTTCTCATTGGTGGCGCCTACCAGATTGACGGTATAGCTGAAATCTTTCATCTTCACCGCCTGGATATTCAGATCGACTTCAATACCGGTGTTGCGCATGGTACCTACATTGACAAAAGTGGTAGAGAACAAGTATGGAGGAACCGGCACATTATAGTCGCCCAGCAAATCTTGTTGCTTACGGTTGTAGTAATTGACCGAACCGCTCAATATTCCTTTAAACATGCTGAAGTCCACGCCGATGTTCCAGTTTTTACCTTTTTCCCATTTCAGCCCCGGATTAGGATTCTTACCTGCACCCCATACAGTGAAGTACTGACCGTTGTAGTAGTAACTGCCGAAACTGCTCATGGTAGACAAAGACAGGTAATTGCCGAAATCCTGATTACCGGTTACACCGTAGTCACCACGTATTTTCAGGTCATCAATCCATGTGATGTCTTTCATGAAAGCTTCTTCGCTGATACGCCAACCGGCAGATACAGCGGGGAAATAACCCCATTTATTGTCATCTCCGAAGCGGGAAGAACCTTCGTATCTCAAAGAAGCGGTCATCAGGTAGCGGTTTTTGTAGTCATAGCTCAGGCGGCCGAAGAAAGCAATCAGTTTAGAATCGCTTTTGTTGGTACCCATTTCGTTGCGTCCTTCTTCCTTGGCCCATTCACCGGAACCGAGGTTGTTGTACAGAAGTCCGTCGGAAGAGAAATCCTTATTGGCGGCATTCAGACCTGAATTCTGGAAGTATTGATACGAGTAGCCTACCATGGCGCGGGCACGGTGTCCCTTCAATTCCATAGCGTAGTTGCCTAGCCATTCAAGACTATGCTGGCGGTACTTGCTGTAAGTGCGGCTGGCTTCTCCTTTATAGTCGTTCTTCATAGCCAGGCGGCTCGTGGAAGGACGGAACCAGTAGTCGAAATTATCCGATTGCTGGTCGGCAAAAGTCAGTTGCGTACTGAGGGAATGAATGGAATGACCATCTTTGGCGAGTAGGGGAAGTAAGTTTAGCTTCACAGTGGCATCCCAGTCCAATAGTTTGGTTTCACCACCGTTTTGTTCCAGCTTCAGTTCCTCTACAGGATTCCATAAGGCTTCCTGCCCGGTGAAGTCAGAATAAAGATTCGGATTTTCCGGATCAAACAGTGGGGTAGTGGGGTTGGCATCCATGGCTATCTTGAATGCATCCCAGGAAGAATTTTCACGGTAAGCGATACGCGGTGCGATATTTACGGAGAAATCTAACAGTCCGTTTTTAGTGGTATGGTTGATAGAGGCGCGTGCACCATACTCTTCGCGACTGGAACGTATATCGATACCGGTTGCATTGCGGTAATCCACACTGACGCGGTAATTACTCTGGCTGGTGCCGCCGGACAATGTGACGGTATGCTGGTGGGTGAAACCGGTACGGGTAATCTCGTCAATCCAATTGGTAGCTCCACCCAGATCACTGGTCGGATTGTTGGGAACACGGTATTCGCGGAACTCTTCGGCAGTCAGTTGGTCGAGTTCATGCAGAGGAATACTGGCGGTCAGCATACCATTATAGGTCGCATGGAATTTACCGTCGCGTGATCCCTTCTTGGTTGTGATGACGATTACACCGTTGCTACCTCGTGTACCGTAGATGGCGGAGGCTGCACCGTCTTTTAGAATATCCATGGAGGCGATATCGTTGGGATTGATATTCGTCAGGTTACCACCGGGAATGCCGTCGATTACGATCAACGGGCCCAATCCGGCAGCACGTGAGGAAATGCCGCGAATCTGGATACTTGCCTGGTTGTTAGGGTCGGCGGCAGCTGTGTTGGTTACGGATACACCGGCCACTTTTCCCTGTATCATCATGGAAGGATCCAGACTGCTGATATGGAGAAAATCCTTACTGGAGATGTGTGATACGGCAGAAGTAAGTTCTTTCTTATCCAGCGTTCCGTATCCGATAACGACTACTTCGTTCAGAGCCTGCACATCGTCTTCCATACGAATATTGATAGTCTTACGCCCGTCTACTTTCACTTCCTGTGTTTTGTAACTGATGAAGGAGAAGCGCAGGGAACTTGTGGGGCGGACGGTCAGCGAATATTTACCGTCGACATCAGTTATGGCTCCGTTAGTGGTTCCTTTTTCTGCAACGGATACGCCAATCAGAGGTTCATTGTTGGTGTCCGTCACTATTCCTGATACTTTGACTGTTGCATTTTGGGCGTTCAGTAATGCAGGGAGTAGGAAGAACATTCCAAGGAGTACATGAAAGTACATTTTCCAAGGATAAATCTTAGTTTTCTTTTTCATGGTACAATGATTTAAATGAGTTAATAGGTTCAATGAATTTTTTCCTTGGGACAAATGTATTTCGTATAGGCGGGAGAAAAAAGCAATGAAGACGGGATATAGAATGATAAAAGGAGGAATACGTTGATATTCAAATCAATGCATTCCTCCTTCCAACGGAAAATTAAGGTCTGTTTTAGAGCCTTTTCAGAGATATTGCGGGGCTAAATTCCTTTCTTTATTTGCATAATGTATTCTTCGAACTCTTCTTTCGGCACAATTGTTTTTCCTTTTACCCGTGCCTTATATACATATATAGTATTAATAGATAAGTTGAGGAATTTGGCAATCCGCTCGTTTTCGGTTACTCCCAAACGAATCAGGGCGAAGATGCGCAATTCTGGTGGCAGGTTGCCTGCCTCATCCAGAATCACCTGGTCTTCCGGGCGGAAGAATTTATTGTATTCCGTCAGGAAATTCGGGAAGAGCTTCAGGAAAGTCTGGTCGAAGGATGAGAACATATTCTCCCGTTCGGACTTTATATCGAACTCTTTATGCGTGATTTGTAAATCATTGAATTGGCGTGCTTTCAATTTACGATCCTGCTTTTTCAGCAGATTCTCTACTTTGTCCAGGTAATCGGACTTGCCATAAAGAGACTGGAAGATATATTGGTCCTTAATCTCGTTGGACTCTTGCAGTTTTCCATTCACTTCTGATATTTCATTGAATTGCTGCTGAATGGATTGTTTGGCAGTTTTCAGCTTTTTCATCTGCTTATAAATGATGGACAGGGTGACTAAAAGAGAGATGACCAGCAGGCTCATTACCGCCAATGATATTGTAACTTCCCTTTTCCTTTCTTCTATCAGGGTGAGGCGTTGCTTCTCAATGATGGGGAGTATAGTGTTTATTTCCATCTTACGGTGTCGGGCATTGTAGAAGTTTGTTTCCTCCAGTGCTATCTGAATGTATCTGCTGGCACGTAATACGTCTCCTTTGCCATACAGATAACTCGAAAGTTCTTTTTTAGCAGTCGTTTCCCGGGTGGCGGAGCGTATATCCTGTATAGCTGATAGTGCCATGTAGTAAATGGCGTGTTCAAAATCTCCCATCCCTATGTACATACGTCCCAGCATGGAGTAGATGATTGCTTTTTCATGCGGACAAACGTCGTAATCATTCAGCATTTGCTTGTACATCTGTATTTTCTTCTCATTGTCACCTACACTGAATTTGAAAGCTTCTATTTTCTGGTGGTAGAAAGTGTGGTCGGGGGTATACAGTAGGGCGGAGTCACAGTAGAGGGTTATTTTCTTGTTGTAATCAGCATTGAAAGGGGTACCTTCATTGTAACTGCTCATATCGGAATACAATCTCATACAGAGCTGGTAGTATTCCGACTTAATGGAGTCCGGGGCATTTGCAACATGAATGGAACGCATCATGTCATATGCTTCTTTGAATAAACCGGTGGAAAGGTAACAGTAAAACAGGTTACAATCTGCCTGAATAGATAGGTTCTTATCGGTCAGGCGGTGTGATATTTCCTCTGTTTGTATGGCGTAGGAGTAAGCTGAATCGTATTGATAAGTGATATATTCATTAAACAGACGGTTGCAAAGATTATACTTTTCCTGCTGGTTCTTGACGTATCGGAATTGCTGTTTGATGTTTTCTAACTTCTTTTCTTTTTGCTGGTAGTAGATTTCACGGTGTTCTATCTCGCTATCGAGGACAGAGAGTATAGAATCCACACGTTCTTTGGCGGATAATCCAATAATCTGGCATAGGAGCAAGAGGCTGAATAGGTATTTCATGATATGATGTGGGTTAAGAAAGTACTGCAAATTTAGAGATTTATTTTAAATATTACTTGTGAGTAAGAAAAAATAGTCGTTAACTTGTTTGTAGAAACTGATATAAAGTAAGAGTATATGTGAATATGTAATTTTCCCTCGTCTATGATGAAGTGAAGAGAATAGATCCCGAGATTCTGATAACCGAAGAATATAATAAAGAGGATTAATAATGAATCGAAAACAACTAACTATCGAAGCGGAACTTACGCTGGAAGAACTGCGTTTTGCTGAGGACCTACGAGGTATTGTTCGCTCTAATCTGCAAAAGGTATATTCAGCAATTAATTTTGGTCAGGTAAATACCAACTGGAACATTGGCCGACGCATTGTGGAAGAGGAGCAACATGGACAAACGCGTGCTGAATATGGAAAGCGTGTGATTGCCATCGCTTCGCATTTTGACACATTTGAGAATGAATTGGAGTTACTACCTTGGTCACACTACGAGCGATTGATGCAAGTGACTGATAAAGCTGCCCGCATTTGGTATATGCATGAAGCCGCCAAAGAAATATGGAGTTTCCGTACGCTTAACCGCAACATAAATACACAATACTACGAGCGTATGCTGCTTTCACAAATGTCTGATGAGGTAAAAAATGAAATAATGCAGAATACCGCTCATTGCCTTTCAGTGCCGAATAGCGAGCAATGTTCTTATCGGTTTCCGAACAGAGCACAATACCAATTGTGGGATTGTCATCACTACCTCGCCGAAGTTCATCATACATTTTCACATACATATCCATCTGCTCTACATCTTGAAAGGTCACTTTGTTTAACTTTAGGTCAATAAGGACAAAACATTTCAGCAGATAATTATAAAACACCTAGCCCACATAATAATCTTCCAACGGTGTACGTATCAGTTGTTTCCTGGGTTACCAAAGCAAATCCTTTACCCATTTTCAGCAAGAAATGTTCCATATTGTCGATGATGGCTTGTTCTATTTTTTTTTATCGCGTTGATAAAGGACAACTCTTTGCTACCAAATATAAACTAATTCTTCCGTCAGCTCAAGAATTGCAAGATGAAATCAGTAGGCAGACAGCATTGCTGAGATTGCAATTATGAGAAGATGAATTGAAGATGGAGGAATAGAGTAGCTTTCCCATCCTTCTACCGTCTGTGTGGGGATATCCTGCTGCTGATGCGTATACCGGATATCATATACGGCTTTCTGGTTTTTGCTGTTCTCAGTTGCACTTAATATTTTGTTTGATTTGTTTTGTATCTTGGTGCTGGAGTGGCGGGAGCGGTCATCGCTACGGTCTTTTCACAAGGCGTGTCGGCTGTCCTGTTCCTGGTGCCGGCATTTATTTTTGTATATCGGAGGTTGCTCCGGATGAGGAGAGGGTAGGGTTTATCAAACAACTGGTGGGCTTCATGCGGCGTGCATGGGGCAAATTGGGCGGCTGTTTTTTATTTGATTTTATGGGAGATAAATGTCTTTTAAACGTTCGATTAATTTGCAGGCAAATATAACCATTTCCAGTGTTTTCTCTTTCAAATACTATGATTTTTTTTAAAACTACATGTGTTTGAATTTCAGGCATAAGGACGATTCATCTATCAATATTTAGAAACTACACCCGCAGGTGTTCATTAATCGAACGTTTAATGGACACCCCGTTTTTAGCGCATATTACGCTAAAAATGAGGAATATATTATTTTTTTTATCACATTAAAACACTTATATTGTATGAAAAGACTATTATTACATCTCCTCCTTGTCCTCGCACTGACGATGACGACGCAAGTGTGGGGACAAAGCACCGTTACTCTTGCGCAGCCCTCCGGATCGGGCACTTCCACTGACCCTTATCTTATCGGTTCCCCAGGAGAACTCTTCTGGTTTGCCGGACTGGTGAACGGAACGCTGAACGACGGCATACAGAAGAACGCGCAAGCTCATGCCCGGCTGACGGCCGACATCACGCTGAATGAGGGCACTTTCTCCGTATCCCGAGCCGAGGTCAGCAGTGGCGACACCAAGTATTACAACCATACCTTATATTATGCTGGCAAAGCCTTTAACGGTTTTTTCGAGAGCGGAACGTTTGATTCGAGCGGAGTGCAGGAGAGCGACAAGCCTCAAATTGAGTGGAAATCTCTGGACAAATATTCCGGTACTTTCGATGGAGACGGACACTACATAAGCGGGCTTTATCAGGAAAGTTCCGACCAGTATGCAGGATTCATTTCCCAAACAGCTAGCTCAGTTGGTTTCATAGTGAAAAACCTAGAACTAAAGAATACCTGTATTATCAATACAAGCTCTTCGAACAAATCTTGTATCGGTGGTATATGTGGCTACACGGATAGAGTGTCATTTGAGATCAGCAGTTGTACCTTTCAGGGAGTTATTATTACAGAGGTAGGGCTTTCAATAGGAGGTATAGTCGGCTGGATAGGTGGATACCAGAGTATTACTGTTGCCGACTGCCGGGTTAAAGGTGATATTATAGGTTACGGATCCAATGATAGTCAAAGCTCCATTGGAGGTATAGTAGGACGTGTAGGGACGTATGGTTCTATTCAGAATTGCTGCAATGAAGCCACTATTTTCGATACTGCCACTAGCAATGGCATGTATGTAGCTGGTATATGCGGGATGCCAAGCGATCATCACACTGTCAGTAACTGCGTAAATAGAGGCGACATCACATATACGAGAAAAGGGTATGCTAGTATAGGCGGAATATCAGGAGGTACATTCAATAATGCTACTATAGAATATAGTTATAATACCGGTACGGTCAGCTATACCGGGCCAAAGTTAGATGCAGAGGTGATTAATATAGGCGGAGTATGCGGAGCTCACCTCAATGGTAAAATCTTCTACTCCTTCAGCACAGGCGGAGTAGAGGGCGGCAAGGCCACATATAAAGGTTCTTTTTCCGGTCAAGTTGCGAGTGGTACAACAGCCGACAATTGCTGCGTACTGCAGCAAAGCAACCTCAATGCCGTAGGTTATGACATACCAGGGAATACTACTATCACTGTCTTGGAAAATGCTACCGACTTCAGCAACGGAAAAGCCGCTTACATCTTGGGAGGTGATTGGGGGCAGACCCTCAAAGGCACACAGGTCGATGCTTACCCCGTAGTCGGAGGTCCCAAAATCTACCGGAACGGCAGCGAAGGCAACTACACCTACGACAACCTGCAACTCATTACCCAGAGCGGCACCAGCTATTATCAACTTAACAATGCTTTAGAGCTCCGCTTCTTTGCCGACCGCTTCAACGACAGCGGCAATACACTGGATACCAAAGACGCCCGCCTCAGCACCGATATCGACCTCAACCCCGGCTTCACTTTCGGCACCGACGGTACCTACACCGGCAATGCCACTGCCACCACCGCCAATCCCAAACCCTGGACGCCCATCGGTACTGCCTCCAACCCTTACACCGGCACTTTCAATGGGCAGCGCCACCTCATCAGCGGACTCTACATCAGCGGAACTACTGACGCCGCCCTCTTCCATACTCTCGGCATCGATACCAACAACGGTACAAAGACAGGCATCGTGCAGAACCTCGGCATCAGCACTGGAAACATCAGCACCACCGCCTCCGCAGGCTCCATCTGCGTGGACAATGCCGGAATCATAAAGAATTGCTACAGCCTTATCCCCGTCACGGGTGGAAGTTCTTCCTCCGTCGGTGGCCTTTGCGCCACCAATACCGGCACCGTGCAATACAGCTTCACTACCCAGCCCACCCTCTGCGCCAATATTGCTTCCGGTACCGTGACCAACAGCTACAGCTTGCTGGCATCCGGTTCAGAAACCGGTGCCGACACCGAAACCGACGCCACCAGCGGTCCTAAGTCCCAGACTTTCTTTAAAGGCGGATATATGACCTGGCTGCTGAACAACTCCAAGACCGCCGTCGATGCCATAACCTGGAAGCAGAGTACAGCCCAAAGTAATCCCGATGCTTACCCCACCTACTATAGCGGCTCCTCGGACAACAATCTGCGTGTCATCTGCATCCGCCTCCATCGCGAACTGACCTCGGAAAAAGGAGCATTGATAGAATCTTATTACCTGAATCCCACCAACTACACCCTGCCCGACCTCAGCGGCAAGGAGGTAGTCATGGGAGATGCTACCCGCCCTGGCTATAGCCTTGGATGGAGCGATACATCAAAAGGTATATATCCACACAATGTTTCCAGCCAACTGTTGGATGAGAATCTCATCATCTACGAATCGTGGATAGCCAATCACTACAAAGTTGTCTTCCACGCCAATTATAACGAAGCCACGCAAGACAACACCGAGCAAAGCTTCGTCTACAGCGAAGCCCAGGCACTTACAGAAAACACCTTCAGTCGCACGGGCTACACCTTCAGCAAGTGGTGTACCCAAGAGAATAATAACGACGGGAAAGGTAAGCTTTACGATGACAAGGAGTCCGTGAACGAACTTACCACTGATTCGGACGGCACGTTCAACCTCTATGCCCTGTGGACGCCCAACAACTATACCGTCACCTTCCATGCCAACCGTCCTACAACGGCAACAGACAGCAATGGGGATACAAAGACGCAAAGCTTCACCTATGACGAGCCTCAACCCCTCGCCTTAAACGTCTTTGGCAGTGAAGCAAGGACCTTCATCGGATGGAGCGAAACCGCCAGCGGTGAAGCAGACTCCAAGTATGCACAAATCAACAGCGGAGAAGCAACCGTAGGTGCAACAGTCAGCAACCTCACAGCCACCCCCAACGGCAACTTTGATCTCTATGCCGTATGGCGGAGACTGGCCCTCACCGTTATTTTCGACCCTAACCGTGATGGAGATCCCAACGAATCAGGAGAAGAAGAGAGCATGAATAACCAATCTTTCATCAGTAGAACCTCCCAAACTCTTAACAAAAACCTCTTCACCCGTCAAGGTTATACCTTCGGCGGTTGGAAAGCTATCCGTAATGGCGTGGAAACCACTTACACCGACCAACAGCAAAATGTAAGCCTCGAAGCTACTACAGAGGGTGAACCACTCACTTTTTATGCCCAATGGATACCCCGCCAGTACACTGTAAAGGTAATAAGCAACAAACCGCTATGGGGCACCGTCACCATTGCCGATGCCGAAGGCAGTGAGGTAGGTAATGAGCTGGCTGCTGACTATCGAAGCACCATCTATCTATTTGCCAACGCCCGCCCTGGTTACCAATTCCTGAAATGGAGTGATGAAAACACCGAAGCCTCCCGTGAATATCCCGTCCCCCTGAACGGAACTACCCTCACCGCCTACTTCACCGGAGAGACCAAAACCGTCACTATTCAGACGGGTAACAGTAGCAAAGAAGTGCAAGTAAGCAAGGACGGAAGCGAACTCGCCGAAGCCCTAACCGAACCCAATTCCATCGCCATCATCGAACCCAACTCCGGTATCACCGTTCCCAAAGGATTGAGCAATGTCGTAGTGAAGTCCGGTAGTACCATGGGGACCTGTACCAGTCTGATACTGACGGACAAGGCCGCTTTCAGTACTCCTATCAAGTTTACTGCCGAAAAGGTGGTTTACACCCGCAACTTGGATGGTTACACTTTCGCCAACGGCACCGACGGCTGGAGTACCCTAGTAGTTCCCTTCAACGGCACACTCCATGCCGATGGCAAGGCACTCGCCCCTTTCAGCAGCGACTCCGACACCGGCGGTCAGTACTGGCTGAAGCGCTTCACCGGAAACATCACCGATAGCAAAACCCTGAATTTTGCCTATGCCACCACCATCGAAGCCAATCAGCCTTATATCATCGCCCTGCCGGGTGACACATGGGGAACTGAACACAGTCTTTCAGGCAAGACCATCACCGTGGAAGCTACCGATGTCACCATCTCCGCCTCTCCCCAACCGAAAGAATCCGTAGGCGGTGACTACAGCTTCACAGGAACATACGACGGCCTCAGTTCCTCCGTCTACTACCAGCTGAACGCCGCAGGCAACACTTTCGAGCAGCAGAGCGGTGGCGGTACGGTAGCTTCCTTCCGTTGCTACCTGGCATTGTTCAGCAATAGCCTTTCGGTCCCCAAATTCTTCAGCATCGGCAATGAAGATGGTACCGTCACGGACATCAGCAACATCTCCGCCGATACCGATGGCTTACGGATATACGTCCGGAACGGCAACATCCTCATCGAATCCCCTACCGCCCGCAGTGTCAGCATCTACAGCATAGACGGTCGACTGGTGCGCATGGTTCAGTTGGAAGGAGGTGTGAATACGGTCAGTGGTCTTACTCGCGGCTTCTACATTGTGGAAAGGCAAAAAGTAGTATTGAAGTAATCACAATAACATAAAAAGCATATAAGTATGAACAACGTAAAACCAACCGGACAAGAGCCGCATGCGGCTCCCCGGAAAGCAACGTACCAGAAACCGGAAATAGAAGTGATTCACATGGAACAGGAAGGGGTTATTGCCTTCTCTGGTAGTTCGCAGAACAATCCCGGAACACGCAGTTATAGCCGCGGCAATCGCAGTCAAGGCTATAGTCGAAGCGCCAGCACCAGTGAACTGGAAGACCTGATTAATGATATACTGACCATTGAACAGTAGCGGTTAAAGCCGTTAGATAAGAAAAAGAAGAGGAACCATCACACCAAGTGTGAGCGTTCCTCTTCTTTGCATTTGTATCGATAGAAGTGAGGAGGTGACAAAAATGGCATATACGGCGTATGTCTTTTATTTCTGATGAGGTGTGAATATATAATTTTGTTATAGGCAATAGGCGTGTCATTGGGAAAAACGTTATCTTTGGATCATAAAAGTAAAAGGTATGAGTCGTAACTTAAGAGCAATAACTATGTACGAATGGGCTAATGAAATGAACTGTGCCGTAACCGTATGTGACACAGAGGGAGTCATCCTTTATATGAATGAGAAAGCATGTTGTACGTTTGCCAAACATGGCAGTCTGATAGGCAAGAATCTATTTGATTGTCATAACCCGCAATCGCAGGACAAGATACGTGAACTGCTTGAAACGGGAGGTGTCAATGCTTATACCATTGAGAAGAACGGAATCAGGAAGATGATTTATCAGACGGCATGGAAACAAGATGGTGTGGTGGGAGGTCTGGTAGAGATTTCGATGGAGATACCCGGAGAGATGCCCCACTATGTGAGGAAATGAATCGTAAAATGGAAAGGTGATCATGCATGATGTGTTGCGAAGGCACTGAACGAAAAATCATACATATAGATATGGATGCGTTTTACGCATCCGTAGAGCAGCGTGACAATCCTGAGTTGCGCGGAAAACCTATTGCAGTGGGGTATGCGGAAGAACGGGGAGTAGTGGCGGCTGCCAGTTATGAGGCACGTCGCTATGGAGTACGTTCGGCCATGGCGTCGACGAAAGCAAAACGGATGTGTCCGCAACTTATCTTTGTTCACGGACGGATGGAAGTGTATCATGAAGTCTCCCGGCAAATCCATGAAATTTTCCACGAATATACAGATATCATTGAGCCATTGTCACTGGATGAGGCTTTTCTGGATGTGACAGAGAATAAGCCCGGTATTTTGTTGGCTGTAGATATTGCCAAGGAAATCAAGCAGAAAATACGGAATGAACTGAACTTGGTGGCATCTGCCGGTATATCCTACAATAAGTTTTTAGCAAAGATAGCGTCCGATTATCGTAAGCCGGACGGGCTGTGTACCATCCATCCCGATCAGGCGATGGATTTTATTGCGCGTCTGCCTATCGAGAGTTTCTGGGGGGTAGGTCCGGTGACGGCAAAGAAAATGCACTCATTGGGTATTCATAACGGCGAACAGTTGCGTGCATGTTCGCAGGCTATGCTGCTGCGTGAGTTCGGGAAGGTAGGAGCATTGTATTATGATTGTGCCCGGGGAATCGATCTTCGTCCGGTAGAGGCGGTACGTATCCGTAAGTCCATTGGTTGCGAACATACCTTGGAGAAGGATATTTCGCAACGCTCATCGGTTATTATCGAACTGTATCATGCGGCAGTGGAACTGGTAGGACGTCTGGAACATAATGATTTCAAAGGAAATACACTGACGTTGAAAATCAAATTCCATGATTTTAGTCAGATAACCCGGAGCATAACCCAATCCAAAGAACTAATTACTCTTGATGTGATCCTGCCTTTGGCTAAACAATTGCTGAAGGAGGTGGATTATGAACATCATCCCATCCGGTTGATAGGGCTTTCCGTTTCCAATCCACGGGAAGATACCGGGGAAAAAGGCGTTTGGGAACAGTTGAGCTTTGAATTTAGTGATTGGAAGTAGGTGGGCATTAAATTACATGTCCTCTAATGAGAACCCTCTAAATTCAATCTGGTACGAGGAATGCTTCTTTATAATGTTTTCTGCTTTTCTTTCGAGAAGTGGTAAACTGATACGTTTAGCGTTTCTCTTGACTTCTCCAATTACTATTCGTTTTTCCATGTCATTTACAGCAATGAGATCAATTTCATTCTCTCCTTTGTTATCCCAATATCCTTGAATATCCGAATATTCATTGCTTTCAGCGAATAACTGACGGAAATATTTCTCCAGAATAATGCCACTATAAGTGTCATAATCCCGTTCTACTACTTTATAAAGATATTCCATATTTCCTATTTCTACTGCGCTTCTGTATTTATAAATAAAGCGGAACCAGAAATTCAGAAAATTATCTTCTATTCGGTAGCGATTTGAACGGCTCCCTTCTTTAGCCATATATGGACGTACTTTCTTTATAAGATTATATTCTTTTTCCAGTTTGTCCAGAAAACCACCGACTGGCATATTCAAGGTACTCTCAATTGCTCCCCTTTCTGTTTTTGAATTAGCAATTAATGATAGTACAGAGAAATAGTTGCCATAGTCTTTACCAAATTCATCTACCAATACACTTTTTCCTTCTTCCAGAAAGTAGGAGCCTTCTCTGAAAATGGTTTTAAAAATGGCTTGTTTGGTGAATGCTTTTCGTATCACTAATTGTTCTATGTATTTAGCGACGCCTCCCGTTATCATATAAAAGGCTAATAAATCTTCTGGCGAGTAGCTGGGATTATAATCAGATAGAATTTCTTTGATAGTGTGTATACGAAAAGGCTTGATGAGCATTCTTGATGTAGCACGGCCATAGAGAGGCTCTTTGGCATTTTCAAAGATACGTTTCATTAACGAATATATAGAGCCACAGATAGCCAGATTCATTTTACTATTTTCTTTATGACTGTCCCATATGTGTTGCATGTCTGAGAAGACGGATGGATTGATGTTAAGGAACTCCTGAAATTCATCAATAATTAGAGTGAAATTTTTCCTTTGGGAAATTTCCATTAAAGTGCGGAACAGTTCAGAGAATTTTTCAAAATGCCCTAAATTTTCGTTCAACTTCTCTGAAACTTCCGTTGTGAATTCCTCACAAAGAAGAATTTCATTCTTTTTTCCTATAAAGAAATAGAGGACTGGAATTTGTGTGAAAGCATGGCGAAGCAGGGTTGTCTTACCTACCCGTCGTCTGCCCACGACAACTGCCAGTTGGGCACTTTCATTGGATAGATTTTCAATTAGGTGTAATTCTTCTAATTCACTTTTTCTATTGTAGAATTTCATAACTTTCTGATATTTAGTAAATGTTTAGTGATGTAACGCAACAGTGGTTACTGTAACGTCTGTTGCGTTAATACAAAAGTACTTTCTTTTTATGAATAAAACAAGATACAAATGGATGATTTTGTACCCAACTACGGATAATTAAATACCTCCGTTTTACCGTAACTTGCGTATCTTTGCCTCATCACAAAAAAGAAATCTAACTTTTTAATATCATGAAGAGAAACACGTTTTACCGTATTTTTATTTCCTTCTGCCTGCTTTTCATGGCAGGTATCTCCGCACATGCATATACAGAACGAAATCTTTTGCAAAAAGCTGCCGGTAGTGAAGAACAACTGAAAGAAGCATTGGTGATGAATCAGAAGTGGGTACCTTATCCTGCTTATAACGACCGTGCCGGTTGGGACGAATTGCTGGGTACCAATAAAGAAAGCCTGATTCGTGCCGGAGAGAAAATGCTTAATTACGAATGGAAAGTAATCCGTGCTACCGATTACTTAGAGTATGAACGCAGCGGTGAACGGAACATTATGCAAAATCCCTATGAGGCCAACCGGAAAGCAATCAATGCCCTGATGCTTGCCGAACTTGCCGAAGGAAAAGGACGGTTTATCGACCAGTTGATAAATGGAGCATTTTACAGTTGCGAGATGACTTCCTGGGTACTTTCTGCCCATCTGGTACGCCAGAGCACCAAACGCTCTTTGCCCGATTATCGCGAACAGGTGATTGATCTGGGTTCGGGAAATTTCGGTTCCATGTTGTCGTGGGTATATTACTTCTTCCATGATTCTTTCGATAAAATAGATCCTGTAATCTCTCAGCGCTTGCGTCATACTTTGCAGGAACGTATTCTCGATCCTTATATGAACAATGACCGGGAATGGTGGATGGCTTTCCAATGGAAACCGGGAATGATTATCAATAACTGGAATCCCTGGTGTAACTCCAATGTATTGCAATGCTATTTTTTATTAGAGAATGACCGTGATCGTCTGGCAAAGGCTGTTTGGCGCAGCATGCAGTCGGTAGACAAGTTCATCAATTTTGTAAAGGCTGATGGTGCTTGTGAAGAAGGTCCTTCTTATTGGGGACATGCAGCCGGGAAAATGTATGATTATCTCCAGATACTTTCGGATGGAACAGATGGAAAAGTATCTCTTTTCAAGGAACCGATGATTCGCCGGATGGGAGAATATATCAGTCGTACGTATGTAGGAAACGGTTGGGTAGTGAACTTTGCGGATGCTTCTGCCAAGGGTGGAGGCGATGCACCGTTGATTTACCGTTATGGCCGTGCAGTCGGCAGCGAGGAAATGATGCAGTTTGCAGCCTATCTACTGGATGGCAAGCGTCCTTCTGTGCCTTTGGGCAATGATACTTTCCGCTCCTTGCAGTCCATATTATGGAATGGAGAACTGGAAAAGACGGCCGCTGCCCATACCATACCTGCTTGTACCTGGTATCCTGAAACGGAGTTCTGCTATCTGACCAATAAGTCCGGTTGGTTCCTGGCTACGAAAGGTGGATTCAATAATGAAAGTCATAATCATAATGATGTAGGTACATTTTCATTGTACGTCAATACGATACCTGTGCTGATTGATGCGGGGGTAGGAACTTATACACGTCAGACGTTCAGTAGCGAACGTTATACCATCTGGACCATGCAAAGTAATTACCATAACCTGCCGATGATAAACGGAGTACCCCAGAGTTTCGGTCAGAATTATAAGGCTACGGATGTCGTCTGCCAACCGAAGAAACGTTTTTTCTCAGCGAACATTGCGACTGCTTATCCGAAAGAGGCCGAGGTAAATAACTGGACACGTGCCTATTCATTAGGCGATAAGCAACTGACGATTACCGATAACTTCTCCTTGAAATCAGCGAAAGAACCTAATCAGGTGAACTTCCTTACTTGGGGAAAGGTGGATATTTCCGTGCCCGGAAAGGTGACGATAGACGTACAAGGACAGAAAGTAACTTTGGAATATCCCGGTGAGTTCATAGCAACCGTTGAAACAATCAATTTGCCCGATACACGTCTTTCTAATGTTTGGGGAACGGAGATTTACCGTATTGCCTTGAAAGATAAAGATGCGCGATTAACAGGTAAGTATAAGTTTGTTATTAAATAAAAAAACTATATTTGCGTATTAGAATACAAGAAACGCAAAATTATGGGATGTTTTATGAATTTATTATGGCTGGTGTTCGGAGGTATTTTTACCGCTATAGAATACCTTGTTGCCAGTTTATTGATGATGATTACCATTATCGGTATTCCGTTCGGTATGCAAACTCTGAAAATGGCTTCACTTGCATTATGGCCTTTCGGTAAAACGGTGCGGAGTGGCGAACGTTCGGGTGGTTGCCTGTATATACTGATGAATGTATTGTGGATATTTCTGGGAGGTATCTGGATTTGCCTTTCTCATCTGGCATTCGGTGTGGTGCTGTGCATCACCATTATTGGTATCCCCTTCGGACTACAGCATTTCAAACTGGCAGGATTGGCTTTGACGCCTTTTGGAAAAGACATCATAAGCGACTGATAAAAGAAGAGGGCGAAAAACTTTTCGGTTTTCCGCCCTCATTCATTTTATTTAAAGGTGTTATTTTACATGGTAGCCTGCTTTGCGAGCAGTTTTTGAAGTTTGCCATTCAAAGCCTGGCACATAGTTCCGTTTCCCATTGCTTGATAGCGTTTAATACGGTACTGTAACATAAAAATTTCATTTGCATTCTTTTTCATAATTGTCATCTTTTTGTGCTTTCCGCGTTTCGGAAAGCGGGTTTTACATCTTTTCTTTTATCTTATTAACGCTGCAAAGATACGAATTGTTCACGATAAACATGTTTTAAAACATAAAATAATGCACTTTCTCCTCGTTTTTCTTTAGAAACGCCCGGTTTTGCTATATGCATATTACAAAAGTGTGACTAAAAATGGAATAAATGACCTATGTACGATCTATTAATAATTTATATACCTTTGTAGCATCTTACACATAATCAACCCTTACAAACAGGAAGTCATAATGATAAATAAACTGTTGACACTTTTACGAAGCCCTTATCCATCATTGGTGAAGAGATGGAAAAGCGTGATAATACCTTCACTTATAGTGTTTTTGATCCTTTTTGTGTTGCAGCCTTTTGGCATTTCTATGATGGGAGGCTATAAATTCTGGGTAGTGTTAGGCTATGGAGTGGTTTCTTCATTGGCACTGAGTATTTCCACGTACTTGTTTCCTGCTTTGTTTCCCCGTTATCATAGTGAGAAGAACTGGACATTAGGTCGCGAATTGTTAGGAACCTTGGGAGCTTGTTTGCTGATTGCGATAGGTAACTGTTTCTATACGGCTTGGGTATTTGGTTCATTCATACTGAGCTGGAAAGGATTTCTGATAAGTCTGGCTTGGGTGGCGGTTCTTGCTCCTTTCCCCATAATCTTCTTTTTGATGTGGAATCGTAATTTGCAGCTGGTACGTAATCTGAAGGAGGCAACGGAGATCAACTACGCTCTTGCGAAAAGAGAGAATACCCAGAAGGAGAAGATTCGGACAAGGAATGAGGAACAGATAGGAGAGGGTAGGGCAGCAGAAGAAGTAGCAGAAGAAGAAACTCCTATGCAATTGGTTTTCTCCGGCGGAACGAAAGAAATGCTGGAAGTGGATGCCCATACCTTATTTTATGTAGAAGCAGAAGGGAATTATATAAGAGTAGCTTACAGTAGTGCGGATAAGATGCAGCAAAAGTTAGTGCGGGCTACTATGAAGCAGGCAGAAGAAGCAGTTGCTGCCTGTTCGTTCATTGTCCGTTGTCACCGGGCCTTTCTGGTGAACATACGCACTGTGGTAAAAGTAGATGGAAACTCACAAGGATACCGTTTGCGACTGGAAGGATGTACGGAAGAAGTTCCGGTTTCCAGAGGCTATGCAAAAGAGATAAAAACGCTGATAGAAGGGGGTGCGGAAGGGTAGTCATTCGTCACAGAATAAAGAAAAATACAGCCATTCGTCACAGGAGGAGTGCTGTTTGTCACATATCCGGGCAGTCTGTCCCGGATATTTTTTTGCCTGAAATTCTTAGTCTATGTTTGCTGACGGAAATCGTAAAGAACATAGATTAAATGAAAAGATTGATTCTACTTTTTAGTGTAAGTGTATTGCTGACGGTGCAGCACTTGGAAGCGCAGACAGCTGTGACAGATACCGTTTTCTTGCAACTATACAATGACAGTGTAGATTTGAAGGAAGTGGTAGTGAAAGGTAAAAAAACACCTGTTGCCAACAGTCGTTGGAGTGATATGAGTCCAGTGGAACTGGTGACTGTGGGAGGTGCAAACGGTGATTTGTATCAGGCATTGCAGACACTGCCGGGCACGCAGGTACAAGGAGAAAGTGGCCGTCTGCTGGTGCGCGGCGGAAGTAGTGATGAAACACAGACATACATTGACGGAATGCACGTCTTGAATCCTTATACGGCTACAGGCATAAACTCACCTGCACGCGGACGTTATTCCACTTTTATGTTCAGTGGTGTCAATCTGGAATCGGGCGGGGCTCCGTTGGAATACGGGGATGCACTCTCGGCTGTGTTACCATTGGAGACAAAGGATAAGAGCCCTATCAATAAGTTAGGCATCAATGCCTCTACGGTAGGCTTCGGTGGAGGAGGTACACGGGCTTTCGATAAAGGTTCGCTTTCGGTGAACCTGGATTATCAGGACTTATGTGTCTATGATCATATCTATTCAGGACGTACGGATTTTGAAGATCCCTACCGGATGATGACCGGATCGGCACAATTCCGCTATCATCCCGATGATGCTACGCTTTTCAAGATTTATGGCGGATATGATCATACTGACTTTTCCAATTATGAAGGTGCTGAACGTAGACTGTTCGATCTGAATGAGAATAATTTCTATCTCAATACAACTTTCCGTAAGCGTACTTCCGGTGGATGGAACTGGTTTGCAGGTGCAGCATTCTCTTTCTTTGAACAGAAGATAGGTAATGTATCACTTTTGGCAGATCATTGGATGGAACAACAACAGGAACTTCATGCAAAGGCAAAAGTGTTCAAGCGTATTTCTCCGGCTTTTCGTCTGGATATGGGAGTGGAGAGTTTTATCCGCCGGTATGAGAATCGTTATCAATATCAGATGAAAGAGGCGGAGGGAATAGATAGCCATTATGAAATGAATCCGACGATCAGTGCAGGCTTTCTTTCGGCAACTTACTATCCGGTGGAGCAACTGAAGGCGGAACTTTCTGTCCGCACAGAATATACTTCATTGAATGAAAAGGTGAATTTCTCACCCCGTCTGGCTGTTAATTACTATTTGGGAGATGTAGTACTCTCTGCTACGGCGGGACGATATACACAGTTGCCGGTTAGCAGATTGCTGGCTCAGGAGAACAAGTTGAAATCGGAATCATGCATTCAGTATAATGTGGGTGCACAGTATGAGGGTGATGGACGTTTCTACAAAGCTGAACTTTATTATAAGAAATATGACCGTCTGGCATTGGTGGAAAAGGGAACGGTAGATGCAGCGGAAGTGTTGACTTCCGGTGGTTATGGCTATAGTAAAGGTTTCGACTTATTCTTTAATGACCGTGTCCTGCTGAAGAATCTGGAATACCAACTTTCCTATACATATAATATTGCCAAGCGGAAGTTTCAGGAATATACGGAACTGACTACTCCGCAATATGCCACTCGTCACAATGCATCCGTAGTGCTGAAGTATTCCATTCCGCGAATCGGCACGATAGTCGGTTTGACGAACCGTTTCAGCAGTGGGCGTCCTTATCATAATCCGGATTTACCGGGCTTGATGAATGATCATGTAAAGCCTTATAACAGTCTTGATCTCGGACTGACATTCCTGCCCAGTAAGAAGGTGATTATTCATGCTTCTGCTACCAATATCCTTTGTCGGAAAAATGAGTTTGGGCGGGTGAATAATAAAGCTATTCTGGCTTCAAACGATCATTTCTTCTATATCGGGGTGTTTATCACACTTGGGAAGAAGGCGGCTTATGATGTTTCTAATTTCTAATTTAATTAAAAGAAAGGTCCGCGTTCGTCCGCCTAATCCGCGTTGTCCGCGTATCTATTTATAAACTCTTTAAAAACAATTCAAATGAAAGCAATGATTATTAGTTTCGTATGTGTTTTGACTTTTGCAACTCAAAGTCTGTCTGCACAAAATCTTACTCTGGAAGTACGTGGTATTGAAAATGTGGCTGGTAAACTTTATGTCGCCATCTACAACTCTCAGGAGACATTCATGAAGAAGCCGCTTGCCGGTTTTGCAGTAGAGGTGAAGGATAAAGTAGTGTCTATCCCTTGTAAAGGGCTTCCGGTAGGAACTTATGCCTTTTCCATGTATCAGGATGAGAATGGAAATGGTAAATTGGATACCGGTGCTTTCGGTATTCCTGTGGAGAAGTTTGGTTTCAGCAATGATGCCGAAGGTGTTATGGGCCCCCCTTCCTACGAAAAATGCAGTATTACCTTCTCTGAGGATACAACTTTAGTGGTACATCTGAAATAAACTTCAGATAATTCTTTAACTTTGTAGCTCACACCTTAATTAATGTAAGTATTATGAGACGAGCTACACAACTTTTCGGAATATGCTGGCTACTTTGTCTGCTTGCTGCCTGTGGAGAATCCCATTTCATGACCGATGCCTCGTATCGTTCGCGCGTGGAGCAGGACTTTCAGCAAAAGAAGGCTCTGATGCCGCAGGGAGAACTATTTACGATACTGGATGATGCTTTGCTGAGCACTTATGAGCAGGAAGCCTTGGAATTCCTTTATGCCTATATGCCACTGGCGGATATTACTGATTATCCCGGTGAATTTCACTTAATGAATATCCGCGCATCCCAGCGTGCCGCAGAGGAAATGCCTTGGGGGAAGACCATTCCCGAAGATTTGTTCCGACACTTTGTACTTCCGGTGCGGGTGAACAACGAACAATTGGATAGTGCGCGGGTAGTGTTCTATAAGGAGCTGAAAGACCGTGTGAAGTCCCTTTCTTTATACGATGCCATCCTGGAAGTGAACCATTGGTGTCATGAGAAAGCTGTCTATATGCCTTCCGATCCCCGTACCAGTTCACCACTGGCAACAGTGAGTACTGCTTACGGGCGTTGTGGCGAAGAATCTACCTTGCTGGTGGCGGCACTTCGCTCGGTAGGTATTCCGGCACGGCAGGTTTATACACCACGATGGGCACATACGGACGATAACCATGCATGGGTGGAAGCCTGGGCAGATGGTAAATGGCATTTCCTGGGTGCTTGTGAACCGGAACCGGTACTGGATCTTGGTTGGTTCAATGCACCTGCCAGTCGCGGAATGTTGATGCACACAAAGGTTTTCGGACGTTATGAAGGAAAAGAAGAAGTAATGTCCGTTAACCCCACGTATACAGAAATCAATGTGATTGATAATTATGCGCCTACAGCGCAAGCCAAGGTTATGGTGAAAGATGAAGCGGGAAATCCGGTTCCTGACGCCTGCGTGGAGTTCAAACTCTACAATTATGCGGAATTCTATACCGTAGCAACGAAACATACCGACGATGGTGGTGTGTGCGGACTGACTGCCGGAAAAGGGGATATGCTTGTCTGGGCCTCCAAAGATGGCCATTTCGGCTTCTCCAAACTTTCTTTTGGCAAGCAATCGGAACTGACCGTAACCCTTGATAAGCAAGCGGGTGACAGTTTCACAGTAGATATTGATATCGTGCCTCCTGCAGAAAGTGCCAACTTACCCGAAGTGACGCCGGAACAGCGGGCGGAAAATGACCGCAGACTGGCGATAGAAGACTCTATCCGTAATGCCTATGTCGGTAAGTTCATCTCGGAAGAGGCAGCACGCAATTTTGCGAGAGATTATAAGTTAGACCGGGATGCAGTAGCCAAGATTCTGGTTGCCGCCCGTGGAAATTACAGAGTAATTCGTGAGTTCATGACTCGTCTGCGTTCTGATAACTCCAGGAAAGGCGGGATAGACCTTTTGCAGCAGATTTCGGCAAAAGACCTTCGTGATGTTCGTCTGGATGTGTTGATAGATCACATGCAGTCTCGTGTGCGTACTACGAATGCCGGATATTTCCGTAAATATGTGCGCAATCCGCGCGTAAGCAATGAGATGTTGACTCCGTATAAAACTTTCTTTGGTAAGATGATTTCGAAAGAAGATGTTGAGGCTTATGTGGCAGAGCCTATGAAGATGGTTGCATGGGTGGCAAAGAACATTCAGGTGAACAAGGAATGTAATCTGGGGGCACCTCCTGTATCTCCCGAAGGTGTGTGGAAAGCACGTTTGGCCGATGCCCACAGTCGTGATATTTTCTTCGTGTCCATGGCACGCAGCATGGGAGTTCCTGCACGCATTGATGAGGTGACGGGTAAAGTACAGCTGATAACTGACGACGGAGCCATAGATGTGAACTTCGAAGCAGCCGGACAGGCACCTGCGCAGAGGGGCAGGCTTGCAGCTACATATACACCCATTCAATCACTGGATAATCCGAAATATTATTCTCATTTCACTATTTCCAAAGTAACTCCGCAAGGTAATTTGCAGTTATTGTCTTACGACGAGGGTGACGCAGACATGGGTGGCGGCGTTACATGGAGCAGTTTGCTGAAGGAGGGAACGTCTCTGGATGCCGGAGATTATATGCTGGTAACCGGTACCCGCTTGGCAAGTGGTGGTGTATTGGCGCAAATGACATCATTGAATGTGAAAGCAGGTGGACGTACAGAAACGAAATTGGTGATGCGTGAAAATAAAGATGAGGTACAGGTTATCGGAAACTTCAATTCGGAGAGCTTGTTCACAACATTGGAAGGCAGCAATAAACAAAGCCTGCTTCAAGCCTGTGGCCGTGGATACTTCGTTGTCGGTATTCTTGGAGTGAATCAGGAACCTACAAACCATGCCTTACGGGATATCTCTGCTTTGAAAGCCGATCTGGAGAAATGGGGTAGAAAGCTTGTATTACTCTTCCCGAATCAGGAACAGGCCGGCAAATATCATGCTGCTGACTTCCCCGATTTACCCAATACTGTGATTTATGGAATTGACACAGAAGACATAGCTCAACAGATTGTGAAGAATATGAAGTTGAAACACAAAGATACATTGCCCATATTTATCATTGCTGATACCTTCAATCGCGTGGTATTTGTTTCACAGGGGTATACTATTGGTTTGGGTGAGCAGTTGATGAAAACGGTGAAAGGACTATAAGAACAGCAACAATAGAGTGGGAGAGGCTTATTTGCAAGCCTCTTCCATTTTTTGTATCACTTCCGGTGAAGGCAACCCCTCTGTCATTCCTGTCAGCAATAAACTGAAGTTATCGGCTAACACTTCTTCCGGGTCAATGATGTACTGAGTATTACGTCCCATTCTGTCATAAAAATCAGAGGCTTCGTTAATAGAGTAAACCACTGCCTTACCTTCTTTCTCAATCGCTTTGCAGGTATTTTTATCGATGGGAACAAGGCCAATATTGAGGTATTGGAAGAAGCTGCCTCCCTCATAAGGCCTGGTTGAATAAATAACCATGCAGCAATCTTTCTTTTCACCGTTGATGGTAAAAGTAGCATAGCTATCGTGGCGGATAACATCCGGATTGGAGATAAACCGTTCTTTCAACTCTTCGGGAAATTCTATTTCCTTCGGAAGAATATTAAAACCGATGATGCTGTACATCTTCTTGCGGAAATCCGGATTGTTCCGGGTAAGGACGTGAAATGCTTCATGTGCCAACAATTTTGTTACATATTCAGGATGTTCGAGCAACCTGTCGATAAGTACGATGTAAGTATCTCGGGTATATCCTCCTGCACCACCTTCTTCTTTTATCGTTGACTTTATCAGTCTGACTTCTTCCGGGAAAGGAAGTTTTAGCTCTTTTTCACGGATAATCTGATTGATGGATTGAGATGACTTCTGAAGCAGAACCGTTTCCTCGTCATTCCAATTACGGGTCTGTGCGCCGGCAAACTGCAAATATCCCTGTTTTCCGCCTTCGATGCCAACGGTGTGTGAAGCCAAGTCAAATGAGCTCCATCTGCGGATATGCTCATCTTCTTTCTGAAGTAGGAGTGCGGCTTCTTCCTGTTTCAGGAAAGTAGGGACAATGCTGTCGGAAGTGGAGTTTGAGGAACTTTGATTTTTAGCTTCATGCGCACATGAAATGCTGAGGAGAGTTAATAAAGTGATTACACTTAATGCCTTCATATTGATTGTTTTAAATTAATTCTTATTGGGACCGGTCAACGACTTTATTGTTCTTTTTACGCGTTCTGCGGTAGTGATGGGGCGACGATACTCTTCTATGTTCACAGTACCTCCCATCGAAACTGTTCCGTTCCTGTGCAGCATTTTGCTTTCGATGGTTTCTCTTGCTGAGAAGTGGAACTCCCGGATACCGGTTTCCGTGGCGATGTGAGCAATATTATTTTCATTTACTCCGCAACCTGCCAACAGGATAATACGCCCGTCTGCCTGCTGCTGCAATTTCTTTAATAAAGGGATGCCCTGTTCGGCTGTGGCCTGTGCACCGGAAGTAAGAATACGGTTACAACCTAACTCTATGATTTGCTCCAGCGCTTCCTGCGGATTGCGGCATACGTCGAAAGCACGATGGAACGTAACGGACATACCTTGTGAAACTTCGATCAGCTGCCTCATTAAGGACAGGTCTACATCTCCTTTAGCGGTAAGACAACCGAATACAACTCCGTCTGCTCCCAATCGACGGGCGTTGTCGATATCCTTCAGCATAATGCGTTGCTCAATGGGGGAGTACAGAAAATCTCCGCCACGGGGACGGATGATGACGTGCAGAAGAGTCTTTGTTAAGGCCTCTCGGGCAATGACGATATCTCCGTAGGATGGGGTAGTACCCCCTTCCGGTATTCCGGCGCATAATTCCACCCGGTTTGCTCCTCCTGCCTGTGCGGCAAGGCAACTCTCCACGGAGTTGGCACAAACTTCAAATTGATATTGCTCCATAATTGATAATCAGGATTACTTGGTTTGTAGATGCAAAAATAAGAAACAGTTTCGTGAATGACAAAGAAAACAAAAAGAGGCAGGGATTTTTTGTTTCCCCACCTCTTTATCACTAGTTTCAATCTTTACAATTTATTTCGCATAACTTACTGCACGTGTCTCACGGATTACTGTGATCTTCACCTGTCCCGGATAAGTCATCTCATCCTGTATCTTCTTCGCAATTTCACCGGAAAGGTTTTCAGTCTGCTTATCGTCAATCTTATCAGCACCAACGATTACACGCAACTCGCGACCTGCTTGGATAGCATACGTCTTTGTCACACCCGGATATGCCATTGCCAACTGTTCCAGATCGTTCAGACGCTTGATGTAAGCCTCAACAATTTCGCGACGTGCTCCCGGACGGGCACCTGAGATAGCATCACATACCTGTACGATGGGTGCCAGAAGACTCGTCATCTCCACTTCATCGTGGTGGGCACCGATAGCGTTGCAGATATCTGGTTTTTCTTTGAATTTCTCAGCCAGCTTCATACCATAGAGTGCATGCGGCAATTCCGGCTCTTCATCGGGCACTTTACCGATATCATGCAGCAATCCGGCACGTTTTGCTTTCTTGGGGTTCAGACCCAGTTCCGATGCCATCACAGCACAAAGGTTGGCTGTTTCGCGGGCATGCTGCAACAGGTTCTGACCATAAGAAGAACGATATTTCATCTTACCGATAATACGGATCAGTTCAGGATGCAAACCATGGATACCGAGGTCAATCGTAGTACGTTTACCGGTTTCGATGATTTCTTCTTCCACTTGTTTGCGTACTTTAGATACAACTTCTTCGATACGTGCCGGGTGGATACGTCCGTCAGTCACCAACTGATGCAGTGCCAGGCGGGCTATTTCACGACGTACAGGGTCGAAAGCTGATAATACGATAGCTTCGGGCGTATCATCTACCACAATTTCCACACCTGTTGCGGCTTCAAGCGCACGGATATTGCGGCCTTCGCGACCGATAATGCGTCCCTTGATTTCGTCTGATTCAATGTGGAATACGGTCACTGAATTTTCGATGGCAGTTTCCGTAGCTACACGCTGTATGGATTGTATTACGATACGTTTTGCTTCTTTGCTGGCAGTCAGCTTGGCATCATCCATGATGTCGTTGATGAAGGACTGTGCCTGCGTCTTGGCCTCTTCTTTCAAAGACTCGATCATACGTTCTTTGGCTTCGTCGGCCGAAAGACCGGAAATGGTTTCCAGTTTTTCAATTTCCTGCTGTTGCAGTTTATCCAGTTCGTCTTTCTTCTTGTCGATAATAACCAGTTGGGCTTCCAGGTTTTCTTTCACCGCTTCAGCTTCTGATTTCTTACGCTGTATCTCTTCTTGGCGTTGGTTCAGCACCAGCTCACGTTGTTTCAACTTGTTCTCCGCTTGCTGAATTTTCTGGTTGCGGATCGCTACCTCTTTCTCCAAGTCTGCTTTTTTGTTCAGGAACTTCTCCTTTACTTCGAGCAACTTATTCTTTTTAATCACTTCCGCTTCAGCCTCGGCTTCTTTCAGAATGTTGTCATATTTGGACTTCAAACCATGTTTGAAGAACATGTACGACAGAAATCCACCGATAATGAAACAGGCAATGGATACTAGTATTGTTACTGTCATTTCAATTTGTTTTAAGTATATAAATAAAAAACGCACTGCAGGAAAGCCACCCTCATTCTTTTTAAGAGGGATACTTTCACACAGTGCGTGGATTTTCTAATTCTTTTGCTGGCTCTGGTGTTCTGAGGAAAAGCTTCCAGACGTTTACAGTCCTTTGAAGTATGTTTCCAACACCTCTGTCAGTTCTTCTATCTTGTCGGCATACGGACGAGTATCGTTTCGGTTTTTCATTTTCAGGTTCTCCAAAGCAAATTGATAGGCCACCATGGCTATAATTTTTTCGGGAGTCACATTCTGGTAATGTTCTCGATACGCATTGAGCCGTATATCCACCTGTTTGGCGGCTTCTCTAACCATTTCTTCCTCCTCGCGCAGTATGGTGAGGGGGTAGGTTGAGCCTGCCATTTGCAGGTTTATCTTTATTTTATCGTTCATACATCTCGTTATTCATTCAACAAAGCGATGCATTTATCGACTTCACGCACTAATTTGGACAATCGCAGTTTCGTCTCTTTTACGTCGCTGCCGTTAAGGCTGATTGTCATTGCTGTTTTTAGGTTCGTATAGTCATCTTCCAAAGCTTCATATTCGGCATGTACCTGCTCGCATTCTTCTTGTTTAGTTTTTAGAAGTTGCTTTAATTCAGCATTTTCACGCCTCAATTCATCATGCAAAAAGATCAAATGGCGCAGTCTCGCTTCAAAGGTACTTAATCGCTTCTTTTCTTCGTCAGTCATTACTATACCAAAATTGTACACAAAAATACAATTAACTTGGAGATTACAAAAACTTTTCAGGGAAAAATGTTGTAGGAGAGGTGAAATAACCGGAAAAAGGAATTTGTGACGTTTGAAAATGGAATCTTCGGCGGTGGCTAAAAACTATATCAATTTGTACATTTTACTAATCTTGATACTGCGATACACTGATATTTTTCTTGCATAATATTAATCTTACTACAACTATGTTTCTTTCTTACAATAGATGTAGTAAGAATATAACATAGTTGTAGTAAGAAACTAATATAACTGTAGTAAGAATAATATTATTAATCCTGATGATTAGTTTATCGCAGTGCAGGAATTAGTTTCTTGCGACATGACATTTAGTTTTTAGTTATATACTGCTCATTATAAAATAATTTATATAATAATTTGGTTTATAAAATAAACTAATTATATTTGCAGTGGAGTTCGAACCCAAAATATGTTTTTATTGTGAAAATCTAAATTGTGTATGATTATGAAAATGGCTGGTATTAAATGGGTTACGCTGTTAGTGTTAGTCTTTGGTGCAGTATCTGTTTCTGCTCAGAGTGACTTGACGGTGAAGGTGAAGAATATCCGTTCGGCGAAAGGGAAGGTGATGATTGCTGCTGATAAAGGGCAGTATGCGATGGCGGACGCTACTGGTGATACAGTGACGCTTGTATTGAAAGAAGTACCCGAAGGGAAATGCAAATTGTATGTGTACCACGATGAAAACGGTAATTATCAATTGGACAGAGTAGACGGTGTACCGACGGAGAATTGTGCGATTGTGGATTTAGACATGACAGCTGGAGCAAAAACAATTGATGTCGAGTTGACCGATCTGCGGAATAAAGCTAAAAAATAATTTTATGGAAGAGAAAGACATTATTATGGAAGACAAAGAATTGAACGAGCAAGAGAGTTTGAAGCTTATCACTCAAATGATACAGAATACCCGACGTAATTTAGATACGGGTAGTGGAAATATGTTTTTGTTATGGGGATATGTTTCTGCAATAGTGACGTTGGTAGTTTTTGCAGGAATCTATTGGACGCGAAATCCAGTTTGGATGTGGGGCTTTTGGGGAGTTCCGGTTTTAGGTTATCTCTTTAGCTTCATACTGGTACGTAAGCAACGTAAGCTCGCAAAGTCGTATGGCGATAAGGTTTTGAATGAAATGTGGCAAATCATGGGGCTACTTTGTATTGCGATTGTACTTGGAGCAACGTTTACCAATCATTATGAGATAATTCTGCCGATATGCGCAATTCTTATTTCTCTAAGTAGCATTATAACCGGGAGCATAATTCGCTATACACTCTTTTCCGGTTTCCCTGCTTTTGGAATTGCATTGGGACTGAATATGTTATTCAGCATTCTGGATAAGACTTCTTCTTATTTGTCATTGTTAGAATTTGTATTGGTGATTGTTTTTGCATTGATTATTCCCGGGCATATCCTGAATTATTGTGCAAGAAAGGATAATAAACGATGAACACCGAATCGTTAACAGCAGAAAAAGCTGATATGTTTGAAGAAGGCAATATAGAGGCTATTACCCGAATGATGCAAAATCGCAAGAAAAATCTGCTTTGGCTGGCAGTTACCTCACTAATGGTATTTTGCCTGTATTGGCTTTCTAATGTGGTGTTATGGGTGCCTTGGAGTCATAGTCCGCAATTGGGTATCATTCTGATGCTGACTGTAAATCCCGTCTTTTGGGGAGTAGGCATATATGTTTGTCTGGCTTGCGAAAGTGGAGTAGGAAATCTGATGAAGAAAGCTCTTCTGCTAGCCTTGATTGCAGTAGGAATATCTTTGCTATCCGACTATTTGTTTTTTGCAGTATACATGAAGTCGAAGGACGTATGGCACATTACCACATTCTATGGCTATGCCTGGTTAGCTGTATTGGCTTTGGGTGAAGCATTCTTATTTTCTAAAAAAATGATGGCTAAACAGTATCCCGTAACGAAAAGACTGTTTTTGGTATTGGGCGTTTTCCTATTAGTGTTATTGCTGTCTTTGTCTTACCTATTAGTAGAATGAAAAAATGGGAACTTGGGTGATATATATGCTTGCGGGTAATTGGGCTTTGATGCTCTATTTAATACTAAATGTATATGATTGGGAAAAGTGATATATTAAAGAAAGGGAATCAATCATGAAAGCGAATCGTTGGGAGAGTTTTTTAACTTCCTGGAAATTCTTTTCATTGCTGGTGGTATTGCAATTCATTTTGATGCCTGTAGCGACGAAAGATTTTAGGTTTGAGGCAGCGGGAGACATCGTATTCTATACGTTGCAGCATGCCTTTATTATGGATATGTATTCATACAGCTTTTATTTTCAGGTGGTGATGATCCTGGCTTTGATAGCTGTTGTAGTCTGGAAGGGAAAGTTTAGCAGAGTTTTTACTGCTATTGCAGGTTGTTTTTACCTGCTTTATGCTGTGATACAGAATATGGCTGTAACAGAACAGCATGGTTTCAGCATGGTAACAGTGAACGTTGCAATGATTGGTTTCGTTGCATTAGTCTGGCTGTGGGCTGCATGGAAGGGCAACAATGAGTTTTCTTTTGATAATGTTACCTGGAAAACCGGTTGGACGATACCTGTTGCTCTGTTTTGTTTGTGGTGGCCGATGAGTCTGAAAACGGCATTGCCGGATTTTCAGCTGCATTATTTGTATGATGGCGGTTCGGCATTGGCTTTCTGCCCGATGACTCCTGTGTTTCTAACTTTGCTTGTACTAAGTAAACGGGGAGTGAACAGGGTAGTGTTGCGGGTGACGGCAATGGTAGGAGTTATTATCGGATGTTATAATATGGGTAATTTTGCTTCTGAGACCGGGTTTTATGTCGGATTGTACCACTTGCCTCTGCTGGGCATGTCCATTTATGCTTTGTTGAGCAGCAGACAGAAGAGACAGAATCCGGAATGTGTATGATTAAAATAATTTGTATTGAATATGGACAATAAGAAATTGAATGAGCAGGAGAGTTTAGAACTCATCACTCAAATGATACAGAATACAAAGTTCAAGATGGTGAAAAACGCCGGAACTCCTTTTTTAGTATGGGGATACATGACTGTGGTGACCTCTTTGCTGGTTTGGTATCTTTTGAAAGAAACCGGCAATTATTACTGGCAGTTTTTATGGCTTCTGATGCCGGCTGTTTCTTACCCGGTCACTATCTATAGCCAGAGGAAAAAGCAAAGGATGGCAAAAACGTATATCGACCGGATAGTAGGATATGTATGGGTAGTTTTCGGACTATGCGGATTGCTGATTTCATGTGTATCTATAATCTATTGGAGTCTGCCTATACTCTTTGTGATTCTGTTGATGATGGGGATGGGAACTACTTTAACCGGACTAATTATAAATATGAAACTGGTTACGGTAAGCGGTGTGCTGGGTATATTTGCATCATTGGGTTGTCTGTATATAGACAAGTTTGATCAGATATTGCTTTTCGCTTTAGCCTTTGTTTTCATGATGGTCATCCCGGGACACTATTTGAACATAATGTCAAAACGAAGAGTTTAATGTATTATCTTTGCACTATAAAAATAGAAAGAAAGCATGTTTAAAGAACTGAACCCCTTACTGCATTCCGAACTGCGCCTGGCGGTGATGTCGTTGCTTATTGGTGTCGAAGAGGCGGATTTTGTCTTTATCCGGCAACAGACGGGGGCAACGGCGGGCAACCTCAGCGTGCAGATTGATAAACTCAATAAAGCAGGGTATGTGGAGGTGACGAAGACGTTCAAGGGAAAGATGCCTTGCACTATCTGTAAGATTACGCCACAGGGAGTAGACGCTTTTGAGGAATATGTGGAAGCACTGAAAACGTATATTATAAAATAATGAAAGCAAACTTTATAATCAGAGCAGCTTTGCAGTCGGATGCTGTTGAGCTGAAAAATTTATTTCAGAATACCGTTCTCGCGATAAATAGGCGTGATTACTCACAGGCGGAAGTTGAAGACTGGGCATCATGTGGGGATGATCTTTCTAATATAGAAGATATGATAAAGACCCATTACTTTATTGTAGCTGTTAATCAACAGTCGGAAATCGTAGGTTTTTCATCTATCACTCCCCAGGGTTATTTACACTCTATGTTTGTTCACAAGAATTTTCAGGGTGAAGGCATTGCTACAATGCTTTTGAATGAAATAGAACAGTATGCAATTACAAATGGAATTATGCGGATTACATCTGAAGTGAGTTTAACAGCCCGCCCTTTCTTTGAAAAAAAAGGTTATATAGTGGAGGAAGAGCAAAAGCGCAAGGCTAATCAGCTTTCTCTTACTAATTTCTGGATGGCCAAACAGGTGATATGTCCAAAAAGCTTATAGAATAGACAGCAATCAGATTGAAGTTTTCCGATACTATTCTCTTTTTCTTGTAACATTCCGGAGTGCCCCGTATCTAAAGGAAAAACTTTAGAATATATGGCGATGAAAAGATTACTTTTGACCCTGATGTTATTGGGAGCTTCTCTTTTGATTTTTGCACAGGATTATCCTTTTTCGGTAGTAAAATCGGGAACAGGAAAACAAACGGTTATATTTATACCCGGTTTTGCATGCTCAGGTGATGTCTGGGCGGAAACAGTCAGCGTACTGAAAGACAGCTATACCTGCTATGTGCTGACGATGGCGGGCTTTTCGGGTGTTGCGCCTGAAGAGTGCCCATCATTCGAAAGATGGAAAATGCAGATTGCAAAGTTTATCAAAGAGGAGCGGATAGAGAAACCTATTCTCGTGGGGCATAGTATGGGAGGTGGTTTGGTACTTGCAATTGCGGCTGAATTCCCGGAGCTTACAGGAAAGATTGTGATTGTAGATGCCTTGCCTTGTCTGATGGCTTTGACAGTTCCTGATTTTAAATCTGCTCCTGATAATGACTGCACAGATTTAATTGACAGGATTACAGCTATGGATGAGGAGCAATTTGCGCAGATGCAAAGAATGAGTGCGGCAACGCTTACCACTGATTCATTGAGATTTACCGAAATCGTAAACTGGGGATTGGCATCTGACAGAAAGACGTATGCTAAACTATTCTGTGATTTCTCGAATACAGATTTAAGGGAATGTATAAAGAATATAGTTGTCCCTTCTCTCGTACTTTTGGAACCTTATTTCAAACATATAGATACGGTCATTAAGAACCAATATAAGAATTTGTCAGTAGCGCAAATCAGATATGCAGATAAAGGTTTGCATTTTGTGATGTTTGATGATAGGGAATGGTTCATTCATCAAATTTGTGAATTTATAAAAGAGCGTTAAGTGGAATTTGAAGATATATATAGGAGGTACTGGAATAAAATATTCCGCTTATGCATGGGGTATGTAAATGATTACAGCTTAGCTCAGGACATGGCTCAGGAAACTTTTATTAAAGTCTGGCAATATCTGCCCACCTTCAGGAATGAAGCCAATATTGATACCTGGATATTTCGTATTGCAACCAATAACTGCCTGCGTCAGCTGGAACGGAAGAAGCAAATCTTATCTACGCAGTTTCCTGCCGATCTATTTGAAGATGAAAAGACGGATATTGAGCCGCAGATTCAGTTGCTATACAAGTTTATTGCAGAACTTTCGGAGATAGACCGCATTATCATTTCGCTGGAACTGGAAGATGTCAGGCAAGCGGATATAGCGCAAATCATTGGATTGTCGGAGAGTAATGTCCGTGTAAGAATTCATCGTATAAAAGTTCGGTTAACAAGAAAATTCAAAGAATATGGAGAGTAATATTGATATAAAAGAATTGTGGAACAGGCAGACTGTTCCGGCTGCCGATCAATCTGAAATATTGAATAAGATCAGCCGTTTCAGAAAAAACGGTCTTAAAAAGGGGATATTTCTTGATGTTATCTTAGTGTTGACTATCCTTTTTATGATATTTATCTGGATCTATTTCAAACCGCAATTCTTGAGTACTAAGATTGGAATCATTGTGGGAATCCTGCCGATGTGTATTGTGGTGGCGGTTAATCGGAAGATAACTTCTTTGTATAGGTCATTGGATGAGAAACAGTCGAATATCGATTATCTGAATAATTTGCTTATGCTGAAAGAGAAAGAAACTTTCATGCAGACTAAGGTAATGAGTTTATATTTCATTTTGCTATCCTCCGGTATCCTTCTTTATATGTATGAATATACTCTTAATTCATCTTTTACGTTCAGACTGATAGCGTATTCTGTTTTGTTTTTATGGATTGCCCTTAATTGGTTTGTTCTACGTCCTGTAATGATTAGAAAGAATAGGCAGAGGATGGATTGCTTGGTCAGACAGATCGAAAAGATTAAGTCGCAAGTGGATGAATTTTAGTTTCTAAAAAAAAGTTGTACATTTACTCGCTCAAAATAAAAAGATGCAGTATGAAAATTTTAGTTACTTACGCCGTACAAGGCGAGTTTACGGAGTTAAAGTTTCCCGGATTGATAGGAGAGGAAGAAGTTCACATCGGCTATATTCGTACGGGAGTAGGCAAAGTGAAGTCAGCTTATTATGTTTCTGAAGTGCTCAATCAGGCAAAGCCGGACTTGGTGATCAACGTAGGTACGGCGGGAAGCATTGATTGCCAGGTAGGAGATATTCTGGTGTGTCGTCATTTTATAGACCGTGATATGCAGAAGTTAGCCGATATGGGTTTGGAATATGAGATTGATTCTTCTGCCTTGCTGGCAGAGAAGGGATACTGTATGCATTGGGCAGGAGAAGGCATTTGTAATACAGGTGATACTTTTCTGACGGAACTTTCGGATGTGAAAGGCGATGTGGTCGATATGGAAGCTTTTGCGCAAGCCTTTGTTTGCCGTGCCAAGAACGTGCCTTTTATTGCTGTGAAGTATGTGACGGATATCATAGGACAGAACTCCGTGAAGCATTGGGAGGATAAACTGGCTGATGCACGTAAGGGGCTGGGAGAATTCTTTGAACAGATAGGTGGAGCGGTAAAATAAGCATCTACTTCAGCGTCTTAAATGAAAGGATATGATAGGTTACTCCTGCTGCAATAATCAGGAGTATTACTTTTACCCACATATATGGAACGATAAAAAATACGCAGTAGAGCATAGTGATCCACATCAGCGAGATGGAAATTATCTTTGCGCGTAGAGGGATGGCTTTGTTTTCACGAAAGTTGCGGATATAAGGGCCGAGATGCTTTTGATTTAATAACCAGTTATATAGGCGAGGCGAACTTTTAAAGTAGAGTGCAGCCGTGAGTAGCAGAAATGGGGTAGTGGGTAGCAACGGCAGAAAAATGCCGAGGATACCAAGTGCTAAAGAGAGTGTACCAAGTGCTATATAAAGGGTTTTCATGCCGCAAAAGTACTCTTTTTTTGTTTACGGAGAAAGTTCTGTTTGCTTTGTTGTCTGACATTCGCTTTAAATGCTTATGTTTGCGAAGAATTTTCAATAAAGTCAAAACATGTATTTGAGAAAGTCCGTCTTCACGCTATTGCTGATACTGTGTAATGTATTTGTTGTGGTGGCACAGACCACCGCAGACTCTTTAGCACTTGTTACTGCTCATTGGAATGTAACTTCTATGGGAAAAGGTGTACTTTGTCGCGAAGCGGAGTTCGTTTCTTTGTATGGTGTTCCGCAGCATGTTGCTATTCTTGAAATCAAACCGGAGCAACATCGGTTTGACATTTTAATTCATTCTCCTAAAGAAGAAACCAGTAGTGCGGCCCGTCGTTCCGGTGCAGTGGCGGCTATTAACGGTTCATATTTCGATATCAAGCAAGGAACTTCTATCTGCTATTTGCGGAAAGACGGGGTGGTGGTAGATACTACTGCGACCGGTGTACTCAGCACTGTATCCAATGGTGCCGTGAAAATAGATAAAGGGAAACTGGACATCATAGCCTGGAAGAAACAGGATGAGAAAACTTGCGAACAGAAAGAAGGGAGTATTCTCGTTTCCGGTCCGTTGATGCTGCTGGATGGAAAAGCTTGTGACTTGTCTGCTTGTAACCGGTCATTCGTTCAGACTAAACATCCACGGAGTGCCGTGGCTTTGATGAAGGACGGAACGGTGTTTCTGATTGCGGTTGCGGGCCGTTTCGAAGGTAAGGCGGAAGGTATCAATATCCCTGAGTTGACACATCTTCTCCGTGTATTGGGTGCAAAAAAAGCTTTGAATCTGGATGGTGGTGGCTCTACTACACTTTGGAGTGCTTCTGCACCGGATAATGGAATTGTAAACAAGCTTACTGACAATAAACTTTATGATAATAAAGGGGAGCGCAAGGTTGCCAATTCACTTTGTGTTTACGAATAAAAGCGGAAGATTTAAACTGTAATCCTTAGATTTTTTGTACTTTTGTGCCGTGCCGAGGTGACATTAGGTGCGACAACAGACAAAGTATTTTCTTAATTAGCGTATTAACAAGAATATGTATACAGTTATCAAACGCATGGAAATATCAGCTGCCCATAGCCTGAAACTTTCCTATCGCAGCAAATGTGAGGATCTGCATGGTCACAATTGGATTATCACAGTCTACTGCCGTTCCCGGGAACTCAATGCCGATGGAATGGTAGTTGATTTCAGTCACATCAAAGAAACGGTGAAAGGAAAGCTAGATCACCGTAATTTGAATGAAGTTCTTCCATTCAATCCTACCGCAGAGAATATAGCCCGCTGGATATGCGAGCAGATACCTACTTGCTTCAAAGTCGAGGTGCAGGAATCTGAATCCAATGTAGCCACTTATGAGAAAGAATAACCCTACTGAAAGCCGGCACAAATATTTTTTATGAGAAAGATTAATGAGATTTTTTATAGCTTGCAGGGTGAAGGCTATCATACCGGCATGCCTGCTGTCTTTATCCGCTTTTCCGGTTGCAATCTGAAATGCTCTTTTTGCGATACACGGCATGAAGAAGGTGTGCTGATGTCCGATGATGAAATTATTGCCGAAGTAGGAAAGTATCCGGCTGTTACGGTTATCCTGACGGGTGGAGAACCTTCTCTCTGGATTGATGAGGCTTTTATCGACCGTTTGCACCAGGCGGGAAAGTATGTCTGTATCGAAACGAATGGGACGAACCCATTGCCCAAAAATATTGATTGGGTGACTTGTTCTCCCAAGCAAGGGGTGAAGTTGGGGATTACCCGTATGGATGAGGTGAAGGTCGTTTACGAAGGTCAGGACATTGAAGTCTACGAGTTGCTTCCTGCTGAATATTTCTTTCTGCAACCCTGTTCATGTAGTAATACTGCGGAAACAGTGGCGTGCGTCATGCAACATCCTAAATGGCGGTTAAGTCTGCAAACACATAAACTGATTGACATTCGTTAATGAATCGGGTCGTGTTATAGGAATGTAATGTGAATGACATCTTTCTTTTGCTTTTTAGGGCTTACTTTGCCGTGAAATTAAAATTCTAAAAAGAGAAGAAACATGAAATCAATTCGTTTTTTATCCTTGCTGCTTTTGCTGAACTTGTTTGTAGCAGGAGGGTATGCAGCAGACCAACCCGTTAAAAAAGAGATTGTCGTAAGTGGTGTGGTGACAGATACGCAGAAACAACCTGTTGCAGGTGTTGTTGTGACAGATGGCGTTAATTTTACACAGACTGATGATAAAGGGCGTTATCAGTTGGTATCTGATCCCGCACAGTCTAAATTCGTTTATCTTTCTGTTCCGGCGGACTGCAAAACTAATGTAGAGAATGCATTACCTGTTGGCTATTATGCCAGGATTGATGCAAAAAAGAAAAAGAATCGTTGTGATTTCAGCTTGGTGAAGAGAGAACAGCCGGTTCAGGATTTTACCTTTATAGCTATCTCTGATCCGCAGGCAAGAAATGAGGAACAGTTGGATCGCTTTGCTTCGGAAACTGTGGTTGATTTGAAGGAAACATTGAAGCAATTATCTTCGCAAGAAGTTTACGGAATGGTTCTGGGAGATATCGTTTGGGATGTTATGCCTTTGTATGATTCGTATAAGAAGGTTATCTCTGATTTGGACTTAACCATGTATCATGTGATTGGTAATCACGACTTTGATCAGCAATATACGGCACTGAGCCTTGCTACGAATAAGGAAGAATACGGGGAATCGGTGTTCGGTGACCATTTTGGACCGACGGATTATTCTCTTAATGTAGGGAAAGTGCATATTATTTCGATGAAGGACATAGACTATAAAGGTAAGAAGAAATATACGGAGCAGTTTACCCCTGAACAATTGGAATGGTTGAAAAAGGATCTGAGCTATGTGAAGCCGGGTACTACCGTACTGTTGAATCTTCATGCTCCTACGGCTAACAGTACAGGTAGAGGAGGAGCCAATGCCCGTAATGCCGAACAACTTTTTGAGATACTAAAAGATTATAAGACGCATATCTTTGTCGGTCATACTCATTTTTATGAAAACCGCATTGTGACTCCTGTTATCTATGAACATAATATTGGTGCAGCTTGTGGTGCCTGGTGGGCAGGACATGTAAATCGTTGCGGTGCTCCCAATGGTTATCTGGTGGTGAATGTAACCGGTGATGACATCTCCTGGCAGTATAAGGCTACCGGTCGTCCATTCGATTATCAGTTTCGTGTGTATAAGCCGGGTGAATTTCAGAGCCAGCCTAAGTATCTGGTGGTTAATGTCTGGGATTATGATCCGGCATGGAAGTTATCCTACTATGAAGACGGTGTTGAGAAACCGGGTGTAATGGAGGCTTTTGACGATGAGGATCAGGATTATATTACAATGAAAGAAGGAAAGGCTACAGGGTATCATACATCGCACTTATTCCGGGTACGTCCTACGGATAAGGCTAAATCAGTGAAGATCGTAGCAACAAATCGTTTCGGTCAAAGCTTTACCCAGACTGTAGATTTGAAATGACAGGCTTTGAATACTCGTTTATGACGGGTTTATAAACAAAAATAGCTGCAAGTTTTTACTTGCAGCTATTTTCATCTTGCACGGGAGGAGAGGCTCGAACTCCCGACACCTGGTTTTGGAGACCAGTGCTCTACCAACTGAGCTACTCCCGTGTTTGCGGCTGCAAAGGTAATGTAAACTTTTAAATATGCAAGAGGGATGAGCGATTATTTTAACGCTCTCTCGTCTTATAACATCTGTAAGTCCTGATACATAATGCGGTAGGCTGCTGCTTTTTTTTCTAAAGCAAGCGGATAAGCACGCGAAGAAGAGGGCATCCGATAGAGTCGCATAGGTCTGCCATCAAAAACAAACTCTGTAAAATCTCCCACTTTCGGCTTTTCAAGAGAGAACTGTTCGCATAAAGTTTCTGTTGCTTTCTCACCTGTAGTAACTATGGCTTTACATTCCGGTAAGCGACGGAGCATACCCTCGATATCCGTAGGTTCTACAACTTCCAGAAATTTGTCGGATGCATTGTCCTGTAACCGTCGTATGGCGGTAGCTGTATCAAATAGGGCAATGCCTTTTTCTTGTAGGAAAGGGATAATGTGATCTTTGTCGAAAGCTTTTGCCGCTTCGTTCAGAAAATGGTTTTTATCATTGAAGAACAGGAGTCCTACAATCCGCCACATATCATTGTTCCAGTTCGGGTAGTAAAACTCCATCGACCACCTTTTCTTTTGAGGTGGAAAACTTCCCAGCATCAGCAAACGGGCGTTAGCAGGAAGAAAGGGTTCTAAAGGGTGTCGCTCGATTTCCATACTTACTATTTTTAGGATAAAAAATGTCTGAAAAGCCCGGAATATGATTCAGACTTCTCAGACGACTCTGTGATTTTCTTATGCAAAAGTATAGATTATTTCCGGAAGTTACTCTGCTATTTCCAAATTACTCATTTTTTCTGTGATGCGGAAAGGGAAGTCCGGATATTCGTACAGGCTGAACCGTGATTCGGTTTTGCCTTCCGTATAATTCCAGATACTTGCGTAGTCTTCCACATCTTCTCCCATGGCACGCAGTTGTCGCAGGTAGGCGGCTATGGATTTATTCTCTACGATATATACCTGTCCGAGTTGATTGATTATCGGGCTGTGGCGACGTGTTCCGTCGTGGTCGAAACGAAGGATGCGCTTTCCGTCTTCGGTCATTCCCACCAGATTGAACGTCATGCTCTTGCCAATGGCGGGCAGGTTCAACACGCTGCGGTCCGTGGCAAGGAATGGAAGATGATGTATTTTCAGGAACTGGCGGATACAGGATGCAGGATCAAGTGCGGTTTCGAGCGATGCAGACAGGTTGAAGGCATCTTCTTTATTCAGTTTGCCGAAACGCTTTTCTTCTTGCTGTTCCTGCATGGAACGGCTGTTTGGTGTAAAGACTGCGTTGTTTTCTTCGAAACCTTTTACGGAGAATGTATAGTAACAGACAACTCCCAGTTCGTTAAGTACCTGGCGTAGGCGAGTGGTATGTCCCCGACGTGAGGCAGCTACGTTATACACAAGTTGGTTGGTAATCAGCCAGCCTGCCGATAATAATTTGCGAATACCTTCCTTTGCCTCGGGAGTAACCTCCAGTGGAGTTTGGAAATGCGTTTGAATAATGAACTGACGGATACCGATGACGGATGCTTTCTCCTTGAAAGTTCGCAGAATTTCTACCAATTCATTGTTGATACGCATTGGCAGATAAGCTGGCAAACGCGATCCGAGGCGGATACGTTGTAATTCGGCATACTTTTCTCCTTCCGGGCGTTCCTGATTGGCTTTCCGTTTACGGGCAGCCATACGGTAAACGGCTTCCAGAATTGTGTTCAGCGTCTTATTCTGACTCATGAGGGCATCTCCACCTGTGATGAGGATGTCACGCAATTGGGTATCTTCCTCGAAGTAAGTCATCAGACGGCGTAATTTCTTCTCCCATGTTTCTTTAGGACGCAGGGAGTCAAACTCAAAATTGAGTCGTTTACTCTGGAAATCATACATGCGCTGGCAGGAAGCACAAAGCCCGCCACAAGCACGTCCCATGGTGTCGGGAATGAGGATGGCTACTTCCGGATAACGACGGTGGATATTGTGTCCGTCGGGCAGGAGCCAGCCGGCCGCATTGGGTTTTCCGGCTTCTACTATGTCTTCACGTTCCCAGGCGCGGATTTGCCCGTAAGTTTCCACCAGTTGCGGGGAGTAGAGGATGTAGCTGCGCAGAGATTCATCGTTGTACCCTGTGCTGCCGGGATTTAACAAGTGCAGATAGTAAGGCGTAACGAAGAAAGGCATTCCTTTCTTGCGAGCACGAGATAACAGATACATGGTTTCGGCAGAAAGTGAATTGCCCAGAAAGCGATTCAGTTCCGTAGGGCTTTTGGCAGCCATGGCCAGATGGAAACGGAAGTCATTCCACCATTCGCTGACAAGACGGTATTTCTCTTCGTAGCTGATGCCCTCTTCAAAGTGGTAGCGGGAAATGGCGGTACGGTGCTCTATCTTCTGTATCAATGCGTGCAGAATACGCTCTTTATTTTTGGCATGGATCAGTTGTACGCCTTCGTCCAGTCCGCTGGGCCAACGCTCGGTCCACGCTTTGACGCGTTGGGGTGCGGGGAGTGGGGCAGCAGGATGCTGTAAGCGTTTGAATTGCTGGAAAATATCCAGGAACACGTCTGTTTCCACATCTTCTTCCAGATTTCCGGTAAGAAACGCGTATAGAAGTGACAGGGTAGAAACAATCATTTGTTCATCGGTAGAAAGTTCATGGACTTCCTGGCCGTCATATTCAATCAGAAGTCGAATTTGCCTGACAACTTCACTTTCCGTATCAGCCTGATTGGTAATGAATTCCGAAATGCCTTGTTTGAAGCTTTCCGTACCGTCGCTCTGTTCGGCGATGCGTACAATTTCGGGAAGTTCATTTCGATAAAGTTGCTTCAACTGGGATAAAGTGAGTGCAAGCATTTTCTTTTGTTTCATAAGCGGTTGTTTTTTAATGATTAATACTGAAATAGTTGCGAGCTGCGAACTGCAAGCTATAAACTACGAGCTACAAATTACGAGCTACGAGTTACAAATTATAAGCTACAGATAACTCTGATAGCCTGAAAGGCTTCCATTATATAGCGTAGGGCATCGCCCTACGTAAATAGTATATATTTCTCAATAAGCCCTGAAAGGGCGAAATCGAGTTAGTTGCCTTTATTTCGCCCTTTCGGGGCTCAGAGACAGGTAATTCAATCCGTAGGGCGATGCCCTACGCTATATAATGAAAGCCTTTCAGGCTGCCTGACTTATTGAGCCTAAATCAAGCTATTTGAATTCTCAAATCTTCTGAATTATGAAATCTTCTGAATAATCAGATTACTTGAACTAATAGGTTTTGAACTATCAACTTATCAGAGTTTTTTAACTTACCCAGTGCAATAGTTTGTCACTGATAGCTTGTAGCCTGTGGCTTAGCGGATAAAGCCCGCTATATCTTACAACAATCTCTTTGCATAAAGTGTTGTTGCTCCTTCGAGCAAAAAAGTTGCATAAAAATAACAAAAAAAGGCGAGGAAATCATTTCTCGCCCTTTCTATTGATTATTTCTTTAGAAAACTTTTTCTTTTGATAACAGTTTTTACCTGATAGATATTTCAAACTTATTTCTCTTCCGTGGCTTTGTTTTTGGGTTCTTTTTTAGCCAGTAATACAACGTTGTACACGTATTCTGTCATCCACTGCTCGGAGTATCCCAGACGCTCTTTATATTGGCGGACTGCCATAGCCGTCTTATGTACATCGTCCTTTTTCCATACGGTTTTGGTGCAGACGTCATGTACGGTCTTTTCGGTCATACTGCGCAGTGCGCCTTTAAAAACAGAGGGCACGCGGAACTTCCATTGCATCAAGTTACCCATCAACATCATCAGGTCTTGTGAGAAGCCTTGATACATAAACAAGTATGCCTGCACATCATTCTGCGTGCGGCAATGCTTCTTTACGGAAGCGTCGATTTCCTTGAAGAAGTTTTCACTCAGTCCATAGTCCTGCATCAGCATTTTGCGTGAAGCAGTCTTTTCGGCTTGTCCCAGTCGTCCGCCCTGAGTCGGTATTTTGAACAGGCGTTTGAAGTTGGCTACATCCGGCACGAAACGAATGTTCGTAATGCCTAGATTAGCGGCAATCACGGACTGGAAATAAACGCGTGTCAGTGACACGAAATCTTCCACGTTTTTGGAGGAAGTACCCTCGGAATTCTTTTTAAATAGTTTGGCAAATATACCCATCTTATTTATGTTTTATGATTTATGATTTATAATTGCCGGGGCAATTGCGATTGCAAAAGTACGAAATAAGTTGATTTACACCAACAATTGTATAAATCATAATTTATAAATCATAAATCTCTTACCAGCACTCCACGTCATTTTCTACTTCTTTGAGGCGGTCTTTTGTGAAAACAGGGTCTTTGATACCCGCCCGTTTCTGTGCACGGTAGTCTTCCAGCAGTTTGAAAGCGTATTTACCGAGCAGGCTGATGGCAATCAGGTTACAGAGCGCCATCAATCCCATGGTGACATCTGCCAGACTCCAGGCCACATCCAGTGCAGCGAGTGCACCAAATAGCACCATACCACCTACCAGAATACGGTAGATGTTCAATATCCATTTCTTACGGGTAAGATAACGTACATTGGCTTCTCCATAATAATAATTACCCAGAATGCTGCTGAAGGCGAAGAAAAACAAAGCAATAGCAACAAAAATACTTCCTGCCGAACCAATCTCGTTCGTCAGCGCCTGTTGCGTAAGTTGTACTCCATTGGTAGAGCCGTCCAGTGGCGCACCGCTGAAAAGTATAATGAACGCGGTGCAGGTACATATAATTAATGTATCGGTGAAAACGCCCAAGGTCTGTATCAGCCCTTGCTTTACGGGATGTGTGACGTGTGCGGTGGCTGCCACATTGGGAGCGGAACCCATACCGGCTTCATTGCTGAACAATCCCCGCTTGATACCTTGCATCAATGCAATACCTACACCACCACCCAATGCCTGTTGCCAGCCGAAGGCATGGCTAACGATGAGTTTGATAACGGCAGGAAGTTCAGTGATATTGATAGCTACAATGATCAGTGCCAAAGCAATATATCCCAATGCCATAACGGGAACAATAATGCTGCTTACTTTAGCAATGCGCTGTACACCACCGAAGATAATAAGCAGTGTGGCTATGGTAATAACCCCTCCTACGATGGCGTGGTCGAAACCGAATGCATGTTCAAAAGCTGCACACAGCGTATTGCTTTGTACGGAGTTGAAGGCGAAGCCGAAAGTGATCGTAATGAGTACGGCAAACACAGTACCCATCCACGGTTGTTTCAATCCTTTTCGCATATAATAAGCGGGACCGCCAATGAAAGAGTCTTTGCCTCTTACCTTATATAATTGTGCCAATGTGGACTCTACGAATGAACTGGCAGCACCAAACAGGGCAATGACCCACATCCAGAACACTGCTCCCGGCCCGCCTACAGCGATGGCAGTGGCCACACCCGCCAGATTGCCCGTACCTACACGGCTGGCAATGGAGATGGCAAATGCCTGGAATGAAGAGATATGCTTTTCACCCGGCTTTCCGTTCGTTCCTGCCGAATCACCCAGTAAACGTACCATTTCACCTATCATGCGGAACTGTACGAAGCGGGTTTTCAGCGTGAACCAAAAGGCACATCCCAAAAGCAGAGCGATAAGGATATAAGTCCAGAGAATATCGTTGATTGAATTGATTATATTCATGCTATATTGTTTAATATTTACTTGTTTAATGATAAACTGTCGGTTCTTCTGTCTGAATTTATTAATTATAAAGGTCGCAAAAGATATATTTTGTAACTGATTGAATATTATTGTGTTGTGTTGAGGCGTTCTAAGACTGCAACTGAGGTACCCTAAGTATACGACTGAGATACCCTAAGTATCATACTGAGGTACCCTAAGTATCATACTGAGATACCCTAAAATAACAACTGTTTCTGTTTTTTGTTTTTCTGTAAACAAGTTTTTCTTCATATCCAGAAAGTAGAAGTCAGGATTGAAGAATAATCATTTATTTTAGTCTGAAGTGAAACTTATGCCCTTCGAATACCGGTTCTACAATATCAAACCGGATGAACTTGGCAAGTAAATGTTCCGCTGCACGTCGGGAAAGGCGTGCCAGCCTACAATACCTGTTTAACGATAGACTGTCATTTTCTTCCAACAAGTCAAGCAACAACTGTTCGCGCTCAGTATAAGTTATCAGTTCTCCCCGCGGACTACCACTTTGCTGCCATACACGCAGATGAACCGGTGTAGCGAGTATATTCTCATCCTTGATGCGCAGATAAGCCAACGGTTTTCCTGTTTCATCCTTGGCATATACGGGTTTTTGCAGACTTTCTTCAATCTGCACTACCAGCACGCTGCGTCCTTCCGCCTGAAAGGTCTGCATGGTATAATTCACTTCCGGCTGACAGTACATTTGTGCTGCCGCCTCTATCATATATTGTTCCTCATCGGAGCGAACTCCGGCGATCTTTCCGTTATCTTTTACCCCGATCAGCAACCGCCCGCCGTCCGTATTGGCAAAGGCGGAGAGCGTTTTTGCGATCTTACGGGCATCGGAAATCTCAAACTTAAAGTCCTGCCTTTGGTGTTCGCCTTCGGCTATGAGCAAGTGTATGTATTCCGTATCTGTAAGGGGTTTCATGCCTGCAAAAGTAGGTAAAAAACGCCAGAGGACGTTTTTTTGTGCAATTTTTGCGGATTATTTCAAAAAAAATATTGTTTTTCTGCATTTATTTCAAGAAAGAGTGTATTTTTGCCAGACATTATTAACGAAGTAATATTAATAAGAAAAGGATTATGAAAGAATTAGTTGAAAAAGTTGCTGAATTGTATGCAGCATTCGAGAAAGATGCAAAAGCTCAGATTGAAAATGGTAACAAAGCTGCCGGTACTCGTGCACGTAAGGCTTCTTTGGAAATCGAAAAATCAATGAAAGCATTCCGCAAAGCATCTTTGGAAGCTGCTAAATAATAAGCACGCTTACTGAAAGAATTGAAAGACCGTCTCAATGAGAACGGTCTTTTTTGTTTTATCCGGTACAAACATAGGGCCACCCGATATTTTCGGTATACCCATCAAATAATAAGCAATTTGTTCAGCCGCAAGATAACGCGGATCTCTTTATTAATTCTTTTTCAAACTATATACATTGTGTATATGATATATCTTTTATATCTTTGTAAAAAAAGAAAGGAGTTATTATGGCGACAATGACATTAGAGAAAAAAAGGAAAAATATAGATTTGCCTGTTGACGTATTACAGCGCTTATCGGTTTTGGCTGCTTCACAAGGTAAGAGTTTGAAAGCTTTCATAGAGCACCTCTTGGTGGTAAAAGCAAATTCTATTTCTGTGGAAGTTTTAGAAAATCCCAGTCCAAGTGGCGATTCCTTTTTCGAAGATGCAGAAAATATGGCTGAGATTTCAGCACGAGTGAAAGCACATAAAGCAGGAAAGACAAAATCTGCCATAAAGCTTAAATCAGCCGAGGAAATCAAGAGCTTTATAGATAATCTCTGAGATGAAATATATCATAGAGTTTGAAGCCAAGGCTATAGAGGATTTAGCTAAATTGAAGAAATCGGGAAATAAAGCATTAATTACTAAAATCGAAAGATTACTTTTGGAAATAGCAGAACACCCTACTGTGGGAACTGGACAAGTGGAAGCATTGAAAGGTACTCTATCCGGTTATTGGAGCAGGAGAATTGATAAGTTTAATCGTATTATTTATACCATTGAAGAAGAAATTGTGACAGTTACAATAATTTCGGCTAAAGGGCACTATGGTGATAAGTGATAAGTTGTGTAGTGGATATGAATGAAAACGTCCTCAATAAACTGAAAATACTGGCGGAGTCGGCCAAATATGACGTCTCATGCTCGTCCAGCGGTACCGTGCGTTCCAACAAACCCGGTATGTTGGGTAATACTGTCGGCGGCTGGGGCATTTGCCATAGTTTTGCTGAAGACGGGCGTTGCATTTCACTACTGAAAGTGATGCTGACGAACTATTGCATCTACGACTGTGCATATTGCATCAATCGTCGTTCTAATGATTTGCCGCGTGCTACGCTTTCTGTCAGCGAGTTGGTAGATCTGACGATGGAGTTCTATCGCCGCAATTATATAGAAGGATTATTTCTGAGCAGTGGTGTGGTGCGAAGTCCGGATTATACCATGGAACGCCTGGTGCGTGTGGCCAAGGACTTGCGCACAGTGCATCGTTTCAATGGTTATATTCATTTGAAAAGTATCCCCGGTGCCAGTCGTGAACTGGTGAACGAAGCGGGATTGTATGCCGACCGCCTCAGCGTTAATGTAGAAATACCGAAAGAGGAGAATCTGAAACTTCTTGCCCCCGAGAAAGATCATAAAAGTGTATATGCACCGATGCGTTATATTCAGCAAGGCGTATTGGAAAGTTCGGAGGAACGGAAGAAACACCGCCATGCACCACGTTTTGCCCCTGCCGGACAGAGTACGCAAATGATTGTAGGGGCTACGGCGGAAACGGACAAAGATATCCTTTTTCTTTCATCTGCTCTTTATAAAGGACCTACAATGAGGCGTGTCTATTATTCCGGTTATATCTCTGTGAATACGTATGATACGCGTTTGCCGGCCCTGAAGCAACCACCGCTGGTGCGTGAAAATCGCCTGTATCAGGCAGATTGGCTTATGCGCTTTTATCAGTTTAAGGTGGAAGAGATTGTGGATGATGCATATCCTGACCTGGACCTGGAGATTGATCCTAAACTGTCGTGGGCCTTGCGCCATCCGGAGCAGTTTCCGGTAGATATCAATCGGGCGGATTATGAGATGTTATTGCGTATTCCCGGTGTCGGAGTGAAGTCGGCAAGATTGATTGTGGCATCCCGTCGTTTTTCTAAGTTAGGTTTCTATGAGTTGAAGAAGATAGGAATAGTGATGAAGAAGGCGCAGTACTTTATTACTTGCCATGAACTCCCCATGAAGACAGTGAATGAAATGACTCCGCAAGCAGTGCGCAGTTTGCTGATTACGAAACCGAACAAGAAGAAAGTGGACGAAAGGCAGTTGTTACTTGATTTCCACGACTAAGAGAGTTCCTTTCCATGAATATATTTGTTTTTGATAATACTTTCGAGGGCTTACTGACTTCTGTTTTTGAAGCCTATTCCCGTCGTATTTTTCCTGATGCATTGTCTCCGGAAGGAGAGCCATTACCCTTATTTCATGATGAAGTCTTCACGGTAATCACCGAAGAAGAAAAGGCGAAGCGAGTATGGCGTGGTCTGCAAAAGAAACTCTCTTCCGGTGCTCTGTCTTGCCTTGCCCAATGTTGGCTGGCGGAGGAACAGGAAACCCCGATGCTTTTGTTCCGCTATATCTGTAAGGCGATTGATGCCCCCCGTTCCATTGAAACCAATTTTGCCGATCCGGATGTGCTGGAATTCTCACGTATGTGGAAGCGGGTGGATTGGGAACGTCTTCGTATGCTCCAGTTTATCCGTTTTCAGAAAGCTGCCGACGGCACCTTCTTTGCTGCGGTAGAGCCGGAAAAGAATGCTCTACCACTGGCTATCGATCATTTTAAGGATCGTTTTGCCGATCAGCCCTGGCTGATATACGACATAAAACGGGCGTATGGCTTCTATTATGATTTGAAAGAAGTACGTCAGGTTACCTTTGAAGAAGGTTCACGCGAGGGACATCTGGTTACGGGTATGCTGGACGAAAGCTTGATGGATAAAGACGAGAAACTTTTTCAGCAACTCTGGAAGACATACTTTAAAGCCATCTGTATCAAAGAACGGCTAAATCCGCGGAAGCATAAACAAGATATGCCTGTACGTTACTGGAAACACATGACAGAGAAGCAGTAATAAGATCATTCGATTTGTTCTACTGTTACATCCGGCCATTCCTGCATCAGTGACAGCATGTGCCCTTCGTCATTACTCCGCTTGGATTTGATAACCATAGTCACTATATACCTTTCTGTATCCCCGGAACCTAATCTTTCCATTTTGTAGGAGACTAACATATAATTGCGGGAGTTAAAGCGATCGGATACTTCCTTAAGGATATCCTTATTTTCGGTAGAGAATGTTATCATGGAGCTTTTCATCCCTACACTTTTGAACAGGATGCTGAGCAGTTCCAATCCAGCCAGAGTGAGCAGGGTAGCGGCTATACTTATTACATACATTCCGGCTCCAACCGCCAGACCGATGCCTGCTGTAGCCCATATTCCGGCAGCAGTAGTCAACCCCCTGACAATTTGTTTTTGTAATATGATGGTACCGGCACCGATAAAACCGATACCGCTGACTACCTGGGCTGCTACACGACTCGGGTCCAGCGAGACGCTGTTTTCTTTGATAATGTCCTGAAAGCCATATTGGGAAACAATCATGATGAGGGCACTGCCCAACGATACTAAAAAGTGAGTACGGTATCCTGCTTCTTTGGCACGGTATTCTCTGTCCAGGCCGATGATGGCACCTAAGATGCCGGCTACTAATAATCTGAGTACGAAATCGAAATCTAATGTCATATTGGCTCCTTTCTGTGTTTTAAGTTACTGTACTTTTTCTTTCGGCTTGCCCCGAAAGAAAAAGATACCAAAAAGAAAGAGGCACCGGCTACGTCTCCGGAGCTACTCCGACACTGCCATTGCCGGACGGGGCTCCAACTCGCTTCGCTCAAACAATCGCCCCTTACCCGGCCCTGACAGTGCCTACGTTGACGCTCCTACGACTATGCCGGAGGGCTGCGCGGTGATTAGGGAGGATGATTGGGTTATGTGAATGCAATGTGCAATTAATGTGATTCTGTCTATAAAAGCAAAGACTGATAGCACGATCATATCAGAAATTTATATGATATGGATTGCTAACTTCGTATCTAAGTATTTCAGCACTTCATATTTTCACATTTTGCTCTTTATTTATCTAATATATCCACACCTAATCCTCTCACATTGTATAGTTCCTCTCCCCTTTTTGCCGCATGGTCTCCCGGCCTCACTGTAGGGGCGTCAACGTAGGCACTGTCAGGGTCGGGTAAGGGGCGATTGTTTGAGCGAAGCGAGTTGGAGCCCCGTCCGGCAATGGCAGTGTCGGAGTAGCCCCGGAAGTGCAGCCTTGAGTTTTTCTTTTGGTATCTTTTCTTTTGTCTCAAGACAAAAGAAAAGTACTTAATTTATAACCCATGCCCTATTATGCGGCACCGTCTTCTTCGGATCATAGTGCATTCCCGCCTGTGTCGGTATTTTAAGAACGTATGTACGTCCGCTTTTGTTTTGTAAAGAACTATCGCGCAGCCATGGGTTGGCATCCTTCAGTTGGGCGTAGGTAATACCTTTACTCTTGGCAAATTGTGCCAGATTGTCGATACTTGTTGTTACATTGATCTCTGTATGGGGGATGACCGGGTAAAGATGTTCTCGTTTCAGTAAAAAGCCATAGCGCTGCGGATTACTGATGACGGCTTTAGTGGCAAGCAGGCGGAACATGTAACGGGAAGTTTCTTCTACAAGCCAAAGGTCTACGGCTTGATCTACGAGCTGTTTTTTCAGTTCGGAGGAGATGCGGCCTTGTCCGCCATTGTAGGCAGCGGCTACGCAGAGCCAGTTACCATATCTTTGGTAGGCATCTTTCAGATACTGGCATGCGGCACGGGTGGCTTTCTCCACGTGATAACGTTCGTCAATATTGGGGTTTACTTCAAGACCGAATTCGCGTCCGGTAGTTTGCATGAACTGCCACATTCCGGCTGCTCCTGCCGGGCTACGGGCAAGGGTATTGAGGTTACTCTCTATTACGGCGAGGTATTTGAAATCATCGGGTACACCGTTTTCCTTCAATATAGGTTCTATGATGGGAAAGAAGCGGTTCGCACGCTTGATGGTAAGCATGGTGGTGGAGTGCATATAGGTGAACGACATTTGTTCGCGATCCATGCGTTCACGATGATCGTAACGCGTCAGGTCAATTTCCTGTCCGGCAAAGGTGATTTTATCCGGTACGGAAGGGGAGGTGACACAATAGGGAACTTCGGATTTAACGGATTGCTGTTCAGGGTCTATCGTGCTGTGCCCAAACAGAAATGGAAGTGTGGCACCGGCGCATAGAGCAACTGAGGTAACTATCAGGATATGTATTGAGCTTTTTTTCATTTTCAAAAGTTTGTTTGGTTCGAGGTCGAATATACAATATTTACGGGAATGAGGCAAGAACTATGGTGTCTTTACAACGAATCTTAGTTCTTTATAGGCAATCTTTCCCATAACCACCGGGGGATCATTCGCCAGAAAAAGACAACTACACGGTATCTGCCGTCGATCACAATGACCCGTTTTTTCCGGTTCAAGGCACGGACGATACTCTTCGCTACCTGATTGGCTTGCATCAACATGGGGAACTTACCACTTTTCAGTAAGTCGGTAGCGACGAATCCCGGGCGTATGTCTGTGAAATGGATATTCAAGTGTTGCATCCGGGAGAGTTGTGCCAAGGCTTCGATGTAAGTATTCTGGAAGCGTTTCGTTGCGGAATAGGCCGGGGCGATGCCCAATCCTTTGGTGCCTGCAATGGAACTGATGACAGCGATGTGCCCACCTCCTTGGGTTTTGAAGTGATTGAAGGCAGCGGTCACCATGCGGGTGAATCCTTCTACGTTGGTACGGGCGGTATTTAGTTCTATTTCCGGTTTCAGGTCCGGGTTCTGACTTCCTATGCCGGAGCTGAGGAAGAACAAATCCATGCCACCTAACTTCCGGATAAGTGTCTCCAGCAGGGTGGGGGCATCTGGATCTGTTACGTCCAGACGTTGAATTTCGATTTGTCCCGGGGCGGTGGCTTGCAGTTTCTCCAATGCTTCTTCCCGTCTTCCGGCAATACCGATGTGCCAACCTTGCTGAATTAGCAGTTTGGCAACTTCTTCTCCTATGCCGGAGGTGGCTCCTATAATAATGGCTCGTTTCATAATTGCTGTATTAGTAGTTTGTTAATTGCATGTGCAGGATGGGAAAGGGCTTACCTTGCGCATCTGTTTCATCCCGACTTATTACTTCAAAGCCTCTGTTACGGTAGAAGCGGAAAGCCTGTTCATTTTGTTCGTTGACATCCACTTTGCGGAAACCTCGTTCGTTTACGGCAAACTCTAATAATGTCTTGCCATATCCTTTTCCCTGTTCGTCGGGGTGGATAAACAGCATTTCTATTAAATCGTCGCTTAGTCCCAGAAAGCCACTGATGCGGTTGTCTTTATTCTTTATAGTATAGAGTTGCACTGCGGGGAAATAAACGTTCTGTACCAGAGGTTTGTAGTACTGAATATCTTCTTCACTCAAGAAGTGATGCGTACTGCGTACGGATGCTTCCCAAAGCTCAGAGAGTTCGGGATAATCTTTCTCCGTGGCGACGAAGATATTTGTAGGAAGATTGTTCATTTTCATATATTCTATTGTCCGATGACGGTTGCTACTATTTTTCTTCCACCGCCACGATTGCGGAATTCACAGAGGTATATACCTTGCCAGATACCCATATTCAGTCTACCGTCAGTGATAGGTATGCTGAGACTATTACCTGTCAGGGTCGATTTGGCATGGGCGGGCATGTCATCATCTCCTTCACAAGTATGCATATAGTAGGGTTCCCGTTCTTTTACCAGGTGGTTGAAGATGGCTTCCATGTCCGTCTGGACATCCGGATCAGCATTTTCATTGATGCTAAGTCCGGCAGAGGTATGCTTGATGAACAGATGTAAAAGTCCGGCTTGCGGCAGACGCGGCAGGTTACGTATTATTTCATCCGTTATCAGGTGAAAACCACGTGCACGGGGACGTAGGGTAAATTCTTTTTGAGTAACAAAACTTTGTTCCATTTTTATATATTTCTATGCGTTATTATTTGCCAATATGATTTAGTATAAAAGTCTTTCTATTCTTTAGGGGCTTTATCAAGTGATGATCCGCAATACTTACAGAACTGCGCACTTTCTTCGTGTCCTCGCCTGTGACAGTTGGGGCACTCTCTTGCTACATTCTTTTCATGTCTTTTCATCAATGATACGGAAACGATGCCGGTGGGTACTGCAATGATAGTGTAACCTATCAGCATGACACAACCTGAAAGGAATTTCCCCAGGGCGGTGACAGGAGTTATATCTCCGTAACCTACCGTGGTAAGCGTGACACAGGCCCAATAAATGCTGTTGGGAATATTGCTGAACTGTGTATTGGGTTTTCCTCCTTCAATCATGTACATCAGTGTTCCGATAGATATCACCAGAATCACCACAAACATAAAGAAAACTGCGATTTTCTTGCTACTGTCTCGTAGTGCTGTCAGTAGCATTTGACCTTCCATCCAGAAATTGAATAACTTGAAAACGCGGAATATCCGTATCAGACGGAATGCCCGTATAATAAGCAGATAGCGTGCCCCGGGAAACAGGAAAGCGAGATAAAGAGGCAGTGTAGCCAGCAAGTCGATGATGCCGAAAGCACTGAAAGCGTATTTGGAAGGTTTGGGCGAACAATACAACCGGGTGATATATTCGAAAGTAAAGAAAGCGGTTAGTAAATACTCCATAACAATAAATGGAGTTTTCAGCCATACCGGCAATCCTTGCAGGCTTTCCAGGATAACAAGTCCCACGCTAAGCAATATGCACCAGATCAGGGTAACGTCGAATAGCTTCCCGACAGGTGTATCAGCTTCGAATATGATGACATATAGTTTTCGCTTCAAAGCCTGATTATGCATCAGTTCTGTGAATTTATCTTTCAGTTTCATGTTTCACAATGTTTGTTACAAAAGTAGGAAAACCTTTCCGAATGAGAAAAAGGGTACTTGACTTTTTGTAACTTGCTGGAATATGGAGTATATTTGTTACCTGTTTTCACGATTTAAAAGTAAACAACCATGAATCGAATAATAACCTTCGTTATCGGGGTTTTGTTCATCATACTTAAAATAAAGAGCGTATGAATAAAGTATGTGTAGTAACAGGTGGAGCCGCCGGTATCGGTCGTTGCATTGTCGAGATGTTTGCAGAATCGGGATATACGGTGTATTTCATTGATAAGACACCCGAGGCGGTGGAACTGGCGGAAGGAAAGATGTCGGAAAGAGGGCTTTCGGTTACAGGCTTTGTCGGAGATATTGCCGAGGAACAGACGCTGCGGGATTTTGTAGACTTTGTCTTATCCATAGAAGATCAGATTGACTGTCTGATAAATAATGCTTGCCTGACAAATGGAGGAATATTGAGCAACTGTTCGTATGAAGACTTCCTGTATGTGCAACGTGTGGGAGTAGCGGCTCCTTATTTCCTGGCTTTGTCGTTTAAAGACTATTTCAGGGGTGCAGGTGCTATTGTGAATATTTCTTCTACCCGTGCTTTCCAGTCGCAGGCCAATACGGAAAGTTATACGGCAGCCAAAGGTGGAATAACGGCTCTGACTCATGCACTTGCGGTCAGTCTTTCGGGAATTGCCCGCGTGAATTCTATTGCTCCCGGTTGGATTGATACGGGAAGCTATCATGAGGAGAATTATGTGTCGGCATATACGGAAGGAGATATCATGCAGCATCCCTCGCAAAGGGTAGGAGAACCGGCCGATATAGCCCGTGCAGTTCTTTTCCTTTGTGACGAACGGAACTCCTTTATCAACGGGGAGAATATTACGATTGATGGAGGCATGAGTAAACTAATGATTTATCATAATGATTATGGTTGGGATTATCAACCGTAGAAACTATTAAATATAAAAAGAGAATAATGGAAAAAGTAATTATCAACTCGTATGAGGATTTTGAAAAGCTGGTAGGTCAGCAAATTGGGGTTTCCGATTATGTGGAACTTTCGCAGGAACGTATCAATCTGTTTGCTGATGCTACGTTGGATCATCAGTGGATACATGTTGATACGGAACGTGCTAAAACAGAGAGCCATTTCAAAACTACTATTGCGCATGGCTATCTTACTTTGTCTATGTTGCCGTATCTGTGGAACCAGATTATTGAGGTGAACAACCTGAAGATGATGGTTAATTATGGTATGGATCAGATGAAGTTCGGTCAGGCGGTATTGTCGGGACAAAGTATTCGTTTGGTTGCGAAACTGCACTCATTGACAAACTTGCGCGGTGTGGCAAAGGCTGAGATTAAATTTACGATTGAGATAAAAGACCAACCGAAGAAGGCACTTGACGGTATTGCGGTGTTCTTGTATTATTTCAATTAAAATTCTTTCATTATAAATTACACGGATATTCACATATTAAGAAGAAGAGCTTTGCTGAAGCTTCATTATTAAATCTGTGAATATCCGTGTAATTTGTGATGTATTCTTTATTTCTTCCTGATATATTCCTGCCATAAATGTCGGATAGCCGCTACCGGATGATACAACAACATTCTTGGTCCTGCCCATCTCATGATTTCTCTCATCTGTTCCCGCATCTCCGGTTTGTAACAATGTATGGTACAGAGCCGGCAAGTACCTTTCTTTTCTCCGAACGGGCAACGTGACAACCGTGCATGTGCATATTCCAACACTTCCCTGCATTGCGGGCACAAAGTTTCGTTCCCCTCTTTCTTCCGGCAGTAGAGGCGGATCATTTGTTCCACGGTTTGTTTTTCCTGTTCGATGCGGGACATTATTTATGCTTGCCAGCGTTTCAACTTCGGAAACTCTTGCTTCATCATCGCAATAGCTTCTTCTTTAGTAACTTTCTGCTCCGAGTCTTTATTGAATTCTTCTACAAACTGGGCACAATGTTCTATCATTTCATCCATGGTGCAGTCTTGCGCGAATTTACCTTGCTGATAGCAGTAAGTACAATAATCTGCGCTGAGGCTACCGTCAGCATTTGTTCCGCATACTTCATCGGATGTGAGCGGCATTCCGCAACTTTGGCAAAATTTCATTTCCATAATCTTTTTGTTTTAATAATATTAATTTATTGATTATATCTGGGAGATAAGCTTTTATATTTTTCAAAGCCATTATCCTGACTTTTATAAATGATTGTATCGATAAAATAAAGATGCCCGTCATTTCCTACTAATACATTATTAGGAAGAGCATCAAATATATCATAATTGCCATTTGAGAAAAATTCACCATCTAATTCAGAACTGAATCCCATTTTATTAAGCTCTTCTTCTATTTCGGGTTCAGTAGCTTCACGCATAGCTACAATAAATGGTTGTGAAAGTACGGCACAAACTTTTTCGGCTTTATTATATGCAAAACCTATTAGCTTATAAGAACAATCTGGAAAATAAATGTTATGAATCCTTATACGCTCAAAAAACTGAGAGAGATTGTCATCTGAGTAGCGAAAATCATTTAATTTGTAAACAGTAGTGTTATTCTCTATTGATAGATATACTTCATTTTCAGATCCTCTATCAGAAAATATTCCTATTGTATTAATATCTTCTATCCAATACCCTCTGTCTCTTGCGAATCTTTCGAGGTTTGCAATCTGGACTCCCTTAACGACCGTTGTTCCCGCAATTGCTTGAATTGATTCAAGCACTCCTCGCGCGACATTGGATGCTTCCTCCAATAAGCAATGGATTTCATTTTCTTCGCTATGGCTTGGCGATGATATTGATTCAGTTTTTCCATATTGTTTATTTTTATTATACATATAATGCAAAGATACTGTTTTTGTTCTTTCCTTAATTATCGTAGCAGCAATTTTTTCAGTAAACCTTCATTCAACAGGTGCACAGTTTCGAACTTTCCGTTATAGAATACAGCCCAATTATTAAAGATACAAGGCAGTTGTTTAGCTTTCTCCAAAGTATCTATCTCTACCAACCGGAGAGGTATTTGGTTGTTTTCGCAGTAATTGTATATCTGTTCGATGCAATTGGGAATATAGGGACATTGCACACCGTAATAGATGGTCAGTTCTTTGCCCTCAATGCTCTGTTTCCGCACGTTTGATGTGAATTGCGGTTGGGTGCCGTCAAAGGAAAGGGCTAATAATTCATATTCGTCATTGATGGTATCCACTACTTTGAAGCCATATTTCAACATGAACTTCTTTTCTGATAAGAAAGGTTTCTTCTTTTTGGAAGAAAGGAGGCAGATGCCGGATTTTCCTTGCGCTTTTGCATCGTCGATGCACGATTGTAACAATTCCTTTCCGTATCCCTTTCTTTTGTAACTGCCGGATACCCACAGGCAATAAATATAGAAATAATTATCACCAGTTACGGGAACCCAGGCTTTTTCCAGCGGGGCATACTCGATGAACACCTTTCCCTGCGCATCCAGTTTGCGGAAGACGTGTCCTTCTTTGATACGCTCTGCCAGCCAGTTGCGTTTATCGTTTACGCCGGTCTGGTGTTTTTTGTCTGCAATGGCGCAACATAGGTGTTCGCTCATTACGTTCTCAGGGGTCAGTGTGATGAATGCCATACTTTTATTGATTTAGACGAATGGGTATATAGATTTTGGTGATTTGTTCCGATGGATCTTTCGACCACGTGACGTACTCTTCAAAAGAAAGTGCATTTCGCAATCTTTCTTTCTCTTTTGAATAAATATGAGTGTAAGCTCGAAGCAATCCTTTATAACTACCCCGATAGGTATAAACTACATACGATCCATTCTCTATCGTTAAACTACCGATGGCTCCCGACGGTTTTATCTTTTGTGATACGGAAGCGCAGGCATAGAAACGGCATCGCTTCTTTTGCGTAACCGTGGGATCGTCGAAACTGATGCCGAACCAGCGGGTAGCGGACGATTGTAATGTACATTCTTTCAGGAAATCGCAAAGACTTCCCCAACCGCGTTCGTAACTTTCCTTCTCTCCATACGGACCGATAATACGGATGTATGCCACATGCATGGTAGGGAAGAGCAGTACTTCCGGTTCTTGCAATCCGATTAAAGAAATATCCTCTGCCATAGTTGTTTCTGTTGTGACGAGCGGCAATGTATTTCTGAATGCTATCGGTGAGAAACCGAAATACCGTTTGAATGCTTTTGAGAAAGATTGCGCTGTGTCGTATCCTACCTTTTCGGATAGTTCCTGAAGGGAAAGATCACGTGTTTGCAGGTACATCACAGCCCTTTCCATCCTTTGGCGGGTGATATAGGCCGAGATAGTCTCTTGCAGATATGACTTGAAAAGCCGGTGAAAGTGATATACGGACATGTTCATCTCCATTGCCAGCATTTCCGAAGATAATGTCTGGTGCAAATGGGTATGAATATAATCAATAGCCTGATTGATTAATTCCTGATGTCCGTATGTCGTTTCTTCCTTCATCTGTCAGGTTTTGGCGCAAAGGTAGGCGAAACCAGCGGAAGAAGAATTATCCATTCTTGCTAATTTTGAGATAAACCATATCTTTCAGAAGCTTTCCATCTTCATACATGGGATGATCGTAGTTGTCAGTAAAAAAGTTGGGTATGCGGTGCGAGTAGGTAAATCCGCATTGTTTGTAGAAATCCTCTGTGTACGTATCTTCTGCTGTACCTACCAATAGCGTATGATAACGATCTTTGTAGTGCTCCAATAGAAATTCTATCAGCCGTTTTCCATATCCTTTTCGTTGGTAGTGGGGATAAGTGGCGATGTTCTTGATTTCATAGACTCCGTTTCCTTCATCTGTTACCACACACGCCGCCTTTAAGTCGCCGTCGTAGAGAGCATACATTTCTCCCCGTTCCAGGTAGAGATCTATCATGGACTCTTGTTCGTCGGCAAGTAGCAGTAGTTCGAGGAACTCCTTTTTGTTCTTTAAAATAGGGACGATGTTTACCATTCGTGTAGATTTAGTTGTTCTTGAATCACCTCAAAGGTAGGCAATTGGTATGAGAAAGACAAATTCTGCTACCAAGTTGAAAAACATTATTCCGAAATTTGCTACTTATAATTAATTTCTGTTCTTTCGTACAGGAATTTATGGTTGCCCGATAATGGTCTATGCTTTTTAGGGAGAGCGAGTTTTCTAAGTCAATTCATTGGGGGGATAAGATTAAAAGTAGTCAACCTATGTGAGAAGACTATGTGCTCAATATCAGCAGATTGTGATTCTCAGCTATTCTCACTATATTGAGAATCTTTTCTCACCGTGATGAGTATTTATTCTCATCGTATTGAGAAGTTCTTCTCATCGTATTGAGAATACTTTCTCTTTATGTTGAGAAAATCTCCATTATAGGCATCCTGTTTCCGACTGATAAGTATTGTATTGCAAAGTAATATAGGTTATGGATAAAACATCCTTTGGAAAAGAAGTATATAGCGTTGTCGCCTCCATCCCTCCAGGACGTGTGCTGACGTATGGACAGATTGCTTATCTTATAGGTAAGCCCCAGTGTTCACGTATGGTGGGGCAGGCCATGCATAACGCACCTGAGGAACAAAATTTGCCTTGCCACCGGGTAGTGAATAGTCAGGGACGACTGGCCCCTTTCTGGCCCGAACAACGGGAGTTGCTGGAAAAAGAGGGTACCGTCTTTAAGAAGAACGGATGCGTAGATATCAAGGCATCCGGTTGGGAAATACTGAAGGAGGTTATTTCTTAGCGAATATATTGATAAGCAGCGAGCAACTTGTCAGCAAGATACCTGTTCCTACCACTCCCGTCCAGCCGAACCATTGCCAGAAGGTTCCGGCAAGGAAAGTTCCGGTGGAACCGCCAATGAAATAGGTAGTCATGAAAATAGTATTGATGCGATTGGATGCCTGCGGACAAAGGGCAAATGCACTTGTCTGATTGCTGAGCTGGATGCATTGCATACCTATATCTATCAACAGAATACCGGCTATGATACCTGCATAACTATATTGTCCCGCATAGAGCACTATCCATGCACTGATTATCAGCGAACATCCTATATAAGTAAGTCGTTTCACCCCGACCGTATTGATGAATCTTCCGATGGAAGAAGCGGTCAGTGCCCCGGTTATGCCGCAAAGACCCAACATTCCTATGATATTGTTTCCCGCAAAGAAAGGCGCCTGCTCCATCTTGAAAGCCAGACAACTCCACATGGCAAGGAACGATCCGAACGAGAAACCTGCACGCAACGAAGCTATGCGGAGTTGGGGATACTTCTTGACGATGGAAAACAAGGATTTCATCAGTCCGGCATAACTTCCCTGATAATTGGAAGGAAGGTCCGGGAGTATCCTTATTATAATAAGCAAACAAACGACCATCAATCCCGCGGCAATGAAGTAGATAAACCGCCAGCCCATGTATTCGCCTACAATACCGCTCACTACACGCGAAGCAAGAATACCCGTCAGTAGTCCCGAAAGGATAATACCTACATTCTTTCCTTTAGTTTCGGGAGTGGAATATTGTGCCGCAAGGGGCATGAATATCTGGGGGATAACTGAACAGGCACCCGTCAGTAGAGAAGCGAACAGTATCAGGTGGATATTGGGAGCTAAAGCAATGGTCAGCAGTGAGACTACCAGAATGGAAATATTTACGAGGATAATATTTCTTCTGCGGTATAAATCGCCCAGTGGAATGATGAACAATAGTCCGATGGCATATCCTATCTGCGAGCACATGGCTATCAGATTGGCGGTGAACTCACTGATGTTCAGGTCACGGCTGATACGGTTCAGTAGTGGTTGGTTGTAGTATATGTTGGCTACCGTTACGCCTGAGATGATGGCCAGCGTCCAAAGCAGGGACGAGGGTACTCCTTGATTTTCTTTTAGTTCCAATTTCATGCCGCAAAGGTAATAATTTCATGAAAAAGAAACATGCATAATGATCAATGATTCATATACAGGGGCATCAGGCGATGGTAGGCTTTCAGATATTTCCTGAGTCTGGTGACTTCTTTTTCTCCGATGCAGGGCATGCGGCGCACATCCATATTATCCGTCAGGTCGTGAATCTTAACGGCAACGGCTATGGGATTGGAGGCACATCTTTCGACGTATTCTTCGTAATCTTCTTCATCGGAGGTCTTTGTGACACACCGCACGGCTTCAATGATTTCGGCAGAGAATCCTTCCTTTTCCAGGTCTTCGAACGTCCATTCCGTATCTTCTACAACGTCGTGTAGAATACCGACAATCCTTTCTTTCAGATTCCGTCCCATATTCATTACGCGGATGGGATGATGCAGATATTCCTGTCCGTATTTGTCTTTTTGTCCTTTGTGGGCTTCGGTGGCAATAGCGATGGCATGTGAGAGAAGATGATTGTCCATAAGATTTTTTTTAGAATTGTTCGATACAAAGTTACTGAAATCTGTTATTAAATATAAGAGAGGCTTATTATTAAAATTGTATATTAACCCAATAAATGAAACAGATTATGAATATAGAACATTTTCCGGAGAAAAAAGTTTTTCAGACCGTAGTCGATGGAGAGACTGCCCGCTTGATGTATCATGTAGCTGACGGTACTTTGGATGTGCGCCACACGATTGTACCCGGTGAAATAGGTGGTAGGGGAATTGCCTCTGCTTTAGTAAAGGCTGCTTATGATTATGCATTGGCTAATGAACTGGCGCCTGTGGCAACCTGTTCCTATGCCGTGAAGTGGCTGGAAAGGCATCCTGAATATAATGGAAAGACGGGAAAGGATTATGCGGGGGAGGGGACTTGTGCATTATAGAAACTCCTTAAAACTTTGGGCAGCCATATATTATCTATATATGACTGCTCAAAGTTTATTCACTTAATTATTCTGATTGATAAGGTTTATCACGACCTTTACCATTATATCTTTTTCTTCTGTTCTGCTTTCTGCTATTATTTATGCAAGAGCGACTAATGTATTGTTGCTTATTAATTTTTCTCTCTGTATTCTTTAGGTGACAAACCTGTAATTCTTTTAAAATATTTCCCAAAGAATGATTGGGAGGGAAAATTTAGTTCATCACTAATTTGTTGTATCGTCAGGTTGGTAGATTTAAGGAGCGCTTTGGCTTCTAATGTAACATAGTCATCAATCCATTCCGCAGCAGTTTTCCCACTGACACGCTTTATAATGGTTGATAAATAGCCTGCGGATAAATGTAGTCTGTCCGCATAATAAAGTACCTTTCTTTCTTTTCTGTAGAACAATTGGACTTCCTTTGAAAAGTTATCCATTAATGCTTCATCGTTTGATAGTATCTTATTTTTCGATATTTCATGAAAATAGTATCCCATGCCATAAAAGAAAGCGCAGGTTAAATGCCTGATAACATCTAACTGGTAGGGATGTTTATTCTCTATAACTTTACGAACCATTGTACAATAAGAAATCATGGCTTCAAGTTGCCCGGATTGCAAATCTAGAACGGGGTTATCTTGTAGCAGCATATAAGTCTGAAAATTATAGGGTAATCCTAAGCTATTGATAAAGTCGTTAGACATAAAAATACAAATCCCTTTAAAATCGTCACTTATAGATATCTGCTCCAGGATTTGCCCCGATACGTTGATTGACATTTTTGAACTACTCATGTGATGGGGTAGCAAGTTTATTTTCCCGATGCTTTCCCCTTGAAGGCAGATACAACAAATGTACATATCTATTTTGAATGGATGATTTGATAAGTCATTGCCGGCTACATCAAAAATATAAAAATCATCATTCACACATAAGAACCGTCCCTTATTTTGTATCTCAGCCCGTAGGTTTAGTGTATTCATTTTATTTGCGAAATTAAAGATTCGGATACAAAAATAGGGCAATTTTATCACAAATGAAATGATTATTAAAAGTTTAGTCCAATATCGTCAATGAAATGACCTTTTGGCACTGTGTGGCTTTACCTACTTTTGCGGCATCAAAAAACATTAATATGAAGAAAAAGTATTTTATTATCTTATTATTAGCCGTAGGTTGTATGAGTGCTCTGAAAGCACAACCTCTAAGTGTAGTCAAAAAAGATACAGAGTCCTCGAAAGAGCAAAAAATCATCTTTACAGGCGGTCCGATTTTAGAAATGAACGTATCTAATTTTATCCATTCGGGTATTGGGGATAGCAAGAGCAAGATGAAGTTTGGCTTCAGTACCGGTGGATTCTTGAATTTAGGTATTTCAAAATCTTTCTCCGTACAGGGAGAAATGCTATTTCATTACAAAACTTCTGATTTTGAATGGAGTAACCAAACAGGCGAGTATCGTTATTGGGGAATGGAGATTCCTGTTTATGCTATGTATCATTATTGTTTCTCGAAGGGTAACCGTCTACACATTGGTATAGGACCTTATACGGAATTTGGTTTGGGAGCATCATTCAAGTACGGCGGAATCAAACAAGACCTTTACGAAAAAGACAGCGCTACAGGATTGCCTGCTTTATGCGATTCAAATACAGGTTTCGGTATTAAGGTAGGCTATGAGTTTGTTTCAGGATTTCAGATTAATGCCATTTATAAGGCGAGCGTAACCAATCTGCTCGACGAGAATAGCAGTAGGATAAAAATGTATCCTCAAACATTCAGTATTGGAATTGCCTATCGGTTTGCAAAGTAAAAGTATGACGAATATGAATATAAAACACTCTGTTTTTAGCACAATTATCCTTTTTGTTTTTGTAACAAACGTTCTTGGCCAGTCAGACTCGATACAAGAGAAAGGATTAAAGAAATACTGGAATAGCCTTTTTCATGGTAATATAGACAGAACATTCGAGAAAAAAATGGATATGAGTTTTGTAGTAGCTCCTTGTTATACAAAAGAAGGGAGTTTTGGCATCGGGGGAGCTGCAACTGCATTGTACCGTTTAGATCGTAAGGATTCTATTATGCAACCTTCTGACATATCATTATCCGGAAGTGCAACGATTAATGGATTTTATGGGATTACCATAAAAGGAAACAATCACTTCAAAGGAAATAAAGCCCGTTTAAGTTATCGCCTGCAATTTCAGCATAAGACATTGGATTTCTGGGGGATTACATATGATGCCTGTAATGTGAATCCTATTTCCGAATATACCAAACGACTCGTCAATTGGGAGTCGGATTATGTTTATAAACTTACCAAGAATATTCATGTAGGTGCAGCTCTCAATATAAAATATGCAGATTTGGCCAAAATGGCTAATCCGGCTTATTTAGAAGGGCAGAGAAAAGCCTACTTTTTTACAGGTCTTGGAGTGTCCATTCAATATGATACACGGGATTTTATTTTAAATCCTAAACGTGGTATTTATTTTATGGCAAGAGAGATTTTCTATCCGGATTTTATGAGTTCTTACCATAAGACTCTATTTAATACTACTATGATTTTCGATGCTTATAATCGTATGTGGAGTGGCAGTGTTCTCGCATTCGACCTCTACGGACAATTTAATAATCAATATACTCCGTGGCCATTAAGGGAAGAATTGGGAAGTGGAGATAGTAGGATGCGTGGTTACTATGGCGGTCGTTATATAGATTGTAACCAAATGACGGCGCAATTGGAATTGAGGCAGCATATTTATAGTCGCATTGGTTGTGTAGCATGGATGGGTTGTGGAACTGTGTTTCCATCTTTTGATAAATTAAAAGTGGAACACATTTTACCTAATTATGGTATAGGTTTGCGGATTGAGTTCAAACATAATGTAAATGTACGTATTGATTATGGCTTCGGTAAAGATACTGCTGGATTTTTATTTCAGTTTGCAGAAGCATTCTGAAAATGTATGTTTGGAAAAATAGAAACATTGAGTAGTCCATATATTATCTATTGTGACTACTCAATGTTTATTCATTTAATTATTCTGATTGATAAGGTTTATCACGACCTTTACCATTATATCTTTTTCTTCTGTTCTGCTTTCTGCAATCATTAATGTAAGAGCGACTAATGTGTTGTTGCTTATTAACCGGGAACCATCAGGTTTATATAAAATTCTGTTTTTCTCGAGAAACCATAGGAAGAGAAAAGCAGCAATACGTTTGTTTCCATCGCTAAATGAATGGTTTTTTACAACTAAATAGAAAAGCATGGCTGCTTTTTCTTCAATGCTGGGATAAAGTTCTTTTCCATCAAATGTCTGATAGATAGTATTGATGGAGCTATGAAATGATTGGTCCTTTTCATTTCCGAATAAGCCGCTACTTCCAAATTTCTTTTGCAGAATGTGTATTGCCGCCATTGCTTCTTCGTATGTAGCCCGGAAAGAGGTGGTTCGTGTAGTTGCTTCTACTTCTAATCTCTGATAGTCATACTTATCCAAAGTATCTAAGCCGTATGTGTAATCGGTAATAACATGTAATAACCCATTGGCTTCATTCAAGGTTAATTCTTTGTGTTCGATTACATTGGATAATAATCTTACGGTATTCTTCAAATCAGCTAATTGTTGTGCTTTAGCCTGTTCATTAATAGCATAACCTTTGATTAGGTATTCTTTGAGAACTTTATTAGCCCAAATACGAAACTGGATACCTTGTTGTGATTTTACGCGGTAGCCAATAGAGGTTATCATTTCGAGATTGTAATATTCTACCTGATAAGTTTTTCCATCGGTAGCAGTTGTCGCAAATTTTGCGACAACTGGAATTTCTTTTAGTTCTTCCTTTAGTGCATTAGTGATATGCTTGCCAATAGTTTTTACATCACGGTCAAACAGTTCAGCCATTTGTTGGCGATTAATCCATACCGTTTCATTTTCCAGTCTCACATCTATCAAAGTTTGTCCATCCTTAGTCTGGTAGATGATAATATTTCCTTTGTCGTTCATTTTTTATTCTTTTTAAATACGAATTTGTAAAGGTAAGCATTTTCTTCTTTGCTGCCTTCGAATTTTTCTCTATCTTGCTTCCGTTTTTAATCATTCACTAAAGAAAAACAGAATATGAAGAAATATATAGGAGCGCACGTAAGTGCGAGTGGGGGAGTTGAGATAGCTCCTGTTAATGCGCATGAGATAGGTGCGGATGCATTTGCTTTGTTTACAAAGAACCAACGGCAATGGGTGGCCAAACCTCTGACCGAAGAAAGTATTCGCGGATTTAAAGACAATTGTGAGAAATACTCTTTTGATGCCCGCTATATCCTGCCTCATGATAGTTATTTAATCAATCTGGGACATCCTGAAGAAGAAGGACTAGAGAAAAGCCGTGCCGCATTTCTGGATGAAATGCAACGTTGTGAGCAATTAGGTCTGAAGCTTCTGAATTTCCATCCAGGCAGTCATCTGAATAAAATTTCAATAGAGGAATGTCTGGATAAGGTGGCAGAATCTATTAATATCACATTGAGTAAAACGAAAGGAGTGACTGCTGTTATTGAGAATACAGCTGGACAAGGAAGCAATGTTGGTAATGAGTTCTGGCAACTAAAGCATATCATTGATCGTGTAGATGATAAATCCCGTGTAGGTGTATGCTTGGATACTTGTCATACTTACTCGGCAGGATATGATATCGTAAAAGAATATGATAAAGTGTTTCAGGAGTTTGATGAAGTCGTTGGTTTTAACTATTTGCGGGGTATCCACCTGAATGATACTAAAAAAGAACTGGGTAGCCATGTAGACCGCCATGACAGTATAGGGAAAGGCTTGTTAGGCATAGACTTCTTTAAGCGTTTTATGAAAGATGAACGGTTTAATGATATGCCTGTTATTCTTGAAACGCCGGATGAGAGTTTATGGGCGGACGAGATAAAGTTGCTACGTAGCTTTGAAGAATAGATACGCGGACGACGCGGACTAAACAGACGAACACGGACTTCTTATTATGAATTAAGAAAATCCGTGTTCGTCTGTTTAGTCCGCGTCGTCCGCGTATCCTTTTATTGATTTACCTTCACATTATTCCATTCAGATGACGGGATAATTGACTTGTCATACTCACCATCTTTCGCTTTAATATTCAGATTCTCAAATTTGAAATTCGTCAGTTTGTACTGCTCGGATGCACTTACGTTGAAAAATACGTCACATTCAAAGTCTATATTACGCATTGTTACATGATCCGAGTAAGACATCGGAATATCTTTACGGTCTTTCAGGTCAAAAAACTGAGTCCATGGTTTGATGTATAGGAAGCTTTTGGCATTTCCTTTAATATCCTCCACAAGGATATATTCATAATTTTGGGGAGTATCGGCACGCATCTTCAACCACAACAGACGGCTTGCCTGATTGATGGTACAACGACGGAGAATAATATTGCGGTTATGGATAGATTCGCTACCGCAAGTCAGTGCACTATGGCAGAAACCGTACGTACAATCTTCTATAATAATATTAGTGTTACTTCCGTTGTTAGAATCCTTATCAGCCCAGGGGCCTTTTCCACCTTTAAGAGCAATAGCATCATCGTTTACAGAAAGATAGCAGTTCTTAACCAACACATTGTTGCATACATCAATATCTATGGCATCCGTGCTGGGTGCCTTAACAGGAGCAGCCGGAGAGAAAATATATAGGCCTAATAGCTTCACATTGTTACATTTGTAAATGTGTGTCGTCCAGAAAGGAGAGTTGATGAGGCGTACACCGGAAAGCTGTACATCATTGCTATTGGAAATGTGCACCAGGCGCGGACGCAACTCATCCATATTCGTGCATTTCGGAATAACGGTGCGGCGCAACCAGAAAGATTTCCAATAGCGTAGTCCGTTGCCATTAATGGTTCCCTTACCGGAAATGGTGAAACCATCTACTTTGTCGGCATTCACCAGTGCGGCAAAGTATTTAAGTGATTGTCCCTCGATGCGGGTATTGATTATAGGGAAGTTGCTGATATCATCGCTACCTTTCAAAACAGCTCCTTCTTCCAGATAAAGGTGTGTTTTAGGCTTGAAAAAGAGTGCACCGCTCAGATAGGTACCTTTCGGGATGATGATCACACCACCACCTTTGGATGATGCCTGGTCGATAACCGCCTGAATTTTCTCTGTTTGAAGTAAGGTGCTGTCATTCACCACACCATGATCAGTAATCTTATATTTACCGCCAAGGGTTTCGATATTTACAATTTCGTTCTGTCTGAACCAGTCGGGAATAAGGGTACCATCGGGAAATTTCTCTTGTCCAAAAGATGGCAGGCAGAAAAGCAAACTACATATTAAAGTTACGAATTTCATGGTTTTTATCATTAATTGAGTTAATAGTGTCTGATCGGATCGATTTATCCGTTTGCAAAAATAGGGATTAAAATCTACATGCTGCTCATGAGGATAAGCCCATTTCCTAAGTTATTTGTTGGTTTATATAGGCTTTTTGATTCTTTCTCATTCGGATATGAGTTAAATGATGATTCATCGTATATTTCACCAGTTAGCAATTATGCTTACAAAAAACTCGTAAATTTCTTCCTTTCCCGCAGCTACTCCTCCGACTCGTTAAGTGAACCTGATTCAGTCAGGGACTGAATGCCTTTCACTCACTGACTGAATGCCATTCAGTCCCTGACTCATTGTACCCCCATTCAGAAGGTATCTGAAGGGGGGTGGGAAAAGTGACAAGACAAGAAAGGAAAGAGGTAAAAATTTCATATAAAAAGACATAGATTGATTCATTTTTATACAGAAAAGAAGTTATCTCGTCAACTTTCCTCTATCCGAACTTTTGGAAAAAGCAATAATCAGAAGTCTGCTTTTTCCGTAATACACATGGACTGCCCGTTGACGGGATGGGTGAACTCTATGGATTCAGCGTGCAGATAGAGCCTTTTGTCCTTCTTTCCATAAAGCTCGTCGCCTATGATGGGGCAATGCAGTCCTGACGGATGTGCCGCATGCACGCGAAGCTGGTGAGTACGTCCGGTATGGGGATAAAAGGCTATACGTGTATATTTATCTGTACGTTCGAGAACCTGATAATAAGTGATGGCAGGCTTGCCATATTGCGTGTCTACCATTTGTCGGGGGCGGTCCAATGGATTGAGGCAAAGCGGTAGTTCAATAGTGCCCTCATCTTCCGGGACGACGCCATCGAGTAAAGCTATGTACTTCTTTCGGATACTACGATTCTTGAATTGTGCCTGTAAGTGTTGGTGCGTCTTCTTATCTTTGGCAATGATTAAAAGTCCCGATGTAGCCATATCCAGCCTATGTACGATCATGGGACCATCTGCTTCCGGATAAGCCTTTCTTGCCAGGTCATATATAGACGTCTGTCTCTCTTTTCCAGGTACTGAAAGCATTCCGGCAGGCTTATTAATAATCAATAGCCATTGGTCTTCATAAACTATATTCAATTTTTCATTGCCTTGTTCCGCCTCCTGTTGCATGGGATTTGCTTCTACCTCCAATCCCTGCAACATGTGCCGGAGAATTGGTTCGCATTTACCCTTACAGGCTGGATAGTAATAACCGTGATGCCGTATTTCGTTTTTGGGAGAATTACCCCACCAGAATTCGGCCATGGCTATCGGTTTCCAATGATGTAAATAAGCTTGTTGTAACAATTTAGGAGCGGCACATTCACCTGCACCGGCGGGAGGAGTCTTATGTACGGTTTGCTCGAATATGTCGCGTAAAGTTTTCACTTCTCCCCGGTAGTTCAACATTCTGAATTGTTCGAATAGTTGTTGTTGCAAGGCGGCAGAGCGGACTTTACGTTCTGCTTTCAGCTCCTGTATTTGTTTTTCCCAATTACCAGCTTCTACCTGCAAGGAGGCTATCTTATCTTTCCAGGAACGTTCCAGCCGCTTATATTCTGCCTTCTGGAACTGGCTCTCTCGTATCAGCTCTGCTTCTTCCTTTGCATTAAGCTGACCTGTCTTTCTGAGCAATTCTCTTTTATCTTTTGCTTCCTTCAATTGTGTTTTGGCAATTGACAATGCATCTTGTGCAGATTGGGTGGTTTGGGTAAGATTTGATCGTAGGTCAATATATTTCTTATCCTCTTCCAACCGGCGGATACGACGGTTGATAGCGGATATGTTTTCTTCTTCTATTTTGAAGAAGCCTTGAGGTTGCAATAAATCGTACACGGGAGGTACAAAATACGGATGTATATTCTTTCCGGCTAATATGCCCGAAAAGGCGGTTAAATAACCTATGCTTCCATCTTCGGTTTGCACTATCAGCACTCCGAACATTTTCCCCTGGCTTAATTCCTCTTGCCAGTCGCTTTGCTTGCTGAGGTAGTGTTGTACCTCTTCCGCCGCCATTACACACAATGGATGAGGAGTATAACAGAAAGGATAAGTAAACCTTTCCGGAAGTGGAATATCGCTGATTGAAGTAGTAAAACGGTGCAACATAATGGTGCAAAGATACTACATTCTTTGGGTATCTGTGAAGTTATCCGGCAGAAAAGAATTCCTCGCTTTCGTTATGATAGGGTAGGAGGAAAGTGAACCGGCTTCCTTTTCCAATCTCTGAGGCCACACTAATCTTCCCACCGAGTTTTTCCGCAATTACCATGCTGATAGAAAGTCCCAGCCCCGTGCCTTGAACAAATTCATCTTGTTTGTAGAAGCGTTCGAATATCATTCGTTGCTCTTCTTTCGGAATACCTTTGCCGGTATCTTCTACGTAAATGGAGACTTCGTATGTTGAAAAATCAATTTCATAGCCCAGTTTGATGTATCCTGATTTGGTAAACTTAGTGGCATTATTCAGGAAGTTAGTCATTATCTGGCTGAGGCGGTTCACGTCCGTATTGATGAAGAATGCGGCATCGGGCACTTCTTTGATGAACTCTATTTCCTTGGGTATCAATAAGGAATGTGTCAAATACATACTATCCACCCAATTATTCAGATTACACGTTGAATAGGAGAAAGTCATGTTACCCGATTCGATACGGGAGAGTTCCAGTATATCATTGATGAGTTTCAGAAGCAATTCGCAATTCGTATTGATCGTATTGATGAAGTCAGCTTTCTCTTCATCAGGGAGGTCATCTTCGCTGACAAGTAAGTTGGAGAACCCCACAATTGCATTCAGTGGAGTACGTATTTCATGGCTCATATTGGCGAGGAAAGATTGCTTCAGTTCTGCCTCTATCGCCAGGTCTTTTGCTCTCATGAGTTCCTCTTCTTTGTCCTTGAAGTGTTGCACATTGGTGATTAAGCCTATAATGGAGGCTGTTTCCGCCATTGCTTCCGTGGGATTGACATAACGGAGTTCATACCAGATATACCCTTTACCATTAAAGTTGCACCGGCATTGGGTGTGCGTTTTGGAATCCGGTTGGTTTTTCACATGATAAAACGTGTTCAACACATCCACTCTGTCTTCCGGATGTATCGCTTCGGCCATTTCTTGTAGGGTGAAAGCACGGAAAGGCATATCCAGATGCTCAAAGAATTCTTTATCACAGATGAAAGCATTTGTTTTCTCTATGTATTTCCAGGCATAGATGTTGCTCTTTTCGAGTGATAGCGATAATAATTCCTTTTCCCTGGTTAGTTCCCTTTGGGCGGTGCGCTTTCTTTTAGACTCTCTGACATAGAGAAGTAGCGGATAGATGATGAAAAAACAAATGGAAGAGAGAGCCAGAACAATGATACAAATAAAAAGAGGCTTGTACTTGGCTTGGAAAGGTATCTTGATTACAATATAATCTTGTGGATGTTCTTCAACTTCAACATTGGTTTCTGTTTTCTGCATATCTTGGGGGTCAGCGTACTGGGGTTCTACCGCATGCATCTTTGTAAATAGGACAAAGAAGATCAGAATAATCGAAACTCTTTTCAGTAGCTGATAGCGTTTTTTCATAGCTGAAGAATAACTCATTTTGCAAATGTACATGAATATTTTTAATTCTTGCACAAATAAATAAAAATGTGAGAATTAACTCGTTTTATGTCCGAATAGCATATTCTTTTCATCTTAAAAAAAGACTATTTTAATGTAAATCTTATTTTTTTATTTTATATACTGATTTTTCGCAATTCACGGCTTGGCCAGATAGTAACATTGATGGTCGTATAAATGTCCATCGTAGGTTAACTCGGCCTGATGGAGAGTACCTTCATAAATAAAACCGTGGCGTTTCAAAACCTGTTGTGAGCGCTCGTTATGGGGATAGCAATTTGCGGTGATGAGGCTTAGTTGGAGGATGTTGAATCCGTAATCGAGAACAGATTGCACCGCTTCCGTCATGTAGCCCTTTCCCCAATGGGATTCATCGAGCCAGTATCCCAGCATGCGTGCTTGAGGGTTTTCACGCTTGGGATCTGGGATGATACCGACTGAACCGATCAAACGTCCGTCTTCTTTTAGGATGATAGCCCATATCCCGGACTGGGATATAAATACGGAACGAAGGATTTCTTGTGATTCTTCTAAGGATCCGTGAGGTTTCCAGCCGGCATTGTTTCCTATATTCGGATTTTGGCAACATTCGAAGAAGGCTTCCGCATCACTTTCCCGGAAAGGGCGTAATAGTAGCCGTTCCGTTTCAATCGGAGCATTAGGTTCATTACCGGTTTCTTCCTTCCTGTATACACATTCCACTCGATTGCCATCCGGATCGAGTATGACGCTTTCGAAATATCCATCGCCCGAAGTCCGCGGTTCGCCGGCTATGGTATACCCATCGCTACGGAGTTGTTCGGTAGTGCGGAGAACGTCTTCTTTGCTTTGGAAAGAGAGAGCAAAGTGCGTGAGTCCCAACTTGTTCTCTTCTATCGGAGTGTTTTGTACATCTGTGCGGCTCATTAATTCTAATGCCGCGCCATCATCAAAATAGATGAAATAGGACTCGAAACCCTTTTTCGGATTGATGTATTTTTCATTGCTTGTTCCGTTAAAGTAGCGGATATAAAACTCTCTCAATTCTTCCAGGCGAAAAGTCCAGATGGCGATATGATGTATTTTCATGCGATATAATAGTTTGAATATCTGTTCTTTGTAGTTAATTAAAAACTACTTTTCATGCAAATATAATGATTATTCCTTATAAAAGCCTACCTTTGCGCCCTAATTAAAAGAAATGATGACATTTAAACAGATGAATATTTCGGAGCCGGTGTGCCGTGCACTCCTTGAAAAAAACTATTCTACTCCTACTCTTATACAAGAACAAGCCATACCGGAAGCCCTGACAGGGCGTGATCTATTAGGACTGGCTCAAACCGGAACCGGTAAAACGGCGGCATTTGCCATACCTATCATAGAACAATTGCTTGCCGACCCCACATCTCAGCAGAAAGGTGCTCCACGTAAGATTCGTGCTCTTATCCTTACTCCAACGCGTGAGTTGGCAATCCAGATTGATGAATCGCTGGCAGACTATACACGATATACCACGTTGCGCCATACCGTTATTTTCGGTGGGGTAAAGCAGAAGTCGCAAACCGATGAATTGCGTGCCGGAACGGATATCCTGACGGCTACTCCCGGTCGTTTGCTCGATCTGATGTCACAAGGATTTATCCGCCTCGACCATGTGCGGCACTTCGTGCTTGACGAAGCTGACCGTATGCTCGATATGGGATTCATCCATGATGTGAAGCGCTTGTTGCCTAAGCTCCCGCCCAAGAAGCAAACCTTGTTCTTTTCGGCTACCATGCCTGATAGTATTGACCGCTTGGCTAAAAGTTTATTGCGCAATCCGGCGAGGGTGGAAGTCACTCCGGCATCCAGCGTAGTGGAAATCATCAGCCAGTCCGTCTATCGTGTGGAAAAGCCTCAGAAGAAGGAATTGCTGGCACAACTATTGCTCGGAGAGGCCGGACACCAGGTACTTGTATTTTCGCGTACCAAACATGGGGCGGATAATATAGCACGTTATTTATCACGTCGTGGCATCACTTGTGAAAGTATCCATGGAGATAAGTCGCAAAATTCCCGCCAGCGTGCATTGAGTAATTTCAAGGAAGGTCGTTCCAATGTAATTATCGCTACGGATATTGCGGCACGCGGTATTGATATCAAAGGTTTGGATTTGGTTCTTAACTACGATTTGCCCGATGTACCGGAAACCTATGTCCATCGTATCGGACGTACGGGACGTGCGGGTTGCGAGGGACGTGCCATTGCCTTTTGTTCGGGCGAAGAAGTGCCGATGTTGCGTGAAATAGAGAAACTTACAGGTATCAAACTGGAGCAACGGAAACATGATTTACCGCCTTTGGAGGAGACTAAAACAACTCCGGTTGCCAATGTTGCACGAAAGGTACAAGCGAAAGCACCGGCAGAGAAGCAACAAGGCAAGCAGAACAATAAGAGGCGGGAGAGCAGAAAGCCTGCCGAACCCTTGAAGAATACTCAGCAAGCAACGGTTGTTGCCGAAAAGCCCAAACGTCATAATCGTCCGGCGAAACCGATATTAGCTCGGGAATCGCAACAAAAGCAATCGGCGGATAAAACGGAGCAAGCATCCAGTCGTTCGGCAAAGTTGCGTTCGCGTTATGAAAATTATGAATGATTGGCTATAGTTTATCTAACGATTAAAGTTTTCCATTGGTGGAATTAATTCCTTTCTTTTCCGGTTATGAGCTAAATTGATACGCGGACAAGGCGGACGAACGTGGATTTTATAAGGCTGAAAGCCTGAGACTACATAGCGTAGGGCAACGCCCTACGTGATTATGTATATCTCTATTTAAGCCCTGAAAGGGCGCAATCAAGCATACACGTTTTATCTCGCCCTTTCAGGGCTCAGAAATTGGGATGTATATTACGTAGGGCGATGCCCTACGCTATATAATACAAGCCTTTCAGGCTTAAAATTCAGCCCGCTAACTTATCATTTAGCTCATTATTTTTCCGTAATGAATTAATTTCGCCAACGGATTAAAGTTGTATTTCTTAATAAATGAACTTGTAAAATAAATTAGTTTTTATGCTTCTTGTTTTGTTCGAAAAGAAGAAAAAAGGTGATAGTTAAGTACATAGAAAATCTTTTTTATTCTTTTAAAAGTTTGTATATTAGCGCCTTGAAGATACTCGAAAATGTATTTTATTTTTGTTTTAAGTGTCTCTAACCCTAAGGTGTAAAAAGTAATATGATCGAAAAGAACAAGAGTTTAAGTGTATTTCTCCTTCATTTCTTAGAGCGTTTAAATGGATGTGAATCCATTGAAAAGAAAATCACGGAATCATTGACGGATATTTGTACTTTCTATAAGTTTAAAAAAGGATTTGTCTATCAGACCGATGGTTTTCGCTATTTCTTCCTGAAAGAAACCATTGGAAATGAAGACCATTCTCTGAAGCCTCGCTTTGAGATGAGTGAAATGACCAAAATACATTCCGATCGTATGAAGGTCAAGAACCGTCCTTTTTATGCCAGTAGAAACGATGACAATTCCTTAGTCGATCTTGACGTTCTGGATTTTTATGGAACGGACTCCTTGCTGGTCCGTCAATTTGAAGATAGTGAAGGAAAGATTATCGGGTTTATTGGATTTGCGGATAGGGAGGATACAACTCCTTTCACGGATGAGGAATTGCAAACCATTCATCTATTGCTGGGGTCGCTTTCTAAAGAAATAGCCGTTCGTGAATATAAAGAGCGGGAAGTGCGGGCAAGCAATACGCTGGGTAGCATCATGAACAATATGGGAGTCGACATTTATGTGAACTCTTTTGATTCTCATGATATGTTGTATGCCAATGCGTCTATGGCGGCTCCGTATGGTGGCATTAAGCATTTTGAAGGAAAGAAGTGCTGGCAGGCCCTTTATACCGATAAAACGGGCGAATGTGAGTTTTGTCCTAAAAGACACCTGATCGACGAAAACGGTCTACCTACTAAAGTTTACTCCTGGGATTACCAACGCCCGTTCGATCAATGTTGGTTTCGTGTATTCAGTGCGGCATTTCCCTGGATAGACGGCCAGATGGCACATGTCATTACCAGCGTTGATATCGACCATCAGAAAAAGATAGAAGAAGAATTGATAATAGCCAAGGATAAGGCCGAAAATTTGGATCGCTTGAAGTCCGCCTTTCTGGCTAACATGAGTCATGAGATTCGTACTCCGTTGAATTCCATAGTCGGTTTCGCAAGTATGCTTGTTGAGGAGGAAGATAAAGAAGAGCGTCAGGGTTATATTGAAATCATGCAAGAGAACACGGAATTGCTCTTACAATTGATATCCGACATTCTGGATTTATCCAAGATAGAGGCGGGAACGCTCGATTTCAACATGGGATATTTGAATATCAGGGACTTCTGTGAAGATATATTGCGTGGTTATGAAATCAAGGAAGATAAGCCTGTACCGGTTGTGTTGGCTTCCGGTCTGCCCGATTATCGTATCTATACGGATAAGAAACGTCTGATGCAGGTCATCACCAACTTTATAAATAATGCTCTGAAATTCACCAGTAAGGGGCAGATCACTCTGGAGTACCATTTTAAAGAGGGTACCAATGAAATAGAGTTCTCGGTTACGGATACGGGTATCGGCATCGCACCGGATGCGGTGGGTCAGGTTTTCGATCGATTTGTGAAGCTGAACACATTCTCCAAGGGCACCGGCTTAGGGTTGTCCATCTGCCGGAGTATCGTGGAGCACCTTGGTGGCACGATTGGCGCCGAATCGGAAATAGGGGTCGGGAGTCGTTTCTGGTTTACGCATCCTTGCGCGGAATCGGCCTGATTATGGAGTAGTCTATTATTTATAAACTAAATTTATAAGCTAATGAGAAACAAAACGTGGAAGTATCTGGTTGTTACATCTGCAATATTCGTGTTATCAGCTTGTGGCGGAGGCACAAAAAAGCAAGTAAATGAGGATGTAAGTATGGATAGTGTAAATGTGGTGTGCGATGGCCTGAAGACATTGCAACTGGATGAAGTGAAAGTTACCTGGATACAGGATAATGCGAAAGAGCGCCTGATGGAAAGAACGCTTTTCGCGGATGCTGACGATAGTCTGATAGAGAGTTTGAAACTACAAGGCGGAATACCTTCGTCCATGAGTGCTTTTCTGGTAGAAACGGGTGGAATCCGAATCCTGTTCGATACGGGCATGGGAGCACCGGATAGCCGTTTGCTATCGGGCTTGGCTTCTTTGGGAGTTACCCCTTCCGATATTAAATATTTGTATCTCACCCATTTCCATGGCGATCACATCGGTGGAATGATGAAAGGGGATCGTGTTGTGTTTCCTGATGCTGAAGTGTATGCATCGAAAGTGGAATATGATGCCTGGCTCAAGATGCCTGCCGACAGGAATGCGCAAGTGTTGAAAACGATGAATGCTTATAAAGACCGTTTGCATCTGTTTGAGTTCGGAGAAACATTGCCGGGCAATGTCGTTGCGATGAATGCTGAGGGACATACTCCCGGGCATACCGTGTTCCAGGCGAACAAATTGTTGGTGATTGCCGATCTTATCCATGGAGCCGCCCTCCAGTTGGAGCATCCCGAAATCTGCGCTACGTATGATATGGATAAGGAGAAGGCGGTGAAATCACGTAAGTATTTCCTTCAATATGCCAAAGACAATGGTTTGACGATGGCAGGTATGCATTTGCCGGCTCCGGCATTCAAATAGTATTTTCCAAATTGGTACTAACAGAGGGTGTTTCTTCACCCTCTTTTGATTTTTCCAAAGTTTTCGGACGCTTCATAGGCGAGGGCTTCTTTCCGTATTTACGTTCTTTTTCCCAAGCGGCTTTTCGGGCTTGGTATGTTTCGTATTGCTTTTCTAAATAATTGTCGGCCATGGTGTAATCGTTTAAAATAAAGTTGCTTATCGTTGGGTAGGTAATGAGAACTCTTGCCAGTCGTACTCCTGTCCGTTTTCATCGGCTACGGCAACGCGTATGATGACTTCTCCCGTCTTTATCCGTTCTCCGGCATTGATGCTGGCGGTATATTTCACACCTTCATGAGGCTTAATCTGCTCTATCATGACCGAGGGTGAAATATAGATACGCTTCATGCCCGTGATTTCGGCCACTACCGGTACTACGTTGAAAGCTGTTCTGTTTCCTTCGTTTATGATTTCGAAGATCACTTTACAATTTTCGCCTGAGTTGATTGTATGGTCGCGATTGGCGTCAATGAAACGTATATTATGTATTCTCAGATTTTCGATAGCTGATGAATATTGGGGTTGGGGTCTGGAAGGTTGAGTCCTTTCTACCCGGTAGCTATATTCTTCTGTCTGCTTGGGGGCGGTAGCGGCATTTGCGATGGCTGCTCCGGCGATGGTTCCGACGATGGTACCAATGGCGGAACCCCGGTAGCCACCTCTCCATCCTCTGTTGCTTTCGCCAATGAGGCCTCCGATGGCGCCTCCCACATTTCCTCCGATGGATGCTCCGGCCAACACCGCGCCCGGGTCACCTGCCGCCATACGATTGGTACTACATCCGCTACATAGCATGGCTAATGCTAATATTCCTATGAAATATGTAGTAATTCGTTTCTTCATATCTGAATCCTTTAACACCTGCTTGATAACCGTTGATTTGCCTATCTGACGAGTACCCATTACGATTTGAATGAACTTTCGCTGTTCTTTAAGCCGATTCATAATTACTTGATATTCTGATCTTTTATACATAGGGTTACATTTTACTCAGTGCACTAAGTATTTTTACTCAATACAAAGATAACAAATATATTAAATTAATAATCATGTGTTTACGAAGAAAATTCGATTTTTGCAATTAGACAAGTGTTCTGTAATACCTATGTGATCAGCGCAACTTGTGAGAACCAGATAGTTGGAAAGGTGAATTTATTGAATAAAAGTTCTTTAGAATATTGTGGAATTAGAGGATATAGTATATTTTTACGAGAAATAAAATGTAAGATTGACTATGAGTACTTTTCGTTCCATAGAAGAATTAGTGAAGAGTCTTGAACGCGAGAAAGAGCTACTGAAAGAAATGTTTGCCAAACGGAAGTCGCTTTCGTTTCGTTATGATTATGCGCTTGAGATGACAGAGTATAAAGAAGAGCGTGTTCGTTATCTGATTGATTACGGTGTAATACGTGACACGGGCGACTTTCTAGAAATGGAAGATCTTTATCTGAAGTTCTTTGAAGACGTGTTGGAAGTGAATGAGGAAATCAATGTATCTTTTGTACAGGATTATCTTACACGCCTCAATGAAAATATAGATTATTATCTGAAAGAGAATAATGAAAAGCGCAAGTACAATTATCAGCGTGAAGTGAAACGCTGTCTGAAAAACATTGCTCTTACCACTGTCCGTAATGTAATGGACCTGAAAAGGAACATGGATAATACTTACAAGAATGAACCCAACTACCAAATAAAAAAAGCAAAGTTGATGAGATTAAGCGAAAAGCTCAAGAACATCTCTTTGCTAATAACTAAAAGTGAGGAGCTGATTGATAACCAGCAACCGGTCTTTTTCCGCATAGCCATGGATGTGCAAATGCGGAATGTGGTGAGCGACGTCAAACTGCAATTGAACGATTCTTATCATAACCTGCTCGAAATTCACCGGCAGATTGTCCATTACCTGAACTTGATAGACTATCAGAACCGTATCTTTGAGAAAATAAGGAAGCTGAAGTATCTGAAAGACCAGTTCCTATTGGAAGAGAACACGACTATTCGACAAGTGGTTTCGCAACGTCATCCGTTATGGATGGAACCTCAGACAAACTACCGCATAAAGTTATCAATAGATTATCTGCGAACTTCGGATGAGGCTTTCCAAGCCGTCAGGAAGTTGCTGGCACAGCAAAAGAACAGGAAGCACGGTCCGAAAAATCTGGCTGAGGCTATCCCGGAAGGATATCTGGATAATCAGTCACAACGGATTGACGCGATAAACTTGCGGGAAGTGTACAATGCTTTTACGGCATCCGGGATGCATCTGTTTGGTTTCGTGATGAACTATTGTTTTCGCAAAGAAGTATCCCGGGGAGATAAACTGATTTATTTTTGTCAGTTGGCTTCCCAATATGCTGATGAACTCAATTTTATGGAAAGCTATGAGTGCTCGGGCGATGTGGAATATCCTTTGATTTACGTCAAATAAAACTTTTTGAACATGAAATATACCGAAGAGATTTTCAATATACTTAGTAAAGGAGGGTTTATTTCCTCGAACAGTATTTCCACTCAGGTGAAGCGTTACTATGATGCTATTGAAGAAGAATTGCCCGATTATTATGAATATTATCGGGGAATCGGACTTTATCTGGAAGGGGGAGACGGTTACTATCATTTTACGCGTAAAGAGGCGAAAGTAGATTTGGAGCGTAAATTGGAAGCTACCTTGAAATGGATTGATTATATGAGTTTCTTGAAAACCTATCATTCGGCTTTTGGTCCTGGATTCCTGTTTCGCGCTGCTGATATTGAAATTCAGATCGGTTGTGATATGGAGCTGAAGGAGAAAGCTTCCAAATTGTTCTCCGACAAAAAGAAACATGAGGAAGTAGTGGCTAAATTGATTAGTGAACTGGAAAAGATGGGATTCATAGAAAAGGAAAATGAAGTGGACGGGACATATAAAGTGCTGACCGCTTTCCATTATATGGAAGAATTGATTGATTGTATCACTATATCGGAGGAGGTGCAAGATGAGATACCTGAATAAGATTGTTTTTCTGAACAGTGCCCATATTCCTTATGCAGAGGTGAAACTGGATGGCAATGTACATTTCATTGGTACGCAGGGAGTGGGGAAGAGTACATTGCTCCGTGCTTTGCTGTTTTTCTACAATGCCGATAAACTTAAGCTCGGCATCCCCAAGGAGAAGAAGAGTTTTGACACGTTCTACTTCCCATATTCTAATTCTTACATCGTCTATGAGGTAATGCGTGAGAATGGAGCCTATTGTGTAGTGGCTGCCAAGTCGCAAGGAAGAGTGGCTTTCCGTTTTGTAGATGCTTCGTTTGAGAGGGATTGGTTTATCAATGAACATAATGAGGTGTATCCGGAGTGGGGGCGTATCCGTGAACGCATCGGTGGAAAACGCCAGATTACCTCGCAAATCACCGTTTATGAGATGTATCGTGATATTATCTTCGGCAACAACCGTAAGCAGGACATGACTCCTTACCGGAAATTCGCCATCGTGGAAAGTGCCAAGTACCAGAATATTCCGCGTACCATACAGAATGTCTTCCTCAACTCTAAGCTGGATGCCGATTTTATAAAAGATACCATTATCCGTTCCATGACTGATGAAGAGGTTTTTGTTGACTTGAGTTTTTATCGAAGCCAGATAAAAGAGTTTGAGCAGGAATATAATGACGTGATGCTCTGGTTTACCAAAAACAAGAATGGTGAGATTCCCGTGCGGAAGATAGCGGATAAAGTGATAAATTCGTATCGTGACTTGATTTATTCCCACAAACAGATAGATGAGGAACGTGCTGAGTTGAACTATGCAGAGAAACGGGCGTTGCAGGAAATCCCTCATATCAGAGAGAAGATAAACAAAACGGAGACTGAACGTGAACGGGCTATTCGGCTGATTGATGAATTGAGAGAGAAATATAATAAGGAAAGAGATACTCTCATTAGTGGTATGGGCGGTATTGAAACGCAGTTGAAACAGGTGCGTGAGAAACGGCTGTATTATGAACAAATCAATATAGAGGAAATCATAAAGCGGGTGGCACAGGAGGAATTGCAAAACGGAGAACTGGCACGCATTTCGACTATGAAGGAAGAACTGACACGGGCCTATCAGGATGTGTTGTCTAAATACGGTTCGTTGTTTAAGAATTTGGATGCTGATTTGAGTTTGTTCGAAAACAGCAGACAGGCTCAGATTCTTGAAAAAAGATCATTAGTTGCCGGACGTCAGGAGAAAGCTATGGCGCAGTCTCGTTCCGAAGAGGATAAAGTGCGAACGGCATCTGAGGAAAAGCTGCAAATGGTGGAGCAACGATTGGCACAACTGCGTGGCGAGGAGATGCAGGTGAAATTGAGGCAGCAGAAAGCGCTTCATGAAGAACACTATAAGAAAGAAATCTCAGATTGTGAAGCTGGCATTGATGAATTGCGCAGAAGGGATAAGGAACTGGATTTGCAGATACGCCGGCAGCAAATGGATATTGGTCAACAGAGGAATGAATGTGAGCTAAAACGCAAAGAACTGGAGATGGCGGCTCAGAGGAGTATGGATGTAGTACGTAGGGAAAAGGCGGATGTTGAAGAACAGTTGCGGGTACTAGATGCATTGATAGAGAAGCGGAAAGGTTCTTTTTGCGATTGGTTGGAACAGCATAATCCCGGCTGGCAAGAAACGATAGGTAAAGTGGCGGATGAGGAGTCAGTGCTATACAGTCATGAATTGAATCCCCGTTTGGCGGATGATGCTGGAACTCTGTTCGGTGTTTCATTGAACTTGTCGGCCATTGACCGGAGCATACGTACTCCCGAAGAGATAAAACAGGAACGGGCAGCGAAGCAGGTAGTTTATCAGGATTATTGCAATCAACTGACACGGTTGGCGGAGGAATTGAGTGAAAATATAAGTCGCCTGGAGAAGAAGTATTCCAAACAAATTAGGGAGATGGTAGAGCAACAGCATCTGCTGGAAGCTGAGCGAGGGCAAATTCCTTATAAGCTAAAGAATCTGCGAGCGGATCATGCCACTTGGAAAACGAAGGAAGAAGAGTGGAAAAAAGTACGGATGGAAGAATTTCAGGCTGGTCTGAATGAAATAGCCCATCGGTTCTATCTGGTGGATGAAGAGAAAAAGAAATATCTGCTGGAGCGTGAGAAACAGTTGAAGGCTTGTCAGAAGAGCTATAAAGATACCAAAATAGAGCTTCAGCTTGAACTGGACCGTTATGTTGACGAGGTTCAGCGGGAGATTGATCGTCATAAGCAATTGATTGAAGAACAGAAAAGAGAACTCCGGCAGGCACAGGATGCTGAACTGAATGGCAAGGGAGCTGATATGGCAACCATTCGTAAATATGATGAGAGATTGGCGGAGATCAGGGAAGAGCTGAAGTATATCAGCGAGCATCGCAATCAGGTAGCTTATTATGAAAAGGATAAGCAAGAACTCTTTGATAAAGAATCTGCCATGCGTAGTCGGAAGAAAGAATATGAGGCCAAACTTTCGGCTTTGGATGAGCGGTTTGCACTGCGACGGGAGAAACTGCAAAATGGACTGAAAGAAATAAATAGTGCTTTGGAAAAACTAAAGCTGGAATTGCAGATATTAGAAAGCGGATTAACGGAAGCAGATGCTTTTTTGAATGATGAAACTTTTTGTCCGGCCGGAGCGATGGAAGTAGGAGAGAAATCTACCAGAAAAAACTGTGATACTCTTGTGAAGGAACTTAAGTCGCTCATAGTCTCTTTTATCAGAAAGACGGAAGATTTCAAGAAAGCCGTGATGCAATTCAAAGGTTATTTTTCTGCGAAGAATACATTCCATTTCCGTACAGAACTGATTGGCGAACAGGATTACTATGACTTTGCTTCGAACTTATGCGAGTTTGTAGATAATGATAAAATTTCTGATTATCAGAAGCATATCAGTGGACGATACACTGATATTATCCGGCGTATATCGAAGGAGGTGGGAGACTTGACCCGAAATGAGAGTGAGATTCGTAAAACCATTGGTGATATCAACGATGATTTTATAGAGCGGAACTTTGCCGGGGTGATAAAGGAAATATCCCTCCGTCCCTTGCCGAGCAGTGACAAACTGATGCAGCTGCTATTGGAGATAAAGAAATTCAGCGATGAGAACCAGCATAATATGGGAGAAGCGGATTTATTTTCGCAGGCTTCCCGTGAAGATGTTAATGCAACGGCGGTGCGTTATTTGTTGTTTTTCATGAAGCATTTATTGGACGATCCGGGCAGAAAACAATTAGTTTTGGCGGACACTTTTAAACTGGAGTTTCGGGTTAAGGAGAATGATAATGATACGGGATGGGTGGAAAAGATTGCCAACGTAGGTTCTGATGGGACGGATATTCTGGTGAAGGCTATGGTAAATATTATGCTTATCAATGTGTTCAAAGAAAAGGCATCCCGTAAATTCGGTGACTTCAAGATACACTGCATGATGGATGAGATAGGCAAATTGCATCCCAACAATGTGAAAGGAATTCTGGACTTTGCCAATTGTCGAAATATCCTGTTAGTGAACAGTTCGCCTACTACATATAATGTGGAGGATTATAAATATACTTATTTATTGAATAAAGATGGGCATTCTAATACGCAGGTGGTGCCTTTGCTAAAATATAGTAAGGCATGAGAAATGGAAAAGGATATATTATGACTGTGGCTGCGGCACGTAAAGTTGCACGGATGTTGAACGGTGAATCTGTGGGTTATTCTTCGTTTCCTGTATCATTGGCAGAAGAACTATTGGCAGAAGGTGTTTTGGTGCAAAGTTCTTATGGAAGGCGTGGCAGTTATCGGATATGTGATGTGGAAGGATGTCGCACTTTTTTAGCCCAGCGTTATTCCATAAGCGGGAGTTTGGAGGAGTGGATTGAGATGATGTCTCGTCAGGAAGCAGTGTCGCGTGCGGAGCAGGTGGCTATGGCAGGCAATTCTAAAGCTCGGAAAACCCGTGGGTTTAAGGGGTTTCTTGTTAATAGTTATATCCCGATAGAAGCAACTTTGCATGAAGAGCCTTTTGTGATTTATCCGGCGGAAGGTACTTCTGTATTTATAGAAGATTATGAGCACTTTCGAATTCCCGATGATGTGGTTGTGATAGGAATGGAAAATGGAGAGAATTTTCAACGGATTCGTGGGCAACAATACTTATTTGGGGGCTTGAAAGTTCTTTTTGTATCCCGTTACCCTCAATCAACGGATTTGCGTACTTGGTTGCAGATGATTCCTAATCGTTATATCCATTTTGGTGACTTTGACTTGGCGGGGATTGAGATCTATCAAAGAGAGTTTTACGTTTTTCTGAGAGAACGCTCTGAGTTTTTTATTCCGGCAGATGTAGAGGAACGGCTGAAGAATGGTAACCGTAGGCTTTATGACATGCAGTATGCCCGTTATAAATTTATGGATATTATGGATGAACGCTTGTTGCCTCTTGTTGAGATGATCCATAGATATGGGAAGGGGTATGAACAGGAGGGATATATAATTTAGATTTTAAGAAACGGGCTGAGTTAAATACAATGAATAACGAAAATAAAAACTGTATTTTATGGTAACAATATCTAACTTTGAACGCTATGTTCTTCCTAAGATTCTGGCGCGTGGTGAAGATTATTACGACTCTGGTGCTGTGCTGGAAATTGAAGAAGAGTCTCTGGGGGAATGGTTTGCAACAGTCTGTGGAACGGAGCACTATGAGGTAACCGTATCGCTGGTAGGGGATGAAATTGCTGACTGGGAATGTGATTGTCCTTACGATGGAAATATTTGTAAGCATGTAGTGGCTACGCTTCTGGCAATTCGTGACAATAGAAGCAAAGCCAGCTGTTTTTTGTCTGCTAAAGAAGTGGATGCTCGAATGGATATACCGGGAAAGAGTGTGTCAGAAATTGTGAAGGATAAAGAAGTGGAGCAAGTCCTTCGGTTTGCGGAATCGGATAAGTTATCCGATTTTGTGCTGAAATATGCTTCTTCACATTCTGATTTTAAGTCAGCTTTGATTGAGGCCTTTTTGCCTAAGAAACCGACGAAAAAGGTGGACTATCGAAGTGAGATAGAGAGTTGCTTTAATTCTTTATATAGAAAAAACTTCAAAAAGGGAAGATATTATGAACCTGAGATTGATTGGGATGAGTTATCTGATAAAATAGAGAAATATTTGACTAAAGCAACTTTGTTGTTTCAACGGCAGGCTTTGGAAGAGGCGGCGACAATTGCTCTTCAGATACTTCATTCTATAGGAGGTCATTATATTGAGGAGGATTTTTTGTATAATGATGGTTATATTGATTTTGGAATTAGTTGTGAAGGCGCCGGGGATTTATTGCTTAAGGTAGTTCAACATTCGGATACGGCACAGGCATTGAAGGAGAATATATTGAGCGAAATTATCCAAATAGGCAAAATGGCAACATATCGTGAGTATGATATTTTTGATATGGATGATTTGATACAACAAATTATGCTTTCAGTGCAATCTAAAGAAGAGGCGTTGGCAACTGTAAACCAGCTTATAATGGAGAAGAAAGAACATTGGGACCTCTATAAGCTGGTGATTCGGAAAATAGAAATATTAAAGGAATTGGGTAAGACTGCCGAAGTTGAAACTACGATATCTGAATTTCTTTATTTGCCTGAAATAAGGCGGCAGGAAATTGCAAAGCTATTGGAAGGGAAATGTTATGAGAAGGCTATCGGTATGCTGAATGAAGGGATAGTGATAGCTGAAAGAGCGAGAGAGCTTGGTATAGTAGGAGAATGGCAGGAACAATTACTTTCCATTTATGAGGAAATGCATGATGTCGCCAAAATTATTGAGATGTGTCGATTGCTATTTATTCATACTGATGGAAGTCTGGGTTATTATCATAAACTCAAATCATTGCTGCCTTCCATGGATTGGAAAGAGTACTTAAACGCATTGATGCAGGAAACCACTTTCTATGATTACTGGGGGACTGGAAATAATAAAGCAGAGATTTATATAGAAGAAAAGGATTATGATAAATTATTTGGTTATCTGTCCGCCTTGGAATACAGGCGTTTGGATGCTCTTTTGCAGTATGCCTCTCATCTGAATGCTACTCATTCCTCCCAAATTCTTCCTTTATTTACAGATGATCTTCGTACTTATGCGGAGAAAAATCTGGGGCGGAACCATTATGAATATATAGCCCGGGTGCTGCGGGGTATGCGGAAATTGAATGGTGGGAAGGAGGTCGTGAAACAATTGGTGGAAGAATTCAGGGTCTTGTATAAACGTCGTCCGGCGATGATGCAGGAATTGGGGGAATTCTAAAGATTATCCAATTCACTAGTGTCTCTTTATTCATGGGACACTAGTGAATCGCTCTATTACAGAAAATAAAACTTTTATAAACTATAGTAGTACGATTTTATCTTTTGAGCCATTAGCCTACGGCGTTCATTCAAAAAGGAATCATAGTCAGTGTGTTCCATCTCAATTATATTGGCTGGGATGCAATTCTGTTCTATATTCTTATGGAGGATGTCTAAATCGGTTATATTACCATATATTAGTTGCTTCGTTTTGCATTGTTCAAGTGCTTTGCTGAAATAGATATAAGGCGCGTCATCGGAAACTGCTTTATTTACTTGCGTATCAAGATATGTGTAATTTGCAATTTGATTATATTTGGATTTTTCTGTCCACCCATTTCTAATTAGATATTTTTTGGGAAATATATGATGTACATCTCCAATAACTGTGATCAAGTCACCTATTTTGCTTCCATTAGTAAATAAAGCACTATCACCACTATAAATCTGGGCCGCTAAATAAATATTAAAATACGGGCTATTGATAGCTGAGGTTTCCAGATTTTGAACTAATCCCACATTCCAAAAGGTGTCAGATAAATCGGCTGCTTCAACTTCTTCAAAATATGTAAGAAAACCTCTTTCCTTGATTCTTCGTATATCTGCATCCATAACCGTTTCAGGTGATGTAATATATCTGCTGGTTAAAGTTGTCATTACATACCATTTTGCAACATAATGCTTGATTTTAGCCTTATCAATATTGGGATCAGCATTAAGTATAAGATAAAGGGTATAGGCAAAATCAAGGGTCATTTGCGAATTGATAAGTTTGTTGGTCACAAATCCGGCAGATTTAATGGTTAATACGAAATTACGGAATGTATATTCATTCATAAATCCCATAACTCCTTCTGTCAGTTTCTGGAATGATGTTTCTGCTATTTCTTCTTTATATTCGCGGGTCTCAAAATCACGCCCACCCAATAAACTTACCAAATCTCTCATTTTTGCGCGGCCAAACTTATACATAAAAGCTATACGGAGAATGTCGTTATAATCCGGATCAAATATTTCTTCCCGATCATCCTTCAGCCATTTCAGTTTCTCTGCAAAGGGAGTAGCCATGAACTCGGTATCTTTACACATATCTGTATACCAATCTGGTTGTACAGCCAGATGGGAGAAATAATCTATGGCTTTTCTTAGCATATTGCCACCATAGTTTGTATTGGCTGCGATTTTTGACATAGCAAAATCTGCCTGGTTTAGTTTGGCGCCTTGGCTGTTGATGCGGATAAATATTTCAGTAACTTCGTCAATAGTGAGTTCTTTGTCTAATGTAATGACTCCTATCTGTCGGTTCTTAATATCCATGAGCCGCATGAGTATTTTGTTTAATTCGCTACCATTTATTTCACTATTTGCAGTGCAATAGTCATTCACGAATTGCCATAAATCAAATGTAGGTTTAAACACTTCCGCGATATCTGCAATCCATCGTCTATCTCTTAAAATTGCATTATCTTGTACTTTGAATAACTCTTCATCATTCTCTGGATTAGCTAAAGGGTTGAATGCTATTTTTATTCTTTTTTTCTCAAAATTTGCATTGATAACTTCCAAACCCATGATAGCCGTCATTAATGCTGTTACTCGCTGTTGTCCATCTATCATTATCTTTTTTCCTTCCGAAAGACTTCCATTTTTCAACTTCATGTTAGGGCTTTGCGAAATGATGAGATATCCGGTTGGATATCCGGTATAAAGCGAATCTATCAAGTCGCGTACTTGTTTAGGTTTCCATACGAAAGGGCGTTGTATTTCCGGAATGGCAATTTCTCCGGACTTAATGAAATTTAGTATCTGTTCCAATGCAATATTGGATGCGTTGTATTTTTCGGCCATATATCCATTTATTTTACTGAGTTCAACAATGTATCAAATTAGAAGTTTTGCGTATACTACTATTTCGTTCGCAGTATCAAGGTTTTCTACAAAGATTTTGGTTTCATTGCTTCGGAAGATTTTTGATCATTTTGTCAAAGTCGCTTTCCAACTGTTCCATCTCGCGTTTGCGATAAATAGCAAATTCATGTTCTGCTTTCTCTATTGCTTGCTTGTGAGAGATAGAACCTTTTCCTTCCAAAAGTTTCCGTTGTAGATTGATAATCTGTCGAAGTAGCATAAATATCTGTTACTTGTTGATAAAAGTTTCTTTCTGATGCCCGAATGTCACGTATACGTTGAAGTAATTCACGGAAATAGCGGTTCCCACCTTGTTTCAAACGATCATCATCCATCGTAAAACCTTTCTGAATGTATTCGTGCAGACGTTCAGTAGCCCATCTGCGGAAACGAGTAGCTATCTGGCTTTGTACTCGGTAGCCCAAAGCGATGATTACATCGAGGTTGTAATGGTCGATGTTACGTTTTACTTGCCGTGCACCTTCTTGACGAACTAATAAGAATTTCTTATAAGTTCGATTTTCATCCAATTCTTTATCCGCGTAGATGTTTTTGATATGCATAGAGATATTCTCTTGCGTAGTATCATAAATTTCGGCTAACTGATTTTGAGTCAACCAAACATCTTCATTAGAAAAGCGTACATTGACTTTTGTTACGCCGTCTTCATCTTGATAGATGATGATTCCATTATTTTCTTTCATAAGTAGATATTCATAATTATTTCAGTTGCTTTCCTTCTATTCCTTTTCCTACACCATTGGAACCTATCAACACGTTCAGGCTGTTCAGCCTAATCTTTGCGTTGCGGATGGATTTATAGTTTTCTATGAAGATTTGCTCTATCATACTCAATGTTTTTATTTCACAAAGTTAGAAAAAGAAATTGTATAAGTGGTATGAGTGATGATGTTTTCTGCTGTATTAAGAAAATACAATTCTATTTTCTTTCCACCTTCTTCACCCACAAAAAATAACTCTTCAGCAACGTCTCTTCCGGTATAAGTTCCATCATTCCGTGCTCTTCCAGATACAACTCCGTAGCCCTTGTAAACATCATCCCGTTCTTAAACTTGTTCCTGCGCAGGAAGCGGTAATAATCCATTCTCATTTCATAGTTGATTTCCTGTTCCAGGATTTTCACGGCTTCTTCTCCTAAATAATTGTAGGTTCGTGGATCTTTCCCTACACTGGGGCAGGGTAGGGAAAAGGTGATATTTCCCTGATCCCGCCATGACACACCTTTGGGGCGGGGAGTGGTGAGCTGTAGTAGGCAACTGTAAAGGTTCTGATTTTTTGTGAAACGGATGGCACCCTCTATGGTACAATGCGCGTATGCGCTTTGCAGGTAAGCCGCGAGATAGGGCTTTACCTGAATGGTAACTGTAATCATTTTGTATATTGTTTTGAAGTGAAAAATATTTCCATACGTTTGTGTCCCTGTGGCGGGGAGCGTTCCTCGGAGCAGTGGAAGAAGGTAGATGTGTTACTCCGGCAAACGATGGAAAATCAAATGATTACGGTATGTCGATGTTGCTCTACGGACAATAGGTCGTTTCTCTACGAGGAAGGGTGCTTTGCCCGTAGAGGAACGCATGGCTTCTCTACGGGACTAAATCACCCGCCTCTGACCTTTGGTGCAAATATCTGTCAAATTAACATCTCTGGCAAAACTTAAAGGCGGTGGTTAAAGATAGTATTGTAATGAAACATTTGTCTTTAATGCCTGTTTGTGACGTAGTATATGCGCGTGCAATAACGTGCGAAAAAATGAATGAATATGAAGACAGTCTATTTAAACAATTTTATGAGTTCGGTGGTCACTGAACTTGAAAGAAACGGGCAGTACAGTACCGCCCATGTATGTGGTAGCGTGCTGCGGTCCGTGATGGTCTTTGATGGCGACGGTTTGCTTCTGTCCGGCATTACGCCCCTGTGGTTGAAGGCGTATGAGCATTACCTGCTCCATAAGGGCGAAAAAGGCCTGGAGTGGAATACAATCTCTACCTATATGCGCATGCTTCGGGCGGTTTATAACCGGGCGGTAGTGCGTAAACTGGTGCCTTTCGTTCCTCATTTGTTCCGGGAAGTGTTCACAGGGCGCAAGGCAGACCATCGGCGGGTATTGGAACGGGATGATATGCGGCAATTACTGGCAGAAAAGGATTTGGATATTATCTCTCCCGGTATGGAGTGGGCACGCGCATGTTTGGAACTTATGTTTCGCTTTCATGGGATGCCTTTTGTTGATCTTGCCCATCTTCGGAAGTCTGATTTGAAGGATGGCTATCTGACCTTGCGCCGCAGAAAGACGGGGATGCCGCTTTCTGCGCGTGTGGATAGTCGAGCTATGCAGTTGTTGGAGCGCTACCGGAACTGGGACGACACTTCGCCTTATCTACTTTGTTTTCTGGATGGAAGTCTGGAAGGAATGGCTGCTTACAGGGATTACTTGCGGATATTACGCTTGCTTAACAGTAAACTGCGTGCGCTTGCTCTGTGGAGGAAAGTACGGGGTAAAGTGACATCGTACACGGCCCGACATACGTGGGCCACTGCGGGCAAGTACTGTCACATTCCCATTGAAATCATTTCCGAAGGGCTGGGACACGCTTCCGTAACTACTACCGAGGGGTATATGAAAGGCTTCGGAAACAGCCGGATGGAGCGGGCGAACAAGGTTATAATGAATTACATATTTAAGGGATAAACTAATACGATTTATGAATAGTAAATAGTTGATATATAGTATAATGTGAAGAATTTACCTTGTAGGTAACGGAAATGCTATTATGGCGCAAAAGTAGATAACATATTTCTAACTTCCAAGAGAAAGATGTTTTATTTGCCTGCTTACATGGATTTATTGACCGATGATTTATATTAGAAAACAAATACAATAGATTCTACAAGTTTCTCTTTCGACGCATAAAGCGAATCGGTGATTCTTCACCTTGCCCCGTGCAAATCTGCATACTGCTCCCCTTACCCGTTTCCGAAAGCCGGAGACGGGGAAAGAATATTGTACGCTATGAGCCGTATGTACGTATAAATTCTTATATATATCGGACCTTTATGAGCTTTATTTCTTATCGTATCTGTGTGTATCCGTTACCTACAAGGTAATGACAGTGCATATAGTGAATAAAACCGAACAAATATCATGATAACACCCAAAACCCAGGCTGCCATCGCAGTACTCAACGACATCTATGCGGGAGGAGACACAGCCCGCACGGACGCCTGCCGCCTTACGGAGCAAGACATGGATACCCTGCTTTCAAAGCTTTCAAGTGCCGGACTCATCAAACTCTCCGGCAAGGGGGATCCCCGTGATATACAGTCGTACATTCCTGCGCGTAATTCTTCCGATGTCTCCCTTCTCGATATCCTCGAAGCCACGGGCGAGCATCTGAACTGCAACCATCCCACTACTGAAGAATTTTACCTGCGCTACGGCAGGGCTGCGCAGAAACTCGGGATAGTGAACTATATCACCAGGGAATACCTGCATGGGATAAAGCTGTTTGAGTTGTAAACGTAATCCGGGAAGTCATTTGAAAAGAAACACTTTCATATTATTCCTGCTCCTGCTGCTGTTCCGCCTTGCGGACCTGCATTCCCAGACCCTTGCCGTGAAGAGCGACCTGCTGACCGGAGCGCTCTCCTCGCCCAATCTTTCCGTGGAGGTTAAACTCTCCGACCGGTTCACGCTGGAAGCCGGTTTCCACTATAATCCTTTCCCGGCGGGTGGAGACAAGCGTTGGAAACACTGGTTCGTACAGCCGGAACTGCGCTACTGGATGTGCCAGCCCTTCGGCGGACACTTCTTCGGCGCGCACCTGATGTATGGGGTATATAATGCAGGCGACATGAAACTTCCTTTGGGACTCTTCAAGGGCGTCCGTTCTTCAAGGTATGAGGGCGACTTTCTGGGGCTGGGGGTATCGTACGGCTACCACTTCATCCTCTCGCCCCGTTGGAGCATTGAGACAAGCCTCGGCGTTGGATTCCTGCATATCGGCTACGAGCGCTACCGCTGCCTGCATTGCGGTGAGCAGACCGGGGGCGGGTATAAAAACTTCATTGCCCCGACCCGGGCCGCGGTATCGCTGGTATACTTGATAAATTGAGAGTTGGGAAATGAAAATTGAAAGCAGTTTATAGTTAGTAATTTGTAATTAAACATAGAGCATGAAAAATTTAATCCGTATTCCTCTGACATTGGCACTTCTGTTCGCCACATGCGGTTTCTGTCCGGGACAGGAGTTCTACCGGGGAGAATTGTTTGTCACCGGACAGCATTTTTCACAGACTGACGGACATCTGACCGTGGAACTTTCCGTAGACTTCGAAAACCTGCAAATGCCTTCTGATGAATCCCTGACCGTGACTCCCGTACTCAAAAGTGGCGAATACGAGCAGGAACTTCCCTCCGTACTCATCAACGGTGCGGAGAAACAGAAAGTGTATCAGCGTTCACAGGCATTGTCTGCAGGCAAACGTAACGGCAAGGCGCGCACTTCGCCCATCCCGGCAGTCGTGATTCGTGACGACCTTGCGGTCTCCCGCGCGTTTACCTATAAGGTGTCGGTCCCTTACGAGGAGTGGATGGAGTGGGCCGTCCTCCTGCTGCGTTCGCAGGAATGCGCCTGCCACGGGCGGAAAGGGGATATCTACGAGGATAAGATAGCGGACGGCATCCGCCTTCCGAAAATGAAGACATCACCTTTGGATGCGGATACCGATGCCGGTTTCCTTTCATTGGTGAACTTTATCCAGCCCGCACCGGACAGGGATACGCTACATTGCATAACAGGATTCATCCCGTACTTTGAACCGGAATCGGAGCGGAAGGACGGTAAGCAACTGGGCGAACTCTCCGAAGAAAAGCAGAACTTTGAAATCTACTACCGTCTTCGTAACGCCCTTCGTGACGTGCGCCGGGAGACGGGCGCGGAACTGTCGAAAGTCAGTGTGACGGGCTATGGCGCCCCCGTGGGTAACCTGAAGAAGAACGAGGCCAACGCCCTGATACGTGCGCTTAAACTGAAGGAATACCTGCGTGAAAACCGCTTGGCCGGAAGAACCCTGCTGGAAGTGAACTGGATTTCCGAAGACTGGGACTCCATCACCAGTCTGGTGAGGGAAAGTGATATGATGCTCAGGGATGCCACCCTCGACCTTATTGATAATGTGGAGGTCGCCAAAGGCCGCGAACGCATGCTGATGTCGCTTGCCGACGGCAAGCCTTACAAGTATCTTGTGGAGAAGGTCTTCCCGGCAGTGATGCGCGTGGGCTACCGGATAGAATACACGCGCAAGCCCCTGGACGCTGCCGAAAGCCTCCAACTGTTGCGCAGCGGACGGCAGCGTGCCCTTCGTTTGAATGAGTTCTTCGCTGTGGCCGACAGCTATCCGGCAGGTTCCACCGAATACAATGACGTGCTTGACCTTGCGGCCAGGCTTTTCCCGGACAGCCCGGAGGCCAATATCAACGCCGCGGCGGTGGCCCTGAGCAAAAAGGAACTTTCCAAAGCGCGCGGGTATCTGGAACGTTTCGCCACCCTCCCGATAGCCTATAATAACATGGGCATCCTCTGCCTACTCGAAGGCAACCGTGACAAGGCAGAGGTGTATCTTACGATGGCGGCGGCCACCGGAGTGGAACAGGCGGTTAAGGCGTTGGGGAAATTAAAAATTAAAAAATGAGCACTGCGGATTGGAAAATTAGAGAATAACCATAAACAGTATAATATATGAAAATTAGTAACTACCTATGGGCGGTGCTGGCAACAGCAACCCTTTCACTGACCGCATGCGGCAGCGATGAAAACGAGAATGTAATTCAGCCGAAGGAAAAGACCGCGAAACTTGAACTGACCTTGGTGGGCACACCGGCGGACAGCCGTGCTACGGGGACTCTGCCTACCACGGATGAATCCCAGATCAACCGCCTGACGGTGGCTGTATTCACCGAGGCGTCCGGTAACCCCGTCAATGCCCTGCGGGAATTCACGGGGGAGGACATCGAAGCAGCAAGTGGTACCGGAAAGAAGATTACGATGCTTTGCGAACCCGGCAACGGACAGATGATCTATGTGGTAGCCAATGCTTCTACAGGACTTTTTGCGGGAGTGACCAACCTTGCCGGCTTCAAAGCCAAGTTGATGCTGCTCTCAGAAACGACCAAGGCTGCGGGAGCCGATGACGCGACGGATATACAAAAGGCCAATAACCTGCCGATGCTGGGAAGCGCTACCGGAAAGGATTTCACTGCAGGAACGAAAACCGAGGCGAACATAGCCCTGTCCCGCCTTGTGGCGAGGGTATCTATCAGCAGCATCAAGACGGCTTTCGATCCGGTGGGACGGTTTAAGGATGCGACATTCAAGGTGGATGCGATTTACCTGAAGAATGCCAACAGTTCCGTCAATGCGGACAAGGCGGGTAGTGTTCTTGTTCATGGGGGTGACGGGAGCATTGGTACAAAAAAGTACCTGTACGCGACGGTGACTGGCCATACAGTCAATACGGAACTTACTACCCCGTATTACTTCTACACATTTCCGAATGCTTCTACAAGTGAACCTACCAAACTCATCATTAAAGGGACGTTTGATGCGGATGGGGCCGGTGTTGTCAGTACTCCCATAGCCCGTTATTATCCTATCACTATTAACAAGAAACAGGCGAACACCACCATTGCGGGAGGGGCGGGTACGGACAAGGGCAGTATAGCCGCCAATACCCGGTACGTACTTACCGCCGTCATCAAGGGTGAAGGTGCCCCTGACGATAACACGGATATAGACCCCGCTACCCTGCAACTCACGATCACTGTCGCTGATTGGGCGCTGACCATCAACCAGAATGTGACCTTCGAGTGATTATTAATATGAGACTGATATGACATTATAAACCAATTCGTACCCAAGCTATGCGAGTTTCCGGAACATCCCCTGTCTTTCCGCTCTTTCTTCTTTTTCTCCTCTGTTGCGCCTCGTGTGTGCGTGAGGATATGGAAGATTGCGTCCGTTACGAACTGCATGTCCGTGCGGTGGACACCGATGGGAACGACTTAACCGAAAGCGGAGTCTTGCAGAAATCGGATATCTATCTTTTTAATGAGCAGGGGTTTGTCAGAATGATTTCCTCCGATGGCTTTTCCGACTTCTATTTTGGAGAGGACAAGGGCGAACGGCTCACGCTTGTAGCCTGGGGCAATCTGAAGGAGGATACCCTGATTACTACGGAGATAGCACCGGGCACGCCCCTGAAGGAGGCAAAACTTCAACTCAGGCAGTATGCCCACGGTACGCACATTCCGCTCACGGACCTGTTCTATTGCCGCAGGGAAATAGACGGGGCGGAGACCCGGGGTGTGGAAGGAACGGATATTACGGTTGTAATGGAACGTAAGGTGGCGGGTCTCAGCATACGCACGCGCTATCTTGCCGAGCGTTATCCTTACGGCGGTGAAGTGTACCGTTTTATCGTGCACTGTACCAGTACGGAAATGGATTTCACGGGCGAGGCCGCCGGAAACGGGGCCGGATATGAACCGGCTTCCGTTACCGACGCTAAGGGGGATGTCTATGCGCCGTCTTTCCATATCTTCCCAACCGGGGAGGGGAAGCCGTTGGAGATTGACATCTACCGGAAAGAGGAAAAATTGTTCACCATCACCGAGGACAATGAATTCCGCCCTTTGTATGCTCCTGTGGGCAAACAGACCAATATAGATATTGACTTCCGCTATGCGGAGGTCCGGGCCTTTGTGAGTGTGGTACCCTGGGGTACGGTCAGCCAGGATGTGGAAATGTAAGTAAGAATGCAATGATCAGGTTATTTGAATATAGAGTATACCGGACGACGGAGGAACCCGTACCGTTCTGCTGGAAAGTGCTTTTTGTGCTGTTCATGCTGGGCACGCTGCTGGCAATGGTGGCCGTGTGCGGTTCCTGCCAGCCGGAAGAGGAGGATATCGGAAATACGGGTGTGGGGGAAGGCCTGCCCGCTACCATCCGGCTGGAAGTGAGAGGTGAGGAACTGATGAATATCGCTACCCGTGATATTAATGAAAGTGTGGTCAGTAATCTTCATATTCTGGTGTATAACAGTTCGGGAGAACTGATCGGTCAGAAATATCAGACAGGCAGCTCTACGGTTACCGTGAATACCCGTAGTGCTACCGGATGTACCATCTATGCCATTGCCAATACGGGTAAAGCCGACTTGTTCAATGGATATGCCATACATAAAGAGTCATATCTGAAAAGTATGGTGTATAGTCTTACCAATTGGGACGACTTGGGTAAAGGTACTAATTTGCTAATGACCGGAAGCATGAAGAGTGTGAATATCAGGGCGGGAGCGCAGACTTTATCAACAAGATTGGCACTGACCCGCATGGTTGCACGAGTTGAGTTGAAAATCAAAGTGAAAGAGAGCAGTGGGATTACCATTACGGATTATTCCGTAAAGAACATCCCGGCATGTTCCTATTATGTAGCCCGCGCATCGGGAGATGCCGCACAGGCTGCTACTGCCGCACATTGGAAAGAAAGCGGGGTTATCGCTACGTCCGGAGCAACTTCGGTGAACAAGACTTTTTATATGTTTGAGAACCGTAGGGGGACTAAATCTATTTCCGCCCAGAAGGACAAAACGACCGCCAATGCACCAGCTAAGGCTACCTATGTAGTCGTTCATGGATTAGTTGGTTCTATAGCCGTAACGTGGACGGTATATCTTGGAGAAAACAATACGAGTGACTTTAACATTAAACGGAACAGTAACTATACATATAATATTACTTTGAATGACGTTGCGGCAACAGATACAAGGGTTGTTGTCGATTTTACGGGGACAGAAGATTTGAGTAGTGCAGGTACGGCAAATTGTTATCTTGCTAAAAAGGTAAACACATGGTATAAGTTTAAAGCTACGGTGAGAGGAAATGGAGCTACCACCGCAGCACTTATTTCTCCAACCGGAAGTGCTTTGGCTGCTAATGCTGCAATTAGCCCTGCAAGTGCAGAGCTCGTTTGGGAAACGAATGGCCATGGGAAAATCATTCAAGGAGTGATTTTAAAAGACGGATATGTCTATTTCAAAACCGGTCCGACAACTGAAGGGAATGCGGTGATTGCAGTAAAAGACAGAAGTGGCAACGTATTGTGGAGCTGGCATATTTGGAAAACTCATTTTAGTTTGGCGGAAATGCCTACACAAACATATAAGACGAATCCAAGAAGTGGAATGAATGGTCTAATTTATTCAGACGTTTTGCCGGCAAAACGTACACTGGTTATGATGAAATGTGATTTAGGAGCAGCTAGTAATGCTGCTACCAACAATGATGAGGTGGTGAAGACGTTTGGATTGTATTATCAATTTGGGCGTAAAGATCCTTTTCCAACAGCAAAGAACAGAGAAAGGAGAATTGATAATAACTCAGAAACAGTAGATGTTTTTGATCGAGACGGAAACAAACTGAATGCAGCTACCCTGAGGGGAGAAAACTATCAAATCATGAATCATTTTATCTCATCATCCGTCCAGCCAATTATCAGCTATTCAATAAAACAGCCGTTGACTTTTATTTTATGTAGTGAGGATAATTCTTTCAATTGGATTTATGGAGCCATAAGTCAGTCTGAAGCATGGAAAGTTTCCAATCGGTTGTGGGGTGGTAACCTTAATAATGAAACAAGTAGTAAACGTCTTGATACTAAGTTTACAGGTAAAACAATCTATGACCCTTGTCCTTCGGGGTGGTGTATGCCCCCTCAAGATACATGGACTAATTTTACAACCAGTCTTTTGGATGGAGATAGAAGTAGTAATTATAATATAAATATTGCGAGTTTATATAATTGTCCAATCGAAGATCAGAAAAATTATGTAGATGGTGATTATTCTGGATTTGTAAGTTCCACCGGAGTTTTTGGCCGTCGTTATTATATTAATGGCAATACAGGTGATAAGGCATTTTATCCTGCATCTGGTTATAGGAACGGTATTAATGGACAGATCTGTGATGTTGGTGCTAGCTCATGTGCATGGTCGTCATCCCCTGTCAGTGCTGATTTACCACAAGGCGCTTGCTTGAATACAAATATTGCATGGGTATATCCTGTTAGTAGCCATAGTCGGGCAAATGGATTTCCTGTGCGCTGTGTTAAAGAAACATCTTTGTAAACAAATGTGCTGTTTGAGTGGCTGATAGTAAAGATCTGAATAGAAATATGGTTTCTGCTTCAAAAATAACACCTATACGTTTGATGTGATAAATAAAAAATAAAGATGCATTATTTATTAAGTGTTGTACCTCGATTGAAATAATTGTTTTGTTTATATTCTACAAATGCTTTTTAATTAGTAACTTTACCGAAAATATCAATCTAAAATTTTACAATTATGGAAGCAATGAATTATGAATATCTGATTAGGGCAGTCTTTAAATGTGGACGTACAAGAAGATTTGGAGCTGATGCTGATATTTTTCGTGGTTTAGAAAGAGTATCTGTACCATTTCCTGGTCAGAAGTCAGTTGACCAGTATAAACTTGGTTTCAAAATAGGAGAAGTGGCTGCATATTTACATACAGCATTATATGAAGTCCAAGAACAATATAAAGATGATAAAATGTTTATCTCAAAAATAGATAAATGCCTTGAATATCTATATGAGCCTTCATTAGAAGATATAGATAAATGTATCGAAGAAGCGTGGATTGCGTTCAAAGAAATTGGGTTATACGCAGGATAAAAAGAAAAATAACGGGAATAGCTGGCACGGTTATTCCCGTAACTATTTAATCAGTTATTATAAATCAGACAAGTCATTTGGGGTACTGTCGTAAATAATCACCCTAGGAATTAATATTATGCCTAATTATAATCTCAATGTTTTACAACCAGCTGAGTTTGAAGATTTGGCTCGAGACCTTATCCAGAAACAGTTTGGGGTTTTTGTTGAATCTTTTACAACTGGCAGAGATAGTGGTATAGACTTAAGATTTGCAACAATAAATGGAGGTAAGTCGATTGTCCAAGCAAAAAGATATAAGGATTATAGTTCATTACTATCCAATCTTAAAGGGGAGGTGGATAAAGTTCGAAGAATTAATCCAGATAACTATTATGTTGTTACGTCGGTAGGATTGACACCTAGGAATAAGGATGACATAAAAGAGTTATTCGCTCCTTACATCAAAGACACTACTCAAATTCTTGGGTCGAATGATATAAATAACTTGTTGGGTAATTTTGATGATGTGGAGAAAAAACATTATAAACTATGGCTTACTAGTACTAATATACTCCAAAGTATAATCAATAAGGAAGTTATAAATTGGTCGGATTTTGAACTGCAACACATAAAGCAACAAATAGCGACATATGTCCCTAATAAGAGTCTTGAACAGGCCCGAAATATTTTATCTCAATATAACTATGTGATAATATCTGGGATACCGGGTATCGGCAAGACAACTCTTGCAAATATTCTTTTATATGATTATCTAGCACATGGTTATGAGGAATTTGTAAATATTCCAGGTGATATGGATAATGCATCAAAGCTTTACGATCCCCATAAGAAGCAAGTATTTTTCTTCGATGATTTTTTGGGAGCCAATGTTTTTGAAGACAATGGCTCTGGATTCGCACAAAAATTAATATCTTTTATTCGAGTAGTAAAGAAAGATAATTCCAAGAAATTTATATTGACAACGCGTGAATACATTCTACGCGATGCAAACATTCATTATGAAAAAATCCGCAATGAGAATATAGAATTGGCAAAGTGTGTTCTCGATATTGGTTCTTATACAAAAACTGTTAGAGCAAAAATCTTGTATAACCATATTGCAAATGCAGATTTGCCAAAAGAGTATATCTCCGAATTTTTAAAAGACAAAGGATATAGATGGATTATCGGGCATCGTAATTTTAATCCACGTGTTATTGAGACCTATATTGACAAACAGCTCTGGATACAAGTGCCTGTGTCGGAATTTATGAATCGTTTCAAAGAGTTTTTCTCGAATCCACATATGGTTTGGGAAATGGCATTTGAAAATTTGAAGCCAGAGAGCCAATATGCACTTATGGTTCTTGCTTCAATGGGTGGTGAGGTTTCAATAGAAAGCTGGAATAAAGCATATTCCCATTTTGGTAAATTGACATCAGACCAGCTTCAGTTGAAGTACGATGACATTACATGGAATAAAACTGTGAAGATTCTACATGATTGTTTCATTAGAACTGGCAGATACCAAGGTCTTATTGTTGTCACATTCCATAATCCTTCTGTCAGAGATTTTATTGCTAATTATATTGAAAAGAGCGCTTATACTCAACGACTACTTTTGGAAGGTGCATTCTATCCAGAACAGTTAACCTCTCTATATGATGAATTTTTAAGTCAAAATATGCCTGAAATTTTTAGGTCCAATAATATTAGCCTTTCAGATTCAAATCTGGAAATATTAAGAGCTAAACTTATAGAATTCTTAAGCAATAATCCAGAATCATGCAAATTGAGCCGAACAGGCATAAGTTTTATAAAAAACTCCTATAGTAAGACAGCGTTTTTGAAAAGCTTTTCAGATAGATTTCCGAGTTATTTTAAGAAAATTCAAAATCAGTTATTGTCAATTCTTTTAACGCAAATTACTGAAGGTAATAATACGGATTTTTTTCAAAGGATTCAACTTATAAAGCGAATGAATTGGTCTAACAGAGAAACAGAGTTAAGAGATGTGCTGAATTTGTTAATTAATGAGGATAAGGATATTGATGATTATCCTGAATTGTTGAAATTGCTGCATGAAACAGGAAATATAGATTTAATAGATAAAACTCCGTTTCTTGAAAAAATGGAGGAGGAAATGATAGTTGACATGGATACAATGATAAATGGTTTCGCTGACTATGAGGAACGCGAGGAGTTATATCTTGAAATTGAGAAAAGACTTCCAGATGGTGTTGCATTAAGCCGAGCATTCTCTCGCCTACAAGAAATTCGGGATTCATTGGAGGATATTCCAGATGAAAATGATGAAGATTCTTATCGAGAGTCATCTTACGATAATGAACAAGAGGATTTTATAATAGATCGACTTATGGATTCATTATTACAATAGGCAAAATTGATCTTGCTTCATTGATCATTACATTATATATAGTGGAAGATTTTTAGGTATAAATGTGAATATCGTTCTCAATAAAAGGTGTGTTAAACAATAATGTTATCTTTGCATTCTGAATTAGCGTTCTTTTAATTTAATGTAAAACGAAGTCGAGTAAATAATTTTGCTTGTTTTTTTAATTGTTATCATCTAGGAATAAATATTTATAAGTTGTTTGTTTTCGGTAAGGAAGATAAATAAAATGTCTTGTGCTGTAAATGTGAATCGCTTGACAATTTCGGCCTCTTTCGCCTAAAGTTTTATTGACTGATTGACCTGTGTGATACATGGCAAGTCAAAAAATGATTCTCCGGTGTTTTATTGCCACGCTCCGGTATTCATTTCAACGCTTCAGGAGAAAGTGGCAGATAAATAGGTCCTTAGGTCTTCTGCATGGATACTGTTAAACAGTATTTTCCTCTATCAACAAATACATCTCTCCATCTCAAACCGATAATATCGCTTATCTGAATCCCGCAGAAGCAGAAAAAATGGATTTTGTTCAAGTTGTTTACTTAGGTAAAACGGATTGATCTTGATAATATCCACATGGACAGCAGCCTTCAAAGCTCCATTTGTTAGAAATTGCTATATCTAAATATATATTTATCAGATTGGCATATTAAAGTATGACCAGTTATTATGTATAATCGTTTGTAAAATGAAGCCTATAGTTGCGTTTCTTAATTTGTACACTTGATTTAATCTATCGAATTTTCCGGATATACTTCCCTGTTTTCTTCCTCTTTTATGGATATGAGTTAGCTAAAGTCAGTAGATTATAACTGACAAATGCCTTTTAGTGCAACAACTAGGGTAGATATTATGGATTTAAGATGCCATAGTAAGTGTTCATTTGAGCTTTATAGAAGTTGCTGCACCTTTGCAACGTTAACGTTAGCGAAGAGATTTTGAACATGATTTATTTAATTTAAAAAGAAAAAGAACTATGAGTATTTTGTATAAGAAGGTTTGGAGATTATTAAATCCCCTCGATAAGAAATCGGCAAAGAAGGTATATCCGATAATCACTTATAAATATGGTGTGGCGATGGATCTGAAGCAGATTGCGAAAAAGATCAGCCGACTTTCCGGTGTGAGTGAAGGTGTGGTGAACTCTGTGCTGAAAGATTTCCGTACGGAGTTGAAAGAAGAGTTGCTTTTGGGGCGGTCGGTGAATATTGACGGACTGGGATTTTTTTATCTTGCCGCCCGTAGCAAGGGGGCGGATACAGCAGAGGCGTTTACGGCGAATGACATTACTGGCTTGCGCGTTTGTTTCCGTGCCAACAAGGAAATTCGTATTACAGCTAACGGAAGCACCCGCTCCGAAGGACTTAGCCTCAAAGATGTGGATCGCATCAATGACGAACTTCCTACAGAAGATGGCGGTTCGTCGTCACCTGACGGAGGAATAGTGGAAAACCCGCTTGGATAAAGTCTAAAGCCGAGGAACTTGGAAATTAAAAAATGAAGAATGAAAAATTAAACGATTGTATTTATGAAGAAGTCTGTTTTGAAAAAGATTCTAAAAGTAGTGATGGCTATTGTTTCGGCTGCGCTGGGAGCGCTGGGAAACAATGCAATGAAGTGATGACGAGGAGATATAAGATCTGAGTTAAATAATAGATAGGGGAGTGTCGGAATTCAGGCACTTCCCTATATTTTTAATGAACCATTCCGTAAAGTAAAGATCGTAAAAAAGCTATTCTGTGGAGTCAGTACTGTGCTTGTTGTATTGATGAGCAAAAGAACTATGTGTAAATAACGAATGAAAATGCGTAAGAAAAAACTCGTTACTTAATTGTGTTTTCGCCTGAATAACTCTACCTTTGTTTTCATAAACCTAAAAACCCGGTAAGTCATGAAATACAAACTATTAGTTCTTGATGTAGACGGAACTCTGCTCGATAGTGAGAAGAAAATCAGCAAGCGCACACTGGCCGCCTTGTTGAAAGTGCAACAGATGGGTGTACGCATCGTATTAGCTTCCGGCAGGCCCACCTATGGTCTTATGCCCATTGCCAAGGCTCTGGAACTGGGCAATTACGGAGGCTTCATTCTCTCCTACAATGGCGGGCAAATTATCAATGCTCAAAGTGGCGAACTACTCTTTGAGCGTAGGATAAACCCCGAAATGCTGCCCTATCTTGAAAAGAAATCCCGTAAGAACGGGTTTGCCATTTTTACGTATCACGAAGATACCATCATCACCGACTCGCCCGAAAACGAGCACATACGCCGCGAAGCCGAGCTGAATGGCCTGAAGATAATTGCCGAAACCGAATTCTCGATAGCGGTGGACTTTGCCCCTTGCAAGTGCATGCTGGTAAGCGATGACGAAGAAGCCCTCGTGGGGCTGGAAGACCACTGGCGCCGGAGGTTGAACGGAGCGCTGGATGTATTTCGTTCGGAACCCTATTTTCTGGAAGTGGTGCCCTGCTCCATTGATAAATCCAATACGCTGGGCGCCTTGCTTGAGAAGTTGGGCATCAACTCCGAAGAAGTCATCGCCATTGGCGACGGAGTTTGCGATGTCTCCATGATACAATCCGCCGGACTGGGCATCGCCATGGGAAACGCCCAAGACTCGGTGAAGGTCTGTGCCGACCGCATCACCGCCTCCAACGATGAAGACGGCGTGGCCGAAGCCGTGGAGAAGGCGATACTTGCCGAAATCCGCCCCGCCGACGTGCCCCTGGAGCAACTCAACCAGCGTGCCCGCCATGCATTGATGGGAAATCTGGGCATACAATACACTTACGCCTCCGAAGACAGGGTAGAGGCCACCATGCCCGTGGACGAACGTACCCGCCAACCTTTTGGCATCCTGCACGGAGGTGCCAGCCTGGCATTGGCCGAAACCGTGGCCGGACTGGGTTCCATGATACTTTGCAAGCCGGACGAAATAGTGGTCGGCATGCAAGTCAGCGGAAACCATATCTCCTCCGCCCATGAGGGGGATACGGTAAGGGCGGTGGCGACCATCGTGCATAAAGGCCGCTCCTCGCATGTGTGGAATGTGGATGTGTTTACTTCCACGGCCAAGCTGGTGTCTTCGGTGCGTGTAGTCAATAGCATACTGAAAAAGGGATGATCGAAAATGAATTGGACAACGGGCCACAAGAACCACCCGTTGAATCCGCTAAGAAGAACAATACCCGGACCCTCGTAAAAAGAACACTTGCGATTGCCGGTTTAGCCTTGGTTGTATATTTTTTGTACTCCATCGTTCACCTGTTTGTTTCGCCCGACCGCAACATTCAGCAAATCTACCTGGTGCCCGAAGACGCGGCATTTATCATCCAGTCCTCGGCGCCCATCGACGATTGGGCAAAGTTCAGCGGAAGCGCAACCTGGCAATGCCTGAAGCGGGCGAAAGCCTTTGAGGACGTCACCCGGAATGTGGAAACGCTCGACACCGTGGTTCGAAGCAATAAAATGTTGTTATCGCTTGTGGGCAAACGGGATATGCTCATCTCGATCCATAAAGTCCGTGCCCGTGATTGGGATTTCCTGATTGTGCTGGACATGCAAAAGGCCTCCAAGATGGACTTGTTGAAGGATCAGCTTGAAACGGTGTTCACCATGGCGGGCAGTTCCGTAACCAACCGGATGCACAACGGGATTAACATCCTCGAAATGCGCGATCCGGATACACGCGATATTTTTTATTGCGCCTTCGTGGACAACCATTTTATAGGTTCCTATACCTCCAAACTTGTAGAATCGGCCATCGACTCACGCAACAAGCCCAAAATCGGTCTCGATCATTCTTTTATCGAAGCCGAAAAACTGGTGTCCGGCAAAGGACTTGTCCGCGTTTTTATCAATTATGCACGCCTGCCCCAATTCCTGAATATTTATCTGGGAACCGGAAACGAGTACATCGATATGTTCAGCAATTCCATGGATTTTGCCGGACTCTATTTCAATACCGACCACAAACGGATGGAGGTGAAAGGATATACCTTGCGGAAAGACACCGCCGATCCGTACATCATGGCTTTGCTGAACTCGGGTAAGCACCGGATGAAAGCCCACGAAATCCTGTCCGGACGGACGGCACTCTATACCAACATCGGTTTTAGCAATCCGGTGACATTTGTAAAGGAACTGGAGAATGCACTCGCGGTCCACGATCCGCAATGGTGCGAATCTTATAGGAGTTCCCGGAAGAAGATTGAAAGCCTGTTCGACATCTCTCTGGAAGAAAACTTCCTGAGCTGGATGTCGGGAGAATTTGCCATCATCCAATCCGAGCCGGGGCTGTTGGGGCACGATCCGGAACTGATTCTGGCCATCGGCGCCAAAAGCATCAAGGACGCCCGTAAGAATATGGAGTTTATAGAAAAGAAGATCAGGCGACGGACCCCGCTCCGGATAAAGACGGTTGATTATAAGGGATTTGAAATCAACTATGTGGAAATGAAAGGCTTCTTCCGTTTGTTCTTCGGAGGGCTGTTCGACAAGTTCGAAAAACCCTATTACACGTACGTGGACGATTATGTGGTGTTTAGCAACAAAGCCTCGTCTCTGCTCTCATTTATAGAAGATTACGATCAGAAGAAACTGTTGAAGGATAATCCGGGCTTTAAAAATGCCTTCTCGTACCTGAATTCGAGCTCTACCGTTTTCTTATATACAGATGTGCATAAGTTTTATTACCAGTTGAAGCCTATGATGAATGCCGTTACGTGGGGAGAGATACAATCGGACAAGGAGATTGTCTACTCATTTCCCTATTGGACCATGCAGATTACGGGAGACGGCCAGTCCGCCTCGTTGCAATGCGTGATGGACTATAAACCTTATCAACCGGAAGAAGCGGCCGTAGCGGTGGTAGTGGACGATGAAGCCGATGAAGTAATGAACGAAGATGCCGAAACGGAGAAGGAGCAAATGAGTGAGTTGCAACGCTTCTATGTTGAGAAATTTGAGGGCAACGTCTTGCGGGAGTTTTATCCCGAAGGAGCGTTGAAGAGTGAAGCGGAAGTGAAAGAGGGAAAACGCCACGGACGCTATCGCGAATATTATGAGAACGGCAAACTGAAACTCCGCGGAAAATACGGAAATAACATACCCAAAGGCACATGGAAGTACTATACGGAGGAGGGAGAGTTTGAACGGAAAGAGAAGTATTAAAAAAGAGAAAAACAATGCTTGCATATACTTATATTGAACACGGAAAATTTGAACTTATAGAAAAACCGAAACCCGGGTTGAAAGACCCCCGCGACGCCATTGTCCGCGTGACGCTCGGCAGCATCTGCACCAGCGATTTGCACATCAAGCACGGTAGCGTGCCGCGTGCCTTGCCCGGAACCACGGTGGGGCACGAAATGGTAGGCATCGTGGAGCAAGTGGGCGCGGACGTCACTTCCATCAGGCCCGGCGACAGGGTTACGGTGAACGTAGAAACCTTTTGTGGCGAATGCTTCTTTTGCCGACACGGATATGTGAACAATTGCACCGATGCCAATGGTGGTTGGGCACTGGGTTGCCGCATCGACGGAGGTCAGGCCGAGTACGTCCGCGTGCCTTATGCCGACCAGGGACTGAACCGCATTCCGGATGCGGTGAGAGACGAACAAGCGCTCTTTGTGGGCGACGTGCTTGCCACGGGCTTTTGGGCGGCCCGCATATCGGAGATTACCGAAAAGGATACGGTGCTCATCATCGGCGCCGGCCCTACCGGAATCTGCACCCTGCTTTGCGTGATGCTCAAGCACCCCCGCCGCATCATTGTTTGCGAGAAATCTCCTGAAAGAATACGCCTTGTGCGTGAACATTATCCAGACGTACAGGTGGTGAAGCCGGAGGATTGCCGGGAGATTGTGTTGCGGAGTAGCGATCATGGCGGAGCCGACGTCGTGCTCGAGGTGGCAGGAACCGACGACACCTTCCGTCTGGCGTGGGAGTGTGCACGCCCCAATGCCATCGTCACCGTGGTGGCTCTCTACGACCGCCCCCAGGTGCTTCCCCTGCCCGATATGTACGGAAAAAACCTGACCTTCAAGACCGGTGGCGTGGACGGGTGCGATTGCGCCGAGATACTTCGCCTGATCGAAGAAGGCAAGATAGACACCACGCCACTTATCACACACCGCTTCCCGTTGAATGAGATTGAGGAGGCTTACCGGATTTTTGAAAATAAGCTGGACGGGGTGATGAAAGTTGCGGTATCTGAAAGAGAAAGAAAGGAATAAGAGAGTGATAGGGTGGTAAGGTGATAGGGTGATAAGGTGATAGGGCGATAAAGTAGCTGCGCTATATATCACAGAGCGTTATCCCGCTATCACCTTACCACTCTTATCACTCTAACGCCCTACCCCTTATCACATTTTGTTCATACCTTTATTAAGAAAGAATACAGTCTTATGCCCATTATTGAAATATCCTCCTTGTCGCACCCCGGAATCGAGGTGTTCTCCACCCTCACCGAGGCCCAGTTGCGCAATCGCATTGAGCCCGATAAAGGCCTGTTCATAGCCGAAAGCCCGAAGGTGATCCGTGTAGCATTGGATGCCGGATATGAACCTCTGGCCCTCTTGTGCGAGCAAAAACACATTACCGGTGATGCCGCCGACATCATCAGTCGTTGCGGCGACGTGCCCGTCTATACGGGCGGGCGGAAGTTACTCGCCACACTGACGGGCTATGTCCTGACGCGCGGAGTGTTGTGCGCCATGCGTCGCCCTGCGCCCCGCACGGTGGAAGACACATGTCGGGATGCCCGGCGTATCGTCGTCCTCGCCGGTGTGGTGGACACTACGAATATTGGTGCCATTTTTCGTTCGGCGGCCGCTCTCGGGATGGATGCCGTGCTGCTGACGCGTAACTCTTGCGATCCGTTGAACCGTCGTGCGGTCAGGGTGTCCATGGGTTCGGTCTTTTTGGTTCCCTGGGCGTGGCTGGACGGCACTCTCGGTGATCTGGGCCGCCACGGCTTCCGCACCGCCGCCATGGCACTTACGGACAATTCTATCTCCATTGCCGATCCTGTCTTGACGTCCGAACCCCGGCTGGCCATCGTGATGGGGACGGAGGGAGAGGGGCTTCCACCCGATACGATTGCGGCGGCGGACTATGTAGTTCGTATCCCGATGGCGCATGGGGTCGATTCGCTCAATGTGGCGGCGGCGGCCGCCGTGGCGTTCTGGCAACTTCGTATTACGGATTGAAACTACTATTGTTTTAATTTCGATGAGTATCATTAGGTAGCTAATAATTAGCAATCTGAAGATTTTTCGCATGACACTTTCTTTTTTGCTATTTTCGGTAGCTTGAGAGTGACTCAAAGAACGGGTAGTCTGTCACGGAAGTGCGAGAAAGGAATGAGTGTGAGGTGATAAAACTTCTTTCACCCCATTATATAATAAACAAAAATATATTCTTTTGTATATTATATGATGGGTTGCTGCACTACAATTAATATTTTTTCTTTTCGTCTTTATTTAGCTCTTCGTGTATATTCATCCTTGATGGTGGTGAAATTTTCTTTTACCTGATTGTACTCAGATTCTTGCTTCTCTTCCAATTCAAGATCTAATGCATATATTTCGCTCGTTATTTTATTGTCTAATTTTGTCTTTTCAGCTTGGGTCAATATATTGTTGAATCGGGAAAATAATTTCACTTTCAGATCCAATAGTCTTTTTTCGAACCGTTCAAGGTCATATTTCAGGTTGTAGTCAAGATAGGTATTGGAAATATGTTTCTTTTCACCTTCTTCATTATACTCAATTACTTTCTCCTTTTTCTTCACCGCATTGAAAAGGGATGAAACGGACTCATCAAAATCCTGAAGGATAAAATCTATCCATTTATTATATATATTAATTTTGAAGCGCGAAACGTTGACATTCTCGGGCAAAGGATAGAATAATAATATGAAATTCATCTGCGTTTGAGATAAAAGTTGCTGTCCCTCACCTGTGTAGTTTACGGGTAGATTTTCATAGCACATAAACTCGCCCTCATGGATAAAACCCGCTCCATCCACCAATAAAACTTTATTAGAGGCGAATGTCCAATTCTCATGCCCTCCGATGTTTTTTATGTTTAGGACCAATTTATCAGCAGTAAATTTGGATTTAGTTTTGCCATTTCCCATCGCTAACTGGGCTGGACAATCTTGATAGTATTTTTTATCTTTAATATAACGACAGTTCTTGTTACATTTTATCTCGACGTTTCTCTCGAATGAGAGGATGGTATAGATAAAGCCTTCATTTTCTTTTGGAATATTAATCTCGCTCATAAATAATGTATTTTAGTGTTTTAATTTGTAGATTATTGGTGATTAGCTGACATGTCTATTTTTCGATGCAGCATATTTACATCACTGATTATCAGTGGCTATTCATTTTAATCGGTACAACCTCTGTTTTTACAAGTACATAGAATGTAGAGACAAATGCAAACCGTTGTATTTCATTACTTTGCATATACGTGTTGTACCGCCTCCTTTCAGCCCTTTTGTGGAATGTCCACTATCAGATACAATGTATTGAACGATAGGGCATTTCCGCATGGATGTTACAGAACGCTTGCTGAATACAAAGGTAGTGGTTTTCTTGGGATTTCTGCGGTTTGCGGTGGATTTTTTGCGTTACAATTATTTGATATGTTTGATTCACTTGAAAAAGTGTAGCGCAATGAGTGGTATTCGTTGGAAAAAGTGTAATGAAGCTGAATTATTCGCTTGAAAAAATGTATGAGCGTAATACAGTACCTCTAAAAGATACAAACAAATTATACCCTTACTGGTGTATTATTGGTGTTTTGTCTTAATTTTGCATCCGAAAGGGTATAACATTAAAGGTGTTATGCTATGGATATATTAAGTCTCACCAAAGCAACATCGTTGTTCATCCTAACTTTAATAGAAAGAGACGATGGACAAAAGAAGCAAATTTTGGAGACGCCAGCAAATGGCACGAGTGTTTAAGGCGCGCATGATTCTTTATGCCGCTTATGGTCATTGTATCATCCGTGAGGACGGAAGCCATTATGAACATCCTCATTGGTTTGAATTGGCAAAAGAAAAATGGGCACAAGTTTACAAGACTACGGGAACTCCGTGTAGCTGCTGGATGTGCAGAGGTGTGGAATATGATCGTAAGGAGTACAAAAAAGAAACTCAACGGATTATTAGGGAATCAATAGAGTAGCCTAAATGAGCAGAAACTGAATCTATGTATTAATTGCATAGGTTCAGTTTTTATATGTAGCATATAGGCAAAAGTGGAATGTGGATTTTCTCAAGAAGTGATGTAGGATATGGAATTTATTGCGTAATTTTGCATCGATTTTGAAACAATATAAAAACTAACAATGCAGAGAAATAGAATGAACATATTAGCAACAATCACAATTTGGGGCAATAAATGCCTTGAATCTGTGTCGAGTGTTCATGTTTCCGGCATTGAACCTCGTATTGTAAATGCTTTCCAACGAACATGTATAAGGTACATTTTATAGTGCTTTAAATTAGAATAGAAACAAAAGTAGTTGGAGAGTCTTTACCAAACTTTCCAACTACTTTTGTTTTATACCCATCTGTGGCAGTTGTTTTTGTGATGCTCCTCTGTCTTTTCCGTCTGATGGGACTGATAACTTGATTATTAACGTGCAGTGATGCACATAAATTGAGAAGAAATGAATTATAAATTTGATGGCAGCAAGGTGTTCTTTACATCAGACACTCACTTTTATCACGGAAATATCATTCGTTTCTGTAACAGACCGTTTAAGGATGTGGAAATGATGAATGAAACAATTATCTCCAATTGGAATAATACAGTTGGTCAGGATGATATTGTTTTTCACTTGGGTGATTTTTGTCTTGGCGGTTCAGCAGAATGGACTAAAATGCTTGACAGATTGAATGGCAGGATATATTTGATTATGGGTAATCACGATTTGAAGAATATACGCCAAGGCTACATTGACAGATTTGAACATGTAGCTATGCAGATGCACATAGAGGTCGGCAAGCAGAGGATATATTTGAACCATTATCCTTTTCTATGTTTTGATGGTGGATACAAAGATGTGTGGCAACTGTTTGGACACGTTCACACAAGGAAAAACAATACCGGAATTGATGCCGCCCGGCTTCAGTATCTCTACCCAACACAATACGATGTTGGAGTTGATAACAATAACTTTACACCTGTATCATTTGAGCAGGTTAAGAGGATTATATCTAAACAAATTGAAAAAGGAGGACAGTAATATGAAGATACAATATATGAGCGACCTGCATTTGGAGTTTAGCGATAACAGCAGGTGGTTAAAACATAATGAATTACCCGTAACTGGAGAGATATTGGTGCTTGCCGGAGATATATTTTACTTGAAAGACAAGGTTGCCCCTTTGAGTAATTTTTGTAAATGGGCATCTACCAATTATCGCCAAGTACTCATTGTACCCGGAAACCATGAGTATTACAATTATTGCGATGTGATGGATAGGGGATTGCAATGGAAATGGATGTTCAAGGAAAATGTAGGGTACTATCAAAATCAAGTGATACGGATTGATGATACAGATTTTATCATGAGTACTTTGTGGTCTCAGATTTCTTCTGCTGATAAATATTTGTTTGGAAAGGTATGAATGATTTTCGTCAGATAATGTATCAAGGGAAATTGCTTCAAACGGAGGAGTTCAATCAGATGCATACTTTCTGTTTGGATTTCATCAAGCAAAATTTGACAGAAAGTACAGCAAAGCACATTGTGGTTGTGACACATCATCTTCCGACATTGGAGGTGGTTGCTAATCATCATAAAGGTTCTGTTCTAAATAGTGCGTTTGCTACAGATTTGAGCGAACTTATATCCGATAGCCATATTGATACTTGGATTTATGGACATTCACATACCAATATTGATGCGGAAATAAATGGTACAAAGGTGGTCTGCAATCAGATGGGATATATCTTTCAAAATGAACATATAGCCAATGGCTTTGACCCAAGTAAATGTTTTGTCTTGTGATAAGTAATTGCTTATTCTGTAATAAATATGATGTCTCAATATGCCATATAGTAAAAAAACAATTGGATTTACATCAGAAGTATAACGCGGCTGTATTTATGCTAATAATCAGGTTGAACCCAAATTATAGAACATAGGTGTACGTTCTTCATCTCGTTCCACTTCTGATTGAACTATCCCAATTTTTCGGATAGTTGCCTCTTTTAGTACGCTCTCCTAATTCGTAAATTTGTTCAAGATGGTAGTTGATAGTTCGTACATCCACTCCAAACAAATCAGCCATACGTGATAAATGTATATTCTCTACGTTACGAAATGAGCCGAATCCTAATTTAACCATTTCAACCGTATGGTTGAAATGGTCGGCTGTATTAGTCCTTTATGTTTGGCTATCGCAATGGCTTTGTTATTGTGCGTGTGAATTTTTGATAGGTACTCAATTTAATTCTTAACAGATTTCTTGGTATTGAATTACGAAAACTCATATAATTTTTTAAGTATTTCTATTTCTGCATTCGAAATGGGGGTCTGAACTAATTCATCGTATTTGTCTCTTACATGTAAATTTACACCATTGTCAAAAATATTTTCGGATAATTTACTTTGTAGAGTATCAGAAATAGATAAAATATCATCACTTAATTTTATGTCAACAGCTCGTAGTGTGGTAATGAATTCTAAATTAAGTCGAATAAATAGCTCCTCCAGTTTACCATTTGCTTGTTCTTTTCGTTTTTCCTCATCTATTTCTGTATTTAAAAGAATTTGACATTCGGTATGAATACATGCAAATACCTTATAGAAATCGTTTAATTTGTGGTTGAGGATCAATACATTTAATAGATTTTGCCTATTAATTTTTATGTCTTTTATTTTCTGATTTATTTTATTTGTTTTGTATAAATAAATAGAAAATATAAGGTTGAATAGTGCTATTAGCACAACTCCTAATTTGTGTAACACATCAAGACAAGCAATAGGCTGTGGCGAAATGCCTTGACTAATACTTTGTGGTATAATTGCTATTTTTGAAATAGAATCAATAACAAATTGTAATGTATCCATAATCATCCAATCGCAGTGTTATTTCTTAATATTCGTTGAATTGCTTCTGATAAAGTCCTTTCGTATTTATAAGTTCCCAAAGAGCGGAATTTGTATTTGTTCATAAACTCATCTCTACCGTGTTTTATAACAACATTTCTGAATAACTCCTCAAAAAATGAAGGGTTAATAGATTTGATATTTTCGGGAATAATAATCTCTATTGTTTCATATTTAGAATCAATATCATCAATATGTGAGTTTTCTCTCACATATACTCCTCGATCTCTGCCTGTGAAAACTTTAGAAGTAATATTGCCACGTTTGACTCTAAAGTCCTCTAAATTAATAATATTTTCTTTACTCTGTTTCATAATTATAAATATATATATGCGTGAATAAATGTACCAGGGAAAAAGAACTCACTACACTTAACATATTTATTATCGGGTTTGTCTTCGATATTTCCAGAATTGTTAAATGTAAGGACTCTATATTTTTCCCCTTTTACAATAGATTCTGTTACTGGATATTTACCGTCAAATACAATATTTGCTTTTCCAGATTGTAATGTCATCTTTGATGATTTTGATGGGTTAAAACCTTTTAAGTTGTAAAAACTTTCGATAAAACGCAAAGATCCATTTCCTCTGTTTTTATATTTTTGGGGAGATACAGAGGTAACCCCATCTTGTAAAGAATATAGTGTCCATAAAGTTTCTTCCTCAAATTCTTTCTTTCTTAGGAATCCTTTGTGAGTGTATTGTTTTGATAATTCTTTCATTTTGTCAGCTATAATAGGATTTGGGCAATTCTCATCTTTGAATTTTTCGTAAATTGACATTCCTAGATTCATTATGACTAGTTGGAATACTCCAACTTTTTCTCCATTTATTTCTTTTTCTTCAAAATATCCTATCGAATAGCGACATCTCGTAGAAGAATGTTCTTCAGCATTAATGAGAATTTCTCCTATAACGGTACATAAATCATCTATTTGCTCATCTTCTAAATTACGTCCCATTTTTGATAGACAAGTGTCAACATAATCAGATAGAGTTGTTGTGTCGATGTCCTTCATTTCTGCTTGTCGAATAGTATCAACTTCAGAACGATGAATGCAAAGATTATACGGAACAACATGAGAGAACTCTAGTTGTTTTTTTGCATGAATTGCTAAAGAACCTACAGAAAATAGCATGGTTCTTATAGAACTTCCTTTGGTGGATCTGTCTGTAATCCTTTTTGCGTAATTTTTAAAGCACTTTTTCTTTCTACATCTATTGTAGAACTTAAATATGTCCTTAAGTATTAAGTCTAACAAAACTTGAGCCTCAAGAGTGAATTCATTACATTTGGTATAATCAATGAATATCTCTGGATAGTTTGAGTATAAAGACAAAGCTATCAGTTTTCTGATTGCAGAATAACTTTCTTGGGGATTTTCAATTAGAGAAAAATGCCTTGGTATTTCAACATAACAGTTGGTGTTAATATTTTCATTATTTATCAATTTGTAATTAAGAGGACTGCTTATGCAGTTAAGCAGATACGAAACACTTGGAGAAAGTGTGTTAGACAACAATTGATCTACGGAGAGAATCACACCATTTTTTCTATTATATCGGGCATTCTCTTCGCATATGATTTGAGCCTTTCTTTTTTTTCGTCTCTTTGTTTTTAGCTGACGTAAGAAGCGCTTATAACCTCGATGTAATCTACTTCTTTCTTTGGCTGTCATATGAGTGAATCTAAACTTATTTACCTTGTGTCTGCAAAAGTACAAAATTAATCCTGATTATTGAATATAATTCACTATATTTGCACTATAAAATCGTATCAAAGAATGAAACTGAATAGAATAAAGGCTGTATTATCTGAAAAAGGTATCTCTCAGACATGGTTGGCAAAGAAACTCGACAAGAGTTTCAGTATGGTAAATGCTTATGCCTGTAATAGGATTCAACCAAATTTAGAGACCTTGCAACAGATAGCAGAGATATTGCAGGTCGATTTGAAGGATTTGATAACCGACAAAAAGGATAGGTGACATGAAGCAGTTTTCGGAAGCGACACGGGTGCAGATGCCTGCAATGGTTCACCTCACCCGAATAGGATATACTTACTTCGGCAAGTTGAGTGAAGATAAAAATGGCACGGTCTATGACGGTGACACGAATATTCTTTTGCAGGTATTTGAACGGCAGTTTAAGAATCTGAATCCCGGACATGAGGGAGAGTTTCTTCAAGTTTTGAAAGATATTCGTAAGGAACTGAACGATGATGACCTCGGTCGAGGCTTTTACAACCGTCTCAAAGCTGTTTCGCCTGTAAAGCTGATAGACTTTGATAACATTGGGAATAATACGTTCCATTTCACAGCCGAATTTACCTGTAAGAACGGACAGGACGAATTTCGTCCTGACATTACTTTATTCGTAAACGGATTGCCACTTTGTTTTGTAGAAGTGAAGAAACCCAACAATCGTGGTGGTATGTTGGCAGAGAGCGCACGAATGAATAAAGAACGCTTCCCAAATAAAAAGTTCCGCCGCTTCATCAACATTACGCAGTTGATGATATTCAGCAATAATATGGAATATGATGCGTTGGGCGGTATCGTACCCATACAAGGGGCTTTCTATTGTACTGGGGCACGTTCATACGCACCATTCAATTGCTTCCGTGAAGAAAATTTAAGTGGTCTGAAAATCGCACCGTTCCATCGTGACTATCCGTATAAGGAGATTGACAAGACGGTGGAAAAACAGATATTGTCTGATTACAATTGCCAAGTCATTCATACAAGCCCTGAGTACCAGACAAATCTCGGTTTCAACACCCCTACAAACAGAATCCTAACATCCATGTGTTCGCCTGAACGGTTGTTGTATATCATTAGATATGGTATTGCCTATGTCCGTATGGAGCGTGAGGTGGATGGCAAGATAGAATCTACCGACCAAAAGCATATCATGCGTTACCAACAATTGTTTGCATCGTTAGCTATTCGCCAAAAACTGGCAGAGGGGGTGAAATCTGGCGTAGTCTGGCATACACAAGGTAGTGGTAAAACTGCCTTGTCATATTATCTGACCTATATTCTTAACGATTTCTATTCCAAACAGAATAAGGTTGCCAAATTCTATTTTATAGTAGACCGCCTTGACCTTTTGGAACAAGCCACACAAGAGTTTGAAGCTCGTGGGTTGGTAGTATCTACCGCCAATACAAGAGCTGAACTGATGGAGCAGTTCCGCAGTAATCAGGCACAACAAGGTGTAAGCGGACAGGCTGAAATCACGGTTGTAAACATACAACGCTTTGCCGAGGACAAGGAGAAGGTGCGCATCAGCGATTATGCAACCAATCTTCAACGCATTTTTATTCTCGATGAAGCACACCGAGGATATAAACCCGGTGGTTGCTTTCTTGCCAATCTCTTTGATGTCGACACCGATGCGGTCAAAATCGCACTTACAGGTACACCGCTGTTAAAGGAGGAACGCGCCAGTTGCAAGGTGTTCGGTAACTATCTGCACACCTATTACTACGATAAATCTATTGCCGATGGCTACACGCTGAAAATCATACGTGAGGATATAGAAACTTCCTACAAAGAGCGTTTGTCTGATGTGTACGACAAACTGGAAACCCTTGTGCAAAAGAAAGACATTTGTAAGTCGGAAATCATAGAGCATCCAAGTTATGTAAACGAGTTAGCCCGTTACATTATGACGGACTTAAAAGAGTTTCGCAAGATACAAGGAGATGATACTTTAGGCGGTATGGTCATTTGTGAAACCAGCGAACAGGCAAGGCGGCTTTATGATGTATTCCAAGAAGAATGGCAGAAGTATCAGCCGAAGCCCATCAAGATAAAACTTTCCGATGGTTCGTATGTAGTGGGTGAACCGGAAGTGGATTACAAATCAAAATACAGACCGCTGAAAGCCGGAATCATTCTTCACGATACGGATGACAAGGAAACTCGTAAGCAGATAGTCAAAGACTTCAAGAAAAATATGACAGTGGATATTCTCATTGTCTTTAATATGCTTTTGACTGGTTTTGATGCGCCACGCTTGAAACGCCTGTATTTCGGGCGCAAACTGAAAGACCACAATCTGCTTCAAGCCATAACACGTGTAAACCGTCCTTATCCGGGTATGCGTTACGGTTTTGTTATTGACTTTGCCGACATCAAGCGCAACTTCAAGGAAACCAACGAAGCGTATTTGCAAGAATTAAACCGCTTTAATGATGTGGACGAGACTGGCGAATCTGCTGCTACCGACACCTTTACCCAAGTCATTGAGGACAAGGAAGAGATATTGAACCAAATGAAGAAAGTTCGGCAAACGCTCTTCAATTACACATACGACAATGCGGAAGAGTTTTCTTCTGAAATCTCCACCGAAGAGGATAAGGCTGTGCTGCTCGACCTGAAACAGGCATTGGAATCAGCCAAGAACATGGCGAACATCGTGCGTACATTCGGAGATGATGAAATGAAAGAGCAATTTGCCAAACTCGAAATCACCAAGTTGCCGCAACTACTCTCTGAGGTGCAAAGACGGATAAGTATCATCAATCAGAAAGAGGCTTTCAATACAAACGAGGAAACGAAAACTCTAATCAATGAGGCAATGATGGATATAGAGTTCACTTTCTCCAAAATAGGACAAGAGGAAATGCGCCTTATATCCGGTGGTGTGGAATTGAAAGAGAAATGGCAGCGTACCATTTCTTCGTTTACCCAGAACTTTGACCAAGACGACCCAGAGTTCATTTCGTTGCGTGAAGCATTTATGGAACGCTTCAAGGAACATGGTTTTGTGATTGACACGATAGCTAAGTTCAACGAAGAAACACAGGCTTTGGATGAAATTATTGGTCGCCTGCAAGACCTACAAAAGCGCAATAATGTCTTGTTGAAAAAGTACAAGGGCGATGAAAAGTTTGCCCGTGTACACAAGCGCATACGTGAAGTGAACAAGCAGAGGGAAGACAAAGGGCAGAAACCTATGTTCTCTTTCCTTGATGAAGAGATTGCAGCCATCCTCAATATTATAAAAGAGGATGTAGATGCCAAAGTGTATGACCGTAACGACATCCTGAAAAAGGATGCTTATTTCGGGCGCACGGTGATGGCTCTCATCAATGGATGTCTGTTTCATTTTCCGCAAATCAAGCCGGAAATGGACGATTACAAGTTCATCCAAACACGCATTTCACAACAGTATATCAACCAATATAACGCCACTTACGGCATTGCATAAAGATTATGTCGGATATTAAAGAAAAAACATTAAAACTCATCGACGGGCTTAAAGCCACCTGCCAATCATACGGCATGGGAAACGATGGCAACGAATATAAGATTATCACTCAGGTGTTTCTCTATAAATTCCTGAATGACAAATTCGGCTATGAACTGAAAAATGCGAAAAGCGAGATAGCCAAGAAACTGATAGGGGATGTAAAATGGGAAACGGCATACGAGAATCTTTCGGATGATGAACGTATGCTTATTCAGAGTGCCATTTCGCCCGATGTTCCGATGCTCGAACCATACCATTTAATAGCCAATCTTTGGAATCAGCAGGGAAAAGGTGATTTTGACACGATATTCGACTCCACGATGACGGATATAGCGGAACTGAATGCAGATATATTCTCCACGCAAACCACAGCCAACACAAAGATTCCATTGTTCGAGGCACTGACACCGTTTGTAACCGATTCGGCACAACGTGCGCCATTTGCCCGTGCTTTGGTGGATAAACTCGTAAATTTCTCTTTCGAGGAAGCGTTTGCACAGAATTACGATTTTTTCTCCAGCATCTTTGAATATCTGATTAAAGACTATAATACAGCCGGAGGTGGTAAGTATGCGGAATATTATACGCCTCACGCCATTGCCACGATTATGGCTCGTCTGTTGGTGGGTGACAATGCCGACCTGCATAGTATGGAGTGTTACGACCCGTCGGCAGGAACAGGTACATTGCTTATGGCACTCAGTCATCAAATAGGCGAAGACCGTTGTACTATTTTCTCGCAGGATATATCCCAGCGAAGCAATAAGATGCTGAAATTAAATCTATTGCTCAACGGGCTTGTGTCTTCACTCGACAATGCCATTCAAGGAGATACACTTGTGAATCCTTATCATAAGAGTGATGACGGACAACAGTTGCGCCAATTTGATTTTGTGGTAAGTAATCCGCCTTTCAAGATGGATTTTTCTGATACCAGAGAGAAGATAGCCGCCATGCCAGCCCGTTTTTGGGCAGGAGTCCCCAATGTACCCGCCAAAAAGAAGGAATCAATGGCTATATATACCTGTTTCATTCAGCACGTTATCAATTCACTGAAAAAGACGGGTAAGGGTGCGATTGTCATTCCGACAGGTTTTATTACAGCAAAAAGTGGCATTGAGAATAAAATCCTTCATCGGATTGTCGATGACAAAGTGGTTTTCGGTTGTGTTTCCATGCCAAGCAACGTATTTGCCAATACAGGTACGAATGTAAGTGTGCTGTTCTTTGATAAGTCTGCAACTGCTGACAAGGTAATCTTGATAGATGCCAGCAAATTGGGCGAGGAATACAAAGATGCCAACGGATTAAAAAAGGTGCGTCTGAACGATGACGAGATAGAAAAGATTGTCGGCACATTCCAGCGAAAGGAGGCAGTGGAAGATTTCTCTGTGGCAGTCTCTTACGATGAGATAAAGGAAAAAGGATATTCTCTTTCTGCCGGTCAATATTTCGACATCAAAATTGATTATGTGGATATAACGGAAGAAGAGTTTAATGCTCGTATGGCGAACTATAAGCAAACACTCTCCGAGCAATTTAAAGAAAGCCATCGGTTGGAAGAGGAAATAATGAAACAGTTGAATGCTTTGCAGTTCAACGCAAATGTAGGTAACAATGAGTAACGAAATACAGTTTTTGCTATACAATCTTCCCGATAAAGAGGGAAGGGTGCAGGTGGTTATAAAAGATGAGACCATTTGGTGTACGCAAAAGGCTATGGCAGAGCTTTTCGGCATTGACAAATCGGGTATTAGCCGCCACATAGCCAATATATTTAAAGAGGAAGAACTACAGCAAGACACGACAGTTGCAAAAATTGCAACCGTCGTAAATCGAGGTATAAGAGGTGAGGTTGAAGAGTTGGTCGATTTCTATAATCTTGATATGATTATTGCAGTAGGCTATCGTGTTTCTTCTCCCAAAGCCACCAAGTTCCGTCAATGGGCTACCAAGATTCTCAATGAGTATATCAAGAAAGGGTTTGTGCTTGATGATGAACGCTTAAAACAGGGAACAGCAGTATTCGGGAAAGACTATTTCCGTGAGTTGCTTGAAAGGGTACGCTCTATCCGTACCAGTGAACGGCGTATTTGGCAGCAGATTACCGACATATATGCAGAATGTAGTATTGACTATGACAAGAACTCGCCTACCACACACGATTTCTATGCCATGATACAGAACCGTTTTCACTACGCCATCATGGGGCAAACAGCAGCTGAAATCATCTATACTAAGGCTGACCATACTAAGGAACACATGGGATTGACCACATGGAAGAATGCACCTGACGGGCGTATCTTGAAATCGGATGTGTCAATAGCCAAGAACTATTTGCAGGAAAATGAAATCCGTCGGCTGGAACGTGCAGTAACGGGATATTTTGATTATATCGAAGACCTCATAGAGCGTGAGAACACATTTAACATGGAGCAGTTTGCAACCAGTGTCAATGAGTTCTTGACTTTCCGCAAATATCAGATATTGCCGGACAAAGGACGCATATCTGCGGCACAAGCCAAGGCAAAGGCTGAAAGCGAATACGATATTTTTAACAAAACCCAACGAATTGATTCTGATTTTGATAAACAGATTAAAGGGATGTTGGATAAGTAATTCTTCCACAAGTTGTGGAAGTGTTGTACTCAATTTTGTAATGAGTATCATTCACACCATTGAAGAGATTGATGCTACGTGGAATGAGAATTTAAATAAAAAAACAATGAAATTGAAAAAATATAGAATTGACGATATTGCAGATTTGAATAGAAGCTGTATTAGCAAGATTGATACAATTTCAGATATTGAATACCTTGATACAAGTAATATTACAGAAAATGTGATTTTTGATACCTATATGTTGAATATCGATAATGCACCTAGTCGTGCTCAACGTAAGGTGTCAGACAAGACTATTTTATATTCAACTGTTCGTCCACGACTAAAACATTATGGAATCCTTAACTCTCCGAAAGATAATTTTATTGTATCAACAGGTTTTGTTACCATTGATATAAAGGAACAATATAAAGAAGAAATAGATGCTACATATCTATATCTACTTCTTACTCAGCCGTCAATTACCGAATATATCAGTAATATAGCCGATACAGCAGTTTCTTCATACCCATCTATTAATCCATCAGATATTGCATCCATAGAGTTTAAGTTTCCATCATATGGTATTCAAAAACTTGTAGCAAATATATGGTCAGCCTTCGATCGAAAAATAGAACTTAATCGTGCGATAAATCAGAATTTATCGACACTTGACCGTTCATCAGTAGAGGCAGGAATTCGTCACGCTGCTTAATCAAAGTATCAATCTCTTCACCTAAAAGCATTAGTCTGTCAAATATAGGTGAGCAAATCTTGTCAAACGCACTTATAACCTCTTTTGCGGGAATAACAATTGGTAGGCTATATAGATCTTCTTTAGTTATAGAGCCAAATGTTGTACCAGCTGCATTCCTTTGATCAAATGCAATTCTCAAATCATTGAGTATATAATACAAGTGTGTTATAGAACCTATTTTTGAATTAAGTGCTGATAAACCTCGTCCAATACAACAGTCTTTGTTTGCTATGTTAACGGCACCAACTGGGGCTCGCACACTCATTAGTATGTCACCTTTCTTTGCAAATCGAGAGGGTGCCGTTGTATATTGTCTAACTGATGGGAATCTCATCCCAAAATCTGTACTTCCTTGATAAAAGAGCACTCCTTCTCCTATTTCGTTGTAACTGGTTCCATCTGGTGATTGTCCCATTGTTATATTGGCAATGTCTATAAGTGTGCCATTATTCCATCCTTTTGGTATCTCTCTTTTCAGTTTCTCATTCCAAACCATAGTCCCACCACTTGATTTATACGGTTTGCCCTCTTCGTTGGGAAAGTCAAACTGTACAAACCAGTAATCGTAAAGTTGTTTCGCCATCGCCTCTAAATTCTGATTTATCGGTATATAAAAAGGCAAAGGAGAGGAAAAAATCCCCTCCTTAACCTTAAACCAAATATCAGACATTCAAATCTTTCATTGCCAATCCATAGTTATTCTGCTCGAATAGGTCTTGATGGATGAGTTTCAAACCGAGTGTCTGATAATACTTGTAGTCATCACCTTCGGTACAGAGGTATTTGTAACCGTAGCGTGGCATGTATTCCTTGAAGAAACGAGCCAAGTCTTTCAGGCTCTCTTCTTGGCTCTTCTTGAAGTTACTGCGCACGATGATGATGCTCCAGTCGGGGAAGTTGCCTCTTCCACAACTATACTCCCAGAAGCGGATGTAGCAGTCTAAATCACGCTCACTGATGTTCACACAAAAGCCATTGGCATTTTGCATCACGCTACAACTGTTTCTGTAGCCGAACTTCTCACACAAGTAGAGATTGAAATCAAGAATCAAATCGTTTTTTACCATAATTGATTGAATTAAAATGTTAATAAAAAGTGGATTATAAATGAAAGCCTCGCTTGCGCTTAGCCTTTTTCTTTTTCATCAAGCGATTGAACTCAGCTTCTTCTGCGGCAGTGGCATCGTAAGATGAACTGCTATTCAACAGACCAAGACTGATACTTGAACCATTGTCGGAATGGGAAACACTTTGCTGTACTTCTTCATCTTTATGTGTGAATCCTTGTTTGGGGTATTCAAATGAGGATGCACAAGCATTTTGCTCCAATCGGTTGTCAATATTCAAATAGCTGAACTCCCGGCTGACTTTTGATCCGGAAAAAGAAAAGCCGTTGTACTCAAACTTGACTCCCTGTATTTCTCTTGTAGTACGGCTGGCCTTGAATTTCATATCAATGTCACGGTTGGCAAGGGCTTCTTTCAGTTCATCCCAATTTTGAGCTTTTGGTAGTTCTTCTTTCAACGCTTTGTATATCTCATGCTTTGCCCGGTCGTATGGGCGCAAGCGTTCCTCTTTGATATGGTCTTTGCCATTGGCAAAGTGCAATCGGTATTTTGCCGTCAGCATCTTACACGCCTTTTCATTTCTGTGGAAATCGTTCTTGTCGCTAATCGTCTTACCGTCATTATCCACCCGATTGAATACGATGTGACAATGCGGATGCTCACGGTCGATATGCCGGGCGATGATGTACTGCGTGTTTTCGATACCCATCAGTTTCATGTAGTCGTGGGCAATTTGCAACATCAACGCATCATCAGACTTCAAGCGTTCGCTATCTTCAGGAGAGAAGTTGAGCGAGGTGTGTCCGACAATATTCTTTACCTTGTCATTGAGCAATGCTTGTAATTCAAATTGCTCTGCCATCTGTTCGGGCGTACCATCCACTCCGACAGCTTCAAGCAATTTGGATTTATCCTCATTCAGGACATAGCGGACACAGCCACCGAATGATGTTCCTTTGGTTTGTTTACCTATCATCTTTCAATTGCTTTATAAGTTGGTTAATACGCTGCGCTATCTCCTCACATCTTTTGGCAACGGCAAAGAAACCATAGGTGTTTGCCTGCTTCGCCAACTGGTTAAGATTGGTACTTTCACCTATCAACTGACGGATGATGTGAATATGCTCTTTGGTGATTCGCTCACGTACCGTCCCGTTCTCAATGAGCGAACGAATGACTGCGCTTTGGGTCTGCCTGCTCCGTCTGCAAAGCGCACCGAGCCATGCGAATTGGTCGTAAGACAGACGGAGTGTTATCGTATGTTTCTTTTCCATTTTGAATTGCTTTTAGTGAATAATTTGTGACCATCGGGAGCCGCCTCTTCAGACTTTTTGAGGAGCAAGTGGTCGGGAAATGTAATACACCGACATTAACTTGCTATAGTAAAAAAGTCTCGATTTCTCTCCCTTTGCTCAAAGTCTGAATCCTCGTTTCTTAGGTGGTGAAACCTTTGGTTGAGGGATGTCTCGTTGTACGCTGACGAGTTTCAAATCGAATGTCTCTATCAGTGTTTTCAAGTTCGGATTCCTCTTAATCATCTGCTGGAGTATGGCTTCATCGGGGCGTACTTTCAACAGATAATCGGCTATGTCGTACCCTTCTTTCCGTTCACTTTCGGTTGCTTTGGCTTCCAGATAATCGAACAGTTGCACATCAATTCCATAGCTTTTCATCAGACAGATTTTGCTTTGCCAATAGTCGGTCGCTCCCAAATCGGGGAATAACATAACGCTTCTTCCGGCAAGAACGGACAGACTGTTGGCATTGAAACAACCGTTCTTTCCACCCGATGCAATCCACAGGAATTGGGGTAGGTAGTAGGAAGCAATGATTGCCGTTTTCTCGCTTTCGACCAATGCGACAGGACGGCTTTTGTCTTCTGAAATCAGATGTTCACCGAAGAAACATTGCTTCAGATTGTAGTCCTCTTTATGTAGTACGTAGTGTACCCACGTGACATGATTGTACGGTTCTTTTATCCGTTTTCCAGTTGTCGGATTGTAAAGCATTATCTTACCTGTGCGGACTTTGTTCTGATAATCCATTTGCCAAAATACGGTTGCACCGTCCCAATGCTTGGAAGTACCTATTTTGTATTTCTTCATCAGTTTCAAGGTCTCTGGTTCTCCGAACTGAGCCGATAGAAACTGAAACAGTTTGTTGTCAGAATAGCGTTGCAATGATTGGTTGACTATCTTCAAATCAATGTAGGACGTGGCTTTCGACTCTGCTTCTTTTATAGGCGTGTAGCTCCGAAAGTTATCTTCGGATAACTTTTCTTTCTCCAATGGATTCTGTTCAAAGTAATCACGGGGCGTGAAGTGATAACCACATTTCTGTTCGTGGTCACAACGACCTACGTAATCCGGAAACTGGATTCGTTTTTCCGTATCAATGTATTTGGAAAAACATCTTTTGCGGTGGCAGTTCGGGCAAGTATGCCGGGTGCTGACACCTTTGTAGGGTTCTAATATGAATCTATGTGTACTCATTATTTTCTTGTTTAGTGTGTCACTTTTGTCGTTATTGTCGTTTTCGCTTGGAAAGTGTCAAAACCGACAAAAATGTCATGGGTTAATCTTTGAATATTCTCCATGCTTCTCTTTGCGGAACAATGTTCCGATATTGTCATTGAGAAAGCGTTGAAATGTCCGTTCCTTCATTTCGTTTTGCTCTGCCACCTGTATGGCTTGGGCTGTCGTAAATGAAGGAGGCAGCAGATTGACTATCGCCTGTTGCTGGCTGTTGAGAGCATTCTCATTCAGGATATTTTGTACGCTCAATGCGGATTCCTTGAAATATTCCGTCAGTTTAATGGCTCTCTCCACCGTCAGCAGGTCGATACACGCCTTGTCGCACTCTCCGCAAGTCCATCGTGCCAGTTGGATAATCAGGCAAAAGCGGATGATGTATATCTCTAACTTGCAATAGATGCTCACAATGGTGTCATTCGTTTCCCGGTCGCACAACTCAGAGAAATGGTGCTGCCACTCGTAAAGCCGTTTCTTTGCATCCTCTGAGAAGAAAAGAATTTGCGGTTCAATCTCTCCATGTTCATTGAGGCCACATTCCGATTGTATCAGTTTATCAATGACGGTATTCCATTCTTGCTCTATATCCTCCGGCAGTTCCTTGTCATTCCACCGTGCTTTCTGTTGCAGATTGGGCATCACAAACAGGATGCGGTCGATAAACCCATTGCTGGAGCGTTCACCTTTAGCCAACTCGTTTAGTATTTTCTTTTGGATAGTACCAATAACCGATATGTACGGACGCTTGATGAATATGGAACTCTTGGCATTCTTGCGGTCGGACATTGTAGTCTTGGCACTGAACACTGAGAGCCAGAACTGCTCTTCCGAACCGTTGTTATAGCGGTTGAAATTCTTGAACCAAGCGGACAATTCATCAGCCCACAAGCATAGCCCACGTTTGTTTTGCGCATGAATGAGGCTCAATCCTTCGGGCGTTACATCTGAAACCAAGAAGCGTTTGCGGATAGGCTCTTGTGGAAATTGCTCTCCACCACTTTCCGCACGTTCCTTGCGGCTCATGCTCATCAGCTCATCATATTTGGCAAGATCTTTTTCAAATTCCTGATTCTGTCGGTAGTCATAATCAAGAAACGGCTTCATCGCAAAGCTGAGCGGATGGCTTTTGTTAGCTCCCGGTCTTCCAATCAATGCCATATACAGGATGGGGCTTTCCAGCCAGCCTTGTTTGATTTGGGCAAGATGCGTGTTACCTATGCCGACCGCTATTGCCGTAAGGATGGCTGCGGCAATGTAGTCGGTAGGGTAGTTATGGCATTCGTGTACCTCACGGATGATGCGTTGGATTTTTGCTGGGAATATGCTGACGGGAAATGCTGTGCCAGATAACTTTGTGCTTAAATCAATAGCTTCGTCAATGATGGATGCCGGATTAATAGAATATGTATCCATAGCCCAATCCATTAAAATTGTACTGATGATTTGGGCTTATGGCGCACACTACTTTGCATATTGGCAAGCATCTCCTCGTATGTCTGCTCGGCAGTCTTTCTCCGTCCGTTCTCAATCCAAGCAAGAAGCTCGTCCTCATAGAAATAGAGTTTCTTGCCTTTCTTGTAAGCCGGAAGTAGCCCTTTGCGTACCAATGTATATATGGTAGGCTTGGCTTTTCGGATGATACGGCAAGCATCTTCTATTTCCACCAATACATGTTTGTCAGATGGCTGTGACTGGAGTTCCGCTACCATCTTTTTCAACTCGATGACCTGTTCGGTCAGATAACCTACCGCTTCGGGCAGCTTATCAAATGTTACTGTTTCTTTTTGCATACGCCAATCGTTTTTAATTGTTCGACGGCAAAGGAAACAGGTGTTTCAATGGTGGAATCATTCACCAAAATATAACTGATGAATAACTTTTTGATGGTAATAAGTGATGATTACGAGTAATTTAAGTACCTTTGTGTCATGAAATACTAGTGGTTATAGAAGCTATAAAACAAATTTATCGTTTATGATACCGCAATTTGAAGAAATACGGATACAGGCATTGAAAGAATTAAGTGCCGGGATAGTTATGAGAGCTAAAGATTTACGCATTCCTTTGGCTAAGCATTTTGGATTGACCGATGAGGAAATGAATGCTTGGTATCCCTCTGGTAATGGCGAAATATTCTTAGACCGTATTTCGTGGGCTTTATCGTATCTTTTTATTGCAGGACTTGTAGAAAAACCTCAAAGAGGTGATTATAAAATCAGCGAAAAGGG